>Ga0256405_10000010_pt1 | contig 614146 bp, 528 predicted proteins | sample RumenRJG_02DNA_FD_189096 | JGI IMG/M metagenome (GOLD analysis project Ga0256405, IMG submission 189096) | Bovine rumen microbial communities from Lethbridge, Alberta, Canada - RJG_02 | ecosystem: Host-associated > Mammals > Digestive system > Stomach > Rumen | place: Canada: Alberta... | reverse complement strand
AACAGATCGATGTCGTTATGTATTCTTGTTTCTCTGCCTATAAGTGCATCGACACCCCAACCGCCGTCCAGAAACACCTTTACAGATGCTTCAGACAGCATTTCAAGAATCTCACATGCATCAAAACAAGTGACCATAAAATTGCAATTTATCGGGATAAAGATAGCGAATAATCCTTCAAATACAATGCATTATCTGCAGAAAGCCCATCTTTCATCCGACATCAAACTTATAGACTTAGCGGACAACAGCCTATCTCTTCGCTGCCACAAAACATAAAGAGTTAGGTGCTGTTTTCAATAAAGATTCTTTTCTTTCAGTTACCAAGAACTTACATGTATAGGCGGCTTAAGTCTATCTGAACGTGGGACAGACAGTTGAAAAAGCATATTTCAGTATAAAATAACGGCAACCAGATGCAGAATCTATGTTGCCGAAATGTGCTGAATGTTAAATTTCCGAAAATTGTTGCAGAAAAATTTGCTTTTTACAGATTACTAAAACCGTACGAAAAAAAAGGGGTAAAGAAATATTTTATCTTCCAGTACTTGAATGGTGCAGGCAATGAACTTAAAACAAAGTTCTGGTCTCCTCATTCTTCTTCTAGGATGGCTTTTGAATTATACAGTCCCCTAGCGTGGAATAATGATATTTTAGATTTTGAATTCGAAAAACAGTTACCTGGACTTGCTAGTGGAGGGATGGGGCCAAATATCGACGTTTATATTGAAACAGAAGACGAGATTATTTTTGTTGAGAGTAAGTTCACGGAGAAAGCAAATCTTAGATATATTAATATAAATAAGTATTCTGACTCATACCTCAGCCCAGCTTACTGGTTAAAAAATGAATGCGGCAGAAATAGACTATCACCCGAAAAACGTTTTTGGAAAGAGACTTATAAGGGAGAGTATTCTGATTTTCAATATGCAAACAAATTTCTCGACTTTTGCAATAAGTGGCAAGAAGAAATGGATAAGCATAATGGATGGAGACAAAATACAGACTGGTTTGAACCCAAACAAGAAACTTGCCATCTTTCAGGAATATTAGGTTTCCTTTTCAGCAAGGCCCAAGGAAGGAGAGAGCTAATTAAAGAAAAGAATATACGACTTTATAACATCTATTGGGATATGGGAAGCGAAACCAAATCTGAGATGGAAATAAAGTTTGTTGAGAGTGCTAATAAAATGGTTGGAGATATACTTAAGTCTGCAGAAATTGGTGTTAAAGACTTTAATATGAACGCTTTCTCAGTTCAGGAACTCATAAAAAGTCCAAAATTATTATCGCCTCATATTTATATTTCTAAGGATTTTAAATTTATAAGTGATGAGAAAGAATGGAAGAGATTTGAAGATGAAGTAAAAGGGGAAAAAAGAGGATACTATAAGAATGATAATCAAGAATAGTATCAGCATAGATTAATACAAACCACCTTCTGCCTGAATTCTGCCGAAGCTAGGATTACTTTTGCCGAAAAATCTTATTGAAGTTTATTTAATAACAATTATTCGGCATGACAGAAGTGTACACAATCTCAGGTTACGAGAAGGGCACAGTTCAGACAGTTGCTGCCCAGAAGAAAGAGCGCGTGGTCGTGTTCTTGGTTAAGATTGTATCTGTCATTCGCGACAAACAGCTGGAAAAATCAGTCCAAAATGAATACAAATATGGATACAATCATGATTAACGAAAGAATCAAGAAACTTGAACAGAAAAAGTTTGTCTACGATGGCAGGGTGGTTGATGAATATCAGCAATATGGTTCCTACCCTGATATGGACAAGATGGTGGATTCCCCTAAAGTTGAGGACAGGATCAGAATGGCCGAGTGGGGATACGGAATCGATAAACTGAAGGATGATTCAGACCCAAGGGTGAGGCTGGCTGTGGCAAAAGGAGGCTATTATGTTCAACATTTTCTGAAGGACCCTGATGCTGAGGTCAGAAAAACAGCCTCAAAGGAAATAAGGGGGTAATAATATAATTATAGGCATATCAGTATTATGAGATGTTATTGGTGCGGCCGTAAGATAAACAGCTATAGTGCTTCGGACGGATTATTCGGTGGATTGACCGGAAAGGTTTTCTGCTCCCAAAAATGCAAAGCGCAGTATCTGGAGAGCAAAAGAGCCAAAGAAACAAATGAAGGTTCCGGCAGTTGTCTGGCCACAATCGTGAGGTGGATAATTATCATTCTCGTAATAATTATTGCTATCGCGATAATGAAAAGTTTATAGTTAGCCTTTTGAATTATCACAAGCTTCAGCCACAAAACGTGCTGCCGCCTTATGCTCTGATTCTCAGCGATATATTAAAAGTCCTTCCTATAAAATCAAGGGAAGGACTTTTAATAAGTATCTGACTAATAGTATATTAAGGGGCAGCGCTTTAGAGGCCGTGGTGTCAGATGATCATTCCGGAAAGTTTGCAGCCAGTGTATTCGCCGTTCTTGAGGGTGTGGACACCGTTTACGAACACGTGGTCGATACCCTTTGAGAACTGGTGAGGTTGGCCGTAGGTTGCAACGTCTGCGATGGTGTCGTAGTTGATCACCAGCACATCTGCGCAGTAGCCTTCCTTGAGAAGGCCTCTGTCCTTGAGCTTGAGCTGATGGGCAGGAACGCTGGTACACTTGGAGATGGCGGTCTGGAGGTCGCAGAACTTCTGGTCACGGACGTACTTGCCGATGTAGTTGGTGAAGGACCCGTATGAACGAGGATGCGGTGCTTCCTGACCGAGTCTTCCCTTAGGGGAATAGACGCTGCCGTCTGTGATGACCATCGCCAGAGGATCGTTGAGGAGTGTCCTCAGGTTGTCTTCCTTCATGGCGAAACCGGCCATGTTCACATTTAGTTTCTCGCTCTGGAGCAGGTACTTGATGGTCTCCCACTCGTCCTTGCCGGAAATCTTGCAGCACTCGTTGAGGTACTTGCCGGTGTATTTCTCGTTGCCCGGGGCAAAGCAGGCGGCAATCAGGATGCACTCAGGACCACCGAGCCTCTTGACTCTTCCAAGAGCGTATTCGCGGATGATCTTTTCTGTTGTCGGATTCTCGAGTCGGGCTAGGATTTCCTTTGAAGAACCCTGTCTCTGGGCCAGAGGAATGAAGCAGTCCAGACCGGTTGAGAAAGCTGTGTACGGGTAACGGTCGAAGTGGATGTCCATACCGCTCTTTTCTGCATCGTGGATAAGTTTGAGCATGCTCGGAACCTTGTGCCAGTTGTTCTGGTTCTGGGCCTTGAGGTGGGAGATCTCCAGCCTTGCGCCGGACCTTCTTGCAAGTTCAATTGCCTCAGCGATAGCCTCTTCCACCCTGTCGTCCTCGTTTCTCATGTGGATGGCATAGAGGGCGTCGTGCTTTGCCACAACCTTCAGAAGGGCGATGAACTCTTCTGTCCTTCCGTATGAGCCAGGAGTGTATTCAAGACCGAATGAAAGACCTACAGCTCCCATTTCCAGCTGTTTGTCCAGAATCTTGCACATCATCTTCAGCTGCTCCGGAGTGGCGGCTACATCGTTGTCTCCGACCACGATGTGACGGATGTCTCCGTGCCCCACATAACTGCCGTAATTGATACCGATCGTATTCTTTCTGAGAGCATCATAGAAACCGTCTATGTTCTGCCAGAATGGATAGCCGAAGCGGAGTGTATTCTTCCTTCTCTCATATTCCTCATCAGAGAACGGGAACGGAGAATATCCGCAGTTTCCTCCGATGTCGGTGGTGATTCCCTGATGTATCTTGCTGTCTCCCAGAGGAGCCTCGAGGAGGTTGGTGTCGGTATGGCCGTGTATGTCTATGAATCCAGGACATACAACCCTGTCTGTAGCATCCACCCAGTTGTCGCAGTTCTTGCCAAGCTTGGCGATAGCCGTGATCTTGCCGTTGCGGATACCGATGTCTGCTTTTACCGGAGCTTTGATTTCTCCGGTATAGACCATACCGTTGGCGATGATGGTGTCAAACTTTTCCTTGGTGGAAAAGCCCTGTGCAACAGCACTTGAGGCAAAAGCCTTTCCGGTTACCGCGGCCAAAGAGGCCACACCGCCCAGTACCACTGAGGTCTTGAGGAAGTTCCTTCTTGAAATACTCTTCTGGTTCTCTTTGTTTTCCATATTTGAAATATTTTATTGTCTGTTACAGATGAAGATATTCTTTTCTAATTGCTTCTGGCTGAAAACAACTTTTCAAATTTAATAAAAACAACGTTTCGTTGTCACTATGCCGAAACTGGTTTATTTGTTTTCCTCGGCATCCAGACCTTCTGACATCCAGACCTTGAGTTCCTCTCCTTGGCTGAAAATAAGGAGAGCTTCAATCCCAGGAGTTGATTCCACTACCTCCCTCGCCTTTTCAAAACCCAGAACCATAAGGTAGGTTGCATAGCCGTCAGCTATGGTCGCGTTCTCGGCTACAACGGTAGCGCTCAAAAGGTTGTGCTCTACAGGATAACCTGTCTTTGGATTGATGGTATGGGATATTTTCTTGCCGTCCTTGATGTAGAACTTGCGATAATCTCCGCTGGTTACCAGTCCTTTGTCCTTTATGTGCACCACAGCCTGGATGTATGCCCCGGGAGAGTTGTTGCCGTCTGTCGGACGGTCAATGCCAACATTCCAAGACTGGCCGCCGGGATTCACTCCCTCGGCATAGACTTCTCCACCAACCTCAACCAGAAAGTTTTTCATTCCCAGACTTTCAAGTTTGGCGGCAAGGTAATCGGAAGTATATCCCTGGGCAATGGCGTTGAAGTTCAGCTTGCAGCGCGGATCATCGCGGAGAAGGACAATGCTGTCCGCCCCGTCCTGGGATTTGAGGGAGTCTATCCTGAAATGCTCCATCCCGACAAACTGGAGCACACTGTCTATCATCTGCGGAGTTACCTCGGTCCCTGTTTTGAAGCCGAAGCCCCAAAGGTCAAAAAGCGGAGCGGCGGAAGCGTCGAAGACTCCATCGCTCCAATCAGACATCTGCCGTGAGGCAAGGAAGTTATCCAGGAATATCTTGTCCACTTTACCGTTGCCTTCTTCATTGAAAGCGGTAAGGACAGACTCTTTGTTGTATCCGCTGACCGAAAAGTCTATCCGCTCCAGGCAGGCGTTGATGGTATCCCTTACGGCTGCAAAGGAAGAGTCTGAAGCAACCTCCGGCTGGAAAACTATATGGAAAGTTGTACCTTGGGTAGTTCCGTCTATGGTATAGTACCTGCCGCCTTCCTTCTGTTTGCAGGAGAGAACCAGCAGTGCGGCGATTACGGCTGCCGCTAGTGTTTTTGCACTGATATTGTTCATCGCGATAAAAAAGACAATGGCACGTTTTTAGTTGGTTGGCTTCAAAGTTACTTATTACTTCGCACATTTTTACTAAATTTGTGCGATATATCAATTTTTGAAAGATGAGAATGAAGATCAGATACCTGGCCACATTGGCTCTCGCAGCCTTTGTGATGGTCTCCTGCCACAAGAAGGATGAAGAAAAACTGTATATGGACGGCAATATGAACCCTGGCATTCCGGCATACAAAGTCTGCGGAACCTCTGTTAAAGGTCTTACAGGTGGCATCACCACTCCATCTTCAGGCGTATCCTACTATTGGACAAATAGTTATAACACAAAAGACACCTCTTGGATTATTCCTGGCGGAACTTATACGTTCACCATACCGGACAGCCTGGGCAAGTTTACCGTTACAGAAACTGCAATGGCCAACGGATATTACAACGATATTTACAACTCTTACGTGACCTCCATAATGCCTTGGCTGGGAGGCTCCGTAGTTGGACTCCCTGAACCGAAGGATTCCATCCAGGATGCCAGAGACGAACAGTTCTACCACATAGTTGAGGCCGGCAACCTGATCTGGTTTGCAGAAAACCTCAACTACTACGGTGCCGGTACAGGTTATGAAGGAGCCGATGATATGGGATATGTCACCGGAAGGCTCTACACCTGGAAAGAAGCAACAGGAGGAACCTCAGGAAGCGGTCTTGGAGGAGGTCCTCAGGGAGCTTGTCCGGACGGATGGTCCGTTCCTACCAACGAAGACTGGGAAGATTTGGCTAAAGCTTTGACTGGCAAGGAGTATCCTTTCATGGACAAATGGAGTGAAGTGGGCAACTATGTGATGAGCCAGGCTACATTCAACGGAGACCGTTTCTGGCCTTACAGCGTGAACACCAACCCTAAGAACGAGCTTGGCTGGAACGCGCTTTCCGGCGGAATGAGCCAGCACCAGCACCACAGCTTCCAGGGCCTGCTCACTTATGCTTACTTCTGGAGTTCTACCGAGAAAGACAGCAACAACGCTTACTACAGATATCTGTACTTTGACCTTCCGGATTTCCCGTTCAATTTCTCCGATAAGGACACTCCGGGATTTTCCGTACGCTGCGTCAAGAAGAAATAAATTTAACTAATTCAATATCAAAAAACACAGGATATGAAAAAATTTGGATGCCTCGGCATAGTACTCATCGCCGTTATCATTGCCGCACTCTGGGGATGGAGCAAATACAACGGTCTTGTAACAGAAGACGAGAAAGTGAACAACGCATGGGCTGATGTCCAGACTCAGTACCAGAGAAGAGCTGACCTCATTCCTAACCTCGTAGAAACCGTAAAAGGCTACGCGGAGCATGAGAGCGAGACTCTCCAGAAAGTGATTGAAGCAAGAGCAAAGGCCACCAGCATAAATGTTGACCCTAACAACCTGACAGAAGAAGCTCTGCAGCAGTATCAGCAGGCCCAGGGAGAACTCGGCAACGCTCTCGGAAGGCTCCTGGTTTCCATAGAGAGATACCCGGACCTGAAGGCCAACCAGAATTTCCTGGAGCTCCAGAGCCAGCTTGAAGGAACAGAGAACCGCATAATCAATGCAAGGGACAAGTTCAACACCGCCGCCAAGGAGTTCAACACCATGGTCCGCAAGTTCCCGGCAAACATTGTCGCCAGTCTGTTCGGATTCAAGAACAAAACTTACTTTGCAGCTTCAGAGACCGCTCAGGAAGCACCTAAAGTACAATTCTGACAACAGCCGTGTTCTTCCATCACAGGCTTATAAAAAAGACAGAGGAAAGGAGTATCATTTCTGCCATAAAAGAGGCGGAAAAAGATACTTCCGGAGAGATACGTGTACATATAGAAAGGAGATGTCCTGAAGAAGATCCTGTAGCGAGAGCCATTTTCATCTTCGATGCCATCGGAATGTTTGACACTGCTCAAAGAAACGGAGTTCTGGTTTATGTTTCCCTCAAGTCAAAAAAGTTTGCAATCATCGGCGATGTGGGAATAAACTCCGTGGTGAATCCCGGTTTCTGGGACGGGGCTAAAAACATTCTTGCACAATGCTTTTCCAACGGGCAAATCGCTGAAGGAATCACTCAGGCTGTGCTTCTTACAGGAAAGCAGCTGAAAGAATTCTTCCCTCATAAAGACGACGACGTGAACGAGCAACCGGATGATATTTCCTACGGCAAATAGATTCAGGCAGTTGACGGTTTCCGCATTGCTGCTTCTCTGCATGTCTGTCCATGCAGGGTACGGCTATGCCCAAACCGGCAGCATTTCAGAGAAGCTGAAAAAACATCTGCAAGACTCTCTGAATGATGTATCCCGTCAGGCAGCAGAAAAGACTCTTCAGGATGCTGCCGTACAAAGAGACGAGGAAGGCAATCTTGTTTCCACTTCCTGGGGGCCGACAACTGCCACAAAAGTCTATGTCTCTGCATCATCGCAGAGTTTGAAGAATGCTGAAAATGCTTATTTACAGGCAACTAAAAGCAGGGTGAGCGTTCCTCAGAGACCGTATCCGCCCCGCCTGGTGAATGATTTCACGGGAATACTTACAGAGTCCCAGATAGATGCGCTGACTGCCCGTTGTAACGATTTTGCCAACAAGACTTCCACCCAGGTTGCCATCGTGATACTTCCATACCTTGGAGACATTTCCAGAGCCGACATGGCCTACAAGATAGGAACAAGCTGGGGAGTCGGACAAAGCAAGTTCGACAACGGCGTTGTCTTTCTGGTAAAGCCCAAAGTCGGTGACCAGCCTGGAGATGTATTCATAGCTCCCGGAAAAGGGCTGGAGCCTGTCCTGACAGACGCTTTCACAAAGAGAATCATAGAGCTCAGGGTAATACCTGCTTTCAAACAGAACGATTACTACAACGGTATCAACGATGCCCTGAACATCATATTTCCTGTAGCCAGCGGAGAGATTTCCACAGATGAGTTCGCCTACAGAGAGCCTGAAGATTCTCCCCTGCTCGGGTTCCTCGGATTTCTTCTGATAGCGCTTCTGTTCCTTGTTATCTCCTACGCCTTGAACAAAGACGACCAGAACAACAACTTCGGAAGCGGCAACCGCAGAAAAGAAGATTTCACTACAGGTTATATTCTCGGGAATATACTTTCCAGCCTCAACCGTGGAGGTTTCGGAAGGTCAGGCGGATGGAGCGGCGGCTCTTCCGGAGGCTGGGGCGGCGGAGGTTTCGGCGGCTTCGGCGGCGGTGGCTTCTCCGGCGGAGGTGCTGGCGGCAGCTGGTAGTCCGCAAGACTTCAAGACTTATCTTATTGTTTAAGTTCAGGACGTTTTCCCCATCCTGAATAGACGGTGTTCTGGTCTTCCTTGGTTATCTTCACATCCCGGTTCACCGGCCTGCCTTCATCAGCAAGAGAGTGTGACAAAAGCCATTCATAAACCTTTGGCATATAGAAGTAACGTGCAAGGTACGAGTGAGAAGCCCCTATCAGCCATTCATATCTCAGACGAGAAGCGAGATGCTTCTGTTCAAGGTCTTTCACAATCACCTGAGACGCCTTTACGGAAACCAGCTTGTCTGCCGTTCCGTGTATGATCCACAGCGGAACTTGCCCCATAGGGCTCACATCCTTGACTGTCGTCCCGCCGCAGAGGGCAAGGGCTGCCGCAACCCTTTCAGGTTTCGCGGCTACAAAGTCCAGCGTTCCGTAGCCGCCAAGACTCATTCCTAAAACATAGACTCTCGCCGTGTCATACGGGTATTCCGTCTTCAGATAATCCAGGATCTTGCAGAGTTTGTCAGGGTTCCACCATTCCCCGGGATTCTGCGGAGCCACAACCAGAGCCGGTATATGCCTTCCCCGTTCCACACAGTCTATGCTTCCATATCTGCGCACCTTTTCCAAATCATTGCCGCACAGACTCTTGCCATGCAAGAAAAGGACCAGGGGAATATCCTTGCACAATGTATCCTTTCTGTCATATCCTGCCGGAGTATAGAGCCAGAAGCTGTAGCTGCCCTCAACCTTCTTCCTCATAGCCCTGAGCACAGGCTCCCTAACCTTCATCAGGCTGTCCTTTATCTGTGCAATCCTAATGCTGTCCGCTCTCAGGCTGTCTGCCACTTCCTGAAGTCTCTGGCTATCTTCTCCATCCAGCCGCACGAACTTTCCCTGCGCCTGCCCCAACACCTGCATCACACACAAGCAGCCCATCAACAAAATATATCTTATTCCTTTCATAGCGTGGCAAAGTTACTATTTTCTTCCAAACTGCTAAAAACTGGATAATCCGTCGCACCTATGTACAGATAACCATCTTTATTCTTTAAGAACAAGATGTATCTAGTGACATAATTATGAGAGACCAGAGTAAAATCAATATCCTGTATTGTGTTCTCATTAAAAACTACCTGCGTAGAACAATCACATGTATCAGTAGTATAAATGAGTAAACTGTCGCTTATTTGCCTTACATCCGTAAAAGTTGACTTATACGGATAGATTCTAATGCTATCAATAATACCGTTAGGAATATGAGAGATGTTGGCTTCAAAGAAAATTGCAGCATGTTTGAAAGATACGGGAACATTGCAAACATACTCCTTTATGTTAATATTCAAATCCACAACACCTGTTCCCCTTTCAGTATAATTATCTGTAATACGAATCTTGGAAAAATCGAACATGTCGGCCATTTTGCCCGCCTTTATCAAACATATCTGATAGCTGCTGTCTACGGAATAGCCATATGCTATTAATGTATCCATATAAAGATGAGCTGTTGGCCCATAAACTTTATTATCCGTTAATTTTAAAACATTACAAATGTCTATACCTAATGAATCCGGTTCTGTTGACCAGTTATCGTAACTTTGAATATCATTGACAAGAAAAAACAAGATAAGTATAATTGTCTTTTCTATATAGACACAAAATCCTTCCGGCAAATAATAGCCAGAAAAACAAGACTCTCAGCAATAATCTTCTTGTTGTCCCGTTCACTTGACAATGAATTTGTAGATGCCGTTGACACGGGAGCCTACAACAGCAGCATTGCCAAATACAGTTGGAGAAGACTCGAAGTTGTAGGCCACCTTTCTTGTATGAATAACAGTACCAGTCTTTGCATCAATGAGATAGATATAGCCTTCACCATCTCCGGTAAAGATGTACATGTTGTTTTCCTTGTCGTAAAAAGCTACGGGAGAAGACCAACAGAACTGCCTGAGCGGAACGCTGTAGAGAACGCTTCCGTCTTTTGTGGAAAGAGCCATAAGCTCACCGTTTGTCTTGGCTGCCTTGTTGCGGCAGACATTGGCGAATATCATATCACGGCAGTTTCCGTTTCCCAGAAGAGGTGTTGAATAAACTCCGCCGTCAAGAATCTTTCCGCCAAGGTCTATCCTTTTGCAAGGTATCTTCTGCTCCCACACCACTCTGCCATCCAAACCGTTCAGTTTCATGAAGTAGCAAACACCGCTCATACCCTGGCGGTCCACCTCGCTGGCGGCATAGATGTATGGAGTGTCATCTTCTATGCGGCAGACTACGGTACCGTCGGAATCGTCGTGGTTGCCGTAGTGCCATACCGGTTTCATGGTGTTGAGGTTTATGCAGATGACATTTCCGTGGTTGTCCTGGAACCAGCCGTAGTTGCGCCAGATTGCAATGCTGGACTCTATGCCTGGAGCAGCCCCGTTCACCTTGTAACGCAGAGTCTGAAGGAGCGTTAAGCTGCCTTGCTCTCTACGGAACTTGTATATGCTGCCGTTCTCCCCGGGCCATATCAGATAACCTCCCGCAACAACCGGAGAGGAATCAAAGGCACCCCAGTTGCGCCAAGCCTTGTGATCTGAATACTTGAAGGTTATCTGATGTTTGAGAAGATCCACGCACAACAGGCACATAGGAGTGCTTCTGGAAACGCCTTGCCCTATGTAGAGGTTCTTGAGCTCAGGGTCCAAAGAAGGAGAACCTTTGATGGTGTTGAGGACATCCAGGTCTTTCCTTGTCCTTTTTCCTGTGTTGAAATCCAGGAAATATGCCTTTGAGTTCAACGATGTGAAAATGATTTCCTCACCAAACGTTTCTGCAGACACATTATTCCCTGAGGTGGACTCAACCCGGGTAAATGCTTCCGGCAGCAACACTCCTGAGTTTCTGAAAGCCTCGATGTCTTCCCCTTTCCACCTCACGTAGATCGGCTGTCCGGTCCATCCTGTTCCTCCGCCCCAGTTTCCCTTGCTGGTTACAAAATTGTCTTCAGGGGTGTTGAACACCCAGGCAATCTCCACCGTGTCAGGCCTCTTGTCCAAAACGGCGGTGAAGGAAGCGTCGCGGAGCATGTTGCGCCTGAAAGTGAAAGAAGAAAAATCTGCCTCATAGCGGTCTTTCACATCGCTGAGGAAATACTCCAGGCTGTCTGCCTGCTCCACTATGAAATTCACCTTCCCGGCAGACTCATAAGCCGTGTCCGGAAGGAAAAGTTCTTCCAAGGGGATTTCCTTTGCCACGCTGTCGGGTTTCAGGACTTCATTCCCGGCATTTCCGTTTCCTTTTGGGCAGGCGGTTGAGAACAGCACTACAGCCAGGAAAAATAAAGATACTCTGACGATGTTTTTCATATTTGGTCCAAGTTATTTGCTAAATTTGCACAGCTTTGAGAAATAGTGTCAATACACCTCTTCAAAACAGATTGTAAAGATAGTAAATTATGGATAACTTTAAGGAACGCCTGGCTGCGTTAAGGAGGTCTCTTTGACTACGACGGAAAAGTCAAGGAGATAGAAGAAAAGGAAAAGATAACTACAAGCGCCGGATTCTGGGATGACGCCAAGGCGGCTGAGGCTTTCGTAAAGAAGCTTTCAGCCGTCAAGTATTGGGTAAAGGAACTGGATTCCCTCAAAAGCGAGGGAGAAGACCTTGAGGTGCTGAAGGAGATGGAAGCCTCCCAGGAAGAAATTGACGAAGCAGACAAGGCCCTGGAGAAGCATCTTGAGGATGTGGAATTCAAGAGCATGCTCTCCAACGAGGGAGACAACCTTGGAGCTCTTGTCAAGATAAATTCCGGAGCCGGAGGAACCGAGGCCAATGACTGGAGTTCGATGCTCATGAGGATGTACTCCCGCTGGGGAGAGAGGAACGGCTACAAGGTTACCGTCACCGATCTTCTTGAAGGAGACGAAGCCGGCATCAAGTCCGTTACCCTGCAGTTTGAAGGAGACTATGCCTACGGCTATCTGAAAGCCGAGAACGGAGTTCACCGTCTGGTGAGAATCTCCCCGTACAATGCCCAGGGCAAGAGGCAGACAACATTCTCTTCCGTGTTCGTTTATCCGCTGGTGGATGAAAGCATTGAAATCGTGATTAACCCGGCAGACCTGGAATGGGACACATTCCGTTCTTCAGGAGCCGGCGGCCAGAACGTGAACAAGGTGGAGACCGGAGTCAGGGTAAAGCACATCCCAACTGGAATAGTGGTGGAAAACACAGAGACCAGAAGCCAGCTGGACAACCGCCAGAACGCCTTGCGCATCCTCAAATCCCATCTGTACGAGCTTGAACTCCAGAAGAAAAGAGCCAAGCAGGCAGAACTTGAGGGCCAGAAGAAAAGAATCGAATGGGGCAGCCAGATCCGCTCATACGTCCTCCACCCGTACAAGATGGTCAAAGACCTCCGCACAGGAGTGGAAACCGCAGACACCCAGGCCGTCCTTGACGGAGACCTCAACGAGTTCATGAAGGCCTTCCTGATGGGCAAGAAAAGAGGAGACAAGGACATCGCCGAGGACCTTGAATAAAAATATACCTGTTAAGAATGAGAGGAAAATTAATTTTACGCATATAAATAACTACAGATTATGGCATACAAATATGAACCTATGTTTCAGGTTGGTGAGGACACCACTGAATACTATCTCCTGACAAAAGACCACGTAAGCGTGGGAGAATTTGAAGGTCACCCGATGCTAAAGGTGGATGCAGAAGGCCTTACGATGCTTGCAAACCAGGCATTCAGAGATGTTAACTTCCTGCTCAGGCCGGAGCACAACAACCAGGTTGCAAAGATCCTCAGCGATCCTGAAGCTTCTGACAACGACAAATATGTAGCCCTGCAGTTTTTGCGCAACGCTGAGGTTGCGGCAAAGGGCAAGCTTCCTTTCTGCCAGGACACTGGAACCGCCATCATCCACGCCGAGAAAGGCCAGCAGGTATGGACTGGATTCGACGATGCAGAGGCTCTTTCTGACGGAGTTTACAAAACCTACACGGAGGAGAACCTGCGTTACAGCCAGAACGCTCCGCTTACCATGTACAAGGAGGTGAACACCAAGTGCAACCTTCCTGCGCAGATAGACATAGAGGCTTCAGAGGGAATGGAATACCGCTTCCTGTGCGTAGTCAAGGGTGGCGGCAGCGCCAACAAGAGCTACCTCTACCAGATGACAAAGGCGGTCCTGAATCCTGACACCCTGGTTCCGTTCCTGATCGAGAAGATAAAGAGTCTTGGAACCGCAGCCTGCCCTCCTTACCACATCGCATTCGTGATTGGCGGTACTTCAGCAGAGAAGAACCTGCTCACCGTCAAACTTGCTTCAGCCAAGTTCTACGACAATCTCCCTACCACCGGAAACGAGAGCGGAAGGGCTTTCCGTGATATTGAGCTGGAGAAGAAGGTTCTGGAAGAGACTTACAAGATAGGACTCGGTGCACAGTTCGGCGGCAAGTACCTGGCTCACGATGTCAGGATAATCCGCCTGCCGCGCCACGGTGCAAGCTGCCCTATCGGACTGGGAGTGAGCTGCTCAGCAGACCGTAACATCAAGGCAAAGATCAATAAGGACGGTATCTGGATCGAGAAGCTGGACGACAACCCTAGCAGGCTCATTCCTGAAGAACTCCGCCAGGCAGGAGAAGGCAATGCAGTTAAGATTGACCTCAACCAGCCTATCCCTGAGATCCTGAAGATACTCACCAAGTATCCGGTATCTACACGCCTGAGCCTCAACGGAACCATTGTAGTAGCCCGAGACATAGCCCACGCCAAGCTCAAGGAAAGACTGGACAGCGGAGAAGATCTGCCGCAGTACTTCAAAGACCATCCTGTATTCTACGCCGGCCCTGCCAAGACTCCTAAGGGAATGCCTTCAGGCTCCTTCGGCCCTACAACCGCAGCCCGTATGGACCCTTACGTAGATCTGTTCCAGAGCCACGGAGCAAGCATGATCATGCTCGCCAAGGGTAACCGAAGCCAGCAGGTAACAGACGCTTGCAAAAAACACGGCGGCTTCTACCTGGGCAGCATCGGTGGCCCGGCAGCTATACTTGCTCAGAACAACATCAAGAGCGTTGAATGCCTTGAGTATCCTGAACTCGGAATGGAAGCCATCTGGAAGATCGAGGTGGAAGACTTCCCTGCCTTCATCCTCGTGGACGACAAGGGCAACGACTTCTTTGCAAAGTTCAAATAAGAACCTGCCCACGCAGGGAGGCTCTATAAAGAGCTGTCCACGCAAGGATACCTATAAAAGGGCCTGCCCCTTAAAAAGTTGATTGTAAGCGTGTTACGCAAAGCCCCCCTGCAATTTAGCAGGAGGGACTTTTATTATCTCACTGTGTACCAACATCTTAGCCGGCAGCCAGCAGGCTAAATACGGGATAGCTACTCGCCGGAAATGATATGCCGGGCGAAGCGGTCCAGAACTTCAATTACGGCAGGCCTCGCCATTGAAGCGGCATGGAACAAATCGCGATGAAAAACTATCTCTTTTTCCAGTTTTTCCAATTCCACGATTCTCATTTCCCTCTTGTCTGAAGATTCTCCGGGCCTCTCACTCTTCAGGTCCTTGAACTTTGCCTCCAGCCCCGCCACAATAGATTCTTTATCTACCAGGTAGTTGTCCAGATTCTGCAAAGGGATGGGCTCTGAGGCATCCTGAACTTTCACTGCAATCTTGGATGCCTGTACCATAAAGCCTTTCTTTGTGCAATCTGCACTCAGTTCAAAGCGCACGCTTACTCCACTTCCCAACTGAACCGGCTCGGAACTGTCAATGATGAACTCTTCCGCCCTTTTCTGTTTCAGAGCTTTGGAAGACTTTTGACTATAAACTCTCCCGATGGTGTTTCCGTCCACAGAGACTATCTCCTGAGCCTGCATGTTTACCCAAGGTCCGAACAGCAAAGTCAGAGCTGCAAGAAACAAGTTACGTATGCTTTTCATATATATCAGTTTTTACTTCTTCAAGCTAAGACACTCCACTAAGTGCAATCAAAGATAAATATCCAACCGTTGTGCAAGTTAATCAAATCCAGACAAAGAACAGCCACTACAAGCATGAATAAATCAAAGCACTCAATAATTCAACTGTGGTAACAATGCCACATCGTCAGCTTAATCCTCACTATATTACAAAAAAAGAAGCCGGACAAAAGACCAGCTTCCTTTAACAATATTCAAGCCTTAGGCTTATTCCTGCAATTAAGGATTAAGGAACCTCTACAATAGTTGTTCCGTAATCAGCAGGATTGATGGTAGGCCATGGCTTGCCTTGGCCTAGCATGTACTCAGTGGTTGCTCCTGCCTTGACTTTCACCGTAGTAAGCGTATTCTGCTGAGGCCAGGCCGCCAGATAGCGCAGGCGGCCACTGTTGCTGACATCGAGAGTAGTAATATTATTTCCGAAGCAGTTAAATATATAAAGGCTAGTAAGGTTACTTACATCCAGGGATGTGAGGTTGTTGTTATAACACTCTAACTGGTCAATCTGAGGGTTTGCACTCAAGTCCAAAGAGCTGATCTCATTGTTATAGCAAACCAATCCTCCTAACTTGGTGTTCTGGCTCAGATCCAAAGATGACAGATGGTTATCATAACAAGTAAGATATGTCAGGTTTGTATTGGAAGTCACATCCAAGGAAGTCAATCCGTTGTTTTCAAAATATAGAGTCTCCAGCCCGCTCAAAGCAGGAAGATCCAAAGAATCTGGAGATGAAATAAAGTTGTTAGCAATGTTGAGACGCTTAAGATTGGAATTGTCAGGACTAACCTTAATAGAAACAAGTTTGTTATCCCAAGCCCCTATATTTTCCAGGTTACTGTTGGAAGAGACATCCAAAGTTTTTAGTTCATTGAAATAGCAGTTGAGACCTACCAGGGCCATATTCTGGCTTACATCCAGAGAGGTAAGTTTATTGTCATCGCAAGAGAGATATTGTAAAGAAGGGGCTCCGGCCAAACCAAGTGAATCCAGCTGGTTGAAGCCGCAGTCAATCTCAATCAATTCAGGACAGGCATTTACACCCAGATACTGCAAAACATTTTTCTTTGCAGACAGAATTCGCAAATCGGAACATCCGTCAACGATTAAAGTCACCAAAGAAGGCATATTATTGATGGTCAGAGTACCTGTAAAGCTGTTGTTTGCAAGATCCAAAAACCTCAGTTTCGGATTAGACGTGCCACTTATTGTTATGCTTGTCAACTGGTTATCTGAAGCACCAACCTGATCAAGTTCTGGATTCGAAGAAAGATCCAGGCTTTCCAGCTGGTTTTCAAAGCACATGAAAGAGGAGAGGACAGGACAATGACTCAGGTCTATTGATGTCAACTCATTCTGCCGTACATCCAAACTCTCAAGGGCAGGATTGTTCAACAGGCTTAAAGTAGAGAGTCTGCCAGGATAATCCTCATAACCCATACACCTCAGAAAAACAAGAGCCGGATTGTCACTCACCAGGGTTGTCAGGTTTTCACATGCAACTATGTCTATCTGTGTAAGAGCTGTATTGCCGGAAAAATCCAACTGCTGGACGGAATGGTTAAAGTAACATGTGAAGCGTTTGAGCTTAACAAGGGTGTTCAGAGGTACGTTAGTTATATTATGGCTTGTAATATCAAGTGAAACAAGGTTGGTAAAGTACTCAAGGCCACCCAAAGAAGTTATTTCATCTGCTGCATTTCTGAGATCCATGCTGACGGCAGCCTTTGCCTCGTCTAAGCTGATTTCCTCATCTGAATTTGAATCATAATTGGCAACGCAGTATGCCTTGAAAGCCGGATCGGAGAATTCAACGTTGATGCCTGTATAGTCTGGAGTAACCTCCATTGCCGGCATAGGTTTGACATTGTTGCGGGTAATTGGGTTGCTCTTTGTCGTAGTTTTTACGAAAACTCCGCCATATTCATCTGTTACGGTTATTGTAAAGCCACCTGAAAACGCTGTCGGCGGAACTACCAGATAAAAATCTGTAGCATCTGCACTTGAAGAGCCAATCGGTACAGGTATAGGAGCTCCGGTAACATCGCGCTCTCCATAAAGGGTAATGCTCTCTGTTGCACTTCCATCCATGGTAACTGCCGGTTCTGTTCCGGGAACAACGGATGCCTTTCCGGCAAGCCTTTCTCCATTGTTGCCTTCAAGCTTGATGCTCCTTATCTTGATATTGTCTCCCCATAAGCTCAACTTGAGATAGCCGCAGACATTCTTGAAAGGAAGGAATGTATCGTCAGTGACAGCTACCATGGTATTGGCTCCTATTCCAAAAGAGCCTTCCTTATAGGTCTGCTCAGACGGAAGGTACAGCGTCATGACTCCGTCATGGTCAATCTTGTTCTGAATAGAATAAGGATAGACTGCGTAAATATGGTCCAATTCTGAACCTGTGCCAAAAACTGTAGATGGAACCGGTGTAAACATACCGCCGGCATCTCCATCTTCTCCGGCAAACTCATACTCTGAGTTAAGGGTATTCCCCTTTCCGTTGTACACAAAAATGCTCACATGGTCGGCAGCGTTCCATTTCAGGCGCATATTCTCATCTGCATATACTTTTGTACCTCCATTTGAAGAGTTCTCAAATCCGGCATAGAACACCGGGTTGTTGCTGGCCTCTTCAGGGTTCAAAGCCCCTTCCGGAGCTGAATCTTCTTTGCTGCAGCCCAAAAGAGCAAAAACTGCAACTGCTAAAAACAGAATTCTTTTCATAGTTGTGTGTTTAAGATTTTCCATAAAATACTTGTTTACGCATGACTTACCATTCTCCTTCTGGATCTTCTCCCGGAGTTTCCAGCTGAGTTTGGCATACTACACCCTGATGTTCAAATTCAACTATCAGAACCTTGGGGCACTCATAAATAGTTTTGTCATTTTTCATGATGCATTATTTAAGTTTAATAAAGCTTCTTGGTGTATTTGGAACGCATACCTTCAGATCCCTATCAGAATAAATCTTGGTTCCAGAAGAAGGGATGCCTTCCACTGTTGCATTAAAGATTGTCTTTTATCCATCTCTCTTAACTCCATCAAGAGAATTTGTTTTGCTGCAAGATAGTAGCAGAAGTGCCGATGCGGCAAATAGCATAATCTTTTTCATATCAACTGTATTTTTGTCCTATATTTAAAAAATACAAAGATTATTAATTTGAAATCAGAGTGTTCCACGGTTCGCCCGTAGGATTGATCACGGTAGAGTGGTCAGAAGCAAGATATGTGATATTTTGGCCGGATGCCTTTGACAATCTTGCGATGGAACCTGTTGCACCTGTTGACCAGGCTGCCAGTTTAGTCAAGTTCGTGTTGTTCACAACACTCAGTGCAAACAAAGAATTATCGTGACAGTATAGCGTCTCTAGTTTAAGGAGTTTAGACAAGTCCAGCGTGGTCAACTGGTTATTCTGCACCCAAAGTGTCTGCAAATTAACTTTTGCCCCTAACAAAGTGGCGAAAGAAATTGATGCCAGCTGGTTATTCTGGGCCCTCAGCTCTACCAGTTTCAGGTTATTGCTCACATCCAGACTCGTCAGGCTGTTAAACTCGCAAGACAAGACAGTCAAGTAAGTATTTGTCGTAACGTCCAGTGTTGTCAAGGAATTCCTGCGGCAATCCAGATCCTCCAATGCGGTGCATCCAGAAACGTTTATAGATGTCATACCATTATATGCAGCATGTAACACCTTCAGGGATGTCATGTCAGAAACATCCAAATCAGTCAACCTGTTAGATCCGCAAAGCAAAGTTTCCAGAGACGTGCAAGTCTTGATCTCGCCAATAACCTGAAGTTTATTGTGAGTCACATCAATAGATTGCAATGATGTATTGCCCCTCACATTCAGTAGAGTCAGATTCTCGTTATCCCTGCATACAAGGCTTGTCATTCGGGCATTGCTGCCACAACGCAGCTCTTGAAGAGCAGAGTGACTCCTGATATCCAGGACTTCTAAAAGGTTGGAAACACAGTTCACCTTTACAAGTGCTGTGTTGGCCGTAAGATCCAGAGATGTCAACCTGTTATTGCTTACATCAAGTTCAGTAAGGGCTGTATTGTTGCTCAGGTCAATCGAAGACAGCAAATTGTCACTGCATCTGAGGAGGGTCAGGTCAGGACAGGCAGTGAGATCTATATTCCTGATATGGTTGTCTGAAAATATAACCGTATTCAGATTAGGGGTGCCTGAAAGATCCAGAGACGAGAGCTGGTTGGATGTAACATTTAAAATGGTCAGAGAACTGTTGCTGCCCAGATTAAGAGAAGACAACCGGTTGCCGGTACAGTAAACCTGCTCGAGAGCCGTATTGCTGCTCAAGTCAAGAGAAGTCAGCTGATTTCCGTTGCAAAGCAGCGTTTCCAGATGCGTAAGGTTGCTTACATCAAGTTCCGTTATCTGGTTCACGTTGCAATCCAGAGAAGTCAGGTTGACAAAGCATTCGAGTCCCTTCATCGACCTTATCCCCAGATTGCTCACATCCATCGCTGTAGGAACCTCAGCCTCGGCGATGCTGATATCACCGTCTTCGTCTGAATCAAAATTCTCTACGCAGTAGGCCTTTAAAGCGGCATCAGAGAACTCAACATTAATACCGGTATAGTCCGGAGTAACCTCCATTGCCGGCATAGGTTTGACATTGTTGCGGGTAATTGGGTTGCTCTTTGTCGTAGTTTTTACGAAAACTCCGCCATATTCATCTGTTACGGTTATTGTAAAGCCACCTGAAAACGCTGTCGGCGGAACTACCAGATAAAAATCTGTAGCATCTGCACTTGAAGAGCCAATCGGTACAGGTATAGGAGCTCCGGTAACATCGCGCTCTCCATAAAGGGTAATGCTCTCTGTTGCACTTCCATCCATGGTAACTGCCGGTTCTGTTCCGGGAACAACGGATGCCTTTCCGGCAAGCCTTTCTCCATTGTTGCCTTCAAGCTTGATGCTCCTTATCTTGATATTGTCTCCCCATAAGCTCAACTTGAGATAGCCGCAGACATTCTTGAAAGGAAGGAATGTATCGTCAGTGACAGCTACCATGGTATTGGCTCCTATTCCAAAAGAGCCTTCCTTATAGGTCTGCTCAGACGGAAGGTACAGCGTCATGACTCCGTCATGGTCAATCTTGTTCTGAATAGAATAAGGATAGACTGCGTAAATATGGTCCAATTCTGAACCTGTGCCAAAAACTGTAGATGGAACCGGTGTAAACATACCGCCGGCATCTCCATCTTCTCCGGCAAACTCATACTCTGAGTTAAGGGTATTCCCCTTTCCGTTGTACACAAAAATGCTCACATGGTCGGCAGCGTTCCATTTCAGGCGCATATTCTCATCTGCATATACTTTTGTACCTCCATTTGAAGAGTTCTCAAATCCGGCATAGAACACCGGGTTGTTGCTGGCCTCTTCAGGGTTCAAAGCCCCTTCCGGAGCTGAATCTTCTTTGCTGCAGCCCAAAAGAGCAAAAACTGCAACTGCTAAAAACAGAATTCTTTTCATAGTTGTGTGTTTAAGATTTTCCATAAAATACTTGTTTACGCATGACTTACCATTCTCCTTCTGGATCTTCTCCCGGAGTTTCCAGCTGAGTTTGGCATACTACACCCTGATGTTCAAATTCAACTATCAGAACCTTGGGGCACTCATAAACAGTTTTGTCATTTTTCATGATGCATTATTTAAGTTTAGTTTAATAAAGCTTCTTGGTGAAACGCAGTACGCACCGATTGGCTTACAGACTTCAAATTTGTTAAAAAAAAGCGGAAAATCAAAGAATTTGAACGGAAAACACATACATAAGGAGGAGTGTTGCTCAGCAATTTAATTACTAAATTTGCGAGGAATTAAGCACTGTACACTATGAAAAGAATTATCGCGATGACATCTGTGGCCTTGATGGTCTCAGCCCTGTGTCTTTCCTCCTGCAAAAACGGAAAAGGCGAAACAGGAAACGGCAACGACAATGCAAACCAGACAGAAAACACCCAGACAGCACAACCTGAGCAGGAGGTTCAGGACGAGAGGATAGTTGATGTAGAGTATCTGGCCAACCTCTACTGCAAGAATTCAGATGAGGAGATGGCAAAAGTGTTCATCGGGGAAATCCAGGACGATTTCTTTGTCGTTAACAAGGACAAAGAGAACAATTTTGCACAGGTTTATACCAGAAGCCAGTATGACAGCAATCTCCAGTTCTATGTCTGGACGGCGGAAGATGACACCAAGATTCTTGGCGTCAATATCATAGAAGTGTCAGAAGACTCCAGGAGAGTGTTGCTCCAGTTCTTTAGCTACAATCCGGCCACAGACAGTCTCGTGCCATACGAGGAACTGAATTCTGTATTCAGCGATGCCATATCCAAGCTCGGCACCTCACTGTATATGTTCCGCATTCCGGAATCTCCTGAGAACGAGGATATGGTTCTCGGCTCTTGGGATGCAGATGAGAACTACAGCGAGAAAGTGTTCAAGTGGGACGGCCGCACTTTCAAAGAGATTTAGTTCTGTCCTCTCAGCCAGTAGATGAATGGCAAAAGACATTTGGCGGAAGGCTCTGCGGTGCGTTCCGCCATTTTTATGTGTTCTCCCATTCCGCCAAGAATCTCAAACCTGAAATCCGGGTCGTTCTCATAATCCCTTGGAGCGACGTTATCTGAATCTTTGTCTGCATATTCAGGATGCTTTTTCCCAAGCAGATATACAGCCTCAGCTGTCATAGCCTTCAGCTTCAGAAGCCAAGGCCGCAGGTCTGAGTATAGGAGAGCGTCGCTTTGTTTGGAAGAAAGGACAAGCGTTTTCTCAACTTTGCTGCAGGAAGCGTTAACTTTTTTCAGCTCGGCGATAAGAGCTCCCGGAGCTGGCTTGCCCCTTTCAACAGACTGCTTGTAGCGGGTAATCAGATATTCGAACTCATCGTTGTCATAATATCTGAGGGCAGGAATGATGTTGAACAGATCTTCCGTAATATCTCCCAGAAGAGCTGAACTGCCCACAGAACGCACTGCAGCCTCCCAACTGCGCATGCTGTTGAAAGCGGACGTGTTCCAGGAATAGTCTGCTGTGCTAAACAGTCCTATCCGAGATAGCATTCCCTGCTGCATAGGATTTACTATCAGAGTCTTGAGTGTAATGTCAGCAGGTATGCGGCTGGTTGAAAAGATGTGACTTTCATCTCTGAAGTTGGTCTGCATATCGGCGATGAAAAGCTTGGTCATGTCCTGGTCGTTGCACAGGTAGTTCCACCACCAGCTGGTTCCCTTTCCCAGCCATCCGTAAACCTTTTGGATATCTCCGTTGTTAGGCACAGACCAGACATTGGCACCTGTGATATAGATGGTCACCTTGTCCGGGACAGGCCTCAGGCTCTCGAAGAAAGTCTTTGCCTTATCGTCACTTACCCAGGAGTATGCGTACAGTTGCGGAACGTAGTGAAGAGGTTTGACCTTATCTTCCGCCGGCGTCCCCTCCTTGTTCCATTTCTCGTCAATGGCCTTCTGGAGGGCCGTCAGGTTATCCGCACAAAGTTTAAGTATGGAAGGGTCTGACGGCACTCCCACGTCATCCACAAACACTCCGAACTGCCTGACTCCCAACTCATACATACTCTCAAACTTGCCCATTATCTGCCGGATTATGTCCTTGTTCTGAGGATCCGCAAAGGCCTTGCCCGGATGGATCGCCCAGATGAAATCCACCTTACATTCCCTTGCCGCAGCTGTGATGTCCTTCATCATGTCCTGCGTCAGATAACCCACCCTCTCCTGCTCCGAAGTAATCGCAACAGGATAAGGCTCGCTCCAGTATCTTGAATGATATGGATCACTCTTTGCCCCGTACATATAGGTGTTCAGCTTATTCCTTGCCATAAACCTGAACAACTCTTTTGTAACCTCAGCCGAATATGGAACCCCGTAGTACCCCTCTATTACTCCGCGATGCCTCACATCCGCATAGTCATAAATCGCCACAGAAAACATTATTCCCTGTTCCAGCATCTGCTCCAAAGAAGCCAGTCCACAAAAAACAGCATCAGTATTCTCGCCAAGAATAATAACCTGAGCCGCCAAATCTTTAGGGCCTAAAACGTCTGAGTGGTGTTCATCCAACGCAGCCCTTTCAACAACACACAAAATGTGACGGTCATAACCCAAACTATTAAGAATAAAGCTCTTGTCCAGTTCCAACCGGTCAGCAACCTTATCCGCCTCTGAACCAGAGTCCACTATGCCCAAATACAAATTTACTCCATCTTTAGAAGGCTCTGCAGATATTACAACTGGATTACCATGCTCAGACACAATCTGCACTGCCCTATTCACGGTAAAAGTGTCAACACCATTCCCTGAAACAATTGTTACAAGATCTGCCGTATTAAAATCTGCCATTGCACAAAGCTCAACAATTTTTTGAGGCTTGGGGTAAATGCAGTAACTCAAAGTCCTGTCAGTAAAATGGGCTTTGAATGATCGTATCTGCTCTGGAGTCTGAGCCAAAAGACTGTGTTGAATTCCGAGAGCCATAAGTGCTAATGCCACCATTAGAGCAATATTGTTTTTCATCGCGATAATTATTTCATATTTACTTGTATAACTCTTTTCAAAACAATTCGGATGGATTGATGCTGAGGAACTCTTCAGCCCTCATACCTCCGTCACCTACTACCAGACAAAGCTTTGGATGGAAAAGATTCTTGAACTCACTCAAGCCTTTGTTCCATTTGTCTTCATTGCTCTTGACTTCAACTGCAACAAGTTTTCCTTTCTTTTCCAAAACATAATCAACCTCACAGCCAGTGCCAACACGCCAATAATACACTTTATAATCTCCGGCGTATGCATAACTCATAATATGAGCGCCTACGGCCGATTCGTATAACCGGCCCCACAATTTTCTGTCAGACAGACACTCTTCCAGACTCTTGTCTAAATAAAGAGTCATGAGAGCATTGTTGAAAACCTGATGCTTTGGAACAGAGTTCTTCCTTCGGGCCAAATCTTTGGCATATTTGTTAAGCCCTGCAACCAACCCGGCCTGAGACAAAAGGTTAAGGTAGCCGGCTATGGTAGTCGTATTGCCTGCATCATTCATCTGCCCCATCATTTTGTTAAGAGCCAGTTCCTGTCCGGAATATGCACTTGACAGCTCAAAGGTCTGCCTCAGTAAAGCAGGCTTTCCTATGTTCTCATTCACTAGAATATCTTTGTTAATGGTGGCGTCAACAATAGAACCGCTGATATAATTCTGCCAGCGGTCCCTGTCTTGCACCAGAGCAGCAGCTCCTGGATAAGCTCCAAAATAGACAAACTCTTCCAAAGAAAAGCCGAATGCATCGCGCATCTCCGCAAAAGACCAATGAGAAAGGACTATACGTTCATACCTTCCTTGCAGGCTGTCTGCCAATCCTTTATCCAGCATCACTCTGGAAGATCCAAGTAGAAATACCTTGAGAGGTATATCGTTAAACGTATCACTGTCCCACTCTTTCTTGACTATTTCGCTCCATCCGGATATTTTCTGGATTTCATCTATTATCAATATCAGTTGCGGCAACTTCTCAACCTTTATCTTTACTCGCGCCGCATCCCAGCAGTTGCTGATCCAGGCAAATCCGGAAGCAGGAATGGCATCAGCCGTATAAAACAGGTACGGTATATCCTGAGAGGACACAACCTGCTTCATCAAAGTGGACTTGCCAACCTGACGAGGCCCCATTATCACCTGAATAAACCTGCGTTGTTCAGACATTCTTTGAGAAAGTATATTATACTGAAACCTCTTATACATAGATACTTATTTCAATAATTACAGATTTTACTCAATACACTGAGCAAATTTACTCAATAGAATGAGAAAAAGCAAATATCATATGTCTTTTATTGCCTTCTCTATCAGTTTGGATGGAAAGCCTTTCGTGCGGGCAAATGCAACAAGGGCCGCTTTGCTCTGGAGAGATGAGTTCCGGAGTTTCGTCTGAAGGGAGTAGATTTTTCTCTGAACAGAAGCCCTTTGTTTGTAGCACTCTTTAGAGTCTTTCAGCTGCCGCTCCAAAGACTCCAGCTTTGAACGGTCTTCGGCGGCTTTCTTTTCCGCCTTCTTCTCAAGGTCCTGGCGCTTTTTGGAAAGAAGGTCTGCAAGGACTTGGAGGGCAAGGTCTTCCTGATCGTTTACAGCTTCTTCAGCGATGGATTGTTCCACTCCGGCTTCGCTGAGGCCTCTGAGGATCTTTTCAGGACCCCACTTGGAAAAGCGGAGCTTGTCGCGGGTAAAAGCTTTGGCAAAGCGGGCGTCGTCTATGTATTTGTCTTTTTTGAGAGACGAAATGGTTTCTTCGATTTCCTTTTCTTGTCTATCTGTAAGAGGAGAATCTTTGGAAAGCCACCGGATGAGCATCTGGCGGGCCTGTCCGGAAGAGATTTCCCTTCTGGAACACTCAGCCGTCAGACGGGCTTTTGCTCTCTGCAGAGCCGTGTTCTGCTTTGCCGGTTTGCCTCCCATCAGACAGTCTGCTAGAAGTAATAGCCAAATGACAGGTAGGCGCTGACTTTCTTCTTGTAATCGCTCCAATGGAGGTTAAAGGTAAGTGGCCCCACCTTGGTCTGGTAAGAATACTGTGCTCCGAATCCCCAATAGCCCTTGCGGTCGAAGCTTAACATTTTGTCGACGCTTTTTCCCGTGCGGAGGTAATTGCCTATCAGATAAACATAGTGGCTCTTTCCGACCCTCTTTCTGAGGTCTGTGCGGAAAACGCTTACAGAATTGTCAAAAGCGTTTATGTAATTGACTCCTATGAAAGGAATCTGATGGTCTATGTAACGGCCCCCCTCCTGGCCTCCCACAAAGTTGTAGAACGGCACCTCGTGACGGTTGCGGATATTGATCCTGCCGTAAATCTGTGGTTCAAGCACAAAATCTCTTCCCAGGTCGAACGCCATGTGGCTGCTGAGCATAAAGGAAGCAAAACTCTTGAATTTGGAATGGAAACCGAGCAGATAATACGCGGCGTCAAACTGGATGAACAATCCGCTGTTCGTAAAGTATTTGCTATCTCTGGAATCCAGGATTCCGCGGGCGAATACAGAAACATAGCTCTTGGCCTTGAGGACCTCGCCGCTCAAATCTTCGACATCGGTGAGGAATCTGGAGAAATTGTAGTTTTCGAGCTTTGCTCCAAGCTTCAAGTCAATGTCCCTGAAATACTTGATGTTTGCCAAAGCCGCTTCAAACCCGTTGTAGACAAACTTTATGTTGTTGTGAGCTGATTTGTCCGAGTATATGTTGACATCTTTCTTGGAGAACATATAGCTCAGTTCAAGGCGTGGGAACTTGCGGAACATGTGGTCGTACTCAAGCTTTACGTAAGGATTATAGCTGAGCCTTCCTGTAATGCTCGCCTTAGGGCCGTGCATGGCATACTGGCGTATTCCCAGTCTGAGCAGCAGGGCCGCAGCCTCTTCCGTGTCGTAACGGGCACCCAGGCTGACAACATTTGGCTTTCCCTTCACGAATTTGAAAATCAGGTCATATTCCTGGATTCCATTGGTTTTGCCTGATTTCCTGAGCTGATATGTAACCTGTGAGAAGGCCTGGGTTCCGTTGAAAACAGATATTGCATTGTTGATCTGCGAGCCGTTGATTACCTGATGTTCGTGAAGGCCGGCCAGTTTCATCAGCCAGTTACGATCGGCGTCATCGGCCCCGTCGAGAATGATGCGGCCTAACATAAACCTTGTCTTGTAAACCTCAACCGCCCTGTCTGCCCCGGAAGTGCCGTTATTTTCGCCAATCAGCTTGGCCAGAGCCCTCAGTTCGGCATCTTTTTCATCGGCTGCCTTGTAGCCGTTGGCCAGAAGCTGGGCCACTGCCGCGCGGTTGAAGCTGAGAACTCCGAACTCCTGAACCTCAGGATGGAGATATATGTCTGTATCTTGCTTGTTGGCCTCAAACTTTTCGTTGCCCATCAGGCTTATCAGCTGCATTAGCACTGCATCCACTCCCTTCAGGTCCCCGGCTTTGGCAAGGTCTGTCTGCACATCTACGCCAATGACTATATTGGCTCCTTTCTGCCTGGCCACGTCCACCGGAAAGTTGTTGACAACCCCGCCGTCCACCAGAACTTTTCCGTCTATGGTAACAGGAGCGAAATATCCTGGAATAGCCATACTGGCCCTCATAGCCAGAGGCAGAACTCCGTGGTCCAGAACCACTTGCTCTCCGGTTGCCAGATCGGTTGCTATGCAGGCGTAGGGTATTGGCAGACGGTTGAAGTCTATGGAATCCTGATAACCTATGGCCAGTCCGTTCAGAAGATTGAGGACATTGTTGCCCGAAACAAATCCGCCCGGAAGATAGAACGAACTCTTGCTGTCTGCCTTTATCTCTTCGTTTACCACCGTCGAATCTTTGCCCTTTTTCCAGAACTTCCAGTTGTTCCACACAGGTTTGCCGTTGGACTGGCTGTCAGTATTCTCTTCACGTGCCTGTCCTTTGCGTTCAGTCCTTATGATATCTCCCCTGAAATCGTCCAGCGGAATGTTGAGGATGAATTTTTCCTCATCCATTTTCTTGGAAAAGTTCAAGTCAGTGCGTTTGATGTTGTCTGAAAGCAGATAGTCCCAGTCTGCGCTGCTTACGATAGAGTCTATCTGGGCCGAGTTGTAACCCATTGCATACAAACCGCCTACAAGGGCTCCTATAGATGTTCCAAGCACCATGTCCGGCTTAATGCCAACTTCTTCAAGCTTCTTGATAACACCTATGTGGGCCATGCCCTTTGCCCCGCCGCCGCACAGCACCAAAGCAACCTTTATCTTCTTCTTTGGAGGGTTTTCAGAAGTTTTTTCCTCAGCTCCAAGACTGCCGCAAAACAGCAGGGCCACAGCCAGAGCCAACATCAGTTTCCTTAAAGCTTCCATATTTATAACTTACAATATTTCAACGATTTATATCTATTTTACAAATTCCTCCATGAGTTTGGACATTTGAGCTCCTGCCTCTTTTCCGCTGAGCATTCCGCAGGCAGCCTCTATGTCCTGCCCTCTGGAAGCTCTGAGTGTCGCTTTGATTCCCGCTGCATTGAGCCTGTCCTCAAAAGCCTGTACGGTCTTCATTGAAGACGGCACAAATTCAGTGTCACCTATATCGTGGAAACGGATAAGGTTCACCCTGCATTGCAGCCCCCTGAGCAAGGATACCAGAGCTTCTGCATGTCTCGGAGTATCTGTCAAGCCCTTGAACATTATGTACTCGAAACTGACTCTCCTCTGGCCCGTGAAATCATACCGGCGTATTATTTCAAGCGTCTTTTTCAGAGGGAACGCGCCTTCAGAAGGCATAAGTTCCCGCCTTTCATCCGGAAAAGGATTATGAAGGCTTACGGCAAGATGCACACGGCTCTCTTCCAGGAACCTTTCCAAAGGAGATTTCCGGACAGAATCTCTTTGCTGTGCAACTTTACCTTCTACACCACGCCTTCCTTCCCCCGATGCCTTGTTGACCCCTATGGTACTGAGAGTTATCCTTTTCGGGCTCCAGGCGCAGCCCCAATCCGAAGTAAGGACATCCAAAGCCCTGAGCACATTGTCCAGATTGTCCAGAGGCTCCCCCATACCCATAAATACAGCATTGGTAAGCTCCTCAGCTTCATCGATGAGAAAAAACTGGGAAAGAATCTGCGCTGCATCCAGATTGCCATGGAAGCCCTGCCTTCCTGTCATACAGAAACGGCAGCCCATCCGGCAGCCCGCCTGGGAAGACACACACAGAGTCTTGCGGTCCCCGTCCGGAATCATCACAGCCTCCACGTAACGTGCGGTACTGATAGAAGACAGACTTTCATCCGCACCGGCTGCCTTGCTTAACGGCCGTACCTCAAAAAGATACTTCCTGGTGCCGTCTTTGCTCATGGCGTATTTGCAATAAGGCACAGCCCCTACTTCATACTTTTCCGAAAGAGCCTGCCTAGCCTTCTTTGAAAGATTTGTCATCTGCCCGAAATCAACCACACGCTTCTTGTACAGCCAATCGCAAATCTGCCTGGCAGTAAAGCCCGGAAGCCCTTCCTGATGACAGATGTCAGTCAGTTCACTTAATGTAAGACCCAGCAGTTTCTTTTTCATAAAACATTCAGCAACTAAACAAAGTTAATGCTTTTCCGCAATCTTCCAGTATTCCCGATAATAATTGCACTTAAAACTGGATACCAGACACGCACTAATAATTTCTTGCCGGCTAAAATACACCCGTTGACGGAAATTGTCAAAAAGCCGTAATACCTTTGCATCGTGAAAATCCTCTGAAGCATTTTAGGGATAATTACATTATATTTGTAGAACTAACTTAAAACAAAGTTTAATATTATGGCTAAAGAGAAAGAGACGGTTGCCGCCACTGAGCAGGCAACAGGCGTAAACGCCGAGAAATTGAAGGCCTTGCAGGCCACGCTGGACAAGATTGAGAAGGATTTCGGCAAGGGTACGATCATGAAGTTGGGAGACCAGCCAAAGTTTGATGTTTCCATTATCCCTACAGGTTCCATCGCACTTGACCATGCACTTGGAATCGGTGGTTATCCAAGAGGAAGAGTAATTGAGATTTACGGGCCAGAGAGCAGCGGAAAGACAACGCTGGCCATCCACGCCATAGCGGAAGCCCAGAAACAGGGCGGCATTGCAGCCATCATAGATGCCGAGCACGCGTTTGACCGCACTTATGCCAAGAAACTGGGTGTGAATGTGGATACCCTGCTGATTTCTCAACCGGACAACGGAGAACAGGCTCTGGAGATTGCAGACAGCCTGATCCGTTCAGGAGCTGTTGACATAGTAGTCATTGACTCCGTGGCAGCCCTCACGCCGAAGGCTGAGATTGAGGGAGATATGGGAGACAGCAAGGTGGGTCTCCAGGCAAGGCTTATGAGCCAGGCTCTGAGAAAGCTCACCGCAAACATATCAAAGACGAACACCTGCTGCATCTTCATCAACCAGCTCAGGGAGAAGATTGGCATAATGTTCGGAAACCCTGAAACCACAACCGGAGGAAACGCCCTGAAGTTCTACGCCTCAGTCCGTCTGGACGTAAGGAAACTCAGCCAGCTCAAGGACGGAGACGATGCTACCGGAAACCGTGCAAGGGTAAAAGTTGTAAAGAACAAGATGGCCCCTCCTTTCAGGAAGGCGGAATTCGACATCGTCTTTGGAGAAGGCATTTCAAAGGTTGGAGAAATCGTGGACCTTGGAGTGGAACTGGATGTCATCAAGAAGAGTGGCAGCTGGTTCAGCTACGGAGAGTCAAAACTGGCCCAGGGAAGAGAGGCCGTAAAGCAACTCCTCAAGGACAATCCTGAACTCTGCGAAGAGATTGAGACCAAGGTGCGTGAGGCCCTCAAGTCCGTAACAGACTGACAGATCTAACATCTGACAAGTTGATCTTCATCTATGATTGATCAGGCGACTATAGCCCGCATCAGGGATGCGATTGATATCGTCCAGGTAATCGGAGACTTTGTTCCTTTGAAAAGGCAAGGCTCCGATTACGTGGCTTGTTGCCCATTCCATCAGGAAAAGACACCGAGCTTCCATGTTTCCCCGTCCAGGCAGTATTTCAACTGCTTCGGCTGCCACGAGAAAGGCAATGCCATAGGCTTTCTGATGAAACACGAACAGATGAGCTATGTGGAGGCCATCAAATGGCTTGGGAACAAATATGGAATAGAGGTCAACGATGTTCAGGAAAGCTATGAAGATATCCAGAAAAAGAATCACAGGGAAGCTCTTCTGATTATCAATGAATATGCCGGCAATGCCTTTACCCGGCAGCTGCTGGAAACGGAAGAAGGTAAGGCCGTAGGGCTCAGCTACTTCAGGGAAAGGGGCTTTACAGACCAGACCATCAGTGAGTTCCGCCTTGGATATTCCAGCCGGGAAAGAGATTCTTTTGTAAAGGCAGCTGTTGCTGCAGGATATAAGAAAGAAATGCTGGTGGAACTGGGTCTTGCCGTCCAGAAGCAGGACGGTCCCTATGCTGGAGAACTCACAGACAAGTTCCACGAAAGGGTGATGTTCCCTATCCGCAACCTGAACGGAAAGATTGTGGCTTTTGGAGGCAGGATCCTCTCTTCGGAAAAAAGCCCGGTAAAATACATGAACTCTCCGGAGAGCGAAATCTACCAGAAGAAGAAGGTGCTCTACGGACTGTTCGAAGCTCGAAATGCCATATCGCAGAGCAAGAACTGCTACCTGGTGGAAGGCTATACAGATGTAATTTCCATGCATCAGGCCGGGGTGGAGAATGTAGTTGCAAGCTGCGGCACCGCACTTACGGAAGAACAGGTGCTGCTGCTGAAGAGATTCACCCAGAAGATTACTATCATCTACGATGGTGACAAGGCCGGAATCAATGCCGCCCTCAAGGGCATAAACATGTTCCTCCAGAAGGGAATGAACGTTAAGGTTGTACTCATTCCTGACGGAGATGACCCTGATTCCTATGCCCGCAAGCACAGCAAGGCTGAAATAGAAGACTTTCTTGAGAGTGCGGAAGAAGACTTCATACTCTACCAGTGGCGTACCCTTTCCGCCAACCTCAACGGGGATCCATACGAGGAAGGAAAAATGATCAACGAGATTGCCACAAGCGTCTCAATGATAGATGACGCCGGGATAAGGTCCGCTTACATAAACAGGGCTTCTGAACTGCTGGGAATCTCCCGAGAAGATTTTTCTGAAAAGGTAAACTCCCTCCGTTCAGAGAGGATGAACAACCAAGCCTCGCAGTACAGGTCCGGCCAAAGGAGCTATGTGGGAGCAAGAGAGCCTTCTGCCTATCGCAGGGAAGAAAACAGGCCTAAGAAGACCAAGGCAGAAGAAGAACTCAAAAGAAGCGAGGAAGACCTGATCTATCTCCTGATAAAGTTCGGCAGAAACACTCTCCATAATCTGAAGAACGCAGTGTTCGGGGGAGAAAAAGTCTATGAGCCTTCTGTCGCCGAATATATCAGAGAGTCTCTCAGGGTAGATGGGCTGGAGATGTCAGATCCTGTCCTGAAAAGAATCTATGACATTTATTTTGAAAAGGTTGGGCAGGCGGATGACACTCCGGAAGTGGAGAGGATGTTTGCCGGCAGCCTTGACCAGGAGGTTTCTACGGAAGCAATAGATATCCTGTCATCTTCATACCGGTTCAGAAGCATGAAGATAGAGTCTTCAGTTGCAGATATAGCCAAAAGTCTGTCTTCAGTTTTGCCGAGAACTGTTTACGTATATAAATCAAAAGTGATAAATTCGCGCCTTGAAACTCTGAGGAGCCAGCTGCTCTCCCTCCCCCAGGAGGAAGAAGAAAAGATCAAAAAACTCACGCAGCAGATACAGCAGTTGTCCATTGTAAAAAGCAGGCTGCTCAGAGAAGCCAAATTTGCTAAATAAAGACACATGGAAAAGAAATTCAAGAGACATCTCATTACCGCCGCGCTTCCATACGCCAACGGAAGCGTTCACATCGGCCATCTCGCCGGAGTTTATGTTCCGGCAGACATCTATGTGCGTTATCTCCGCCTCAAGGGAGAAGACGTGCTTTTCATTTGCGGAAGCGACGAGCATGGCGTTCCTATCACTTTCAAGGCCAAGGATTTGGGATGTTCTCCTCAGGAAATCGTTGACAAGTACCACGCTATTATCAAAGATTCCTTCAACCGTTTCGGAATTAGTTTCAGCATTTATTCCAGGACAAGCTCCAAGATACATTCAGAAACAGCAGCTGAGTTCTTCAAGAAACTCTACGACGAGGGAAAGTTCATAGAAAAAGAAAGCGAACAGTACTTTGACCCTGCCGCCCAGGTTTTCCTGGCAGACCGCTACATTATGGGAACCTGCCCTAAATGCGGCAATGACAAAGCCTACGGAGACCAGTGTGAAAAATGCGGAAGCACCCTTTCACCGGATGAACTTATAGACCCACACTCCAGGCTCAGCGGAGAAAAACCTGTAAAAAAGCTTACCAAGCACTGGTACCTGCCGCTGGACAAATATGAGAACTGGCTCAAAGAATGGATTATAGACGGTCATAAAGAATGGAAGACCAATGTTTACGGCCAGTGCAAGAGCTGGATAGACGGAGGACTGAAGCCAAGAGCCGTCACCAGAGACCTTGACTGGGGAGTTCCGGTACCGCTGGAAGATGCCAAGGGCAAAGTCCTCTACGTATGGTTTGACGCCCCTATAGGATATATCTCCAACACCAAGGAACTTCTTCCAAACGAGTGGAAAAAATGGTGGAAGAGCCCAGATACCAGAATGATACACTTCATTGGAAAAGACAATATCGTATTCCACTGCATAGTGTTCCCTTCCATGCTGAAAGCGTATGGAGACGGATACATTCTTCCGGAGAATGTTCCGGCAAACGAATTCCTCAACCTGGAGGGAGACAAGATTTCCACTTCCCGCAACTGGGCTATCTGGTTGGAAGAGTATCTGGACCAGTTCCCCGGACAGCAGGACGTGATGAGATATGTGCTCTGCGCAAACGCCCCTGAAACCAAGGACAATGACTTCACCTGGAAAGACTTCCAGGCACGCAACAACAGCGAACTGGTGGCCATTTACGGCAACTTCGTGAACCGTGCCCTCGTACTTACAAACAAATACTTCGGCGGAAAAGTTCCGGGATACACCCAGGACCAGCTGACAGAAGAAGACAAGCAGTTGGTAAAATCCATTCCTGAAATAACTGCCGCCATCCAGAACTGCCTGGACCACTTCAAGTTCAGAGATGCCATAAAAGAAGCAATGAACCTGGCAAGGCTCGGCAACAAGTATCTGACAGACACCGAGCCTTGGAAAGTGTTCAAGACAGACCCTCAGAGGGTTGCCGTCATCCTCAACCTCTGCCTTCAGATTTGCGCCAACCTTTCCATCGCCTTTGAGCCGTTCTGCCCATTCTCATCCAAGAGGCTGCAGGTGATGCTCAATCTGGCTCCGAAGAAAGATGACATCTGCCCTGTCAGCGCACCAGAAGGCAAAATCCGCTGGGAAAACCTCGGAAGCATAGATTTCCTCAAAGAAGGAGACCAGATAGGCACTCCTGAACTCCTTTTCAGCAAGATAGAGGACGAAACCATCCAGGCACAGACAGACCGTCTGGCGCGTATCAAGAAAGAGAACGAGGAAAAAGCCGCACTTGAAGCAGCAAGCCATCCACAGCCTCAAAAACCGGAGTGTACTTTTGAGGAATTCGAGAAGATGGACATCCGCACGGCTACCGTCCTTGAGGCAGAGGCCGTCCCTAAGACAGACAAACTTCTGAAACTCACCATAGATACCGGCATAGACCAAAGAGTGATAGTTTCCGGAATCGCTGAGTACTACAAGCCGGAAGATATGATAGGCAAGCAAATTTGCATCCTTGCCAACCTCAAGCCTCGCAAGATCAGAGGAATAGAGAGCAACGGAATGATACTGATGGCAAAAGACAACTCCGGAAAGATGAGGTTCATCACTCCGCAGGAAGTGATGGTCAACGGAGCCACCGTAGGTTAACAGCCTCACCCGTTGCAACAAAAAAGAAGCACTTGCAAATGTAAGTGCTTCTTTTTTTGCGCCTGCACAAGGACTTGAACCTAGGACCCCATGATTAACAGTCATGTGCTCTAACCAACTGAGCTATGCAGGCATTCCCTTTTGGGATTGCAAAAGTATATTTTTTTTGATAATGTTCCAAATCTTTTGTCACATTTAATTTTAATTGGCAAATTAAAGTAACTTTGCAGGGTAAACAGTTTAGTTATGGATACAACCCTGCTCTCACGCCTTTTCAGAGAAATTGTCCTCCGCGATGGAGAACTAATACTTCCATTCATGGGTTGTATCAAGCTTGAAGATGTCCCGGCTTCCTTTTCCGAAGGAGGCCTGGTGGTAACTCCCCCTTCCAAGAAACTTTATTTTGACAACTACAGCCTTTCCTCCAACGACATTCTCATAAATGAATATGCCAAAGCCAGGGAAGTCTCCAGGATGGCTGCCAAGAAAGCCCTTTACGGCGAGATTGACCAGATCAGACAAGAGGCTGAAAAGACCGGGCGATATACACTTGAAGGGTTTGGAACCTTCCGCTTTGACAAGGAAGAAGGCTATACCATTGAAACGGATCCTGGTTTCATGATTTCTTCCGAGACATTCGGGCTTCAGACAATCGACCTGAGGGATGACAAGACCAAGGAGGAAGAGAAAGCCGCGGAAGAAAAGAGAACCGCTGAGAAGAAGAAGATTGAGGAAGAGAAGGCCGCGGAAGAAAAGAGAATCGCTGAGAAGAAAAGGATTGAGGAGGAGAAAGCCGCGGAGAAAAAGAGAATCGCTGAGAAGAAGAGGATTGAGGAGGAGAAAGCCGCAGAGGAAAAGAGAATCGCTGAGAAGAAGAGGATTGAGGAAGAGAAGGCCGCAGAGGAAAAGAGAATCGCTGAGCAGAAGAGGATTGAGGAGGAGAAAGCCGCGGAGAAAAAGAGTGAGGAGAAAAAAGATAAGGTTGAGAAGAAAAAAAGCAGAACTTCAAAAGTCCTGCTGTGGATTGTACTTGTTGTAGCTGTCCTGGTAATTCTTGTTCTCCTGATTCTCATCTTCAAGGAAGAACTCAGGCCTTGGCTGGAGAAAATCCTCTACAGCAAGGAAGAACTGGAAATCTTGAAATATCAGCTATAGCAAAATTCCCCTTGGAATCTTTGACTACCAGGCTCTCTTGTGTTTTCTCAAGCCCAGAGGGGTCAGAATTATATCTTTAAGTTTTGAACGGCCTTTTGCCTTGTTTATGTTGTACTGGACCTTCTTTGCAAAGTCTTCAAAACCTATATTCCTGTCCTTGCAGTAGCGCTTGAGTATCTGGTCCAAAGTATGCTGGTTGAAATGCAGGCTGCTCATATCCTTGGCACATTTCATCAGGCTGCGGTTTCCGAAACTCATCCTGTTCAGGTCAATCAGCTGAAATCTGTAATGTCCGTCCAACTTCTTGTAAAGTATGTTATCTATGTTGAAGTCATTGTGGACGAGACCTTTGGAATGAAAATCAGCAGCGTATGCAGAAAACTCATCCAAAAACAAGGACATTTCCTCTTCATCGATTTCAGGATTGTCCCTGAAGTCTGCAATGGCCCTGTAATCCGTATATAGACAAAGGAAATATCCGGTGTGAAAGAAGAGCCCCTTGTTTACTTCCATATAGGCGACAGGCTCCGGGACATCAAAACCCATCTGCAGCAAGCGGTTGGAGTAATTGTAGGCACGCTTGGCCTTGGATGGTCTGAGAAATGAATAGACCACCCTGTTAGCCTCTGTCGGCTTCTTGAACTTTTTGACAACCAGATGGAGTCCGTCAACAGTTGTATCTTCAACGATGTTTCTGAAATTGCGGTAGGTGTTGTCCGCCTTGTAGGAATGAGACAAGATTCCATCTATGAACCCCTTCAAATTGCTGTATTTCGGGTTGATTACAACTTTCATTGCATTGTTCTTTAGTTTTTCAAAGAAAGAAGGGATGCCAAAGCACCCCTTCTTTATCTGTAGTTTTTCTTTTCCGGATTATCTGATGACAACTACGCGGTTGAGCTTGTTATCAGTCTTGCTGAACTCGTCAGTTCCACCAAGGTTCTTCTCGGAAATCTTGTAGTTTCCGCCGCAAGCCTTGATGATGTTCAGAACTGCATCCAGACGTGCCTGGCCAAGTTTCTCGTTAGTCTTTGCTGATCCGGTTGCGCTGTCAGCGGCACCTACGATCTCAAATACGCGGTCTTTGTTGGTTGCCATTGAAGTCTCAACAAAGTACTTGATGCTGTTCTTCTGGTCTGCTGCCAAAGTTGACTTGCCAAGTGGGAAGTAAACTGCGAATGGAGCTGGTGCATACTTGGTCTCGCCAGGTACATAAACAGTCTCGCCATTGCCTTTCTTTGCCTTCTCTGCTGCAAGGTCATCCTGAAGCTTCTTGTTCCTTGCGTTGATGTCCTCAAGAGACTTGTTCAGATCTTTGATCTTGTTGGTGAAAGGAGTTACATCCACAGGGGCGTGAGCGCGGTGGAATGACCTGTTGTGGAAGTTGTAGGCCAAACCAAGAGCAGCACTGGCCATGAACTCTCTGCGGTGACCTGCCGCATGGTCATCAAACTGCTGGTTGAAAACGGTCTGGTTGATATCAAGAGTGATGTCAAGGGCATCGCAAACACGGAACATTGTGTAGAGACCTGCTGTAACTCCGAGTTCAGTATTTCTGCCTGGTTTGTTCTTGAAGGTAGGAGTCTTTCCAGGAATGACAGACTGTGCGATTCCTGCTCCCAGATAAGGGGCGAACTCGAGGAACCGGTCAGACCTGTAACCGCCAATGGCGTTGGAAATGTTCCACATCAAGTCTCCACGGAGATAGTGAACCCTGAACTGCTGCTTGTAGCCCCAGTCATACTGGTTGACAGGATCTACGAATATATTGCCGGCCCATGCTGGTGGAGCTGGAGAAGCTGCATCTTCATTATAATAGAAACCGCGGGCCTTGATACCATAGTAACCAATCCTGATTCCGAAAGATGGAGTAATCCACTTTCCGATATATCCATGAATTGCAGGAGCAAGCCTGTCTTTAAGATCCATGTGGTGATCCTGCTCTCCCTGATAGAAGTTAACTCCACCGGCAGCACCGATAAAGATATTGTCAAAGAGACGGTTGGTCTCGTAAGGGCCCCTCAAGGTCTGAGCCTCTTCTCCCTTGATAACCTGAGCGTTGGCACTTGCAAAAAAGAGTGCACAAACAGCGGCGGTCACAAAAAGTTTTTTGATGTTCATATAAGTTAATCTTAGGTTTATATTATCAAACGGTCTTTTAGCAAATGCAAATATAAAAACAATTTCTCAAGTTATCAACACTTTTATCAACAAAAAAAGCCGCCCCGAAGGACGGCTTCACTTTTGACAAGGGTCAACTTACTTGATAACAACTACACGGTTGAGGGTCTTGTCAGTCTTGCTGAACTGATCAGTTCCACCGAGGTTCTTGTCAGAAATCTTGTAAGTACCACCGCAGCTCTTGATAACGTTGAGAACTGCATCCAGACGAGCCTGGCCGAGTCTCTCGTTAGTCTTAGCTGAACCAGTTGCGCTGTCAGCTGCACCGCAAATCTCGAAAGTACGATCCTTGTTGGTTGCCATAGCAGTCTCAACAAAGTACTTGATGCTGTTCTTCTGAGCGTCAGTAAGAGTGCTCTTACCGAGTGGGAAGTAAACTGCAAATGGAGAAGGAACGGTCTTGGTCTCACCTGGTACATAAACGGTCTCACCACCCTTCTTCTTTGCTTTCTCGTCGTCAAGATCCTTCTGGAGCTTCTTGTTGAGCTCGTTAGCATCGTTGAGGAGCTTGTTCAGATCCTTGATCTTGTTGTTGTAAGGAGTTACGTCAACAGGAGCGTGAGCTCTTGAGAACTCTCTGTTCTTGAACTGATAAGCAAGACCAAGAGCAGCAGAAGCGATGAACTCGCGGCGATGTCCACGTGTATCGCTGTCATATCTCTGGTTTACAACGCTCTGGTTTACATCCAAAGTGATGTCCAAAGACTTGGCAATGCGGAACATGTTGTAGATACCAGCAGTTACTGCAAGCTCAGTATCCTTATGATACTTGCCACCAATCTTCTTGGTAGTCTTGTTCCACATAACACCAGCTCCGAGGTAAGGGGCGATATCCCAGAATCTGTCAGATCTGTAACCACCAATGGCGTTGGAAATGTTCCACATCAGGTCGCCACGAATATAGTTCTGGTTCATTTTCTGATCACCGTTAGCAGCTCCAACCGGAACAATGTAAGGATTGGCAACAGCGTTGTAACCCTTAGCCTTGATACCATAGTATCCGAGTCTGATACCTACTGAAGGAGTGATCCACTTTCCGATGTAACCCTGAACTGCAGGAGCAAGTCTCTTTGAGAAATCAAGCTGCTTGTCGTTCTCACCCTGATAGTAGTTAACTCCACCGGCTGCGCCGATGAATACGTTGTCAAAGAGACGGTTAGTCTCATAAGGACCTCTGAGAGTCTGAGCCTCAGCGCCCTTGATAACCTGCGCATTTACGCTAGCTGCAGCAACGGCGCAAATGGCAACTGTCAAAAAGAATTTTTTCATGGTCATTTAAATGATTTATGTTTAAATAGTTTTAAATTCAATGATTTAAGGAGCGTTTTAACTCTTCATTCACCCCAATAATCGTTGCAAATGTACAATTATTTTCTTTCCACACAAAAAAATTTTAGGATTTTCAGGCAAAAACCTTCTCTACTCAGGATTTTCAACCACTGTAAGCCTGTTCCCTGCGCTGATTATCGCTTTTGCCGCATTCTGTACATTTTCTTTCGTAACAAATTTGTCAATTTTTTCTTCTGTCAGCTCTATGTCGTAGCCATACAGATAGTAGTTTTCCAGGAGATTTGACCAGTATGAAGGATTTTTCTTCGATTCCGGTATGTTCTTTTTCATCATCTCGATGGTCTTGCCCATCTCTTCGTCTGTAGGTCCCTCGGCGGCAAGCTTCTCTATACCGGCATAAATCTTTTCTATAAGCACCGGAGCCTTTTCCTTTGATGTCTCAATGGAAACCGTGAAGTAGTTTCTCTCATTAGGCAGAGAAGAAACCTGTCCGCTGACTCTCGGGCTGTAAGTTCCACCGTCTTCCTCCCTCAAGGACGTTATGTAACGCATATTCATTATGTAGGTCATGGCCCTTGTGATGATACTGTTCTCAAGGTTCTTGAGCTGAGGACGCTGGTAAACTACATATACGTATGAATTAGGGTTTTCCATCTTGACTGCTTTGGTAACCTCGTTGATACCGTCTGCAGGATAGAGCTTGTGGTCAACTATGGTGCGAGCCTTCTTGCTCTTTACAGGGAGAGAAGCTATATATTTCTCCACCAGTGGCTTGAGAGCCTCAACTTCAAAATCGCCTACTACAAACAGCTTGGCTCCTGCCGCATCGCCGAAGAGCATTGCATTGCCTTTTCTGATGTCAGCAGTGTTGACCTTCTCCACGAGCTCTTTGCTGAAGACCACGGTCCTTGGGCTGTTGTTGGTCATTGCATGAGCCAGCATTTCCTGGAACTGGAACTCAGGGTTGCTGCCTATATTCTCCGCGATGCTCTTCATCTGGGACATGGTTGTCTCAAACTCGGTATCTTCACATCTTGGCTGGGTAAAGTGCAGATACATCAGCTGCAAGGCCAGCTCCATATCCTTAGGAGAAGAGTTGGCGTTGATTCCGCTGTGATCGTCGTTGACAAATGTCATTGCAGATGCGTTCTTGCCGGCAAGCATCTTGCGTACGGTATTGGCAGGGAACTGGCCTACACCGGAATTTGCAGCGTAGAAATAACGGACGTTATCCTCAAAACTAGGAAGCAGTTCCTGAGGGAGGACAGACTGTCCGCCATCCTGAATCAGAGAGAATGAAACGGCATCCTTGCGCACATCGGTAGGATAAAGATATACCTGGACGCCATTGCTGAGGGTCCATACTGTGCAGTTCTGGTAACCTTTCTCTTCCTTCTTTACCTTACCGGACTTGATTGTAGCAGGATCTATCAGTTCCTTGGCGATTTCCTCACCCTTCGGAGCCTGAACCTCGGCCTGGAAAGCGGTCTTGAGCCAGTCTGAAAGCTGGGCTTCTGACGGAAGAGTGCCTTCCTCCTTCTTAGGAGCAACTACACCTATTATACTGTTTTCAAGAGAGATGATTCCCTGAGCCATCATCTGGTTGATTGCGTCAACCGTAAGCTGTGAAAAGACCATCTGCGCCATCTGGTTCTCAACTGAAGGCTCGCAGTACGGTGCGTTGTCAAGGAAGTACTGTACATACTGCATGGCAAGTTCATTGTTGCGGCGGGTAGCAGCCCTATCTTCCTGAGCCTGGTAAGAACGGAGGATGTTGGCCTTGGCCCTGTCAAATTCGTCCTGTGAGAATCCGAACTTCTGGGCCTGGCGAATGATTTCCATCGACTTGTCCAGACTTTCCTTTATCTTGCCCGGTTTAGGGGTAGCCTGGAAATAGACACCGTCCATGGTTTCAATAAAGTTCATCATCGCAAAGCTTGCAGAAGTGAAAGGAGCGTCTGCCTTCTTGCTCTCGTCGCTGAGCCTCTCGTTGATGATCATCCTGATGACACTCTTTACATTATCCAGCATGAAATACATCTGGGTATTACGGAGCTGCTTAGGTAATGCAGGCTGCTTGTTTATGTAAAGGAGGCTGGTAGCCATGATCTCCGGATCGGTGAACACCATAGTAAGAGGCTCCTCGTTTCCAGGTATGTTCACAACCTCCTTGACAGGTTCTTGCTCTTTCTTAGGGATAACGCTGAAAAACTCCTTGATTTTGCCTTCTATGTAATCCACATCCACATCTCCCACAACTATTATAGCCTGGTTCCCAGGGTAGTACCAAGTCTTGTAGAAGTTGACAAGTTCCTGAGGGTCAAATCCAAGAAGGCACTCCTCGTCGCCGATGACATTGCAGTCCGCATACTTTGTACCCTTGTAGAGCACCTTGAAGAGGGCTTCCTGCTGCCTTCTCTGGGCGGTGTTGCCACTCCTCCACTCCTCTATTATTACGCCTCTTTCTTTCTCCACCTCTCCGAAGTCATTGGTAACAAAGGCAGCGTCGTTCTGAAGGATAACAAGAGCTGTGTCCACCAGGTTTTTCCTGTCTGTAGGAATGGTGCTGAGAGTGTAAACCGTACTTTCGACTCCGGTCATGGCGTTTATGTTGGCTCCGAAAATAAGGCCGTTCTTCTCCAGATAACTCATCATGGTGTTGCCTGGGAAGTCTTTGTTGCCGTTGAAGCACATGTGCTCCAGGAAATGCGCAAGACCCCTCTGGGCCGGAGTCTCGTTGATGGCACCTACATTTGTCGCGATGTAGAACTCTGCCCTGTTGTCCGGGTTAGCGTTATGCTTGATGAAGTAAGTAAGCCCGTTGTCCAGATGCCCTACCCTTACTGAAGGGTCCAGCGGCATCACAGGTGGCTGCTGCTGACCGAAGCTCAAAGCTGCAACCAGCACGAATGAAATCAAAAAGAAAAATCTCTTCATATTGTTAAATTGTCGTTTGTTTTCAATAAGACATAGTTTAGGACTACAAAATTACACTATTTTTCATTTTAATGGAACAGCGGTTTAGCAAAAAAGATGCAAAACGCTTTTGGTTGCATCAGATTTGGAGGTATGGAGGATTTTATTATCTTTGCAGCCCATTTACAAACAAAATTTATAGAGATGTTAAAGAATTACGAAACCGTTTTCATTGCAACTCCCGTTTTGTCTGAAGCTCAGATGAAGGAAACGGCAGCCAAATACATCTCCCTTATAAAGGAGAACGGCGGCACAGTTGTCAGTGAAGAGGATTGGGGACTGAAGAAACTGGCCTACCCAATCCAGAAGAAGACCTCCGGATTCTACCATCTGGTTGAATTCCAGGCAGAACCAACATTTATTGAAAAGCTCGAGACTCAGTATCGCAGAGACGAGAGAATCATCCGCTTCCTCACCTTCGCAATGGACAAGGACGCTGTTGCTTACGCTGAGAAGAGAAGAGCTAACTGGGCAGCCAAGAAGAACGCCGCCAGCGAGAAGAAAGAAACCAATGAATAACAGGAGGAAGAATTATGGCACAGAGAAATGACGAAAATGCAGATATCCGCTATCTGAACCCTGTTACCGTAGAGGTAAAGAAGAAGAAATACTGCCGTTTCAAGAAGGCAGGTATCAAGTATGTAGATTACAAGGACGCAGAGTTCCTGAAGAAGTTCCTCAACGAGCAGGGAAAGATTCTCCCTCGCCGTCTTACCGGTACTTCACTCAAGTTCCAGAAGAAGGTTGCCCAGGCTGTAAAGCGTGCACGCCATCTGGCTTTGCTCCCTTATGTTACTGACCTTTTGAAATAAGGAGGAGAGATTATGGAAATTATTCTTAAGGAGGATGTCCGCCATCTTGGACACAAGAACGATGTAGTTACCGTAAAAGACGGTTACGCAAACAATTTCCTTTTCCCTCAGGGCCTTGCTATTCTCGCCACCCCTTCTGCAAAGAAGCAGCTTGCCGAGACTATGAAGCAGAGGGCTCACAAAGAGGAGAAGCTCATCAGCGATGCAAAGGCTATAGCAGAAAAGCTCAGCGGAGTATCCGTAACTATCCCTACCAAGGTAAGCCAGAGCGGCAAGATCTATGGTTCTGTAAACAACATCCAGGTTGCCGAGGCTTTGGCAGCTCTTGGATATGAGATTGACAGAAGGAAGATTGAGCTCAAGGATGCTGACAAGATTTCTGAAATCGGAACTTACGATGCACTCATAGACCTCTACAGAGGTGTTGAGGCAACCATTAAGGTTAACGTAGTGGATGAGGAAGGAAAGGTAACTGAGAAGAAAGAGGCTGCTGAGTAAAGGCAAACTCAAAGAATCATTGACCGGAGGTGTCAGCCTCCGGTTTTTTTATGCAAAAAAGAAAGGCGGACATTGTCCGCCTTTCTTAAATGGTAATGCTGAAGCGATTTACTTCTTTGCAACAGCTTTCTTTGCAGGAGCAACCTTCTTTGCTACAGCTTTCTTTACTTCTGCAACTTTCTTTGCTGCGGCTTTCTTTCCAGCTTCAGCTTTCTTTACGACAGCCTTCTTTGCATCAGCAGCCTTCTTTGCAACGGTCTTCTTTACTGCAGCTGATTTTTTTACGGCAGCTTTCTTTGCAGTGGCGGCCTTCTTTACTACGGCCTTCTTTACAGCAGCTACTTTTTTCTCAACCTTCTTCTCGGTCTTTGCAACAGCCTTCTTTACGGCAGCTACTTTCTTTGCAGCAGCCTTCTTTACAGGAGCAGCTTTCTTTGCAACAGCTTTCTTTACTTCTGCAGGCTTCTTTGCTACAGCCTTCTTTACAGCAGCTACTTTCTTCTCGACCTTTGCTACTTCTTTCTTTACTTCTTTCTTTACTTCTGCAACTTTCTTTGCAGCCGGCTTCTTTGCAGCTGGCTTTGCGGCAGCCTTCTTAGGCTCAACCTTCTTTGCTTTTGTTACCATAATATCAGTTTTTAGAGTTAGTTGATGTCTAATTAGCTGCGCTTGGAAACCGGAGCGTTCTTCAGAAGCTCAACCAGATACTTCCAGCATTTGCCTACACTTTCAATGTTCACTCTTTCATCCGGTGAATGAGGAGAGAAAATTGTAGGGCCAAAGGAAATCATATCCCACTCAGGATATGTAGCGCCAAGGATACCGCACTCAAGACCGGCGTGGATTCCGGTTACTTCCGGCTCTTTTCCATAGAGCTTTTTGTACACGTCCTTTGCCACCTTGAGGATAGGAGAATTCATATCCAGCTGCCATCCGGAATAGCCACCGCTGAACGAGCATTTTCCGCCAGCCAATTCCACAATCGCCCTCATGCTTTCAGCAAGTTCATATTTCTCGGAATCAATGGAGCTTCTCATAAGAGAGTGAATCTTGATGGTCTTTGCATCCTGCTGGATGATTGCCATATTGTTGGATGTCTCGACAAATCCAGGAACAGTGTCGCTCATTCTCCATACGCCGTTAGGAATTGAAGCAATAGCCCTTACTATTGAAAGAGCCGTCTTCTTCTCGATGGCCGGAGCCTTCTCCTTTACAGCAGTTGTGGTTATCTTGAGATCCTTGTCCGTGTACTGATACTCAACTGTTGCTTCCTTGCGGATCTTTCCTACATGGAGAGCGAATTTCCTTTCGTTCTTCTTCGGAACTGCAACAATGGCCTGGGCGTCTCTTGGAATGGAGTTGCGTATGCTTCCTCCGCTGATGCATACAAGACGTGCATTGAGGTCTCTCATTACAGGAAGGAGAACTCTTGCAAGAATCTTGTTGGCGTTTGCTCTGTAAAGAACTATATCCATTCCTGAGTGTCCACCGATAAGACCGCTAACTGCAACTTTCTTGAATACATATCCTGCAGGAACTTTTTCAGTTGTGTAGTTGAAAGAAGCCTCACCGTCCAGACCACCGGCACATCCTACATAAAGGATACCCTCAGTCTCGGAATCAAGGTTCACAAGGATTTCACCCTTGAGAAGACCTGGTTTCAAGGCTCTTGCGCCTGTCATTCCAGTTTCCTCGTCAACGGTAAACAGACATTCGATAGGACCGTGCTGCATAGTCTTTGACTCCAGAACTGCAAGCGCCATGGAAACTCCCATTCCGTTGTCTGCTCCGAGAGTTGTACCTGTAGCGTAAACAAGGTCGCCTACGATTCTCGGTTTGATCGGGTCGGTCTCAAAATTGTGCTTCACATCAGGATTCTTCTGAGGAACCATATCCAGATGAGCCTCAAGGATCAGACCTGCCTTCTTCTCCATTCCCTTGGTTGCAGGCTTGCGGATTATCACATTCCCAACTTCATCCTTAATGGTCTCAAGACCAAGTTTTTTCCCGAAGTTGTAAACGAATTCTACTGCTTTATGTTCTTTTTTGGATGGACGTGGAACTTTTGCAAGTTCGTTGAAAATTGTCCAAACTTCCTTTGGTTGTAACTGATCGATAGTTTTCATTGTTATTGAGTTTAATCGTGCTATTTTCCCAACGCCAAATCCAATGGAAAGTAAAGCAGCTTTCCAAACTGGTAAACAGGAATTCTTGTCTGCCCCAAAACTGTCTGCCCGTCAACTATCCTGGCCACTACAACAAGAGGTGTCCTATAGGCAACCTTGCCTTTAGATGCAGCGGTCTCTTCTGCAGAAACACCACCTGAAATCTTACCTTCTGTCACTGCAAGTTCCAGATAGACAGGTCTTCCGCTCATATTGTCTGCCGGCAGCAAACCTTGTGAATCGGAAATTCTGCAAACCACATAGTTCTGCTTCTGGTTCTTTGCTTTAGGAACCACCTCAAAGCTTGCCTGCTGAACTGCAGTTGTGGTTTTTCCTGTAAAAAGGGAGGTGTATTCCTTTTCCAGATTTTCCATTTTTTCAACTGCATTTCCCAAAGCGGCACCGCTGTAGTTGGCATCTGTTTCTCCGGTGAGAATATCTATCTTCTTTTCCCTCAGGAGGAAAATGAGCTGAGCTGTTTCCTCAGCTTTTTTCTCCAGGCTTTTGGTCACTGTCTGAGTCTGCGGAACTGCAATCTTCTCCACTTCCCCATCTTCATTGGTAACACTTTTATAAAGCTGGGTGGTTTGAGTGGAAAGATTTGCAACTGCCTCATTGAAAGAAGCCTGCACAGGAGACGGGAAACGTGAAGGAGCATTCTCCGGAGCAAAATATCCAGGAGCTATGATCAATCCTTGAGAAGACAACGCGAGAAAAGAAGCGCTTGCGTTTTTGCTGCTTCCAAGATTTACGGCAACGCTGTAATCAGGATCAGCTTCCACCAGCGGAGTTATCTCGATCTCTTCTATAGTGCATGTTTTCTTTGAAGTCCTGTCAGCACTGACTCCAAGATACTTATCCGAATATGCCGCATAAGGGCCTGCAGAAAAATTCTTCATGGAAACTTTCAGCGTAACCTTGATTGAAGTCTGCGGCAATGAATAAATGACAGCACCTTGAGGTGTTGCCTCTGAACTCCTGAAAATCTGTGAGTAAGAAGGACTTGCGGCAAAGAAAAGGAATGCTGCTGCAAGGATGGATATTCTTTTTGATATTTGCATTTTATTGATTTCTATCACAATATTGCTTTTGCAATTATAGTAATTATTTGTCAAAGTTGTTCTGAACCAGGCTCTATATTTCTCTTCCACCGCTTGTGACTCCAGAGCCAGTTAACGTTGTCACGTTTGATATCTTCCTCAAGAAGACGAACGAATTCTTTTGTCACATAATGTTCTCCGCGATTTTCTGACGGTTCGCAAATCTTCTGGTATCCAATATGATACCGCCCTCTTGAAAGCCTGTCCATACGCAGGTAAACAGCTGGGATTTCAAGTCTCGACGCCAAGAAATCAGGACCCGGCAGCATATATGTTTTCTGGTTCAAAAAATTTACTACAGGATCATGGTGCCCTATCGGGTTCTGGTCTGCTATCATTATATAAATGCACTTTTCGTCTTTGTTCTTGAGTGCATGTCTTAGTACCTGCTTGCTCTCTACAACTTCTCCCCTGGTATGGAACTTTTTGTATTCGTGCATCCTCAACTTCTTGAAGATGATGTCAGAAAACTTGCTCTCGGCAGCTTTGTAAACCATATATGTGGGATTGGATGAATAACTGTCGGGCGTACGTTCAGCATCCGGAATCATCATTCCGCTTACCATCTCCCAGTTTCCGCAGTGCCCCATCACAAGAATAACCCTTCCGTATTTTTTCTGAAGCTCATCCACAACCTCCACATCGGATACGGATACTCTTTTCCTGACAGCATCCGCAGAATGAGCCAGATCCCAGATACTTTCAAAAAGCAGATCGCACATGTATGAATAATATCGCGATGTAAGTTTCTTTATTTCTCCGTATTTCATGTCCGGAAAACTTCTTGCGATATTTGTTGTGATAACTGAATACCTGTACCTTACTATCTTTTTAAGGATGAAGGCAAGTATGTCTGAAAAGAAATAGTGGACTCCCAGGGGAAGCAGACTCACCAGATACAGCAGACAATATACAACTCCGGCAAAAAAATTCTTCATAAAAGAATATGATGTTGTTTCAGAGCATAAAGATAAGAATCTGTTTTTAAACTCTGGCGATTATTTAGTATATTTGGAATTTGAAAGGCGGCATTTCCTCAACGGACTTCAGGAATGCCTCTTATTTGATAGTGAAAGTCCACCAACAAAAAAAGATTATTTGACATGTTAAAACTTTGGGAAACCAATGCTCCTCTTGTAATCTTGATCGCGATACTGATTGTTGTAGTACCGCTCCTGATCTTCTATCTGGTAAAAGCAAAGAGAGAGCATCCGAAGGGATTGATTGCCGCGGCATTGAGCAACATGGGTGAGAGGTTCGGATACTACATCATGAACGCCGTTCTTGCTCTCTTCCTGGCATCCAAGTTCGGTATCAGCGATGATGCTGCCGGCTGGATCTACGCCGTATTCTATTTCTCAATTTACGTTCTCGCTCTTCCGGGCGGACTAATCGCAGACAGGCTCCAGAATTACAAAGGCACCATCATCACAGGACTTCTCGTGATGGCTATCGGATATGCCCTTCTCTCTGTCCCTGTATTCGGAGAATCTTTTGCCGCCACCACCGGACACATTTCAGGTATCCTGGTATTCACCTGCTTCGCGCTTCTTCTGATTGCTATCGGCAACGGCTTGTTCAAAGGCAATCTCCAGGCTATAGTCGGCCAGATGTACGACAACTTCGAGGCCGAGGGAGCAAAGATCAGCAAGGAAGAACTCGAAAGGAGAAAGAGCAAGAGAGACCCTGGTTTCCAGATTTTCTACGTGTTCATCAACATAGGCGGCGTGATAGCTCCGTTCGTGGCACCTCTGCTCAGAAGCTGGTGGCTCAAGTCTCATGACCTGGTTTACAACTCCAGCCTCCCTAAGCTCTGCCACCAGTTCCTCAGCGACTCTTCAGCCATGACAGCCGAGCAGACAAGCAACTTCACCCAGCTTGCAGAGTCCGTACAGACTGGAGCACAGGTAATTCCTGCAAATGTAGAATTCGCTGAGAATTATCTCAACGTTTTCAACACCGGTGTCCACTACTCATACATTGCATCTGTTGCAGCAATGGTGATTTCTCTTCTTATCTTCATCGCGACAAAGAAGAAATTCCCTAACCCTGCAAAGAAGGAAAAGAAATCTGTAGCCAACTACACAGAAGAGGAAAGGCTTGCAAACGCAAAGGAAATCAAGCAGAGGATGTACGCTCTGTTCGCAGTTCTGGGTGTTGCCGTATTCTTCTGGTTCTCATTCCACCAGAACGGCCAGAGCCTTTCATTCTTCGCCCGTGACTTCGTCAACACATCTTCAGTTCCGCCTGAGGTTTGGCAGTGCATCAACCCGTTCTTCGTGATTATCCTCACACCTATCATCATGGGTCTGTTCGCAGTTCTTGCAAACCGCGGAAAGAGTGTTTCCACTCCAAGGAAAATTGCCCTGGGTATGTTCATTACCGCACTTGCATACATATTCCTGATTATCATTGCAAGCGTTCACAACTATCCTTCAGCAGACACTTTCAACGGACTCACAGAAGCAGTCAAAGAGACAATGAGGACGAGCCCTGCAGTCCTGATCCTCACCTACTTCTTCCTGACTGTAGCCGAGCTGTTCATCTCCCCTCTGGGACTTAGCTTCGTTTCCAAGGTTGCTCCTAAGCACCTGCAGGGAATCTGCCAGGGACTCTGGCTCACGGCAACCGCAGTTGGGAACCTCTTCATCGCCCTTGGAGTTACAATGCTCCGCCACTTCCCTCACCAGTGGCAAACCTGGGCCGTATTCGCAGCATTCTGCCTGATTTCAATGGGCGTTATGCTCGGTATGGTCAAGTGGCTTGAGAAGGTTACTTCAGACTAAACGATAACTGCAAAGTGAAAGTTGCAGTAACAATATTGAACTGGAATGGCAAGGGCTTCCTCGAGAAGTTCTTGCCTTCCCTTTTCAATAGCCTGCAGCAAAGCAAAGTGGAGGCAGATCTAATCATCGCAGACAACGCTTCCACAGACGGATCCATAGAAGCATACTCCAACAATCCAAAAATAAAGTGGATCCAGCTGGACAAGAACTACGGTTTTACAGGAGGATATAACCGCGCTTTTGACCAAATAAAAAAGCTGACAGATTACAATTATTACGTTCTGATCAATTCAGACATTCTGGTTGAGGAAAACTGGCTGGAGCCGCTTGTAGATTTTATGGAAGACCATCCTGAAGTTGCGGTGTGCCAGCCAAAGATTCTTTCATACACAAGGCATCAAGCCAAGCCTTCATCTGCACTTCAAAAAACACCTGTTGCCGAGCAATTTGAATATGCGGGAGCAGCGGGCGGTTTTATAGACAAATGGGGATTCCCGCTGTGCCGCGGAAGGATTCTCTCCTGCGTGGAAGATGACTTGGGCCAGTATGACAATCCTCAGCGATGCTTCTGGGCTTCAGGAGCCTGCATGGTTGTCCGCAGTGATGTATGGCACCGGCTGGGCGGACTGGACGAGGAGTTCTTCGCCCACATGGAAGAGATAGACTTCTGCTGGAGAGCATCTCTGATGGGCCATCAGATCTGGTGCGTGCCTCAGAGCAAAGTTTACCACGTTGGCGGCGGAACCCTCCCAAACAATTCGCCGAGGAAGCTTTACCTCAACTATCGCAACAACCTTCTGATGCTCTGGAAAAATCTTCCAAAAAAGCGCAAAAGCGCCACGATTTTCATCAGAAAATGCATAGACGGGCTCTCTGCGGTCTGCTACATTTTCCAGGGCAAATTCAGCTATTTCAAAAGCGTTGTCAAAGCCCATCGCGATTACTCAAAACTCAAGAAAGAAGAAACTGTTTCTCCTCGGATCGCTGAGCAAACAAAAGACAAAAAAGAAGCACTCCCTTACGGAATGCTTCCTTATTCAATCATCCGGAAATTCTTCACCGGAAAGAAAAAGTTTTCACAACTTAACAAATAATAAAAAAGGTACTTCAGTGTGGGCTGAAATACCTTATTTTTCGGACTCAAGCCACGAACGTGGCTTAATCTCATAACTTGCTGATGCAAATGTAATACATTTTTATTCAGCAGCAAATAATTCCCGGATTTATTCTTCGTCTATAGTCCAGGAGAAGAACCTCAGGCCCAAAGCAGGCTTCAGTTCATCTATATCCCTGAGTCTTTCTTTCAGCCTCTTGGCGGTTTCATCATCCACAAAGGTGACAATAGCGGAATTCATCGTAGGCCAGGCGTGGGAGCCAAGATGCGGCTCCCCGTTTTTTGAACCTCTGCCCTGAACCTGCTGCCACATCGTGAAACCCTTGACGAAAGATTTTTCCAATGCTTCCATCACATTATCTCCTTGGGCCTCGTTGCATGCTATAAAAACTGCTTTCATTATCTTTTTCTTAGATGTGTTTTGGTCTAAATAAATCACTTGGTTGCAAGTTCACGTCTTGTTTCTTCCTGCTCGGCTCTCTGGCGGCGCATTTTCTTGCGGCGGCGGGTGATGCCGAAGGCAGCGAATATGGTATAAAGAACTGGCACGAACACCAAGGTTACAAGAGTGGAAACACTCAATCCCCACGCCACTGTCATACCCATTCCTTTCCAGACCTCAGAACCTTCTCCGTTGCCAAGGGCAAGAGGAAGCATACCGAGAACGGTGGTAAGAGTTGTCATGAGCACAGGACGCAGACGGGACTTTCCGGAATCCACTACGGCGCGGATGATACCCATTCCCCTTTCACGGTTGAGGTTGGCGTAGTCAACCAACACGATACCGTTGTTAACCACGATACCGATTGTCATGACGGCTCCGACCATACCCATGATACTCATAGGGGTTCCGGTAAGCACCAGTCCGATAAGCAATCCAACGAATGCGAACGGAACGGCGAACATGATTACGAACGGATAGGTCAGACTCTCGAACTGAGCGGCCATCACGATGAACACCAGTATCACGATCAGAACCATCAGCAATCCAAGGCTCTGGAATGTCTGAACCTGATCATCATAAGTACCGCCAATCTTCCAGCTTACGGAAGAAGGCAGGCCTGCTGCCTCGATCTTGGCAGTGATGGCCTCATTCATGTCTGAAGTTGCCATTCCGTCCGGAAGCGGAGCTGTTACGGAAACATATCTTTCACGGTCTTTTCTCTGGATGGTAGGAGGAGTCATGGCCTCAACTATGGTTCCAAGCTCACGGAGCTTGATGGCCTGGCCCTGGGAGTTATAGACTGTGATATTCTCTACATCCTTCAGGCTCTGGCGATACTCCGGAGCATACCTTACGCGAATGTCATACTCATCTCCGCTCTCGCGGTATTCGGAAGCGATGGCACCGTTGATGCGGTTGCGCAGGAATGTGGAAACGGTTGCAGTGTTCAGGCCGTAGAGGGCAAGTTTCTCGCGGTCAAGATCTACCTGGTATTCAGGGATGTAGTCATCTCGGCTGATTACCGTCTGCCTTACGCCCAGCTCCTTGAACATATCGGAAATCTGTGCAGCCACGGCATCGGTCTCCGCGAAATCATATCCGAAGATATCTATCTGGCAGACTGTTTGTCCGCCCATACCTCCCTGCTGTCCGCCGGCTACCACGTTGAATCTCTTTATCTGGTTGTATTCGGCCAGCTCGCTCATCATTATGTTGGAAATCTCCTGGATGCTTCTCTTCCTCTTCTCCATACTTCCGACACTGATGTTCATGCTTATGATGTGGCTACCGTTGGAACGCATGCTGGCAAACATGTTGTCTGAATCGGCAGTACCTTCTGAAAGTCCGAGCCTCTCTATTTCAGGGAATTCAGCCCTCCACCTGCGGTCAAGTTCCAAAGCCAGTTCACGGGTGATCTCCTGGCGGGTTCCCACAGGAAGCTGTACCGTTACTGAAATACGGCCGTTGTCTGACTGAGGAATGAACTCGCTCTTCATGTTAGGGATGCATATCGCAAACACTCCCACAAGCACGCAGAAAGCTATCAGCACAACTATTCTCTTGTGGCGCATAGCCCAGTCGAGAATTCTTGCGTAAGTTGCGCTCAGCCAGTCAAGAGCCTTGTTGATAGGAGTGAACAATATCTTGAACCACTTGCTGTCCTTGTCCTTGTTCTTGGCCCTGAGCATAGTAGAGCACATCATAGGAGTAAGCGCGAGGGCGCAGAGAGTGGATACTGTTATCACGATGGAAACCATCCATCCCAGCTGGCGGAACATGATTCCGGCAAGTCCGCTTACAAGAGTCATCGGGAGGAATACGGCCAGGGTTGTCATAGACGAAGCCACAACGGCCATAGCAACTTCATTGGTAGCGTAAACCGCTGCCTGCTTAGGGTTGCTGCCCCTGTCGATGTGAGAGGTGATGTTCTCCAGAACCACAATCGCCGCGTCCACCACCATACCGATCGCTATGGAGAGCGAACTCATTGATATCATGTTCAATGTGTTGCCGGTTGCATACAGGTAAATCAGCGATGCCAGCAAGGAGATAGGAATCGTGATGAGGATGATTATGGTAGCCCTCCACCTTCCGAGGAAGAGGAATACTACTACCATCACGATAAGGAGCGTTATGAGGATGGTTTTCTCCAGAGAACCGATGGTACGGATGATGTTGTCCGTAGTGTCAATTATCACGTTCAGCTTCACATCAGAAGGGAGCTTATTCTCCAGTCTCGGAAGTTCTTCCTTCACCTTGCGGACAATCTGCACGGAGTTCTCTCCTGTCTGTTTCTGTATGATGACCATACCTCCGATTTCTCCGTTAATGTAGCTTTCCTGGGAGCGCTCCTGTAATCCGTCAACTACTCTTGCAACATCCTTGAGGTAGATGTTTCCTCCATTGAATGAGCCTACTACCAGGTTCTCGATTTCCCTTGAAGAGGAGAACTCCTTCTGCACTCGCATCGCATAAGTGTTGGAACCTATCTCTATGGTTCCTGCCGGTATGTTGCGGTTCTCAGCTCCAATCAGGCTGGAGATGCTCTCTATGGTAAGATTGTAGGCATCAAGCTTGTAAGGGTCGCACAGCACCATGATTTCCCTCTTAGGAATACCGGAAACTGAAACGGAACCCACACCGTTTACCCTGGCAAGCTCGTTGACTATAGTCTCATCCATTATCTTGTAAAGTCCTGCCATGCTTTCATTGGCGGTGACACTCAGGATCAGGATAGGAATATCGTCTGAACTGAACTTGAAAATCACAGGGTTTCCGGCTCCGTCAGGCAGGGCCGTCTTTATCATCTCAAGTTTGTCACGGACATCGTTTGTGGCAACCTCAATGTCTCTTCCGTACTGGAATTCAAGCGTCACCACAGAAATGTTCTCTCTTGAAGATGAAGATATATGCTTCAGATAGGACACGCTGTTGAGCGTGTTCTCTATCGGCTTTGAAATGTTGTTCTCGATATCAGACGCGCTGGCTCCCGCGTATGAGGTCATTACCATGATGGTATTGCTCTCGATGTGAGGGAAAAGGTCTATTGGCAACGTGATGAAAGAGAACAATCCGAATATAGCTATCGCCACGAATATCAATGCCGTGGTGATAGGTTTCTTTACTGCAGATGAAAACAGACTCATTGCTTACTTTGTTTTGTCTACAAGATTATCTGGAACAAAAGAAGCCGGCTCACCGACGGTTGAGTTCACCTCCTGACCATTGACAACTCTGTTCTGGCCTTCGACAATCACCATGTCGCCTTCGTTGAGGCCGCTCTTTATCTCATACTCGGTGCCTACAAGCTGGCCAAGCTTTACCTTGTTGAAAACCACCTTGTTATCTACAACAGTATATACATAGTGGTCTCCGCTTCCCATCTGCTTGACTACAGACACGTCAGGTACTACGATGTTATGCTCAACTCCATACTTGAAAGTAACTCTTGCAAACATCCCCGGGCGGACTCTCTCGTTTGCGTTTGCTATGGTTATTTCTACAGGAAATGTCCTGGAAGCGGCAGCGAGAGAAGGATATACCAGATGAACCTTACCCTCGAAAACCTCATCGCCGAACACATCCAGCTTCACGCTCACGCTCTGTCCTTTCTTGATTTTTCCATAAAGGCCTTCAGGAGCGTTCACCTTAATCTTGACCGGACGGATCTGCTGCACCGTATAAAGCGGCATCCCTCCGGAATACATGTCTCCTGCATCGTAGTTGCGGGCGGTTACCACTCCGGAAATCGGAGAAATGAGATATGTGTTGGTTGAGAGATTGTTATAGCTGTTCAACGATACTTCGTATGCCATCTTGCGGGAATCATATTCGCTCTGCGATGCTCCGCCAATCTCAAAAAGCTGCTTGGTCCTCTCGAACTCGAGCTTGTTGTTCTCCATCTGGAGCTTTGCCGCAGTAAGGTTGGTAGCTTCCATCTGGGCAAGCCTCTGTCCTCTGCCTACATGGTCTCCCACCTCCACAAAGATTCTCTCTATTCTGCCAGGAGACTGAGGGGAGATGTTGTTTGTGTTGAAGCCTTCTACGGTACCGGTGAAAACCTCCACCTGGTCAACGTCCTTGGCTGCCACAGCCTTGATGGTAACATTAGTGAGCTTTGCCGGTTGGGCGGCAGCAGTGTCGGCCTTCTTGCCGCTGTTGCAAGATACAGCAAATGCAGCCGCCATAAGGAAGGCTGCCGGGGCCAATGTTCTGATAATGTCGAATTTCATATATCTGTACTTTTATAATTTCCTTAATACTTGTTCTTTAGTTCTCTGCTCCAGTATCTTCCTTCTTTATGACAAGCTGCCTCTCAGGCTGCATCTGCTCTCCCTTGCCGAACAGTTCCTTCTCCGTGCGGTCCACTCCAAGTACAAGGTCCAGTGAACTCTTGGCGGTAAGATAAGAGTGGATAGACTGGTTCAGATTGAGTTTTGACTGCAGTAGAGCAAGCTGGGCGTCATTGACTTCAAGTATTGTAGCCCTACCCACCTCATACATCTTCTTTGCAATGTCATATCCGGTCTGGGCTCCTTCTACTGTTGCCTTTGCAGCCTTGTACTGCTTGAGAGCGGTTTCCAGAGAACTCAGGCTCTGCTTTGCTGCAACAACGAGCCCTCTTCTGGCATTCTCTTTCTGGAGAGAAAGCTGCTCTTGCTGAACCTTTACCTGACGCACGTTGTTGAGCCTCTGCAATCCGGAGAAGATAGGTATCTGAAGGCTGAGGGCTGCAACTGAATAAGGGTTCCAGGTATAGTGGAAAATCTTGAGGTCGTTGCTCATGGAAATCCAGTTGTACTGGGCGGTAGCGGCAAGAGTAGGATAGTACTGGGCTACCTGCATCTTGTAGGTTTTCTGCAGTATGTCTTCCTGAATGTCCAGTTGCTTGAGAGTGGAGTTTTCAGACAGGTCTATCGTATCGGCAGCCATTATTATCTGCTGCATCTGATAAGTATAGTCTGAAAGAGAACCCGCACACTTGATGTTGGTGTTGAGGTTTATTCCCATCAGGGCCTTCAACTGCCACAGGGCAAGCATGAGATTGTTCTGGGAATCATATACGTTCGGCTCCGCGTTCTGCATATTCACCTCAGCCCTGATCATATCATATTTGGCTACTCTGCCGCTTTCAAACTTGGCCTTGGTCTGGCGGTAGTTTTCCTCGGCATTGCTGTAGTTTTCTTTATAGACATCGCAGAGATCAGATGCCAGAAGGCAAGTATAGAAAGCTTGTTCCACCTGGTTGATCAGGTCCTGGCGGCTCTGGCGGGCTTTCTCCACCGCAAGGTCCACGCTTCTTCCGGAAATGTCCAGGCTCCTCCACAGAGCAACGTTCACAAGCGGCATGGATGCGCTGAAACCACCGGAAATGTTGTTGTCAGTACCCATTGAAATCCTCTGGGTGGTCTCACCCATCTTCATCACCATTGTCTGCTTCTTTATTGTCCTCTGGTAACTTCCTGAGAAGTTAACATTAGGGAAGAGACTTGCATAAGCACCTTTCTTTTCATAGCCTGTTTTCTCAATCTCCTTGTCGGCAACCATTACGGTCAAGGACTTGCTCAGAGCAATATCCCAGGCGTCCTTCAGAGTTATTGCAATGGTGTCCGTGCCTTGAGCCGAGACGGAAAGAGGAACACAGCACAGGGCTGCAACTCCCAATCCAATGAACTTCAGAATTTTTCTCATATCTATTATCGTTTATATTATCCTTTTTGGCCTCCGTGACCGGTCAGCTGTAATTTTCCTTCAGTTCATCCAGCACCTTCTTTCCCTTCTGCGTACAAAGCCCGCCCAAAATAGTGATGACTATGTTGAAACAAAGCTGTGACGGAAAAACATCCTGATTGCGAAGCTCCTTGAAATTCCGCAAATTATCCATGAACACAGACACCAGACGCTTGGAATCCTCCTCTTTAAGATACCCTTCACGGACACACTGCGAAAGCATCGTGTTCATAAGGGAATCCATCTCATTCTTAACATTGCCTCCGAAATCCTTGAGTTCCGGAACAGCCCTGACCTCATCTACGAATGACTCGCTGAAGCTGCTCATGAACCTTATGTTCTCGACAGCGCAGAACACCATTGCGGTAAGAGGGTTAGGCATGCACCTGACTATCTTGGAATTCTTTTCAAGAAGCTTGGGGAATTTATATTCCATACTGGCCACAAGAAGCTCTTTCTTTCCGCTGAAAAACTCATAAAGTGTTTTCTTGGAAATCTTCAGAGAGCCTGCAATGTCTTCCATCTTCACAACCTTTATTCCTCTGGAAGTGAAAGCGTTGAATGCAGATTCCAATATTTGTTCCCGTCTGGTCATAAAACTATATGCAAAAAGCGGTCACAAAGATGACATCAAACAGGAAAACTATTGTAGGCAACTTTCGTATATTTTTGGTCCAAAACTATACAATTTATTTTGTCAAATCAGCTTTAAAACATTATTCTTTCTTAAATTTGTTCCAACTTTATATTCTGAAATGGCAAAGAGAAACAAAATCATACAGGAAAAACCTCTGGACATAAACCCGGATTTCGGACAGACAACCACCTTACTGGGAGGATACAGCTACAAGAACGAGCTGATGATGATAAAGATTACAGATTTCAACAAGGATCTTCTGGAAAAGGCTGCCTCAAGCCTCATATCCACCACATTCCGTCTGGATGCGCTGATGGCCGTGCTGGTGCTGGACGGTTCCCTCACACTTTCCGTAGATTACAGAGACATCACCCTACCGCAGAAAACCTTGCTGATGCTTTCTCCTATGAACACGATTACCGGAAGTTTCATTTCTACCGGAGGAAGATTCTTCCTGCTGATGATCAAAAGAGACATCCTGGACAGGATTGGAAGTACCTTGAACCCAAGGCCTGTAATTCCTGCAACACCTACCTTCGCCGATTTTTTCCTGCATCCTTATTTCCAGTTGGAAGAAAGCACATACATTTCTCTGGAAAGAAGTTTCCAGAACCTTTACTACTACTTGAAAGACAACAGACAAAACATACGAGGATTCCTTATAGACCACTCCCTTTCCATACTGCTGCTGGAGATCCTTCATTTCTGGTCTGAAAACACAGAACTCAACCTGGACGGAAAACCTCTTACAAGGAAAAAAGAGATAATGTCAAGATTCATGTCCCTAATCAGGGATTTCGGAGAAACGCAGCACAATCCTGCATTCTATGCAGACAGGCTCTTCATCAGCGTCCAGTATCTTTCTCTGATATCCAAGGAAGAAACCGGGCAGACGGCAGCCCGCATCCTGGCCTCCAACCTTGCCAAAAGGGCCAGGAACATGCTCCGCTCTCCAGGGGCGAGCATAAAGGAAACGGCAGAAAAGCTGAACTTTGCAGACCAGTCCTCATTCGGCAAATTCTTCCGCAAGGAAACCGGAATGACTCCAAAGAAATACATAGAGAGCCTTTGATCAGGAAATCAGGCCACCCGGTATTTTCATCGCGATAATTCTGTTCTCCTGGTCAAAAGAGACAACCAGGTCTTCGTGGAACGGAAGCAGGACTTCTTCATCACTTGCGCCGGATTGGCGTCTTATCTCCAGGCAGATGTTGCTGGGATACTCGACAACCTTTGAGACAATCCCGGCAGGTTTTCCGTTTTCATCCACAACCGCAAAGCCCACCAGCAGGTCAAGATCGTTGAACACATCTGCTTCCGAGGCTTCCAGATAAAGATCCCTGCCAACTATCTCCTCTGCATGTGAGAGGTCCCTGACCGTAGAGAACGTTACAACCCATGCGTTGTTGGAACGGTGTTTGGCGGAACTTATAAAAAAAGGAACCGGCAACCCGTCAAAATAGACGAATACCGGTTCCTCAAGTTCTTTTCCCTCTTCCTCACATTCCTCAAGCATTTCAGAAAAGCGGTCAGACTCAACTCTGAGGAGAATCTCTCCATCTTTGCCGTAAGTCTTGGCTATCTGGGCGCAGGAGGTAATGTTCATCGCTGAAGATTATTGCTTCAACTCAAGAAGGGAATTATTCAGCCTTTGGAGCTTCCTCGGCAGCAGCCTCTTCAGCTGGAGCGGCAGCTTCCTCAGCAGCCTTTGCCTCAGCCTCAGCGGCCTTGCGAGCCTCTTCAGCAGCCTTCTCAGCCTCAGCCTTCTTCTTTGCAAGCTCCTCTGCGCGTGCAGCGTTTACCTTGCTCTCAGCCTCAACTACAGCCCTCTTGGCATCAGCCTTGGAAACCTTGAGGTTCTCCTTCTTCTTCTCAACCTTGGCTTCTTTCTCGGCAACCCAAGCATTGAACTTGGCGTCAGCCTGCTCCTGAGTGAGAGCACCCTTTCTTACACCCTCAGCAAGGTGCTTCTTAAGAAGCGCACCCTTGTAGGAGAGGATTCTTCTTGCGGTGATAGTTGGCTGGGCACCGTTCTGGAGCCAGTAAACTGCTCTGTCAATATTCAGGACTATAGTAGCCGGATTGGTGTTAGGGTCATATGAACCCAAAAGCTCAATAAAACGGCTATCACGAGGAGCCCTGACATCAGTAGCCAAAATGTGGAAGAACGCATAGTTCTTCTTTCCGTGACGTGATAAACGAATTTTTACAGACATAACTGTGAGTTTTTAATTGTTTGTTAGTAATAAAACTTGTCCTTCCTGCCCGAGGAAGGGCTGCAAAGATAATTCTTTTGCTCAAATCTGCAAAATATAAAATGAAAAAGGGCTGGCGACCGCCAACCCATTTCTCAAACCTAAAAATTAACCTATGAAAAAACTACGCTTTTATATATTGCAAAGCCCGTGCCACAATTTGGTGCCGGAGTGAAATTTTTTTGAAAATTTTTGCAATTTTTACTTAAAGCCTTGTTTCTCAGCGATTTGATTTTAAGTTTTTTTTATCCAAACAAACTCACGGTTTATTTTACCGGAAGAACTGAGATAATCTTGATATCGATGGTCGGACGATCCTTGGCTCCAGTTGCAACGGAAGCTATCTTGTCCACTACGTCCAGTCCGCTGACGGTTTCTCCGAATACAGTATAGTCTCCGTCAAGCTGCTTGCAGGCATCTGCACTGTGCACAATGTAAAACTGGCTGCCGGAAGAGGCCTTTTCAGGGTTGGCGCGGTCTCCCTTCCTGGCTGCGGCCAAAGCTCCCTTCTTGTGGAGATGCAGGGGCTTTCCGTCCTCACCCTTGATTTCTGCAGGAATGGTGTAACCAGGGCCTCCCGTTCCGAACACATCAGCGCGGTCCGGATAGTCTCTGGTGTAAGGGTCACCGGTCTGGATCATGAAATTGCGGATCACGCGGTGGAAGGTGATGCCGTCATAGTACTTTATGGAAGCCAGGCGGATGAAGTTCTTCTTGTGCTTTGGAGTGTCTTCATAGAGTTTCACGCGGATGGTTCCCATAGTTGTCACGATGTCAAACTGAGGCTCCGTGCCAAGGGAATCCGGATTGAAAGCCAGTTCCGGCTGCTTCTTTTCTGGTTCAGCCTGCTGCCCGGAAGCCGGCTGCTGGTTGTTCTCCTCAGTCTTTTCCCCGCCCTTGCAGGAGAAGAGGATGAAAGAACACAATGATGCGACGATAAATAACTTCTTCATAAATCTTTTGATAAAACAATTATTAAGGGAAACAAACACTTTCAAATTTCAAATGTACATTTATTGCCAAATCTCCTTCACAAATATACTTCTTTTTATCCATTCTGGGTTTATCAGGTTCCAATAGTCAGAGATATTGATTAACTTTGGCAAAATATGGCAAGACGGTGGGTTCTCATATTGCTTATGGCGTTGGCAGCGGAGATTTCCTTTGCCCAGGATTCTTTGAGGCTGGAGCGGAAGGCTGCCAAAAGAGGCGGCGTAGGTCTTGTCCTCAGCGGGGGCGGAGCCAAGGGATTGTCCCACATAGGTATTATCAAGGCTCTGGAAGAAAACGACATCCCAATTGACTACATTTGCGGTACCTCTATGGGAGCCATCATAGGCGGACTGTATGCAATGGGCTACACTCCGGATGAGATGATCGAGCTGATCAAGTCTCCGCAGTTCTCCGCATGGTCCAAAGGCAAGTCTGAAGTTCCCTATGCAGAATTTTTCTACAAGCAAGAGCCTGACGCCGCAATGGCAAGCATCAATCTTGGACCAATCAGGAACATGACCGGAGACACCGTCAAACGCTTCCAGCTGGCCCTGCCGACCTCCATCATTTCCTCCTATCCGATGGACCTGGCTGTAATGGAACTCATGGCTCCGGCCTCCAGAGCCTGCGGATATGACTACGACAGCCTGATGGTTCCTTTCTTCTGCATAAGCGCAGATGTAAACAACCGCACGCAGGTCATAGAAAGGAAGGGGTATCTTGGAAAGTCCGTAAGGGCTTCTATGTCTATACCATTAGTATTCAAACCAATAACTGAAAACGAAAAGCTTCTGTACGATGGCGGGGTATATAACAATTTCCCTTGGAAAGAAATGCAGGACATCTACCACCCGGACTTCATTATCGGTGCCGTATGTACTCCGGGCAACTACAATATGGATGAAGACAATGCCGGTTCACTGCTTCTGGGGCTGATGATCGGCAACACAGACTACAACATGCCGGATTCAGTCGGGATTATCCTTCACGGAGATTACGACAAGTTCGGCATAATGCAGTTTGAATCCATTGACGAGATTGTCAAGATGGGTTATGACCTTGCATTGGAACATATAGACCAGATCAAGGAGCGGACAGGAAGGAGAATGTCCCGGGAAGAAATTTTTGAAAAGAGAAACTCTTTCAAAAGCAGGTTGAAGCCTGCCCGGTTCAACCATGATGTGTCCGTTAGCGGTGACCTCCCCCTCCAAGCTACCAGATTCGTCAGGAGGACCTTAAGAGAAGACCGACGGGAGAACTTTGGGATAGAGCAGCTCAAGAGAGGATATTACCGGGTAATCCACAGCGGTGTGGTAAACAACTTCTACCCGTCTCTGCTTCTTGACTCTTGCGGAAAGACCAGTGTGGAGGATTCCCTGTTCACGCTTAATATCAGAGCCACAAAAAACCATCCGGTAAAGCTCAGCTTGGGAGGCAACATATCATCATCTTCCCTCAACCAGATATTTCTCGGCATAGACTATATCCATGCCGGAATGAATCCGTGGAGGCTGAAAGCCAATCTGAACGCCGGGAAATACTACAGAGGATCTGCCGTCATGTTCCGCCACGACATCGGCGTAAAGCCTCTGGCCTACTATTTTGCAAACATCACCGCCCATCAGTACGACTACTACAACGGCAACCAGAACATACTCAGGGCAAACAAGCTGCCACAAAACATACAGTTCAAGGAGTTTTTCGGAAGGTTCGGGCTCGCCACCCCTTTGTCTTTGAGGAAAAATTCTTTGGCCATCGGCGGGTTTGACATAGGAAGAACATACCAGGACTTCTACCTGACGGAAGAGTACCTGTCTTCAGACACTCCGGACAAGGTGAACACTTTCTTTGCAGGAGGAAAGATAACCCTCAGGAAAAACACTCTCAACTATAATCTTTATCCTACCTCAGGAGTGTTCTGGTCCGTCAGCAGCAGATACACTTTCTACAATGAAAAGTACAGTCCGGGATCCACAAACCCCACTGCAAGCGTTGTCAAAAGCCTCAAGCAATGGATACCATCGCTGAGCCTCCAGGGAATCAGGTATATGGAGGCGGGAAAATACTTTTCATTAGGCGTGAGTGCAGACATCTTCGTCTCCAAGAAAGGCAAATTCAGCAACTACTACAGCAACATAATGTCCATACCGGCATACCAGCCGGTGCCACACAGCACCACACTTCTGATGGAAGACTACAGGGCCAACACCTATGCCGGAGCCGGTCTGCACCCGGTAGTGCGCTTCATGGACAAGCTCTACCTGCATACCACCGCCGCCTATTTCCAGCCGTACCGCCAGATCATCAAAGGGGCAGACGGCTGGAGCTACACCTATTCAGACAAGCTGCCTAAGGGACATTGGGTTGCAAACGCCGCGCTGGTCTGGCAGAGTCCGATCGGTCCGGTATCACTGTCCACAACCTATTACAGCCACGGAGAATACAAGTGGTATCCACAGATAAACATCGGGCTGCTTATTTTCAACAAGAAATCTATGGAAGACTGATATGGCTAATCCTCTGAAAAAACTAGCGGGCGAAACCGCCATATACGGACTGAGCACTATACTGGCCAGGATAATAAACTTCTTCTTTGTTCCCATCTATACCAGGATCCTCACCACTGAAGGCTATGGCTCCTATGCGGAGATAATGTCATACATAGCTGTTTTCCAGGTAGTCCTGGTATTGGGTCTGGAAACCGGATGCTTCAAGTTCGCCTCCAGGGGCACCACCTCGGAAAGCGGCGCTGACACAGGAGAAAAAACCGACAATCCGCACACCGTGTTCGCCACCGCCCTCTCGACAGTGACCACTCTTGCAATTTTCTTCTTTGCAGGATGCTGGCTCTTTTCAGGGAACATTTCCTCAGCGATGGGTTATCCGGGATATTCCACTATGATTGTATATGTAGGCGGAATCCTGGCGCTGGATGCCATCACGGCAATTCTTTTCGCAAGGCTCAGATACCAGCAGAAAGCCTTGAAGTTTGCTGTTTTCAAGTCTATTAAAATCGTCAGCGAACTGGGATTCAACCTGCTGCTGTTCTTCGTGGTGCCAAAGTATATGGCCTCTCATCCCGGGAACTTCCTGACCGCTTTCATCCCTGAGCAGATACACTTCTCCTATATCATCTTTGCTGTATTCCTCAGCTGCGTGCTGTGTTTCATATTGTTCATCCCGGACCTTCTGAAGATACGTTTCAAATTTGACAAGATGCTGTGGAAGAGGATGATGATATATTCAATCCCTCTTATGATAGCCAACCTGCCGGGCATAATAAACGAGAGCGCGGACAGATTCCTGTTCCGTTTCCTTGTGGATGACGGCATCACCGGAGAAGGCTGGAAGGCCGACCTTGGAGTCTATCAGGCCGCCATCAAGCTGGCCGTGATAATGAACTTGTTCATTCAGATGTTCCGCTACGCGGCAGAACCTTTCTTCTTCTCAAGATACAAGGAGAAAGGCTCCAATGAACTGTATGCAAAAGTAATGGAGTATTTCGTGGCATTCTGCATGCTCATATTCCTGGGCATTGTCTTCTACATGGACATCATCGGACTTATTCTGGGAAAAGATTTCCGGAGCGCCCTGGGAACTGTTCCGGTCATGCTCATTGCATACATGATACTTGGAATGCTGTTCAACGTATCAATGTGGTATAAACTTAGCGGACAAACCAAATACGCGATAATCATCACGCTACTCGGCCTGGGAGTGACAATAGTGGGGAACCTGATCTTCATGCCGCTGTTCTCTTACTGGGCTTCAGTATGGGTACATCTTGCCAGCTGCCTTGCAATGCTTCTGCTGAGCGCATACCTCGGACAGAAATATTACCCGATACCCTACAAGTGGAAGAGCATCCTTTCATACATAGCCGTGGGAGTGGCCCTTTACCTGATAGCCGTCGGACTCCAGTTCGGCCTTGAAAAGATCACCGGCAGGAGCGCCACTCTCCAGGACACCCCGATGCTGATTGCCAAACTGACTGTAAACACCATCCTTCTGGGAGTGTTCCTGGTTTTCCTGCAAAAGAAAACCCATATACTCACCTCCCTCAGAAAGAGATAAAACACTTTAGACAATGATAGTTAAGATCGTCAACCAATCCCCCTACCCGCTGCCGAAGTACGCCACCGCACTCTCAGCCGGAATGGACCTCAACGCAAATATAGAAAACCCGATAGAACTCCACTCCCTGGAAAGAACCATCGTTCCGACCGGCCTGTTCATAGAACTCCCCCAAGGCTATGAAGCCCAGATCCGTCCAAGAAGCGGACTGGCAGCCAAGTTCGGAGTGACCGTGGCAAACGCCCCGGGCACCATAGACGCAGACTATCGCGGAGAAATAAAAGTGATACTGGTCAATCTCTCAAAGGAGACGTTTGTCATCAAGCCTGGAGAAAGGATAGCCCAGATGGTCATTGCAAAATATTCCCAGATCCAGTGGCAGCAAGTGGAGAAACTTTCCGAAACTCTCCGAGGCGAGGGAGGATTCGGTTCTACAGGACTTGGAGTGAATGCCAACAACATTTCCGCCTCCAAAATCTGCGGCAAAGACGGCAAACCTGACATGTTCAAGCTGTATGCCCTCTACCAAAAGACCTCGGGGCTTTGTACGGATACCCGCAAGATCAAGGAAGGCTGCCTGTTCCTGGCCCTTAAGGGAGAAAACTTTGACGGGAACGACTTCCTCCTGCAAGCCCTTGAAGGAGGAGCGGCATACGTCATATCCGACAACAAGCAGAAGGCGGCTTCCGCCAAGAAACAGTTTCCAAAGAAAGTGATAGTAGTTGACAACTGCCTGAGGACACTCCAGCAACTTGCCCGCCATCACAGGCTCCAGTTCAAGATTCCTGTAGTGGGACTCACTGGAACCAACGGCAAAACCACTACAAAGGAGCTTATAAACGCAGTGCTTTCAACAAGATACAAGGTAGTAGCCACAGAGGGCAACCTCAACAACGACATCGGGGTTCCGCTCACCCTGCTCAGGATAGACAAGGACACGGAGGTAGCCGTAGTGGAAATGGGAGCCTCTCATCCTGAAGACATAGCCACCCTAGCCTCTCTGGTCTGCCCGTCCTTCGGACTTATAACAAGCATAGGCAAAGCTCACCTGCAAGGATTCGGTTCTCTGGAAGGAGTGATGAAAGCCAAGGGAAAACTCTATGACAACCTCCAGGAGCATCACAAGATCGCTTTCCTGAACACAGACAATCCACTGCTGGTCAAAATGGCATCGCAGAGGCCGGAAATGCAGATCGTGCCTTACGGCATCACAAGCAACAGCGCAAAGCTTATTCCTCCTACAGACAAAGACCCTTTCCTCAAACTGGAAATCGCAGATCCGTCCGGAAGCCACAGCGGAAAGATGGTCAAGATAAAGACCAACCTGATTGGAAGTTACAATGCGGACAACATTCTGGCAGCCATCTGCATAGGAACCTACTTTGCCGTTCCTACCTCTGAAGCCGTGAAGGCCATATCGCTCTACACTCCTTCAAACAACCGTTCCCAGATGACCAAGACCAGGCACAATGTCCTCATAAAAGACACCTACAACGCCAACCCGACCAGCATGAAAGCTTCCCTGGAAAGCTTCGCCACCCTTCAGCTCTCCAGCCGCAAGATGAGTAAAGTAATGCTGCTCGGCGATATGAGGGAGCTGGGAGGTGAATCCCAGAAAGAGCACCGCAACATCTTGGACATCGCCCTGAAGCTTCTTCCCGAAAAACTGCTGCTCGTGGGAGAAGAGTTCGCCAAGGCTTACAAAGACCTTTACGACAAGAACGCTGAGTGCATCCGGGTATCTAGGGGAAAGACAGAAATACAGCTTTTCAAAGATACGGAAACCTTGAACCAGTGGCTGAAGGGCAACCCGTTGAAAAACAAAGCCATACTTATCAAGGGGTCCCACAGCATAGGTCTGGAGAAAACCTTCCCTCTACTCTAAAGACCTGACAGAAAAGAATGAGAATTATGAAAAGATGTGATTGCATAAGAAAACTCCTGAGTGTTGCAGCGGCCATACTCATATCGCTGAGTATGACAGCCCAGAAGGGATGGTACCGTGACAAGACAGACCCTATGCCGGTGGTAAATCCTGACAAGACCGTCACCTTCCGCTACTACGCCCCGGGAGCTGACACGGTTCAGGTGAACGGCGATTTCCTCAGCGAAAAGGAAAGGCCGGCGCTTATGAAAAACAACGGCAACGGACTGTGGGAATTCACGACTTCCGCCCCTGTCCAGCCTGAGATCTACACCTATTCCTACATTGTTGACAACCAGAAGGTCCTGGACCCTCTGAACATGTTCGTCTGGAGGAACATCTCTGACCTTTACAACATCTTCATCATTCCCGGAGAAAGAACTGAAAACTATCAGATAAAAGACGTGCCCCACGGAACTGTAAGCGCCGTATGGTATAACAGCCCCTCTCTTCAGATGAACCGCAGGATGGTGGTCTATACCCCGGCAGGTTATGAAAAGGGCAGAGGCAAATACCCGGTACTCTACCTCCTGCATGGAATGGGAGGAGACGAGACCGCCTGGCTGGATTTCGGACGTGCCGCCCAGATTCTGGACAACCTCATTGCCCAGGACAAGGCAGAACCGATGATAGTGGTAATGCCTAACGGGAACCCTTCCCAGGAAGCTGCGCCTCTGGAAAACTCCAACGGATACAACCTGCCGCTGTTTTACCTTCCAAAGACTATGGACGGAACTTTTGAGGAAAGCTTCAAGGACATAGTGTCCTATGTTGACAGAACCTACCGGACAGTCCGGAAAAAAAGCGGCAGGGCTATTGCCGGCCTGAGCATGGGAGGTTTCCACTCCCTGTACATTTCCGCCAACTATCCGGAACTTTTCGGGGCTGTGGGCCTGTTCTCCCCTGCAGTTTCTGTCCAGGAAGAATTCAAGGACAACAACATTTATCGCGACATAGACCTTAAATGGAAGGCCCAGATGGAAAAGAACCCTCCGCTTTACTGGATAGGCATTGGAAAGGTTGACCCTCTGTACAACGATGTTGCATCGCTGAGGAAAAAGTTTGACCTCTGCAAATACCCGTACACTTACCTTGAATCTGAAGGTAGCCATGTATGGACTTGCTGGAGGATTTACCTTGAAGAATTTTCACAATTACTGTTCAAATAATCATAGACAATGAAAAAGGTTTTACTTGCAGTTTCCGCCCTTTTGATGATTGCAGCTCTTTATTCTTGCAAGGAGCAGGCTTCCGGATTCTTTTCCGGTGACGTTACCGTAAAGAAATACGAATACCATTATTACGATGCCAGAGTTTCTCCTGAACCTCCGGCTGATTCTGAGTACAAGAACGACGATGATTCCGTCCACATTTCAATTTCCCTGGAGCTGGATCTTCCAGAAGGCAATTCCGCACTGGCGCACAGGGTCAGGGAATGGGTAAGCGAGCAGATTTCCTTTAACAACCAGTTAAGCAACAGTTTTTTTGCCGGCAATCTGGACGATGCACAGGCCATCGCTGATTTCTACGGAAAAGATTTGCTGCAAACCATTGAAAAAGACATTGAGGCTCCTATCATCAACGGCCACAGAAGCATAGACATTACCGCAAGCAAATATTACGAGAATGACAAGTGCGTTACCTGGATGTTCACTGTATACGAGTTTATGGGTGGAGCCCATCCTTCCCAGACTGCATACGGCGCAACTTTCAGGAAATCCGACGGAAGAATGTTCGGCAACGACATGTTTTCTCCTGACTGGGAGAACCGCAATAAACTGGACTCGCTGATAATTGAAAGCCTGTGCTCATATTTCAGCGAAGGTGTTGACGAAAAGATAGACGATGATCAGCTCTTCCACGAATTTACCAATGAAAAAATCACTGAAACGATGGTTGCCCTTCCTAAATACGGCCCGTGGTTCAGCCAAACTGGCATAGAATTCGTTTACCAGCAGTACGAGATTACAGCATACGCTTTCGGAATGCCTTCGTTCACACTTCCTTACGAAAAGGTGAAGGGCTTTCTCACCCCTGCCGCCGCGGATCTGGTGAAATAAAACAATCGTTGAACAAAAAACTGTTACAGATATGAAAAAGACATTATCAATTATTGCCGCGCTGACCATTGCAGCAGCCATTGCCGGTTGCAAGAACTCTTCTTCCAGCGATCCTTTTGCAACCGGAGAGTTCCTCACCGAAAACGCCAAGTACGACTGCGAAGAGATGTTCTGGCTCACCCTCACAGAGAAGTATGAAGACCAGGACAGCACACAGATTGTGGTCTCACTGGACATCGACTGGCCAAAGGAGACAGGCAAGAACATTGTTTCCGTCAATGCCGTAAGAGACTGGATCAAAGAGCACCTTGACTTCCTGAACGAGTACAAGAAAATCTATGCCGGCAACATGGACGATGCCGACGCCTTGACCAAGTTCTACGGAGAATCCTACAAAGAACGCTTTGAAGCTACAGACGATTTCCCTGCTCCGGCACTGAGCTTCGACATCCACATCAAGAAGGAGTTTGAAAACGACAAGTGCGTAACCTACACTTATCTTCTTGACCAGTACCTTGGCGGAGCCCACGGCGGCATAACCCGCTACGGAGTCACCTTCAGAAAGTCTGACGGGAAGATTATGACAAACTTTCTCACCCTCAGCGACATCGACAACGAAGGTCTTGACAATATCATCAGGAAGGGCCTCATGAAATACTGGGAGATCAGCGATGAAGAACAGCTCTACGAATACACCTGGGAGAACAAGGTTACAAAATACTCTGTCGATCAGCCGACCCACTCTCCTTGCTTTGTCAAGGACGGCCTTCTGTTCAGCTACCAGGAATACGAGATTGCATCATACGCTGCCGGCGCTCCAGAATTCGTTGTTCCTTACAATGAGATAGAGAAGTACCTCACCCCATCAGCAGCCGACCTGCTGAAATAATTAATTGGGGTAAAATACAGGTTTACAATTTATTGGCAAAAGGCGCACATCTAGTGCGCTTAGGTGAATTATTGCCTTTTTACAAAGATTTTTAATAAAAGTACATCGTCATATTTTGACCGATCTTTTCTTTTTGTATTTTTGTAAAAATATGTGATTTTATGAGAATGTTTGAAGAAATGGCACAAGCTCGACCATTCATCAAATGGGTTGGAGGAAAGACACAGTTGCTTGACGAAGTCCGCAAATCGCTACCACGCGATTTTGCAATGAATCAGCATATTACGTATGTAGAGCCTTTTGTGGGGGGAGGAGCTGTATTATTCTGGATCCTTCAGGCATATCCCAACATAGAAAGAGCTGTTATCAACGACATCAACCCAGAGCTGATCTGCACCTACCGCGTCATCAAAAATAATATAGAAGACCTTATCACAGAACTTTCTAGCATCCAGTATGAATATATACCGAAAGATGCAGAAGCTCGCAAAACCTATTTCATGGAGAAAAGGGCTGCGTTCAACAAGAAACAAAACTCTCTGATCGAAACGGCAGCTCTGTTCATTTTCCTTAATAGAACATGCTTTAATGGCCTTTATCGGGTTAATTCCAAAGGCGAATTCAATGTTCCGCACGGCAAATATGCAAGTCCTCGCATTTGCGATGCGAACAACCTCCGTGCTTGTTCTAAGGTGTTACAGAGGGTAGAGATTCTCTGCGGAGACTTTGAAAAAACCGGTTGCTATGCTGGTCCTAATACTCTGTTTTATTTTGATCCTCCATATAAACCTATAACGGAAACATCTTCTTTTACTTCATACTCAAAGGAAGGTTTTGATGATAAGGAGCAACTCCGTCTTAGAGATTTCTGTGATTTGATAAGTAAAAAGAAATCTCTATTTGTAGCTAGCAATTCTGATCCAAAGGAAGTTAATCCCAAAGAGAACTTTTTTGACACTATTTACAAGGATTTTGTCATTAAGAGGGTTTCCGCCTCAAGAATGATTAACTCCGATGCTTCAGGTCGTGGAGCTATTTCAGAATTGATGATTTCTAACGTAGTTAATGTGTAAGTATGAGAGATTTCCTAACATGGCTGGCAGGATTCCGCTCCGCCATTGCTGGCTATAATTATTACACAGACTTCGAGAAAGTTTACAAAAATGTGGACTCAATCAAGGTGGAGCTTAATATCTTAAACTCCTTGATTGGCTGCGAAAACATTGAGAAGGAATTTGTAGCTCTGTACAAGCGTTATCCTGAAATCTTAAAATGCATTCCCATAATGCTAGCTAAACGCGAATCAGACATACTAACAGTGGACTTCGACGGAGAACGAGTTTGGAACTTCAATCAGGCTAATTACGACATCGAGGAATATGTTGTATTCATGCGTGAAACTGGCTTGTTCGACTTAATGCAACAAAGGCACATCCATAACATAGTTGATTATGTTACTGGCGTTGAAACGGGACTGGATTCAAATGCTCGTAAGAATCGTGGCGGTCACGTGATGGAAGACCTGGTAGAAAGATATCTAGTTAAGGCTGGACTGGAGAAAGGTAATACTTACTTTAAAGAAATGTACATCCATGAGATAGAACAAAAGTGGGGCATAGACCTTTCCTGCATTTCCAATGAAGGCGGTACTGAAAAACGATTTGATTTCGTCATCAAGAGGCCTAATATGATTTACGGCATTGAGACCAACTTCTACACCAGCGGTGGTTCCAAACTGAATGAAACAGCACGTAGTTATAAGACACTAGCATTAGAAACTAAAGACCTTTCATACTTCAAGTTTGTATGGATTACCGATGGTCATGGATGGGGTTCTGCCCGCAACAATTTAAAGGAAACCTTTGATGTTCTGGAAAACTTATACAGTATTCAAGATCTCAATGAAGGAGTTATTCAAAAGAAACTTATCTAGTACCAATGCTAACAGCTTACTACAAGTCACAGGATAAAAATTTCACGCTACTACACGGAGATTGTATTGAACTTCTCAATTCCTTTGATTTTAAGTTCGATATGATCTTCGCAGATCCACCGTACCATCTGTCTAATGGCGGAATCAGCATACAGAGTGGCGTTCCAGTTTCTGTGAACAAAGGCAAATGGGATAAGTCTCAAGGCTTTGAGGAAGATTATAAGTTTGACAAGAAGTGGTTAACGGCTTGTCGTGAACATTTGAAATCTGATGGCACTATCTGGGTTAGCGGAACCTATCATAACATTTTCTCTGTGGCTCGCTGTCTTTCAGAATTAGACTTCAAGATTCTGAACTGCATTACTTGGGTAAAGACAAATCCTCCACCCAATCTGTCCTGCCGCTATTTCACATATTCTGCAGAATACATTCTCTGGGCTCGAAAGGAGCAAAAGGTGGCTCATTACTACAACTATGAGCTGATGAAGGAAATCAACGGCGGCACCCAGATGCGCGATGTATGGACGCTACCCGCCATTGCTCCTTGGGAAAAATCCTGCGGCAAACATCCAACCCAGAAGCCTCTTTGTGTCCTCTCAAGGATTATACAGGCCTCCACAAAACCAGGTGCATGGATACTAGATCCGTTTACAGGCAGCAGCACTACTGGTATTGCCGCGAATTTGCTTGGGCGTAGATTTCTTGGCATTGACCAGGAAGAACAATTTCTCGAGATGAGCAAAGCTCGTCGCGAGGAACTAAATAGTTTCAATCGTAGAAAAGAGATTTTAACGAAACTTGAGAAACAAGCGAAACTCTTCCAAGATAGCGACATTCGCGTTCTCTGTGAGCCGGAAGTCTACTACGGACCAGAACTTCCTTTTTAATACTCTCGGTGCCTAATCACTAAATTTAAGACATTCTTGAAGTCCCTTTGGCCAATAATACATTCTTTTGTCCATTGAAGGGCAAGCTTGAACTGATGTGCACCGGGTGTCTGTTTTTCACAGAAGCAGAATAGTTCCAATATAATCGCAATTCCTCCAATGGACATTGTACCTGGAACCAATACTTTCACAAATCGTCTCTCAATTACCTCCAATGATATAGGTTTATAGTGTTGACGTTCATCTAGTGAAGCAAAAGGACTACATATATCATAGAAATCAAGATAGTAATCGAGTATCTGTATTACTTCTTCTTTGTAATGCTGCGATTTGAGCAACAAATCTACAACCCATTCATCATGAGGGAGAAGAAAAGGCTTTGCATCTACTTTTGGCTGAAGAATCTTTACACGAAAATCAAGGTCAGGTCTTGCTCCTTTTTTTCCCTGGAACATTCCTATAGCTGTTCCATCAGAGGCTACGAAAGTATGAATTGCCGGACCTTTGGGACTACGATACTGCCACATCTGGCCGTTAATTAAATACTTCGGATTATACATACGTTTAGATTAGATATTTCTTATTGATTTGTAAAGCCTATAACGACCACTCCAATTCCAGTAGGTTATATCCTGCTCTATAAAAAGCCATTTAATACACAGGCAAATCATATCAACAGGATAGCCACTCTGGAAAGTAAGAGCCTTATATTCCTGTGGGTCTATTTCAATACAGTTAAAAAAGCGGTTTATAATAGATATAAGATTCGCATACTGTACTGTGTCTTCAGACTTCTTGTCCGATAAATCTTTTATGATGTTGTCATGGGACGGCCTGTTGCTATAAGAGATATTTCCTTTCTTATTAACGTGCTTAAAACTAATGTTTGATACACAGACCTCAAAGTCAAAGCCTTTGTTCAGATTTGTGGGTCTTTTAAGAAAAATCCTATTACCTACACTATCTTTCTCCACATAATACTCGTACTTACTGGGTGAGCCAGCAACACCATTTGTCTCATTAAGAAATAACTCAGTTAATGTGCGCCTATATTCTGCTCTAGAGTTCTCAATAATAGAAACTGTAACAACTGTTGCCATATCAGAATAAATCTTTAATTCCCACTTTCAATGCTTTTGCGATTCTATTAATATTATAGAGGGTAATATTCTTTTCAGCACGTTCTATCATGCCTATGTATGTCCTATGTACACCGGCAAGTTCCGCAAGTTGTTCTTGAGAAAGATTTCGCTCTTTCCTTAGCTCTTGTACTCTATGCCCAAAAGCTATGAGAATAGGTTCCTTATCCATTACGTTAATATGTAATCTAATGGATACAAAATTAGAGGTGCTAACCACAGCTATCAACATACTATGATTAGCATCGTGAGACTGTTTTAGAAAAGAACAAAGGAATGGTCTTGCTATTTTGATTTGTCAATAGCCAGTTGGAAAAATTAATAAACAAATAAGTTTGAAATATGAGAAGAATTGTATAAACGCACTAAATTACTTACTTGATCTTGTAGCGGGGGCGGAAGTTGCGAGTTTCGAGCTTACGGAGCTTGCCGCCTATGAGTTTCCTTCGTATCTGGGATACGCGGTCGATGAACATGTGGCCGTCCAGATGGTCAAGTTCGTGTTCCACCATACGGCAGCCGAAACCGTCGAAGGTCTCGGTGACCTCTTCCTTTTTCTCGTTTAAATACTTTACGGTAATGCTCTTTGGACGGGTTACGGTGCAGTTGATGTCCGGAACGCTCAGGCAGCCTTCTGAATAGTCTGCTGTCTCCTCGCTCTTTTCCGTAATCTCCGGATTGATCATCACTCGCTTGAAATCCTTGAGCTCAGGATAGTCCTCAGCGATGTCCGTGCCATCGACAATCACTATTCTCAGGCTCTTTCCCACCTGAGGGGCGGCGATACCCACGCCGTCTGCGTTCTTCATTGTCTCGTACATATCGGCGATGAGCTGGTCCAGCCCTTCCATATTGAGGTCAACTGGTTTTGCTATTTCTCTGAGGACAGGCTGTCCGTAAACGTATATCGGGAGTATCATATTCTTTGTGTTATTCTGTTTTCGTTTCTTTTTGGTTGGCCTTTCGGTCAAGATATGACTGGAGGATGAGCACCGCGCTGATCTTGTCCGCATTGCCCTTTTCCCTGCGGTCTGATTTCTTCATTCCGCCGTCTATCATCGCCCTATGGGCAAGGGTGGTGGTGAACCTCTCGTCCTCAAGCTCTACCGGTGTGTCAGGGAAGGCTTTCCTGAGATTCTTCAGGAAGGCATCCACAAACTTAAGGTTCTCGCTCGGGGTGTTGTCAAGATTCTTGGGATAACCCACTACGAAGAGCTTGACGGTCTCCTTCACGGCGTAGTTTTTAAGATATTCAATTATCTTTGCACCTGACACGCAGTCCAGGGGAGAGGCAAAGATGCCCAGAGGGTCGCTGACAGCAACACCAACCCTCTTGCGCCCGTAGTCTATGCCGATTATTCTCTCCATCCTGCGTCTGCAAAGTTAAGAATCTATTTGGATTATCAGATGGAAGAAAACAAAAGAAGGATAGCTATACTTGGTTCCACAGGTTCCATCGGCACCCAGGCTCTGGATGTGGTTTCTCATCACCCCGAGCTGTTCCAGGTGGAGATGCTTTCAGCCGGAAGCAATGCCTCCCTGCTGATAGAGCAGGCCAGAAAGTTCAACCCGAATGCCGTTGTAATCTGCAACAAAGACAAGTATGAAGAGGTGAAGGAAGCGCTGGATCCTTTGGATATAAAGGTTTTTGCCGGAGTGGAATCTGCCGGGGACCTTGCGGGAGGCAGCAATGTGGACATAGTGCTTGCTGCTATGGTGGGGTTTTCAGGACTGGCTCCTACAATTTCGGCGATGAAAAAGGGAAAGGTGATAGCCCTGGCCAACAAGGAGACGCTGGTTGCTGCAGGAAGCATCATCACACGCCTCAGCAGAGAACACAACAGCCCGCTGATTCCTGTTGACAGTGAACATTCCGCCGTTTTCCAGTGTCTTCAGGGAGAGAGAGCCCAAGTGGAGAAAGTCCTTCTTACGGCAAGCGGCGGCCCGTTCTTCAACCTTCCGAAAGAGGACTTTGAAAAGATTACCGTGGAGCAGGCCCTCAACCATCCGAACTGGAAGATGGGCAACAAGGTTACCATTGACTCCGCATCGATGATGAACAAAGGTCTGGAGATAATGGAAGCTGCCTGGCTGTTCAACATTCCGGCTGACAAGATAGAGGTGGTTGTACACCCGCAGAGCATAATCCATTCAATGGTTCAGTTCACGGACGGTGGTATCAAGGCGCAGCTGGGCTATCCTGACATGAGAGTTCCTATCCAGTACGCCCTGTCTTACCCTTACCGCATAAGCCTGGACACCAAAAGACTGAGTTTCGCGGAACTTGGGCAGCTGACTTTCTTTGCTCCCGACCTGGAAAAGTTCCCGTGCCTGAGAATCGCCTACGAATCGTTCAAAAAAGGCGGAAACATCCCTTGTGCAATGAATGCCGCCAACGAGGTAGCGGTAGCCGCGTTCCTCAGAGGGCAGATAAGGTTCACCCAGATTCCGCAAATCATAGAAAAAACCATAGAAAAGTGTAATTTTGTCTCCTCACCTGGTATAGAGGATATTTTTGAAACGGACAAAACCTCAAAGATTGTGGCAGAAGAAAACCTCAAGCAGATGATCTGATCCCTGAAGAAGATGCGGAAGAAGGTGAACTGATTGCAGAGAAAGCGCAGACAGAAGATGAGGATGAACATCAGGCAATCGCTGAGGAAAATTTAGAACAACAAGACAGTTATGGCAGTATTGATGAAGATATTACAGGTGGTGCTGGCACTCAGCCTCCTGGTTCTGGTACACGAGTTCGGGCACTATTTCTTTGCCCGCCTGTTCAAGATAAAGGTGGAGAAGTTCTACCTTTTCTTTGACGCAGGGTTTGCCCTTTTCAGGTGGAAGCCAAAAAAGTCCGACACAGAGTACGGCATAGGATGGCTTCCTCTGGGCGGGTACTGCAAGATAGCAGGAATGATAGACGAGTCCATGGACAAGGAGCAGATGAAATCTGAGCCTCAGCCTTGGGAGTTCCGCTCCCATCCTGCCTGGCAAAGGTTCTTCGTGCTGTTCGGAGGAGTCTTTTTCAATGTCATCCTCGCTATAGTTATTTACTCAGCGATGATGGGAGTATGGGGTGAGCAGTACATCAAGAATACCGATGTAACCACCGGAATCTCCACCAACAGTCTGGGTAAAGAAATAGGATTCCGCAACGCCGACAAGATAATCTCATTTGACGGGAAGCCTATTGAGAAATTTGATGAGCTGCGTCTGCAACTGATTCAGGACCAGGTAAAACAGGCCAGTGTAGAAAGAAGCGGCAAGAATGTGGAAGTTGATATAGATCCGGTCTATATGCCGGCCATCCTTGAAAGCGCAGACCTGTTCGATTACGGAATCCCGTTTGTGGTGGGAGAAGTCCCGGACACATCCATAAACGCCTCAGCCAACCTGATGGAAGGCGACAAGATCCTTTCAATGAATCTTCCTGCAAGAGACAGCACAATGCAGGACACCTTGTTTGCCGCTGACGGCGGAAGGGCGCTGATGTTCTCTGAAGTAAGAGAATTTGCAGCCGCTCACCCGGGGAGGGAAATTGTAGCCACCATCCTCCGCGACAAAGACAGCCTGCAGGCAATCCAGGTTCCGCTGAAGATAAGCGACAAGGGCTTCATGGGCATCGCCGTAATAGCAGACCTGTCCAAGTTCTACAAGATCACAGACAAGAAATATTCCTTCCTGGAAGCCATACCGGCTGGAATCAAGAGGGCCGGAGAGCAGATTTCCAACTACTGGAAGCAGCTCAAGCTCATATTCACCCCGAAGACCAAGGCCTACAAGTCTGTAGGAAGTTTCATAGCCATAGGGCAGATCTTCCCGGGATACTGGAACTGGAGGGCCTTCTGGAGCATAACAGCCTTCTTGTCTATCATGCTGGCGGTTCTGAATATCCTCCCGATTCCGGCATTGGACGGAGGACATATACTGTTTACCCTGTACGAAATGGTTACAGGCAGGAAACCTAGCGACAAGTTCCTGGTTGCCGCCCAGACAGTGGGAATGATACTTCTGATAGGCCTGATGATACTGGCTTTCGGGAACGACATAATGCGCCTGATAAGGTAAACTTGCTCTTTCCCCAAGACAATACCGCCAATTTGATGTTTTATTGATATGGAGCACGGGTGAAGTGCTTTCATAAATGGTATCTTTGCAATGGTGTAAAAGATTTACATCATGAATTCGCGTTTAAAACTTGAGATTATGAGAAAATATCTGTTTCTTCTGGCCGTTTTGATGCCTCTGCTCTCTTCCTGCGGGGGAGATGACAAGTCTGCTTATATGAAGACCGTTACCGGCAAGGCCGGAGAGGTTATCGTTGTCCTGGACAAGGCTAACTGGGACGGCGAGACCGGTTCAGCCGTAAGGGAAGTTCTGGCCAAGGACTATCCTATGCTGCCTCAGAAGGAAGCCTCCTTTACCCTTATCAACATAAACAAAAGCGCGTTCTCTGACCTGTTCAAGGTTCACCGTAACATAGTGTTCTTCAATATAGATGACAAAGTGCAGAACCCTGGCGTGTTCATCAAGAGAGACGCATGGGCTCAGCCTCAGATCCTGATTACCGTTGAGGCCAAAGGCTCCGAAGAGGCAAGGAACCTTGTACTTGAAAATTCTGAACTGATATTCAACGCTATAGACCAGATAGAGAAGGAGCGTATAGCCAAAGCTTCCAGAAAGTTTGAGGAAAGTTCCATCCGCAGCGTGGTAGCAGAAAGATTCGGAGGCTCCCCTTACTTTCCAAAAGGATATTCCATCAAGAAGGTCACCGACAACTTTTTCTGGGCTTCCCTGGAAACCACACACAGCAATCTCGGGATCCTGATTTACACCATCCCGTTCAACGGCACCGAGTTCCCTTCCATGGAAACCATCATAGAGGAACAGAACAAAGTGCTCCAGGAAAATGTGCCTGGCATGTTTCCTAACAGCTACATGACAACCTCCACTGCAGAGACCCCGGTTATGACTCCTTACAAGTACAAAGGCAAGTCTTTCGTGGAAATAAGGGGGCTTTGGGAAGTAGCTAACGATTATATGGGAGGGCCTTTCGTAGAACATATCCACTACGCCAAAGAATCAGGCAAACTCCTTGTGGTTGAAGGCTTTGTATATGCTCCTAGGTTCAAGAAGAGAAACTTGGTCCGTCAGGTGGAATCTATAGTTTATTCATTTGAATGGGCAGAAAATTTTCAGAATAAATAATTTTTTATATATTTGCGGCCCAATTGGTCGGTTCGTCTAACGGTTAGGACACAAGATTTTCATTCTTGTAATAGGAGTTCGATTCTCCTACCGACTACCAAATTTGAAAAACAAAAACATTATTTATGGCAAATCACAAGAGTGCAGATAAGCGCGTACGCCAGACCGCAAAGCGCAAGGAGCGTAATCACTATTACGCAAAGACTGCCCGCAACGCCATCAAGGCATTGAGGGAGACTACAGACAAGAAAGAGGCAGAGGAGAACCTTCCAAAGATGGCTTCAATGTTGGACAAGCTCGCAAGAAAGGGCATCATCCACAAGAACAAGGCAGCTAACCTTAAGAGCGGTCTTCAGAAGCAGGTTGCAAAGATCGAGGCTGCTCCTGCAAAGTAAAAAAACACCGTTTTTTTACAATTCCAGGATTACACAGCAAACTTTTGACGTTTTTGCACGGCTGTATGGCAGAACTTCCCGATTTTTCGGGAAGTTTTTTTATTGAATACAGCTATGAAAAAGAATCTTACAGCTATCCGCAACTGGGAAGAAAGCCAGAGGCCGAGAGAAAAGTTCCTACAGAGAGGACCGCAGGCATTAAGCACAGAAGAACTGATCGCGATAATAATCGGCAGCGGTACCAAGGAAAAGAATGCGATAGAACTCTCCAGGGAAATACTTCAGGCCGCAGACAACAACCTTGGACACCTGGCCAGGTTCACCTTTGAAGAGTTCAGCAAATTTGACGGTATCGGCTCCTGCAAAGCGGTGTCCCTTATGACGATCTTTGAACTGTCCAGAAGGTACCAGATCCAGCAGGCCCCTCCCCTTCCACAGATTTACTCCTCCGCAACTGCTGTACAGAACATATCACCTCTTCTTAAAGACCTGTCTCACGAAGAATGTTGGATTATGTACCTTAACCGCAGCAACAGGCTTATAGCCAAAGAAAAACTGAGCAGCGGAGGGCTGTCCTCCACTGTTTTGGATGTCAAGATGGTCCTGAAGAAGGCCATGGGAAAGCTCGCCAGCTCCATAATCCTTGTGCACAACCATCCGAGCGGCAACCGCACGCCGGGAAAAGATGACATAGCTCAGACCAGAAGGCTCAGCGATGCAGCCAAGCTGTGCGACATCTCCCTGCTGGACCACATAATCATTGCCGGCGATTCGTACTTTTCCTTTGCCGATGACGGCAGCCTGCAGTAATTTTTTCTATCTTTGTGAGGGCATCCAGAATGCCGGATTTTAAAGCAAACATATTATGAAAATCGTAAACCTTTGCGAAAAGAACTCCATCGTCTGCCAGTACCTGGCAGAACTCAGAGACAAGAAAATCCAGAAAGACAGCATGCGTTTCCGCCGCAACATGGAAAGGATCGGAATGTACGCGGCTATGGAAATAAGCAAGACTTTGACCTACAAGGATACGGAGATTGCCACCCCGTTAGGCATCGCCCAGTGCAAGATACTCGCAGACAAGGTGGTGATATCTTCCATAATGAGAGCCGGGCTTACTCTCCACAACGGAGTCCTGGAAGTGTTTGACAAGGCTGAGAACTCCTTCATAGCAGCTTACCGCAAATATGGCAACGACAACAAGTTCCTGATCCAGATGGAATACATCAGCAAACCGCCTATGGAGGGCAAAGTGCTTATTCTCACAGACTGCATGATTGCCACTGGAAGCTCTCTGATGCTGGCTTACAACAAACTCATAGATGAAGGTGAACCTATCCATACCCATATAGTAGCCTCCATCTGCAGCGAGGCGGCACTGGCCTACCTCTCAAAGCAACTGCCTCACAAGAGAGTTACCCTTTGGGTAGGAGCGGTAGATGAAGAGCTTACAAACAAAGCCTACATCATCCCAGGTCTGGGAGATGCCGGAGATCTTGCCTACGGAGAGAAGATGTAAAGGTTAGAGACAGGCTATTCAAAGGAATAGACCTGCTCTCCATTGATCCAGGTACCCAGGACTTTAGTCTTGGGTACTTCTTTTTCGTCCGCCTTGAAGAAATCTATGTCGGTGAAAACGAAATCCGCAGCCTTTCCTGCTTCTATGCTACCTTTCCGCGATTCCTCCTTGGTAGATTTTGCCGCCCAGATGGTCATGGTCTTCAAAGCCTCTTCCCTTGACAAGGCGTTTTCCATCTGGAATCCTCCTTCAGGCTTGAACTCCAGATTTTTGCGGAAGACCGCAGCAAAGAAGGTATAGACGGGATTCACGCTTTCAATCGGGAAGTCTGTCCCGGAAGGAGCCCAGCCGAGCTGGTCCAGAAGCTCCTTGTAGCGATAGCCGTCCTTTATCCTTGACCCGAGTCTCTCCTTGGCCCAGAACATGTCAGAAGTGCAGTGCGTAGGCTGGAAAGACGGGATGACTGAGTATTTTGAGAATTTGTCAATATCTTCATCGGAAACAATCTGCGCGTGTTCAATCCTCCACCCCAGATCGTTCTTGCCACCAAGGATCTTCCCATATACATCCAGGGCGGAAGCATTGGCCTGGTCACCGATGCAGTGCGTTGCAACCCTGAATCCGTGGTCATAACACCAGCGGCAGTACTTTTCAAACGTCTCTATCGGATAGAACTCCATCCCCTTCTGTCCGGGCATATCAGAATAGTCTTCCTTCAGGAGAGATCCTCTGGAGCCGAGAGCTCCGTCGCGATAAAGCTTGTAGGTATCTATCTTTACTCTTCCCTGTGTCAGAGGAGCTGTTACCTTTGCAAAGTTTTCTTCTGTAGGAAGAGGCCACGCATCAACCTTGAGCTTGAGAAGTCCGGCAGAATCCAGACGGAGAATAGCCATCAGGGTCGGGTATTCATCTTCCGCATCGCAAACTGAAGTCAGGCCATACTTGAAGCAGATGTCCTGTGCTGCCAAAAGCATCTCCTCAAGATTATCTTCTGTCACAGGAGACAGAACCGTCTTGAACCTGACGCACATTCCCTCCATGAAAATTCCGGTAAAACGTCCGCCTTCAGTCTTACATTCTTCTTTGTCAAGGGCAGGGTCCCCTACCGTCAGTCCCAGGGCGTCAATGGCGGCTTGGTTTGAAAGCACGGCATGCCCGTCAATCCTTACAAGGTAAACCGGTATGTCAGGGAAAGTCTTGTTGAGAAGCTTGTTGTCCGGAAATTTCTTGTCCGGCCAAAGGTTCTGGTCCCAGCCTGCCCCGGAAAGGACTTTAAGCTTCGGATGCAAGGCATGGAATTCCTTTACCCTTTCAACCACTTCCTCAATGCTGCGGCAGCCTTTCAGATCTGCAGAAAGCAGGTTCTGGCCAAGCTCGAACAAATGGCAATGAGCGTCAATCAGGCCAGGATAAACAGCCCTGCCCCCAAAATCCTTCATCGCGGAGGAAGAGTACTTGTCCAGAACATCTTCAGTTGAGCCTACAAATACAAACTCTCCGTCTTTTACGGCAAAGGCCTCAGCCATGCTGAAAGAAGAGTCAACGGTATAGACCAGACCGTTGTAACCTATAAAATCCACTTGGGTTTTCATTGTGCAAGATCCAAAAAACGCCGCCCACATGAAGCAGACGGCAAGTGTATATTTCTTTGTTTTCATATCTCCCTCCTCATTCTGGCTATAGGAATATCCAGCTGGCTGCGGTACTTGGCTATGGTCCTCCGCGATATCTGGTAGCCTTTCTTGGTAAGAAGATCCACAAGTTCCTCATCTGTAAGTGGCTGGGACTTGTCCTCGTTGTCCACGCTGTCCTTGAGTATTTTCTTGATTTCCCTGGTGGAAACCTCTTCTCCGGAGCCGTTTACCATACCTTCAGAGAAAAAGTGCTTGAGAGGATAGATCCCGAACGGGGTCTGGACATATTTGCTGCTGACAACCCTGGATACCGTAGAGATGTCCAGTCCGGTGATTTCCGCAATATTCCTCAGTACCATAGGCTTGAGCTTGGTATCGTCCCCGTCCAGAAAATACTCTTTCTGGAAGTTGACTATGGCATCCATGGTACGTTGCATGGTATCCTGGCGGCGGTTGATGGCCTCGAGAAACCACTTGGCGCTGTCATACTTGGTCTTTACAAAACTTGAAGCCTCTTTCTCGGCCTTGGTACTGCCCGGCTTCTTCTCCATGTATTTTTCGTAATCCTTGCTTACCTTGATCTTAGGTATGTTGAACTTAGGAAGGGTGACAACCAGGTTACCGTCCTCATTCTCAAGCAGAAAGTCAGGCACGATCTGCATCGTCTGGTCTGTGTAGGAGTCATCTACCTGCCCTCCAGGATGAAGGTTCAGCTTGCGGATGACATCATAGGCGTCTTTGACCTCATCTTCCGTGATGGAGAGCTTGGACATTATCTTCTCAAAATGCTTTCTGGTAAATTCCTCATAATAACCTTGAAGGATCTGCTGGGCGTGTTCCACGGCAGGAGTCCGGTTCTCCTTGGCCTTGAGCTGAATCAGAAGGCACTCTCTGGTATTCCTGGCCCCCACCCCCACAGGATCAAGCTGCTGGATATCGTTGACAAGGATATCTTCAAGCTCCTTCTCATCCGTCTCAATCCCCAGACGCAGATAGACATCGTTGACCAAAGATTCCAAAGGCCTTGTCAGATAGCCAGAGGAGTCCATACTTCCGACAATGAAAGAAGCCAAGGTGCGGCGTCTTTGGTCTATCCTCCTCAGCCCCAGCTGACTGAGCAAAGACTGATAAAGGCTTTCCTTTACGGAGAAAGTATTGTATTGGGGCTTTTCGTCCCGGCCACGGTTGTTCACATACAACTTGTAGGAAGGAATGTTGTCGTCCTTCACTTCTGACAAAGAGAGCTTTTTCCTCTCCTGACCAGTCTCCTCGTTCTCCTCCTCAACAGGATCCTCCAAGACAGGATTCTCCTCTATCTCTTTCTGAATCTTCTGCTCCAGTTCCAGATAGGGAAGCTCCAGGAGTTTTATGGTCTGGATCTGGATAGGAGTAAGCGTCTGAGTCTGTATGACAGTCTGACCGATACCCAAACCCGATTTGGTATTTTCTTTTGCCATAATAGAACAAAGATAGTTAAATTTGCTCCTCGATAGGAATTTGCTAGGATAAAAGATTAAAAATGGAGCCCATCAATCTCAAAGAAGTAATCAAAAACAAAAATCCGAAGCTGTACAAATGGCTGCCCGGATTTGCGATATGGATTCTGGGGAGAATCATCCACCTGAAGGAGATAAACCAAGTGCTCGCCGAATCGGGTCACCTCAAGGGGGTGGATTTTGCAGATGCCGTTCTGAAATACCTCAATGACACAGCCAGAGTGGATATACTCCACCCCGAAAAATTTGAAGAAGGAAAGAAATATGTCTTTGTCTCCAACCACCCGCTGGGGGGCCTGGACGGACTTGTCATAACCTCTGAACTCAACAAGAAGTTTGGTCCATCCAAGTTTCTTGTCAACGATATCCTGATGAATGTCAAGCCTATGGAAGACCTCTTCGTTCCGGTCAACAACCTCGGGACAGCCAAAGGAAGGCAGGTACATGGAGTAATTGAACTCTATAACTCGGATTATCACGTGATGAACTTCCCGGCAGGAGCCTGCTCCAGGCTCATAAAAGGCAAGATCCAGGATCTTCCGTGGAAAAGAAGTTTCGTAAGGCAGGCCACCGGCAGCGGAAGATACATAGTGCCGATGCATTTCCAGGGCCGCAACTCCGGGCTTTTCTACTGGTCGTCAAAGATAAGGATGGCTCTGGGCATCAAATCTTTCATCGAGATGATATTGCTCCCGAGAGAAATGTTCCGCCAGAGAAACAAGACATTTGTCCTTACCATCGGCGACCCTATATCTCCGGAAGAGATAGCCTCTTCATCAGACAACATGCAAACCTGGTGTGACAGGATAAGAAATTTAGTTTACAGCTATGGAAACCGTAATTCAAGCAATAGATAGAGACCTCATAAAACGGGAACTTACTCCCGACAAATTCATAGGCCAGACACGCAAAGGGAACAACCTTATCTTTGAAGTGACTGCAGAGGATTCTCCTTTCACGATGAGAGAGATAGGAAGACTCCGGGAGATCTCTTTCAGGCTTGGAGGCGGCGGCACCGGAAAGTCTTGCGATATAGATGAATTTGACACAGACCCTTATGACGCTTACAAACAACTGATTGTCTGGGACAAGGAAGACCAGGAAATCATCGGCGGATACCGGTATATAGTCTGTAGCGCCCTCCCTCCGCAGAAAATGGCTACCACGGAAATCCTTACTTTTTCAGAAAAGTTCCAGAAAGAGTACCTGCCCTGGACCATTGAACTGGGAAGGTCTTTCATCCAGCCCAACTACCAGAGCGCCAACCTCAGACGAAAAAGCATATTCGCCCTTGACAATCTCTGGGACGGGCTCGGGGCCCTGGTTGCCAAATATGAGAACATAAAATACTTCTTCGGGAAAGTGACCATGTACACCGGCTACAACAGCAGGGCCAGGAACATCCTGCTGAACTTCCTGCACCGTTATTTCCCTGATCCGGACCACCTTGTCACCGCAAACACACCTCTGGATTTCAACAGCAACGATCCCTACATCATGTCCCTGTTCGAGGGGCTGGAATACAAGGAAGCGCTTAAGGTTCTGCAGAAAGAACTCAAGGCCAACGGAGAGAACATTCCACCTCTTATCAACTCCTACATGAACCTTTCTCCTTCAATGAAGGTATTTGACACTGCTGTCAACAACTTCTTCGGGGGAGTGGAGGAAACAGGCATCCTTATAAAGATATCAGACATCTATCCCGAGAAGATAGACCGCCACGTAAAGCCTATCAAGAGATGGGCCCTGGACCAGAAGAACAAGTGGTGGAAAAGATTTAAAAAGCGTACCAGCCGATAGGAGATTTTATGACCTTGGCCTGCCGGTAAGTGGAAGAGATTTCCCCTACTATCTTCATGGCGTCCACCTTGGTGCGGAAGTCCCCTATATGCACCATAAAGAACGGCGTCTTGAAGGAGCGGTAAACATTAAGGTGAGGATACTTGCTCTTCAGCGATGAGGCTATGGAAGAAGAAGCCCCTCTTGCCTCCTTGGAGTTGGAGGAATACACGAGGATCTTGTAACCGTTATGCTTACTGCCTCTCCGGGATGCAATGTATCTTTCAAAGGAACTTTTTACCTGATCAGACTGGTCGATTACGGTGCTGCCACCTTCCCCTGTGGCAAGAAGAGAGAAAACAGACTTGTTTACCAGAGACGAATCCACCGCACTGGCGTATGGCAGCTCCACCTTGGTTGTATCTTGAGCTTTGGCTGCAAAAGGGAGAGCCACAACAAGAATAATTATCGCAATCAAATTTTTCATAGCCTTTGTCAAAAATCCTTGAACTTGTCAGACTTCAGCATTGAGCCTACCTCCATTCCCTTCTTGGAATACGGAAAGGTAAGTATTCCGCTTGTCACATCCGCTGAAATGTCCAAAGTGTAGTTTTTAAGTTTGAGCCCCTTGTCCTCGGTCAGGCTTTCCAGGAAACCAAGAGTGCTTTCAAGGGTGACCCTGACCTTTATCTTGCTTTCCGAAACCTTCTTGGGCTCCAGGTTAACCACATCAGAAGAAGAGAAGGTAGCTACCTTTTCCCCTTTCTGGTAAACAGTACCCCTGATGTTCTGGACTTTGAACTTCTGGACAGCCGGATTGTCCACTACCATGTTCAATACAGCATCCACGCTTTTCAAAGAAGACACGTTCACCTTTTCTATGGAGATGTCCTTGAGCTCTATATCCTTGTATGTCTTAGAACAGGAAACCATACAGGCAGCAAAAAAAGACAACGCCGCAAAAAGCGACAAAGCCTTGTGGAATCTAACTGAAATCTTCATACTGCATCCAATGGTTAAACATTCTCCTGAATGCAAAGTTAAAAAAACTTATCTTTGCAAGACCTATTAGCGAAAAATGAACCTCAAGATTTACATAGAGACATACGGTTGCCAGATGAATGTCAACGACTCCCAGGTTGCAGTCGCAATCCTGGAGAAAGCCGGATGCTCTGTCACTGAAGATATTTCACAGGCAGATGTCATACTGGTCAACACCTGTTCAGTAAGAGACAATGCCGAAAAAAGAGTTCTCGGAAGACTGGAGGTTTTCCGTCTGGAGAAAAAAAAGAGAGAAGGAGTCATTGTAGGCGTTCTGGGGTGCATGGCCCAAAGGCTTAAAGACGAACTCCTGAAAAACGGCAACGTGGACTTTACCATAGGCCCCGATTCCTACAGAAGCCTCCCTGCAGTAATCTCCTATATCAGAGACAAAGGCGGAAAGATGACAGAAACCAACCTCTCTTCCACAGAAACTTATTCTGACATAGACCCCGTCAGGGTAGATTCCAACGGAGTTTCAGCTTTCATCTCCATCATGAGAGGCTGCAACAACATGTGCTCATACTGCATTGTTCCGTTCACAAGAGGCAGAGAGCGCAGCAGAGACCCTCAAAGCATTGTCGCCGAGGCGGAAAAACTGGTGAAAGACGGCTACAAGGAGGTGACGCTTCTCGGACAGAACGTGGATTCCTATCTATGGATCAATCCGGAGAATACAACAGACAGCGTCAACTTCTCACAGTTGCTCGAACTTGTAGCCCTGGCCTGCCCTGACATGAGGATACGCTTCCAAACATCCCATCCAAAAGATATGCGGAAGGGAGTGCTCTATACAATGGCTATGTATCCTAACATCTGCCCTCACATACACCTGCCCGTGCAGAGCGGCAGCACTCGTATGCTGGAAAAGATGAACCGTAAATACACAAGGGAAGATTACCTTGAAAAGATAAAGGCCATCAGAGAAATTCTTCCGGACTGCTCCGTTACCACGGACATCATAGCCGGCTTCTGTTCGGAAACAGAAGAAGACCACCAGCAGACTCTCAGCCTGATGAAGGAAGTGGGGTTTGACAGTGCATTCATGTTCCAGTACTCCGAACGCCCCAATACCCTGGCTTCCAGAAAGTACCCTGACGATGTACCAGATGGCGCAAAAACAGAACGCCTCAACCAGATCATAGACCTGCAGAACGAGCTCAGCCTGCTCTCCAACCAGAAATGTATCGGCCAGGTTTACAAGGTACTGGTAGAAGGCCCGTCCAAGCGTTCAGACAAACAGATGACAGGACGCACACCCCAGAACAAGTTCTGCGTTTTTGACGCCAAAGACACAAAACCAGGAGACCTCGTATATGTGAAAATCCTCACCTGCTCCAGCGCAACACTTATGGGAGAAATCGTCGAGCAACCGAAAACCTTGATGGAAAAAGCCGAAGACACTATAGAAGAAGGCCTCCACGAGATAAAAGAAAAAATCATAAAAAGCATAGCCCGCAACAAAAAGCCAAAAGACAACGAATAATAAAAAAAACACTTGCTTATGACAAAGATGCTAACCATATACAAGGGCAACCTCAGAAACGAGGTAACACACCTTCAGAGCGGAACAAAAATCCTCACCGATGCACCTCTGGACAACCACGGCAAGGGAGAAAGCTTCTCCCCGACAGACCTTCTTGCCTCTTCCCTTGGATGCTGCATGCTCACCATCATGGGAATCTCCGCCCAGAGCTACGGCTTTAGCCTGGAAGGCACAAGAGTTGAAACTGAGAAGATTATGGGAACAGATCCCCGCAGGGTAGTGGAAATAAAGATAGACTTCCACTTCCCTGAAGGCAGCAACTTCACTCCTCAGCAGAAACGCATAATAGAATCCGCCGCCAAGACCTGCCCGGTTGCCAACAGCCTTCATCCGGACTTGAAGAAGACAATCAATTTCAATTGGTAGTTTTTTTTACATATCTTTGCAGTCCCTAAACAGACAATCAATGAGATTGAGGCCCGGATGGCGGAATTGGTAGACGCGCTGGTCTCAAACACCAGTGGGGTAAAACCTGTGCCGGTTCGATCCCGGCTCCGGGTACAAGCAAGACTTTGCAAGCTGCTAATTTTCAAGCACTTTACAAAGTCTTATTTCTTTTATTCACCAGATTTGGTCACTTTTGGTCACTTTTTCCTAACTGAATGATTATCCGGGAGACCGATAAATTGGAATTTACTGAAGATAAATATAAGCAGTTAGGCCTATATGAAAAGCGGCCGAAGCCGCTTCATTCATTCTTCCTCTTTCATCTTCAATCGATCAAGAATGCTGTCGCAGGCTTTCATCAGCCGCTTGTAGTAGAGGAAGCCTATGATACACAGTGCGACGACAACGAGAACTAAGTAGAGGATCATTTTCATTCCTTGTTCAGGAGTGCTCCAGCTGTGATAGACGGTGGGGGCATAGCTTCCGGCGAGGATGACGCCCGCAGTCATAAACACGAAGAAATACCGATGATACTGCTGTTTGAAGCGTTTGACCTTTTTGGTAGCCGAGAGGATGTCCTCCTCGTAGAGGGTTTCTTTCGACAGATCCCTGTACATGCGGAGCATGGCCCAGATGGCGATTACGATAAAGACTGACACTGCGGCCGGGAACCACCAGTCTATATGTTTGATGATGGAGATGGCAATGATAAAAGGGATGCCCAGCGCACCGGCGATAAGGCCGCTTAGCTTGTCCGCCGAGAGCCAGCGGACGTCGGACTTGAAAGCCTTTTCCATCAGCCGGTCGTTGATGATCTGCTGCTTGTCGAACCGTTCCTTCAGCGCGGCGTAATCTTGCCGCATCTGCTCCAGTTCCTGATTGATATCTAATTCTTCTTTGTTCATGGTACGGGTGATTAAAGGTGGGACTTTTTGAGTTCTTCTTTGATTCGATGTAGCTGGAAGGAAACATTCTTCACCGAGATACCCACGATGGAACCTATCTCCTCGTAACTCAGGCCTTCGAGCCACAGGAGGATAATTGCGCGGTCCACCAGCCCCAATTGATTGATACGGGCATACAGGCGCTTAGTCTGCAGTGCCCTGTCATTCGTATCCTCAAACGGGTCAATGTCCACGCTTAGCGATACCCTCTCTCCGCTTATATTCTTCTTTTTCTTGTCAGCGTTGAGACAGCAGTTCAGTGATACACGGTAAATCCAAGTCCGGACATCGGATTCCGCGCGGAAAGAATCATATCCCTTCCAGAGCCTGATCAGTATCTCCTGGAAGAGGTCGTCAATCTCATCCGTGTCCTTCGAGAACATGTAGCATACCGAGTAGATGGTGCTCTTATGCTCCCGGACCAGTTGGGTGAATGCTTGTTCCTTGTTATCCATTTTCAATCGAATCTACACCCGTTAGACAACAAAGCTCGCAAAAAACTATATAATATCTGCAGAAAATATTTCTGTTGATAAAATTCCGATTTATCTAACTATCGAAGTTAATCATTATTCTTCAGACCCCCTAGAACTAGATAGATTATTCGGTCACTTTTGGTCACCTCTTTCAAAATTTGGTCACTTTTGGTCACCTTTTCCGCTTATTATTTGAATACACCGCTGGTATTACTCAACCACTTGATAGACAAATTGTTCGGTAGCCACCAAGAATACACGATAGCCACCAATACTTTAGCTCCCGGCTCCGGGTACTGATACGAAGTTCTCTGAATTTTCAGGGAACTTCTCTTTTTTTCTATCTTTACTGAAAACTATTTGGTATGGGTATCCTTTTCACATTTGTATTCTGGTTAATAATTCTTGCCATTCTTTCCGCTTTTCTTGGACTGATTGTAATGTTTATCATCAGACTATGCTGTAAGAAGGAAAAGAGAAAACGCAAGATGGTTCTCGGCTTCTTTTCACCAGGGATTGCATTGGGTACATATACAGTTAGTTCTTTCATCGCGATGATAATTATTGCGATAATACTGGATATTGACATCGGGATTGGGGATAGTTGGAGAGGAAAACTACCCAATGGATATCACTTCTATTCCATAGATATGCCTGAAAATGGTGCCATTGGCAAACAGAACTCTTCAGGAACAATTGTCAATGGTATTACAAATGTGGCTGTTTCTGAAGAATATGTTTTCGGTTTCATAAACTATAAAGAGATGGTGGAGGTGGAGAACATTGGCAAATACTTTGCGCTGGACACAAAAACAGGAGAGATATCTTATTTTGATTCTGAAGAAGAACTAGTGCAAGAGTATAATCTTGAGGAATTGGTACTTCAAGACAACAACTCATTCTACTGGAGCCAACGGCGCATAGCATACATCATTGCATCTATTGTCTGCCTGACTATCGCAGTTATTGCTGTTTTTCTTTTTTGGAAAGGGGGGCTTTGGGGAATAGGGAAACTGAAGAAATAGTAATGGAGAGGTTCTTATTGAAATACTGGTGGTGTTTTCCTTTGTTGCTTTTCGGCATGATGGTTGGGTTGATTCTGTTTTTTGTTTCAGTTCCAACTATTTGGGAAACAATTGTCTTCATATTGTTTCTGTTGACACTTATTGCGATTGCTGCGTCCTGGGTTGTTTTGCTTAGTCACCAAAAATGGTGGAAAAGCATCGTTTCGTTCCTGGTTTCAGGTTTCGTTATATGCTTGCTTGGATTGCCTCTTATGTTAGCCGCACAAACAGGACCTGATGGGTTTGGCAAGAATCATCCTATTCCCGAAGGGTTAGATTATAGTTTGCCTCTTAAAATAAACTATAATCTTGCTCAAGACTATTGGTATCCAGAGGCCGATATTGACTCCTTGAATAAAAATACCTATCTGCAAATATGGGGAGATTGTGGGGTTTACAGATATGACTTTTATTATGATGACCTTCCTGGCGGCGAAATATTCCTCCGTTGTTATGAAGCATCAGAAAATATCCCTTTATCAAAATCCCGTATCTATAACAATACGAGAATACGCATTGACCCAGTTTGTCATTTCTCAAAACTTGTTGATAAACAAAGGTTTGTTATAAGCGAAGGTGATTATGCAGACTATTATGCCGCTCGAATAGAAGTCTGGTATCGACATGGAATAAATGGAAAAGAGCAAAAACTTTTGGAAAAGGTTTATAGAGTAGAGGGATATATGAGGTAGAGCATATATTAGCAGAAACTTCGACTACCCTATCGCAGAGGTTATAATAAAAGTGTTTCTTCCTTAAATGTGCATAAAGGGTTCGTTGGGTCTGGAATATCATCTCTCAGCGCCCATATCCTATCCAAGTCTTCAAGAAATTGGTTTGAAAAAATATTTTCCGTGGGTACAAAAAGACTTTGTAAGTTGCTGATTTTCAAGCACCATACAAAGTCTTTTCCTTTTTATCCCCCAAAATTTGGTCACAATTTGACCACAATTTTCAGAATTCCCCCTAAGAATCTTTCAGACTGGAAGAATCATAAACATAGAGCATAACGTGTTTGACTCCTGAGGCTGCGACAATTTTCCTCAATTCTTCATACTGCTTTCCCGGGATAGTGATACAACCCCCACTTGCAGGACGAATAGTCCAGAATCCCAGATTTATAACTCTCACTGGGATAAGAAACGGATAAATGGGAAAAGATGGCATTCTGGCCGGATGGATCAGTATAGCTCTCTTTCCCGCATTATCATTTTTGCCCTTATCCAATCCTTTAACCGGAAAGCATCTCCTTCCTGGAAACTGGTACATCTGTCTCTCTTTCTCTAGTGTATATCTTCCTTCGGAAGAGCATCCGCTTCCTATCTTGTTGCTGAAAACACAATGGCGAGCTGTGCTGCCACCACCATAACCGTGTGCACAAGGAGATGAGAGCACTACCTTGTCCTTTTCATAGTCCCAAACAAACAGGCGATTCCTTCCGGAATGCCTCCCGTAATCTACCAGAACTGCATATTTAATGTCATCGGTGAGTCTTACTTTCTGTGCTACTGTTTTCAAATTCCCCGGCCTCAGTCTCGGATACACAACAATAAAACTTGCAATGATGATTATTATTGCTAAATAAATGTAGGCTTTCCGTTTCATTTATAATGTTTCATTTTCTGAAGGAAGATAGTGGATTATTTTGATAGATAAAACCAGCCAGAATGGAATCCTTCACTTCTTTCCACTCAGGTCTGTCTGCATACAAGGCCTGCTTATCCAGCAATCTTACACAATGGCGGACATAACCCTCAGTGGTGTTCTGGTTGCCACTGAAAAAACTGCAGGCCGATACGATGAACAATAATGCGAGCAGCGAAATAATCCTGTTGTGTGTTTCTTTCATGACTGTCCCTGCAAATTTGATTTGTGTTTAGTTGATACAAATATAAGACTATTGTTCTAGGGTCATTTGTTTTTTTTACTAACTTGCGGATAGTTATGAACGATCTTTATATTAGCCTCTCTAGTCGCATTGCAAGAAGAATGTTCTTTTTGCTGATCTTTATCGCGACAGTTACCTTTTCTTCAGCGCAGGGAAAGTGGGTCTTTAAGGAAAGAACCCTGGAAAGCAACAACAAATACTGGAAAGCAGACAAGAACAAGTTCTACTGGCATAACGGAAGTGTTTATTTTCTCTTCGACGATCCCCCTGCCACAATATTATTTGGACAGGAGAACGACATCGTCATCCCGTACACATTGGTTTTTGACAACATAAAAAACCGCAGAGGAAATGACAGGGCCGCAAGCGGAACTTGGGAAATGTATGGCTATCTTCACAGGACAGACGGAACAAGTGCGATTTTCAAAATAGAAATCACAGAGCCATCTCATTTTGAAGGTAACGACCAGGTCATAAGAGGCAAATTGGTGCTTAACGGAGCCTTTCCGATAGAAGAAGATGACTACTATGCCAAGAAATCTGAACTGTTTATCACCATATACGCCTATTGGGACAGGACAAGGAGAGACAACAGATATGTGGCTTACAAATACAGGTATGTCTACCAGGGGGATGGTCAGGCTTCAAAAACCAGCGCAGACGAAGATGATGTGGAGGAAAGCAGAACCGGACAGATCATAGAAAAAACCACAGATGCCTCTGATACCTGGGGAGAAGATGAAGGCACTGAGATACCTTGGAAGTGGATTGGGGTGGGAGTGGCAGTTATTGGTGGTGGCGGCGCCGTCATCATCGGAACAAGCCGAAAGAAAAAGAAAAATAATAACAAGAAGAAGTCTAAGACCACACAATCCAATAAAAATAAAGAAGAGAAAAAGGATGAAGAGAAGGAAAAGGACCACAGCCGCTACAGGATGGTTCTATACAAGGATTTCGGAGACACCCTAGTTGCGGGAGATCCGCCAAGGATAATAGGAGCAAGGATCGAAGAAATAAATGTATATGGAGAAAAGATAGACAGGCCGGACCTTACTGAAAGGATTACCATCAAGGCGGAAGAGAATTGCGCTGTAAGCAAAGCCACAACCAACGGCAAGTACAAGCTTTGCCACATTGCAGCATCCGAAGCCCCGGCTGAAGGAGAACTTGGGCAGGCAAAAGTCAAGTTTGTTTTCAGCACGGAAACCGGAACTCTCATCAACCACGTTGTGTTCAAGGTTGCGCCAGCCACTGAAATCGTTGTTGATGAGGGGATCACGTTCGAAGCCGGAGGAGGAAAGACCCAGTTCATGGAATTCGGTATCAATAATCTGGCATCTGAAGTGCTTGGAATCGACATCTCTCTGGATGGAGGCGGAGACAAGTATTTCAAGACAGAACTTCTCAAAGACAAGGAAATACCGGCAAAGTTCAGGATTAACATCACCGAATGCGGAGTCCTCAGCGAAGAAGAAAAGAAGAATGCGGTTCCTGGTGATGCTGACCGCTTCAGATGCAACATATCTGTAAAAGTTGACGGGAAGGAAAAACCTCTCGAGGCAGAATTCTATATCTACCGAATGCATCTGGGAGTGATGCTCAATGTCAAAGCCCTCAAGGCTTATCTGGTGGATTACAAAAGCACACTGGAGGAAGAGATCCTGGTCAGCGACCCGAAGGCAAGGAAGAAATGGGGAGAGAGCAAGACTACATTCAAGCTAATCGCCGAGGACAAGAAGACCGGGGATATCAGAGCCGTACTGCCGGATGCAGAGCCTGTTTTCACATTCGAAGACATTCCGGAAGAAAACGTGCTGTTCAAAGACAAGTTCGGGAATGACGTTCCGTCACCTTGCGCCCTGATGAACTTCAAGTTTGAGCTTCAGGACGTATATACAGACAATACCGTAATGGGTGTCATACATTCCGGTGGCGGTGGATTTCTCCCTCCGAACAGGGCCAAGGCAAAGGTTACACTGAAAGTATCCTACAACGGAAAGACCTATGAGAACACCACCAATGTTCTGATAATCTCTCAGCCGTTCAGGGAGATAGCAGACAATCAGGAATTTGCGCGTGCGCTCAAAGAGGATGAGAAAAAGCTCGACCAGCTCATAAACATGCGTTCAAAGATTGCCTTTGACCCAAGGTTCGCCTACCTGATGCCGTTCTACTACAAGGTGGACGCAATGGTAGAAGGATATGACAACAGGTTCGGTCTATATGAGCCTGACTACAAGAAGATGATGGACATCTTCGACAAGTACTGCTCGGGACAGATCGGATATTACTTTGTCAACGACGCGGCCTGGACGCCGGAGTGGACGGCGGCGGACGAGAACTTCAACGCATTCGTGGCGACATTCGCTTCGATGGAGAAATCCATTCCTGTAATAGGCCTGAGAATCGCCCTGGCATACTTCACCGCAGGAGCTTCCGAGCTTGTGCTGATGCCGTACAGCGGACTTGTGGCCATGAAAAAGTACGTGGACAAGGGAGGAGACAGTGAATTCAAGGGATTCGTGGTGGCAAACGTCGAAGTGTTCTTCTGGGAAGGAGTTTTCTATGTAGGAGGAAAGGCCTTCAAGTGGGCAAGGGGAACCCAGGTAGGACAGCAGGTTGAAAAGAAGGTGGTGGAAAAGGCCAAGGCGGGATGGGGAAAACTCAAGGATGGATACAAAAAGCTCAAGGAATATGTTTCCAAGACTAAGGAGGGAAAGGATGCATCCAAGAAGTTTGCAGACGGCAATGGCTTTAGTACCAACAAGATAGCGGACAAGGTAAAGGAGGCCGGAAAGAAGGTGACAAAGACAAAGAAGACTTCAGTAAAGAACGCCAACGACGCCATCCGAAAGACAAGGATGAAAGGCGACGCCGTATTTACAAAGGATTCCAAGTTCGCCGAGGAATGTTCAAAGAGAGCACGGAAGGACGCACAGGAAATCTACGACAACTTCAAGGAAGTGATGAACAACCCGAACGCCACGCCGGAGGAAGTAAGACGTGCTACACTGGCGCTCCAGGGAAACAAGAACGCCCAGAACCTTCTGCGAAACAGCCCGTCTGACCTGCTCAGGGCAAACTACAACGCACAGATGCAGAAGATTTACTCTGAAGTGGATCCGCCTACGATTAAGAAGCTGGCTGAGAGGCTGGGAGTGCCGGAAAAAGACATAAAGGTATGGAACGGGGCTACCGGAAACGCAGGCGACGACCTGTTCAAGGGAAGGAAGATTGGAGCGGACAGAGATGTCACATTCCAGGTTAAGGGAAAGGACGGCAAGTGGGTGGACATTGACGAGAACCTGATGGAAGAGTGCTATGCAGAAGCCTTCAATGAATACCACTACGGATTTTTGCCGGCAAACAAGCAGCATGCTCTCAAGACTTTGAAGAAGTTTGACCAGGCTACAGTACACGGAGAGCTCGGAAAAGAGTCATACGGAAAGGATCTTGAGAACATCATCAAGAAAGAACTCCAGACAGCCAAGCTCAATGACCCTGAGAGGGTCGCTAAAACCTTCGAGTACAAGTGCAAGGAATGGATAGGACAGGGAAAGGCATGCCAGGACCAGGCAAAGCAGCTCTACGATATGGGACTGATAGACGAGGCTATGCATGTAAGAGGCTACGGAGAGGCTCTCATAGAAGAAGGTATCCGCCAGAACGTCAAGCAGTTCAAACGTATTCTCGACCCGAGGATCACAGCTCTGAACGCAAAGGGAGTTGGAAAGGACTACAGCGTTCTGTACGAAAAGATACGCATACTGGAATCCATCGGAAACCCTCCTCCTAAAGACATCCTTCCTACCACATTGGAAGAAGCCAGAGTTGTGCTCAAGGAGCAGTACGGCTGCACCTTAGAGCAAGTTGTGGAAGAATGTGCCGGAGCAATAAAAGAAGTAAACGAATACCTGTAAAAGACCCTGCCACATTGTGCTGCATTTGGCAGTAAATAGCTTTTTTTCGTAACTTGTGCTTTGTAACCTAAATTGTTACCTGTCATGAAAACGATTCTTACTCACAGCCAAGCCTACAACTGGATTGCAGTTGCTGTTTTGGTCTTGGCCTTGGTATTCATAGCCAGATTATTATCGCGGAGGAAAGACAGAAAGAACTGGCTTCTGATGCTCATTACATTTGTCCTTTCCGCAGCCCTGCTGATTTTTGTCCTGCTCGGCCTTCGGGGATGCGGAATAGACATTTCCTAGAAGTTTGAATAATCTTTAAAAAAACAATAACCGTATGAAATACTGCACAAACTGCGGAGCTCAGTTGCCAGATGATGCAAAGTTCTGCACCTCCTGCGGTTCTCCTCAGGAAGTATCAGCCAGCGAAAACACCCCTGTTGAAAAACAGGATGTCACTCAAGAGCAAGATCCTGACAAGAACTATCAGGGTTCCGAGATAAAACTCTGCAACGACGGAGTTTACCGCTGGGTTTACAAGCTCAATATGATAACCAACCCTGTTATCATGCTGACAGTCATGAAGATCTTTTTCTGGATTCTGGTGGGAATGATGCTGGTGTTTGGAGTGATTCCCGCTGCCATACACGGAGACTGGAACGATATACTGGGTATGGGCAAAGTTCTTCTGATTGCTCTGGCCATAATGTTTGGCCTGATTATAATCAGCGTCATCGCCTTGAACATCTTTTACGGCGGCAGCTACTGCGTCCTGTTTGAGATGAGTGAAGATCAAATCAAGCATATCCAGGTTCCTAAACAATACAAGAAAGCCCAGATCCTGGGTATGATAACAGCCATGACAGGTGCAGCAAGGGGAAGTATCACAACCACCGGTATCGGATTGCTTTCCGCCGGCAAGCAGGCCTCTATATCCACCTATAAGGTAGTACGCAGGATCAAGCCTTTTAGATGGCTCCACTGCATCAAGGTTCACGAGCCTTTTGAGCACAACCAGATTTATGTGCCTGATAAAGACTTCGACTTTGTGTATAACTATATCAAATCACGCTGCCCTAAAGTAAAGAAGTAGAACAGACTGTTATGGATTCTCATATTAGGTCTCAGCGATATTTCTGGTTAAGGATTTCCGCTCTTCTGCTGTTTTTCTTCGCGACAGTTTCATACTCTTTCGCGGAAGAAGGCTACTGGGTGCTGGTAAAGACGGATATTCATGAGAACAGCGCCGGTATCTCCACAAACGGTAGCGGCAAGGCAAATAAAAGGCTGTGGAATATCAGAAGGAACCGGGCCCAGACAACCGACGGTGGTGTTACCATGACCTGGCAGGATCCGCCTTCAAAGATCAAGTTCGGAGAAGAGGACGATATAGCGATTCCTTATCAAAGGTCTTTCAACGGCGATTACTCTGATGCAGCGCTAAGAGCCGTAAAGGCTGTTTATCAGACTTCTGCCGTGATGTCATCGGGTTATGTACAGGCCCATTTCCGTGGAGACGGCAGTTACCTTCGACCTTATGAACACTTTGAATCGGAGAAGATCAATCCGGGAAAAAATTCCGTTCTTATCATAATGGTAACGTGCAGGCTGAACCAGGCTGTCGGCGATATTTCAGTTTACCAGTCATATACTTATGAGTACCGGGGACCTGGCCAGCTGACCGAAACGACAACTGTAGCCTCGGACACTGAGGGAGAAGAGGAAGAAGGAACGGATATCCCCTGGATATACATCGTTGGCGGAGGATTGGCGGTAGCCGGCGGAGCTGCTTTGCTGGGCGGAAAAAAGAAGAAGAAAGCAAGGGGCGGAAAGAAAAAGAAAGAATCCAGGAAAGAGGAAAAGGAAGAAGTCAGGAAAGAGGAAAAGAAAGAAGAGGAGGAAAAAGAACCGAGCCGCTACAGGATGCTTCTTTACAAGGATTTCGGAGACACCCTCGTTGCGGGAGATCCGCCAAGGATAATAGGAGCAAGGATCGAAGAAATAAACGTATATGGAGAGAAGATAAACAGGCCGGACCTGACGTCTCAGATTTCAATCTTCGCAGAAGAGAACTGCAGCATCAGCGATACCAAGATGCAAGGCAAGTATATGAGCTGTGGAATCGTGGCCAAACAGGCCCCTCCAGAGGGAGAAGAAGGCCGGGCCAAAGTCAGGTTTGTGTTCAACGGCCATGCAGGGACTCTCATCAACCACGTTGTGTTCAAGGTAGTGGCAGCTCCTGAAATCATAATAGGAGAAGCCCTCACCTTCGAAGCCGGAGGAGGAAAGACCCAGTTCATGGAGTTCGGTATAAACAACTGCACTACAGAGATTCTGGGAGTGGATGTATCTCTGGAAAAAGCCGGTGCCAAATTCTTCAGGGCGGAAACCGAGCAGGACAAGGAGATTCCTGTTAAGTTCAGGATAAACATTACCGAATGCGGAGTCCTCACCGAAAAAGAGAAGAAAAACGCCATTGCAGGAGATGCCGACCGTTTCACCTGCAACGTGTCTGTAACACTGGAAGGCCGAAAGGAGCCGCTGAAGTCCTCTTTCGATATTTACAGGATGAATCTCGGCCTTCAGATGAATATCTGGGCACTTAAGGCATACCTGGTGGATTACAACAGCACCCTGGAGAATGAAATCCTGGCCACCGACCCGAAGGCACGGAAGAAATGGGGAGAGAGCAAGACTACATTCAAGCTCATCGCCGAGGACAAGAAGACCGGGGATATCAGAGCCGTACTGCCGGATGCAGAGCCTGTTTTCACATTCGAAGATATTCCGGAAGAAAACGTGCTGTTCAAAGACAAGTTCGGGAATGACGTTCCGTCACCTTGCGCCCTGATGAACTTCAAGTTTGAGCTTCAGGATGTATATACAGACAATACCGTAATGGGTGTCATACATTCCGGTGGCGGTGGATTTCTCCCTCCGAACAGGGCCAAGGCAAAGGTTACCCTGAAAGTATCCTACAATGGAAAGACCTATGAGAACACCACCAATGTTCTGATAATCTCTCAGCCGTTCAGGGAGATAGCAGACAATCAGGAATTTGCGCGTGCGCTCAGGGAAGATGAGAAAAAGCTCGACCAGCTCATAAACATGCGTTCAAAGATTGCCTTTGACCCAAGGTTCGCCTACCTGATGCCGTTCTACTACAAGGTGGACGCAATGGTAGAAGGATATGACAACAGATTCGGGTTCTATGAGCCGGACTACAAGAAGATGATGGACATCTTCGACAAGTACTGCTCGGGACAGATCGGATATTACTTCGTCAACGACGCGGCATGGACGCCGGAGTGGACGGAAGCGGATGAAAACTTCAACGCATTCGTGGCTACATTCGCTTCAATGGAGAAATCCATACCGGTCATCGGCCTGAGAATCGCCCTGGCATACTTCACCGCAGGGGCTTCAGAACTTGTGCTGATGCCGTACAGCGGACTTGTGGCCATGAAAAAGTACGTGGACAAGGGTGGAGACAGCGCATTCAAGGGATTCGTGGTGGCAAACGTCGAAGTGTTCTTCTGGGAAGGAGTATTCTACATCGGAGGAAAGGCCTTCAAGTGGGCAAGGGGAACCCAGGTAGGACAGCAGGTTGAAAAGAAAGTTGTGGAAAAGGCCAAGGCGGGATGGGGAAAACTCAAGGATGGATACAAAAAACTCAAGGAATATGTTTCCAAGACTAAGGAGGGAAAGGATGCATCCAAGAAGTTTGCAGACGGCAATAGCTTTAGTACCAACAAGATAGCGGACAAGGTAAAGGACGCCGGAAAGAAGGTGACAAGGACAAAGAAGACTTCCGTAAAGAACGCCAACGACGCCATCCGAAAGACAAGGATGAAAGGCGACGCCGTATTTACAAAGGATTCCAAGTTTGCAGAGGAATGTTCAAAGAGAGCACGGAAGGACGCACAGGAAATCTACGACAACTTCAAGGAAGTGATGAACAACCCGAACGCCACGCCGGAGGAAGTAAGACGCGCAACACTGGCGCTCCAGGGAAACAAGAATGCCCAGAACCTTCTGCGAAACAGCCCGTCTGACCTGCTCAGGGCAAACTACAACGCACAGATGCAGAAGATTTACTCCGAAGTGGATCCGCCTACGATTAAGAAGCTGGCTGAGAGGCTGGGAGTTCCGGAAAAAGACATAAAGGTATGGAACGGGGCTACCGGTAACGCAGGCGACGACCTGTTCAAGGGAAGGAAGATTGGAGCGGACAGAGATGTCACTTTCCAGGTAAAGGGAAAGGACGGCAAGTGGGTTGACATCGATGAAGACCTTATGGAAGAATGCTATGCAGAAGCCTTCAACGAATACCACTACGGATTTTTGCCGGCAGACAAGCAGCAGGCCCTCAAGACCCTGAAGAAGTTCGACCAGGCCACAGTCCACGGAGAGCTCGGAAAAGAGTCATACGGAAAGGATCTTGAGAACATCATCAAGAAAGAACTCCAGACAGCCAAGCTCAATGACCCTGAGAGGGTCGCTAAAACCTTCGAGTACAAGTGCAAGGAGTGGATCGGACAGGGAAAGGCCTGCCAGGACCAGGCAAAGCAGCTCTACGATATGGGTCTGATAGACGAGGCTATGCATGTAAGAGGCTACGGAGAGGCTCTCATAGAAGAAGGTATCCGCCAGAACGTCAAGCAGTTCAAACGCATACTCGACCCGAGGATCACAGCTCTGAACGCCAAGGGAGTAGGAAAGGACTACAGCGTTCTGTACGAAAAGATACGCATACTGGAATCAATCGGGAACCCTCCTCCTAAAGACATCCTTCCTACCACATTGGAAGAAGCCAGAGTTGTGCTCAAGGAGCAGTACGGCTGCACCTTAGAGCAAGTTGTGGAAGAATGTGCCGGAGCAATAAAGGAAGTGAACGAATACCTATAAGCCATGAAATACTGTACAAATTGTGGAACCCAGCTCAGCGACGACGCCAAATTCTGCTCTGTCTGCGGAACAAGACAGGAGGCCCCGAAAGCACCTGAGCCAAAGCCTGAAAAGCCAAAGAGACCGGCAGCTCCAAGAAAGCCGGCATCACAACAGGTTAAACCTGACAATAACGGTGAAGTGTTTTTCACCGCAACTGAAGAAGAAGGAGAAGTTGTGCTCTCCTCCTGGGGAAGTCCCAAGAACCAGCAACAGCAAGCTCCGCCACGGCAGCAACAAGCTCCGCCACAGCAGCAGACACAGCCTAGACAACAGCAATACACAGCACCTCCAAAGCAACAATACACGGCCCCTCCTCAGAGACCTGTTGCTCCTCCACAGCAGCAACCCAAAAAGAAGAGAGGTTTTTTCAGCTGGCTGATAATCATCCTGCTGATTCTCATTACCCTTTACTTCCTTGGATCCATACTGGAAGGATGCAAGAACATCAACCTTCCACCGGATCCCGGAACGCCCGTGCCCGAGCCTCATGAAGGGGTTTTCGTGTGCGGGAACGACACGCTGGTCTTCAATGGAGACGGCAAGACAATAAGCTGGCACCTGGCCGAAGAAGGAAGCAACGTTCCGGACTGCGTAAAAGAACTGGGCACGCAAGGCTCAGGAACTTATGCGTTCCTGTTCTCACACGGGAAAGTAAGATACGACGTGGCGGAAAACCTGCTCATCTACAAAGATTCCCTCCAGAACACCTACCTTATGTTGTCAATACCTACAAAAGACACCCTTATCTCAATCATTGCAGATAAGGGTGCCATCTTTGAATTCAGGAAGATACGCTAGCCTTTCATCGCGGCCTCAACTTCCTTTACCGTGATAGGAAGTCTCTTTGATCCGAGCAGGCGGTTGCCGGTCTTGGTGATCAGTACATCGTCCTCAAGACGGATGCCGCCAAAGTCGTAGTAGTCTTTCAGCTTGGCGAAGTTGATGAACTGGGTGTTGATCTTCTCCTTTTTCCACTTCTCGATGAGGGCAGGGATGAAGTAGATTCCAGGCTCATCTGTAATCACATTGCCTTCCACCAGTTTACGGGCCATACGGAGGCTTCCGTAGCCGAATTTCTTGCTGCGCTTTGCGGCGCTGCCGTAGCCTACATAGTCTTCTCCGTAGTTTTCCATGTCGTGGACATCCAGGCCCATATTGTGGCCCAGGCCGTGAGGCATGAACAGAGCAGGAGCACCGGCTTCTACAGCCTCGTCAATGTCTCCCTTCATAAGCCCGAGAGCTTTCAGCCTTTCGGCAAACAACCTGTAAACAGCAACGTGAACATCAAAGTAAGCCACGCCAGGCTTTGCCAACTCCAGGGCCAGGTTGTTGGCGTCACAGACTATCTGGTAGATTTCCTCCTGCTTGGTGGTGAACTTGCCGCTGCAAGGCATGGTGCGGGTAAAGTCTGAGCAGTAATTGTTATTGTTTTCCGCTCCGGCATCTACGGTAAGGAGATTGCCCTTTGTGATTATGCCGCTGTGGTCGTGGTTGTGGAGAGTTTCGCCGTGCTGGCTGAGAATGGTGGCAAAGCTCACTCCGGCTCCGTTGCTCATTGCTATCCCGTCCATCATCCCTGCCAGGGTCTGCTCAGCAACGCCTGGTTTGCAGTTCTGCATCACAAAATAGTGCATCGCATAGCCTATGTCGCAAGCATGGTCAATCTCTGCTATCTCATATTTGTCCTTCACTATCCTCTGCGATACAATGGCTTTAATCAGCTTCACAGACTCTCCCTTCTTGAGAGCTGCCGCCGGAACGCCGAGCATATCGCTGAGCATAAGCTTTACCTGGTAGCGGTAAGGGTTGATATAGTGGATTGTTCTTCCGGCCTTTACGGCTGTCTTTATGTAGTTTGAAAGATCGCTGAGTTTTTTGGTTTTCTTTACCCCTACTTCAGCGGCCTTGTCTGCAACAGACTTCTGAGGGCCCATCCAGATTATGTCGTCAATTGAGACATCGTTCCCGAAGATGATTTCCTCGTTCTTGTCCACATCTATCACTCCGGCAAAATCAGGATCCTGGATGCCGAAGAAATACAGGAAAGTACTGTCTTGGCGGAACTTATAGCAGTTGTCGGCATAATTGGCCGGAGCCTCGCTATTGCCTGGAATCAAAATGAGGCCGCTCTCCATGTCCTTTGCCAGAACTTGTCTTCTGGTCTGATAAACTTTCTTTGGAAACATAATATTCGTGTTTTAAAATTATTTTCAGCGATCGGGTTATAAAGGTAAGAAAAAAAAAGAGGCTGACCTCTTTGTCAACCTCTTTTCTGATATTTCCTGCCTGAATACTGTTTCAGAGACTCAGTGGTTCAGGAAATTACTTTTACATAGGGCTTGATTTCTTGTAGAAACCGGCAGCCTTTGAAGGGAGGATAGGACCCTGGAACTTGCGGACGGTGCCGGAAGTCGGGGTGAAGATAACGTCAGCGACGTTGCCGTTGTTCTTCATGGTTACCTGATACTTTCCCTGGATATATCTTCCAACCACGTTGAAGCTCATCTTGAGGTTACCCTTCTTGTCTATCTTCTTGTCAAAATCCTTGATCTCGGCTACCAGAGTACGGCTGTCTCCGCAAACTCTTGCTCCCTGTGCAAAGAACTGGGTCTTCTCGAAGGAGATGAAGATGGCGTTGTCAGTGAGCTGGTTGTCCACACCGTCACTGTCTATGTAAGAAGTAGGGACAATAGCCCAGTCGTTCTCCTCGATAGCCTTGATGGCTGTCTCGTTGAGGGCCTTGGCCTGTGCAGCCTTCTCTTCCTTTGACAGTTTCTGTGCAAAAGTAGGGAGAGCTACCATCAGTGCAACTGCAAGAATCAAAAATCTTTTCATTTCTTATTTGTTTTAAAGTTAATAATTCTTCAAATTCAAATAATGTGACTTTATAAACAGATGGAACTGTCTTTATACAGAGTTCTCAAATACCATACCAAAACCTTCAAAGAAGATCATGGAAGATACCAACCTCTTTTAAGACAGTTCCAACAATTTCTAAATCAAGAAATTGCCATGGCACCTTTCAAGATGCCACAGCAACTTCATAATTTTACAGAGAAGTCCATACGGTAACTCCTGAAACAGGGGTGGCTGTTCTATAGCCTCTGAAGAAGTGCATGTAAACTTTTCCGACACGTGCATTCCACCAGTCGGAATAGTCAACCATCTTTCCAGAAGAGTTCATTACCTGAAGAACATTGCCGTCCTCATCAAGAATTCGGTAGTCCTCTCTCTGTACTTTGTAATAGTTACCAGTAGGACCGCTTTCCCAATGGATAATCACAAGTGTTCTTTCTGTACCCTCACCGAATCCTACAGGCTCGCCGATGTTGTTCCAAGGCTCGTCTTCAGCTGCATCGTGACGCTTGTACTGGTACTGGAGTTTTCCAGGATAAGGAACTCCAGGAGACTCATACAGGAGGTTCACGAACATAACCTTGCATACGGAGTCATCTTTGAATGTAGCAGCTGTAGCAGCTGTTCCTCTATCGTTCCAGTAAGGATACCTGTTGTCTATAACGATAGGATCTGCATTCAGGTCGTGGATAACCACGTTCTGCTTCTTGGCCTCAAGGTTCACGTTCCTGTCGTAAATGGTTTCACCACCTCTCATCAGGCGGATGTTTACGGAACCGGACTTTACGCCAAAGAATTTTCCTACATCCATGCAAGGAACTCCATTGTAAGGGAAGAGTGTACCGCCACCGTCTTTGGAGGAATACAATGTGCCGTTAACATAAACTGAGTCTATGTTGTTTGCAGCCACATTATTGATAGGCTCCATATAGTGAAGCTGAATCTCAGCCCAGTCTTTAGGCATCTCGTCCATAGGGAACCACAGCTTGTGCTTTGTGCAGGAACCCAGAACGAGGAGAGCTGCAAATGCTATAATAGAAAATCTAAACTTTTTCATATTCATAAACTATTAATAGTGAACAGATTCTGGGTAGTCACCAGGATAAGCGAACCAAGGAATAGAGATATGGTAGTTCTTGTAAGCGTATCCGGTAGAAGAAGTATTGTCAGGAACCAGGCCAGGAATAGGCTTCAGAGCAGCCAGAGCCGGTCTGTTCCACATGAACTCGGAGTTGTAACGCGGAGCGATACGGTATGCAGGAGAGCCCTCGTTGTCTGAAGTGTAAGCAGTCTTTCTTCCTTCAACCTGAGCAGGAGCCAGGAAGAATCCCTTGTAAACCTTGGTCTCGTCCTCATCCCACTTCTGGTTAAGAACATCCTTCTCCCAGCCATTGCCCATAGTAGGGTAATCTCCGGTGTAGTCAATGTCATAGTGATACTTCCTGAGGTCAACCCAAGCCTCGTAAGCTCCCCAAGGCCACAGGTGCACGTACTTCTGCATCATGATGTGGGAGAGTGTGAGGGTTGAGGTTGTGATACCGGCAACATAAGGTCCGTTAAGATATTCCTGAGCCAGTTCGTTGAACAGTCTTACGCTGATGAAGTCTCCGCCAGGAAGAGAACCGCCGATCCCCCACCAAAATACAGGATCACCTTTTTCGTCCTTTCTTTGAATAATATTACCTTCTGCGTCTTTTATATCATTTCCCTTTGCATCTATTTCTGGCATTGGATCACCTTGTTTTGGAGATCCAGGCCTCAGGTATTTAGCTGTGAAGTCCATATCGAGTTCGATACCCTTCTTCCAGCAAGCCAGAGCGTTTGCCTTGTCGCCCATATACCAGTAAGCCTCTGCCATGTCGAACTGGATCTCGCCGGCAGTCATACCGATTACAGGAGCGTCGTTGCGGAAAAGCCAGCGGCCGATACCGTCAATATCAGTGTTGCCGTAGTCGTTTCTTCCGTAGAGTGAAGGAGCGCTCAATCCCTGGTAACCTGTCCTGCTATTGAATAAGGAACCGCCGAAGTACTGATATGCCAGTTTAACAGAGTCCTTTATATCAATATTCCGATAATCATTAGGAGTCCTTTTTCCCCAGTTTTTCTTTGTTTGACTCCCATACATGGTGCTTGGGGCAAGTTTAGCAACAACACGAGGATCGAAATGTCCTGCAAGTTCTACCATGGTGTCTGCGATAATCTGGTTAGGGTTGAGAGCGTAAGGATAATAATCTTTACGGTGGTCTTCCTTCTCAGTCTTTACGATGTCACCCGTAGCGTGGTCATACAAAGGAACGGTACCTGTCATTATCTTCACGATGTAGTCGCTCTGATAGTAGTTCAGGGAGAGGTTTCCTCTGTGCACACCCCAGAAGTTGTTGTATGAGTTGTACCTTGCGTCAGCGCCGCCTCCGAGGGTAGGGATGATGAAGTTATCGTCGTTTACCTGCATTGCGAGCTTACCGTGAGCGATAAGGTCATTGGCATATTCTGCGACGAAGTTTGTCTTCCTGGTCAGTGAAGCCAGGTTACGTACAATCACACCGTGAGCGAACTTTATCCACCTGTCCTTGTTGCCCTTAAAGATAGGGTCATAGTCAGCCCAGATGCCTCCGTAAACGGTATTGTCTGTTCTCTCGAGAAGTTCAATACCTCTGAGAGCCCAAGTACGGATGGAGTCATAGATCAGCGGCTGATAGTCATAGTCGTGAGACAGTCTGCCCGGCTCAAAAGCCTGCTGCAGAGGCATTTCACCGTACTCCTTTGTAGAAACGTCCCAAGAATGTGCCTTGAGAATCCAGCCGATGCCGGCCATGGTCCATCTCTCATGCTCGGTGGCATATTTGATGATGTTCTCGAGGTTCTTTCCCTGGAGCCAGTAGGTAATTCTCCACATCTCACCTGCAGCGTCAGCAGAAGAGTATGCGTAGTTGTTTGCAAAGCCGGTGTAGGAAACCGTACCGAGCATCTGGCTCAGAGGTCCTGTAGCGCGGATATCCCAGTAGAGGTTACCCAGCCACATCTCCACTCCTGGAAGATAGTGGTAGTCCATCACCTGCTCCTCATCCGGTGCGTCCTGATTCTTGTTGACGTCCAGATAATGGTCGCAACCGGCAAAGAAGAATCCCAGGGTTGCAACGAGTAATATAGTGTATATCTTTTTCATATTCCTTTCGATTAGAAGGTTAAGTTGACACCCAAAGAAACGCTCCTAGGAGTAGGGATACCCCAGGCATCAATACCGATACCGCCGGTTCCACCGAGGGAAGCGGAGTTGGAGTTACCGACCGCGTCAACACCTGAGTAGTTGGTCAGTGTCCAGAGGTCGTTTGCACTTACCCATACGCTTGCGTTTGAGAGCAGGTTGTGGGTTGCGCTCTTGAGCCAGTTTGCAGGAACCCTGTACTGGAAACGGATTTCCTTCAGTCTCATCCAGTTCACGTGCTTCTCCAGCCAATCCCAGTCGGAACCGCCATAGATGCCGTTACCAAAGTTGCTGAAGTCCACTACAACGTTGTTAGGGGTAGGAACTTCATCGTTCTCGTGGCCGTCCTTGAGCACGCCACGGAAGATGTACTGGTTCATGCTACGCAGGATGACGGACTCCTTGGAAGTACCGTTGCCCATCATGGCTCTCTTGGTGCCGTTTACAACTGTAGCTCCGAAGCGGCCGTCGATCAGGAGGCTCAAGCGGAAGCTGCCCCATGATACTGAAGAGGTGATACCGTACTTCAGTTTAGGGTTACGGTCACCCATGTAAGACCAGTCGGTTGAGGTCAGAGGATAACCGGTGGTAGGGTCGATGAGAATCTGTCCCTTTTCGTTCCTCTGGTAGTCACGTCCAGTCATTGAGAATACAGGGTATCCTACCTTGATACCGTTACGCAGGTTACCTGACAGCCAGGTGTATGCGTTGTAGTACTCGGTAACGTTCTCAGGAAGGTATGTAACTTCTGAATCGTTGTGGTCGAGGTTCAGACCTACGTTCCATCTCCAGCCGTTTGAGCGGATGATGTCGCCGTCAACGTGGAATTCCCATCCCCAGGTCTTGAACGTACCCACGTTCATGTTGTTCAATACGAATCCGGTTGCGTATGACAGACGGAAAGCCTCGATGTACTGGTCCTTGCACTTTCTCCAGAAGTAGGAGAAGTCCATGTTGATGCGGTCGTTGAGGAGTCGTGCCTCGAAGCCGACCTCGGTCTCGAAGTTCATCTCAGGCTTCAGGGTCTCGTTAGGGCCGGTGTAGCCGTAACCGAAACCGCCGCCGATTACCTCGTTCAGTTCCAGTGCAGGGTAGATGGCCTGAGGGGATGCGTCCTTACCTACCTGTGCGTAAGATGCGCGGAGCTTCAGGTATGAGAGGATGTCGTTGTTCTTCAGGAACGGAAGCTCCGTTGCGATGAAGGAAGCCTCTACTGCAGGATAGAAGTATGAACGGTTGTTCTTTGGAAGGGTTGAAGACCAGTCGTTACGTCCGCGGAAGTTCAGGAAGGCCATGTTCTTCCAGCCGAGCTCGATGGCTCCGGAGATAGCCTGGATCCTTCTCTTGGTGTTGATGGTCTTGCTTACCTTGGTATCGTCGTCGCAGTTAGCCAAAGCGTAGAAGTCTATTACATAGAACTTGCTGCCGTACAGGGAGATGCTCTCGCGGCCGTTCTCCTGCTGGTGGTAACCTACCTGGGCGCGGAAGGAGAAGTCTCCCCACTGGTTGTTGTAACCTGCCAGGATGTTCAGGGACTTGTCAACGAGGTCGTTCTTGGCGATGTTCACGCCACCGCCCTGACCGTATGAGCCGTTGTTGCGGTCTGCATAGTATGGATGGTAGAAGTTCTCATACTTGGACTTGGATGCGTCCCAACCCATTCTGGCGGTGATGAAGGTGTTCTTGGTTGGAGTCACGTTCACTGCCAGTGTGGTGAGGAATCTCTTGGACTCATCGTAGTTCTTGTTCTTGTACAGGTCGTACAGAGGGTTGAGAAGGTCTGTATCCTCGTAGTATTCAGGAAGTTTCATCTGTACTCCGTCCGGATCCAGATATTCCTTCATGTTGTCAACCAAAGGCCACTGGTGAGCTCTTCTGAACACGCCGTAGATACCCTTGCGGGCCTTGGTGTTGGTGGTCTCGGTGTAAGCCATGGTGGACTCGAAGTTCAGCCACTTGGTAACCTCGGCTCTTCCGGAAAGGGTGATGTTCAGACGGGTGTAGTCTGTAGTCTTCACGGTTCCCTTCTGGTCCAGGTAGGAAACGGCGCCGCGGACGGTGATCTTGTCGGTACCGCCTTCAACGGCTACGTTGTGGGTGTGGGAGAAACCGGTCTGAAGCAGAGCCTTCACGTTGTCGTACAGCTTTACGCTGCCGTCTGCAGGATAGCGGCCTCCGAAGTAGCTGGAGTTGTAGAAGTTGGTCAAACCATAACCTCCGTTGGCGAACTCGGTCTGCATCTCAGGGAAGCCCCAGCTCTTTGACCAGGTCAGCTGGTTGCTGTAAGTGATCTTGCCTGCGCCCTTGGATCCCTTCTTGGTGGTGATCACGATGGCACCGTTGGATGCGTCGGATCCGTAGAGGACGGCTGCTGCCGCACCCTTAAGGATGGTCATGCTCTCGATGTCCTCAGGGTTGAGGTCGTTTCCTCTGGAGGAGAAGTCGTAGGACAGGGTGGATACCTCGTCGGCTACGGCGAATCCGTGGTTAGGGTCGAAGGTGTTGTTGTTCATTGGCACACCGTCGATAACGTACAGAGGCTGGTTGTTTCCGGAAACTGATGTTACGGAACGCAGGATAACGTTGGTGGAAGCACCTGGCGCACCGCCGGTGGAGGTAACGGTGATACCGGCTACACGGCCCTGGAGTGCGGATACGAACGCGTCACGTCCAGACTCCTGGATATCGGTGGCCTTCACGTTCTGGACTGCGGATCCGACGGAACGCTGGACACGCTTCTGGCCGAACTCTGCGGTGATGACCGTCTCGTTGAGGACAGTGGCGTCATCCTTGAGCATTGCGTTAACCACACTCTTGTTGTTTACAGGAACCTCTATGGTTCCGTATCCAACTGACTGGAATACAAGCACTGCGTTGCCTGCCACCCTCAGGGTGTAGCGGCCGTCTGCATCTGTGCTCGTACCGGTCCTTGGGCTGCCTTTTACATAGACAGCGGCACCGGGTACAGGTTCACCGTTCTGATCGGTAACCTTTCCGCTGACATTCACGTTCTGGGCAAAGATCTGTCCGATTGACAGCATTGCTGCCAACAGGAAAGCTATGCCCAGGCGGAAATGCCTGTTAGTTTTTGTCTGATAAAACATAGTTAATTTTTTTGTTGGTTATAGTGTTAAATTTTAGCCAAATGGTTGTTATTCTTAATTTTTGTCTTATTTTGGGCAAAAAACCACAATCGCAAATGTAGTTATTTTTTTGCGAAAAATCCTAACAAAAGATGCAAAAACTGCATTTTTCGTTGCAAAAGAAACCTCAAAAAAGCCCTTTCAGGAAAACATACAAAACTCTTCAAAAAAGGATTTCTGCGTTATTGTCTTTAGCCCTTTCTCCAAACTATTTGGATACCCTTCTGATTTTATGTCCTTTATAGGCATACCACAAAATCACCAGGAAGCAAGGAAGAGCTATCAGATATGCATACTGGGTGGCTCTCGGGGCCTCGAAGCCTGATTTGAAAAGGTAATCCTTCAAAAGACCGAACAGGAACGGAATGACAGCACCACCGAATATGGTTACAACAAGGAGGGCTGCTCCTTTCTTTGTGAATTTGCCCAGGTCTGCCATTGCAAGAGGCCAGATGGCCGGCCACATAAGTGAGCAGGCCAGTGCCATTGCAAACAGGAGCCAGATTGAATACTGTGCCGGCACCAGAAGGGCGCAAACCGTTCCAAGCACGCCGAGCCAGGCGCAGATCTTGAGGGCGGAAGCCTGTGAAAGGGTTTTAGGGATAAGCAATATACCTATAATATATCCTATGGTCATTCCTATTGACGGAAGGAAAGGATAGAGTTCCGGATTCGGGAGATGAAGTTCATTGGCCAGATCTACCGGTGTCTGCAAAGCCAGAGTCTCGGCTCCCACATAGAGGAACAGTGTCAGACAGCCGTAAACCAGATGAGGGAACTGCCAGATGGAAGTCTTGTCAGCTGCATAAGGGCAATCTGCCTCGGTTCCTTCTTCCTCACCTTTTGCCTTGATTTCCTCAAGCGGAGCAAACAGCACGATTATACCCAGGAAGAAGAAAATGCCGGCTATCACATAGAACGGGGTGATGATGTCTCCGACCTTTGCGTCTGAGATGCTCTTCCCTATAAGCCAGGCAATGAACAGAGTAGCTGCAGGATATGCGAGTTTGTTGCATATTCCCATAATGCTCATTCTCTTGGCGCCGCTTTCGAGAGGCCCCAGAATAGTGATGTACGGGTTAATGGCAGCTTGAAGGATGGTATTTCCCAAACCGCTGATAAAGGACGCTGCCAGGAACAGTATAAGGCACTTTGTCCTTACTCCGGAAGCAACCACTCCTCCTTCCATATTGGCCTCAGCGATTTTGGCCGGCCACACGAAAAGCAGGAAAGCCACGGTGAAGATCATAAAGGCCAAGGACATGGTCTTCTTATAGCCTATCTTCTTGATGATGGAGGCAGCAGGATACCCGAAAATCAGGAAAGCCGCAAATGTCACGAACAAAATAAGATAGGAAGCAGCTCCTGAAACGTTCAGAGAACCTTTAAGGAGAGGAATCAGATAGCCGTTAAGTCCAAGGGCGAATCCAACTGCAAAGAACATGAATCCTATGCAGGCCAATGGAATAACGTAGCTTTTTTGTTTTTCTTGAGTCATATCTCTATGTAATTAAGTTTGATTTCAGCTTATCGCTCAGCGATGCGGTCATTCTTCATAAATGTTATGGTCTTGAAGAACTCTTCTCTTTTGGCGTCAGTTATAATTTTCGCTCCCACCGGAAGGGCGAATAGCCTCTGCTTGAGTTCATCGCTGAGATACTTGTTGGTTTTCAGCCTCATGCTGTCTTTCTCTGTGGTTATTACCGCCGCCTCTTTCTGCCTTTGGGCCATGGCCTCTATCTTCCTGATGTCCGAGCGTGAAAAGTTCCTGTGGTCTGCAAATTTGATGACCTCCTCCAGTTTGTGTGTGGAAACCAGTTGGGAACGGAAAAGTGTGTCATCAGCGATGCCGGTGAAGGCTACCGCAAACTTGGAGTACATGTATCTTTTGTTGCATACTCCCGGGAAAACAGGAAGGGCCTGGTGCAAGACTGCCGCAGAAAAGAATACAGGTTGGTCTTCTCTCAATCCGAGGTTTTTCCTCCAGACTTTCTCCTGCTCTTTGACGGTTTGCATCCCGTGCTCTTCATCCTGGTTGCCGTCAAAGATGCTGAAGTCCGGGCTCTTGGTAACAACCACTACATCCGCCCTTTTGGTCTGGGAAGGAAGATCGCGGAGATTCCCTATAGGCAGAAGGTTGCCTTTTTCAATGGTGCGGTTGTAATTTACAAGCAGGACATTGCAGGAAGGCCTGATCTTGCGGTATTGGAAAGCGTCATCAAGAACAACCAGATTCACCCCATATTCATCCTTTAGTTTGCGGATAGCCTCTCCCCTGTCTTTACATACGGCTACAAGTACATCCGGGAACTTCTTTTTCATCTGGAGCGGCTCGTCCCCACAGACGGTGAAATCGTCAGTAGCCTTTACCAGGCGGAAACCTTTGCTCTTTCTCTTGTAGCCTCTGGAGACCACGGCTACCCTGTACCGGCTTTTCAAAGCCTGAACAATCATTTCTGTATGAGGGGTTTTACCGGTTCCCCCTGCGGAGATGTTTCCTACAGACACAACCGGTATATCAAAGCTTTCAGACTTGAATATGCCTTTATCGTATAGTTTGTTCCTTATTGCCAGAATGCACCAGTAAGGGAACAACAGTGTTTTGCTTGCGATTCCTAAAGATGCCATATAGACGCAAATTTACTAAAAAAATGCGTCCTTGACATTATCGTTGAACACCGAAAAATCCTTGTCCAGTTTCTTCAAGGTAATTTTTGCATAGATCTGGGTGGTCTTGATACTGGAGTGACCGAGAATCTGGCTGAAAACAAGCAGTTCCGCAAAAAGGAATGAAAAAAACAGGGATGGCTCGATTACCATCCCCGTTTCTTTTTCTGGTGCAGTCTTCTCAAATAATTCAAGAAGACGTATAGTCAACTCTTAGTACAGCAAGTTTGTTCTCTGCATAACAGCATCCAAAGCAAGGTAGATAGCTGTGTCAAAGTCGTCCTTGGCACTCCTTGAGTTGCAGAGCAGAACTCCGTTGATACCGTTATTGCCTCTTACGATGATGGTTGCTGTGGCATTGATGTTTCCGCCGTGGAATGAAGCCCAGTTAGTAAGGGTGTAATGCCCGATTCTCCATCCATAACCATATCCGTTCTTTGTTGTAGGAGGATTGGATGAGGTATAATCTGTGTACATCTTGTCCAGAGTCTCTTTCTTGAGAATATCAGGAACAACCGTACCGTAATCTATGGAGTTGACAAGTCTCATCAGACCTACAGGAGAGTTGATAACTGCTCCGCAAGCAGCCACAACACTCATGTCATTGCCGTAAGCATTTCCATACTGGGCATAATAAACACACTCGTTGGATCTTCTTCCGTTCTTGTCGCTCTTTGCAATCCATACATCGGTGACGCCAGCCTTAGCCTCAACCTTCCTCAGATAATCCTCATAAGAACCTCCTGTAATCTTCTCAATGATCTGGCCGAGGACACAATATCCGAGGTTGTAGTAAGAGTAGGTCTTGGCTCCGGGACTGACACCCAGCATATATTCAACTCTGGCCTTAAGGCTCTTGCCGGCAAAACGGCTGTCAGAACCTGCGAATATAGGGTCTGTGCCACCTGTCAGATTGTAGTTCCAGCCAGATGTATGGGTAAGGAGCTGATGGATTGTTATATCGTCCACACCGGCAGCGTGAGTTCCGGGATACATGCTGTACAGTACGCCTTCCGGACGGCCTTTTTCAGGGTCTGCAGGAGCAAACACCTTGTCTTCAGGTGAAAGTTTGCCTTCTTCATAGAGGCTCATTATACAAGTAGCGCACTGGAACTTGGAAACACTTGCAAGGCGGAAGAGTGTTGTTGGAGTTGTTCTTGTCCAAGGAGAAGAATCCAGATTTGAATAACCGTAACCTGCTTCATAAGCCGGTTTCTCGCCTTTGGTAGTAGCCACGCCAATGCCAGGAATGTTGTATTTCTTCATAACCGCATAAACCTGAGCGTCAGAAGCAGCGTCTCCGTGCCTTACAAGGGCAAAATATTTTTTGGTGTGACTCCCGTCTTCTGCAGTAACCGTAACATCAACATCTTTGGTATAGTTTGCAGCTGTAACTCCTGAAGTTGCAGAAGTTCCGCCTATTTTGACGGTAGCGTTTGCGCTGACCCCGAAAGTTGCCACAAGCTTTGTAAGATCTGTTCCTTCCGGAACGGTGATCAGGATAAGGTTGCGGTTCTGTATGGTTCCTATGGTTGCGGAAGCATCTGCTCCTATGCCTGGATTGTTGATGGACTTGAACTGGAAAGTAGAAAGATCGCATGAAGCAGATTTCGCAGTTGGAGTTGGGTCCGGATCAATCGTTTTTTCACCACTGCCGCCACCGCAACTTGTCAACGAAACTGACAAAGCCGCCAGGGCTACTATGGCAAGCACCCTTGCCTTTTTGAAGAATTCTGAAAATTTCATAACTCCTGTTTATTTAAGTTCATAATTCGTATTTTGAATCCAAAGATAACAACTTTGGAGCCAAAATCAAATCAATCAATAATCACGTTTCCTGGAGATTTTCTGTTTTGAGAAAACATATTCTCCGTCATTTGTAATTCCCTCTATTACAACAGTGTAGTTGGAATTACCATCAGATGTGTTGAAATGGAACTTGCCCTCACCGTTCTCCACTTTGACATCCGGTTTCCAGTAAACCGTTGATCTCCTGTCTGTACCGGCACGGCTTATGGATTTGCCCTGCACGTCATAAGCCGGAGAATAGAAGTGCTTAGGCCTCTGCCACCCGAGAGGGTATCCCTTGCTCACATTCTTAGGCATTCCTGTGCCTGCACTTGGTTTGGTCTTTATCATAATGACAGGAACCACGGTGCTGCTTCCTCCTCTCATCGGTGAGAACGGAGCCGCATCTGCCCCCCTGAGGAATACAAAGGCCTCAAGTTCATCTATGTTGTAGTGGTCCAGTTCAGAAGAAGAAGGAGCCTGGAAACCGTTTACGTAAACGATGATTTCAGTATAGTCGCTTACTTCCCAGTTGGAAGCCTGGGCAGGCACCCTGCAAACCAGTTTCCTTTCTCCGGTAGTCGTATCGCGTTCTTCCCTGATACCAGTGCAAGTTTCAAGGATATAGGTCATTACATCAAATGATGCATAAGGTTCGAGGTCTTTTTCCGTCTTGAGCTGACCTTCTTTGAAATACTGCATAGGGAACGGGGAAACATTGTCCTTGGCCCTTACCATCCTCTGGCCGGTGATATACACTGCATCCAGCTGATAAACCTTGTCTCCGCCTGAATTGTAATAGTTCTGAAGCATATACTGGGCAGTTTCATCGGAGTAGTTGATTTTCTCTTTCCTCCTCTGGTATTCAACAAGCGGTGCAAAAGAATCCTCAGTGATGGAAGGAATGAATGACTTCCTGCCACCCGGGCTGACCGCATTTACGATAAATAGGGTGGAATCAGGGAAATTGACGTCTTTCAGCTCAAAGTAGCCGGAAGAATCCAACTGTCCCATTGCAGTAAAACCGATTGAAGGAGCGACAAAAGAAACAATAGATGTGTTTCCTCTCCTCAGCGATGATTTCCTTACCCTTCCGGAAACTGTCTGGATATACTCCTTCCCATACTGCGGCATCTGATACTGACCCTTGAAAATCTTGGAAAGGTCATAGTACTGCCAGCCCTGAGTCATCATAAGCAGATCCACTTGAGATTCTCTTTCTGCAAAAGGCTTCGAATCATCAAAATAGCTCTGCGGGTTTTCTACATATCCCTTAAGCTCGGAAGAAAGAAGCATGTAGGAAACGATGTTGTCTTCCGCACCAATGTACGGAGCGTGGCTGTCATCGGTGACAGAAACTGAAAAGTCTCCGGAAACAGGACGAGGCAGGGTAATGGTGCAAGTCACCGGATCTCTCTGCCCGTAAACGCTCTTGTCCGCCTTCATTGAAACACCTCCTTCTGAAACCGGAAGTATGAAGAAAGGTCTCTTGGCAAAAATATTTCCGCTGTTGTCCGCGATGGTTGCCACATTCACCCCATGCTGAAGCTTGTCAATCGGCAGGGCAAGTTTCATCGCTGAAGAAAGAGCCTTGCTGTAGAAAACTTCCGTACCGTCTGAAAGTATGAAGAAAAGGGAATCCTTGTTCAGGTCTGCCGTAGAATAGAGCTCAGCGATGATGTTGTCTCCCTGGAAAGAAAGATTGATGCAAGCACCGGTACTCTCTGCCGCCGGCAGGTCAACCCTCTTCTCCACATCGCGGTTGTCTTTGATCCTGGCATAGTATTTTCTGCCTGGATAAGGAGTGAATACAAATTTACCCATTCCAAGCTCATTTGTCTTGAATTCAGCAACTTTAGTATTGTTGTCATCAAGAATCTCCCCTTCCGTGTATATTCCGAATCCGGTATCATCCACACACTTTACGCCTATTACGGCCTTCCTTCCTTCAAAGTAGCGTCCGCTCTCCGGCAGGAACTGGCAGTCAACATCTTTTTTCTGGGTCTTCTCTTTCTTGAACGGATTGAGAACTCCAATCTTGGTATATTCTTCAGTGTTATCTACTTTCTTGTCAACAAGTTCCTTCACGAAACTGTCCTTGATAGGATTTATAACCGTAATAACCTTGCTGAAGATATAGTCTGCCGGGAAGTTCAGCGCCCAATAAGGATATGCCCTGAGAATTGCACTTCCTGTGTTCATGTCACTGTCCAGAACCACATAGCCCTGAAGAACTCCGTCACGTCTTTTTACCTTGACTCTCTGGACCGTACGGTGGGTCTCCTCAATTTTGTTGGAATAAACGTTCTTGGCATAGTAGTAATCCAGGAGCTCCACATAGATATAATTGCTCTCCGGAAACTCGGATGCCATTGAATTGTTCACAAGATAACCTTTGAACCAAATTGTATCTCCCACACAATAGGTCTCCCTATCCGTCTGGAGATAGAGCTTTTCTGGTGAGAGAAGCTGGGAAAAAGCCTTGAACCTTTCTTCAAGTTTTTCCTGAGCAGACATTGTGTTGCCACAGAAAACTGCTGCGATGGCTGCAATGACTGAAATTCTAAAATAACACTTCATATTTAAAAACACTATTTGGGTGCAAGTTAGCAATAATTCCAACTACAATATTTCAAAAATCACGCCTATTTTAGACACAATTTACCCTCCCGGGTAAATTGAAGGGTATCGCCGAGACTCCGTAAAACAAAAAAAGGAAGGGATGAAACTGATGTCCATCCCTTCCTCAAACCTTTCCAAACCGGTTAGTCTGAAAGTGAGAATCTGCGGAAGCAGAGAACCTTTACCTCAGGATCCATTCTCTTCAGATACTGGGCAACAGTCTCTTTTCCGTCTCCAAGAGCAAGAACCTGCTCGTTGAGGGTCTTCTCCTTGAAGAACTTCTGGAGACGACCATTGGCAATGTTCTGGATCATGGCCTCAGGCATGTTGGCAGCCTTCTGCTCAGCAGCCTCTTTCATGATCTTGCGGCCCTGCTCAGCCTGCTCAGGAGTAATCCATCCCTTTGCTGTGTTGCTCTCTATGTGCTCCTCGCTGTCGAAATGGTTAGGGTTGAGGCCGGCCTTTGACAAAGCGGCGTCAACAGCCTTCTTGATCAACTCTTCCTTGGTCTTTATAACAGCGATGTTCAGCTCTTCGTCCTTCCTCTGCTGAGGAATGTCGTCTGCGGTAACAGCGATAGGAACCATAGCGGTAACCTGCATTGCTATCTCCTTTGCAACATCGTCTGAAACCTTCTTTGAGAAACCTACGATGGTGGCAACCTTCTGGTTAGAGTGGATGTAGTATCCAACGAATGGAGCCTCTATCTTCTCATAGCAAGCCACAACGTGCTTTTCGCCGCTCTTTCCGGTCTGGTCCATAACGGCGTCTTCAATGGAGTTGTACTCACCGATCTTGCATGCCTTGAGCCCTGCCAGGTCAGCCGGAGTGTTGGCGATTGCAACATCTGCTATTCCGTTTGCAAGAGCCTGGAAGCCCTCGGTCTTGGCCACGAAGTCTGTCTCGCAACCCAGGCAAACGAGAGTGGCAACTGTCTTGTCTGCATTGGCCCTGGCCAGAACAGCACCTTCGGTAGTCTCTCTGTCAGAACGCTTTGCAGCGATAACCTTACCTTTCTCCCTGAGGATTTCCTTTGCCTTCTCGAAGTCGCCTTCAGCCTCTATCAAGGCCTTCTTGCAGTCCATCATACCGGCCTGCGTCATCTGGCGAAGCTTCATTACATCTGATGCTTTGATTTCCATAGTAAATCTCCTTTTAATTATTCAGCTTTAGGCTCAGCCTTCTTAGCTGGCTTGGCATCGTCAGTATTAACTTTTCTTCTTGGACGGATTTTCTTTCCCTCAGGCATAGCGTCAGAAGCTCTCTTCTCGCCTTCTGCCTTTGCAAGATCCTTTTCCTTTGCTCTCTTCTCTTCCTCGGCAGCCATCTTCTCCTTCTCGAGTTTCCTTTCCTCAAGACCCTCTGAAATGGCACCGCAGAGTGCACCAACTACAACTGCAACACTCTTTGCAGCATCGTCGTTGGCAGGAATTACATAATCAACCGGAGTTGGATCGCAGCAGGTGTCAACCATCGCGATTACAGGTATATTCAGTCTCTTGGCCTCCTTGACGGCATTGGCCTCTTTCTGAACATCAACAACAAACAGTGCTGACGGGAGACGGCTCATATCTGCGATTGAACCCAAGTTCTTCTCAAGTTTAGCTCTCTGACGGTCTATCTGGAGTTTCTCTCTCTTTGCAAGAGTCTCGTAAGTACCGTCTGCCTTCATCTTGTCTATGGTATTCATCTTCTTGACAGCCTTGCGGATTGTCGGGAAGTTTGTAAGCATACCACCTGGCCATCTTTCAGTTACATACGGCATATTCACGGATTTGGCCTGCTCCGCGATAATGTCCTTGGCCTGCTTCTTTGTTGCGACAAAAAGAATCCTCCTTCCGCTGCGGGCGAGGTTCTTCATCATAGCTGCCGCATCATCAATCATAAGCACGGTCTTGTGCAGGTCGATAATATGGATTCCGTTCTTCTCCATGAAGATATAAGGAGCCATCTTAGGATTCCATTTCCTCTTCAGGTGTCCGAAGTGTGCGCCTGCCTCTAATAATTCTTGGAAATTTGTTCTTGGCATTTTAATAACCTTTAATGCTTTGTTAATTTTCTTTTTTGCCGGCCTTCCGGCTTCTGACCGGTCTCCGGCCTCTTTTCATCAACCCAAGGGCAGGGCCTGTATCTTTAAGTATATCAGCCAATCCCTGAGGTTTTCCGCAGAAGGGCAAAGAGTGGTAATCTTAAAGAGTCCGCTACTTTTATCCTCTTCTGTGCTTGATGCTTTACAACGCAAATACTAACGCTTGCTGAACTGGAAGCGTCTGCGTGCACCAGGCTGGCCAGGTTTCTTTCTCTCGACCTCTCTTGCGTCTCTTGAAAGGAAACCTTCCTTCTTGAGAACTGAGCGGTATGCCTCTGCATCAATCTTGCAGAGAGCGCGGGAGATAGCGAGGCGCAGAGCCTCAGCCTGTCCTTTGATTCCACCACCGTCCAGGTTAACTGTGATGTCAAAGTTCCCTGCGGTGTTGGTAATGTTAAGCGGCTGCATTACAATGTACTTGAGGCTGTCGTCAGGAAAATACACTGCCAGTTCCTTTCCGTTGATTGTGATGTTGCCTTTGCCTGAACCCACATAAACGCGAGCAACAGCTGATTTACGTCTTCCAAGGGCGTTAACTTTCTCCATGCTCTAAATTTCGTTTAAAGTGATTGTTCTTGGTTTCTGTGCCTCGTGAGGATGCTCGCTGCCTACATATACGTGCAGATTGCGGAACATCTGGGCTCCGAGTCTTGATTTAGGAAGCATTCCTCTTACAGCTTCCTCTAAAACTGCTACCGGCTTGCGCTTCAAAAGCTCTGCTGGAGTTGTGAAACGCTGGCCGCCAGGATAACCGGTGTGCCTTACGTACACCTTGTCAGTCAACTTCTTGCCTGTGAGGCGAACCTTCTCAGCGTTGATCACGATGACATTGTCTCCGCAATCTGTGTGAGGAGTGAAGTTGGCTTTGTTCTTGCCTCTGAGGATCAGAGCCAAACGAGAAGCAAGACGACCTAAAACCTGGTCTGTTGCATCGATAATCACCCACTCTTTGGTGGCTGTCTTATCGTTTACAAAGACTGATTTGTAACTTCTGTAATCCACTGTTTGTTGTTTTAAATTACTAAAAATCCCCGCAAAAACGCGAGGCCCTCTTTTTAAGGGGGTGCAAAGATAAGAAAAAAATCCTTAACAGCAAATCAGCCTTCTGTTATTTGCCCTGGACCCTCCTGCATTATCACGCTTCCCTTATCGCTGAGCAGATTGAAATTATAGTATCTTTGCATTCTCGATGGGAAAATTCAAGATTGGAGACATAGAATTCAGGGACAAGGCGCTTTTCCTTGCGCCGATGGAAGATGTGACAGACCCTTCCTTCAGATATATATGCAAGGAATACGGCGCGGACATGATGTACACGGAGTTCGTGTCATCAGACGGCCTTACCCACAATGCGGAGAAGTCTTTCAAGAAAATGGAGGTCTTCGACTATGAAAGACCCATCGGAATCCAGATTTACGGCCACATTCCGGAAGCCATGGTGGAGGCCGCAAAATTCGCCGAGCAGAACAAGCCGGACCTGATAGACATAAACTTCGGCTGCCCCGTCAACAAGATTGCCAAAAGAGGAGCCGGCAGCGGAATGATGCGCTTCCCCGACCTTATGGTAGAGATTACGGAAAAGGTAGTGAAAGCCGTCAATCTTCCGGTTACAGTCAAAACCCGTCTGGGCTGGGACGAGAACTCATTGATTATAGTTGAACTGGCGGAAAGGCTCCAGGATGCAGGCATACAAGCCCTTACCATCCACGGCAGAACCCGCTGCCAGATGTACAAAGGGCAGGCAGACTGGACTCTGATAGGCAAGGTGAAAGAGAATCCGAGGATGCACATTCCTATTATAGGTAATGGAGACATCACGGACGGGCCTTCATGCAAAGAGGCCTTTGACAGATACGGCGTAGATGCCGTGATGATAGGCCGGGCCACCTACGGACATCCGTGGATCTTCCAGGAAATCCGCCACTACCTGGATACAGGAGAAGAGCTTCCACCTATGAGCGTCCAAGACCGCGTAGATCTGGCCAAACGGCATTTCCTGAAATCAATAGATGTGAAAGGAGAAAGACGCGGCCTTCTGGAAATGCGCCGCCATCTCTCATGCTACTTCAAGAACCTTTTCAACTTCAAGGAAACCAGGATGAAGCTCGTCACCGAAAACGACCCGCAGAAAGTCCTTGAACTCCTGGACTATGTAGCCCAGACCTGGGGCTGAAATATGCCTCGGGCGGGAATCTAGTCTTTCGGGTTTCTCTGGTCCAGCTGGACTTTGACGCTTTCTTTGTGGATTATTTCCATCAGCGATTTGGCAAAATCCCTGTCCAGGCCTATGGATTCCGCAAGGTCTGACCTGTTTTCCACGATTTCGCTGTAGCGTTTGCTCTGGAGGACCGGCATGTTCCGCTGCTGTTTGTACTGCCCTATCCTGCGGGAAACTTCCATTCTCTCGGACAGGATCCGGAAAAGACTTTCATCAAGGGAATCTATCCGCGAACGGAAAGATTCAAGACTCTGCTGGTCCTGCACGTTTTCCCTTATCTGCAGCTGGTTGAGGATCTTTTCAAGCTGAAGGGGTGTCACCTGCTGGGTCTTGTCGCTTAGTGCCTGATCCGGATTGCAATGGCACTCGATCATCAGGCCGTCGTACATCAAATCAAGAGCCTGCTGGGAAATGGGAGCTATGAGCTGCTGTTTGCCGCCCATGTGGCTCGGATCGCAGACAAGAGGAATTTCCGGGAACCTTCTTTTCATCTCGATAGGTATATGCCAAAGAGGAAGATTGCGGTAAATTCCTGTGTCGTAGCTGCTGAATCCCCTGTGCACAAGCCATATATCCTTGACTCCGGCATTTTTGAAACGCTCCACTGCGCCGGCCCAGAGTTCCACATCCGGATTTATGGGATTCTTGACCATAACCACGAGATCTTCCATTGAGACCCGTGAGGGTTTTTGATTTCCATCCGCCGTTCCACTGACGGAGGAGGCTGGGATTCTCTTGATTTCATCTGCCAGAGCCTGAACCGCAAACGGGTCTGCGGTGGTGCGGGCCCCTACCCAAAGTATATCTATCCCTGAGTCCAGAGCCTGGTTCAAATGCTCCGGTGTAGCAACCTCGCAACAGACCTTCATTCCGGTCTCTTTCCTGACATCCTCAAGCCACTGAAGTCCTTTTGCTCCTACTCCCTCGAACATTCCGGGCCTGGTCCTTGGTTTCCAGACACCTGCCCTGAAAACATCTACTCCCAATCCGGCCAGAGCTTTGGCCGTGTCCAGAACCTGCTGCCTGCTCTCGGCACTGCAAGGCCCGGCTATGATCTTTATTCCGCTTCTCATAAAAAAAATTGCTCTAGGGTGATCTGCAATCCTATATATCGGGGGCTGTTTATGCAAACCTATTCACTTTCCCCTGCAAATATAGCGATTGCAGTCCTCAAGAGCACCAACACACGCCATTTCGGCACAAAAAAAACCTGCTTCAATCAAAGCAGGACATACACACACTATAACCATTGAGTTCTTGTACAAAAGCCCTGCCACTTTATTTCCACATCCAGGAATAAAGGTGGTAAATAAGTCTATTTGTACAATTCCTTTTCATCACAGCAGCAAAGGTAGTATATTTTTCTAAATTGTTATCAAAAAAAATAGTAAAAAACAGGAACAACCATTAAATTAACATAAACTTAACATAAATTTTTACTATATTTGTGATCAACTATCTACTATGAACTATTGATGAAACTTTATAATTCAAATAATATCAAGGATATACAAAGCCATATCCCCAAAAATAGCGGAATATTCGCCATAATTGATAATAAAGTGAAAGATTACTTCACTGATATGGGGAATTGGAACTTTTACACCATTTCTGCTTCAGAATCCTTAAAAACACTTGACACCGTTTCCGGGATTTATTCCTGGCTGATGAAAAACAATGCAGACAGGGACTGCTTCATTATAGGAGCCGGAGGTGGAGTAACCACGGATATCACGGGTTTTGTCGCATCCACTTACAAAAGAGGCGTCAGATTTGCTCTTGTTCCAACAACCTTGTTGTCAGCATCTGACGCGGCTATAGGAGGCAAGAACGGTGTCAATCATCTGGGTGTCAAAAACATGGTGGGAACAATCACCCAACCTGAATGGATATGGCAAAGCACTGTTTTCTTCAAGACTCTGGAGAAGAGGATATTCAAAGAAGGAATCGCTGAGATGCTTAAGACCTTCATCCTGTATGACGCGTCATACTATGAGAAGGCTGTTCATTTTTTCTCTAATTACAGTCATTCCTCACCGACAAAAGCAGACGAAAGAAAACTCCGGGAATTAATCCGTGCCTGCGCCGATATGAAAATGAAAGTAGTGGAAAAGGATGAGAAGGACAAAGGAGCAAGGATGTTCCTTAATCTGGGGCATACTTTCGCTCACGCTCTTGAAAGTTACCTGAAAGGAAAGGTCCTGCACGGTGAGGCTGTTGCCGCCGGAATATATGCCTCAGCCCAGTTATCAGAAAAGGCAGGCCTGTGTTCTTCCGGTTTTCCTGTGAAATTAAAAGAAGACTTCCTGTCTGTGGGCCTCAAACCCTGCTTCAACATAAGTTTTCAGCTTCTCTTCCCGGCAGTACGCCAAGACAAGAAAATTTCTTCAGACAATATTTCAATCATACTTCCAGTCCGTTTGGGCAAAGCCGTCAAACGCAAGATTCCTATGGAAGAACTTTTTGAAATCTGCAAAGACTTCAAAATCTAACACCTGAACAGCCGTGAACAAAACACTTCAAAACAAGATCTGTGTCTGCGTAAACTTTCCTGAGGCAAAAGAATGCAATGAAGCTTTGGCTCAGTTTCCGTTTGCAGAACTGCGCGCTGATTTATGCCGCTTGACAACCAAAGAGACGGAAAGCTTAATTGAAGCCCACCCAGAGTGCATCTTCACTTTCAGGTTTAATGAAGAAACCAGGGAAATGGCCTTGGAGCAAACCCTGGCCGCGATAGACAAAGGAGTGCGGTATGTAGATGTTGACATCCTGTCTCCAGAGTCTTTTATAAAGGCTGTAAGGAACAAAATCGCTGAGAAAGGGAACCGCACAAGCCTTGTTGTCAGTTCCCACCAAGACTCTGTACCGTCTCTGGAAGAGATGAAAAAGATTGTCCTCAAATGCAAGAAGGCCGGGGCTGACATCGTAAAAACAGCCCCTTTTGCAAAGACTCTGGAGGAAGCTTCCAGGGTTCTCGAGCTATACAGCGTCTTTAATGAAGAACGTGGAAAACTTATCGCCTTTGCAAGAGGAGAAGCAGGGCAATACACCAGAATCGCCTGCACTTCATTAGGTTCACCTTGGACTTACTGCTCGGCGTCAAACCCAGTGGATGCAGGGCAGTACAGCTACCGGCAAATGCTCGGGAAGATGGGATATGAAGGAGAGGAAAATCACTTCAGGACAGGAGAGGCGACACAAAGCGAGTTATTCTCTAGGTTCTGCACCAAAGAAGCCGACACAAGGAAGAACCTGAGAGAAAAGTTCGTGAGCATACCTTGCTCCAAGAGTATAGTGCAAAGAGCCCTGATTGCTGCAGCCTTGTGCAACGGGCAGACCGTCCTGAGAAATTTCGAACCTTGTGCAGACACAGATGCCGCCATCGCCTTTATCCGCAAGTGCGGATGCGTTGTTACCGTAGTCCGCGACGGAAGTTCCAAAAGAGGTGAAAAAATGGCGATCATCAAAAGTGCCGGCATCGGAAAATGGAAGAGCTACAAATTTGTGAATGTGGGTGAATCCGCTCTTCTGGCAAGGCTGATACTTCCGGTTTCAGGCCTGGCTTCAAGCCTGAGGAACAAAACATTGATTACCACTCAAGCCAATGTCACCGGAGAAGGTTCTCTTCTTTCAAGAGATTTTTCCCAGACCATAGACGCGTTGAAAAAAGCCGGCATCAAGTGCCTCGCCACCAAAAAAGGCGGGAAGACAACTCTCCCGGTAAACATATACGGAGCTTCTTTCAAAAACAGCTTCACCATTTCCGGCAAAGAGACATCTCAGCTTGTTTCCGGATTGCTGATGGTACTGCCTATGCTTCCGCACAAAACCAGAATGGTTGTGGAAGACGCTGTGAGTATTCCATTCATAGAACTGACAATCAAAGTTTTGGAGGCATTCGGCATCAGAATGAAACAAACAAGGGAGGACCGCAATATAAGATTTGACATAGAAGGGAACCAGACCTATACTCCTGTTGACATGTTCCTTGAATCCGACTGGAGCAGTGCTTCAAACTTTGCCGTTGCCGGAACCTTGGCTTCCATGATAGCTGACAGTTTTGGGCATCCGGAAATTTTCATCCTCAAAAAGATGACCATAGAGACCTCCCAGGCAGATGAAAAAATACTGGAAGTACTACAAAAGTGTGGAGTGCAAATCCAGATGGAGAGCCCTGAGATGAAACAGTTTGCCATCGTAAGGGATAACCGCTACAACACCAGGAGAAGCTATTTCCACTCTTTGAGGAACATTGTCATTTCTTCCGGGAAACTTGATGCTTTCTGCTTTGACGCCACAGATTGCCCGGACCTGTTTCCCATACTCACCACCCTGGCTGTTTACTGCCAAGGAGAGAGCCGGATAAAGGGCGTGCACAGGCTGGAAAAGAAAGAAAGCAACCGTGCCCTTTCCATCCTCAGCGAATTTTCCAGGATGGGCTATGACTTGAATTTAGAAGGCGATGAACTGGTCATAAGAGGAAACTGCGGAAAAGCATTCGACTCAGGAAACGAACCAGGCAGCAAGATATTCTGTTCCAGCCACAACGACCATCGTATAGCAATGGCGGTAATAGTTTGCTCTCTTTTCAGAAACTATGTGGGCAATGCTCCAAGGCAGATATATCTGGACAACATCTCCTGCATAGACAAATCTTTCCCTACATTTGTGGAACGTCTGAAGATGAACAAAACATACTAGAGATGAATAACTACGGAAGCAAATTCAAGATAAGTGTATTTGGAGAATCTCACGGAAAGTGGATAGGAGTGGTATTGGATGGTGTCACTCCAGGCATAGACTTGTCCGAAGAAGATTTCAGGCTGTTTCTTTCCAGAAGAAAAGGCGGTGAGTTTCCTCATCTTCGAGCCGGAGTCACTGCCAGAAAGGAAGACGACATTCCTGTTTTGGCTTCTGGAATATATAACGGCAAAACCACCGGGGCCCCGCTTGCCATCTTGTTTGAGAACCTCAGGCAAAATCCGGCAGACTACAAATCTTTCTCTGATATTCCCCGCCCTTCACATTCTGACTTTGCCGCAAAAGTAAAATTCAAAGGCTTCAACGATCCAAGAGGAAGCGGACATTTCTCAGGCAGAATGACTTTATGCCTTGTAGCAGCCGGAGTTGTAGCAAAAAAGGCCCTGGAAGCTTCCGGGATGCATATTTCTGTATCTTCAAAGATAGAAAGCATTGGAGGGGAGACCGAGGCGGACAAGTGGGCGGACATGATAAATGCCGTAAAAGGAGAAGGAGATTCCCTGGGCGGAGAAATATCCTGCCGGATAGAAGGTGTCCATTCTGGCGTCGGCGACCCGTTTTTCAATTCACTTGAATCCCAGATCGCCCATCTGGCCTTCTCCATACCGGGAGTAAAAGGTATCCGGTTCGGAGATTTCTCAGACTTGAAAAACCCGTCAGGGTGCAAGCCCTCATCCTTGAAAGGCTCAGTCTTCAACGATGCCATAACAGATGCCCAAGGCCATACTTTGACCAACCACAGCGGAGGTATCAACGGCGGTCTGGCAAACGGAAACCCGATAGTGTTCTCGCTGGATATCCGTCCGACATCAAGCATAGCAAAACCTCAGCGGACATTCAGTTTCCATAGCGGGCAAATGGAAAGCCTCAGCGTTGGCGGCAGACACGATGCGTGCATAGCACTCAGGTGCCCGGTCATCGCCGAGGCCATATCTTATCTAGTCCTTGCGGACAACCTCCTGTAATCTGTTGTTCCTGGACGCAGGCTCTTCCTACAGGTTTTCCTTAAGGATGGAGCCGGCCACGATTGAGGAAACCTTAGCTCTTACAGGAGCCATGTTTCCGGTATCGTACGGATGAACCCTGTTTGCAAGAATGATTACCGCAGTCTTTGTGGCAGGATCTATCACGATTGAAGGCCCTGTGTAACCGGTATGTCCGTATGCTGAACCGGAGAAGAGGTCTCCGGCCGTATAGTAATGCACGTCATTGTCCCATCCAAGGGTACGGCCGAAGCGGCGAACCTCCATAGGGACAGATGCCATAGCCTTTACCGTAAGCGGACCAAGGATTCTCTTGCCGTCATACTCTCCACCGTTGAGAAGGGCTGCGCATATCACAGCCACGTCCTCAGCGTTGGTGAATACACCAGCGTTGCCGGAATTGCCCTTGTTAAGGACCCTTGCAATCGGGTCGTGGACCTCACCTATAAGGCACTTCCCGTCAGCCTGCTTCTCGGTTGGAGCCACCAGCTTCATTATTTCCTTCTTTTTCAGAGCCTTTGGCATATATGTGGTATAAGCGAGCCCCAGGCGGTCAAACACGTTCTCCTGAGCGTACTCATAAAGCTTCTTGCCCGTAACATTCTGAAGTATGTTCTGGAGGGTGACAAAATTCAGGCAGCTGTAAACGTGGCCTTGGGTAGGCTTGTAAACTCTCTTGCAATGGGCTATCCAATCCATCAGGCTTTCAGGATCCTCTTTTCCGTATTTCTCCTTCACCTGGGAAGGGTTGACATAAGCAGGAAGACCGCTGGTGTGTGTCAAAAGGTCTATTACCCTGATGTGCACTTTCTTTCCGTTTTCATCTACATAAGGCTCAAATCCAGGTATATACATATCCACCCGGTCTATCAGCCTGACCTGTCCGCTCTCTATGAGCTGCATGAAACTCAATGTGGTACCGATGCACTTGCTGCAGGAAGCCATGTCAAAAACGGTGTTGACGGTCATTTTTTCCTTCTTCGGATAGATTGCCTTGTTTCCGTAAGCCTTGAGGAACACAACCTTGTCCCCCCTTACTACACATACCACCGCACCTGGCATAACAGTGTCTTTGATAGCCTTTTCCACAACGGCATCAATCTTGGTAAGCCTTTCGGAAGACATTCCCATCTGCTCCGGAGTGGCAGTCTGGAGCCTGGTTCCCTGCGCCATCACCATTATACCTGACAGCAGGGCTGTTGCAAAACAGAATAATTTCTTCATGATAAAATATGTTATGCAATAAATATTATCGCGATATTTGTTCTACAAATTTAGAAAAAACCTAAAACTATGAATAAACACTTGAAGTGTCTTTTTACCATCAGCGCGATTCTTTTCATGAACCTGCCGTCTTCCTGCCAGAACCATAGCGGCAGTCTGAAAAACAACGACTCCCCTTCTGAAAAGGAAGGGATTTCGTCCTCTTCCTATGAAAAGCCTGATACCCTGACTGTTGCGGTAACCGGAGACATAATGCTCGGGAATACTTTTCCTCACGACAGACTCCCGGCCAATGACGGCAAGAACCTCTTTGACGATGTGAAAGATCTCCTCAGAAGCGCTGACATTACCTGCGGTAACCTGGAGGGAACGATAGCGGTGAGCGGAAAACCAAGGAAAAACCCGGAAAGCCCGATGGCTTTCATGTTCATGATGCCTCCAAGATACACCATACATCTTACAGACGCCGGATTTGACTTCATGGGCCTGGCCAACAACCATATCTATGACTTCTTTGATGAAGCCATGACACAGACAGAAGAAAACCTTGAGAAAGCAGGGCTCGGATATGCCGGAGCCAAGGACCCAAAGGGCAAAACTTCTCACCAGGAGTATTTCACCAAGCGCTTCCCCCTCCCGGGTGGAGACAGTATCCTTGTGGGATTCAGCGCCTTCGGTCATGAAGACTATTCGCTGAGGACAAGAGATACCGCAACCGTGAGAAGAATCATAAACACTCTCAAGAAAGATCTTCTCTGCCAAATCGTTATACTCAGCTTCCACGGTGGAAGGGAAGGCTCCGGAGCAAGGCACCTGCCTTACGGCTCAGAGAATTTCTACGGAGACGAGCGTGGCTTTCTCAGAGATTTTGCACATTTCGCCATTGACTGCGGAGCTGATGTCATATATGGTCACGGACCTCATGTGGTCAGAGCCATAGAACTCTACAAAGACCGCTTCATAGCTTACAGTCTGGGCAATTTCTGCACTGCCGGAATGGGAGTCAAAGGCCTTACCGGATATGCTCCTCTTGTCAGGATAAGGATAGATTGCAACGGCAGATTCATAGACGGCAAAATCCACTCCTTCCTCCAGCAACCGATGAAAGGCCCAAAGACAGACCCGTCAAATCTGGCAGCCAAAGAGATAGCCGCTCTGACCAAGGAAGACATCCGGGATTCCGTGCTGGACATTGCCCCGGACGGGAAGATTTTCCGTAAAGACTGAGAATATCTTTGACTATATTTGTATTGTAACATCAACTAAACACTGAACTTCAATGAAAACTTTTAAGACAATCTCGCTTTGCCTGATTCTGGCATCAGCGGTTTTACTTAGCTGCAAGAATCCAGGCCAGGCCCAGAAAAAGGATGGGGCTCCTAAGGCTGAAGTTACTGAACTTCAGGTTCCTGAGCATTACTCCCTTCCTGCAGAACTCCAGTACGCCGAGCCTGAAACCTATCAGGTTGAAGACAAGACCTACCCGCTTTACATCATAGACAAGTTCTATCCGATAGGCTGGAGCAAGGACGGCAAGCTGGCATATATGGAGGAACCCGCAGACGAAGCTGTCGGGGCTTATTTCTTCCAGTTCCACATACTGGATCTGAATACGGGAAAAGATGTCTTCAGCTGGAAACCTGAGGAAGATCCTGAAGACGGAAGCCTCAGCCAGATGTTTGAAGACCACAAGGAACTTTTTGAAGGGAAACTCAAGGAGATGGGAATCATCCCTCAGCAGTTCAAGCTGGAAGAATCAGATGTCACGATGGACAAATCTTTGGTGGAAAGTGATTTTTGGGGCTGTGATGTAGTAAAGGCCGTGAAAATCAGCAAGGGCGGCCAAGTCATCTACGAAAACGAGAACAAAGAAAAATACAACAGCAATCTGGACCAGAGCATCGCCGGAGTACTCAAATGCCCTGACAGCAATATGGCTGCAGTGATGGTGAAAACTATCCAGAGAGGTTACGAAGGCCCTCCTCACGTATATTCATTCTACTTTGTAAAGAGTTCAAAGTAGGATTTTGACAACATGAATACACGAATATCATCTTTCAGACTGAGCCTGGGCGCTATTATAACCAGCTTGATTCTTTCAACTTCTTTATTTAAAGCACAAGTCAGAAGCACTTTATTCTTTGACAAAGATTCTGTCAGACATAAAGCTCAGGTTGAGGAAATCATCAAGAAAATGACCCTGCGGGAGAAAGTTGCCCAGCTGTTTGTCATATCTATCAGCCGCAATCCTTCCGCAAAGACCAGAGCCAGCCAAGACTCTCTCATCAGAGATTATGGAGTTGGCAACATCATAATAATGAGAGGTCCCATCCACGAGTTCATGGAAAGAGCCAACTACCTGCAGAAGCTTGCAAGATACCCGCTTCTGGTTGCAACAGATGCTGAATGGGGAGCGGCGATGAGGTTTTACGAATACCTGCCCTACCCAAGACAGGCACAGCTTGCCAGGATAGAAAAAGGAGCGGAGAAACTGCTCTACAAGATGGGACGCAACGTGGGAAAAGAACTCCTTGACCTGAACATATATGTCAATTATGCTCCGGTCGCAGATGTTGCACCTGCAAATCTGGAGACCTTCTCACAAAGGGCTTTCAGCCATGATCCCAAACAGATTTCCGCACTCGCAAACGCATATATGAAAGGAATGCAAGATGAAGGAATCTACGCCTGTGCCAAACACTATCCGGGGCATGGAGGCTCTTCTGTGGACGCTCACTATGAAATGCCCGTTTTGACACAGACCAGAGCCTATATGGACTCCGTTGACCTTTATCCCTATACCACAATGTTTGCCAACGGACTTGAGATGGTGATGATAGGTCACTACTCTGTTCCAAGCATAGATCCTTCAGGAAATCCTACATCCATTTCCGGCATATTGATGAATGATGTCCTGAGAAGAGACCAGGGCTTCAAAGGTGTTGTCATTACAGATGCCATCGCGATGAAAGGACTGACCAACAGCAAAAGAGGCCCGATAGAAGCTGTCTTGGGGGTTTATAAAGCAGGAGCAGACATGATTCTGATGCCGGAAAAACCTGCCAAGTGCATTGAGGCCATAACAGAAAAACTGGAAAAAGGCGAGTGGTCTGTTGCCGAGCTTGACAAAAAAGTTTACAACGTGTTGATGCTCAAAGCAAGGGCCGGCTTCTTCGAGAAAGGTTTCAATCCTGAAGTGAAAAATCTTGACCGCAAAATAGCGGCTGCCAGGAAACGCGATTACCGCCTGATAAAAAGAATGCAACGCAAGATGCTCAAATCATCCAAGCCTTACATAGCACCTACAGGCGACGACCGCACCCTCATCCTGGACCGGGCCGGAAAGTAAAAACAACTGCTTGAAACAAAAACGGGGATGACCACGAATCCGTGCATCCCCGTTTAATTTGATTAAAGGAAGCTGTATTATTCTGCAACTTTTTCTACGGCCTCTTCAACTGCCTCTGCAGCCTCTTCTGTCTTCTCTCCCTTGTCAGAGAACCATCCCTCTACTTTCTTTCCGAATTCCTCAAGGTTCTCCTCGGTGAATTTCTTAATGCTCTCGTCAAACTTGGCCTTGAGTTCTGGCTTGCCCTCATAGAACTTGTTGAAAGCCTCGGCAACCTCCTTGGCCTTCTCGCTGATCTTGCCGGCCTTGCTGAGCTCAAGACTCATAAGAGCCTCACCGGCGTCCTTGGTGGCCTGAGCCTGATAATCGGCAAGAGCCTTGGCATCCTTCTCCGGATCTCCGGTTGGCTTAAGTCCTGAACTTGAACAAGAAACCAGGAACAGTCCTGCAGCAACAGCTGCCAAGTAAAGTAGTTTTTTCATCGCGATAAAATTTAATTGGTTAGTAATTATTCTCGTTTTTTTCAGCGCTTCTTATAATGTCAACAGATATCTGCTCGTCTATGGTGAGCTTTATCTTGCTGTTGTCTTCACAAGGCTTGTACCAGCTCTTTGAGCCGAAATAATCCTTCAGGTCCTTGGATGTAAACACATAACCCTTTCTGGCCAGTATCTCGTTACGCATCAGCCTGAGGTCTTTCTTGCTGTAAGAAGAGAGGATGTCCGAGTTGATGATCCGATACTTTGTGAAAGGCCACCTGCCGTCTCCCTTGTCAATGTATTTCAGCTTCTTGAACAGGTCTCCTTTCTCGTAATAGTCAGATTCCTCGTCATATTTTGCATTATACAGAACAACTCCGTCGGCGGTAAGCTCATAGCAGAAGTTTTTGCCGGCAACCTTTATGACATTAACAGGAGTATCGTATTCTTCACCGAAAGTGTAATCTGTTTCCTTTGGAACAATCTTTCCAAGCTTGCACCTTGAATAATCGAAAACATAAGACTCTCCCTCATCGTCCACATACTCTCCGTTGAGCTGGCTTTGCATATCGAGGCAGATGTTATCGTACAGGTTTTCATCCACAAACGGGAAGAGCACGTCAAGAGCCGCTCCATCGTGATAAAAGACCAGAAAACGGCGGGAATTCTTGCTGTCTGTCACAAAAACAACCCTGTCACCGATTTTGCCGATCGGCACATATTCGGATTCCCCGTCTTCTTTAACACAATCGACAATAAAGTCTGTGGCAACGCTTGTCTTTTTGAGAATAAACCTGTAGCCTCCCTCGTGGCAGCTGCCGCCATTGAAGAGAATATGGTCACCCTGATCCTTCGCGGAGAAAACAAGGGAACCGTTCATCCATTGGTATTTGTCCCACTTGACCTGGGCGAACAAAGAAGAAAAGACAAGAAGCGAAATTGCCAGTAAAGAAAAGCGTTTCATAATTTAAATTTTTTGCGCCTGCAATATAACTATTTTTCCATAAATACCCGAGCACTGGGCAAACTATCATCCCCTCTACAGTATAATCGTAACAAAAAAGGGACCGGCTTTCGTCAGTCCCTTTCAATTTGAGCGTGAATGCTGCAGGATTAGTTCTGGGCGTTTCTTGGCCTGCGGCCACCTCTTCCGCCACCTCTTCTGCGGTCTGAACGTCCGCCTTCAGAGCGTGCCCTGTCGTTAGCGTTTACGCCTGCGTTAGGAGTAAGGTCTCTCTTTCCGTAAACCTCACCGTTGCAAACCCATACCTTGATTCCGAGAACACCTACCTTGGTATTTGCCTCAGCCAAAGCATAGTCTATGTTTGCACGGAAAGTGTGCAGAGGAGTCCTTCCCTCCTTGATCATCTCGTTGCGTGCCATTTCGGCGCCACCGAGACGTCCGCTGATCTGTACCTTGATACCCTCAGCTCCTGCCCTGATAGCAGAGGCGATAGCCATCTTGATAGCCCTTCTGTAAGAAACGCGGCCTTCAATCTGGCGGGCAAGGCTGTTGGCGATGATGTTGGCGTCAACCTCAGGTCTCTTCACCTCAAAGATGTTGATCTGAACATCCTTGTTGGAGATCTTGTTGAGCTCAACCTTCAGCTTGTCAACCTCAGCTCCACCCTTACCGATAATAAGGCCTGGCTTTGCGGTATGGATAGTAACAGTTATAAGCTTAAGGGTCCTCTCGATGACAATCTTAGAGATGTTTGCCTTGGAAAGTCTGGCATTCAAATACTTGCGAATCTTGTCATCTTCCAGGATCTTTGCGGCGTAATCATTTCCGCCATACCAGTTGGAATCCCATCCGCGGATAATTCCAAGTCTGTTGCTTATTGGATTGGTTTTCTGTCCCATATTACTTTTCCTCCGCCTTTACAGCCGGTTTTTCAGCGGCTTTGTTTTCCTTCTTGTCAAGAATTATGGTAACGTGGTTGGAACGCTTGCGGATTCTAGCAGCCCTGCCCTGAGGAGCAGTTCTGATTCTCTTAAGTGTACGTCCTTCACCTACCATGATGGTCTTTACAATAACGTTACCGTTATCCAGCTCTTTGCGGTCTGCCTCGTTCTTGCTCTCCCAGTTTGCAATGGCGCTCTTAAGGAGCTTGTAGAGCTTGTTGGAAGCTTCCTTCTTGGAATATTTGAGAATATCAAGAGCTCTGTTTACCTCTACGCCTCTTATGGTATCTGCGCTGTAACGCATCTTCCGCGGAGAAGTAGGAACGTCATTCAGCTTTGCTATAGCTGTCTGCTTCTTTATGGCTTTCTGGCGCTCGGCCATTTCTCTTTTTCTTTTTCCCATTTCTGTAAATCTTTAATCGTTAACTCTTAAAGCCTATTTGTTCTCCTTGCGGTTACCTGAATGGCCTTTGAATGTACGGGTAGGAGCAAACTCGCCGAGTTTATGACCTACCATATTCTCTGTTACGTAAACGGGAATAAACTTGTTTCCGTTGTGTACGGCTACGGTGTGGCCTACAAAGTCAGGGGAAATGACACTTGCCCTGGACCAAGTCTTCACAACGTCCTTCTTGCCTGATTCATTCATAGCAAGAATCCTCTTTTCCAGAGATGCCTCGATATACGGGCCTTTTTTAATTGAACGACTCATAATCTTAAATTTATTCCGTTACTTCTTTCTTCTTTCAATGATGAACTTCTTGGAAGTCTTCTTAGGGTTCCTTGTCTTGTAACCCTTAGCTGGAAGACCCTTTCTGCTTCTTGGATGACCTCCTGAGGCACGTCCTTCACCACCACCCATAGGATGGTCAACTGGGTTCATGACAACACCTCTGTTACGAGGCCTGATACCAAGCCAACGCTTACGTCCGGCCTTTCCGTGAGATTCAAGATTATGATCCGGGTTGGAAACAATACCTACAGTTGCACGGCAGGTGGTCAGTACCATTCTGGTCTCACCTGAAGGCAACTTGAGAACTGCATGACGGCCCTCCCTGGCAACAAGCTGAGCGTAGCAACCTGCGCTGCGTGCCATTGCGGCACCCTGTCCAGGTATGAGCTCGATGTTGTGGATGTTTGTTCCAAGCGGAATCTCTGCAAGAGGAAGAGTGTTACCTACCTCAGGAGCAACTCCGGAACCAGATGCGATAACCTGGCCAACCTGGATGCCCTTAGGAGCGATGATATAACGTTTCTCTCCGTCCTGATATACTACAAGTGCGATTCTTGCACTGCGGTTAGGATCGTATTCTATTGTCTTTACGGTAGCTGTGTACTCGTCCTTGTTCCTGAGGAAATCGATGACGCGGTACATCTTCTTGTGGCCACCGCCAATGTAGCGCATGGTCATGTGACCTTCGTTGTTACGCCCGCCACTGCTCTTGCGAGGCTCCAGAAGGCTCTTCTCAGGAACAGTGCAGGTAATATCGTCGAATGCGCTGATTACTTTATTTCTCTGACCCGGTGTTACCGGTTTGAATTTACGTACTCCCATCTCTAAATGTTGCTATAGAAATCAATCTTGTCTTCTCCGGCAAGGGTGACATAAGCCTTCTTGAACCTGTTGGTACGGCCCTTGAGCAGACCGGCCTTGGTATAGCGGCTCTTTGCCTTGCCATTATAACTTACTGTATTGACGTCCTTAACGGTGACGTTATACATTTCCTCCACAGCCTTGCGGATTTCCACCTTGTTTGCGCTGTAGTCCACGATGAATCCGTAGCGGTTTCTCTTTTCACCCTCTGCGGTCATCTTTTCTGTTACTATCGGCTTAATCAAAATTCCCATAATTGACAAGTTTTAGCGTTTGTACTCTACTTTAAGAGAATTCTGGGTGCCGTCCACAAACACTACGGAATATGCGCGCATAATGTCGTATGTGTTGAGATTGTTAGGAGTAGCAACCTTAACGTTCTCCAGATTACGAGAAGACAAACTGATGTTCTCATTTCTCTCCGGAACTACGAAAAGAACCATACGGTCATTGACCTTGATGTTCTTGATGATTTCCTTGAACTCTTTGGTCTTAGGAGCTTCCATTGTGAATGGCTCAACTACTGCGATGGCAGATTCCTTAGCCTTGTATGAAAGGGCTGAGAAACGTGCAAGCTGCTTAACCTTCTTGTTGAGCTTGAAGTCATAATTCCTTGGACGTGGACCGTGAGCCCTGCCACCACCAACATAGATGTTAGACTTGATGGAACCATGGCGTGCACCGCCGCTGCCCTTCTGTCTGATGATCTTCTTGGTAGAATAAGCTACTTCACTTCTGTCCTTGGTCTTGCTGGTTCCCTGTCTATGGGCTGCAAGATACTGCTTAACATCCAGATAGATAGCGTGGTCATTTGGCTCTATTCCGAATACTGCATCGTCCAGAACGGCCTTCTTACCGGTATCAGTTCCGTCTTTTTTCAATACTGCAATTTCCATAAACTATTCCTCCACAATTACATAAGAACCGGCTGCTCCCGGTATGGAACCCTTAACTAACAAAAGATTGCTTTCAGGAATGACCTTGATGACCTTAAGATTCAGAATCTTCACGCGGTCACCGCCCATTCTTCCGGCAAGTCTCTTACCTTTGAACACTCTTGAAGGCCAAGATGATGCACCCATTGAACCAGGAGCACGAAGCCTGTCGTCCTGACCGTGGGTCTGACCACCTACGCCGCCGAATCCGTGACGCTTTACAACGCCCTGGAATCCTTTACCTTTAGAAATTCCGGTAACATCAACCCAAGTGTCTTCATTTTTGAAAACGTCTGCGACACTGAGAGAATCACCCAGCTTGAGCTCGCCGTCAAAGTCATTCTTGAACTCAACGAGCTTACGCTTAGGAGTGGTATTTGCCTTTTTGAAATGTCCCATAAGAGACGCGCTGGTGTGTTTTTCTTTCATTTCGTCATAGGCAAGTTGTACAGCGGCATAACCATCTTTTTCTTCTGTACGAATCTGCGTAACAACACACGGACCAGCCTCAATTACGGTGCAAGGGATGTTCTTTCCATCAGCACCGAATACGGAAGTCATTCCGATTTTTTTGCCGATTAATCCTGGCATTTTACGATATGTGTTTTAATTAAACATCAGCTGCATAGCCATTTGCGGAGGCATTGCCCGCCACTTCAGCCCTATGGCCTTTGCTGCTCGGCGATGATTGTGACATCCGTCAAAACCACCGCTTTTTAGGCATTGCGCACACCTGGGTACAGCTCCCTGCATTTTTTGCGGGGGTGCAAAGATATAAACATTTTTTGAACAAGCAAAAAAACTTGCAAGGTGTCCCGTCCAAGACCCCACCTGGTACACTTTCACCCAAAAAACTCCTGCCGCCTGGACAGACAGCAGGAGCTCCTTTAACCTTTACATTTTAATACGCATTGCCACCAGAAACAGATCTCTTCAACAAGGCTTCCTTAAACAAATCCCTTCAACAATGCTTAGTAATGCATGTCAAATATGGTACCGTATTTAGTATAGACCTCCGAATCTGAAATATGGCCGGAATTGTCGTACAGCATCAGTGTCCCGGCAGAAATCGCATCCGCCTGGGCCGATGAAAGCACTAACACACCGAGTGTGGTCCCTTCCTGCTGCGGCCAGGCCCTGAGCAAGGTAAGGGCAGGGTTTGAATGGATGTCAAGATTCTCTATCTTGTTACCTTGGCAGGTCAGCCGCTGAAGAGAGGTAAGGGTAGAAAGACCTGATATAACAGTCAGGTTGTTGTCTTGCACGTACAGGTTCTTCAGTTCTGTACAGCCGGTATGACCTGAAAAATTGATGAAAGTTACACCGGAATTCATGCAATTGACTTCCTTGAGTTCAGTATAATACTTCAGATCCAGCGCTCTGTTGAACTTAATTTCTCCCATAAGCAGGTATTCAAGACTGTAGGATCCTTCAAAATGGAAATCCGTAAGATTGGAATCATACAGACAGTTTATATATGCCAGATCCTGACAATTATAACAATACAGTTTCTGGAGATACGTGTATTCTGGAACGTACAAACTCAGCAGTTTTGTTTCTGAAACATCAAGATACTGAAGATATGGGCTGTTGGAAATATCCAGAGAGGCAATATCGTTGATAGAGCAATCCAGATACTGAAGATTACTGTTTTCAGAAAGATTCAGTTCGGTCAGAGGCCCTGAAACTCCTGGATGCGTCGTGTATGCGCCTCTTACAATGAGTACCATAAGGTTTTTGAATTCTTCTATCCCTTTCAGCGATGACGCCTTCATGAAATGAACAGTCTTGCCATCTATTTCCTCTGTATAATAATCACCGGTCGTTGAACAGTTGTAGCACTCGATTTGTGGAACTGTCAAGGCCTCGCTCTTGCTGATTTCACCGTCTCCGTCGGTGTCGAAATTAGCCACGCAGTAGGCTTTGAAACTTTCGTCTTCAAACTCAACAAACGGCTCAAGTGTCACATTGAGAGCCGCCATATTGACCCTGTGACTGCGCTGTATGACAAAATTCTTGGTCGTGGATTTCTTGAACACTCCCTTGACACCGCCTGAAGTTCCAATTACGGTTATCGTAAAACCGTTGGCAAATGTTACAGGAGGCAGTACAAAATTGAATTCCGTGGCATTTTCCGCTGTTGAACCGATAGTCAGCGGAGAGGTGGAGTTTATCCTGACCTTTTTGCTCCTGGCTCCATTTTCAACGATGCTTGAAGAAGGTATATTATCCGCTCCAATTGTAATCTCCATATCGCCTGCAAGGTACTCTCCGTTGTTTCCTGTGATGATAACCTCAGTCACAGCCACATCGGTTCCATAGAGTTTCAGCCTCAGATATCCTCCCACATTCTTGAAAAAGAAATCCGTGGTGTTTAGCGGAGCCTTTGCTACCATCATATTGCAATTTTGCCCAAACGAATTTACCGCATAGGCCTGCTCTGAAGGAAGGTTAATTGTCATAACCCCGTCAGATGTTATCGTGTTGAAGTATGAGCAAGGATAAGCGGCGTAAATGGCGTCAAGAGGTTGAGGGTTTGAAGGCTCTCCCTCATCCATCTTCTCGAAATCTCCGGACTGGTCGCCGGTTCTTCCTGTGAAGCGGTAAATTTCATGCAACGTAGAACCGTTGAATACAGAAATGAAGTCGCCGTTGTTCCACAGGACTTTCAAGTTTTCTCCAAGATAAACCTTTGTGCCGGACTGTTCCGGACTCTCCGTAGAGGCATGGAACACCGGGCTTTCCTCAACAGCTTCAACTGGACCTTCGTCAATTACGGGTTGGCTGTCTTCCTTGCTGCAGGCTGAAAAGGCCAGGAGCGCTGCAAGCACCAATATGTTTCTGATATTTATACTCATAGTTTTTGCTTTTCTGTTACGAATTCATTCTCAATTTCCATTAACCAAAGCAGTCAACTGCTATATGAAACCAATGCCATCGACTGTTACATTAACCAGCCAAAGCAGTCAACTGCCACATTGTGATTAGTCCCATCCGCTTTCGGATTCATCTACAACTGATTCTGTGGGCGATTCGCAAATTATGCCCTGGAACTGAAATTCAAAAACCTTTGAACAAGGCTTCTCGTAATTTTCCTTTTGTTTTTCCATAGTGTTCTTCTTGAAAATATTTTGACAAAAGTAGAAACCACCTGTCTTGAAACGTTAATGATTTTTCATTAAACCGAGGGGCGGACAAGGCTAAAACACATTAAATTCATACTTTTTGGCCAGATAACTTATCTTTGCCCAAGTAATGGTCTTTGTAATGAGAATTCGTTTAATCACGACATTGGTCTTGGTGATGGCTGTCCTTGGCTCCTGCACTGATCCCAGGATCGGAGACTCTGTGGATGACACCTTTGTTACAGAGCTGATTTCCCAGGCTTCGGCTGATGTGGAAAGCCAGCATTTTGACTCAGCGATGGAAAAAGCCATCCAAGCACTAAGGATGGCGGAACAGGCGGACAATCAGCTTCAGAGGGTGAAGGCCCTTTGCTGCATCACCGGGTTAGACATTATGACCAGCCGGGATTCAGCCGCCTGGGAATCGGCCATCCGGGCGGAAGGAATCGCCCGTAAAGAAGGTTTCAGGGAGGATTTGGCAGGAATACTCATTTCAAAGGCCAAACTCTGCTCTTATGCTGAAATTTCTCCTGAGACTGGACGTAACGATGAGGGGCTAGGGTATGCAAACGAGGCTCTGGCTATCGCAGAGGAACTGTCCGATGCTGAAAAACAGGCAGAAGCCTGCTATGTCATAGGATCCCTATATATCAACAAGAACAGGTGGAACGACCAGATAGACACAGCTCTTTACAACACAGCCGGACGTTACCTTGACAAGGGGCAGGCCATTGCGGACACCTATGATATTCCAAGGCTAAAACGGAACGGCATCATGTTCCGCTCACGCTGGTTCCAGCAGGGAGACCGCAACGAGGAGGCCGTTGGGTATTTCACTCAAGTCCTGGCAACCCTCAAGGATTCCGACCATCTTACGGCCTCCAGCTTGTACGATCGCCTTGTCCGCCTTTACACCCGGCTCGGAGACAGCCAAAAGGCACTTGACTGCCACGACTTGTATGTAAGGCATCTCCAGCAGTACATCATCCAAAAAAATGACGATATTCTTCAGGAAACCCAGACAAAGTTCGAAGTGGAGAAGAAAGAGCGAGCAATCGAGATCGGGCGCTACCGTACCGCCGTACTGGTTCTGGCTGTGATACTGGCTCTTGGAGCATTGGCCGCTGCTTTCCGGAAGATCAAAACGGTCCGCAAGCGCAACGCGGCTCTGGCCAGAAGCAACAGCATCAATGAACAGATAATATCCTTCTTCTCCTCATCGCTGAGAAGCCCGGACAACAAGTTTTCATCAGAATTCGAGACCCTTTCTTCACAAGCCGCATCCATGACAGAATCTCAAATCCGGGAAAAATGCTCCGAAATAGCAGAAAAAACAGATTTGCTCAACGATGAGATCACCAAACATATCGGAGATCTCCTGATTGAAAGGCGCAACAGAATTGCCGAAACGGGGCTTAGCCAGAGGGAAATAGAAATCATCCGCCTCTCAGCCCAGGGATTCAAAGCTTCAGAGATAGCAGAAAAACTGTTCCTCAGTGTCCACACTGTAAACACCCACCGCCAGAGGATATACTCCAAAATGGAAGTGCGGAACATTTCTGAAATGCTCAGCAAGAGCAAATCACTTGGAATCATATAAAAAGAAATGCTCCCAACCTCGCAAAAACAGAGAGGTCAGGAGCACTTTGAGGTGTTTTTGTACCCAACCTCATCAACACAGAGAGGTCAGGAGCACTTGCGTTTTACTTCAGATAGTAGGTAACGGATGTAACAACTCTTACCTTCTTGATGTAATCTGTTGTCTCGTCAAGATCCTCGATGGAGAACTGGCCCTGGCTGGCAGTCTTGATCTTTCCGAGGCTGCTGCCGCAGTTGTCGGCAAACTGCTGGGCGGCTTCCTTTGCTTTCGCAGTAGCTTCCTTGATCATTTCCGGCTTCAGGTCATTAAGGCCTGTAAAATCGTAAGAAGCCCAGTCGCTGATGATAATGTCCTTCTTCAGCATCTCGGATGTCAGAGTTTTCACCAGGTTCCTGATTGCATCTACCTTGTTGGTTGAGATTGTCATTGACTGGTTTATCTGCCACTTGTAAGCAGGCTTGTTGTTGGAATACCTGTACTGGTCCTCGAGATTGCTTACGGATGGTGAAGCCTCAAAGATTTCATCGTCCGTGATACCTGCCTGTTTGATGAAGTCCTTTACAGTCTTGGTGTTAGCATCAACAGAAGCGTAGAGAGAGGACAGGTCGTTGCCCTGCCTTCCGAAAGAAACTCTCCAGATAGCCTTGTCGGCCGGAACCTGCTGCTCTGAAAGTCCCTTTACAGTAACCACGTTGTCCATAGACTTGAACTTTACGATACCGCTCCTAAGGCAAAGACCCAGAGCCAGAAGTCCTACGGCAATCAGACCAGCCGCCAGAACCTTGTTTCCTTTTTTCTGATTTTCAGTCATAGCTTTTTAAAGTATTAAGTTAATTATGCTTCAAATATATTCAATCAAACAAAAACATACATCAACGGATATGCAAAAAGAGTGCACTTTTTGCTAAATTTGCCGCGGATTGCCGGAAAAATCCTTTTTTCACATTGGAAACGGAAAGCATCAGGAGTTGCTGAAAACTTTCGCACGGCATATAGCGAACCGACCATTTAAGAAATATAAACTTTTTAAATAGCTTATAATATGATTATTGTAGATGTACAAGGTAGAGAGATCCTCGATTCAAGAGGAAATCCTACGATTGAAGTTGAGGTAACCCTCGATTCAGGTTTCAAAGGTGTAGCAGCAGTTCCTTCCGGAGCTTCTACCGGTGAGAACGAGGCAATAGAGCTCCGCGACAAGGACCCTAAGCGCTACGGCGGAAAGGGCGTGCTCAAGGCTGTAAAGAACGTGAACGATATCATCGCCCCTAAGATCATAGGTATGGACGCTCTCCAGCAGAGAGAGATAGATGAGCTCATGATCAAGCTAGACGGCACAAAGAACAAGGCAAAGCTGGGCGCAAACGCAATCCTCGGTGTATCCCTCGCAGTTGCAAAGGCCGCTGCCGAGGAACTTGAAATTCCACTCTACAGATATATCGGCGGAACCAACGCTTACGTGCTTCCTGTTCCTATGATGAACATCATCAACGGTGGCGCTCACTCAGACGCCCCTATCGCTTTCCAGGAGTTCATGATCAGGCCTATCGGAGCCAAGAACATGGCAGAAGGCGTAAGAATGGGCGCTGAGGTATTCCACGCCCTGAAGAAAGTCCTCAAGGAGAGAGGCCTTTCAACCGCTGTAGGTGACGAGGGAGGTTTCGCTCCGGCACTCAAAGGCATTGACGACGCTCTGGACTGCATCGTTGAGGCTATCAAGGCAGCCGGCTACAAGCCAGGAAAGGATGTTACCATCGCTCTGGACTGCGCAGCCAGCGAATTCTCCGTAAAGAAGGGCACAAAGTATTCATACGACTACTCACAGCTGAACAACGGCACCAAGAAAGAGCCTAAAGGCAAATGCCTTACAGCAGACGAGCAGGTTGCATACCTGGAGAAACTCTGCAAGAAGTACCCTATCGACTCCATCGAGGACGGTATGGACCAGAACGACTGGGACGGATGGGTAAAACTTACAAAGGCCATCGGCGACAAGGTTCAGCTCGTTGGAGACGACCTGTTTGTAACCAACGTTTCCTATCTTGAGAAAGGTATCAAGAAGGGTGCTGCAAACTCCATCCTGATCAAGGTCAACCAGATCGGTTCCCTGACCGAGACTCTGGACGCCATCGAGATGGCTCACCGCAACGGTTACACCACCGTCACTTCCCACAGAAGCGGCGAGACCGAGGACACCACCATCGCAGACATCGCTGTTGCAACCAACAGCGGCCAGATCAAGACCGGTTCACTCAGCCGTACAGACCGTATCGCCAAGTACAACCGCCTGATGAAGATTGAGCTTGAGCTTGGTTCTACCGCTCGTTACGGTTACAAGAAAATCAAATAACATTGGCACTCAAAATCTTGTGGTACAAGATTTTACGTATAAAGCCCTGCAGCAATACCGCCGCAGGGTTTTATATTTTACCACTTGACCATCAGGGATTTAGATGCCACTCTCTTTGAATGGAAAAATACTATATCTTTGCAGACAGAATCTATCAAGACATATTATGGACAAGAAAGAATTGATGAGAAGAGCAATCCGGCTTTCAGACGAAAGCATGGAGAAGGGCGGCGGGCCATTTGGAGCCGTGATTGCCCGTAATGGAGAAATAGTTGCGGAAGGAAGCAACAGCGTAACAATCAACTGCGACCCGACCGCACATGCTGAAGTGACAGCCATCCGCAACGCTACAAAGAAACTTGGAACATTTGACCTTACCGGCTGTGAAATCTACACATCCTGCGAGCCTTGCCCAATGTGCCTTGGTGCTATCTACTGGGCACACCTGGACAAAATCTACTACGCAAACAACCGCAAGGATGCCGCAAACATCGGATTCGACGACGATTTCATCTACCAAGAGATAGACCTGAAGCCAGAAGACAGAAGCAAACCTTCCGAGAAGCTGCTCAGGAAAGAAGCACTCGAGGTTTTCAAGAAGTGGCAGGACAAGGAAGACAAAACGGAGTACTGATTCAGCACTCCGTTTTTCTTTTTAAAGTCCTGTGTGCATAGTACGGCCTTGCACGGTTTGACCTTGAAAGCTACAGTTCCCAGGTGGTGGTGCCGTCTTTGTTGTCCTTGAGCTGGATGCCGAGGGCTTTGAGGGTATCGCGGATCTGGTCGCTCTTTCCCCAGTCTTTGTTGGCACGGGCGGTCTTGCGGTCTTCAATGATGTAGTTCATCAGGCCGTCTATAACCTTTGATGAGTTGGACCGGCCGTCTGCCGACTGGGCTGAATCTTCATCTATGAGGCCGAGAATATCCGTTACAACCTCCTTGAACAGAGCGGTTACTGCATCCTTTTCCGCTTTTGTCAAGACGATCCTGCCCTCTTTGGCATTGTTCACAATCTTTACAAGTTCGTAGATGTATGACAATGCCACAGGAGTGTTCATATCGTCGCAGAGGGCAGTGAAGATGTCTTCACGTATCTTGCTGATTTCCTCAGCGATGCCGGAAGCGGGAACTTTAGAGTCGTTGACGGATGACTGAACCTCTGCGCCCTCGGAAGTTTTGAGAGACAAGGCATCCTTTATTGCCTGCATAAGGCGCTTGAGCCCCTTTTCGGCAGCCTGCAATGCGGAGTTGGAGAAATCCAGCGTTCCGCGATAATGGGCCTGGAGGATGAAGAAGCGCACCGTCATAGGAGTATAGGCCTGCTCAAGGTTAGGATTGGTACCGTTGAAAAGCTCGTCAAGGGTGATGAAGTTGCCAAGAGACTTGCCCATCTTGCGGCCTTCTATGGTAATCAGGTTGTTGTGCATCCAATATTTTACCCCGCCGGAACCTCTTTCCGCAAAGTTCTGGGCCATCTCACACTCGTGGTGAGGGAACATCAGGTCCATTCCTCCGCCGTGGATGTCGAACTCCTTGCCAAGGTATTTCTCTCCCATAGCGGAGCACTCCATGTGCCAGCCCGGGAAACCGTCTCCCCAAGGGGAAGGCCAGCGCATGATATGCTCAGGGCTTGCCTTTTTCCAGAGGGCGAAGTCAGCTGAAGAATGTTTGTCCTGCTGCCCGTCAAGCTCTCTTGTGTTGTGGAGCATCTCATCCAGGTTACGGCCGCTAAGAGCTCCATAGTTATGGTTTTGGGCATATTTCTGCACATCAAAATAGACGGAACCATTGCTTATGTAGGCATAGCCGTTATCCAGTATCTTCTTGATGAACTCTATCTGCTCTATGATGTGGCCTGAAGCATTCGGTTCAATGCTTGGCGGAAGCACGTTGAGCTTTGCCATAGCCTGGCGGAAATGCACGGTATAAGTCTGCGCAACCTCCATTGGTTCAAGCTGTTCCAGACGAGCCTTCTTTGCAATCTTGTCTTCTCCCTCGTCTGCATCGTGCTCCAGATGACCAACATCAGTTATGTTGCGCACATAACGGACTTTGTATCCGATATTCCTCAGCAGGCGCACAAGAACATCAAAAGTCACACCCGGCCTTGCGTGGCCAAGATGAGGGTCTCCGTAAACAGTAGGACCGCAAACATACAGGCCCACTCTGCCAGGGGTTATTGTTTCAAGCCTTTCCTTCCTTCTGGAAAGAGTATTGTAGAGATAAAATTCCCTTTTTATATCTGAACTCATAAAAACAGCCGGCGGCGTTTTGTTACCGCCGGATGCAAAGTTACTAATCTATCCAGATTTTCTGCAAATCCCCTGGCGATTTCAGTCGGGGTCTGGCAAAGACATCTTGTATGCCACAATTTCACTCGAGTATTTGTCTTCCCCACTCTTGCTGACATACTTGAAGTATCTCAACCTGCCTACCAGCTCAAGGAAAACCCCTTTCCTGACCTTTGAAAAATCCATCATCCCCTTGGAAGACCAGGCCGCGATGCTGTGCCACATCGTCTCTTCCTTGAACTGCCCGTCCTTTCCCTTGAAAACCTCGTGCGTAGCCAGGGAGAAACGTATGACCTTGACGCCTCCCTCCAATTCGGTCACCTTGGGGTCAGCTCCCACGTTGCCCCTCAGCTCCACTCTGTTCAGTGTTCTCTCCATAAATCTTTTTCATTGTTTGTTCCATAAATCACTTAGAATGAACACCGCAAAGGAAACATTACATAAGCCGGCATGCCAAATCATATCCGGATATAATCGTTTATAATCGTTTTAGGGAAAATAACACGGTTATCCTTTAACTGGGGCTCCGATTCTTGAAATAGTTTTCACAATCTTGGATTCTCTCTCTTTCAGAACCTGAATTACATTTTCGGGATTGTCAAAAAAGGCCTTTCTTTTTTCAGATTTGAGAACATCCACAGAAGGAGGGTGGTAATTTTGAACGGGACGGATAAAATGCCAAAGCAACAAAAGGGTATGTATATGGAGGCCAGAAGATGTCCTTCTTGCGGAAAAGAAGTGGTCGGGCGTACGGACAAAAGGTTCTGCAGTGATGAATGCCGCATATTCTACAACAATGCCCTACGCAAGAAAAGACGAAACAGAAACTCGAAGATAGTCAAAGCTATCACCTCAAACGTGAAGGAGCTGGACAGGGCTGATGCAAAAAAATTGCTAAGATTGTTGGAAAGAATTAGCAAAGTGTTTGAAATTATGAGTACCTTCGCTAAAACAAGACACAGAAAGCTATGACACAAAATAAAAAGCATATCAGAATTCCTTATTTGGCTTTGGCCGCGTTTTTCGCTCTCTTTGCAGCCACTTCCTGCGTGGAGAATTCTTCCAAGTACAAACAGCTTCAGGCTCAGATAGATTCCTTGAAGGGCAATTACGGCACCCAGAAGAACGTCCTGGATGAAGTGTTCGCAACCCTGAACGAAGTGGAAGCCGGGCTTAAAGATGTCAGGCAGAAAGAGGATATACTGGCAGTGGAAACCAGCAAAGATGGACTTGATGTGCCTGAAGCCCAAAGAGTTCAGATCATGGAAGACATCTACGCTCTGAAGAATGCAATTGATGGCTACAAAGAGAAGATAGAACAGCTCAAAAAAGACAGCCAGATCAAGAGCGTGGAGTTCAAGAAGAAACTTAATTCCCTCCAGAAAGAACTGGAAGAGAAATCCAGAGCCATTGAATCTCTGCAAAAGCAGCTTCAAGAGAAAGATTTGATTATCAGCCGCAAGGAGCAGACAATAGACAGCCTGGGACATCATGTCTCTGATTTGAAGGAAGACATAACTGTCCTTACAGGAGAGAAGGAGGAACTGAAGGATAAAGTGGCGTCTCAGGACAGGGCACTGTTTTCCGCCTACTACATCATAGGAAGCAAGAATGACCTCATCGAGGCAGGTGTCATATCCAAGGGTGGGCTTTTCAAATCAGCCAAAGTCTCCTACGAGGCTGAAAAATCTTCTTTCATAAAAATAGACTATAGGGAGATTTCCACCATAAACACCAACGCTGCAAAGGCCAAGGTCCTTTCCAACCATAGGAAAGGAACCTACACATTGGAGGAAGTGGACGGGGAAACCATTATAAACATCTCTGATCCTGAAGGTTTCTGGGAGCAGACAAAATACCTTGTCATCCAAACCCAGTAATCCGGGCACGACTCTTTACTGAAAAACAGACCTGTGGAAAGGCAGGCCAAATTCCTTTACAATTGAATCATAAGATGAAACAGAATATCCTTCTCCGTGCCTCAAATCTAAGGTACGGGGCACCGCAGTTTGACAAGATCAAAGAAGACGATTATCTGCCGGCTTTCAAAGAAGCCATCAAGCAGGCCTACAATGAAGTAGCCGCTATCGCTGAGAACAAAGAAGAACCTACATTCCAGAATACGGTGGAGGCTCTGGAGTTTTCCGGCAAGGCACTGGATGAGGTAAGCGGCATCTTCTTCAACCTCAACGAGTGCCTCTCCTCAGACAAAATGCAGAGCATCGCTGAGGAAATATCTCCTGAACTTACCAAGCTTTCTCTCCATATATTGTTCAACGACAAGCTTTTCCAAAGGATAAAATTTGTCTATGAGAACAGGAGGGGACTCCATCTCGACAAGGAGCAGGCAAGGCTTCTTGAGAAGAAGTTCCTATCCTTCAAGGAAAACGGAGCTTTGCTTGACGAGGAAGGGAAAAGGCACCTTGCCAAAATCTCTGAAGAGGCCAGTCTCCTGAGCTTGAAGTTCGGGAAAAACGTTCTGGATGCCACCAATGATTTCATCCTTCACCTGACAAACGAGGAAGACATAACAGATCTGCCTGATTATGTGGTTGAAGCAGCTGCCCAGGAAGCCAAGGAAAGGAAACTGAAGGGATGGGTGTTCACCCTCCAGGCTCCAAGCTATTCAGCTTTCATGAAATTCTCGCCGAAAAGGGAACTGAGAAAAAAGATGTACTTTGCCTACGGCTCCCGTTGCCTTGGAGGGAAATATGACAATACGGCCATAACAAGAAGGATACTGGAACTGAGAATGGATTCGGCCAACCTCCTGGGGTTCAAGAACCCGGCGCAGGCAGCACTGAAATACAGGATGGCAAAGAACACCAAGACCGTGAACTCTTTCCTCAAGAACCTTTTGGGCAAGACTCTTCCTTACGGTAAAAAGGACGTGGAGAGAATTGAGACATTTGCCCGCAAACATGGCTTCAGGGAAGAAGACGGCACTCCGGGCACTCTCCAGGGCTGGGATTTTGCCTACTGGAGTGAAAAACTCCGCCAGAGCCGATACAGTCTCAGCGATGATATGGTCAAGCCGTTCTTCAAGCTCGAGAATGTCCAGCAGAGCCTTTTCCTTCTTGCAAACCGCCTCTATGGAATCCGCTTCGTGGAAGCCAAGGACATTCCAGCTTACCACAAAGACGTGAAAGTTTACGACGTGCTGGATGAGGACGGAAGTCATCTGGCCCTTTTCTACAGCGACTTCTTCCCGAGAAAGAGCAAAAGGGGCGGAGCCTGGATGACATCCTTCCGGGACAGTGGAGGCATACCTGAAGAAAGGCCCCTGATTTCCATCGTCTGCAACTTCACAAAGCCAACCCCAACAAAGCCGTCTCTTTTGACCTTCAGCGAGGTGACAACCGTTCTCCACGAATTCGGGCACGCTCTGCACGGCATAATGGGCAAGGGAAAATATCCGTCCCTGACAGGCACATCCGTAACACGGGACTTTGTTGAACTCCCGTCCCAGATTATGGAAAACTGGGCGGTTGAAGAAGAATTCCTCAAGATGGCCGGAAGGCATTACAAGACAAACAAGGTCATAGGCAAAGAGCTTATTTCCAAGATCAAGCGTGCCAGAAACTACAACAGCGGCTACGCCTTTGTACGCCAGCTGGCTTTCGGCATTACCGACATGGCTCTACACACAATGTCAAAGGAGAAAATCGATGAGATAAAAACTCCTGCCGATCTTGAAAAACTGGAAAACCGCCTAAAAGAGAAATGCAGGCTCCTGCCTAACGCCAAAGGCTGTGCCTTCTGCCCTAGCTTCACCCATATCTTCTCCGGCGGATACGCTGCCGGCTATTACTCCTACAAATGGGCCGAAGTGCTTGAGGCAGACGCCTTCTCGCTCTTCAAGAAGAACGGCGTCTTTGACAGGAAGACCGCCAGAAGCTTCAGGGAAAACATCCTGGAGAAAGGCAACATGGAAGATGCTGCCACCCTCTACCGCAACTTCCGCGGCCGAGATCCTAAACCAGACGCTCTGCTTAAGCGTTGTGGAATGAGATAAAGCCGCCAATAAATACTGCACGCTCAGCAACAGACTGTTATAACATCATTCAGATCTGTGGTATAGTTTCTGGAAAGGTGTTCGCGTTTCATCTCCCACCTTTCTTTCCGCTCAGCGATGCCCGAAGATGTTTTGCCTTGCAACACTCCGGCCGGTTTTCTGACTCTGCGGTTGAAGATTGCGCTCTCTCCCTGTACGGCCAAGTGAAGCGTGCTGCGTCCGTAACGGCGGTTGACTTCATCCATCAGGAGGTCTATCTTCCGGTTGCGCTCATAATCAGGCTGGTAATAGAGATTCTGCTGGATGTGGCCGTTGGGCACAATCCCGCTTACCGTAACTCCTGCCTTCTTGTAGGCATACCCGGGCCGATACACTTTCTCCCAAGCCTCCAGGCAGCCTTCCACCAGACCTATGGAGCTGTCTTCAGCCTCCGGAAATTCCACCACCGCACGGTTGTAGTACTGCGGAAGGTCTTCCCTGAAGAAACTGGTCATAAGGAACACTGTAGCATACAAGGCGGAACTGTTCTGGGCCCTGAGTTTCCGGGCGCAGGAAGACGCGAAGTTAGACACCGCAGTCTTAAGCTGCCCGATGTCAGATACAAGTTCACCGAAGCTGCGGCTGGTGGTGATGGTCTGCTTGAGCTGCCTGTGGTCCAGGCGGATGACATTCCTCCCCATAAGCTCCTCGTATGTTCTCAGGCCGCACACCCCCATCCTCTGCTTTATCCAGTAAGGCCCCTTCTCCACAAAGTCCGCCGCCGTCAGAATCCCCATCGCCGAGAACTTTTTGACAGAGCGGTAGCCTATGCCCCAGACATCCTCCAGCGGCAGCAACGAAATAGCCTTCCGCCGCTGCTCCTCAGAGTCTATCAGGCAGAATCCCCTATATCCCTTGAACTTCTTTGCAAACCTTGTAGCAGCCTTTGCAAGTGTCTTTGAATGAGCGCATCCCACAGATACCGGGATGCCCGTTCCCTTGGTCACCCGGGAAACTATCTCACTCCCCAGAGAAACCACATCTTCCGGCGCCATTGAACCGAAATCCATAAACGCCTCATCTATAGAATATACATCCACATTCCCGGCTACATCCCTCAGAATATCCATTGCCCGGCGGCTCATGTCTCCATAAAGCGTATAGTTGGAAGAGCACATCGCAACATCCACACCGTTCCTCAGGAACTCCTCCTCAATCTTGAATGCCGGCATTCCCATCTTTATACCCAAAGCCTTGGCTTCCTGGCTTCTGGATACGGCACAGCCATCGTTGTTGGAAAGCACCACAACCGGCCTCCCCTCCAGAGACGGGTCAAACACCCTCTCGCAGGAGACAAAGAAGTTGTTGCAGTCCATCACTCCCAGAAACCGTCCCTGTCTTTCCCCTTCCATGAAAAATTCCTCAACAATTAAGCCTTCTTCCACATCTTCCCTCTCTCACATCTTCCTGATTTTCTTTATGGTATATGTAACCACGCCCCACACCATAAAGTTCTGCTCCCGCGTCACTTTTATCTTCTTGTACTTAGGGTTCTCCGGCACAAGCCACAAGACTTCTTCGCATTCATGTTCGGCCTCACCGCCTCTTCCAGGTTTTCCACTTTTCCTTTCAATGTGAATCCTCTTCAAAGTAAACTCCCCGTCCACATAGCACACTGCTATATCTCCTTCCGACGCAGAAATGCTCTTGTCTATCACAATCAAGTCTCCGTCGTCTATACCGGCCACTGTCATCGAATCTCCACTCACCCGCCCGAAAAACGTGGCTGCGGGATTCTTCACCAGCTCCCGGTTCAAATCTATCCCGCTCTCCAGATAATCCTGGGCCGGAGAAGGAAACCCCGCCCTTATGCCACCGTCCGCCACCGGCAGCACCAGAGAAACACTGCTACCGGTCATCCCTGATGATGGAAATCTGGACTTCCTGAGCGTCTCCGATAGTCTCCTCGATGAAGGCTGCTATCTCACTGTTGAAAAGAATGTTGTAGCTGTTCATAATCTTATGTTTTTGTTTGTTTTACTTTTTCACGATGCAAAGGTACTGCCGTGTTTTGACAGGTTGTGTCAATGATTGTTTTTTTATTCTGGATTCAACTATTAAATGCAACAAAATGGACAAATGTCAGAGAGAAACAAATACATAAAAAGTGTTAACTTGCAACTGTTTTAAGACAAAACATACTTACACCATGAGAAGGATATTCATACTGGCGTTTGCAATGCTGGCTTCAGCATCTTTCACCGCGGCACAGACACAGAAGGCTGCCGCCAAGACATCAGAGCCAAACAATGTGCAGGCGGCCAAAGCAGACACAAAGAAACAGGACTGGGCGCAGTTCTATGTGTTCCGGAAGGACAATGCCATAATCGCCGAGAAAATGAAAATTGCTGAAAAAGACAAGGAACAAAAGGCAAAATGCGCCAAGTGCGAGTGGAAACTCCGCAAGATCAAGGCAGTGCTCATGGGAGACTCCATCACAGAACTGTGGTGGGACCTTGATTCCACATTCTTCCGCGACAACAACTTTGTGGGCAGGGGAATTTCCGGGCAGACAACAAGCGAGATGCTGGTCCGTTTCCGCAGGGATGTGCTGGACCTGAACCCTCAGTACGTGTTCATAATGGCAGGCACCAACGATGTAGCCCAGAACAACGGCATAATCTCCCTGGAGAACATTCTTGGCAACCTGAAGTCTATGGTGGAACTTGCCAAGGCACACAATATCAAACCAATACTCTGCTCCGTACCTCCTGCAGCAGGATTCATCTGGAGGAAAGACCTCGCCCCGGCACAGGACATCATCAAACTTAACAAGATGATAAAAGAATATGCCGCCGGAGAAGGTATCCCTTACATAGACTACCATTCTCTGCTGGCCGATGAAAACGGGGGCTTCCCGAAGAAGTACTCAAAGGATGGTGTGCACCCTATTATTGCGGGTTATAAAGTTATGGAAGGATTATTGCTGGAGGAGTTCAAGAAGATAGACAAATAAAACCTCTACAGCTATGAAAAAAATCATTGCACTTTTGGCCTCAGCGATAATTCTGCTGGCCCTGCCTTCAAAGGCAGATGCCCAGACGATCCGCGACAAGTACGGAAGCCAGATAGGATCCATCCAGAGCGACGGCACTATCCGCGACAAGTACGGCTCTCAGGTAGGAAAGATAGACAGCAACAATTATGTCCGCGACAAGTACGGCGCCCAGATTGGAAAGATAGACAGCGACGGCACCATCCGTGACAAATACGGCTCACAGGTAGGCAAGGTTTACAGTGACGGAGTTGTCCGCGACAAATACGGCGCCCAGATCGGAAAGGTTGAAAAAGACGGCACCATCCGCGACAAATACGGTGCCCAGATCGGCTCCGCTCGCGGAGTACCGACAACCTGGGCCGGCCTATACTTCTTCTTCAGCCTCAACTAATTTGTTATTTCAACCATCTTTGACTCATGAAAAACAATCCCCATAAAGTTTCGGTCCTGCGGAACTCCTTTTGTTTTATTTTTCTTCTATTCGCTATTTGTATTTTAAGTGGATGCTCCAAGGAAGAAACCGGTAAAAAAGACAAGAGGCCGCCATATTCCATTAAAATCTATCGCGACAATAAACTCATATTTAAAGGAGATAAATACGCTGCCGCTTATGGCTGGCATATTAGTAACTCTAAAACTTTTTGGAGTATTGATCTCATTGTTGTCCCGAAATATCCGGACGATCCCAATTCCACTACAATTGAAGTTTTCAAAGCATTTGATGACGGAACATCTCTCTATATTAACGTTAAAGTAGCAGGTGGCATGTATGAAGGAGTAGCCGAAGACCGGAAACTCATTTCCGAAAAAACTTATCCTGTTTATCCGACATCATCAGACGATCCAAACGACTTTTTGGGGATCAAGTTCTTCTATCATGGTACTACAGATGATGTGAGATGGACACATAAGGGAGGTAGCCACACCATAACTAAAAAATTTGTAGTCACAAATACAATAAAGGATGACAAGGGTGAAATCAACCTGTCATCAGATTATATCAACGGAAAGTTCTCCATTACATATATTGATAAATCCGGAGAACATACTCTCACTGGAGAATATAAAAACCTGTATATCCCTTAGTAAGGGTCTAAAGAAAAAAAGAAAATCAGGCACTTGCGTTTTTGCAAGTGCCTGATTTTCTTTGTAGCGCGGGGCGGGCTTGAACCGCCGACCTCATGATTATGAATCATGCGCTCTAACCAGCTGAGCTACCGCGCCATCACTGTGCCCAGCAGCTGGCTGGACTTTCAGATTTGTTGAGATACCCGGATTCGAACCAGGACTAAGAGGACCAGAATCTCTTGTGCTGCCATTACACCATATCTCAATACTCCCAACTGGTTTTGGGGTTGCAAAAGTAAGAATTTTTATCTTATTCACAAATTTTTTCAACAAGTACTGTCGCATAAACTGCTACACCCTCTTCCCGGCCCACAAATCCGGCACCTTCTGTAGTGGTTGCCTTGACTGATATGTCCTCCATGCTGCAAGCATAGCCGGAATCCGGACTGATGCCTCTGCTGTGGCAGAAATCCTTGGCTGAGGCAGACAAAGTCTCCGCAAGGGTTTCCCTCATCTTGAGGATGTAAGGGGCCACTTTAGGCTTCTGGAGGAGAATGGTAATGTCTGCGTTCACCAAGCGGTATCCTCTCTCAAGGATGAGGTTGTAGGTCCTCCGGAGAAGGATCTTGCTGTCTATCCCCTTGAATTCCGCGCTGGAATCCGGGAAATGATGGCCGATATCGCCGAGGGAAAGAGCTCCCAAAAGGGCGTCGCAGAGAGCATGTATTGCCACATCTCCGTCTGAATGAGCTATCAGGCCTTTTGTGTGCGGGATGTCAACTCCACCAAGAACCAGTCTCAGTCCAGGGGCCAGAAGATGCACGTCATATCCGTTGCCGATTCTGAATGTCTGTTTCATATACCGCAAAGTTAAAACTTTATTAATCGTTCCTATGTTTTTTTCGCAAATTCCAGCTCACAGCGCAACATGGACATAGTAATATAGTATCGATTAAATGGCACTTGAAATAACCCGTTTGGAATATATTGAGTATATTTGAGGTTTAGACAAAGAAATGTTATTTGACAGATATGGGTTTCAAGTTTTTTCATCTGCCGGAACACAGGGTTTTTGACTATCCGAGCAGATATTACAACAAGGATCTCGAGAAATTCGAGGGGATAAACGCAGAAATCAAGGCTTCCGAGAGCGGTAAGGAATATGTGCCCGGCAGCATCGTAAGCAAGGGCTTCAGAAAGCCTTACCGGGAGCTCAAGAGGGCCGACGGGGGATATGGCCGAGGAAAGAGATACGTTGTGTATATTCTTATCGCTGTGATACTTGTGGCCTTGCTTTACTTTACCAAGGCTCTTCATCTGCTGTTCCAGGCCTACCAGATCAACCATCAGTAGGAACAAAGACTTTCTTTTGAGTTTCATCTATATTAGTTGACGGATGTTAAAAGTTTTACCTGAACATATTTACAGCCTGATTGCCGCCGGAGAAGTTATCCAGAGACCGGCTTCTGTAGTCAAGGAACTGATGGAGAACTCCGCTGACGCCGGAGCCACTTCCATCATGCTGGTTGTGTCTGACTACGGGAAAACACTCATCCAGGTTATTGACAACGGCTGCGGAATGACTTCGGAAGAGGCAGGGCTTTGTTTCCTCTCACACGCAACATCCAAGATAGACAGTGTGGAAGACCTCCAGAATCTGTCAACTTTCGGATTCCGTGGAGAGGCTCTGGCTTCAATAGCCGCCTGTGCAGACGTGACTCTCAAGACCCGCAAGAGAGGACTGGAAACCGGGGCAGAAGTACATATATCTGGTGGCAAAGTTCTTGAAACCACTGAAATAGCTTGTCCGGAAGGTTGTAACATAGCTGTCCGCAACCTGTTCTTCAACATACCTGCAAGAAGGAAGTTCCTCAAGTCTGACAGCAGCGAATACCGGATGATAGTGTCTGAGTTCACCCGCGTGGCTCTAACCAGGCTGGATATAGAATTCCGCCTCATCTCAAACTCCAAGGAAGTCATAACCCTGCCAAGGGGAAGAAACCTCAAGCAGAGGCTCACTGACCTTTTTGGCTCAGCGATTGGAAAGCAGCTGATAGACCTTTCTGTAGAAACCACTGTAGTAAAAGTTTACGGCATAATCGGAACGCCGCAAAGTGCCAAGAAAACCCAGCAGAACACCTTCCTCTTTGCAAACGGAAGATATTTCAGGAGCCCGATGCTTCACAAGGCTGTGCTGAAAGGTTACGGAAACCTTATCCCGGAGGGAAACACTCCTCATTACTTCATTTTCCTTGAAGTCCCGGCCAATGAACTGGACGTGAACATAAGCCCCTCAAAGACTGAGATAAAACTGGAAAACGAACAGGTTATCTTCCAGATTATTGAGGCCGCCGTAAAGGAAGCCATTGGCAAAAACGCCTTTGCTCCTTCAATAGATTTTGACACTGAAGGCGTGCCTCCGGAAATAAGTACAGGAGACGGATTCACCCTAACCCCGGAAGAGAAGAAAATCATGCAGCGCGGCGGGTTCAAACCTCCCAAGATAGACTACAATCCTCTCTTCAATCCGTTTGAAGAAACACCAGGCTACAAAACTGTTCCCAGCTCCATCAACTCAGATCTGGAGGAAGAGCCTCAGGAAAGGCGTATCGTCCAGATAGACAAGAATATCGTTCTTGTTTCTGACGGCAAGGGAGGTCTGCTGGTTGTAAATATAGCCAGAGCACGCCAGCGGATTTTCTACGAACGATACCTGCACTCTCTCCAGAACCACCGGTGCCAGATTCAGGAAGAGCTTTTCCCGAAGACGGTTACACTGGACCACTCTTCCTTTGCCACCCTTATGGACAATGTGGACAAAGTCCGCTCCCTGGGCTTTGAAATCCGTCAGTTCGGCAAAGACTGCATAGTGGTAAGCGGCACTCCGGCAGACTTCAAGGGAGAAAAGTTCTCAGTAGAAGAAACTATGGAGGAAATTGCGGCCTACATAGAAGAAGGAAACCAGGAAGAGTTGTTCCGGAAGGCGGCGGAAGACCTGGTAAGACACTCAAACTTCTCCTACACGGCAGTGATATCCGAACGTGAAGCCCAGAACGTAATAGACCAGCTCTTTTTGTGCAACACTCCGGCGACAGCTCCCAACGGGGGATACACCTTCTTCAGGATAACCGCCGACGAAATCAAACAAAGAATGTTATGAGAAACATACCCCCAGCCCTCAAGCACATAATAATCATCAACGTGATAATGTTCATAGCCACGCTCCTCAACGAGGAGTTCATGCTGGAACATTTCGCCCTGTTCCCGATAGGAACATACTTCTTCCGTCCTTGGCAGCTGATAACACACATGTTCATGCACGGAGGCTTCTTCCACATATTCTTCAACATGTACACGCTGTTCTTCTTCGGAATAGCATTGGAAAGAGTCTGGGGAAGCAAGAAATTCCTGCTCTACTATTTTGTTACAGGGCTCGGAGCCGCAGCCTGCCACCTTCTGGTAATGTATCTCCAGGGGGTTGACTACAACCTGCCAACCGTAGGAGCTTCCGGAGCTGTCTATGGTGTCCTCCTGGGTTACGGGATGCTTTTCCCGAACAACAGAATCACGATGATATTCCCGGTTCCGGTAACTCTCAAAGCCAAGTGGTTTGTGCTGATTTTCGGAGCTATAGAACTCGTGACCGGCATATTTGACACCACAAGCGGTATAGCCCACTTCGCCCATCTTGGGGGTATGATATTCGGAGTAATCCTGATACTTATCTGGAAGAAGAAAAACAAACTGTACGAGTGGGTTGAGTAACAAACAGCCCGTCGCTGAGAAAAGAGCAAGTGGATGAAGATATGACAGCTTCAAGGAAAAAAAGAAGGATACCGCTACTGTTCGGGATAACATTCAGATTTGTCCTGACAGTTGCCGCCCTGTGCCTTTTCCTGTCATATATTTCTTCATATATAGACCCGTCCAGGTTTTCTGCACCTTTGTTTTTCGGGTTGTATTTCATCCCGATACTTGCAATCAACATCATTCTGTTTATGATAGCGCTTCTGGGCCGCAGCAAAAGTGTCTGGATACCGCTGATTGCCATCCTTCCGGCTTTGCTTTTTGCCGAAAGGTTTTTCAAGTTCAAGAGTTCTGAAGAAACAGCATCAGGTTCAAACCCCATAAAAATAGAAACTTACAATGTGGGCAAATTCCGCCTGTCTTCCGGCGGACTGTCCGCTACCGCCACCATAGACAGCATTTCCAGACATCTTGGCAGTACAGACGCAGACATCATCTGCCTTCAGGAAGCCTATCTGGACAGTACCGGTCAGGCAAAAAGTATTTTTCCGGGTTACCGCTACAGGACATATCACCTGATAAAGCACACCAACGGCAAAAGGAGCGGAAACATCATCCTCAGCAAATACCCTATAGCAAACGGAGGCGTACTGACTTTCAAGTCCAGCACCAACCTCTCCCTGTTTGCGGACATCGTGATAAAAAATGACACGCTCAGATTCTACAACAACCATCTGGAATCTTACGCAATCTCCCCCACGGCCCTGATCAAAAAGATAAGGGAAAAAAGAAAAAGCTCTGAAGATGTGGCGGAAGAAATAATCAGTGTCCATACCAAGCTCCGCAATACCGGGATCAAAAGGTCCGGACAAGTAGCCGAAGTGCTCGGACATATACAGAAAAGTCCCTATCCTGCTGTAATTTGCGGAGACTTCAACGATACTCCCATGTCCTATACTTACCACAAACTGTCTTACGGAAGTCTGGATACTTTCAAAGAAGCGGGCCATGGTTTTTCAGCTACCTACTCCATGGCATGGCCACTGCTGAGAATAGACTACATCTTCATTCCAAAAAACAGCACGGCATTAAGCCACAAAACCATAAAGTGCAATTTCTCAGACCATTACCCGGTAATCGCTGAGTTTGCACCAGGAGACTCTCACTCAGATACCGGAACAACCATCAACTAAAAGTAATATGGCAGCAAGACAAGCTTACAAGATGGATCCTAAAATGGAGGTTCAGATAAACAAAGCCATTGAAATCCTGAAGACCGGAGGCGTAATTCTATATCCGACAGATACAATCTGGGGGCTGGGATGTGACGCCACCAACCAAGATGCCGTAAAGAAAGTCTTCGCAATAAAGCAGAGAGAAGAGAGCAAATCACTTGTCACTCTGGTCAGCGATCTGGATATGCTGGCAAGATATGTGGAAACGATTCCGGAAGCTGCCCTGGACCTGATAGAGGTCAACGATGTTCCTATGACCATAATCTACCCGAAAGCCATCGGCCTGGCATCCAACGTGGTGGCTGAAGACGGAAGCGTTGGCATAAGGATTCCTATGAATGAGTTCTGCCGCCAGCTGTGCTTCAAATTCCGCCGCCCGATAGTATCCACATCAGCCAACATCTCCGGAGAAAACCCGCCCAAAGGCTTCAAAGACATAGACCCTCAGATTAAAGAAGCCGCGGACTATGTGGTGCATCCTTCAATGGAAGAAAAGAACTCCACCCACCGGGCATCCCAGATAATCAAGCTGGGAGCCAACGGCCAAATCCAGATAATCCGCAAGTAGAAGCCAATACTCGCTACATCTTAATGAATGACGGGGCCTGATGGCCTGTCAGATGTATGAAGGCCTCGGCATAGTCGCACCAGTACTCCATTCCGCGGAACTTTTCCATCGGGATGTGCCAGTCATTCAGAAGGTCAGGCATATCCTGGCTCACGTGGCAAAGGCAAGCCTTGTGTTTTTTCTCAGCGACAGAACTGATGTCCACATAATCGGTAGGCACAAACTTCATGCTCTGGTTGCCGCTCATGGCCTCCGCATAGAAGAGGTTGAAGCTGTAACCGCTGTATCTCCAGGCGTCATAGACAAGTATCGAGCAGATACGGTGGTCGCGATGAGTATCTATAGGCCAATGGGTTATGACAAGCTCCGGTTGCTCTTCCTTGATAACCTGGAGCATCTCGTCGTACTTCTCCTTGTTGATTACCGTAGCTCCGTCCACTTGGGACATGAACCTGTATCTTGCTCCCGTAACCTTGCAGGCCTCAATGCACTCCTTTTCCCTGATGGCCGCAGCTTCATCACCGCTCTTTCCCTTGATTCCGGCTTCTCCCCTCGTAAGATACACGCACACCACATCCCATCCGGCTTGCAGCAGAAGGATCATCGTGCCACCTGCAATAGTCTCAGGATCATCAGGATGTGCTCCTATAACCAGAGCCTTTCTCTTCTTGCCTTTCTTGTTCTTTTCGCCCCTGCCTTCATCTCCGGCCATGTCTTCTGTGCCCGAAAAGGCTTCATTCAAAGATGACGCTGAAAGGATTGAAGGAAGAGACAATGCGGCAGCTCCCGCTGCAACTCCCGCAGAAGTCTTCAGCCAATTTCTTCTGGAAACTTTTTTCATGATTTTCTGTATTTAAATTACTTTGTGTATATCTTTTCCGAGGAAGATATTTACTCTTGCCTTTATAGGAGTTTTACCCTTGAGATGCAAAGTATATTTCTGAAACAGAGACCACTGCCGCAGTTTCCACTCTGAGCCTCGACTCCCCGAGGGTAACCGGCAGGAACCCTTTCTGCAAGGCCAGCTCTATTTCCCTTGTGGAGAAATCCCCTTCCGGTCCAATCATGATTACCACACTTAAATCCTTTGAAGCCCGGCAACCATCCCCGCCTATAACTCCATCAACTCCCGGAATGGCCCGGCAATCATCCCCGTCTATAACTCCCTCAACTCCCGGAATGGCCTGGCAATCATCCCCGTCTATAACTCCATCAGCTCCCGGAATGGCCTGGCAATCATCCCCGTCTATAACTCCGTCTGTCCTCCGGTATGCTTTCATAAACTCTTCAAGACGCTGGCGGATTGTCTTCTTCTCCCCGTCTTCACAGTGGGCTATAAGTTTCAATATCCGCCGGGCAGAAGCTTCTCCGTCTTTGCAAGAACATTTATTCAAGAAATCAGAGACACTTATGCTGTCCGCAATCTCCGGCAAATAAGATTTCAGGCTCTGCTTGGTAGCGGAGAGTGCCAGCGCCTCCAGCCTTTCTTTCTTCACCGATGTCCTGATGGAATGCTCTGATATGACCGGCACTATCTGATCTACCCCGAGTTCAGTAGCCTTTTCCACAAACCACTCGTAGCGTTCCATGTTCTTGGTAGGACAGACAGCCATCACAAGATGATAGTTCCTTCCTCCTACTCCATGGCTTTCTTCCAGTACCGCACACTCCACATGAGCCTCTCCTTTCCTGGGAAGCACAATCTTCTCTATGCGGCAGTTGTAAAGCCCGCCTTTACCGTCGATGATGAAAACTATATCCCCTTCCTTGTGGCGCATAACCTTTGCACAATGCTCCGCCTCGCTTCCTGACAGGACCACTTGAGAAGCCGCACCGGCACCAGCGGCTCCGACCGGAAAAATGCCGCAGCCCTTTTTGTCCCTGATATCTGTTGAGTAAAAAAGTTCCATCGCGATAATTATTGCAATACAAAAATAACAATCTGTTCCCAAATAACATCCGTTTTTAACAAACACCTGTATCTTAAACACTTACTATTTTGAAGGGTATGGTTTAGCAACACCCCTCAAAATATTATCTTCCACATTCTCAGCGATTTGCTAAAAACGGGGTTAATGCTTATGAGATTTTAGTTATTTTTGTGTGCCCTATAGTTTGGCAATTAAAAAGAGTTTTAATATGGCACAAGTAAAGACCACCCGTTATGTAGCCCTGGATGTTCTCAGGGGAATGACCGTGGCGGGTATGATTCTGGTAAACAACCCCGGCAGCTGGGGGCATATATTCAAACCATTGAGGCACGCCGCCTGGGCAGGCTGCACTCCTACGGACCTTGTCTTCCCGTTCTTCCTGTTTGTGGTTGGAGCGGCAATGGCATTCTCTTTTGCCAAGTACGGAGAAAGCCTTTCCAAGGCAAGCGTCAAGAAGCTTCTGATAAGGGGCGCTCTGATTTTCCTGGTAGGACTTGCCCTCAACGCCTTTCCGTTCATCAAGCTCCCTATGGATCCTGACCACGGCTTCTGGTGGAATGTGGCGGAGAAGTTCAGGCATCTGAGGATATTCGGAGTGTTGCAGAGAATTGCCATGTGCTACATTGTCGGCGGACTGTTTGCCCTCTGGCTCAAGAAACCCAAGAAAATCATCAGCGCAATGGTTGTGCTGGCTCTCCTGGAGATACTGGTTCTCTGGCTCCTCCGCGATGGCCAAGGCGCCTTCCTCTTCGGAGAAACCGTAAAGGACACCATGGCAGGAAGGGCTTCCGGAGCCTTTGACGTTAACTTCTTCAACGCACTGGGAATGGAAGGAGAAAACCACGTCTATCACGGAGAAGGCTTTGCCTTTGACCCTGAAGGCCTTATCGGAGTCCTCAGCGGAAGCTGCACCGTTCTGCTTGGATTCCTCATCGGCAATATCTGCCGCACAGAGGAACATAAAATCAATGCCGTAGCCAAACTGTTCGTCATCGGGATGATCTGCCTTGCTCTGGGTATGATATTCAGCATCTGGCTCCCGATAGTAAAGAAAATCTGGACCGGCTCATACGTTTTGTACGCCGGCGGATGGGCAATACTGATGCTGGGCTTCTTCGCATACTTCATAGATGTCAAGGGAAAGGAAAAGATGTTCACCCCGTTCAAGGCCCTTGGAATGAACCCTCTGTTCGCCTTTGTAATGGCCGGCCTGTTCTCCAAGATTCTCGGCGGCATGATCAAGTGGACAGTTCCTATGGTCCAGGACGACGGGACAATGGGAGAAAAGACATACTCCGTCCTGAGCTGGTTCTACCAGAACTGCTGCTGCCCGATCTTCCGTTCAGATTTCTTCGGAGGAAACAACGGCAACAATGAGTTCGCATCGCTGATGTTCGCTATCGTCTATGTGATTGTCTTCACCCTGATGGCATACGCCCTCTACCGCAAGAAGATAGTCATCAAGCTATAGCACCCCAAGTAAACATCCGAGGAAAAGACGGCATGAATGTCATGATTGGCAAGGAGCTGTGCAGATGAAGAAGATGATAATGATCGGCGGCAAGATGTCAGACGCCGTAAGATGGGACGGAATGAACATCGCTGAGATAAGAGAGATGGCCGGAGAAAAGCTGATGGAACCTCATCTCTGTATGGGGTTCCTCTATCTCTTCATCGCCACGGAAGACGGCATCAGCCAGTGCAACGAGGGCGATTGGGTTGCCAAAGACACAGACGGACAACTCCACGTCCTTAAGGCAGAAGATATTGAATAGAAGAAGTTTGCAATGGAAAACGGAAGAAGCACAATACTGAAGACATTCACTGTCGGCAACCTTGAAGAGATAGACAAGGTAGCTGAGGAATTCATACGGTACATCTCAGAGTCTGACCTCCAGAGCAACATCTTTGCCTTTTACGGCAAGATGGGTGCCGGCAAGACCACCTTCATCAAAGCCATCTGCAAGGCCCTGGGCGTACAGGACAACGTCAACAGCCCGACCTTCACCATCATCAACGAATACAAAAGCGCAAAGGGTTTCCCGATCTACCATTTTGACTTCTACCGCATCAACCGCCTCCAGGAAGCCTACGACATCGGCACGGAAGACTACTTCTCAGGAAGCGGCCTCTGCCTCATCGAATGGCCTGAAAAAATCGCTGAGATACTCCCTGAAGACTGCATCAAAGTTTCCATCACCACCAACCCCGACCTCAGCCGCACAATAGAGATTTCATAGCCGAAAATGTGATTATCTGGCATTATTTCTCTCCGATTTTGTGATTTTTCGGCCAAAAACAGCTCCGAAAATGTGATAACAGTAATACAAATCGCTGAAACATAGCCAGATAGCTCTGCATTGTAGACGAACGGCAAATTCTACACTTTCCCGTATTTCCTCGCCTTCCTGCTGAAGCGGTTCCTTCAGGATTCCAAAAGGAAAGAATAATTTGCTTTGCCCAAATTAGAGAAGCATCAACCAGATCTGTGGTTCAGGCTTAATCTATTATTGGCTTTCTAACCATTCTTGGGCTTCAATGTGTGTGTATGACGGGCCTCCTTTTGGATACCGATAGTCAGCGTCCTTTGTTTTTTTGTTAATTGATACAATAGCAGGAATGTATAGTTTATCGATACCTGCTATCTTAATTGTTTCCATTTTCTGTTTATAGGAATCTATAATGGTCTCATAAGGAACTTTGACCTTGTCCTCAAGATCTTTCTTTTCTTTAAGCCGTTCATCTAGAGTTTCTACTAGGTCAAATAACTTGTCTCCCCATTGATTCTTAAAGCTGTATCTATCATACGAGTCCCACCTGTCTCCAACCTCATAAGAAAGGGATGCGCTGTCGATTTGATAATCTTTTATGCTGTATTCATACCAATACTCCACTATAAGAAAACGCGTCCCATCTATATCTTCGAATCTGGCTTTACGCTCACTATCCACATAATGCAGAATACGCCTAAATTCTTCAAAATCTGTTTCATAACAGTCCTCTCTGTATCCGCTCCAATTGGTTTTTAAAAAGTTTTTAGCGACCTCGTCGAAATTATCTTCCTCATATCTATTCCCATAATTATCACTGTGACTTTTATTAATAGTTGTGAATCCTTTGCCTTTTAGATCTTTTCTTAAAGCAAGGAACCTATTATAATTACAAGATTCCTTTTCTATAGCAATACTGTCTTTTAAGTCTTCAATTGTATTTTCAAGAATGCCTAAATCTTCTAGTTGACAATTTCTTATGGAATCTAGAACTTGTTCAATTTCTTTTTCACTTCGTATCTCTACACTAAGTTCGTATATTACATTATAAACATCAAAATGTTTAGAAGATAATTCAGATTTCTCGCAGTCAAGCACAACAGTGTTTAACCTATAATATCTAGTATCAAATGCAAATCTATGCGGTATGCTTAATTGTTCACCGATATTATTGAACACCTCTGCATACTTGCTCGGGTAATTGCGTGAGCAACTGCAACTTAATGAGCAGAACAAAAGAAAGAATATAATGTGCTTTATCTTCATAGTGGTTATTAAACTATATATACTTTTATGATTATCGCGATATTAATGTAATGCTATTTTGGAGCTCTCCAGCTCTTGTAGAATGCATAGAACATACTCTTCCAAGTACTTTGAGAAATCTCCATTTAACATAGCAGTAAAACAACCATTCCCCAGCCACCAGTTTCTATAAGGTTCTTTTAAATACGACCACCCCCACGGCCAAGTCTGAGACTCTTGCCCTTCAAAGCAATTCAATTTTTTGCGGATGGTTGCATACTCTTCTTCATTTATTTTACCATTAAAGGTGCTTATGCCAATATAAAAGTCGTATGGTTCACGGTGCTCGCTATAGACCCAAATTACATATTTCTTCCATTCCGGCCGCTTAAAATAGAAACCCTTTTCTGTTGAAGAGTTTAGAAGCTTTTCTGGGGAAAAATCCAATTCCAGGTTGTTTACCGAACAAAAATCCTCCAGTTGTTCTTTCACATTATTTAATACGGAAATCTGAAAATCTTTCTGAACTCGAAAGATAGCTTCTATTTCTTCTACATTATGCATCATCAGACTGACCAGTTCTTCTTTTTCCTTCTTTTCCATATCCTGATTGGTTAATTGCTTTAAATGAAGCTGATACTGAATAAGAGTTTCTCTTATTGTCGGGATTTTAACCGAGGCCTTTATGCACTCCTCTAGCCATGGAATAATGTTATCCTTATATGATGCCTTACAATACTTGACTTGAAATGCACTCTCATCTGAAGCCTCCTTTCCATCCAATGTAAGATAAATGACTCTGTATTGTCCTGTTTGTTTTGATGCATATTCAGAATAATCCTTGAGTTGAGCAAATTGATCAGCCGCGTAGATTTTATTCTCAACTACAATTATTCGCTTTTCTATATCCCTAAGCAAAATATCAATGCGCCTTCCACCTGGAATTGTATATTCAGTAAAACACTCCGCCGTTTGAGTCTTGAAATCCTTGAAATCTGGTATAACATTATCAATGAATAGTTTAAGAAACATATCCTTTTGCCCATGACTTCCGTCTGGGTTCAACAACTCTGCAACTATTGCAGAGTGGGTGTTTTCATAATGATTAACGCCACAAGCTTTAAACATATTGAATTGTTCTCCCCTAGTAAAGCTTTCTTTGAGTTTAGTTTTTGACTTTACCAAAATCTTGTTGATCTCAGAAAAAGTAAAGTTGCTCATAATCGTTGATTATCTACATTTGGCTAAATTCATTTTTGCAGTTTCAAGCTGCTTTTGTAGTCCTTGGATAGCTCTGTCATGTTGAGCAGCCCGATCTACCTTTTGTCTCCTGTAACTGGCTTTGGATGAAACTGACGTAGCTCTGTTGATTCGTTCCTGAAGCTTTTGATTGTCATAGGATTTACGCTCCCTTTCCTTTGCAATTCTTTCTCTAATGGAAATGATTTGCTTTTGATAAATCTCTTTAGATCCCATAATAAATACTATATTATTTATTAATAAAAAGCGGCCTGTCTGTTCTCCTTTGGGCAACAGGTACCGCCAAGCACCTCCTAACCAAATAAGAAACAAACAGTCCGCACCCTGGCAAGACTGTATCTTCTTCCGGTTAGGCTGGAGAGTAATCTCCTCAAAATTGGCGGTTTTGTTGCCCAGAACAAGATTTGTCTAAAATGTTCAAATATGTAAAGACAGTCAAGTCTTTTGACAAAGATACAACTTTAATCGATATATACACTGTCGCTGAGATCTTTTGTCTTTAATAGTATGAACCGAGTGCGGACTTTCAATCTGTTGCTTTAATTCCGGTGATAAAAGTATGATACAACTCTGCAAAAGACTGGCAGAGTTGTAGATAAAGACTTGCGTAATAGGAAACTCTTCTGAAGGGTGCATCTGTTTTCTTCTACACGACCATATTTCAATCGTAAAAACTTTGGGGGCGGACAGCGTCAATTGTACGTTTTGGTTTGGAGATTCCTTGTGTCGTGAATTACTTTTGGCAGAATGCTAATCAACAAAAAGAGGGTTTATGAAAAAAGAGGAGAATGTGTTAAAGTATGAAACGGCTGTGGAAGATATAAAAAACGCAATTCTTCAAAGTCAGCACAAAGCAATTAAGAATGCTAATAAAGAACTCCTTCAACTCTATTTCAAAATTGGAGAATATGTTTCCCGAAATTCTAGAAATGGATGCTGGGGAAGAGGGGCAATAGAAATCATCAGCATAAGACTACGGGCCGAGATGCCTGGTTTACAAGGTTTTTCTGCTACCAGCATAAAACGTATGAGGCTGTTTTATGAAGCATGGAACAAGTTATACGACAAATCGTCCAACGCGTTGGACGATTTAGATAACGACGTATCTGGACACTTTTATTCTATCGGATTTTCTCAACATTGTATCATTATACACAAAATCAAAAGCTTAGAAGAGAGAATAAATTACATTAAGTTAGCCGCAAAAGAGAATCTCTCCGCCAGAACTCTGGAAAAGTTTATAGCCCAAGATGTTATTCACCATCGAGGTGTATTGCCCAATAATTTTCAAAAGACAATCCCCGACTCTATAACCGCACAACGAGCCATAATGGCATTCAAAGATGAGTATCTGTTGGATTTCATAAATGTTGAACAACTAGGAGCCAGGGATTTGGAAGATGTAGATGAATCAGTGATCGAGAATAGTATTGTTCATAATATCAGAAATTTCATAATGACTTTCGGAAAAGATTTCTCTTTTATAGGGAATCAATATGTGGTCGAGGCTTTTGGTCACACTCACAAGATAGACCTATTGTTTTATAACCGGGCTCTAGCGACATTAGTGGCTGTAGAAATAAAGAAAGGCAACTTTAAACCATCTTACTTAGGACAGTTAAGCATCTATCTGCAAGTTCTCGATGATTTTGTAAGGAAACCTTGGGAAAATCCAAGCATAGGAATTGTTCTATGTGGCTCTGCTGAAAAAGCTTATGTAGAATATGCCGTGCGATCATACACCAATCCTCTTGGAGTAGCTACTTATAAGTCGGCAGATGAAATGCCGGAAGAATTGAGGAAAGCATTGCCAAATGAAAAGCAATTGAAGGGACTTTTAGAAAGATAGATTATGTTGTGCAAAGTTTATTGTGCGTGTTGTAATGGGCTGGAAGTTACCACGATAACCGTAGAGGTCTCGGTTACAGACGGCATTCAGTTCTTTCTGGTGGGGTTGCCGGACAGCGCTGTCAAGGAAAGCCAGCAGAGGATAGAAAGCACTTTTGCCGTCAACGGGTTCAGGATGCCCGGAAAGAGAATCACAATCAACCTCGCGCCGGCCAACATCCGCAAAGAAGGCTCAGCCTTTGATGTAACGCTTGCCATAGGAATCTTGTGCGCATCCGGTCAGCTCCCGGAATCAGTAGTCCAGACTCTGAACAACTTTTTGATACTCGGAGAGCTGGCCCTGGACGGAACCCTGAGAGAAATCCCCGGGGCCCTGCCAATTATCATACACGCCAAAGAGCAAGGGTTCAAAGGTTGTATCCTGCCTTCTTCCTCAGCGATGGAGGGAGCAGAAATTGAAGGTATCTCCGTCTTTGCAGCAGATACTTTCAGGGATGTCATCCGGATACTGCTTTCCCCGGAGGAATCCGCGGACAAGATAGTCACAGCCAAGAGCATAGAACAGTACGAAGACAAGGGAAGAAACACCGCTGGCCAAGATGAAGAAGTGCTGAACTACGATTTTGCCCTTGTCAAGGGGCAGCTTCAGGCAAAACGAGGACTGGAGATAGCCGCCGCCGGAGGGCACAACATTCTTCTCAGCGGTTCTCCTGGAAGCGGCAAGACCTTCATGGCCAAGTGCCTCAGAGGCATACTTCCTCCGCTTTCCAAGGAAGAAGCGATACAGACCAGCAAGATTTACTCGGTGGCCGGGTTGCTGGCTTCTGAATCAGGCAAAGAGAATCATCGCGGAGGACTTCTCAAATGCAGACCTTTCAGGAGCCCTCACCACACCATCACTGTGCCGGCACTGGTGGGTGGCGGAAACAAAGGGCTCCCCGGGGAAATATCACTCGCCCACAACGGGGTGCTCTTTCTTGATGAAATCGCTGAGATGGACAGGCGTTCCATAGAGGTGCTTCGCCAACCGCTGGAAGACGGTATCGTGCAGATAAGCAGGGTACGGGGAAAGTTTTTCTATCCTGCCCGGTTCATGCTGGTAGCTGCCATGAACCCCTGTCCTTGCGGGCATCTGTATGATGGCAAAGGCCTGTGCAATTGCTCCTCTACTGCCATCATGAGATACCGGAGCAAAATCTCAGGCCCCGTGCTGGACCGTATGGACATTCATCTGAGAATCCGCGCGGTCAAGGCCAACGAACTCATTTTCAGACAAGGTGTCCAAGAAGAGTCCAGCCAGACAATTGCCTGTAGGGTTATAGCCGCAAGAGACATCCAGCTCAAACGCTATAAAGAAAATGACGAGTCTTTTTTCACCAACGCGGCCATACCGCCATCCAAGATTGCAAAATACTGCCCGCTGGGAAAAGCAGAGAAGATATTTATGGAAAATGTTGTCAGCAAGGCAGGTCTCAGCGCCAGAGGCTACACCCGCGTCCTCAAAATAGCACGCACTATAGCTGACCTTCAGGACAGGGCGGAAATAGATATCAACCACCTGGCGGAAGCTGTCAACCTCAGATGTCCGGAAAAGGACGAGATGCCTTGAGCTGTGGCAACAATCAGTATTCCGCCTCTATGATGTACGGAACACCGTTAAGTACCTCAAGGTTTCCGGTATAGACCGTACCGTATCTTGTCTCTTCAGTTTCTACTGTAGTATTGCAGAAGACTGAGATATACCAGTTGCCGGCTTTGGGATTGTTGATTGTCACAACCTTCCCGATTCCGGAAGAAAGATCCTGCGCGTCTGATTCTCCCTTGTAGGCGAACTTCCCTCTACGGGCGAAAACGAACAGGTCCGGTTCTTTTGGAGCTTGGGGCTGACCGGTGCCGGCAGATGCTGCTTTTGCCGTACTGTCTGCTGAAGTTGCCACACTCTCTGTTGAAACAGCGGGAACAGCCTTCAGGTATATGCGCAGAGTCTTTGTCTTTTTAGGTACCCTTACAAGGAAGTGGTGGTACTGCTTGTCACCGATTTTGGTGAAAGCCGGGTCATGGTCGTGTGTAGAGCGGTCCATCACCCTTTCCATGCCGCTTTGGAGTTCACCCTTTACAGTCTGGTAACCGTTGCCGTCCATTGCATACAACAACATGGCGCTCATAAGGTGAAGCCTTTCTCCATAGGCGATAGACTCCGGATGGGATCCGCACATAACCTCACGGCCGGAATTTTCGTATGGCTTGTAAGCCCAGACGGAAGGCTCCCCGGCAATTGCCCGTTTCAAGTGCAAGGTATCTGTCTCGTAGGTTGCCAGAACCTCTGTTCCGGCCGGGAAGTCCAGGCCTTTGTAAGCGTGGTTTCCGAGATTGTGGTACAGGCTGTCAAGATGCAAGTCGTTGCCGTATTTGTAATATCTGAGCAGAGGAGACCTTCTCGGAATGTTCATCCCGGTGTACGTCTTGCCAAGTTCGCTTCTTCTAATCACACCTGGCCAGATGGCAAAATAGCTTTCTTCATCGCGATAACCATTGTCCCACAGAACACCTTTACTGGAAAGGGCGCTGCCGGCACAGGTTCCCACATAGCTGCCGCCGGAGAGGATGAACTGCCTGATGTTCTCCCTTCCTTCTTCACCGATGCTCTTCCCGTGGGCAAAGGAACTTCCTCCGTTTACATAGAGTACGCGAAATCTCGGTGCCCCGTCGGGATAAAGAAGATACCCGTTCTCGTCATGCTCACTGCCAACAAATATCGCATTCTGCAACAGCGTATCTGTCTTTGTGTAAGGGTCTTGCTTAGTCCCCTTGGCAGACAGGAAGAACTGGGTTGACAAATCCAGGTAAATTGTTGACGGTATGAAGGATTTTGATGTAAGGGCAATGCCTCCGTCCAGAAGAACATCTTTGTAATAGCCCTTGGCATTGTTTTGCGCCATCGCTGAGAAGGCCGCAAGCAACAACACGGCAGTTGTAAATACTATTCTTTTCATACCGCAAGTTAAGAATCAATTTTGAATTGAAGAAACTCTGCGCCCAGATGCATCTGCAAATGCCATACAAGATTCCGCAAGCCAAATGACAAAATGCTTATCTTTGGGGCCTGAAATTATCACAAAACACATTTATATGAAACTCAAGATGATCATACCAATTCTTTGCTTTGCAGCTGCTGGTTGCACAGGCGGCAAGGTTCTTACCTCCGGCCTGGACAAGGCAAACATGAATGATTCTGTTGCCCCTGGACAAGACTTCTACGAGTACTGCGCAGGTGGTTGGATGAAAGCCAATCCGCTTAAGCCGGAATATTCAAGCTTCGGACAGTTCAATGTCCTTTCAGACAATGTGGAAATGCAGTTGAAGGCAATGTTTGAAGATTATGCAAACAACCCTCAGGAACAGGGAACCCTCGGCCAGAAAATAGGAAGCATCTACCGCATGGCCATGGACTCCACAAAGAGGAATGAAGACGGCTACAAGCCTATTGTCAAAGATCTTGAATATGTAAGAGGCATCGCAAGCCGTGAAGATTTCCAGCTGGCAAACGCCGTTCTCGGAAAGAAAGGTGTTGACATTTCCATGTTCGGCATCTACTGTGATGCAGACCTTTCTGACGCATCCCAGAACCTTGTCCAGACATATCAGGGCGGTCTGGGACTCGGCAACAAAGACTACTACATGAACGATGACGAAGCTTCCAAGAAAATAATGGAAGCATACAAGACCCTCATCTGCAAGCTCTTCACAATGGTGGGCTACACAGAGGACGAGGCAAAGGCCAAGATGGAGAACATCCTTTCCATCGAATACCGCATCGCACGTGCAAGCAAGTCCAGGACAGAACTCCGCGATGTACCTAACAACTTCCACAAGATGACCTATGCAGACCTCAAGAAAGAGTATCCTGGCATCATGTGGGATGAAATCCTCAGCGGACTGGGATATCCGGCAATTGAATATGTTTCTGTAGGCCAGCCGGAACAGCTGAAAGAAGTGGAGAGAATCATCAAGGAAGTACCTCTGCAGGCACTGAAAGACTATGCAGAACTGGGAGTCATCTACGGTGCCACCAGCATGCTCAGCGATGATTTCCGCACCGTTGCCTTCGAGTTCAGCCAGGTTATGAGCGGAGCCCAGGAAGACAAGCCTAGGTGGAAGAGAGCCGTAGGTGCCGTAAACGGCGTCCTCGGAATGCCAGTAGGCCAACTCTATGTGGAGAAATACTTCCCCGAAAGCAGCAAGCAGAGAATGCTTACCCTCGTAAACAATCTCAAAGACGCTCTGCACCAGAGGATAGAACAGCTCGACTGGATGAGCGATTCCACCAAGCAGCAGGCTTACGACAAACTTTCCACTTTCTATGTCAAGATAGGATATCCGGACACTTGGAGAGATTATTCAAAGCTTAATATTGACGACACTCTCTCATACTACGAGAACATGTGCAACGCTTCCGAGTTCTATCTTGCAGACATGATAGACCGAAAGGTAGGAAAGCCTGTTGACAAGACCGAGTGGCTTATGACACCTCAGACCATCAATGCTTACTACAACCCTACAACCAACGAGATCTGCTTCCCTGCAGGTATTCTCCAGCCACCGTTCTTCAATCCGGAGGCAGACGATGCCGCAAACTACGGAGCAATCGGAGTTGTAATCGGCCACGAGATGAGCCACGGCTTCGACGATCAGGGCAGCCTGTTCGACAAAGACGGCAACATGCACAACTGGTGGACAGCAGAAGACAAGGCCAAGTTCGACGAGAGAACTTCTGTTCTTGCAGACTTCTTCTCCACTCAGGAAGTTCTTCCGGGAGTATTCATCAACGGAAGACTCACCCTCGGTGAGAACATCGGAGACAACGGAGGTCTTAACATCGCTTACCAGGCATTCCAGAACGCCATGAAACAGAACCCTCTGGGAGAGAAAGACGGTTTCACTCCAGAACAGAGATTCTTCATCTCATACGGCTTCATCTGGGCTGCTAACTTCAGAGACGAGTACATCCGCAACCAGGTTCTGAACGACCCTCACTCCAATGCAAGATTCAGAGTGAACGCAGCACTTCCTCAGATTGACGCCTGGTATGAGGCATTCGGCATCAAGGAAGGCGACAAGCTCTACCTCGCTCCTGAAAAGAGAGCCCGCATCTGGTAGCACACCTGAAAAAAGTGCACTCTTCTGCCTGCACGCCGGAAGAAAAAGCACTCTTCTGCCTGCACACCTGAAGAAAGGCCGGCTAATGTTTTTTAGTCGGCCTCCTTTTTCACCAAAATCCTTCCATTATGCTTACTTTTGGGTTGTATTTGCCCAGGAATGGCGGAACTTTGACTGGAGAAATGCGCCTTCTGTCCCTAAATCCGGGACGGAGGGAGCACTTTGGCGGGGAAAATGCGCCTTCTGTCCCTAAATCCGGGACGGAGGGAGCACTTTGGCAGGGGAAATGCGCCTTCTGTCCCTTAATCCGGGACGGAGGGAGCACTTTGGCAGGGAAAATGCGCCTTCTGTCCCTTAATCCGGGACGGAGGGAGCACTTTGGCAGGGAAAATGCGCCTTCTGTCCCTTAATCCGGGACGGAGGGAGCACTTTGGCAGGGAAAATGCGCCTTCTGTCCCTTAATCCGGGACGGAGGGAGCACTTGCATAGAAAATATTAGAATAGAACTTCTAGTAGATGAAAAGAGTTGGACTTATATCTGACACGCACGGGTACTTTGGCCCGGAGCTGAAAGATTTTCTCAGAGATGTAGATGTTGTTCTGCACTGCGGAGACTGGGGCAGCATCCATACATTTGAGCAGGTGATTGCCTTCAAGCCTGTGATAGGGGTTTACGGAAACTGCGACGACCAGGAAATCCGAATGGAAGTTCCTCTATATCAGCACTTCAAGCTTGAAGATTTGGACTGCCTGATGATTCACATCGGAGGCTTCCCAGGCAGGTATGACTACAAAGCCTATCAACTGATAAACCAGATCCGCCCAGATTTATTCTTCTGCGGCCATTCGCACATCCTCCGTGTGATGAACGATTCCCACTTCACCAAAAGGGAATCGACCACTAAGGGAACATTCTCACAAGACTCTGTTTCTGACAGCTCAGAGAAGGGAGCCTCTAATGAAGGAAAACTTCCAGATGGCAGTGAGATGGATTTCCGCAATGAAGGAAAACTTCCAGATGGTAGTGAGATGGAATCTACAGAGAAAAACATACGCAAAATGCTGGTGATGAATCCTGGAGCTTGCGGAATTATGGGATTCCACAATGTCAGGACCGCCTTACGCTTCCGCATAGAGGGCCGACAAATTTCAGATCTTGAACTAGGCCAATGGCCTCGCTGAAATAAAGCCGAACTATCAATACTTTCCTGACTGGGAACAGCAACCACCACAATCTGGAATTCAAATCTATTCTGGGATGGATTTCATCAAATCTTTTTCATATCTTTGATTTCAAACCTACAGCAATTGTCCTACGAGGACGGAGATGGTTTAGAGTTTTGAGCGAGAGCTGGTACACTGAAAGAGTCTTCATACAGGAAATTGAAAAGTCTTCCTGTGGCTGTTTCAGACAAGAAGATAGATATTAATAACTTGAAACCAAATGATTATGGGAGAAAGGATATGGCTTGTGACCACGGAGCATCTTAAAGACAACCTGTGGTTTAAGGATGAGGAAGATTTCAAGACAGGGATGAACTATGTTGCTGTTTCAAATGTCCTGTCTGATGTGGGAATTTTGGCTTTTGTACTCATGTCAAACCATGTGCATTTTGTCCTGGGAGGGTATGAAGAAAGTGCAAGAAGTTTTATATCGCGATTAAAACAAATCTACTCAAGATACTATAGATTTAAGTATTCTTCCAAGGAGTTTTTGCGCAACAACAAAGTTGATTTAAAAGAATTGAGCATCGGTGACGATTCTTTTGAAAGAGCAGTTGCCTATGTTCAGATGAATCCTGTCGCCGCAAATGTCTGCGCAAGTCACATCATGTACCCTTGGGGTACCGGCAACTTGCTCTTCTGCAATGCCAAAGCTTCTTTGCAGGGAACAAAAGTTAAAGATCTAAGCAAGCGCAAATTGTTGCAAATCACTCACAGCAAGGTTGTTTTCCCTCCAAACTATATTCTCGATGAAAGGGGATATATCTCTCCTGCTTCTTATGTTCAGTTCAAATTTGTGGAATCTGTTTTCAGAACACCCAAGAGGTTAAACTATTTTCTTAACAGCTCTTCCAAGGCCCGGCAAAATTCAACATTGCCAACCTTCTCGGATCAATCTGTTGTCTCAGCGATAAAAGACTTGTGCAACTCTGTCTATGGCGGTGCCAACCTCCTGGACCTGCCTTTTGAAAAGCGTTCTGATCTGCTCAAACAAATCAGGTATAGGTTTTCCTCAGATTCAAAGCAGTTGTCAAGGGTAACCGGCCTGTCTCCAGAAAACGTGCAAAAAGCCCTTGATACTTTTTAATCAGCGATGGAGCACTTTGGTGGGGAAAACGCGCCTTCTGTCCCATTTTTAGGGACGGTGGGAGCACTTGAAGGGGGAAATGCGCCTTCTGTCCCATTTTTAGGGACGGTGGGAGCACTTTGGCGGGGGAAATGCGCCTTCTGTCCCATTTTTAGGGACGGTGGGAGCACTTTAGTGGGCGCTACTTGTAGAGGAGGTACGGGGCACGGTCTTTCTTGAAGGCCTTGATGTCTTTCTGCCAGATTTCCTGCATCTTCTTGGCAAGTCTTCCTGCATTGCATCCCTGGTTGGAAGCGTTCTCCTTGATAAACTCGCGGCACCAGCTCTGGCCGGTTTCCAGTTCAAACATCCTGGTAAAGAAATCGTCCCCTGTACTTCCGCAACCTATGTATGCGTCAATGATGTAGGAGAGGTTGACCTTTCCGTCGTTGATGCGGTTGATTGGTATCTCTGTAAGATTCACGCCTATGCACTCCTTGTCCAGAAGTGGAGGATTCTTGGCTCCTGCAATGCTTCTAGGAGTGAACTTGTATTCTGCCGGAACCCTGGCATCTGTTCCATAGGCGCTTCTGCCCTGGAAAGATGTGGTTGCCATATCAGGGGAGCCGTAAATCTGGAACGGAACGGATGTTCCTCTCCCGAGGCTGATGCGCGTTCCTTCAAAGTAACAGGTTGAAGGATAAAGATATACGCTGCGCATATTTGGGAGGTTCGGAGATGGTTTCACAGGAAGACGATAGTGGGATTCATGTGTATAGTTCCTGCATTTGATGACGGTCAAATTGCATTTGAGGGAAAGGTCCGGCTCCCAGGTTTCCTTGGACGGGAAGTTAAGCCAGCCCTTTTCGTTTGCCATATAGGCTAGCTCTCCCATAGTCATTCCATGGGCAACCGGTATAGGAAGCCCGCCCACTCCGCTCTTGAACTTACGGTCCAGCATAGGGCCGTCTGTGAGGAATCCTATAGGGTTAGGTCTGTCGAGGACGATAAAAGGAATGTTGAACTTGGCACACTTGCCCATCATCTTTATCATGGTCACGTAGTAGGTGTAGAACCTAACGCCTACATCCTGAAGGTCAAACAGCATCACATCAAAGCCTTCCATCATTTCATCGTCAGTCATCCTGGTGCCGTAGAGGGAACGGATAGGTATCCCTGTCCTTATATCCACGCTGGAGGAAACATGTTCGCCTGCATCTGCCGTTCCCCGGAATCCGTGTTCCGGGCTCATCAGGCAAACGACATTGATGCCCTGGGAAAGAAGAGTGTCCAGAACGTGGGTATAGAGGTTCAACGGCATATTTTCCATAGCATCCATTCCATCGCTGAGAAGGAGTTCAGACGGGATTTCCTTGCCCTTCTTGAGCATTATTCCGGTTTGGTTTGAAAGAAGGCACACTCTCTTGCCTTCAAGCAAGGGAAGATATTCGTCCAAAGATGCAGCACCTGGCTGGATGTTTCCATCATAGCTCCAGAGATAGTCTGCTCTGAACGGACTTCTTTCTGAGGATGTTGCGGCTGGTCTGGATGCAGAACAGGAAGAAAGGAAAATTATAACTGAAAATGTCGCGGAAAATAAAAATGTAGTTGGGTTCAAATGTATTTTCATTGCCTTAAGAAGTTTCTTGTTATGTTCTGTTGAAATGAGTGTCTTGAAATGAATATGTCTTTAGAGGGGATTTCTGCAAGGTTATGATGTGTTGACTTTTTAAAGAGTATTTGGTGGGGACTTTCTTAGGTATGAGGTGGAAATTTTTGCAAGGGTATGAGGTGGACATTTCTGTAAAGGACATGAGGCTGCCGCTTAAACAGATGTGCTTTCTATAACGGATATTATCTTCTGCGTAGCGCCAAGGTTGCTTTCCACATAAGTGCGGCAGTTTCTGGCCCTGAAATCTCTGAGTTCCTTGTCTTTGACGCAGTTGTCCAGGACCTGGTAAAGCTCTGATGCAGAAGAGACGCTGGTTGCCCCGTTGCAGTCTATAAGGTCTATGGCTTCCTTGAACTTCCTGTAGTTTGGACCGAAGGCCAGCGGCACACCATAAACCGCCGCTTCCAGTGTATTGTGGATACCTACTCCAAATCCTCCGCCGATATAAGCGAAATCAGCATACCGGTAAAGAGAAGAAAGTATTCCTATACTGTCTATCACAAGAACCCTCTTCCCCTCGGAGAAAGACGGGGCGGACTCACTGACGGTCTGTTTCAGAGCATCTTCCTCTATCTCCGAATATTTGATCGGACCGTAAGTCTGATATACTTCCATCACTTTGTCAATCCTTTCTTTGTGGATTTCGTGAGGGGCCACTATCAGTTTTACCTTGGAGAAGTTTTTCATTACCTCAGCGATTATCTCGTCATCCGGAAGCCAGCTGCTTCCTGCCACCATTGTGAAGCTGTCTTTGGCAAACGCCTCTATCACAGGGAAATCCTTGCTCTCCGAAGCAATCTTTTCCACTCTGTCAAAACGTGTGTCTCCGGCAATGATCACATTGTCTTTTATCCCGATGGATTTCAAAAGGTCTTTGGAGAGTTCATCCTGGACAAATATCGCTGAGAAACATTTGAGCATACTGCGGAAAAAGCCTCCCCACCATTTGAAGAAAGACTGGAAAGGGCGGAAGATAGCTGATACCAGATACAGCTCGCAGCCTTGCCTGCGGGCCTGGCGAATATAATTGTTCCAAAGATCATACTTGGTGAATATCAGCTTCTTGGGTTTGACCGCCTTTACCATTCTACGGGCATTGGACGCGGTGTCCAGCGGAAGATAGAATACCCAGTCTGCCAGAGGGTAGTTCTTCCTGAGTTCGTAACCGCTCGGAGAGAAGAATGTCAACAGAATCTTGGTTTCCGGAAGACTTCCCTTGTACCATTCTATCAGAGGTCGAGCCTGCTCAAACTCCCCGACTGAAGAACAGTGGAACCAGACCACATCCCCGCTGACGCTTGAAAAAGTTTCTTCTATCTTCTTCAAGAGACCTTTTCTCCCCTGCCAGAAAAGCCTGACTTTCCTGCTGAAAAAAGATGCAATCCAAATCCCTGGCTGGCACAGCCAGATGCCTATGTTGTAAAAAATGTTCATTAGCATAGTTGTAATTCTCAAAATTAGTGAATTTTTCCAAATTTGAGTAAATTGCACCTCGAAGAACAGAAAAGGACGGATGAACAACTTGTTCCAAATAGCAGGAGAATACTGCCAGCTAATGTCCAGAGTATTCCGCAGACCGGAGAAATGGAGCATATTCTGGAAGCAGTTCTGGAATGAATCCGGAAAGCTCATCATAGCTTCCCTGCTTCTGTTGTTCATAGTTTCCGCTTCCATCGGAGCCGTAATCACCATCCAGACCGCCAACAATCTGGAAAGTCCGTTCATACCAAAGTACTATGTCGGTGTGATGGCAAGGGAGACACTTGTCCTTGAATTCTGTTCAACGATGGTCGCCCTCATTCTGGCCGGAAAGATGGGTTCCAGCATCTCTTCAGAGATAGGCAGCATGAGGATAACGGAGCAGATAGACGCCATGGAAATCATGGGTGTCAATTCCGCCAACTATCTCATACTTCCAAAAATCTGCGCAGCCACGGTTTTTAGTCCGCTGCTGATGCTCACGAGCTTTTTCATCGGGCTTCTTGGCGGTGGCGTGCTCATCGCCCTTACCGGCATAATAACCTTGGGGCAATACATTGAAGGCCTCCAGTTTGCATTCAGGGAATGGTACATCTTCTACAGCATGATAAAGATGGCTGTGTTCTGCTTCATAATAACCTCCATCGCCGCTTATTTCGGTTATAACGCCAAAGGCGGTTCCCTTGGCGTGGGACGTTCCTCCACCAGTGCCATCGTGGTGAGCAGCACACTGATACTGATCTTCGACCTTATACTTACCAAACTCCTGCTATAGAAAGCATACACTATGATAGAAGTCAAGGGTTTACATAAGGAATTCGACGGCAAGAAAGTTCTCCAGGACATCAACATCAAATTCAAAAGCGGAGAATGTTCCCTTATTATCGGAGCCAGCGGCAGCGGCAAGACGGTTCTGCTGAAAAACCTTGTAGGCCTATATGAACCGGACCAGGGAGAAATCCTTTACGGAGACCATAACTTCACCACTATGCCCCTGAAAGAGAAGAAGATGTTCCGCCGTGAAATGGGAATGCTCTTCCAGGAAAGCGCTCTTTTTGACTTTGCCACCGTTCAGGAGAATGTAATGTTCCCTATGGATTTTTTCACAGACTGGAGCTTTGAGCAAAAGCTGGAAAGGGTGAACTTCTGCCTCAAGAGGGTGAACCTTGAGAACGTGAACCATCTTTATCCCAACCAGATTTCCGGCGGTATGCAAAAAAGAGTCGGAATAGCCAGGGCTATCGCCCTTAATCCGAAATATCTCTTCTGCGACGAACCAAACTCAGGGCTCGATCCTACAACCTCCATCGTGATTGACCGTCTTATCCAGGAAATCACAAGGGAATATCAGATTACAACCGTCATAAACACCCACGACATGAACTCCGTTATGGAAATCGGTGACCATATAGGTTTCATACATCAGGGAAAACTCGTGTGGGAAGGCAGCAACAAAGAGATCATGAATTCCGACTGCCAGCCTTTGAACGATTTCGTCTTTGCCAACAATCTTGCACGGCAGTTGAAGAAAAATTCTCTTTAAACATCAACCCGCAACGCTTGAATGCCCTGCCGGTGCCGAAACAGGGACGGTTGGACATTATTTCAGATGGAATCTTACACCAGCCTGAGCCTCAACCTGAAGCGGCTGGTCAGTACGGATGCTCCCGGGAAGGTTGGAATCAAAATAATATACCATAGACGGCTCAAGGTATATTCCCACATTCTTGCTCTTTCCAAAGCGGTACTCCATTCCGGCGGCAGCCTTCACGGAGAACTGCACTCCCTTTACATGAGAGTCTGACGTGGAACGGGTCCCTTTGAATGATTTCATCTGGTAATTTGCCTTAACTCCCTTTTCTATGGTACCTCCGGTTGCGGCATAGAAATCAAGGTTGCCGGTTGACCCGAGGTTCACATACAGGTTCAACGGGATTCCGACATAATGGACATCCTGTTTGATGCTGTAGTTTACCATATTCACAGAACCGTTGTACTTGCTGTGAAGATATGAATAACTCAAGCCGGAGCCTACTGAAAGATAGTTGTTTATCTTATATGTAACACCAACCGTGAAGTTAAGGGGCAGTGAATAAGATACCTCAGACACGTTTTCTATGACCGGTGCATTGGAATACATCGTGTAACCTATTTCTTCAGCAAAGGCTTTTACCATAGGATTTGCAGACCCGTCCATTTTGCCTCTTCCGGAAAAATTAGATGAAGCAGAAAGGGCAAACCTTTTCCTGTAAGCAGACTTGGCTGAGTAATCTCCAGTATAATTCCTGGTGAAAGAAGACCGGGATTTGTTCTGTGCCCCTTGGATATTGCCCTGTGAATGCTGAGTATTGTCTTGATCCGCAATCACGGTCTGGGGTGCCGGAGCATTTTCCTCAGATGTCTGGGTACTCTCAGGCAGAACTGTGTTTTGGACAGGATGATTTCCTTCTGAAAAATTCTCCTCGGTACCTTTCACAACTGATTCCGCTTTTTCTTCAGAAAGCCCCTGCCGGCCTTCGGCAGGATTTGCTGCGAGGGCCAGCACAGGATTCTGAACATCCTTCTCCTGATGCGTTTCTTCTTTAGTGGCTGCCCCCGATCCGTCCGCCAAGGTTGTAGTTTTTTCAATAGGTGTGTTTTCAGGCTGGAAAGGGGTCGGGTCAGAAGAAGGTGACTTGAGCAGGAAAACGCCTGCGACAACAGCGGCTGCAACTGCGGCTGCGGCCCAGTAGAGGAAACCTCCCCTCTTCTGCGGCGCGGCCTCAGGCAGAGACTTCGAAACAGACTCCCACAGAGAAGATTTTTCCTCCTCTGTCAGAGACCATTTCCGTCCCAGGTCTTTTTCCAGTATATCTTTTAAATTTCTCACTTTACATTTTATTTAGACACGTTATGCTTCAGTTTTTCCTGCAACCACACTCTCGCGCGGCTCAACTGAGAACGGCAACCTCCTTCACTCAAACCGAGCATCTTGGCTATCTCCTTGTGGGAGAAACCTTCAATGGCATAAAGGTTAAAGACTGTGCGGAACCCATCCGGCATAGAAACGATCAGCTCCATAAGGCGGTCCGCATCCAACTGGGCAGACTCCTCAGGGGTGAGCATAAGGCTTGAATCTGAGACCGGATGCTCTCCTTCTATCTGTGCCGCCTGCTTGAGAATATCGGTCTTCCTCAGCTGCATAAGACAAGCCGTAACGAATATCCGCCTTGCCCAGCCCTCGAAAGTTCCTTCTCCGCGATAATCTCCAAGTTTGGAAAAAAGAGTGATGAAACCATCGTGAAGCACATCTTTAGCCATCTCCCTGTCTCCAATATAGCGCAGACAGACGGGGAACATCCTTGCAGAGAGCTTCTCGTACAAATCTCTCTGAGCCCTTCTGTCCTGCTTCTTGCAGCGTTCTACAAGCTTGGAATAAGGGTCCTGCTGTTCCCGTGTCTTTTTATCTACTGACATAAAGATGCACCACGTGGTTCAAAAGTTGCATTTCTATGGCAAATTTAATGTAATTTTGTGATTGCCGTATGAGAAAGTTAACAGCCATAGCAATCTGCACTGCACTCCTGTTTCTTGCAGGTCTGAATTTTTCCCGCGCCCAAGATTTGAGCGTGTCCAAAAGTGATTCCTGCTTGATTGATGCAACCCTGGCTTTCAACAACTTTCAGGAAAACAAGGCTGTGGAGCTTTGCCGCAAGGCAATAGAGTTCAACCCTGAGAATGACGCCGCATACTACCTGCTGGCCAAGATCTCCATCGCCGAGCAAGACTATCTCAATGCAGAGAAAATGCTGAAGGCGGCCTCGGACATAGATTCCTCCAATTACTACTATCTGGCCACACTCGGGGCCATATATGTCCAGAACAAAGACCTCCCTTCCGCCGTCAGGCTGCACGAGTCTCTGATAAAGAAATTCCCGACAAAAGAGGATTCTTACATAAGCCTGATGGAAATTTACTATCCCCGGGGACAGGTTGACAAGGTCATGGAACTTGCAGACAAACTTGAAAAGGCCATAGGACCTAACCAGCAGTCCACAATGATCAAATACCGTGTATATTGTTCCAGAAGGCAGACAGACAAGGCCATGCGGGTTCTGATGGAGGCCGACAGCCTTACTCCCAACCACGTCTATGAATCTTCCATCGGAGACTTGTACAACAGCCAAGGCAAGGATTCTCTCGCCCTGCTTTACTACAGCAAGGCCCTGGCTTTGGAACCTGATTATCTGCCGGCTCTTTACGGCAAGATGCAGACTCTGCTCATGATCAAGAACTTCAGGCTCTTCCTCAGCTACCTGAAAATTTTCATGGGTATGCCGCACGCCAGCCTGGAACTGAAGAAATCACTGCTTCAGGATGCCACAAAGAATCCTCTGTTCTACGATCCTCTAAAGGAACAGATGGCAGACTGCATCTTGGAAATGACAAAGGTAAACCCGTCTGACAGCGCCGCTGCAATAACCGGAGCCATCTATCTCTCCAAATTCGGCAATTTTGAGAAAGCCGGTAAAGTTCTGGACGACATCCTGAAGTATTATCCCGAAGATCCATACGTCAGAGGGAACATGACATCTTTCCTGTACAGCACACAGAACTGGGAACGCCTGGAGGGTTTTGCTGACACGTCCATGAGACTGTTCCCTTCACAGGCAATCGAGTTCTTCCAGTTCAAAGGATTCGCCGAGTTCAACCTCGGAAAATATGACCAGGCCATCCAAACGTTCCTCTCCCAGGAGAAAGCCGTCAAGAAACTCAAGGACACCACTCTCCTTCTCCAGATATACTCTCTTGTTGGAGATATGTATCACGAAAAGAATGACGACAAGACAGCCTTCCGCTATTATGACAAGGCCTTGAAGATAGATCCTGAAAACGCGCCTGTGCTCAACAACTACGCCTGGTACATAGCTACAGCCAGAACGGATGCTCTCCCTTCCAAGAAAGACTTGAAACGGGCGCTGGCCATGGCCCAAACCGCTGTGAAGAAGACTTCCGGAGAATATCATAATCTCGATACCTATGCCTGGATATTGTTCCTTGACGGAAATGCGGAGGAAGCCAAAAAAATCATGCAGCAGGCGGTGGCTTACGGAGGGAACGAGGATTCCGGCATACTCACCCGCTATTCAGACATACTTACATCTCTGGAAGAATATGACCTGGCTGTCATGTACTATGGCAAAGCTCTGCTGAAAGCCGCCGAAAGCGGAAACCAGGCTGAGGTGGACAAGATTTCCGCACGGCTGGAAAGGGTAAAGGCTTTGCAGGAAGATGCTTCTGAAAAAGCTTTGGAAAAGAAATAAGGACAAAAAGGATGAACGGAAGTTTCAGACATAGGGTAATTCTTTTGGCGGCTTTGCTGCCGATGCTTTTTGTTTGCGCTTCTGCCGCCGGCCAGAACAAAACCATAGACAAAAAGAAAGCTGAAGCAGGCAAGCTCCAGGAAGACATAAAGTTTCTTGACAACCAGATTTCCCAGACCAGGAAGAAAAGGCAGAATACTCTTGAGGAACTGAAACTTATCAACAGGAAAGTTGACACAAGGAAAAAACTCATAGACAAGCTTGAGGCTGACATCAGGAAACAGAACGATGAAATCTCTGTAAAGACAAAAGCGATAGAGGTCATGAACACCAGGCTGGACAGCTTGAGAGCCTCTTACAAGAGAATGATCCTTAAGGCTTACCGCAACCGTGATACCAGAAAGTGGTTCATGTATATCATTGCCAGCGACAATGTTGAACAGGGATATCGCAGATGGGTCTATCTGAAAAAATATTCCGCATCTCTTGCTGAAATAGCCCGCCAGATAAAGGAGGACACACGGACCATTGAAGGAGAACGCAGCCAGCTGTCTCAGCTCCAGGCTGAAAACATCAAGGACCAGAAGGCCAAGACTGAAGAGTACAACAAGCTGAAAAAGGACCAGGACAAGAGCAAGGCCTACGCCAACACCTTGGCCAGACAACAGAACAAGTACACCCAGGAGCTGAAAAAGAAACAGCAGCAGGCACAAAGGCTGAACAGGGAGATAGAAAAACTCATCGCCCAGGCTATTGCAGACGAGAAGAAAAAAGCTGAATCGGCAGCAAAAAAGAGCGGGAACACCGGCAAGAGCTCTTCCTCAAAATCTTACGCAGAGACTCCGGAAAGCGCCAAACTGAGCGGTTCTTTCGAGAGCAACAAAGGCAATATACCTTGGCCGGTCAAGAAAGGTATGATAGTAGAAGGCTTCGGCTCCCACCCTCATCCTACGATCAAAGGCGTGACTCTGCCATTCAACAACGGAGTGAACATAGCGGCACCTGCCCAAAGCCAGGTCCTCTGCGTATTTGAAGGTGTCGTCAAACAAATTATCGTGATTCCGGGTTACAGCAACTGCGTCCTTGTGGAGCACGGGAAATTCTTCACTTTCTACTGTAAACTTGGAAAGGTCAACGTCAAGAACGGACAGAAGGTCTCCCAAGGCACCGTCATCGGAACGATAGACAGCAACCAGGACAGCCCGGAGATTCACTTCGAGCTTTGGATGGGAACCCAGAAACAGAATCCTGAAAACTGGCTCAAGAAATGATTACTCCGTGAACAATCCTCCGAGTTCGGCCTGGATGGCATCGATGATCGAGCTCAAGTCTTTAGGATTGTTCTGGAAATCAAGTTTATCTACATCTATCACCAGAAGCTTGCCGTCTTTGTAGGTCTCAGCCCATTCTTCGTAAAGGTCGTTCAGGCCTTTCAGGTAATCCAGACGGATGCCCTCTTCATACTTGCGTCCCCTCTTCTGGATGTTGGACACAAGATGCTCGATGGATGAACGCAGATAAATCATCAGATCCGGCGGTTGGACCAGAGAAATCATAAGGGAGAACAAGTCCTTGTAATTCTGATAGTCTCTGGTTGGCATAAGCCCCATCTTGTGGAGGTTTGGGGCAAAAACGCAGGAATCCTCGTAAATGGTCCTGTCCTGGATGACATTCTCAGTGGAATTGCGGATATTTACCACTTCCTGGAATCTCTTGTTCAGAAAATAGATCTGAAGGTTGAAAGACCAACGAGGCATGTCGTTGTAAAAATCTTCAAGGTACGGGTTGTTGTCAACCGGTTCATACTTAGGGACCCATCCCAAATTCTTTGCCAGCAGCCCTGTAAGAGTGGTCTTTCCGCTGCCGATATTTCCTGCGATTCCTATATGCATAGCTTTTGATTGAAGTTCAAGCAAATTTAACAATAATCCCGCACTCCGCAAAAAACCAGTTCGCAAATCCGTCATTATTGAGTAATTTTGTGCCTTGCTGATGAAAGAGAAAAAGGATACCCTGCTTTACAAGGGAAGAAGAAGGATGCTCGTGAAGGAGCTCCAGGAACAGAACCTGTTTTCAGACAGGACTCTGAAGGCTATCGGCGCTGTCCCGCGTCATTTTTTTGTGCAGGACGGGCTGGAGGACCAGGCATACAAAGATACACCTGTAGCCATAGGTGCCGGCCAGACCATATCCCAGCCTTCCACAGTTGCCCTTCAGACAGATCTTCTGGAAATAAAATCCGGAGACCGCATCCTGGAGATAGGCACAGGCTGCGGCTACCAGACGGCCGTGTTGTTCTATCTTGGAGCAGAAGTCTTCACTATAGAAAGGCAAGAAGAGCTGTTCCGCCAGGCAGCAAAAAACCTGGCAGCCGCAGGCTATCTTTTTGACGATGACGATATGTCTGTTAAGACCAGCCACCGGACAGAATCAGGAAAGCTTCATATTTTTCTCGGCGACGGGTTTGCAGGACTGGAGGAGCAGGCTCCATTTGACTCCATCATAGTCACCTGCGGAGCTCCTGAAGTTCCCATTCCCCTCCTTAAGCAACTGAAACCTGGCGGAAGGCTGGTGATTCCGGTGGACCTGGAAGGCCAGGAAGGCTCAAGGGAAAAGAAGCAGATACTGAAACTCATAGTAAAGACAGAAGACGGACGCTTCAAAGCAAGGAACATATCGCGGATGAGCTTTGTTCCCATGCTCAAAGGCGTCAAAAGGAAAACAAAACAACAATAATCGCGATGATAAACGTCAAACAATTTTATTTCAACGATTTGAGGGAGTGCTGCTACATCCTCTCCGACGAAACCGGAGAGTGTGTGATTGTGGATCCGGGCATAAGTTCCAAAAGCGAGGGAGAGAGGGTAATCAATTACATCAGCTCGAACAACCTCAAACCGGTAAAACTGCTGTGCACCCACGGGCATTTTGACCATGTAATGGGGAACAGCTTCATAACAGACACTTACGGGATTCCTACATATATCCATCCGGCAGACAAAGACCTCCTGAAAGTTGCAAAGGCAACATGCAGGCTCTTTGCTATAGAAATCAAGGATCCCTCAACAGATACCATAGACATAAAAGACGGAGACAAAGTAACTTTCGGCAACAGCACCCTGGAGGTGATTTCAACTCCCGGACATACCTGGGGATGCGTGCTGTTCTACAGCCCTGAGGATAAGATCTGCCTGACCGGAGATACTCTCTTTGCCGGAAACTGCGGGAGGACCGACCTTCCTGAAGGAAACAACGAGGCCATGTGCGATTCTCTCGTGAACAAAGTGGCAAAACTCCTTGCCCCGGACACCAGAATCTACCCCGGTCACGGTCCTGACTCCACCATGGGTGAAGAACTTGCACACAACCCTTATTTGAGAAAAGAAACCTGGTTGAGATTCAATATAGGCATCTGATGGACAGTATCCAAGTCATAGGAGCAAGAGAACACAACCTCAAGGGTATAGACGTTACAATCCCTAGAGGGCAGTTTGTGGTAATCACCGGACTCAGCGGCAGCGGCAAATCCACCCTGGCGTTCGACACCATCTATGCAGAAGGCCAAAGACGTTATATGGAAACCCTGTCCGCCTATGCCAGACAGTTTATAGGCATACTGGAAAGGCCGGCGGTAGAGAGCATTACAGGCCTCAGTCCGATAATCGCAATAGAGCAGAAGACCACAGGAAACAATCCTCGCTCCACGGTAGGGACAATAACAGAGATCTACGACTTTCTCCGTCTTCTGTACGCGAGGGCTTCCGATGCTTTCTCGCCTGTTACCGGAAAGAAGCTTGTCAGATATACAGCTGAACAAATCGCGGAACTGGTCGTCTCCGAGTATGAAAAACAGAAGTGTTACCTTCTGGCCCCGCTTGTCATTGGACGCAAGGGCCATTATAAAGAATTGCTGGACAGCCTGCTGAAAAAAGGCTTCACCCAGATAAGGATTGACGGGCAGATCCGTGAGCTGGCAGACGTCAAGCCTCTGGACAGGTACAAGGTCCATTTCATAGAACTCGTGGTGGACAAGATCATTCCGTCCAGGGATGACTACAAAAGAATCTTGGCTTCAATCAACACCGCGCTTGAAAGAGGCAAGGGTACTATCGCGATAATAAAACAAGGAGAAGAGAATGAAAATCTGAGGTTTTTCTCCATGCATCTGATGGATGCTGACACCGGAGACTCTCTCCCCGAACCTGCCCCTTTCACCTTCTCTTTCAACTCTCCGCAAGGAGCCTGCCCAAGATGCAAAGGCCTTGGATTCATCACCAGGATAGATATGGACAGGATTATTCCAGACACATCAAAATCCATAAACGCCGGGGGTATATTGCCGATTGGAAAATACAGAGACTCTGACACTTTCCGTATTCTGGAGGCCATGGCCAAGAAATATGGCTTTTCTCTCAACACCCAAATCAAGAATCTGCCGGAAGACATCCTCAACATGATCTTGTACGGCACACAGGAACTGTTCCGCGTAAGCTTGGAAGACGGCACCCTTCTGGCTTCATTTCCCGGAGTGGCGGCCAAACTCAAACAGAGCGAGGAAGAAGAGGAGACTGACTGCAAGAAGAAGGAAACGCTGAAAGAAAGATTCATAGAAGAAATTCCATGCCCGGAGTGCAACGGCACAAGACTCAGGAAAGAAGCCCTCTATTTCAAGATCGGAGGCAAGAACATTGCAGAAGTGGCGTCAATGGACATATCGTCTTTGAAAATCTGGGTGGAAGACCTGCCAAACATCCTGGACTCCAGGCAGAACCAGATAGCAAGGGACATAATCAAGGAACTAAGGGACAGGGTCGGATTCCTCAGCGCAGTGGGTCTGGACTACCTCTCCCTGGACAGAGGCACCTCAACCCTCAGCGGCGGAGAAAGCCAGAGAATAAGGCTGGCAACCCAAATCGGAAGCAAGCTGGTAAATGTCCTCTATATCCTAGATGAGCCGAGCATCGGTCTCCACCAGAGAGACAACATAAAGCTGATAAATTCCCTGAAGAATCTCCGCGATGAAGGCAATTCCGTGATGGTGGTGGAGCACGACCTGGAAACCATGCTCAGCTGCGACCGTCTCATAGACCTGGGCCCCGGGGCCGGAAAGGACGGAGGAGAACTGCTGCTGAACATCACTCCTGCAGAACTGAAGAAAATGCCCCTTGCCAAAGTCCGCAAACTGGGAAGCCTGACTGCCGAATATCTTCGGGGTATCAGGGAAATAAGCCTTCCGGATGAAAGGCGGAAGGGAAACGGAAAGTTCCTTACACTCAAGGGAGCCACAGGCAACAATCTCAAGGGAGTGGACCTGAGGATTCCTCTTGGCTGCCTGGTTGGAATCAGCGGTGTGAGCGGCAGCGGAAAATCATCGCTGATAAACCAGACACTTATGCCGGTCCTGACAAACCATTTCTACCGCTCCGTTACCCGGCCGCTTCCTTACAAGGGAATAGAAGGGTTGGAAAACATTGACAAGGTGATTGTGGTGGACCAGGCCCCGATAGGCCGCACACCACGTTCCAATCCGGCTACATACGTGAACGTGTTCTCTGACATAAGGAAACTGTTCGAGAAAACTCCTGACGCCCAGATCAGAGGCTTCAAGGCCGGGCGTTTCTCCTTCAACGTAAAAGGCGGAAGATGCGAACAGTGCAAGGGAGCCGGTGTGGAGACCATAGAGATGCACTACCTTCCAAGTGTTTATGTCACCTGCAAGGAATGTCGCGGAAAGAGATACAACTCAGAGACTCTGGAGGTCAGATACAAGGGCAGGAACATCAATGACGTGCTGGAGATGACAATCAGCGAGGCCACGGAGTTTTTCTCCAGCATCCCGTCCATATATCCGAAACTCAAGGCAATGGAAGATGTCGGACTGGGCTATGTCAAACTCGGCCAGCCTTCCACCACCCTAAGCGGCGGAGAAAGCCAGAGAGTGAAACTTGCCGCCGAGCTTTCCCGAAAAGAGACCGGAAGCTCCATCTTCCTGCTGGACGAACCTACCACAGGTCTGCACTTCGAGGACATAAAGGTACTTATGGGCGTGCTCCAGAAGATTGTGGACAAAGGCAATACAATCATTGTGATAGAGCACAACCTGGATGTAATAAAAAGCGTGGACTGGCTGATAGACATGGGGCCTGAAGGCGGCAAGGGCGGCGGACAGATAATCGCGGAGGGCACACCTGAAGAAGTGGCAGCCAACAAGAAGAGCGTGACTGGAAAATACCTGAAACCCCTGCTCAAATTGAAATAGATTCTTAACTTAGCAACTTGATAAAGAAAGAGAATGTTATATGGAAAAAGTTAGAGTGTTCTGCTCAAACAACAGCAAATATTATGAAGTTGATGCCGGAACCAATCTCAAACAACTTCTGGAAATCATAGACTATGACTGGGACAACATGACCGTTCTGGCGGCTTATGTCAATCATGACCTGAAAGAACTGGGCACACAGCTGTATCTGGCTTCAACGATTCATTTCATAACATACAGGAGCGCCGATGGCAGAAGATGTTACAACCGTTCTCTTAACTTCCTGTGCCAAAAGGTAATACACGACCTGTTCCCAGACTGCGTCCTATGTATGGATTACCACCTTCCAAACGGCCAGTACGGGGAACTGAGAAAGAAAGACGACTTTTCCAAGACCATTCCCATGACTGAGGAAAACCTCGTAGCCATCAGAGAGGAAATGCAGAAACTGGTGGACAAGAACCTCCCTTTCATAAAGACCAAGAAAACCAATTCAAGTGCTATCAACCTTTTCCGCAGGCACGGGCAGGAAGCCAAGGCCCGCCTTACTGAAATGACCGGGGATTTCTTTGTAACACTCTATTATATGGATGGTTACGGAGACTACTTCTATGGCCCTATGGTCTATTCCACCGGAGACCTTGACAGGTGGAGCATCAAGCTTTACAGCGACGGGTTCTGCCTCCAGTCTCCTGAACCTGAGCCTCCATACTCTCTCCCTCCCCAGAGATACCAAAAGAAACTCGCTGAGGTATTCGAAGAGTACAGCAACTGGTGCAATGTGTTGGGGGTAACAAATATAGCTACTGTGAACGATGCCATAAACAAAGGTTACGGCAAACTGGCCATCTCCCTTTGCGAGGCTCTCCACGAGCGCAAATACTCCCGTATAGCAGACCTGATTTCCGAAAGGAGGAAAGACGTGAAACTTGTCCTTATAGCCGGTCCTTCCTCTTCAGGCAAAACCACAACATCCAAGAGAGTAGCCCTGCAGATGAAGATTCTGGGCCTGAACCCTGTTGTCATAGGCATGGACGATTACTTTGTGAACCGGGAACTCACCCCTAAGGACGAAAAGGGAGAATATGACTTCGAGAGCGTGTATGCCCTCAATCTCGAAATGCTCAACGACCACATCAACAAGCTTTTCAAAGGAGAGGAAGTCACTCTTCCTAAGTTCAACTTCACCACCGGCAAAAGCACCATGGAAGGCCCTACCATCAGGATGAAAGAAGGTGACATGCTGGTAATGGAAGGGATACACGCCCTGAATCCTGTACTTACAGAAAAAATCGCTGATGAAAGGAAATTCAAGATATATGCTTCCGCCCTTACCTCCCTTTCCATTGACGAGAACAACTACATCTCGACAACAGACAACCGCATGCTCAGGAGAATGGTAAGAGACTACGCTTTCCGCGGATACAGCGCAGAAGAAACCATAAACCGCTGGCCAAGCGTCATTGCCGGAGAAAGGAGAAACATTTTCCCTTACCAGGAAAACGCGGACATAATGTTCAACTCTTCTTTGTTATACGAACTGCCTCTTCTCAAGTACTTTGCAGAGCCTCTTCTGAGAAGGATATCTCCTATGAGCTACGCATACGCAGAAAGCCTCAGGCTTCTGAACTTCCTCAGCCGTATCGTCGCCCTTAATCCGGAAGAGCAGAAGATGATTCCTCCTACCTCAGTAATGAGAGAATTCATCGGCGACAGCGTTTTCACCTATTGATTGTACGGTAAATGTAAAAGACCGGCGTTATCCTTTGAGGATGATGCCGGTTTTCTTCAATATCTCGATTGATACATTTGGATCTGCCTTGAGGGCGCCGCGGAGCTTGTCTATCTGCACATCAAGATTGTGTGAGATGCTCTCATTGTCATAATCTCCCCATATCGAACCCTGGATCTTCTTGCGGTCAACGCAGCTTCCCATTTCCCGGCAGAGCATCTCGAGAACCTTGGCCCCGGTCGGGGTGATTCGGATTTCCTGCTCTTCAGCAGCATTGCCGTCAGAAGGTGGCAGTATGAGCCGCCTTGCTGTGGTGTCAAAGGTGAACCTGCCTATCTTGTAGGTCTTTGGCGCATCTTCTCCTATTCCCTTCTGCTGGAGGAGAGACCTGACGTTCAGGTCAAGCTGCTGAACTTCAAAAGGTTTCTTGAGATACATGTTGGCTCCGCTCTGCTTGAGGAATTCCAGTTTGCCGGTAAGAACGATAATAGGGATGTCGTTGTTTGCCTTCCTGATTCTCTCGATCATCGTGTTGCCGTCCATGGCATCACCCATTTCAAGGTCGGTGACTATTATGTCTGGACGGAAGGAAGAAAGGCAGCGCAAACCCTCAGTCCCGTTTGCAGCCGTTTCCACAATATAATCTCCCTGCTTTTCCAGCTTCTTCTTGATCAGAAAGCTGAGATTGGTGTCGTCTTCTACTATAAGCAGTCTTATCATCGCTTTTGCCCGTTTAATTATCCTAATGTCGCTATTCTGTCACTTCATATTGGCGGCGTGAAGGGAAACCCAGTATCATTTCCGTGAACAGGCCTTTACGGCTCTCCGTCCTGACATAACCGCCAAAGAATTTCATCAGCTGATAGACATAGTTGAGACCTATGCCGTGCCCCGAGATGCCTACCGTGTTCTCTCCTCTTTCGAACTTTTTGAAAAGCCTCTTTGAAGCGTCTTCGTCAAAGCCGAATCCGTTGTCCCTTATCCTGAGTTCCGTAATCTTGCCCCTTCTTACGCTGCGCGCGTTTATCTTGACCTCCCGGCCGGAATATTTGATGGAGTTGTCTATCAGGTTGTCAACGATTTCCGTAAGGTATAGCCTGTCTGCTATCAGCCATTTTTCCTGGGACATGTCTGAAGTGAATTCCACAGTCTTTACAGCGGTGGAAGAAGATGCCGGCTGAACCGTTGCCGAAGATGGATAGAGCGCCCCCAACTTGGCCTTTATCCCGTCAAAGAACTCTTCCAGGTCTATCTTCTCATACACGAACTTAAGCTTCTTGCTGTCCACCTTGGCTACATTGATGACCTTCTCGCAGATGGTGTTCAGGTGGCGGCACTCATCCCCGAGAATCCTCAGCTGCTCCGCCGTGTCCTCATCTGAACTGATAACCGGATTGTCCTTGAAATCCTCGGCGATGATCATGATTGAAGACAGAGGTGTCTTCATGTCGTGGATCATGGCATAGGTGTGATCTTTCCGGAGGTTGTTCACGAAATTGACTTTTCCCAGGGTGCGGACCATCTTCCACAGGCAGAAAATCACGAACAAAACAATCAGGAAGGAGAATATGATCAGCATCCTGAGCTGTGGAAGGATGGCGCTGTAAGGGTTGGTGATGATGGCGGCCACACCCCTGGACAAGTCTGAAGAAGTCGGGACTATATGTGTGGAGAGCTTGGAGAATGTGCTCCTTTCCGCCTGAGGGTCTGAAAGGAAGTCATCAGCCGTCCTGAAAACGTTGGTGTCGTTTTCTGTCTCCACTATCCTGAAATTCAACACAGGCAGTTCCTTGTCTGCCAGATTCTCGGCAAAGAAAGACCTGAGATTGCCAAGGTTCACTCGGCTGCCTTCCTTCTCAAGGATGAACTGTATGTCCATCAGGGTGTTCCGGCCGGAAGACACTATATCGGCATAGACGGAAGACGAGTCCAGGATATGGTCGAACCTGGCTATTGACTCTTCTTCAACAGCATTGCGGAAGCACTCATCTACAGTAACATACAGGTTGCTTTCCAAAGATTTGTAAACCTTCAGAAGCAGTATGTACTGCAAAGGCAGAAGCGCAACTGCCGCAACTATTGCCAATATCTTGAAAGACCACTTCATTTCTCAGCGATAATCCCTGCCACCTTCTTTCTGATTTCCTCCCAGGTTTGGTCACTCATCTTGGTTCCCACAACTTCAATCACCTTGGAAGATACATAAGAGCCCGCCTTTCCGCAGACTTCCAGCGGAAGACCTTGGGCGTAAGCGTACAGGAACCCTGCAGCAAACAAGTCTCCGGCTCCAGTAGTGTCCACCTTGCGGGCCGGGAACGGCTCTATCTTTCTTTTCAACGCTCCGCTCCTGACAAAAGAACCGTCTCCTCCCACCTTGACGACGGCAACCTTGCACATTCCGGCTATAACATCCAGGGCCCCCTCCGGACCCTTGTGCGTGAAAGCCTTGGCTTCAGCCTCGTTGGCAAAGACAATGTCCACATATTTCTCAACGATCTCGTGAAGGAAATCATAATTGTCTTCCACTACATTGAAGCTTGCAAGGTCTATTGAAACCGTCATTCCCATTTTTTTGCAAATCTCCACGGCACGTCTTACAAGAGCGTGGCTCTGGACCAGATAGCCCTCTATATGGAGTATGTCATATCCTTTGAAGAGAGCCTCTTCGAGGTCTTCTGCACAAAGTTCCAGGGCGGCTCCCATATAGTCCGCAAATGTGCGTTCGGAATCCGGAGTGATGAAGACCATCGCCCTTCCGCTGGAGTCCTTTCCCAAGAGCAGATGAGGGGTAATCCCGGTTTTCTCCTGCCCTTCCCTGAAAAGACGGCCTATCTCATCGTCTCCCACCTTGCCTATGAAACCGCTTTCCATTCCCAGGTTGGCGCATCCGGATATGGTATTGGCTGCACTTCCTCCAGGAACAATCTCCGTCTTGCGGTCTTTGACATCGTCCCATATACTTTGTGAGACTTCCTTGCTGACCCACTGCATGCTGCCGGACGGCAGCCTGTATTTCTTGAGAAGAGAATCATCTTCCAAAACAGCCAAGACATCAGTCAAGGCGTTGCCTATTCCTATAATCGATTTCATCTGTCTAAAGATTTGCTCTTTTACAAAGGTATCATTTATTTTGTGTAATTTTGTTTTCATTCTAAAAAAAGAACTTATGGCGCAAGAAAAGAGTCTCAGATTCTCAGCAAGAAGTATCATCCGGTACTCCCTTATGCTGGCTTTGGCTCTGGTTCTCCTGTACTTCAGTTTCAGGGGAATCAGCTGGAGCGAGTTCATAACCGGACTTTCCTCCTGCCGCTGGGGATGGATCGTGGCCGCCGTTTCTGTCGGATTCTTTGAGTTCCTTATAAGGGGTGCCAGATGGAAGATGATGCTCAGCCAGATAGACCCCGAGTCTTCCGTATGGTCTTCATACCACGGAGTTACCATCGGCAACCTCGCAAACTTCGCCTTTCCCAGGATAGGAGAAATCGTAAGGTGCGGAGTGGTAAGCACCCTGAAGAAGAACACCACTTTCGAGGGGGCTGTGGGAACCGTCGTGGCTGAAAGAGCCTGGGATCTTCTGTGCCTGATAATGATAGGCGTGATTTTCGCCGCAGTTTGCTGGAACGAGTTCGGAGAGTTCATCTCAAACCAGATGATAGACCCCGCTTCAGGAAAATTCAGTTCCTCATCGCTGAGCATTCTTTTCATTGTGCTTGGAGCAATCCTGCTTGCGGCAGTGCTGCTTTTTGTCTTCAGGAAGAGACTTGCAAAGACAAAGGCCGGGGCCAAGATAACCGGTTTTTTGTCAAATATGTGGGCCGGCGTGAAGTCCGCCGTAAGGATGAAGAGGAAATGGCTGTTCTTCCTCTATACGATACTTCTCTGGGGCAGTTTCTTTGCCACAAGTTACTTTACCGTAAAGGCATTCCCGGTCCTTTCCGGGCTGGGCTGGAAAGACGCTCTGTTTTTGATGATAGTCGGAAGTTTCGGATGGGTGATACCGGTCCAGGGCGGTATCGGAGCCTTCCATTTCATCATAGCCCTCGCCGCCTCCCAGGTATATTTCATACCTTGGAACGACGGGGTTGTATTTGCTACCATAAGCCATGAATCCCAGGCTCTTTCCATGATTCTGACCGGAGCCGTATCGCTGATAATCTACACGGTCTTAAAAAGAAAAATCAGTACAAAATGAACATATATTTCAGAGTAAGGGTCAACACCAGACCAGGCGATGAGGTTTTCATCACAGGCTCGTCCCCTCTTCTTGGCAACTATTATCCCGACAAGGCTTTCAAGATGGAAGATGCCGGAAAGAATCCTGCGGGAGAAACCCTTTGGGAAGCCAGGCTCCAGTTTGACCAGCTGAAAGAAAGGGTTCTGTTCTACAAGTACTTTGTAAAGAGCCCGGACGGTACTCTCACTTACGAGGTCGGCGGAGGAAGGAGGCTGGCTCCGAACTCAGCAACCGTAAAAATAGAAAGCATAGACCACTGGCAGGAATATACGGAAGAAGCTCCGTTTCTTACAGACCCGTTCTCACACGTCTTCTACGGAAGCAACTACAGCCCTTACACCCAAACTCACAAGAACAACAATGAGCTTATAATCAGGGCCGTTGTTCCCAATGTCCCTAATGACTGCAGGATAGTTGTCTGCGGAGAAGGAAAAGCCCTTGGGAACCGGAAGCCGGACAAGGGTGTGAAGATGGCCCGCCTGAAAGGCCTCAAATGGATTGCAAGTTTCTCTACAGAAGGCTGTCAAGGACAGATATGGAAGTACAAGCTGGCAATGGTCAACAGCAAGACCGGGGAATATGTCTTTGAAACCCTCCCGGAGGGCCGGGAAAGAGAGTTCACCGTTCCGCAAATCGGCCGCAACGAAACCGTCATAAAGGAACATTCCCAGGTAGTGTTTCCTCCCCTGAAAAGAAAGTTCGCCGGTTGCAGCGTTCCGCTGTTTTCGCTCAAATCAGAAAGCAGCAGCGGCTGCGGAGAGATAACAGATATGAAACTCCTCATAGACTGGGCTGCCAAAACCGGAATCAAAGTGCTGGAAATACTCCCATTGAATGACACCACACAGACATTTTCCGGCAAAGACTCTTCTCCTTACAAGAGCGTCTCCTCTCTTGCCATCAACCCTATATATATGTCGCTCAGCGATATAGGGCCATTGGCAGATTCCGCCAAAGAGAAAGCCGCCGCCAAGGAAATGAGATCTCTCAACCGCAAGGGTTCCGTGGATTACGAAGACCTCTATTACTTCAAGAAAAAATATCTGGAGCTTCTCTTCAGCGAAAGGGGAAAGAGGGATGCCGCACATCCTGATTTCTACAAGTTCATGAACGAGCACAAAGACTGGGTATGCGGCTATGCCCTGTTCTGTGCCTTGAGAGATTTCTTCTCAACTTCAGACTTCAGCTTATGGAAAGAGTTCTCCACTTATTCTGAAGATCTAACTGCTGTCTTCGGCAACAAAACACTTACAAAGACATACGCCTCCGCCCACTCTCTTCTGGGAAAATTAAACTGGGAAGACGTTCAGAAGATCCATCAATCCACCCAGTTCCATATCTGGCTCCAGTTCCATCTTTTCCGCCAGCTGGACCAAGTCATCCGTTACGCTCATTCAAAAGGCATCGCACTTAAGGGAGAACTTCAGATGAGAGTTCTTAAAAACAGTGTTGACACCTGGAAATTCCCGCATCTTTTCAATGGTGCGGACAAAGATGGTTTTGCATCTTTCAACTGGAAAGCCCTCGATGAGGAAAACTATATGTGGTGGAAAAAGCGCATCAGGGTAATGAGCTGGTATCTTGACATCTACAGCCTCGGCGACGAGCCGGCTCTCTCAGAAGGAGACCTTCCTCTCTACCGGAAGATGATCCCTCAGCTCATGTCCACATCAAACATGATGATATGGGGCAACGGATGGAAAAGCCTCAGGATGCTTTCTGTCATTTCCGCCCAAAAGGAACCAGAAAAAGCAACCTACCTCAGCGCCTCTTACACTTCAGATTCCACATCCCCGACAATGAGGATGTGGCTGGGGGAAAAACTCAGGACCATATCCTTCAAGTCAGAAGACAAGAAGCAGACTTTCTATGACGCGACAGCAGAGGAATGTATCGCCGGTGCAGAAAGCATCCTCAAAAAAGACAGCATGTTCGCGGTGCTGCCAATCCAGGACTGGATGAGCCTGGACTCCAAAATCCGCAGCCGCTTCCCTTATTCAGAGAGAATCAGCGACCCTCAGAGCAAAGACCAGGTCTGGAAATACCGTATGCACATAACGTTAGAGAGCCTGCTCAAGGCAGACTCTCTTAACAATCTAATATCAAAGATGATATCCGATTCCGGCCGTTAGCTTTCTATTTATTGGCTGAATAATCTGAGGCCAATGAAACAAGATGCTTGAACAAAGGCAGGAAAGTGTTGTTTCCGGAGTACACGAAACCTTCCGGATGGAACTGCACCCCGTATGACTTGCCGTCCGCGCTCTCGATGGCCTCGATGATTCCGTCAGGAGCCTTGGCTGTTACCTTGTAGCCAGGTGCCACCTTTCCGCAGGCCTGGTGGTGGAAGGAATTGACAGCTATCTTTTCTGTACCCAGAAGCTTTGCAACCAAAGAACCTTTGACAATTTCTATCGTATGGCTGCCGTATGAACGCGGAGCGTTCTGGCGGTGCTGTATGGCACCCGGAACTTCTGAAGGAATATCCTGGATCATGTCTCCGCCCATGGCTATGTTCAGGCACTGGATACCTCGGCAGATGCCGAAAACAGGAATGCCTTTCTTGATTGCCTTGCGGATGAGCATCAGGTCATAGATGTCTCTGTCCGGAACCACCTCTCCCAAAAAACGGCTTGGCTCCTGGCCGAAAAGAAGCGGGCTTACGTCCTCACCGCCAGTCATTACAAGACCGTCTATGCGGTCAAGATACTCGTCAATTTCCTTCTCGGATGTAGTAATCGGGATGACAACAGGAATGCCTCCGGCCTTCCTGACACTTTTGACGTATGTCATTCCCACTTCAACAGTTGTTCCGTCTATTGAGCAGGAGATTCCTATCACCGGTTTCTTCTGGTTCTGTGCAGAAACCGGAATTGCCAGCAGCAGTGCCGCCAACAAAAAACTTATGTTCTTGAACAGTCTTTTCATGCTGAATGAATGTTTTTGACTTGATTATCTTTTGGTTTATTCCTGACGGCTGCTCTATTTCCTTGTCCAGCCACCGAAGGCCTTCTCCTCGCCTTCTCCGAACTCCTGGTCAAAGCCTGTAACCTTGCCGTCTTCCATTCTGAAAGTCAGCTCAAAGCCGTGTCCGTCGCTGCGGAAGACATAGGTTGTGCCGCTCTTGTGCTTGAGCTCCTTCTTCCACTCTTTCACTCCGGCGAACTTTGCAGGAATCCTGTAGAGCTTGCCCTTCTCGTATGTTATGATGATATCTCCGAACGGAGCTTCCTTGGTATAGGTTCCGGCAAAGATGCTCTTGTCTGCGACTTCAGGCAGAACCTCCGGTTTCGGTTTGGCATTTGCCTCAGCGATAGCCTTGTCTCTGGAAGTGGTGTAGTCTTTCCAGTACTCTGCGCTGTAGTCCCTGAGCGGTTCTTCAGCACCTCTGACAAGATCTATAACTCTTCTCATGATGGCGTATCTTGGGTTAGCTCCGACCTCGCAGTTAAGAAGTACGCAACCAGCCAGCTTGAGTTCAGGAACATAGTAGCAGATAGCGGTAACGCCCCAGGAAGTTCCGGTGTGGAAGTAAAGCTTGTAATCGTGATTCTGCTCTATGAACCAGCACATTCCATAAAGTCTCATCATAGATGAATCCTGGCTTACCACCGTATATCCCCTGTGCAGAGGGAGCATCGCCTTTCTCGGCATCACAAATGTGGTGTCCTTTACGTTTCCTTTTTCATCGCGGTTTACGATGTATCCGTTGTTGCAGTGGAACTGGGCATATTTGATCAAGTCTTCAACAGTGGAGCAGAGACTTCCAGCCGGGCCTATCACGGTCAGCCAGTTGAGGGCCTGCTCGTCTCCGTAGAGAGGAAGAACGTCAACCTTCCCGCCTCCGGCGTATGTGTAGTCGTGAGGAGTAACCACATCCTTTGCAGAAGCAAATCCGTCTGCATTCATCGTTGAGGATTTCATTCCCAGCGGTTTGAACACCCTTTCACGGACATTATCTTCCCAGCTCTTGCCTGTGTATTTCTCAATGAGCTTGGAGCATACCACAAATGTTATGTTGTTGTAGTCGTATCCGCTGCGGAAGCTGAAACCAGGCTTCAAAAAACCAAGAAGCTTGTATGTATCCTCCCTGTCATAGCCAAGATTCCCGAAGTATGTTCCTGCCTCGTCCACCAATCCTGTAGAGTGCAGAAGGGCATCCCTGACAAGCATATTGTTGGATACATACGGATTGTCTTTGAACATCTCAAAGTCCGGCAGAAGGTTCTTTACGGTATCGGTCCACTTGAACTTTCCCTCGTTTACCAGTTGAGCCATCACGGTTGCCGTAAAAGACTTGGAAACAGACGCTATCTGGAACAAAGAAGAAGTCTTTACAGGATCTCCAGGCTTGTTCACCACAGGTTTTACGCCGGCCTGGGTGAATTTGCATTCGTCATATTTCACTCCGGCAAAGCCGACTCCGTTTGCGGGGCGGAGTTCCTTCACTCCGTACGCCTTCATAAAGACAACCTTGTTGTCCACAGACACAGCCACGGCCGCACCAGGCAGCTGCCAGGTATCCATTACCTGCACAACATAATCATCAATCTTCTTTGCAAGTTCTTCGTTCTGGGCAAAAGAAGGCGCACTCATAAGAAGCGCCAATGCCGACAATAGAAATATACGTTTCATAAGCCTTTGTTTAAAACCGGCAATCCAGTAAACAGGAATGATTGCTCCTTACAAATATAATCTTTTTCAGGTTTGTTTGCACCTAAATTACACTATCTTTATATCGCGATTAAAAAGAAGGTTATGGCAAAGGTCAAGAAAGCGTTTTTCTGCTCAAACTGCGGTTATGAAAGTCCTAAATGGCTGGGGCAGTGCCCCTCCTGCGGACAGTGGAACACTATGATGGAAGAGGTTGTAAGCCGCTCCGAAGGAGGATCTTCGAAGAGCTATGCAGTTCCTGGGGTAAATGCCAAACCACAGAAACTCTCTGAGATAGAAGCTGATGGAAACGAGGAGAGAATCATTCTTTCTTCCTCTGGCGATGGCAGCGGCAGCCTCAGCGAACTTGACAGGGTTCTGGGCGGAGGAATGGTTAAAGGCTCCCTGGTACTGATCGGTGGAGAGCCTGGCATCGGGAAATCCACCCTCAGCCTGCAGATTCCGCTTTCCAATCCAAGCCTTAAAACCCTCTATGTATCAGGCGAGGAGAGCGCCCGCCAGATAAAGATGAGGGCAGAAAGGCTGGGGGGTATCCACGACGGCTGCTACATACTTCCGGAAACATCCTTGGATAACATCATAGACCAAGCAAAGGCCATCAAGCCGGAGCTGATGATAATAGACTCCATCCAGACAATCTTCTCCACTGCTGTTGAGTCTTCCGCAGGAAGCGTATCACAGGTCAAGGAATGTGCCGTTTCCCTTCTGAGGTTTGCCAAGGAAACCAACACCCCGGTCATAATCATCGGCCACATAACCAAAGACGGAACAATTGCCGGACCAAAGGTTCTGGAACATATCGTGGATGTCGTGCTCCAGTTTGAAGGAGACACCAGACATTCATTCCGTATCCTAAGAAGCATCAAAAACCGCTTTGGGGCATCAGCGGAACTGGCTGTCTATGAGATGACCGGAACCGGTCTCAGAGAAGTCCTCAACCCGAGCGAGATGTTCATCTCCACCCACGAGGAAAGCCTGAGCGGCAGCGCCGTTGCCGCCACGCTGGACGGCACCCGCCCGTTCCTGATAGAAGTACAGGCTCTTGTTTCCACGGCAGCCTACGGCACTCCTCAGAGATCCGCCACAGGATTCGATGTCAGAAGGCTCAACATGCTGCTTGCCGTACTGGAAAAGAGAGTCGGTTTCAAGATCGGGGCAAAGGATGTGTTCCTGAACATCGCAGGAGGCATCAAGGTAGCAGACCCGGCCTGTGACCTTGCCATCATAATGAGCATCCTGTCTTCCAACTTCGATGTTGCCGTCAGCCAGAAATACACTTTTGCCGCAGAGGTTGGCCTGAGCGGAGAGATAAGACCCGTCTCACAGGTGGAAAGAAGAATCGCCGAGGCGGAAAAGCTCGGATTCGAGAGAATCTACATCTCCTCCTACAGCCAGAAGGAAGAAAAGCAGCACAGGAAGATAAAGGTCATCCGTGCCGCTTCAATCCCGCAGATAGTCCGCGACATCTTCCAGGAATAAAAGTTTACTAAATATGAAACTTTTTTCATATCTTTGCAAAAAATAAAGGATATGAAAAAGTTTGAATTCATAAAAGATCTGAGAAAGAGCCGGGGAATGACGCAGACCCAGGTCGGCATCTTGGCTGGTATGGGCAAGACTCAGATTTCCAGGATGGAGAGAGGTACATTGGGAAGTATTGAAACAGTCTCCAGAGTACTGGATGCTTTAGGGTATGAAATGGTGATAGATTTTCGCGATCTAAGGAAATCTGAGGTCCTCGATTCTGAAACCGTTCTCTCTATGCTAAAAGTTTACTATTTAAACAACTTTAAAAACCTAGGCATTGAAAAACTCGGACTCTTCGGCAGCTTTGCAAGAGGAGAACAGACTGAAGAAAGTGACATTGATATTTTAATAACGCTCAAAACACCAAGTCTATTCCTATATGGCAAAATAGCTGGAGAACTTGAACAAGTTTTCGGCAGGAAGATAGACCTGATTTCTTCAAAATCCAGACTAAACGATTCGTTCAGAAAGCAACTGAAAAAGGAGGTAATCTATGTTTCCTGAAAAAGCCAGAACCATCTCATTGCTTGAAGATATCATCAAAGAAACAAACCTGCTTCTTGAAATGTCCAGACAAATTAAAACTCATAACGATTTTGTTTCAGATATGTCTGGTATGATTCTCTTCAGGGCTTGCAGCATGAGTCTCCAATATATCACAGAATGCTTCGTCAAAATCAAGAATCTTCAGGGACTTGATTTCTTCAAGCCATATCCATCCATTCCATGGCAATCAGTATTCGGGATGAGGAACTTTCTTTCTCATGGCTATGGCGATGTAGATGCAGAAGGTATCTTCAACACCATCAAAACCGACATCCCTGCTCTGCTTTCTGTAACAGAAAAGATGCTTTCAGACTTGAAGGATTAAACTGCTTTTGCAAAGCGGCGGCGGCCAGACAGGTCTTCCATGATGCTGATATTCTGGAAGTTTTTGTCTTTCAGCATCTGCTCAAGTTCCTCTGCAAAAAGAGGGTTGATTTCAAAGTAAAGTTTGCCGCCAGGGTAGAGAAGCTCCCTTGCCATCTCCGCAATTTTGCGGTAGAAAAGAAGCGGGTCTTCATCGCTGACAAAAAGGGCCTGCCCAGGTTCAAAATCCAGCACGTTTTTGTGCATCAGGCTCTTTTCTCCCTCAGCGATATACGGAGGATTGGAGACGATCACATCCAGTTTTCCGATGAAGGACTTCAGGACAGAAAAACCATTGGAAGGAGGCAGCACGCTCTGAAGCACGTCATATTTGAAGAACATCGGCCAGCGGCGGTCCAAGGTAATCCGCTGGCCTTTGGCGTATTGGAGAGCCGTGTCTGAAATGTCGCAGCCATAGGTCTCAAGAGTTCTGGAAGAAAATCTTGGGCTCAGGATCTTGTGGAGGCTCCAGGCGATGCAGCCGCTGCCGGTACACACGTCAAAGATCTTGAAAGAGCGATGCGCCTCGGGAGAGAAATTCCCCGCTTTTCCAGAAGTGATGCCCGTGTCCGTAAATCCGGGACACCGGACGCATTTTACAGGGGTTTTTGATGCCGGTGTCCGTAAATTCGGAACACTGGCATCACCTGAAAGGAACTCTCTCTTTACATCCTCAGCGATGAGGTTGACAAGTTCTTCTGTTTCAGGCCGTGGAATCAGGACGCCAGGTCCGACCTTGAACTTTTCTCCGCAGAAATACTCGAAGCCGGCAATATATTGGATTGGTTCACCGGAAGCCAGACGCTCTATGACATCAGAAGGGTTCAAAGTGCCATTATCTGTTTTATGAGCGCCCTGTGAAACCCGCACACCCTGAGTTCCCAGACCCTGACCAGCAGGGGAAGAATTTTTTGAAGATAAAACCTTTTCTGAAGCGGCGGGAATATCTTCGTCCGGGTATGTCAGCTGGCGGGTTCGGGAAATGCCGTAGATGTCTTCAAGAGCTCTACGTGCTATAGCCAAAGCTTCTTCCGGAGAGTAAACGGAGGAAAGCCTTTTGCAGCACTCTTTAATGAAATCTATAACAGCTTTCATAGGCGTTTTTCTTAAGCTCTTGATTTCGTGGTCTTTATAAAAATGTGGGGTAGCGAAAACGTCCACCCCACATTAAGTTATTTCGCTCACTTCCAGCCGTTTACCAAAAACGGCCTCATCCAAGTCTCTTGAGCTGGACGGTGAAGTGGCGCATCAGCGGAGCTTCCCATTCGATTGCCACTCCGCGGGTTATGCTCTTGCGGCGGTCATAGACGTTCTTGAGAGCTGCCGCAATGACCTTCATGTGATTGTCCGTGTAAACCCTTCTCGGAATGGCAAGACGCAGAAGGTCAAGGCCTCCGAAGCGGTTCTGTCTTGTTACAGGGTCACGGTCTGCAAGCATGTATCCTATCTCGCAGGCGCGGATACCGGCCTCGAGGTAAAGTTCGCAGGTAAGTGTCTGGGCCGGGAATTCCTCCTTAGGGACATCGGTGAGCACCTTGTCCGCATCCACGAAGATGGCGTGTCCGCCGGCAGGCCTCTGGTAAGGGATACCGTACTCGTCCAGGAGGCTTGCAAGGTACTGGACCTGATGAATCCTGGTCTGGAGCATGTCAAACTCCGTATTCTCGTCAAGACCCTGGGCAAGGGCATTGAGGTCTCTGCCGTTCATTCCTCCGTATGTCACATAGCCTTCAAACGGTATGCAGAAGAGTTTGGCGCCCTCGTACCACTCCTTGCGGTTGGTTCCGATGAAGCCACCCATATTCACCACTCCGTCTTTCTTGGCGCTCATTGTCATTGCATCGGCGTCAGTGTACATCTCAAGGGCGATTTCCTTTATGGTCTTGTCTGCATAGCCTTCTTCACGTGTCTTGATGAAATAAGCGTTTTCCGCAAAACGGGCTGAGTCTATGACAACCGGAACCCCGTACTTGTGGCAGAGGGCACAGGTGTCCTTGATGTTCTTCATGGAAACAGGCTGTCCGCCAACGGTGTTGTTGGTTACGGTAAGAACCATGAACGGAACGTTGCCCTTGTTCTCAACCAGCACTTTCTCAAGCTTTTCCAGAGAGACATTGCCTTTGAAAGGAACTTCTTTCTGGGTGTCTTTGGCATCGTCGCAGGTAACGTCTATGGCCTTGGCGTGGCGGCTTTCTATGTGGCCTTTGGTGGTGTCGAAATGAGCGTTGCCCGGAACCACGTTCCCTTCCTTCACCAGGTATGAGAAGAGAACGTTCTCCGCCGCCCTTCCCTGGTGGGTCGGGATGACATATTTCATCCCGAAAATCTTCTTGACCATTGCCTCGAACTTATAGAATGAGGTGGCACCGGCATAGCTTTCGTCTCCGAGCATCAGTTCAGCCCACTGGCGGTCGCTCATTGCGCCGGTTCCGCTGTCGGTGAGAAGATCTATATAAACTTGTTCTGCTTTGAGTTGAAATACGTTGTAATGAGCCTCGGCCAGCCACTTTTTCCTCTCTTCGAGAGTTGAGCGGCGCATAGGCTCAACCATTTTTATTTTCCACGATTCTGCAAAAGGTAATTCCATATCTATATGTGTTGATGTTAAACTTAGGTTCCTGCCTCTCAAAGCTTGGAAATGGAAACATAAGCTTACCGTCCGGCCTCTTCTATCAGGCTGGTTATAAAGTCTTTGATATCTATTCCTGCGGTTCTGAGCATATTAGGGACAAGGCTCATCTTTGTCATGCCCGGAACTGTGTTGACCTCCAGGAAATAAATGTCTTCTTTCTCCGTAATGATATAGTCCATTCTCACTATGCCGCGGCATCCCATATAAGAATAGATGCTTTCCGTCAGGTTCTGGATCTTTGAGGTAAGTGTCTCCGATATGCGGGCCGGACAGATTTCCTGGCTCTCTCCGAGATACTTGGCCTCAAAATCAAAAAACTCGCGGTCCGTGACGATCTCCGTTACCGGAAGAGCGCAAATCCTGCCGTTGAACTTGTATGCCCCGCAAGTGACTTCCCTGCCGCTTACCGCTTCCTCCGCAAGAATGGTCCCGCACTCTTTGAAAGCTGTCCGGATGGCCGGTTCAACTTCTTCCTCGGTCTTTACCTTGGTGACACCGAAGCTGCTGCCTCCGACAGTAGGTTTGACGAACATCGGAAGCCCCACCTGACGTATTATCTCGCGGACGGAATACGGCCTGTTGCAGCTGATGAAGATGTCGTCGGCCATCTTCACTCCGGCAAAGTCCAGGAACCTCTTGCATGAATGTTTGTCAAAAGTTATCGCTGAGACAAATGAGGAACAGGTTGTGAAAGGGATTTTCTGCATCTCAAGATAGCCCTGAAGAAGGCCGTTTTCCCCCGGCGTACCGTGAATCATTATCAGGGCGGTGTCAAAGGCTTCCTCTTTCCCTATTTCCGGATCCTGGAAAGAAAACCGGTTCTTGTCTATGACAGGACAGCCTGAATGAACGAGAATATCCTCCAGAGTTCTTGCAGAAGAGGGCAGTACATACCAGTTGATCCCCTCTATGAAAACCAGGCGAGGCAGATATTTTTCCCTGTCTATATGGTCCATCACGTTGAGTGCCGACTGGGCACTGACCTGTCTTTCGGAGGAATCTCCTCCGCACATGACTGCTATCTTCTTCATTGGCTATTTGTTCTTGCCTAATTCTCTTCAATAAAGTTGTCCAAATCGGACGGGTATTCTTCTGTAGCTCCGGAGGTTACGCAATCCATACTATATCCGGCAGGTTTGGTGAACTTATCATCTATGGATATGTTTATAGAAGGGTCGTCCAGAACTTTCTTCATCATGATAGCCCAGATAGGAAGGGCTACGGAAGCTCCCTGTCCCTGGCCTGTCCAGCGGAAATGCACCTGACGGTCCTCTGCTCCAACCCAGACACCTACCGTAAGACGAGGCACATATCCTATGAACCATCCGTCCGAGTTGTCGTTGGTTGTTCCGGTCTTGCCGGCTATCTCTCCACCGGTTATGTAACGTCTTATCCTGGAACCGGTTCCCCCATCCACTACACCTCTCATCATCTGGACCATCGTATAAGCGGTATTCTCTCCTATGGCCTCCCTCTTACGGGACGCGAAATTGGTCAGCACCCTGCCGTTCTTGTCCTCTATCCTGAGCACGAACTGAGGCTCCACGAACACACCCTTGCTCGGGAAGGTATTGAAGGCGCTCACCATCTGGTAAACAGGAACATCGGCACTTCCGACACAAAGAGAATGCACTGGTTCCAGATAGCATTTGATACCCATATTGTGAGCCATCCTCACCAAGGCCTCCGGCCCGAACTGCTTCATCAGATAAGCGGCGACATTGTTGTTGGAAGCCATCAGTCCCCATCGCAGAGTTACAGTAGCTCCGTTTCCGCCGCCTTTAGGAGTCCAGACGGTATTGCCTATGACAAAGGACTGTGGCTGGTTGACAGTAACATCGCATGGAGTGAAGCCTTCCTGCATGGCCAGCGTGTAGAGGAACGGCTTGAATGTGGAACCCACCTGCCTTTGGCCCTGCATAACCTGGTCATACTTGAAATAGTTGTAGTTGGCTCCGCCCACATAAGCCCTGACATATCCGGTTTCAGGCTCTATGGCCATAAGACCTGTCCTGAGGAAAGCCTTGAAGTATTTGATGGAGTCGTTAGGAGTCATCGTGGTATCTACGTATCCCTTACCTTTCCAGGAGAACACCCTCATCTTGGTAGCCTTGTCAAAACTCTTTTCAATTTCGTCCTCGCTGTAGCCGGCTTCCTTCATGTTTTTGTAGCGGTCAGACCAACGGCGGGCCCTCTTCATCAAAGACTCCACCACATTGGCAGGAGTATTGTCTGCAAACGGGTAGTTCTTCCTGTATTTGAGGTCTTCGTTGAACTGAGGCTGGAGATACTTCAGATGCTCAACAGCGGCCTGCTCCGCGTATCTCTGTATCTTGGCGTTGATAGGCGTGTATATCTTAAGTCCGTCTTTCTCAAGTTCATATTTGGTGCCGTCCGGCTTGAGGTTCTTGTTAAGCCAGCCGTAAAGCGGGTTGTCTTTCCACGACGCTGAATCCTGGCTGTACTGGTTCATGTCCGTATATTTGGACTTTACAGGCTTGCTGGCGCTCATTATCCTCTTGAGCATATCCCTGAAATACGGGGCCTGCCCATTTGAAACGTCAACATCTCCCTTGGATGCCAGGACAATAGGCAGCTTGACAATGGAATCGTACTGGGAATCTGTAAGGTACCCGTACTTGTTCATCTGCTTTATAACGTGATTGCGCCTCTGGAGCGCAAGGTCAGGGTTGCGGACCGGATTGTATTTTGTTGGCTTGTTGACCATTCCCACAAGCAAAGCCGCCTCTTCAACATTGAGGTCTTTCGGAAGCTTCCCGAAAAATGTAGAAGACGCGCTCTTGATTCCGTAGGCGTTCCTCCCGAAGAAAACAGCATCCAGGTACATGCTCATTATCTCTTCTTTGGTATAGCTTCTTTCCAGCTTGATGGCTGTGATCCACTCTTTGAACTTGGTGATAATCAGATGCAGTTTTCCGGCGCCCGGCTCTCTTGGGAAAAGACTCTTGGCAAGCTGCTGGCTGAGGGTGCTACCACCTCCACCGCTTGCCCTGTTGCCAAGCATAAGGCTCTTTACGGCCACCCTGACAAGGCTCTTTCCGTCTATGCCGCTGTGCTCATAGAAACGGGCGTCTTCCGTGGCAACCAAAGCATCCTTCAGGTTCTGGGAAAGCTCCTCATAATTGGAGAAGGACCTGTTCTCTATGTGGTAAGTGTTGAGAAGGGTCCCGTCCTCAGCGATGATCTGGGTAGCCAGGTTGCTCTGCGGATCTTCAAGTTCTTCAAAAGAAGGTATGTCTGCAAAAATCCAAACCATCAGAAGCATGAAAAGGACAAAGATGATTGGACTGAACACCAGCAGCCACAGCCACTTTTTAAACCGTTTTGTATTCTTGATCTTCATTTTTCCTGTTTTTCCGAAAAACAAAAATACAAATAAAAATTTGGAAAGAATGGGAGTTAATGATTTACTTTGCACCTCTGTTAAAAACAAATGACGGGAATATGGGAGAGAAACTTGTAATCGTGGAGTCACCGGCCAAGGCCAAGACTATCGAGAAATTTCTTGGAAAGGGCTATACTGTAAAATCGAGCTTCGGGCACATTTGCGACCTGCCCAAGACAGCGTTGGGAATCGATATAGAGAACGGATTCAAACCAAAATATCAGGTTCCGGCAGACAAGAAGAAACTTGTGTCTGACCTGAAGGCCCTGGCCTCAAAGGCAGACACCGTATATCTGGCTTCCGATGAGGACCGCGAGGGAGAGGCCATAGCATGGCACCTCCAGAAGAACCTGGGACTGAAACCGGAAAACACTAAGAGAATTGTCTTTCATGAGATTACAAAAGACGCCATACTGAATGCCGTACAGCATCCAAGAAACGTTGACGAGAATCTGGTGAACGCGCAGCAGGCCAGAAGGGTCCTGGACAGGATAGTGGGATTTGAACTTTCTCCGGTCCTTTGGAGAAAGGTAGGCAAAGGACTTTCCGCAGGAAGGGTCCAGTCTGTTGCCGTCAGGCTGATAGTTGACAGGGAAAGGGAGATCCAGCAGTTCCAGCCAGCCCCTTACTTCAGCGTTAAGGGTATATTCCATCCTCAAACTCAGGCTGAGAAAATTCATCTGAACGCAACTTTGGACGGCAGGTTTTCTACTGAACAGGATGCCTTGGCTTTCCTCCAGAAATGTAACAGCGGATGCCGCTTCAGCATCTCGGCCATAGAAAAGAAGCAGATTACACGCTGCCCTGCTCCTCCTTTCACAACCTCCGCCCTCCAGCAGGAGGCCAGCCGCAAGCTCGGCCTGTCTGTTTCCCAGACCATGAGGATAGCCCAGAAACTTTACGAAAGCGGTCTGATCACATATATGAGAACAGACTCCACCAACCTTTCTTCTCTGGCCATCAACACAATAAAGCAAGCTATCACAGAAAGCTACGGAGAAAACTACTCAAGGGTCCGTCAGTTCCACACACATTCAAAGGGCGCACAGGAAGCGCACGAAGCAATCCGCCCTACCTACGCCGCCAACAAGACCATTTCCGGAACTCCTTCTGAAAAGAAACTTTATGAACTGATCTGGAAAAGAGCCGTGGCTTCACAGATGGCAGACGCTGTCCTGGAAAAGACATCCATCACCATATCTTCTGACAAGTTCTCTGAAAAATTCATCTGCGAAGGCGAAAAAATCCTTTTCGACGGATTCCTGCGCCTGTACATAGAGGGAAAGGACGACGAGCCGGAAGAGGAGAACCTCAACCAGCTCATTCCAAACCTGGAAAAGGGAGACGGCATGGAGGCCCTCACGATAGAAGCACAGCAGAAGTTTACTCCTAAACCTCCGCGATATTCAGAGGCGTCCCTGGTCAAGAAGATGGAAGAGCTGGGTATCGGAAGACCAAGTACCTATGCTCCTACCATCACAACTATCACAAGCAAGAGAGGCTATGTGGTAAAGGACACCAGACCTGGAACAAAGAGGGAATCCCTGAAAATCGTCCTCCAGAATCCCGGAACGGTCCCTGGAGCCGGAACCATCAAGACATCCTCCGTTTCTGAAACCGTAGGCGCAGAGAAGAACAAACTCTTCCCACAGGACATGGGCACGGTGGTAACCCGCTATCTTGAAGACAATTTCAAGGAAATCATGGACTATGGCTTCACGGCAAAGGTTGAGGAAGACCTGGATAATGTGGCGGAAGGAAAAGAGAACTGGACCAGCCTGATATCATCCTTCTACTCTCCTTTCCACAAGATTGTCTCTGAACAGAACCAGGAACACACTCACGTGAACTCGGAAAGGGAACTCGGAACAGATCCCCAAGACGGCAAGCCTGTCTTTGTAAGACTTGGCAAGTTCGGTCCGCTGGCGCAGAAAGGAAAGTCAGACGATCCACAGAAAAAGTTCGCATCGCTGAGGAAAGACCAGTCGATAGAAACCATAACACTTGAGGAGGCCCTCAAACTGTTTGAACTTCCAAGGATCGTAGGAACAATTGACGGCAAGGAAGTTACAAGCGCAATCGGAAGGTTCGGCCCTTACATAAAGTATGACGGCAAGTTCTTCTCCCTTGCAAAAGGACAAGATCCTTACACCGTTACGATAGAACAGGCCCTGGAACTCATCCAGGCCAAGGAGCAGGCTTCCCAAAACAGCGTTTTGAAGGAGTTCCCCGAAAATGACATCCAGATAATAAACGGAAGGTACGGCCCATATATCAAGCATGCCGGCGGAAACTACAAGATAGGCAAAGGAACCAAGGCGGCAGAAACTCTCACTCTGGAAGACTGCCTTGCCATAGTGAACAACACCCAGGCCACCAACTCCAGGAAAACAGCAACAAGAACCAGAAAAAAGACCAAATAGAGGACCGAAATGTCAGGCAACTATATCAAAACCGCGTACTCGAAGCTTTACAGTGTCTCAAAAGGGATGGACAAGACATCTTTGTACACTCTGGATGAATATCTGTCTGCTTCAGGAAAGAAACCACGCATCTACAAGAAGTCTGAGAAAAACGTGGACATTGTCATCTGCAAGGAAGATATTCCTGATGTCAACTTGCTTCGTCTCGGCAGGAGTTTCCCGTCCGCCCTCATCTGCTCCGGGGCCAACATACCGGTAAGCCTCATAGACAAGGTCAAGAAACAAAAGACTTTTTCTGTCATAGGTCTCCAGAAATACCTTTTCTTCCCCCAGATGGAGACGGCTCTCAACACCTGCGGGTTTGAAACGCTGAACCTCGGTCCGCTTAGAGACGACATGCCTGTATGCGAACCTTTACTCAGGAACGTCAAATATGTGTTCCTGGACATGACAAGCGTCAAACATTCCGATTATCCGTGGGACGGGAATGAGAACCCTAATGGATTCTTTGCCAATGAAATATGCCAAATTGCCAGATACATAGGCTTTTCCTGTGACCTGAAAGCCGTGTTCATATACGGAGTGCCGGAAAACGGTTGCCCTAATGTATGCTCAAACCTGGTAGCCCAGGTTGCATGGCACATCGCTGATGCAGTTGCAAACAACATCTACGAGAACCCGCAGGCAGAAAAACAGAAAGGAAAACTTCCAGACCATTTCGAACATAAGATTGTGGATTTCTGTTCACACGGAGACACGCTCACTTTCATAATGAGCGCCGCAACCGGAAGGTGGTGGATGGAAGTTCCCGTCATCAAGAAAAACACAACGGAACTTGTGGCTTGCACCGCCAACGATTATCAGACAGCCTGTGACGGACAGGTTCCGATGAGATGGCTCTATTATTACAACCGCTTGAATGCGATGTAACATTTTTTAATTTTTTTTGCCGTTAAGGTTAGGTTTTTATATTTTTGCAATAAACAAAACGGAAACCTTAAAATCCATCAATATGGCAAAGTATCAAATTGACGAAACCGATCAGAAAATACTGTCTGCATTGGTTAAAAACGCCAGAACCCCGTTCTTGGAAATTGCAAGAGACTGCGGAGTTTCAGGGGCTGCTATCCACCAGAGATTCAAGAAAATGGAATCTCTTGGAATCATCACTGGTTCACGTCTGCTTGTCAAACCTTCCACCCTCGGATTGGATGTTTGCGCCTTTGTAGAAGTCAATCTTTCTCCGGTCAACAAGTATCCTGAAGTGATAGAAGCCCTCAGAAAAATTCCTGAAGTTGTAGAGTGTCATTTTGTAACAGGAAGACATACCCTGCTTCTGAAAATGTACTGCTTCAACCACGATCACCTGCTGGATATCCTGATAAACACTATCCAGAATATTCCTAGTGTCCAGGATACCGAAACCCTTGTTTCACTTGACCAGGCTATCGAGCGCCAGGTGTGGGTCAAGGACCATCCTGAAGAAAAAGGATATCACAGGAAAGAAAAGAGAGGCCCTAAGAAAAGAGGCTAATCTTCCGGGAGGAGCATAGAGGCAAACTTGAGATCGTCCTTGGTGGTGATTTTCAGGTTGAACTTACTTCCCTCCACAATATCAAATTCATATCCGCTACTCTCCATTACGGTTGCATCATCTGTAAACGTTGGAGAGTACGGTTTTTTATATGCCAGCTTAAGACGGGTGGAGTCGAATACCTGCGGCGTCTGGACCAACATATAGTTTTCCCTTACCACAGGATGGGTGCCTGCTGGAGATCCGTCTTGGGAGAACTCTCTTTTCCTCATCGATTCCACTACTGAAACCGCAGGGATGACACCTGCGCATCTGCCCCCCAAAGGATAAGTGAAGAGCTCGGTGATCAGTTCTTTCGGAACTATCGGCCTTACGCCGTCGTGCACAGCCACCACGGCTCCGTCCGGAACCACCTCCAGGGCAGAACGCACAGAGTGGAAACGGGTAATTCCACCAGGCACGATGGTGTGGGGAATGTACAGGTTGTGCTTGTTGTAGTAGTCTTTCCAGATATCTATGTGAGAAGGAGGAAGGACCAGAATGATTTCCACCGGAAGGTCAAGGGACGTAAACAGCTCTATCGTTCTGAGCAATATCGGTTTCCCGTTGAGGTCCAGGAACTGCTTGGGGACTTTGGCCTTCATCCTTTTCCCCACTCCCCCGGCCGTTATGACTGCATAATACTTCATTTGTTCATTTTTAACTGGACAAAATTATAAAATATTTGACCTAAATTCTTAAATTTGTAGGTACCCAAAAAAGGTGACATCGTGAAAACAATAAGAAGAGCATTGATCTCCGTCTATTACAAAGACGGAATCGCAGACATATCAAGACGTTTGGAACAGGATGGAGTGGAAATACTGTCCACGGGCGGCACTGCTTCTTTCCTGGAAGAAAACGGTATAAAAGTTACCAAGGTTGAAGATATCACCCATTATCCTTCCATACTCGGCGGCAGGGTGAAGACCTTGCATCCTTCGGTTTTCGGCGGTATCCTGGGAAGAAGGGACAACCCCAAGGACGCGGAGGAATCCAGAACCTATGGCATTGAGCCTATAGATCTTGTAATCGTAGATCTTTATCCTTTTGAGGAATATGTGGCCAAAAACGCTTCTCACGCAGAAATCATCGAGAAAATAGATATCGGAGGCATTTCTCTGATAAGAGCTGCTGCCAAAAATTATCAGGATGTGGTTATCGTACCGTCCAGGAAACAGTACGGGTTCCTTTCAAAGATCCTCCAGGAACAAGGCTGCCAGACAAACCTGCAACAAAGGGAATACCTTGCAACCATGGCCTTCGGAGTTTCCGCTTCTTACGACAGTGCCATCTTCAACTATTTCAACTCCGACGCCAAAACGCCGGCTTTCAGCAGATTCTCCTCCCAGGCCAAGATTCTAAGGTATGGGGAGAATCCTCACCAGAAGGGCTGCTACTTCGGAAGCAAGGAATCTCTCCCGGCCCAGCTCCACGGAAAGGATCTGTCACACAACAACCTGTTGGATGTTGAGGCTGCCATAGAGCTCATCAGCGATTTTTCCGCCCCGACCGTTGCTATCATCAAGCACAACAACGCCTGCGGATGTGCATCGGCACCAACGGTTGAACAAGCCTGGGAAAAAGCTCTTGCAGGTGATCCTGTTTCCGCTTTCGGTGGAATAATAGTTACCAACCGGCCGGTAGGAAAGCTCCTTGCGGAGCAGATGAACAAGCTTTTCTTTGAAGTTTGCATCGCCCCAGCCTATTCAGGAGAAGCCCTGGCCATACTTGAGACCAAGAAAAACCGCATAATCCTTGTCCATGACGCACAGTCCCTCCCAAAGATGAAGTTCCGCTCCCTGCTCGGAGGTGTCCTCGTCCAGGAAAGAGACTCTTATGTAGAAACTGAAGCAGATTTGAAAGTCTGCACCAAAGTATCGCCGAAAAAGGAAAAGACCGAGGATCTGCTTATGGCCAACAAACTGGTCAAACACTCCAAATCCAACGCCATCGTTCTTGTAAAAGACAACCAGCTGATAGGCAGCGGTGTAGGGCAGACTTCAAGAGTAGATGCACTCAAGCAGGCCATTGCCAAGGCTCACTCCTTCGGGTTCTCAACAAACGGAGCAGTCCTGGCTTCAGACGCGTTCTTCCCGTTCAAAGATTGCGTGGAGATAGCCTTTGCCAACGGCATAGACACCATAATACAGCCTGGAGGATCCATAAGAGACAACGAAAGCATTGAATTCTGCGACAACAACGGAATGGCTATGGTAATGACCGGCATAAGACACTTCAAACATTAACAGAAAACAGCAGTACAGAAATATGGCATTTTCATTTTTAACCCAAGAACTTGCAATCGACCTCGGAACGGCCAACACCGTCATTTTCATGAAAGACAAGATCGTGGTCGATGAACCTTCTATCATCGCGATAGACATGAACACGAAAAAGCCGATGGCGGTCGGTAGAGAAGCTCAGATGATGTTAGGTAAGACCAACCCTAACATCAAGACTATAAGGCCTATGAAGGATGGAGTAATTGCAGACTTCCAAGCTGCCGAACACATGATCAGGGGTCTTATCAAAATGATAAACAGCAAAAGGACTTCCTTGTTCACTCCTAACCTGAAAATCGTCATAGCCATTCCTAGCGGAAGTACGGAAGTGGAGACCAGGGCCGTAAGGGATGCGGCAGAACATTCCGGCGGCAGGGATGTCTATATCATACTCGAGCCTATGGCTGCCGCCATCGGAATCGGATTGGATGTAGAACAGCCTTCCGGCCACATGGTTGTGGACATAGGAGGCGGAACTACGGAATGTGCCGTAATATCCCTTGGCGGTATCGTTTGGAACGAAAGCCTCAAGGTTGCCGGAGATGTGTTCACTTCAGATATCCAGCAGTATCTGAGGCAGCAGTACAACATCAGGATAGGAGAAGTCACGGCCGAGAAAATCAAGATGGCCGTAGGTGCCGCCATCCCGGAACTTGAAACCCCACCAGAGCCTTTCATCGCCAGAGGTCCTAACCTGATGACCGCCTATCCTGTTGAGGTTCCTGTAACCAGCATGGAGATAGCCCATTGCCTGGACAAGTCCATAGCAAAAATCGAGACCACCATCATCAAGGTTCTGGAGCAGACACCTCCTGAGCTTTACGCAGACATCGTGAAGGAAGGCATTTACCTCAGCGGCGGAGGAGCCCTGATAAGAGGCCTGGACAAGAGGCTCAGCGACAAGCTGAAAATACCGTTCCATGTTTCCGAGGATCCGCTGAAGGCTGTGGCCAGAGGAACCAATACGGCTCTCAAGAACATGGCTAAGCGCAATTATCTTCCACCTTATCTGTTCAGGTAGCCGGTAATGAAACTTCCTCCTCTAATCTATAACTCGGTAGGAAAATTTCTGTTGTTCGTTCTCCTGGAAACTGTCTGCATACTGCTCCTTGTCAAGAACAGTATCATTCAGCAGTACAGGATAATGGAGGGGGTACGCAGTGTACAGTCTTTCTTTTGGCAAAGAAGCACAAGGATAAAGGAGTACACATCCCTGTCGGAGAGGAACCGGGGCCTGGAGGAGGAAAATTCCAGACTTCTGCGCCAGAACATCATATACAAGAACCTTCTGGTCCGCTCGCAGGAAGAGAGCCGTCTTGAAGAGCTTTCTTCCCAGCTGAAGCTGAATGCCGGAGACTCATCTCTGGTCAGCTACTCATTCACCTTGGCAAAAGTGGTGAAGAACACCCTGAACACAGAGCATAACTATCTGATTCTTGACAAGGGAAAGAGAGACGGTATAACTGAAGACCTTGGAGTGGTTACCCCCAGCGGAGTCGTGGGAATCGTAAGGGGCGTAGGGGAAAAATTCAGCTACGTGCTTTCTTTCCTTAACCCCAAACAGAGCATAAGCGCCAAAACCGGCAAAGCTGAATCTCCGGGAACCCTCAAGTGGGAAGGCGGCAGCATATATAAGGCATACCTGACAGAAATCCCTTTGAATACGGAAGTTGCAAAGGGAGATACTGTTTACACAAGCGGAAATTCTTCTTTCTTCCCTTCAGACATACCGGTGGGAAAGGCCGTTTCTTTCTCGATAGAGAACGGGGCTCACAAAAGGGTGGAGGTTGAACTCCTGCAGGACTTTTCAAATCTGGATTATGTTATCATACTCAGGAATGAGGACAAGAGGGAGATAGACTCTCTCTCCGCACTTGTTCCCCCATCGCCGAAGAAATGATGAACTGGCTGAAATACATATACGCGTTTGTGGTGATCCTGGTGCTCCAGATCCTGTGCAGCGAGTTCATAAACTTGTGGCCGATGCTCTATATCGCTGTCATACCGTTGATGGTCATCCTGCTTCCGCCGAGTGTCAGCACTTATCTTGTGATGCTCTGCGGCTTCATCATAGGTCTGCTCACCGATGCCCTTTCTGACGGAGTGCTGGGACTGAATGCCGCCTGCTGCACTTTGGTTGGAGCATGCAAGAATATGATAACCAAGCCGATGCTCAAATACGACATCCACTCCGAGGAGTTTGATATGGAAAGCGGAGTGTTCAGGAAGGGCAAGCTGATACTGCTGCTGTTCCTGTGCTACCTTCTGTTCTTCGTGCCTTATGTGCTTCTGGACGGAGCCGGAGCTTCCGGTGCGCTTTTCCTCGTCATCAGGATAGTGGTCAATATCGTTGCAAACGTTGCAATATCTTATCTGCTCACAAGGTTATGGATAAGAAGGTTCTTCTCATAGCCGGTGTCCTTCTGGCCGCTCTGTGCCTTGTCGCCAGGATGTTCTACCTGCAGATAATAGACGAACACTATAAAGTCAGCGCGCAGAACAACGCCCTTCTGTATCAGACACAATACCCCGCCAGGGGAGAGATCAAGGACCGCAACGGCAACACGCTGGTAGGCAACAAGACCACCTATGACATAATGGTCACTCCAATTGACATCCAGGAGTTTGACACTGCAGATTTCTGCATGACCTTCCACGTGGACATAAATGACGTGAGGCGGAAGCTGAAAAACTACAGGGAGAACCGCCGCAAAATAGGGTACCAGACTTTCACTTTCATAAAGCAGGTATCTGGACAGGACTACAGCCACTTTGCAGAAAAAGCCTACAAGTTTCCGGGTTTTTACGCCATAAGCAGGACCGCCAGGGTATATCCCTATGAAGCCGGTGCCAGCCTGTACGGCTACATCAATGAAGCCGATTCCGCATATCTTGCCAACAATCCTGAATACCGCAGAGGAGACTATGTGGGAATCACCGGCATAGAGCGTTCTTACGAAGATGTGCTCAGAGGAAAAAAAGGCTACAACATAATGGTCCGCGATGTCCACAACAGGATCCGCCAAAGTTTCAAGAACGGAGAATATGATGTGGCGGCGGAGCCTGGCAAGGATTTGATAGCCAGCATTGACGGACCTCTCCAGCAGTATGGGGAAAGGCTTATGAAAAACAAGGTGGGAAGCATAGTGGCCATAGAACCATCTACAGGGGAGATCCTGGCCATAGTTTCCGCTCCCGGCCTTACGGTAGAAGACCTGTCCAACATACGCAAGGAGTATTCCCGCCTCGCTACAGACCCTTACAAGCCTATGTTCAACCGAGCGGTCATGAGCGCCTATCCTCCAGGCAGCGTATTCAAGACCGTGAACGCGCTCATCGCCCAGCAGAACGGAGTCATCAACTCTGAAACCCGCTTCTCCTGCTCAAGGGGTTTCTACTACGGCGGTGGAAAGATGGGCTGCCACGGGCACCGCTCTCCGCTCAATCTCAAGGAATCCATAATGATGAGCTGCAACGCCTACTATGCCAATGTGTTCAGAGCCATTATGAAAGATCCCGCCCATCAGCCCATATCCGAGGCTTTCAACCACTGGAAGGAGCAGGTCAACAAGTTCGGTATCGGCGTCAAGCTAGGCAGCGACTTTCCGGCTGAACTGCCCGGAACCCTTCCATCCACAAAGACATACGACAAGATCCACGGCAAAGGCAAGTGGAGCGCATTCAACATACTCTCTCTGGCTATCGGTCAGGGAGAGGTCGGAGCTACCCCTCTGCAGATTGCCAATGTCGCCGCGATTATCGCCAACAGAGGATATTATATAATTCCACATCTGATAAAGAACGCCCCGGATTCCGCCAGGAGGGCAAAATATACAGAGAAACACTGGGTGGACATAGACCGCCAGTACTTCGACCCCGTGGTTGAAGGCATGTACCTTGCCGTCAACGCTCCCGCAGGAACCGGAGGAACATCGCGGAGAGCCCATATAGATGATATAGTGGTATGCGGAAAGACAGGAACAGCCCAAAATCCCCACGGAAGGGACAACTCCGTATTCATGTGCTTTGCACCGAGAGAAAACCCGAAGATCGCAGTCTGCGTCTATCTTGAAAATGCCGGGGCGGGAGGCACTTGGGCAGCTCCGGTGGCTTCCCTTATCGTTGAAAAATACCTGAGAGGAGAGGTCCTGAGAAAAGAAATGGAACAATATGTAGAAAACACGGACCTCAAACATAATGTTCCGGTCAAAACAAAGAAGAGATGAGAGGCGCAGCATATACCAATTCTCCAAAGGCACGGCGGGTCGATTTAGGACTTGTCCTGTCTTACCTGTTCCTGGTCACGTTCGGCTGGCTGAACATCTATTCCGCCGTTTATTCGGAAGAACATGCTTTCATACTTGATTTCAGCCAAAGATACGGTTTGCAGTTTATCTGGATATGCATTTCTCTTGGTGTGGCCCTGACCCTTATATATCTTGTGAATCCGAGAAACCTTCCGCCGCTTTCCCCCGTGTTCTATGTGATAATGCTGGTTCTGCTGGCCGCAGTCATCTTCCTGGGCAAGGAGGTAAACGGGTCCAGAAGCTGGTTCTTCATAGGCTCTTTTGGACTTCAACCGGCTGAGTTCTCAAAGATTACAACAGCTCTTCTGCTTGCCTTCATAATGAGTCAGTACGGTTTCTCTCTCTTTAACCGGAAAGATGTCGTCCGCTCGGCACTGGTGGTGCTGATTCCTATAATCCTGATTTTGCTTGAAAGGGAAACCGGCAGCGCCCTTGTCTATGTGGGCCTGATCCTGGTCTTCTACATGGAAGGTCTGGCCGGATGGGTGATTTTGCTTGGCATCGGTCTGATTGCAATGTTCGTCATCACTATAGCAGCCTCTCCTCTGGCGGCCCTGGTGTGCGCGTTCGGAATATGCTCCATCGTGAGGTTTTTCCTCAACCGCAATCTTTTATGGCTGCTGATATCCATTGCATCAACAGTTCTGATGTGCTACATACCGGAACTGTCCAAGACGGAAACGTTCGGGTTTCTGAACATCCTGAAACCTGAAATCTGGGCACTTGTGATAATGACTCCATACATAGTGTTCTGGGTAAAAGACATCTTTGTCAGAAAAGAATCCAGGGAGGGCAGGTACCTGATATTTTGTCTTGCCCTTGCGGTGGTGATGGTCTTTTCCGTAAACCTGATCTTTGACAAGGTCCTCCAGCCACACCAGAAAGCCAGGATAGAGAACCTTCTGGGCATTACAGAAGACCTCCAGGGCATTGGCTACAATGTCCACCAGTCCAAGATAGCTATCGGAAGCGGCGGATTCACCGGCAAGGGATTCCTCAACGGGACCCAGACAAAATACAATTTTGTGCCTGAACAAAGTACGGACTTCATTTTCTGCACGGTGGGAGAAGAATGGGGGTTCTTGGGAAGCGTGCTGTTGCTCGCAGTCTATATCTTTATGATTACAAGGATCATACACCTTGCCTCAAAGAACAAAGACGCATTCACGAGGATATACGGATATTGTGTAGCCTCAATCTTCCTGATGCATGTGATGATAAATATGGGAATGACCATGGGGCTGCTGCCTGTCATCGGCATACCTCTGCCTTTCCTCAGTTACGGAGGAAGCAGCATGATGAGTTTCACCATACTGCTCTTCATTTTCGTCAGACTGGATATGGAGCGTCAGATGAAAGACGCTGAATTCTAATCTTCTGCCTTAGCCAGAATCATTGTGCTGTTGTGGCCTCCGAAACCGAAGGTGTTGCTCAGGGCTACCCTCACCTCTCTCTTCTGCGGAGTGTTGAACGTAAGGTTCAGCTTCGGATCTATTTCAGGATCATCCGTGAAGTGGTTTATTGTCGGAGGTATGATGCCGCTGTTGATAGCGTGGATACAAGCCATTGCCTCAACTGCCCCGGCTGCGCCAAGCAGATGGCCTGTCATGGACTTGGTTGAAGAAATGTTCAGTTTGTAAGCCGCTTCGCCGAACACTTCCTTGATAGCTTTGAGCTCAGCGATGTCTCCAAGATGGGTGGAAGTGCCGTGTACGTTGATGTAGTCAATCTCCTCAGGCTTCACACCCGCCCTCTTGAGAGCTGTTGTCATTGCAGCCTTTGCTCCCAACCCCTCAGGATGTGGAGCTGTGATATGATGTGCGTCTGCACTTATGCCACAACCCTTGAGTTCCGCGTAAATCTTTGCGCCTCTTGCCTTTGCGTGTTCATATTCTTCGAGAACAAGGATACCGGCACCTTCTCCGAGCACAAAGCCGTCCCGGTCCAGATCGAACGGACGGGAAGCTGTCTTAGGATCGTCGTTACGGGTGGAAAGGGCTTTAGCGGAATTGAAACCGCCTACACCCGGGATAGTGATTGCGGCCTCAGCACCGCCGGTAATGATCATATCCGCCTCATCCAGAAGAATGAGGTCGTAAGAACAATGGATAGCGTGTGATGAGGAAGCACAAGCAGAAACCGTAGCGAAGTTAGGACCCATAAAGCCGTACTTTATAGATACGAAACCTGCAGCTATGTCTGCTATCATTTTTGGAATGAGGAACGGAGTGAATCTCGGATGGCTGCCGCTGTTGACGAAATCAATCATGTTCTCCGTCATGGTTTCGATACCGCCCACACCGGAACCTATGATTACACCCGCACGGGATTTGTCCAGCTTCTCCAGGTCTATATTTGCATCAGCAACGGCCTGGTCTGCCGCTGCCACTGCAAACTGGCAGTAGCGGTCCATCTTGCGGGCTTCTTTCCTGTCTATATAGTTGAGGGGGTCAAAACCTTTCACTTCGCAGGCAAACCTGGTCGAAAATTCAGATGCGTCGAATCTGGTGATAGGGCCAGCCCCGCTGACGCCTTCATCAAGAGCCTTGAAATATTCTTCCACATTGTTTCCCAGCGGATTGAAAGTACCAAGTCCGGTAATCACCACTCTCCTCTTTTCCATAATATCTTGTTTTTGGGTTATCAAAAAAATGGGGAAACCCCTCGCTAAAAAACTTAAGGTTTCCCCTTTAAAGGCAATTGGAGCTTAGTTCTTCTGAGCCTCAATATATTTTACTGCATCACCTACAGTAGCAATCTTCTGCGCCTCTTCCTCTGGAATGGAAATCTCGAAAGCTTTCTCAAATTCCATAATCAGCTCAACTGTGTCGAGAGAATCAGCGCCAAGATCTTTTGTAAAGTTTGCCTCTGGAGTAATCTCGCTCTCATCAACTCCCAACTTCTCAACGATGATCTCCTTAACTTTTGAAGTAATGTCTGCCATGGTCAAAAATTTTAGTTAATACAATAAGTTTATAATTTTAGTAGGCTGCAAATATAAACATTTTTTTTTAATGAGTATATTTGTGCAAGGCAGGCCCCAGCCGGGGCTATGCAAAGCAAAACAGGTGCCAAAGAAAAAATCACGCTCAGAATGTACAGAATAGCCGTTTTTGCATCGGGAAGCGGAACCAATGCAGAAAACCTTATCCGCCACTTCAACCATGGACAGAAGACCAGCCCTGAGGCAAGGGTGGTACTTGTCGTCTGCAACAAGGAAAACGCAGGGGTCCTCAAGCGTGCAGAGAATCTGAATGTGCCTTATTCAGTGCTGAAAAAGAGCCAGTTGACTCTCAAGGACAATGATATTCATCCCGATATAACTGAAATTTTGGAAGAACACCGCATAGACTTCATCATCCTTGCCGGTTATCTTCTCCAAATACCGGCGGAACTTATAGAGTCATATCCGGGCAGAATCATAAACATCCATCCGGCTCTGCTCCCTTCCTACGGAGGAAAGGGAATGTACGGGGAGAGAGTCCACAAAGCGGTTCTCGAAGACATGAGAAAATATATCGCCGAGAATCCCGGCAGGCCGAAAGATTTCTACAGCGGCATCACAATCCACCTGGTAGATGAAGAAATGGACCACGGCAAGATCCTGTTCCAGGCCAAATTCATCCTCAGCCCTGATGAAACGCTTGAGTCCCTGGAAGAGAAGATCCACATCCAGGAACAGGCCAACTACCCAAGAGTGGCAGAAGCCTATCTCAAAACTTTATAATAAAAGGAAACGGCCAGGACTCTATAAAAGGAAACGGCCCGGATTCTTTACTGCCGCCTGTAGGCATCAAGACCCTTTTTCAGGAAAGCCACATAGTTGTCAACATTGAGGTCGTATCCCTTCGGCTCAACCAGAGGGTTGCCGTCAGAATCCAGAACCAGATAGAAAGGCTGGGCGTTTGCGCTGAACTTTTCCATCACAAACCTGGAGTTGATCTTTCCCATTCCTTTGAGGACTTTCCCGTCAGGAAGGGTAAGATAATCTTCCGGCAAGACCTCCATCTTGTCGTCTCCATAAAGAGAGCAGATGACAAAGTCGTTGCGGAGCATCTCCAGCACTTCAGGATCACTCCATACCCTGGCCTCCATCTCACGGCAGTTGACGCATCCGTGGCCGGTGAAATCAAAGAATATCGGCTTCCCCTGTTCCTTTGAAGCCTTCAGCGCTTCGTCAAAAGTAAAGTAGCCCACAAGGCCGTGAGGAAGATGCAGCTTGTCTGAATATTTGCGGTCCGGGACATTCATCGCCGAGGAAACCGAAGGGCTTCCCATTTGATATGTTCCTGTGGCCGAGCCGCTTGTGTGGGCAACTACAAAGTCCTGCGTCTGGATCGGAGGCAGATAGCCGCTGAGCGCCTTCAGGGGAGCGCCCCACATCCCCGGAATCATATACACCATGAAGGCAAAGCAGATTATGCCCAGAATGAGCCTGCCGACACCTACATGGTCAGAAGGAGAGTCGTACTTGAACCTGAGCTTGCCTATCAGATACATTCCCAGAAGACCTGCAATCACTATCCAGAAGGCAAGGTAAACCTCCCTGTCAAGAATGCCCCAATGATAAGTCTGGTCTGCAACGGAAAGGAACTTCATGCCAAGGGCCAGCTCCACGAACCCCAACACAACCTTCACGCTGTTGAGCCATCCTCCGCTCTTCGGAAGCTTCTTGAGCAGGCTCGGCGCAAAGGCAAAAATCGTGAAAGGTATCGCAAACACTATGGAGAATACCAGCATCACCAGAATCGGAGTCATAATCTCCCCTTGCATGCTCTTGATTATCGCCGAGCCCACAATAGGCCCTGTGCAGGAGAAGGAAACCAGAACCAGGGTAAGAGCCATGAAGAACACTCCTATAATTCCTCCGCGATTTGACTTGCTGTCAGCCTTGTTGACAACGCTGGAAGGAAGAACTATCTCGAAAGCTCCGAAGAAACTGAGGGCGAAAATCACGAATATCAGGAAGAAAATGACATTTATCCAGCTGGTAGCCAACCAGTTGAATATGTCGGCAGCAAGATTTCCCCCACCAATCAGATATGTAAGAAGTATGATTACAGCTATCGGAATGGTATAAATGAGCACTATGCATATTCCGTAAAGCGATGCCAGGAACTTACCCTTCCCCGGATTCTTCTCGTTCTGCTTGAGGAAGAAAGAAACCGTCATCGGAATCATCGGGAACACGCAAGGGGTAAGGAGAGCCACAAGCCCCCAAGCTATGGCTTCCAGTATAAAACCCCACAGGGAACCTCCGCTGCCGGAATCTCCCTTCTCCTTTTCAACGGAACTTCCAAGAGCAGACTCCGGTATTCCCAGACTCATCTCCGCCTCTTGTGGAGCAACACAACTGCCATTGGTACAAGCCTGATATTCAACCACAACACTGATTTTTCCCGTGGCTTGAGGCGTAATCCTTATCTTCTGGGCAAGGACATCTCCGTTTTCCACAAGGTCTATCTCCATTCCGAAAGTAGGGTCCATCTCCTTCCTTCCCCCCTGCTTTATGTAAGGCTCCCCGACAAGTTCCACTCCCGTTCCGCTCACTGTCAGTATCGTTGGATTAGGACCGCCGTCATAAGGTCCAAGACCGTATGTATGCCAACCTTCCTCAATCTTTGCGGTAACGGCAACTTCATAAAGCCCCTGCTCAAGTTCAGTTATCTGAGACTTCCACCTTACCGGCTCTCCCTTGTCAAACTGAGCCCAACCTCCTGAAACAAAAGCCAGCAAAAAAACCGCTGCCAGACAAATCTTCCTCATATAATTATGCATTTTCAATGGTCCTGCAAAAATAGAAAGCGGGAGCGACAAAAGCAACTCCCGCAACAACTAATCGAAAAAAAACGAATCTATGAACACTTGTGACTAGTTGTTATTCTTTGAAGTTTTAGACATTATTTGTCCGGAAAAGTAAAACAACGCATGAACTTTTTTTTGAAAGAACCTTACAGTTTCAGACAGAACCTATCGCTTCTTGCTCTTAGAGAACATCCATGACATGAAATCCGGCATCTCAAAGGCCTTCCACCAGCACACGTGCCCGCACCCGGGGAACTCGTGATAGCGGACGTCGGCTCCGGCCGCCTTCAGGGCACGATAGGCATCCCTGGAACCTGAAACCGGAACGGCAGGGTCGCTGTCTCCGTGGTAAAGACTCCAGGACACTCCTTCAAACTTTCCTAACCTCTCCGGATTGATATCCCCGCAGATTGGAACCGCTGCGGCAAAGATATCGGGATGGCGGGCCACCGCATCAAATGCACCAATCCCTTCCATAGACATCCCATAGATGTACACCCTGTCAGGGTCAACATCAGGGCGCTGCAGGAAAAGACGCACCAGCTCCATCACCTGTTTCATAGTCCGGCTCTCCGGATAGTCTTTCGGAAAATCGTAGGAACCAGGGCTCACGTCAAATGCCCAGGTACGCCCCTCCGGGCACTGCGGCACTATGACAAAGCAAGGATAATCATCGCGATTACAAGGATTAAGGAACATCTGTGCTCCGAAGATAGTCTTTTCATTGTCGCTGCCCCTCTCACCGGATGTATGCAGATAAAGCACAAGCGGGTATCGCTCGATAGTATCCGACATCTGCGGCACAAGATAACGGTACAGAAGAGTATCTCCGTCCTTGCAGACAAGCTTTCCGTATTCATAAGATTGCGCATTCACTGTCAGCACGGAAAAGAATGACAGTAAAAAAATGAACCAACGTTTCATGGTAACAAGTTTAGGTAACATTTGTGCTCGGGACGGGAATCGAACCCGTACGGACATTTCTGTCCACAGGATTTTAAGTCCGGCGTGTATACCAATTTCACCACCCGAGCTCCTTTTTCAAAAAAGACCGGCCAAAATTTGGTCGGTCTTATGTGCCCAGGACAAGAGTCGAACCTGCACACCATTTCTGGCACTACCCCCTCAAAGTAGCGTGTCTACCATTCCACCACCTGGGCATTAAAAGCCTCCCGAAAACGAGAGGCGCACTTCAAATTATGAAAACTTGGAGCGGAAAACGGGACTCGGACCCGCGACCCCAACCTTGGCAAGGTTGTGCTCTACCAACTGAGCTATTTCCGCGTTTGGGACTGCAAATATAGTAATCTTTATTTTTCCTGCAAAAAAAGTTTTAACTATTGTTTCAATCGCTTCAAGTTTCCTAAATTTGGAGTATGAAAAACATCTCCTTGAAAACAATTGTCTGCGCTCTGGCATTCTCAGCGATTGTATGCACAAGCGCATTTTCTCAGCAAAACAGCAGGAATAAAGTATTTAACCCACTGACAGACAGGGTTGAAGTAAAGCACGAATTCAGGGGAGCATGGCTCACTACCGTAAGAGGCTCTGACTGGCCGAGAAAGATAAAGGTGAACCTTTCCAGACAGAAGGGTGAAAGCCGTCACCAGCAGAAACTCAGGATAGAGAGGCAGAGAGATTCTCAGAAACGGGCGCTTGTGAATGTAATAACCAGAATCAAGGAAACCGGATGCAATGTGGTCATAATGCAGTTGTGCTGCAATTCAGAAGCTTATTACAAGTCAAAGATACTGCCGTGGGACCATAACCTTACAGGAGTGCAGGGAGAGGACCCGGGATATGACCCCCTGAAGCTGGCCATTGAAACAGCCCATAGCCTGGGCATGCAGATCCACGGATGGTTCAATCCTATGAGAGTGGGCAGCGTAGATTCAGACAGGGTAAAGAACCATCTTTGCTTCAAGCATCCGGACAGGGTGATAAAGTATGGCAAGACAATGTTCTGGAACCCCGGGAATCCTGAAGTTATCCAATATCTCTACGATGTCATCTATGAGGTTATGAGCAACTATGACCTGGATGGGGCGCATATAGATGACTTCTTCTATCCGGAAGGCCTGAGGGAGAAACTGGAAGTGCTGCCTAAGCTAAGGGACAGCCTCAAGATCCTGACAGACAAACAGGAAATCGCCGCTCTCAGAAAGACCATAAACAAAATGGATGACGGAAAAGTCTGGGATGATGCCGCCTGGTTCAAGAAATACGGGAACGGCATGGAGCTGGGAAGATGGAGAGAAGAGAACGTGAACAAGATAGTGGCGGCGATGCACAAGGCCGTCCACGATGCCAAGCCAAATGCCATATTCGGAGTAAGTCCCGGAGGAAGGCTTGTCAACACCCAGAAACTCTATGCAGACCCTCAGTACTGGATTGCAGAGGGTTCAATCGACTATCTTGCTCCTCAGATCTACTGGCAGCACGGGCACAAGATCGCAGACTTCAAGAAAGTACTTGACAGCTGGGGGCCTATAATGAAAGACGTTCCTTGCATTCCGGGCATGGCCGCCTACAGGTACAAGGAAAAAGGATTCGAGAGCATGGACGAGTTCATGCTGCAGATGGAAGAGAGCCGGGAAGCACCTTACGTGTACGGAAACATCTGGTTCACCGCACATAGCTTGTTCCGTCCTGATTTCCTGGAATATATGAAGGAAAAGATATATCCATACCCGAGTCTGGTACCGAAACTGGGAACATCTTCAGACATTGTTCCGGCTCCTGTTACCATAACAGAAAAAGACGGAGTCATCAGCTGGGAGAAGAGCCCTGCTGCCCAGAGCTACGCCGTTTACAAACTGTATATATCCGGTTATTCCCCGGACGGTTTCACGGCATATTGGCAGGGAGGCCTGATAGGGCAGACTTCAGAAAACAGTTTCTCCGCCCCTGAAAGAGCGGAGAACTATGTGGTTGTCGCGATTAACGGAAAGGAAAAATCCTCTCCGAGCAACGTCATCTTCATAAGGTAAAGATGGATTCGGGTGGTTGTTACAGCACGCTGCGGAATTCTTTGAGGAAGCGCGCGTCGTTCTCAAAGTAGTGGCGGAGGTCATTGACCATCCACTTGAGCATCGCTATACGTTCTATACCCATACCGAATGCGAATCCTGTGTATTTCTTGCTGTCTATTCCACTTGCTTCAAGTACATTAGGATCTACCATCCCGGCTCCCATAATTTCCAGCCAGCCGGTTCCCTTGCAGATGTTGCAACCCTTGCCGCCGCAGATGTTGCAGCTGATGTCCACCTCCGTGCTAGGCTCGGTGAACGGGAAGTAAGAAGGCCTCATCCGTATCTGGGTCTGAGGTCCGAACATCTCCTGAACAAAAAGCAGGATAGCCTGCTTGAGGTCAGCGAAGGAAACGTTCTCGTCTATGTAAAGACCTTCTACCTGATGGAATATGCAGTGAGCCCTGGCGCTAATGGCTTCGTTGCGGAAAACCCTACCTGGGCAAACCACGCGGATCGGCGGCTTCTGTCTTTCCATAGTCCTGACCTGCACGCTGGACGTATGAGTCCTCAGAAGTATAGGGTCATCTGCAGCAGGGTCGATGAAGAAGGTGTCCTGCATGTCCCTTGCCGGATGCTCCGGAGGGAAATTCAAGGCTGAGAACACGTGCCAGTCGTCCTCAATTTCAGGACCTTCTGCAACGGCAAATCCGAACTTGGAGAAAATGTCAAGGATTTCTTCCCTTACCAGAGATATGGGATGTCTGGTTCCAAGTTCAAAAGGATCTCCGGGCTTGGTGAAGTCGGTCTTGGTATCCGTTTCAAAAACGTCAGCAAAAGCATCCCTCAGAGATTCTATCTTTTCCGCTGCCTTGGTCTTGAGTTCGTTAAGAGACTTTCCGAATTCTCTCTTGAGTTCAGGAGCCACTGAACGGAACTCGTCGAACAGACGGGTGATCTCTCCCTTCTTGCCTAAAAGTTTTACTCTGAGTTCTTCAACATCCTGAAGCTTTTCAGCCCTGAACTGCTCGATCCGGTCCAGCAGGGCATCTATATCTTTCCTGTCCATTTGCACTTGGATTTTATAATCGGGGACAAATATACTCAATATTGGAGAAAACGGCTAGATGTCGTCTCTGACAACCGGCATGGTCATGCACCTTGCTCCTCCTCCTCCGCGAGGAAGCTCGCTTCCCTCTATGGTGATGACACATCTGTTCTCCTTCTCCAGATCCACCTTGCCGGCTATTACATCATTTGCTGCCACCACATTGAAGCCTGCCTTGTCCAAGGCATTGAGCGTATGCACATTACGGGCGTAAGACAATATCTTTCCAGGAGCTATGGCAAAACTGTTGGCCCCGCTGTGCCACTGCTCCCTGTCTGCGTTCCACTCGTCCTCATCTCCTCCGCAAAGCACCGGTTCCAGGTCCTTGCCAAGTTTTCTGAGGGTAGAGAGAACGTTCTGCTCGTCGCGGATTTTCTTTACCTTTCCGCCCTCTATGGTTATATGCACTGTACGATACTGGTTCTCCCACAAGATCAGAGGTTCATAAATCAGGCAGGCATCCCTGTCCAGCATCGTGAATACCATATCCATGTGGATGAAAGACTCCACATCGTCCGGCAGCTGCTGGACAATGATGTGTTTCTGCTCGCCGTCATTGTCCCGGCAGAATCTCTGGATAAGACGGTCTATACCCTGGGATGTAGTCCTCAAACCGTTGCCCACCAACAAGATGTTCTTGTCTATCACCAGGATGTCTCCACCCTCCACGCTGACGTTGTTCCGGACTGTGCTTCCGGCTATTCCGCCTTCACCAGCCCTTTCCTTGGAAAACTCATTGGCGTCTATAATCGTGCAGTCAAACAACCTAGGGTTGCTGAAAATAGCCTCCATAATCAGAGACTCCCTGACTCTTACCTTGTTTGCCATCTTACAGATAAGAACATCCTCGCCGATGGAAGCAGAAGCGTCTCTGGTGAAGTAGAAGTTATACAAAGGACTCAAGGCATAATACTCGTCCTGAAGGAAAGCCGTAAGCGTATCTATCTTGGCAGGAAGACCTTCCATAAGCAAACTTGCAAGTTTCTTCGTAGGAGCGGCCATGAGCATGTCAAAATACTCAGGCACATTCTCTATGGTGCAGATTCGTTTGAGGAGCATTCCACGGTCTCCCGGATCGCTGAGGACAGATTCCAGAAGGTCTGTAACCTGGTATGTCCTGGTCCATTTCTCCAGCACTCCATTCAGCTGGGCATATTCTTTCTGAGCTATGGAAAGGTTCAGTATGTCGCTGTACAAAGCCCTCTGGGCAATGCGTGGAGTCATGTTCTCCACTTCGTTACCGGGTGTGTGGAGGATTACCCCCCTCAACCTTCCTATCTCACTGTGTACCTTTACTTTTACTGGATCCATATCTGTTGTTTCTTTTTTTTATAAATAATCTCCAAAATTGTTTATTGCAAGGTCTGCCGTAAGGGCCTTGATGAGTTTTTCGTCTCTTGGACATACAAGCAGGACATCCCTGGTGCTTACCACGATATAATTCTCCAGGCCTTTTACAACCAAAAGCTTGTCCCGGTCGGCAGAGACTACGATACTGTTTTTGACACCCTCAGCCATCACCTTCTCAGTGTTTATGAGGTTCCCGTTCGAATCTTTTGCGCCCTGGGCATAAAGGCTTTCCCACGTCCCAAGGTCGCTCCATCCGAATGACGCTTCAAACACCTTGCAGAGAGAAGTCTTTTCCATCACACCGTAATCGATAGATATGGAAGCGCATCCGCTGTAAACATCGTCAACCTTCTCCTGCTCCTTGTCGGTATAGTAATACTCGGCGATATCGGAGAATGACGCCGCTATGTCAGGAAGGTATGACTCAAGCTCCTTCTTGATGGTCTTCAGATTCCAGACGAATATTCCGGAATTCCACAGAAACTCCCCGCTGGAGAAAAGCACCTTGGCCATCTCCGCATCAGGCTTTTCCGTAAACGTCTTCACCTGATAGCAGGCATGCCCCTTTATGACCTCAGCCTTAGACTTGTTGGCCTGTATATAACCGTATTGCGTCTCAGGTCTCGTAGGTTTGATTCCCAATGTAAAAAGAGAATCTGAAGTGCAGGCATGTTCAAGGACGCAGCCGACAGTCTCCAGAAACACATCCTCGTTCAGGATCAGGTGGTCTGCAGGTGTTACCACCACAGCAGCATCGGGATTCTTTTTGAACAGCTTGTAGGTTGCGTAAGCTATGCAGGGAGCCGTGTTCCGCTTGAGGCTTTCCAGAAGGACATTCTCCTTAGGAATCTGCGGAACCTGCTCTGCAATAAGACTTTCATATTGTTTGGAAGTCACTATCAGTATGTTTTCCACCGGAACAATCTTGCTGAAGCGGTCAACGGTTGCCTGAAGGAAACTTTTGCCCGTTCCAAGCAAATCCAGGAACTGTTTCGGGTGGGCGTTACGGGACACTGGCCAGAAACGGCTACCGACCCCACCTGCCATTATTATGCAATACTTGTTTGAAACCATATCATTCTAAAAAGTTTCACAAGTTAATAAAAATCCCCCGAAAAATAAAATCAATTAAAGAAAAAGCTACCATAAAGGATGGAAAGCATCAGGGTAAAAACTCAAGACATGACTGCTTTCAGAAAACACAATGCTCACGATGTCAAAGACGACTTCCTGCTTTATATGCCGTTGGCGTACAAAGGCATCTGCAGCAGAAACAAGGAAACGCCGCTTTCTGTAATCCACGGTAAGTTGCGGGGCTATCAAAGGAGAAACAGGTTCCTCGGGAGCTGCACCGGTTCTTAAAACAGCTTTCCTGGAACGCACTTCCACTATATGGAGAAAGCTATCCCGCGTCAAAAACGGACTGCCGCACGAAACAGGCATGCCTTCTGAAGAAAGCATAGGACCCTCAGCTATTATATCCAATTCCAGATGATGATGCCTCCAGTTCCTCTCCAGAACCTCAAGGCCGTGGGCTTCAAGCCACTTTGAAGCAATCTCCTCGGCCACCCTTCCTTTCTCAGTTGTGCCCGTTTCCTGCATTTCTTTGATTTTTAACTTATTATGGATTTCTCTATATGCGACTTCCCCCTACCGAAAATTGCTTATATCCTTGATTCCCAAAATCTTGCCGATAACGCAAAAAAAGAAGGGATGACTTCTTTGAAGTTGTCATCCCCCTTTTGCCGTTGAATACCGGATGTCTCAACCCGTCTGCGGTCATTTCTTCTGAGGTTTGAGGAAGGTTACAAGCAGGGCTCCTTTTGGAAGAGATTCTCCCACTTTGACATTAACCTCCTTGATCTTGCCGTCCATCGGAGCTTCGATGACATTCATCATCTTCATTGCTTCGTAGATCATAAGCTTTTCCCCTTTCTTGACCGTCTGCCCCGGTTTTACAAAAATCTCCATCACGGAGCCGGGAATGTGAGACAAAACCTTCAGAGGATCGGGAGCAGTCCAAGGCTTCCTCTCCATAAATTTCTTCGTCAGATAGGTCTTGTATTCACGACCCTCCTCATAAATGCGGAACTTCTTCTTGGAAGGGACGGGAAGGGAAACCACCACGGCATCGCTGATTTCGCCCAAGGTATGCAACTCTTCCAGCGGCTCCTGCTGCTGAGGGTTTTCTGTTTTGTTTTTCGTTTCTGTCATATCCATTCTGCTTTAAGACAGTGAAACCATTAAAACGGTGGAATGCCGTGCTTTTTCTTAGGCATGCCGGCGTTCTTGTGCTGTGATATGTCCAGAGACTGGAGAATGAACTTGCGGGTGTCTGCAGGATTGATAACTGAGTCTATATATCCCTTTGAAGCAGCCACATAAGGGTTTGCAAACTTCTCCTTGTACTCGGCGACTTTCTGCTTGCGCATCGCCTCCGGATCTTCGGCCTCCATAATCTCCTTGCGGAAAATTATGTTGGCTGCACCCTGAGGACCCATCACCGCAATCTCGGCGGTCGGCCACGCAAACACGAAATCGGCTCTAAGGTGGCGGGAGTTCATGGCGATGTAACCTCCGCCGTAAGCCTTCCTGAGGATGACGGTTATCTTTGGAACTGTGGCCTCTGAATAAGCGTACAGGAGCTTTGCCCCGTGGCGGATTACGCCGGCATGTTCCTGGTCCACGCCCGGCAGATAGCCCGGCATATCCTCGAGGGTGACGATAGGAATGTTGAAAGCGTCGCAGAAACGGATGAACCTTGCGGCCTTGTCTGAAGAGTCGCAGTCCAAAACTCCGGCAAGGTAAAGAGGCTGGTTGGCAACAAAGCCAACGGTGCGCCCTTCTATCCTTCCGTACCCGACCACAATATTCTTAGCCCAAAGTTCCTGAACTTCAAAGAATTCAGAGTTGTCAACGATAGCCTTTATGACATTTCTCACATCGTATGGCTCAGTAGGGTCGGCAGGAACTGTCTTGACTATGTTGAATTTCTTCAGCGGCTGAGCGGATTTCCTCTCCTGTGGCTGAACCTGGTTGTTGGCCGGAAGGTAAGAAAGCAGTGTCTTGATCTGTGCAAAGCACTCGTCCTCGCTCTCGGCAAAGAAGTGCGCGTTTCCGGTTGTCTCGCAATGGACTCTGGCTCCTCCAAGACTTTCCATGTCTATTTCCTCGCCGAGGACAGACTTGATAACCTCAGGACCGGTGATGAACATCTTTGAAATCTTGTCCACCACAAACACATAATCAGTAAGAGCAGGTGAATAAACAGCGCCGCCGGCACAAGGGCCGAGTATAACGGAAATCTGAGGAATCACTCCGCTGTTGAGGGTGTTGCGGAAAAATATCTCGCCATAGCCTGCAAGGGAATTGACTCCTTCCTGAATCCTGGCTCCACCTGAATCGTTGATGCCGATAAGAGGGATTCTCATCTTAAGGGCATAGTCCATAATCTTGGTAATCTTGCGGGCGTGCATGCTGCCCAAAGAACCTCCGGCCACTGTAAAGTCCTGTGCATAAACAGCAACAGGCTGTCCGTTGATTTTTCCGGTACCTATGACCACGCCATCTCCGGCAAGGTCTTTCTTCTCCATGCCGAACTCACGAGCATCGTGCTGGATAAACAGGTCGTATTCATAGAAAGTTCCTTCGTCAAGGAGTTTTCTGATACGCTCTCTGGCAGGAAGTTTTCCCATCGCAATCTGCTTGGCTATGGCCTTGTCGCCTCCGCCCTGTAGAGCATGCTGGGTCCTCTCCTGCAATTCAGAAATTTTTTTGCTGAGTAAACTCATAGCGTCGGTTTTTAGTGTTTAGTATCGGGCAAATATACAAAAAATGAAAATTATCATCTGCCCAAAGCTTTTAATGAAAGAAACCTTATGCTTTGATACATTAAAGTTTTATCTTTGTAGATTGTGTTGAGGTTTGTTATCTTCAGCGACAGAGGCTCCAAACCAACAAACATAAAGCAGAAACAAAGCAAATATTAAACAAACGGTATCAATATGTCATACACTTTTGCACAAAGGCACATAGGCCCAAGAGAAGAAGACATCAAAACGATGCTCTCAACCCTTGGCGTAAACACAATGGAAGAACTCGTAAGGCAGACAGTCCCGGAAAACATCCTCCTCAAGGAAGACCTTAAGATGGAAGCCCCGATGACTGAAAACGCCTATCTGGCACATCTGAAAGAGATGGTTTCAAAAAACAAGAATTTCCGTTCCCTCATCGGGCAGGGATACTACGGAACAGGCGTCCTTCCTGTCATAATAAGAAACATTTTCGAGAACCCTTGCTGGTACACTTCATACACCCCTTATCAGGCAGAGATATCACAGGGAAGGCTTGAGGCTCTGCTTATTTTCCAGACCGTCATCAGCTCCCTGACCGGATTCCCACTTTCCAACTGCTCAATGCTGGACGACAGCCAGGCAGCCGGAGAGGCTATGAGAGTGATGTTCAACCTCCGCAGCCGCGATGCCCAGAAGGCCGGAAAGAACGTGCTCTTCGTAGATGACGAGGTTTTCCCTCAGGTAAAGTCCGTTATCCGCACAAGGGCGGAAGGCCTTGGAATCAAGGTTGTCCTCGGCGACTGGAAAAACTGGGAAGTTGACCCTATGTGCTTCGGAGCATTGGTACAGTATCCTGCTGCAGACGGAGAGGTAAGAGACTACAGCTCTTTCTGCCAGAAGATGCACGATGCCGGAGCTATGGTTACGGCATACTGCGACATCCTCTCCCTTGCCGTTCTGAAGGAACCGGCTGCCTGGGGAGCCGACATCGCTGTCGGAAGCGCCCAGAGACTCGGACTCCCGATGGGCTTCGGAGGACCTGTCGCCGGTTACCTTGCAACCAGGGAAGAATACAAGAGAAGTGTTCCTGGAAGAATCATCGGCGTTACCGTTGACCGCCTGGGCAACAAAGCCGTAAGGCTGGCCCTGCAGACCCGTGAGCAGCACATCAAGAGAGAAAAGGCAACATCCAACGTATGTACCGCAACAGCTCTTATGGCAACGATGAGCGGAATGTACGCTGTTTACCACGGACCGGAGGGCCTGAAGTCCATCGCCCAGAACGCCGAACGCTTTGCTCACAGGGTAGCATCCCATCTGAAAGAAGCCGGATATGTACTCACCAACGAGGAGTTCTTTGACACCATCGAGATAATCGGAAAGAACGACGAAAACGGCAAGCTCCAGCTTCTGGATACAGAGGCCATCAGGGAGAAAGCGCTGGCTGAAGGCCTGAACTTCTTCTATGCCGCCTGCGGAAAGATAAAGATCAGCTTCGATGAGCTCAGCTGCAAGCAAGAGGCCCACAAGATTCTGGGAATCTTTGGCATACAGCCTTGCTGCCACCATCAGCATCCGGAAGGGAACAACTGCGGAAAAGGACACCACTGCCAGATCGAGAGAACTTTCATGAAAAGAGAAACTCCTTTCCTGACGGAGAAAGTATTCAACTCCTACCACAGCGAAACCGCCATGATGCGTTTCATCAAGAAGCTCGAGAGAAAAGACATCTCACTGGCACACTCCATGATTCCTCTGGGAAGCTGCACAATGAAGCTCAACGCTGCTGTTGAGATGATGCCTCTGAGCTGGAGTGAACTTACCAATGTACATCCTCTGGCACCTAAAGACCAGGTAGAAGGCTATATGCAGCTCATAGACGAGCTTATGCAGGACCTGAACACCATCACCGGTTTTGCAGCCTGCTCTCTCCAGCCGAATTCCGGTGCCGCAGGAGAGTATGCCGGACTTACCACCATCCGCCGCTACTTCAAGGCCAACGGCCAGGAAAACCGCAACGTGATGATAATCCCGACCTCCGCCCACGGAACCAACCCGGCTTCTGCGGCAATGGCCGGTTTCAACATAGTTCTCGTAGGATGTGACGAAAACGGAAACATCAATGTCGAGGAACTTGAGCAGAAGGCCGAGGCTGCTGGTGAAAACCTTGCCGGACTGATGATTACCTATCCTTCCACTCACGGAGTATTTGAAGTAAAGATCAAGGAGATAGTTGACGCCATCCACAAGTTCGGCGGGAAGGTCTATATGGACGGAGCCAACATGAACGCCCAGATCGGACTTACAAACCCTGGAACAATAGGAGCCGACATCTGCCACCTCAACCTCCACAAATCGTTTGCAATGCCTCACGGCGGCGGCGGTCCTGGAGTTGGACCTATCTGCTGCACAGCTGAACTTGCTCCTTATCTCCCGGGACATCCAGAAGAGAACTGCATAGCAAGGACCTGCCGGAAGGCCAAGGGCTGCAAGGGAGAAGACGCCGTATCTTCAGCACTTTACGGAAACCCTCTCCTGCTTCCTATAACCCACGCCTACATCAAGCTTCTGGGCGCAGAAGGGCTCAAGGCTTCTTCAGAAGTGGCTATCCTCAACGCAAATTATATCGCTGAGCAACTTAAGAATGAATATCCTACGGTTTACTCCGGCGCTACAGGAAGAGTAGCCCACGAGTGCCTGCTGGATTGCAGGGAATTCCTCAAGAAATACGGCGTAGGTTCTACAGACATCGCAAAGAGACTGATGGACTTCGGATTCCATGCCCCAACCCTCTCATTCCCAGTACACGAGACACTTATGGTTGAGCCTACCGAGAGTGAGCCTAAGGAGGAGATGGACCGTTTCATAGAGGCCATGAAGACCATCAAGGCAGAGTGCGAGAAAATTGCCGCAGGAGAGTTTGACCCTAAGGACAATCCTGTAGCCAACGCTCCGCACCCGGCAGAAGAATGCTGCTCAGATTCCTGGAACCATCCATATTCCAGGGAACTTGCCGCATATCCGCTGGAATGGATCAGGGAGAACAAGTTCTGGCCTGCAGTATCCAGAGTAGATGACGGTTACGGAGACCGCAACCTCGTCTGCACCTGCCAGTAACATATAAACACCGGAAGAAAAAAATACCCATTTTCCGGTATTGACACCCCGGCAACGACGCAGTACCTTTGCATCGTCTTAGATTCATAAGTGTATTTACGTTAGTTGTTTTACCGCATACGCCGCCTCATTCCACGAGGCGGTGCTGATGCGGAAATTTTTGTAGCCCAAACAGCACTTGACAATCAGACACATTACAAAAAAGACTCAATATGGTTTCTTCTACCTCACACCTTGCAGATGTCGTAAATGCCAACCCCGGCATCCTTTCCGTTTTGGAAAGGCTCAACATACGTCTGGGGTTCCACGAGGCTACAATAGAAGATATCTGCAAAAGATACGGTTTGTCTGAGAATCTGGTTCTCAGCGTATTCAACATATACAACAACAGCGCTTACCAGCCACAGGCAGACAGCCTGTCCAAAGAAGACATGTCCAGGCTGATAGCCTATCTTCAGACATCCCACGAGTATTACTCGAGAAAAAGCTTCCCTGCACTTCACGACAAGATCCACCGTCTGCTAAAAGAAGGAGACCAGAACAACGCAAAGATCATCAACAGGTTCTATGACGATTACAGCGACGAGATGCGGCACCATTTCATCTTTGAGGAGAACATCGTCTTCCCGTTCCTGAAAGATTTGCTGGAAAAAGAAGAGGAGCGGGCGGCACCATTTGACCTGCAGCTGTTTTCGGAAAACCACACCAACATAGAGGAAAAACTTTCAGACCTCAAGAACACCATTCTCAAATATCTTCCGGACAGTTATTCCCCATCGCTGAGGACAGAGATACTGAAAGACATCTATTCCATTGAGGAAGACCTCAAAAAACATACGGCCATAGAGGACAAGCTTCTGCTACCGGCCATCTGCTCCCTTGTTCACAAAAACTCTTCAGAAAAAGGTGGAACAAACAATCCGGAATCTGAAGCCGAACATGCCAGTTCACTGTCTGAAAGAGAGAAAGATATTGTGGCTGAGGTTGCCAAGGGTCTGACCAACAAAGAAATAGCGGACAAGCTTAATCTTTCCATACATACCGTGACCACACACCGCAAGAACATCTCCCGCAAAACCGGAATCAATTCCATCTCCGGTATCACGGTCTATGCCATAATCAACAAGCTTGTAGATTTGAACGACCTTAAATAACCCTCCGAACCACATCCCCGGACATCAACCAACTCAAGCACACCCGGGCATCAACTTTCTCAATAATCGTCGCCCCTCTGCTCGGCACGGCGGCGGTCCTTGTCCTTGATGGACTCTCTCTTGTCGTATTCCTTCTTTCCCTTGGCAAGGGCGATGTTCAGCTTGGCGTATCCGTTGTCGCTGATGAATAGCCTGGTAGGAACTATCGTAAGACCCTTCTCTTTTACACTTCTCTGGAGACGGTTGAGTTCCTTGCGGTTAAGAAGAAGCTTGCGGTCTCTCTTGGGATCCTTGCGGTTGTAGCTTGCCCAGAAGTACTCGGCGATGTGCATGTTCTTCACATAGAGCTCTCCACCGTTGAAAATGCAGTAAGTATCAGCCAAAGAAGCCTTGCCTGCGCGGATGGACTTTATCTCCGTTCCGTACAGCACAATACCCGCAGTGAAGTTCTCCAGGAACTCGTAGTCGAACCCGGCCCTGCGGTTACGGATATCTATTTTGGCTTTCTTCTCTTTCATCGGCGCAAATGTAGCACTTTTATAATTAATCCAGCCCGTTTTTCACAAACATCTTACATTCAACATTTTAAGACATTGAAGGGTAGCTGATTCCCATACCCCTCAATGTATCATCTGGTTGAATATCTGATAGTTACTAAAAACGGCAAAGATTTGCTATTTTTGCAATGCGCTTATGGACGACATGCTTTTCAAACGGGAATGGCTGGACTGCGATATGCTGGTTGTCATGGGGCCTACAGCTTCAGGCAAGACGGCTTTTGCGGTAAGGCTGGCCAGAAGGATCAACTCCCTATGCAAGACGGGGGAGATTCCTTATAGCGGATGTCACATCATCAGCGCGGACTCCCGGCAAGTCTATAGCGGAATGGACATCGGAACCGGCAAAGACATCGCCGAGTACGGAGAGATTCCCTATCACCTGATAGACATTGCCCAGGCCGGAGAGAAATACGACCTATTCCGCTACCAGAAAGACTTTCAGATAGTCTATAAAAGACTCCGCGATGAGAATATCTTCCCTATTCTCTGCGGAGGCAGCGGCCTTTACATAGAAGCCGTGTGCAAGGGCTATGACCTCAAGGAAGTAGCTCCTGACCCTCAGCTCCGGAAAGAGCTGGAGCAAAAGACTATGGAAGAACTTGTTTCCATTCTAACGGACCTTAAGGCAAAGCACGGGACCGCTCCCCACAACAACACTGACTTTGACACCAAGAAACGAGTTATCCGTGCCATAGAAATCGAGCTCGCATACGACCATCCTTCTAAAAACAAGGAAGCTGCGGAGGATTCAGAGAACAATACCCAGGATAATTTGCCTCAGCAAGAAGAATCCTTCAAAGGTCCCGAGAAGGTACATTACATTGCCCTCAACCCAGACCGCGAAATACGGAACCAGAGAATAGACCGGAGGTTGGAAGAAAGGCTCCAAAGCGGTATGGTGGAAGAAGTCAAGGCCCTGCTGGACAAAGGAATCAAACCCGATGACCTCATTTACTACGGGCTTGAATACAAGTTTCTGACGCAGTACCTTACGGGAGAAATCCCATACGACTACATGAAAGAACATCTGGCCATTGCAATCCATCAGTTTGCAAAGCGGCAGATGACCTGGCTCAGGGGAATGGAACGGCGGGGCATAAAAATCGAGTGGATAAAAGTCTGAACAACTATACCGGAATCAAGATATAAACACATATAATATGAAGAAATTTTTTTCATTGCTCTTGTTTGCTGCGGCTGCCTTTGGCCTGCAGAACGTTTATGCGCAGAAAGCGTCTGAACTCAAGTATTATGATGTAAAACAGCTTATCGCAGAAGGAAATGCAGTTATGATAGGACAGGCTGAAAAGCCGCAGAACGACAGCTGCTATTACTACCGCCTGCCTGACAAGCTGAAAGGTGTGGTAAGGAAAGAGCTTTGGGACCTTGGCTGCGACGGAGCCGGAATAGCCATCCGCTTCTCCACAGACGCCCAGTGCATAGGGGCAAAATGGACCCTGACCTACAATTTTGGTATGAGCCACATGGCCTACACTGGAATCAAGGGAATGGACCTCTATGTCCTGGACAAAGGCAAAGACTGGAAGTTTGCCGGAACAGCGTTCCCTAACGGAAAGAACTCCATCAACACATTTGTCAAGAAGATGTATGGAGGGAAGAAGGAGTATATGATTTATCTGCCTCTGTATGACGGTGCTGAGAATATGGAAATCGGAATAGATTCCACCGCCTCCATCTACGCCCCTGCCGGCAGCCTGGTGGAGAACAAGCTCCCGATTCTCATCTACGGAACCAGCATAACCCAGGGCGGATGCGTTTCAAGGCCTGGTATGGCATATCCTTCCATCATATCAAGAAAGCTTGACAGGCCTGTCATCAACCTCGGTTTTTCCGGCAACGGAAGGATGGACGGCAATATGGCAGACTGGATCAAGACCATTCCTGTCTCAGCGATAGTGCTGGACTGCCTGCCTAACTGCACCTACAACACAACTCGCGACAGCTCAGACTATTTCATCGGCTGGATAGCATACTCCAACCCTAACACTCCCGTATATCTCGTGAACAACTTCGAGTATCCTCAACAGTTCATCCTGCCAGGCAACAACGACGATATGGTCAAGGAAAATATCCTTATCCGCGAGATTTACAAGAGGCTCAAAAAGCACGGAACAACTATAAAGGACCCTGTCACTGGAGAAGAAATCAAGACCGGCCCTCTGAAGAACCTCAGGTTCATCGACGTGTCAAAGGAAAAAGGCATAGATAACGAAGACACCGTGGACGGCAACCACATGACAGACCTCGGCACGGTCCACTTCTCAGCCCGCCTGCTGAAATATCTCAAACGTTAAAGACCCCAGGCGGCTTTGACGTCGGCAGGGATAATCTGGGCATCTATGTAATCTACAGTAACGAAGGATGAATGGTTCTCGTCGTAATTGGAGTCTGTTTTATCCTTGTACACAATTCTCAGAATAATCCAGCCCTTGACATCAGCCGTGCAGTTATCGCCCGGGAAGAAAGTTATATAGTACATTTCCGGACCGGACTTTGAAAAAGCTATTGGATCTTCAACATTGTCTCCCTCTCCGCCATCTACATAAACCTTCAGTCTTTTATGCCAGTTATTGAACAGAATCTTTGTGTTTTCATCTGAATTTGAATTGGTCTGCAGTTCAACACGGTAAACCATACGGTCTTTCCTGTAATGGATATATGCCGTAACAGCCATTGACGGAAAGATCCCGGAATAAACATCAACATTGGAAATACCGTTCACATAAAGATCTTCCGATTGGTCATCCTCATATTCAAAATCGGCGTCTTCCAGCCTGTCCGCAAAATCATCGATATTAAGATTCAGAGGGATGTTGCAGAAAGTCATATGGTCTGACTTCAGCATTGTCTTCAGGCTGCCGGAAATCTCCACGGGTTCCAGCAACTGTGGTTGCTGTGCCATTGCAACCTTTTGGCCTCCTGCGGTGGTAACTGTTTGTCCTGAAGCCTGTTTGTACGCCGGCCGGTTCTGCGCAGTTCCTTGAGTCTGGGAGGATGAAACACCCTGGCCTCCCGTCCTGACCCTTTTGCCTTGTGCTGCAGCAAATATTGAGACAAACAAGAAAATTGATAAAAGAACCAATCCCTTTGTTCTCGCTACATTAATGATCTTTTTCATGTCTATCGATTTTTTTGCAAAGTTAAATCCCGCCCAATTGTTTTTTGTAGTGAAATCCACCACAAGGGCGACAATCCAATATTATATTTTTGCAATAACTCTTAATGCTTTTGATTATGAAAACTGTTTTTAAATCAGCGATGTTGTTTCTGCTGGCGGCCGGAGTGTTTGTTGTGAACATCCCTTCCACAACAAATAAATGCTATGGGCAAAGCACACTGGAAACCTTGAGGGCCATGGGCGGGAACGCCAGAATAAATGTTCCTCCGGTCAGCGACCCGGTCTGCTGCTATTGCGGAGCCAACAGAAGTGATTCTCCAAGACGGGAGCCCCACAAGCCGGGATGCCCGAATTATGAGGGAGGGCAAAGCGCCGGCAATCAGAACAACTCTAACAGTTCCGGATACCAGGCTTATACGGGATCTTATAACTATAATGCCCAGGGAGATCACCATTATGTAACCTTTGCAGACCACGCCGGCAGTTCTTACATTCCGCCAAAACCCATAAGGGAAACTGCTGAAGGTCAGGCTATGCTGGACGTTGCCGGAGTAGCCGGAGAGGCTGCGGCAGCTCTCTTGTTCGAAGGGCTCAGGGCCCTGTTTTCCTGGAGCTCTGAACGTGTATTCAGCAGAGACCACCACGGAAGGGAATATGACCGCAGCGTCAAGGACAAGAACTGGGGAATTATGCAGGTCATAGAGAAAAACGGAACGGAAGGAATCTGGGACAAAGGATCAAAAAAATGGTATGTCAAACCTGGAAAATATCACAACATCCACATCTTCGACGGATATGGCGTGGTGCTCCAGGACAAGAACGGAAAATGGGGAATGATTGAGCCGACGGACAACGGAAGGATTCTGGTGCCGTTTGAATATGACGACTGCATCTTTATCTCTGAAGGAGGCACGGGTTCTCCGGTTGTGTTCGGATTTAAGGATTCACAGGGCTATATGCACTATATGATAGGCCGCAATGTTCTCGACAGATCCAAGAACGCCTACCACTTTGACTTCTACGGCGGACATTACAGCCACGTGGAAATCACCGGAAGGCAGCATCCTACCAGGGGAGAACTGATTGCCATGATTGCCAAGGACTATGATACGGGAAAGAGCAAGATACTGGCATATAACTGCAATAATATCTTTGGCGCAAGACCAGAAGAAAAATACGACGATATCATCCTTACCGGAATGATGGAGGTAAGCGAACTTAAATACAAAGACATAAACGGAAAGGAAGTTACCATGTGGGACGACTACTACAAAGTGATAAACAACGGCAAGATGGGTTATGTAGTTACGCGCCACAACACTTTTGCAGACCACTCATACGGCTCGTCCGAACTCCTGAGTTGCGATTACGACAATGTAACCCCGCTTGAGACACAGGCTTACGTATATGAAAGCATGCACAACCAATACAGCTCAAGAAGTTCCAAAGAACTGGTGATTACTGAAAAAGACGGAAAGTTCGGCATTGGTTTCACATATTCGACATCTGCCAAAGAGCCTAAATACGATGATGTGGGAATTGTGAACATCCGCGATGCAGACGGAGACCTTATGCCCGTTGCCATAACAAAAGAAGGCAATAAATATACGGCAAGGCGCCTGGACAGCATTCCAATTTATTGGGATGACGGCAGCCGTGTCGAGGCCAACGATTTCCTGAAAGTCATAGACCGCCTCAACAAGCACACGAAAGCCTGCCCTCATGCCTGGAGAAAAATGAAAATCAAAAAATAAATCTGTATAAATGAAAAAGTTGCTCATACTGGCCGCGCTTGTATTTTCCGCTATTTGCCTTAAAGCACAGAACGCCAAAACAGAAAAGGCTGATTCTGTTTTCATCGCGATAGATTATTCACCTTTTGCAAGGTGTTTTGCAAATGTTGACACAAATAAAGACGGGATTGTAACATTCGCCGAGGCAAATGTGGCAGACACTCTTTATCTGGGATACGGCGGAAGGAAGAACATCATCTCCAACGTGGATTTTCTGAAGCCATTCCCTAACCTGAAATATCTCAACCCTGGAAACGCAACGGTTGAAGAATTAGACCTAAGGCACATGAAAAAGCTTGAAGTTCTGGACCTTACCCTTGCGCCCTTTGTAAAGAAGATTACGATAACCACAGGATGTTATCCTAAGATTATCTACCCGAGCGGAGAAGGAGATTTTACCGTAACCAGAGTTTACGACCCTAACGACCAGTCGTCTTGGTGGCATTAGGCAACTCCTGGCGGAGCATAGGTTTCTTGAACCTGTAGCTGAAGATGATGAACAGCAGGCCCGCAACAACGAACGGAATGCTCAGGAGCTGGCCGTTGTTAAGAAGCCTTCCGCCGGCAGCGGCAACAGCGTCAGAACCATCCTGAGGAAGCTTGCAGAACTCTATCAGGAACCTTGCCCCGAAAAGAAGCACAAGGAAAAGCCCGAACAGGAAGCCTCTGTAAGGAGCTTTCTTGTTGTCTTTGTGTCTGCGATATATCCAGTTCAGTATGAGGCCTATAAGAAGATATGACAGAGCCTCGTAGAGCTGTGTCGGATGATGCGGAACGCTTTGGCCGTCGCGGACGAAAATGAATCCCCAAGGAACACCGGTCTCATATCCGTATATTTCAGAATTCATCAAATTGCCCAGCCTTATGGCCATTCCGGCAAACGGGATGGCAAGGGCCAGGCGGTCGCAAATCCACACATAGTCTATGTTGTATTTCTTGCCGTATTTGTGGGCGTACCACCATATTCCTATCAGTATGGCAAAGGCTCCTCCGTGGCTGGCAAGTCCGCCGTGCCACACCTTCAGGATTTCTCCGAGGTTATTCTTATAGTAATCCCACTCATAGAAAAACACATGGCCGAGCCTGGCTCCCACAAGAGAGCATATCAGAAGCATATACAGCATCGGGTCCAGGAGCTTGGACGGAAGGCCCTCCCTCTTGTAGAACTTTGCAAAAAGCCAGTAGCCGAATATGAAGCCTGATACGAAAAGCACCCCGTACCATCTGAGCTGGAATCCTCCTATGGAAAAGATGTAAGGGCTTACATCCCATTTGACTGCCAGGATATTGAATATACTTGCCAATGTCATATCTGTTGTTTTTGTTAACTTTTTTTCTCAGCGACGGCAACCCCGCCCATTTAAGGAATGAATCTTCTAGTAAAGACGCTCAGCGGCATCACCTTCCCGAAACGGTCTTCAAGAGCAAGCTCTCCGCTTTCATACTGAGCAGAAGATCTTGCTTCTTTTTCAAGGTCGCCGAACGCTTTCTTGAGCAGCGTATCTGCCAAAAGAGCGGAATAGCCGTTGGAATAAAGGTTCAGCACCACAAACGAATGCTCTTTTGAAACGATTTTGGAACATTCTTCCAGCATCTCGAACAGAAGCTCATCCAGCTTCCAGCGTTCTCCGTCAGGCCCGTGGCCGTAAGCCGGAGGATCAAGAATCAGGCCATTGTAAACATTTCCACGGCGAATCTCTCTCTTCACGAATTTCAGGGCGTCGTCCACTATCCAGCGGATGTTGTCCAGAGAAGAAAGAGCCATGTTCTCCTTTGCCCAATTCACCACCTGTTTTACGGAATCCACGTGCGTAACTTCTGCCCCGGCGCATTTTGCCGCAAGGGTAGCTCCTCCTGTGTAGGCAAAGAGATTTAGAACCTTGAAGCCCTTGCGGGTATGAGAATAAATCCATTCCCAGTTGGACGCCTGCTCCGGAAAGACACCCACGTGCTTGAAAGATGTAAGCCCGAGGCGCATCTTCAGATACAATCCGCCGCTTTCAGAAGAACCGGCGGTTCCGGGAGCCGGGATTCCATGACGGCGGCTGCTCCACTCCGACGCCATACGGTCTTTCCCCTTGTATTCGATGAACCATCTGTCAGGCATCTTCTTTAGCATCTCCCAGGTGCCTACATCTTCTTTTCCGGCCTTGCCGAAGCCGGCACCGGGGTGGAATACGGTGTGAGCCATCCTTCTCCACTCCGCATCGCTGAGGCTCTTGCTCCACAATGCCTTAGGCTCAGGCCTGGACATTATGAAATCTCCAAACCGTTCCAGTTTGTAGCCATCTCCGGAATCAATGATTTCATAGTCCTTCCACCCGGCCGGGCTCTCGATGGATATGTTGTGCTCTGTCTGTGCCATATAATATTGCTCCGCAAAGATAATGCTTGTAAAACATAACGCGGCTATTATTTTTTCCGTTTCTTTTTCGGGAATGGGAGTTCATCCGCCGGCTGAATGTAATCTATCGCCTTTTCAGAACTCACAACACTGTGTCCGAGTCTCTTCTCAATATCTCCGCGAGTGGATTTAGCAACCTCGGCACCTTCGTTCGCTATCGTCGCGTTCTCTTTCAACCCCTCTGGATTTCGCTCTTTGCTGATTTGGGTTGCGGTTTCTTCTGCAAGGGCATTCAAAAGCAGCTCAATATTGGTCATGTTATCACGGAGATTCTCCTTTGTTAAACCCTTGAACTTCTTGTATTCTTTTGTTGTAAAACCACTCCAGGTTTTGGACATCAAATCAGTGAGAAACGCGAAATCAACTTCTTGGGTAACACCGCCTCTTTTCCACTCGTCAGTGAGACCCTTTCTTATTTCTATTGATTTTATTCTGCGATTGATCCAGGCCTCCGAATAACCCAGTCGGCGATAATCAGCCATTGCCTGGTCTATACTCTTTTCGGGGTTTATCATCTGGTCTATGCGCTCAGAAGCAACTTTTGCCATCCAAACTTTAAAAGGCTCAGCTCTCTTTGACGGAATAGATTGTATAATCCTGAACATTTGCTCCATATCAGCAACATCTGTCAGATATCTTTTACCATCTTTGGGGGACACCATTTTCAGTTGGTTACAATTTGTAACCGATTGATTCCCCTCCTCCATTAGCCTCTTTTTCAAGACCTTCCAATAATTACGGGCTCTGTCCAGACTTGGCTGGTCCGTGAGAACCCAACATACATCCACCACGGAAAAGAACCACTTCTCCTTCTCTTCGTCCCAAACGGAACGGATCTTTCTGTCCTCGAACAGTTGAATCTTTTCTTTCTCGCTCATAACCTGAACATTTTAGTCTAACTGTACAAATATAACCTTTTCTGTCTTTGAAAATACTTTTTTATTTTTGCACCCGAAAAGCATTTTTTGATTGTTTAAAACTAATATCAATATATTATGCAGAAGTTTATCGACACTTACGATTTCAAAGGCAAGAGAGTTATTGCCAGGGTGGACTTCAATGTTCCATTGGACAAGGATTTCAAGGTTACAGACGATACCAGAATCCGCGCCGCAGTTCCTACAATCAAGAAAGTGCTCAGTGGTGGAGGTTCCATAATCCTGATGTCACATCTGGGAAGACCGAAGGGAGTGGACAAGAAATTTTCACTTGAACATATAGTTTACAAGGTAGAAGAGCTTCTCGGACAGAAGATCCAGTTCTGCCCGGACTGCATGAAGGCAGACGAGGCCGCCAAGAATCTAAAACCGGGAGAAGTGCTGCTGCTTGAAAACCTCCGCTTCTATGCCGAGGAAGAGGGCAAGCCAAGAGGACTCAGCGATGACGCAACTGACGAGGAGAAGAAGGCAGCAAAGGCCAAGGTGAAGGAAAGCCAGAAAGAGTTCACCAAGCATCTTGCCTCTTATGCAGACTGCTATATCAACGATGCATTCGGAACAGCACACAGGGCTCACGCATCCACAGCTCTTATCGCAAAGTATTTCCCTGAGGACAAGATGTTCGGCTACATAATGGAAGGTGAGATCAAGGCCATTAACAAAGTGGTGAACGAGCCTCAGCATCCGGTTACCGCCATCATCGGCGGAAGCAAGGTTTCTTCCAAGATCGGCATTCTCCAGAACCTCGTGGAAAAAGTTGACAACCTGGTGATTGGAGGCGGAATGGCCTACACTTTCGTAAAAGCCAAGGGTGGAAAGATAGGAGCTTCTCTCTGCGAAGACGACCAGATGCAGGTAGCGCTGGACATTCTTGCCGCTGCCGAAAAGAAAGGCACAAAGGTCTTTCTTCCACAATACAGCGTCGTGGCCAACCGCTTTGAAAACGACGCCACAAAGATGATTGTCAAGACAGACGAGATTCCTGACGGATGGATGGGAATGGATGTCGGAACGGATTTCCTTGTAGAGGTTGAGGATATCATCAACAGCTCCAAGACTGTCCTGTGGAACGGTCCTGTCGGAGTGTTTGAGATGCCTTGGTTCGCACAGGGAACCCTCCACATAGCAAAGGCTCTTGCAAAGGCTACCCAGGAAAAGGGCGTGTTCACCCTGGTGGGCGGTGGAGACTCAGTAGCCGCAGTCAACCAGATGGGTTACGCAGACAAGGTCAGCTACGTTTCCACCGGCGGCGGTGCTATGCTGGAAAGCCTTGAGGGCAAAGTCCTCCCTGGCATCCAGGCTATCGTAGAGTAAAGAGAAACTGTTACGGCATCAGCGGAATGGTCCTGAGCCGCAGACGGCAGGCTTCCGTCTCTTCCTGGTTTTCAGGAAGTTTCTGAAGAATCTTGAAGCCGTAATCTGTAGAATTGTCCTCCGGGTTTTCCTGGAGGACATTTTTGTATATCCTGATCGGGATTTCCGGTTTTCCCTCTGCAACATACGCTATGTCCAGGCGCTTGATGTTGTTTTTCTTGTGCCACTCCAGAGGGAAGAGATCCAGTATGTGGTCCAGATAGCGCATGGAGTTGATGTGGCCGTTGAAATCCACATCGCTGAAAAAAGTTTCCACCTCTCTTGCCAGAGAAAGATCCTCCGCCTGGATGCGGACTGGCTTTGAGATAGGGACTTCAAGGAAATCAGGAGAATCCGGTTCAACCACGAAATCCTGTATGGCTCCATCCTTTATTTCCAGAAGGTTTACCGGATGACGGGTGGTTGTGTCTATCATGGCCCACACGCTCCTTCCCCATCCGAGAACCTCATTGGTGGAATCCACACTCATGCGGAAGTTTCTGCTGGTAAACAGCGGATGGACTTTTTCCACCCAGGTTTCAACGGCTATGACTTCGTGGCGGGAGGGAATCCTCATCATCTCAACGGCAAGACGGGACAGCACCCAGGTCTTGCCGTGAGCGTTGAGATAATCCGTTCCGAACCCCCTTTCGGAGGAATGATAGTCAGCAGCACTCAGCATTGTGTTCACAAGAAAACTGAATCTCAGCATCTTGCGCACATTACACTGGTACTGTTCTATCTTGAATGTATATCTGCCTTTCTTAGGGAGAAGCATAGTTATAAAAACAACCTAAACGGTCATTATTTCCTTCTCCTTGGCGGCTACGATTTCATCTACCTTTTTGGTAAAGGTGTCTGTGTGCTTCTGGATTTCAACCTCCGCGTCTTTGCATACGTCTTCTTCCAGACCGTCTTTCTTGAACTTCTTGTGAGCTTCCACAACATCTCTTCTGGCGTTGCGGATGCTCATCTTGGCGTTCTCTCCGGCAGCACGGGCCTGCTTGCAGAGATCCTTTCTCCTTTCCTCTGTCAATGGCGGGATGTTGATTCTCACGTTCTCACCGTTGTTGATAGGAGTGAATCCCAGATTGGCATCCATAATAGCCTTTACGATAGGACCTACCATCTTCTTCTCCCAAGGCTGCACTACCATGCTCTTGGGATCAGGAGTGGTGATGGAAGCCACCTTTGGAACAGCGGTTGGAGTGCCGTAATAGTCCACCATCACATTGTTGAGTACGGAAGGGTTGGCTTTGCCGGCCCTGAAGGTCTTGAGCTCTTCCTCAAGGTGAGAGATAGCGTTCTGCATCTTCTCCACGCCCTGGGCGATGTTGTCTTTTGAAACTTTGATTTCCATATCGTCTTGTTTTTATTTGTTATCCAAAATGCTGAAACTACCTGTTGCTCACTACGGTGCCCACGTTTTCCCCGGAGAGCAGACGGTTCAGGTTTTTCGGGTCTGTCATGTCGAACACCTCTATAGGGATGTCATTCTCACGGCACATCGTAAACGCGGTCTGGTCCATCACTTTCAAATTGTCTGCCAAAGCCTTGTCAAAGGTAAGACGGTCGTATCTTGTTGCGGTAGGGTCTTTCTTCGGGTCTGCGGTATAGACTCCGTCCACCTTGGTTCCCTTCAGCAGGGCGTCAGCCTCTATCTCGCAGGCTTTCAAGCTCGCGGCAGAGTCTGTGGTAAAGAACGGATTGCCGGTTCCGCCGGTAAAGATTGCAACCCCACCATCGCGGAGAACCTCCATAGCCCTGTCTTTGCTGAAATGCCGTGCAAAAGGCTCCATCGGATGCGGAGTAAAAACTTCTGCCTTAACTCCCTGTTCTTCAAGGAAAATACCTATAGCCTTGCCGTTTATGACGGTTGCCAGCATTCCCATCTGGTCTCCCTTGACGCGGTCAAAGCCTTCTTTCACGCCGCTCATTCCGCGGAAGATGTTTCCACCTCCCACAACAATTCCTATCTGCACACCAGCCTTAACGGCCTTTGCAATCTCAACCGCATAAGACTTGATGACTTCTGAATCCAGGCCCTGGCCATCCGCCCCGCCCATGGCCTCACCGCTAAGCTTGAGCAATATTCTGTTGTATTTCATAAATCTGATTTTCTTTTACAAACAACGAAATTAACTAATAAATGCAATAATTGCAACTTAAAGTATTACTCCTTTTATACCATTTAGAATGGGGGAGGGCACAGGTTTAGTTTAACAAATCAGTTCAATTGGCCATAAACCCTTTGCTTATCAGAAAAATCGTGTGTATATTGCATCGATTTTCAGGGAATCGCTGAGAATTAAGGTTTGAATAATTAAAACTACTGATATTTATATGGCTAACATATTTACAACTTCTATCGGCAAGAAGGTTATTATGAGTTTGAGCGGATTGTTTCTGATCCTGTTCCTCACTATGCACGCATGTCTGAATGCAGCTTATCTGTGGTCTGCGGAAGCTTTTGACCATGTCTGCGAGTTCATGAGTCTTCCAATCATCAAGATTGTGACTCCTGTTCTGGCATTCGGCTTCATCATCCACATCATCTATGCCTTTGTCCTGTACCTTCAGGATTACAAGGCAAGAGGAAAGGACAGATACGAAGTGGCCAACAAGACCAAGTCAGACGGTTGGGCTTCAAAGAACATGCTCGTGCTGGGTATCGTTGTCCTGCTGGGTATCGCTCTCCACCTGACTCACTTCTGGGCAAAGATGCAGCTTCAGGAGTTTCTCGGTAACGAGCCTATTTCAGGATCTGATGCAATCGCAATGACTTTCAAGCCTCTGTGGGTTCTGATTGTTTACCTGGTCTGGTTCTTCTTCATCTGGATGCACTTGACTCATGGTTTCTGGAGCGCTTTCCAGTCTATGGGTTGGAACAACAACAAGTGGATCAAGAGACTCCAGTGGATCGGATACATCTACTGCACTGCAATCATCCTGATTTTCGCCGTAGTTGCAATCAAGGGCTATTGCGTGGCAAACGGAATCTGCGGCTAGTTCAGACGAACAGATCTCTTATGATACCGTCCGAGATGAAGAAATGCTCGGGCGGTATTTTTATTGCCCCGGCCTTGTCTATGGATATGAGGCCGCTTTGCTGAAAATGATGGACTTTTGGCAGAAGGTCTGAAATGAAAAGGCTGGACTGGGGGCTGCTTTGCCTCAGGTCTTCCAGAGCTGCTCCGTCAGCTGTCCTGAGCCCGAGCATCAGGATTTCATTGAAAATATCTTCAGGAGAAAGGCTTTCCCCTTCTCTGATTTCAACGATATCCGGGCTGCAGTAGGAGGCTACATTGGAGAAGTTCCACTCCCTGTGCCGTCCGATGAAAGAATGAGCTCCCGGGCCAAGGCCCAGATAAGGGATTCTTTTCCAGTAAGAAGAGTTGTGGCGGGAACGGTAATCCTTAAAATGTTCCTGATTGTCGGAGGAAGGGGCTTTAAGGCAGAAGTTTGATACTTCATACTGGAAGTATCCGGCCTCAGCGAGTCTGCTCTGGAGAGTTTTGTACATCTTTTCGCAAGTCTCATCACCAGGAAGTGAGAAACGGCCTTTTTCAGCGAGTCTTTCAAGTGGAGTTCCCGGATCTATCCCCAGCTGGTATGCGGAAATGTGCTCGGGGCCAAGGGATACGACCTTGTCCAGATTGTCTGCCCATTCTATTTCCGTCATAAGAGGGAAACCGAAGATAAGGTCCAGGCTAATGTTCCGGAAGCCTGCGCATCTCAAGGTATTGAATGCTTCTACGGCCTGGAGGGAAGTATGGCGGCGGCACATCCATTTTAGATGAGTATCCTGGAAAGATTGGACGCCCATACTTACCCGGTTGACTCCGAGTTGCCTCAAGGAATGGGCATAATCAGGCGTAATGTCATCCGGATTGACTTCCACCGTGAACTCGAATTCGTCCGGATTATCAGTTTGAAAAGCTGCTGCCGGAAAAGAAAACTCATCGCGGAGTAAAGATATGGCTTCCTTCAAGATACTGGCATCCAAAACAGACGGCGTCCCTCCCCCTATGTATAGTGTCTTTACGAGACGGTCAGACGTATACAGGGAGGAAAAGAAATTCCTGCGCCCGAGGATTTCTCTTTTGAGCGCAGGAATGAATTTGTTTCTTAAGTCTTTTGAAACTACTGAGTAGAAGCCGCAGTAAATGCACTTCGAGTTGCAGAACGGAATGTGCAGATAGATGCCTGCCATGGGAGTAGCCTCGGCTGCCTTGTCTTTACTTGAGATATACTTCAGCTGTCCCGAGTTTACCTTTTGTGGTATAAGCCTCAGCAGTGTAGGTTCCTTTTGCAAGTTCGGCACCTGGAGTGAAGAAGATGTTCAAGTCAAGTTCCTGACCCTGGTAGTCAACCTCTCTGGCGGCGGAATAGATGAGCTGCTCTCCGTTGCAGGTAAACACCTGCTGGCCACCGTCTGTCATAAGTATCCCGTCCGGATCCTTTATCCTGATATAGACTGTCATAAGACCGGTCTCCGCGATAGGGTTCTCCACAAGAGAAAGGCTTACCCTGAACTGCTCGGCGCGGCTGGAACGGTCCATGGACTTTCCTCTCTTGTTGAGAGCCACTATGGAAAGTCCCCTGCCCTTGACTGCAGAACCTTCTGTTATCTTCTTGCTCTGTTCCTCTATCTTCTTTGCCTGAGCCTCATTCTTGGCGGTAGTTTCCTGGACCTGCTTCTTGGCCTCTGTAACTTCTTCCTTGAGGGCTATGTTCATCTGGTTCAGGGAGTCTATCTGCTTGATGTAGCTCTTCATTATTGACCTCAGAGTTCCAAGTTCCTTCTCATATTTGCGGAGCTGGGAAGCGTTGGAAGCCTCTGTCTTCTTGACCTTCTCTATAAGTTCGGCTACCTTGGCCCTCTCTATTTCAAGCTGGGTGTTGATCGTATCGTTGGTGGAAGAAAGTGAAGAATACTCCTGCTGCAGCAGAGCCAGAGCATTGGTAAGACTGTCTTTGCTGCTGGTGACTTCCATAACCACTTCCTTGATTTCTGTTTTCTTGTTCAGCTGGGCAATGAGCACTCCGGCCAAAACCAATATGACGGCTGCGAGCACTCCGATTATGATTTTAAGTTTCTTTTCCATATCCTTTGGTTTTCGTTTGTGGCAAAAATAGCAATAAAAATGTTTACTTTTGTGGCTGTACTATAATAGTTGCGTTTATGTTAAGATATATTATCCGTTCGCTCAAGTGCCTGTTTATGGTAGCATTGCTTTTTGCAATAATAGTTGTGGTAATGTTCTACACCTCTGAACATGATGCAAACCTCAGGCCATGGAATCTTTTCGACGGTCAGTGGACCAAGGTAATATTGTTTTTTGTAGCGTATGCCGCCGTTTATCCTCTGATCGGCTACAACAAGAGGGAGATTGCTTTCGGGGAAGGCTTCTCTGAGAGAAGGCAGGAAATTGCAAATCTCCTGCGAGAAATGAACCTGGTACCGGAGAGAACAGAGGTTTCTGAAGGCAACCCGAATGTCCTGAAACTTCACAACAACAGTGTCATTATAAGATTGTTCCGCATGTTTGAAGATACGGTTACCCTCACCTCAGACCAAGGAATGGTAACTGTGGAAGGCCAGAGAAAGGATGTGGTAAGAGTATCAATGAAGCTTGAAAGATACCTCCAGCAGAGGGAAGAAAACGAAAACCAAGGACAATAATATTTTTCAGCGATGAGAACCTTGAAGAAATATCTGAACGCTTTTTCAGCCAATATAGCCAAAGGCATGCTGGAAAACGAGGGCATCCCTGCACAGGTGATTCACCAGAACATACCATACATGGGCATCTCTGACAAACTGGCCGTGGAGCTCATCGTAAATGACGAGGATTACGACCGCGCCAAGAAGCTTCTTGAAGAGGCGGAAAACAACCAGAAAGAACTGGGAGAGGAAGACTGGAAGGAAGTGTCTGACTAGGAATCTCCCTCATTCTCCAGAAGCTTTGCCGCCAGGCAGAGTTCTTCATAGAAAGACCGTCCGAATTTATGTATTATGGGTTCCTTGAGGAACTCATATACTTTTATGCCTTCCTCCCTGCCTTTTTTGAAGGCGTCCGAGCAAAGGTGTTCCCTGCTGAGCATAAGACCCTGCGTGCCGTTGCTGAACTGTTTTATCCTTATCGGGAAAATCCAGCAGGAGAGAGGCTTGCGGATACCTCTGCGGCACCTCTCAAAACCCTTCTCTACAGCGCAGAACGTATTGCCGTCCTTGTCGGTCACGGAATAGGCACATCTGCCGTCTCCTTTTATCAAAGGGGTTACAGTATCCCCGTCTATGTCCACGACTGAGAAACCCTGGGCCTTGATGGCAGAAGCTCCGTCTGGAGCCAATATCGGCGAATAATCTTCAAACTGCCTTTCAAGACTCTCCTTTTCCGAACCTTCAAGAGGGGCCCCACTGTCGCCGATGATACAGCAGCAGCCCTGGCATTTGGCATAGTCACAGCAGAAACATTCCGTCAGGATTTCCGTGCTTACAAGATAGTTGCCGATTTCAAGAATCATCCTCTTTCAGAATTTTCTCAGTCCACGTCAAAGAAGTTCTTTATGAACTCGTTCTCCCTCAAAAGCTGAAGGGTAGGAATGTCCGCGGTGGTACCGTCCATTATCACGGTTATCCTGTTGGCGGAAAGAACATCCTTGACAAAATCGCAGAAATCTTTCTTGGTAACAGCATCCACGGCAGAGCCTATGGTGGAAAGGTCTTTGCCTGACATCTGTTTGGTCTGAAGGATATCCAGCCAGAATTCCGGTGCGGACGATACGGTGTTGTAACGGTCTTTGAGCTGTCTTTTCAGCTGGGAGAATTCCCCATCCGGCAAGACTCCCCTGGAGCATTGCTGAAGTTCCCCGACAAGAGACTCTATGCAGGAATGAACGCTGGCGGAATCTGTCTCAAAGACCAAGTCCAGCGTATAAATCTGCTCAGGATAATACTCCAGAGCACTCTTGACGTTGTACAGCGGAACATTGGTGTAAAGTTTTGTCTTTATGACAGATGAGACAAAGTTCTCCATCATCTCGGAAAGGACGAGATTTTTGGACGAGAGACCTTTTGCACAAGAAAGCGTAAGACCTGCATAACTCCTCGGGACATTCATCTTCACGAGAAATCTCTTTTCCGTATGACCTTTTGCCAGATAATTAGGGACAACTATCCAGTTCTCCTTCTTGGCAGAATTGCCGGGAATACCTCCGATATACTTTATTGCCAAATCCTTGTAGGAAGAAGAATTCCTGCCGGCAAAGAAGAAGACAAAATCTGCTGCATTGCTGAACCTCTCCATAAGAGTCTTGTGCGTGTTATCATAGCTGTAGGAAGCAACTTCATCCTCTGTTATCCTGCGCACAAACTTCTTGTTGGAGTTGCGGTAGTAATCCACCGAATCCCTGAAAACGGTATTAGGAGACAGGCGGTTGTACTGAAGGTCATACATCACCTTCTTGGTGTACAGCTCGTAGGCGGAAGGGTCCTGGCGGCGGTCCGTCATGTTCAGATAAACAGCCTGCATAAGTTTCTCCGCGCTTGAAGGAATGGCAAAACCCTGCATCTGCTCGGTATTCTGGTCTATGCGCGATGAAAGTGAAAGGTGGTTGAAAGCATACAGGCGGCTCATGTTGGCATAAGAAACATCAGCTATCTTCCCCACATTCAACAACCCGTTGAAATACTCATGGTTTCCAAGTGAAGCCCCCCTTATCAACGAGAATCCACCCTTGCTTACCGCCCTGAAAAACAGAGAGTCTGATGAGGACGGCAGATCTTTGAACACGAGTGTGGCTCCATTGGAAAGAACTATGGTCCTGGTCCCGTAAAGGGCATCCTCCGTGTCGGAAACAACGGTGGAGGTCAAAGCCGGCACTACATTCGGCCATACAGGAAGGGAACTCTCCCCTTCTTTCAACGGCTTGTCAAGCGGCTGGGAATATGCAGCCAGCAACCTGTCGCGTGAAATCTGGTTGACACCGGCGGCTTTAGGGATGAAGCAAGATATTACAATGTTGCTGTCCTGGGCCAAAGTCGCCGAGGCATATTCAGAAAGTTTCTTGTTGTTGAGTGAAAACAGGACCTCCTTCATTATTTCAAACTGCATCTCAGTGGAGGCCAGGCTGTAGCCATCGTAATAGGCTCTTAGCGCCCTGTCCAGGTAAACCTGGTTTGAAGCTGACGAGCGGTTGTCATAGAAAGCTTCCAGCCCCTTCCAGTAAACATCTGACGCCTTTGCAAACTCCCTGGAATCCACGCCATAGTCGGCAAGCTTCTTGATCTGCCCGCTGATGAAAGAAACGGCGGCATAGACAGAAGACGGAAGGGTCTCGAAGGAGACTGAAAGACTGCTGCTCTTTTCCAACCCCATGAACTTGTCCTTGTTTATAGAAAGGTTGTACAAAGGAAGGTTTTCCCTGAGAATCCCCTCATCTATGCGACCCTGCAGCAGATGAATTATGGCGTCATCCATAAAATCCTGGATATAAGGTAGATTTGTCGCCCTGTACTTTTCCTTAAGAGGTTGCTTGAGAAGATTTATGGAGACAACGCATTTTTCAAATTCATCATCCTGCATCACGAAAGTCTTCACGCCGGAAAAAGGTTTTGGCTCATACCAAACCCTCTTGGTACTTTTCAAAGGCTTCGGAATCGTGGAAAAGACAGATTTGATCTGAGTCTCCAGCTTGGCAGGATCAACATCGCCCACAACGATCACACACTGAAGTTCAGGACGGCACCAGTTGTAGTAGAAGCTTCTCAAATCTTTTGAATTGATGGAATTTACGCTTCTGATTTCTTCAGGGCGCATCTCGCCGTGGTATGGACTGTCCGGATAAAGTTCACCAAGAAGAGCTGTTTCCATCCTGTGGAGAGGAGTCCAGCCGCCCAGTATTCTCTGGGCAAGGGTAGAGCGTTCGGGTGAAATGTCGCTCTCATCTACATTGATGGAACTCATCCAGTTGTACAGTATGAGAAGAGACGAGTCTATGGTATTGGTCCTTCCGATAGGAACATCCTTTATCATATAGGTTATCCTGTCCGCTTCTGTAGAGAAAACCGTGTTGTCCGTTCCAAGTCCGAGGGTTTTCAGATAGTCCGTAATAGCTGAGCCTTCAAAATTTCTCGTACCCTTGGTGGCAAGCTGCTGCAACAGCATAAAAGAGCCTCTGTCAGCGCCTTTTTCAAGCGATGTCCCAACTTTTTGTGCCACGCAGAATGTGGCGGTGGACTTTTGGGCCTGGTTTTTGATAATGATGTAAGAAAGGCCGTTTGAAAGCTTGCCGCTTTTAGCCCTAGGGTCTGCAGGCAGAGCAGGAAGGTCCTTGGTGGAATCCTGGGAAAAAAGCTGAGCCGGAAGAACGGAAGCCAAAGCGATGATCAATATGCAGGATATTTTCTTCATGATGTCGTAACTGGTTTGACGCAAAATTAAGAATTATACGGGAATAATCCATGTTTGCGCGATATATCCATTTTTTTTAATTTTGCATCCGTGTGTTTTGAATTTAAGAACCAAAAAAACTTTATACAGAGATGAAAAGAATCACCAAACTTTTTTTGACCGCAGCAGTGGTACTGTTTGCGGGAAGCGTATTTGCTCAGGATATGACTCAGGCAGGCGAGTTCTACCAGAAGGCCACTGAGGCTTATCAGGCCGGTAACGAAATGGAAGCCGTGAAGAACTTCAAAGAAGCTTTGAAGATTGCAGAGGCTGCTGGTGACGAGGGAGTGGAGATGGCTCAGGGCTGCAAAGACATGATTCCTCAGATTCTTCTCTCTGCTGCCGGTAAAATGGTTGCTGCAAAAGATTACGCAAAAGCAGAAGAAACTTACAACGAGGCACTTGCTGCCGCCAAGGATTTCGGCAATGAGTCAGTAGCCAAAAACGCTGAGGCAAAGCTGGCCCAGATTCCTCTTCAGCAGGGCAACGACGCTTATAACGCAGGTAACATGGACGAGGCCATCGCACTTCTCCAGAAGGCCGTGGAAAGAGACGGCGACAACGCCAAAGCTCACCTGCTTCTCGGTATGGCATACAACAAGGCCAGCAAAGATGACGAGGCTGAAGTTTCTCTTCTCAAGGCCAAGGAGCTCGGCGACAAAAACGCAGAAAAGGTTCTCAGCGGAATGTTGCTCTCTGCTGCCAATGACGCAATGAAGGCAAAGAAGTTCAACGAGGCCATAGCAAAGGCAGAGAAGGTTCTTGCCATCGGCCCTAACCCTACCGCCAGCCTTATAGCAGGAATGTCTGCATACCAGGCAAAGAACTTCAACAAGGCCATCACCCACCTTGTAAACGCCCCTGCTACAGCACAGAACACCTACATCCTCGGCTCATGCTATGAGAGCGTAGGAAAGAAGGCTCAGGCTTGCGCAACTTACAAGAAGGTCAATGACGCCAAGTTCGGCCCAACCGCAAAACAGAAAATTGCCAAGCTGGGCTGCTAAAACAAAAACCAGATGCGTGAGATAGAACTTCTTTCTCCAGCAAGAAATTCGGAAATCGGTATCGCGGCAATTGACTGCGGTGCCGATTCCGTTTATATCGCGGCTCCAAAATATGGTGCCAGGTCCCAGGCCGGCAATTCGTTTGAAGACATTTCCGTCCTGTGCGCCTATGCCCATAAGTTCAATGCAAAAATCTACCTCACGCTCAACACCATACTCTTTGAAGAGGAACTCAAGGAGGCTCAGGATTATCTGTGGAAAGCATACGAAAGCGGGATTGACGCCGTGATTGTCCAGGATTTGGCCCTCCTTGAGATGGACCGCCCTCCTATTCCGCTTTTCGCCTCCACACAGACAGACATCCGTACTCCGGAAAAAGCTGCGCTGATGGAGAAGCTTGGCTTCAAGAGGCTGATCCTGGCAAGGGAACTGAGCCTGAAGCAGATAAAGGAAATCAGGAAAGCCACCACTGTTCCACTGGAGAGTTTCGTTCACGGAGCCTTGTGCGTAAGCTACAGCGGGCAGTGCTACCTTTCAAAGTACATGACCGGCAGAAGCGCCAATCGCGGAGAATGCGCCCAGGTCTGCCGCTCCAGCTACGACCTCGTTGATGAAAGTGGCAATATCCTGGTAAAAAACAGCCCTCTGCTCTCTCTCAAAGACATGGACCGCTCCTCCAGGATAGAAGACCTTATAGACGCAGGCATAACATCCTTCAAGATCGAAGGCCGGCTCAAAAACATATCATACGTAAAGAACATTGTCAGAAAATACGACCTGGCTATAGACAAGGTCATAGACAAGAAGAGGAAAGAAGGAGATGACATCTCCAGAGCCGCCTGGGGAAAAAGCCGCTGCACATTCACACCAGATGCGGAAAAGACCTTCAACCGCGGATATACCGACTTTAACCTGGACGGGAAGAGAGAAGACTGGAAGAGCAGGGATTCAGCAAAATCAATGGGAGAATACATCGGCAAGGTCACCGATGTAAAAGGAGGAGGAAGGTCTTTCGTGAGCTTTTCTTACACTCCGCAAGGTGGACGTGACAGCCAGAAAGACAAGACCATCCACAACTCAGACGGACTTTGCTTCGTTTCCGGCAACAAGATAAGCAGCGGGAACCGCGCCAGCCGGTGCTTTGTGCCGAAAGGCAAAACCGGGCAACCCGGAGTTGAACTGTTCAGCAAAGACGCCAACATCAAAAAAGGGGACGCCATCTACCGCAACTTTGACTGTGAATTTGAAAAGCAGCTGGAAAATACCCCTAAAAGGATGATAGACATTTCCCTGAAAGTTTTCCTCAGCGACTCTCACATCACAATCCAGGCAGAAGGAGGCGGCATTTGTAAAGCGTTCACGCTCTTCCTTAAAGGAGACCGCGCTGAAAATCCGGAAACAGCCGTCAGCCTTGTAAAAAAACAGCTCGGCAAAACTGCACTGCACTTCTCTTTTACGGTAGAAAGCGTAGAGGGAGACGATATCTACTTTTACAAGACATCAGCCCTGAACGCCATCAGAAACGAACTGGCGGAGAAGCTGGATCTTTATCTTCAGGAACTTGCAAAAAAGCAGAAGGCCTCGCCGGCAAAAAGCCTTGATGCAAAAGCAAAGAGCATCGCTGAGGATGAAGAATTGAAACATCTTGCAGAAAAAGCCTTCAAGGAAGGAGGCGGTTCTTATCTGAGAAACTGCTCCAACAGCCTCTCAAGAGAAATTTACAACAACCTGGGGTTCAAAGATATAAAACCTTCATACGAGCAGGACCCTCCAAAAGACGCCATCCTGATGAGATGCAAATACTGCATCCGTTACCAGATCGGGCTGTGCAAAAAGGAAAGCAAAGACTCCCGCCGGCTCTATCTGAAAAACGGCAACAACACCCTCGCCCTTGAATTCGACTGCGCCCGCTGCGAAATGCTGGTTTCATTCTGAGAATTTGGCAATTTTTTGAAAATATTGCCAATATTTCATATCTTTGCAAAAAAGACAGGATATGAAATACAAATGCGACATATCTCCAAAGATGATAACTGTAGCTGAAGTTCTTACAGAAGCTTTCGTTGGAATGAACCATTGCATCACAGATACAAGAAAGAATCTAATTGTGGAGGTCCCTAAAAAAATGTGCGAAACCGTTCGCAATGCTTTAAAACAACAGTTTCCGGATGTAGCCCTCATTAGGAAGGCTTATCCTATGATTGAAGATTTGCACGATTTCATTCTTGTCAAGCCGCTTGTTTCTGAAGCTCCCATTTTTGATTATAACGGCGTTAGCATGCCAGAACTGGAGAAAATGCTGGTTGATCATTATTCAGATAAAGAATATGAAACCCTGACAGAAGCCGATATCCAGAAAGAATTCCAAAGGGCTTTTGAGCTTTACCGGGTCAACATCTCCCGTCTTCTCAGATATGCAAGCCGAAAAGGGAAAAAAGAGGAAATTAAACTTAGAATGGATAGAATTGATAAACAACGCGTTAAGACGATACATACTATTCAGGGCTTTTTCCGTCAGGAACCCATAGAACGAGCATGGCTATTTGGTTCCTTTTCAAGAATGGAAGAGAGGTCTGATAGCGATATCGACATTCTAGTTGACTTTGACAACTCTGTTTCAATTGGTTTATTACAATACACAAAAATGATAAACGAATTGGAATCCATGCTAGGAAGACGGGTTGACATGGTAGAAAGACGCAGTCTGAAGCCTTTTGCCAAAGAGAGTGTCAACAGGGATAAAGTTCTTGTTTATGAGAGAGCCTGAACGGGATTATGGGAGACTGCAGGACATTCTCCAAGCCGCAGATAATATCATATCTTTTATAGAGGGGCATTCCAAAGAAGAACTGGCTTCCGATAAGCTGCGCTATTTCGCTGTTGTCAAGAACGTTGAAATAATAGGAGAGGCAGCTTTCATGTTGTCGCTAGAATTCAAGGAAAAACACACCCAAATTCCCTGGAATGATATTATCCGTATGCGCCATGTTCTGGTTCACGGTTATGCCACTATTCAACCGGAATTGCTCTGGCATACTGCATTAACAGACGTTCCTGCGCTAAAAAACCAGGTTGACGCCATAATAAATGACATAAGCCTAGACGAATAGGAGCGGGTAGAACTTTATATTGTTTTCGTGCGTTTTGATTATCTTTGCCGGGTATGATATTTTCTGAGATTGCAGGACATAAAGATCTGGTTGAAATGCTCAGGGGCATGGTGCAGAAGGGCCGTATGCCTCATGCGGTGCTTTTAAGTGAGCAGAGCGGGTGCGGTGCTCTGCCGCTGGTGCTGGCTACCGTCCAGTTCATGTTCTGCAGGGCAAGAAAGGCTCTGGCCGGAGGAGACGAGAAATGGCTGCTGAAAGGGCTCTTCGGAGACAACCCTGAAACCGCAGCGCCAACTACAGACAGCTGTGAGATATGCTCTTCCTGCATAAAAATCCGCAATCTGTCTCATCCCGACTTTCATTTTGTCTTTCCTATAAACACCACACAGATAGTGGAAAAGGGAAAGAAAGCGCCTATAGATTCTTACTATGAGATTTTCCGGGACCTTGTAAAAAAGAATCCGTATTTCAGCGAACAGGACCTCTACAATGCGATGGAACTGGACAACAAGATGGGGCTCATAGGCGTAAATGAAGCCAACTGGCTGATAAACAAACTGAGTTTCAGCGCATACGAAGGAGGAGACAAGGTTGTTCTGATAATGTTTCCGGAAAGGATGAACCTGGAAGCGGCAAACAAGCTGCTGAAAAGCATAGAGGAACCAACGGAAGACACATATTTCTTCCTGATAACCAATGCTCCGGGAAAAATCATACAGACCATTCGCTCCAGATGCCGCCTGATAGAAGTTCCTCCTATCGAGAACGAAGCCCTGGCTGCGGCTCTGGCGGAAAAGTACAAGATGGCTCCGGAAAAGGCAACGATGTGGGCATCTTGCGCTCAGGGAAGCTTCGGAAGAGCCATCGAACTGATAGAGGAAAGCGAAGACGAGAAGGAAGATTTTGAAGATTTTGCATCGCTGATGAGAATGGCCCGGGACAAAGACCTTCCTGGCCTGATAACCGCTGCGGCGGAACTTGCAAGGAAGGGGAAAGAGGCGCAGAAGAACTTCTGCCGAAGCGCCCTCAAGATTCTCAGGCAGATGTATGTCATAAAACTCGACAAGGAAGAAATCGCCTACTTGAATCCTAACCAGAAAGAAGAGATAGAGGCTCTGGCGGAGAATCTGAAGGCGGAATCATTCGAGAAGTATTACGGAATATTCAACGATACCATAGAGTGCATAGAGAGGAATGTGAATGCAAAATTAGTTTTCAGCGACCTGTGCAATGCACTCTACCTAATTGCATGACGATGGACAAGAAAGATATTGTCTATGACTGCCACAGAGGCTGTCAGAAAACCATAGGAAGCGACGGGCAGTTCTGCTGCAAATACGACCAGAGCTGCTGCAAGAGAGCAGTCTTCGACTGGCTTCAGGGAATGCCTGACGAAGAGATGGACAACCTGTTTGAAGTCCGCTTCAAGAACACACGCAAGGGCATCTACATGAACACCTCCGGACAAGTTGTCCGGGTTGGGGACATCGTGGTTGTAGAGGCTCAGAACGGGTGTGATGTGGGCATAATAACCCTCTCCGGAGCTATAGTAGCCCATCAGCTGAAAAGGAACAACATAGACTTCAAGAACTACGAGTTCAGGAGGATTTATCGCAAAGCCCGCCCGATTGACATCCAGAAATGGCAGGAAGCCATAGCCCGGGAGCATCAGACGATGATACGCTCCAGAGTGCTGGCCGCCAACCTCGGCCTTGAGATGAAAATCGGAGACGTGGAGTTCCAGGGGGACGGAACCAAAGCCATATTCTATTACATAGCAGACGGCAGGGTTGATTTCCGCCAGCTGATCAAAGACTTTGCGGAAGAGTTCCATATCAGAGTGGAAATGAAACAGATAGGCGCTCGTCAGGAAGCGGGTCTGATTGGAGGCATCGGTGTCTGCGGACAAGCCTTGTGCTGTTGCCGTTACATCAACGACTTCCAGTCCATAACCACAGCCGCGGCCAGGAGCCAAGACCTGTCTCTCAATCCTCAGAAGCTGGCCGGCCAGTGCGGAAAACTCAAATGCTGCATAAACTACGAGGCTGCCGTTTACATAGACGCCAAGGAAAACATGCCTCACTTGTCAGAACCTCTCCATCTGGAAGACGGAGATGTAAGACCGGTAAAGTCAGACGCCTTGAAACAGACTGTATGGTTCTGCTATACCGACAAGGACTCCGACGAAGCCTACCCTATCAAGGCGGACAGAATCAGGGAGATACTCAAACTCAACGCAGAAGGCAAGAAGGCTCCGTCCATAGCAGGAAACAAGACCGAGAAAGTCATAGATTTCAAGAGTGCCGCCGGAGAAGACAGCATAACAAGATTCGACGAGGTGAAGAAAAAGAAAAGAGGCAAGCCGAGAGGAAGACAGAATTTCAGGAGAAATGGTTCGTAGAACTGCCATATACGTTGTCCTTGCCCTCGTTCTGGCCTTCTGCCAAGAACCCCTCAGACAGTCTAGCTTCCGGAACGTGGACGGACTCTTCGGCTGGAGAAGTGATGACACAATCCGCCTGTCTTTGGACCTCAGGTCTGACAACGGCTTCAACCGATTGTTTTTAAGCTCTTCCGCCAAGAAACAGGCTGTAGGGCAGAGCATGAGGCTGTATCTGACTTTCATTTCCCCTTCAGATAATGTTTATCGCGATACCTTGAGCCTCACTTTTGAAAAGACTGAAGGAGGAGAAATGATGGACAAGGGAGGCAAGATACAGATCCAGTGGCCATATATGGAAATCGGCAGGCTGAGCGAAGACGGCCTCTGGACGATTCTCCTGCAACGGGAAGAAGAAGAGAATCCTGCCTATTCCCAGATTTACGGAATGGGTATTTCGGTTTCAAACTGACCTTGATATGAGCACTATTGGAAAACTTGAGAAATTTAGGCAGAACAGCACTTTCAAATGTCTGATACAGCCCAAGATGGAGGAGGTTTTCAGGAAAGATTACCCCCCTAAAGGCAAATGGGGGCGGGAGGTGTTCGGCAACTCAAACCCCATCACCCTGGAACTCGGATGCGGCAAAGGAGAGTACACGATAGCGCTGGCTTCTCTCTACCCTGACAGAAATTTCATAGGCATAGACATAAAAGGCGCAAGACTGTGGAAGGGAGCCAAGGAGGCCGAGACCAAAGGCATGAAAAACGTACGGTTCATCCGCACCAACATAGACTTCATTGAATGGATTTTCGGCAAAGACGAGATAAGCTCCATCTGGGTGACCTTTGCGGACCCTCAGCTCAAATCGCCGAGAAAGAGACTGACGGGTGTGATGTTTCTTGAAAGATACCGCAAGTTCCTTGTTGATGGGGGAGAAATCAACCTGAAGACAGACAGCCGGTTTCTGCATGAGTACACATCCGCCCTTGTCAAAGCCAACGATCTGGAAACCATCTGCAGGAGTACGGACATATACCATCAGGAAAACCCTCTTTTTCCCCAGGAACTGAAGACCATCCAGACTTTCTACGAGCAGCACTTCCTCAAGATGGGACTTCCCATAACCTATCTGAGGTTCAAGCTGGAAGGCCCTTCATCGCCGAGAACGAAACCCCTCCTGGAGCCAGAATGGGACGACAAGAAATGGCTCCTGGCAGAATCCGAAGGAAGAATACCGGGAAGAATAAGATAAACAGTCATGAACACAAACTTTGATGTAAATCCCAACGAATTTGATTATCTGAAGGAAGTCAGGCACAAGATCCACTCCAGACCTTGCCTGAGCGGAAATGAAAAGGAAACGGCAGACATAATCGCTGAAGAACTTGAAAAATGTTCTCCTGACAAACTGTGGAGGAACATAGGAGGGCACGGAATGATTGCCATGTTCAAGGGAAAAGAGGAAGGCCCGTCCGTCCTTTTCAGGTGTGAGCTGGACGCGCTTCCGATAAAAGAAGCCGTGGAGCGTCCTTATATGTCAAAATACGATGGAATAGCCCATTGCTGCGGACACGACGGGCACATGGCCATAATGTGCGGCCTGGCATCGTGGATAGCCGCCAACAGGGAAAAGCTTCTGGAGAAAGGATGCGTTTACCTTCTCTTCCAGCCGGAAGAAGAAACCGGAAGCGGTGCCGAAAAGATGGCAAGATGGATGAAAGAAAACGGAATATCATTCGACTACGCCTTCGCTCTCCACAACTGGCCCGGATTTGACAAAGGGAATGTAATCATCTACCCCGGAACTTACGCATGGGCTTCCACCGGTCTGAGGATGGACATAACAGGCCATACCGCACACGCCAGCGAGCCTTGGGAAGCCGCAAACCCGACAGCCGCCATAACAGAAATCATCAAGACCATAAATTCCTTTGACCGGGAGACATCTTTTTCAACGATAGTTGGAGTCAGAATCGGCGATGAAGACTATGGCATAACACCGGGCTGGGGATTCGTGGCAGCAACCGTCAGGAGCCAGACTGATGAAGGATTGGATATCCTCAAGAACAAGATAATATCTTCCGCCACACAGATCGTTGAAAAACAGAAGAACCTGAAGATGGTTGTTTCAGAAACGGACTATTTCCCGGCAACCCTCAATTCAGAAGGCCCGACATCACTGGTAAGAAAAACCGCCAGGGAAGCAGGATACCAGACTCTGGAAAACAATATGGGTACCAGGGGCAGCGACGACTTCGTCCATATAGCAAAGATGGCCCGCAAGGGGGCCACTTTCTTTGATGTGGGATGCGGTAAGAACCATGCTCCGCTGCACCGTCCGGACTTTGACTTTGAAGATGAAATCCTTCCGGTTGGTCTGGATATCATGCGTCGCGTCTGCCTACAAATACTGCAAAGTCAGCAAGCAGGTTTTTAGCCTCTGAATCAGGAAGAACCGAAAGAGAACGGACCGCATCTGAAGACAGCTCCTCCATCTTTCTGGTCGAGTATTCTATGCCTCCGTTTTCCATGACAAACGCAGACACCTCAGCCACTATGTCCTCTTCCTCTTTGGTGAACTTTCCGTTAAAGACGTTCACTATTTCCCTGATCCTGGACTTTATGCGGCTCTCCTGACGGGGACAGTTGGCGAACGCCCCGAGAAGAGGGAGGGTTATCTTCCTCTCTTTCAGGTCTGCTCCCGGAAGTTTACCGGCTTTCAAGGAAGGAGTGTAGTCTATGATGTCGTCCCTGACCTGAAAGGCCAGACCGATATTTTTTGCGTACCGGACTATGGCATCCGTCCTTTCCTGGTCGGCACCGGCGGCCAAGGCTGCGGATTTGAGCGACGCACAGAAAATGGCAGCCGTCTTGCCATATATTATCTTGAAATAGTCTTCTTCCGTAGTGTCCAGACTGTCAGCCTTGTCCAGCTGCAGCAGCTCAGCCTCGCTCATCTTCTGGATAGCCATGGTGAAGTTGCTCAGTATCTCGTGGGAACAGTTCCGGATAAGGACATCCAGGCTCCTTGCCAGCCAGAAATCTCCGGTAAGGACAGCAGCTCCGGCTGAAAACATCGCTGAGACAGAAAGCGCGCCCCTTCTCATGTTGGCGGCATCCGCAACATCGTCGTGCATCAGGGTTGCGGTATGCAGCATTTCAGTAGCTGCGGCTATGTGATAATTTTCAGAAGAGAGATTTCCTGAAGCCATTCCGGCAAGAAGAGACAGGACGGGGCGGATTTCCTTTCCCCTGCGTCCTAGCACATACTGGTTTATGGCATCCAGATACGCTTCTTCTGAACGTATTGCAAGATTTAGGGTCTGACGGTATTTCTCGAAGTCAGACCCTAAAAAGACCTTTGCGCTTTCTGTGTTTGCCATCAGATCAGAATGTGAACGCTACAGAGAATTCAATACCCCTTCCCTTTGAAGCCTTCCATTCTTCACCGGCAACCTTGATTCCTTTTTCTCCGTCACCGACCTTTGAGAAATCCCAGTTGTATCTGGCATTGAACTGGAACCTCCACACATCTACACCGGCACCGAGTCCGATTCCGTAGCCGAATCTGTTGATATCGTCCCAGGAGCCAACCTTGCTGCTCTTTCCCAGAGCGTAGTTGATATAAGGCACTACCTGCAAGAACGGCCTGGCCACTATCAGATTAGGGCCATACTGCAAACTAACCGGAAGCTGCATATACTTCATTGCATATCTTCCGTCCTGAATAGGGTCCCCTTCTGTCTTGGCCTCAAGTTTAGCTTCCTTTGCAACATACAGAAGTTCCGGCTGGATCACGAAACTTGGAAGGACGTGCAGCTTGTAGAGCACACCGGCCTGGAAGCCTACGTTGTTTTTAAGCTTGAACTCCTTGATGTCAGAAAATTGGGAAGTGTACAATCCGGCCTTGATACCGAACTGGGCAGCGGCCTTCTTTGGGGCGGCTACAAGAGCAAGGGCGAGCACAAGGGCTGCCAATGCAAACTTTGCGGTCTTTTTCATATCTGTTTGTTTTAGGTTAATGATTTCTAAAGCAGAGCCTTGAGCTTAGCCTCAATAGCGTCTTTGGTGTTGGAACCCACCATTTTGTCCTTGAGCTCTCCGTCCTTGAAGAAAAGAAGGGTAGGAATGTTCCTGATGCCGTAGTTCACCGGAGTTTCCTCGGCTTCCTCCACATTGCACTTGGCTATAACGGCCTTTCCCTCATACTCTTTTGCAAGCTGTTCAACAATAGGAGCAACCATGCGGCAAGGGCCGCACCAGGTAGCCCAGAAATCCACCATTACAGGAAGTTTGCTGTCCAGTACCACTTCCTTGAAGTTTGAATCAACTACATTAATTTCCATCGCTCAAATAATTAAAGTGATAAATACCAAGTGCTAAATTAGCATTTATTTTTCAGAAATCGTACTTTTGTTACAGCAAGCAACTAAAAACAACAACAATATGTACAAAGATTTTCAATCTCACCTGAAAACTGAGCTGACTTCAATAAAGAAAGCCGGCTTGTATAAGGAGGAAAGAGTTATCACTTCCCCTCAGAGGGCAGATATCACCGTCCAGGGCGGAAAACAGGTCCTGAACTTCTGCGCAAACAACTATCTTGGTCTCAGCGACAACAAAAGGCTCATAGAGGCAGCCAAGAAGGCGCTTGACACCCACGGATACGGAATGAGCTCCGTAAGGTTCATCTGCGGAACAGGAGACCTCCAGAAGAAACTGGAAGAGAAGATTTCCGAGTTCTTCGGAACTGAAGACACCATCCTTTACACATCCTGCTTTGACGCAAACGGAGGTGTATTCGAACCTCTGTTCACAGAAGAGGATGCCATCATCTCGGACGCCCTCAACCACGCTTCCATCATAGACGGCGTAAGACTTTGCAAGGCTGTCCGTTACAGATATGCCAACGCAGATATGGCAGAACTTGAGGAATGCCTCAAGAAAGCCCAGAAACAACGCTACAGAATCATCGTTACAGACGGCGTGTTCTCAATGGACGGCAACGTTGCACCTGTTGACAAGATCTACGCCCTGGCCAAGAAATACAACGCAATGGTGATGGTTGACGAAAGCCACTCAGCCGGCGTTGTCGGAAAGACCGGAAGAGGCACCACGGAACTCTACAAACTCAGAGGCAAAATCGAGATACTTACCGGAACCCTCGGAAAGAGCTTCGGAGGTGCAGTTGGCGGATTCACAACCGGAAAGAAGGAAATCATCGCGATGCTAAGGCAGAGGTCACGTCCTTACCTTTTCTCCAACTCCATCCCTCCAATGGTTGCAGCAGCCGGCATAGAGATGTTCAACATGATGAGCCGCACCAACCGTCTGCAGGACAAGCTCCACGAAAACACGGCATACTTTGTGGACAAGATGAAAAAAGCAGGTTTCGACATCAAACCTACCCAGAGCGCTATCTGCGCCATCATGCTCTACGATGCAAAACTTAGCCAGCAGATGGCGGCAAAGCTTCTGGACGAGGGCATCTATGTTGTAGGCTTCTACTATCCTGTTGTCCCTAAAGACCTTGCAAGAATCCGTGTCCAGGTTTCCGCAGGCCATTCAAAGAAACAGCTCGACAGGGCCGTTGCCGCCTTCACCAAGATCGGCAAGGAACTCAAGGTGCTCAAATAAACCGTCATCAGATACGGTAAAAACAAAACCCCGAAAGTTTTTTGTTGAACTTTCGGGGTTTTCCATAATGACTCCAATATATGTTTAATCTGTTACATTAAGATTTATTCTTATGATGCTTGAATGAGGAACTGAGTTTGTTGTCAATGTTACCACTCTAAAACTAATCAGGCATAAAATCAACATAAAAAAAGATGTCACCCCTATTTTATTCATAATACTCTTTCCCGTATAAATACTTATATAACATTCGAGAATCTTGGTTTTTCTCTTTATTTCCCAAATACTCGTCATAATTTTTAGTATTTCTCAATTCTACGCGGACAAACAACTCGTCAAAATTCTCGGCATACAAATCAGTTAAAACCTTACTCGCAAACGAAAGGGATTTTATTCTTTTTCTCCAATACTCTTTGTTGGGATCTTTTACAGCCAAATAATTTGAGGCCGCTCCAAAAGTAGGTCTAAAATATTTCATAAGAGTATTTAGCGTCTTTTTATCTGTAACAACAACAAAATCCTTGAAAACAACCTCTGTCTCTGTTCTTAACCTGTTCTTGAATGGCTTTCTGTAAACATTCCACTCTATGTTGTAGAATGGTGTATTATCAGAACTTGTTGCATTTTCTGGAAGTTTCCAATTAACTGACATGTTTACAGAAGATGTTACTATTCCACCTTTTATTTGCGCGTAGTTGACCGTCCATTTATATGGGGTCAGCATAACACTTGGTGCAGGATACTTCTGCAACATATAGGTAGAAAACCGGTCTTCCATATTCTCTACGGAGAGACTTAAAATATCACCCTCCTTGGTAATAGACATTTCTCCCGAACCGAGCAGTTTTGTGTGATTAGGGAACCTTCCCTGTTTTGTTGTAAAAATAATATTGTAAACTTCTTCTCCGTTTTTTTTGAACACAGATTTCAACTTATAGGAGTAATCTTCTATATGCCTTGTGCTCAGGGGTGAATATATTTCTATTGACCGTTTAATATCTAACAACTGCAAGTTAAAAATATTCACATAATTAACGTCAAAGCGACTCAACCCACCAAGAGACTGATCTACTACTTCATATGTATTTACAGCCGTCCTTGTGCCTGGGATTAAAAAATCAGTGACAAAAGAATCAAGTGCGAGAAAACCTCCCATAAGATTTCTGTCGTCCCACATTTTACCCCCAGATTTTTGATTAAAACCAAAGGAACTCCACAAACCATTTATCAAATAAAGCTGTTGAATATTAGAGCCAGAATATATAATCCTACTATAATTAGCCTTAGCTACGTAATTTTTTAGATAGTTTTTGGAAAATTTGTCCGCTGTCTTCTTCAATAATAAAAGTAAGTTTTCCTGTGGCATGACATATATATCATCAAGACTAATGGAACTTGAATGTACCACAAGTTTGCTCATCCTCTTCAAAGACATAAAAGTTACTGCTTCTGAAGAGTAAAAATCAGAGCTCGCAGTAAATTTCATTGTATCTGGCACAGAGACGTGGGATAAATCTATAATTCCCTCAGAATCAGATAGAAGATACGTTTTTTTATCAAATGAAACAAAATAGAGATATGGAATAGATATTTCGTCTTCAGAAACAACCCTTACTTTTTGCGCCGTGCTGACACACGGCACAAAAAGAACAAGACCTGCAACTACTTTAAAAAAAATATGTTTCATATTTCATTAAAATTAATGGTGAATTTTATGATGACAAATTGCTCATTTTCGTAATCCGCTCTCTTGAAAGCGTAATAATACCCATCTGCGCCTCGCCCTAAAATTTGACAATTATAGGGCAACATTACATCTCCTATCAAATCATTGTTCTTGTATATCTGAAGTTTACATTCTCCATCGCTTATATGGCAAGTACGTAAAACATAATCATGGTCAACATAGAGTTTATCATAATATCCATACTTTTTGCGTTGTTTTTTAGCACGTTCTTCGAATTCTTCAAAAGTAGAAGTAGATGGATAGTCTCCCTTTATCTTTGTATCTGGAAAACCTAACGAGTACAGCGGATTTCCTTCTACATCCATAACATAGATGTAAGGATCTGCATTAAACGACACATATACTTTGTTCTCACTTACACAAAAGTCATATCTGCTGAAAACTGGCAGATTATTCTTTTGATATACAGATGGATAGTGCCCTAACATTTTGAAAGAAGACGATACTCTTAAAGGGTCGTAACATATGAATGTGTATGCGTTCTTCCAGAAATCCGAAGCATGGGAACCTTTTTCATACCCATTATATGAAACATGTTCTGTAATGATGGGCATGAATAACTTACCAGAACTATATGATATTCTTCCCACATAACTATTGTATTCATACATCTGGGGGATTTCCGGATTAGGAGAATTGTACAGATTCTGCCATGAGCGATTATTGAAACTTGAATCTATGGCAACAAACCAAGATAATGGTTCATAAAACAACCTTGTAGAAAAATCATGAGAAAAAATATTAACTCCTGAGTTGTGATCAAGACTTATAAAATTTCCGTTTTCATCAAAACATGCACTTAGAGAAGGCGTTGACATTTCAGCAGGACCACGTCCTTGGGTTATGAAAGATGTGTCATATTTTCCGTCTAAATAATACGAATACACTCCTACAGCATATCTGTCTGCGAAGAACAACTTGTTTCCCGCTGGAGAGATAAGCCACTGCCCGGAAAGGGAAGTCATTGAAGCATCAAAAAAAATACTGTCCACCGATATGTGTTGTACTGATATTCTTCTATCGCCTCTATGTTCCAAACCGTAGTAGAAGTCCTGACTATTCTTGCAGGAGAGAGATAAAAACAAAAATAAAGATAATATTAAACCTTTTATGTCCATAGAATATTTTCAGCCTTGATTTTATTGTAACGTTACACCTTCCTTTTTAAAAAAGCAAATACCGGAAGATACAAAATGATTGCAAGCAATGAAAAGACAAGAGAGCAGATTACTCCCAAAGCAAAATCAAACCAGAACGCCTCCTGAGGACCGTCCAAAAGAAAAGGAAGAAGGCCTATCACCGTAGAGACAATCGTAAGCAAAACCGGCCTTATCTCATGCATGAAAGATTTTATGTAAATGCGGGTGACCTTTATGTTACTTGTGTGTTGTTCCCTTAAAGCTTCACCAAGATTCCTCCTATAAGTCCACAACAGATAAATTCCGGCATTTACAGTTATCCCGGCGGATAATATCATCGCTGAGAAGCCGCCTTGGTCAAATATGTATGAAGACAAGCCAAAAATCAGGAAAAGCCCCATAAGGGATACCGGGACCAAGATGATTATGGACAGAGGATATCTCAGAGATTCAAAAAGGATTGAAAGTATTATGAACACTGCTATAAGTATAAGCCCTGTCAGGTAAATATATCCGAGAGTTATTTCTTTGATATCAAAGCGGTACGTTGTTGACTTTGCTCTATAGCCAACCGGAAGGACTTCTGAATTCATATAGCTTATGGCATCCTTCTCCACCCGCGCATTCATTTTCGTTTCACCAAGGAAATCATAGCATACAAGTAGCCTGTAGGACTGGTTCTCCTTTATGATATTGATTTTTGATTCAGATTTTCTGAGCTCTCCCACACCGGAAAGTGAAATTTTATGGCCGGAAACTGAGATGGGAACATAATTGGCCTGCCACAAATCATAGCTGTCTGAAAGCGAAGACCTCAGCAAGGTCGAATGAGAAAGCGGGAGGCTTCTTCTGTAAAGAAGTTCCTGAAGCCTGCCATAATACATACGAGGATTTACTCCAGATACTGCCAGCCTTTCAAAATCATACTCCATATCTATTTGGGTAAGAGGGTGTTGCTCTCTTGAACTCCTTATCTGTATATTCTTTACTCTGGAGTTTCCGGCCAGATAATCGGATAGTTTCTGTGCATATGATTGCAAATCGTCATAATTATAACCGGTAAGTTCTATTGCATTGCCTCTGCCCTCTCCACCTATATAGTTGCTGAAATATCTGTCGTCTATCCCGCTGACGGTCCAGTTGGCTCCACCGAAGTCAGAGGCGGCGGATATTACATCCCGCTTCAGTTCCATAGGAAATGCCGTGTTTTCATATTCTGCCTTGAAGAACACTTCTATCAAAGCTTTGTCGTATGATTGTATCCGAGTTGTGAACAACTCTATCTGCGGAAACTGCGCCAGATAATTTTCCATCTGCCGGACAATCTGGTCAAGCTGCATTACAGTATGGCCGTGACTCAGACCTGTTGTAACAAGAAGACTCTTTTTTTGAGGAAGTCTGCCAAAATCCACCCTTGACAAAGACTTGTAGAAAACGCGGAAAGAAAAGAAAACTCCAGCAACCAGAACTATAAACAACATCCACCTGTATTTTGCGGAGAAAATTATGTATTTTTCATAAAGCAGATAAAATCTTGCCGTTTTCCTCAGCGATTCAAATGTAAATTCTTTCCGTCTCGCCTTTTGCGGAATATAATAAAACAGGGCAGGCACAAAGAAATATGCCACAGCCAGAGAAACGGCAAGATTTATTGAAATGGCATAAATGAAATCTGGGAAGTTGGCGGTCTGTTGTTCGGGAAAAACAAATGTCATGAAGAGAGCCACCACGGTTGTTGCCACAGCACCAAAAACAGCCCAAAAAACAGCGCGGTTTCCTTTAATGCTGTAGTAATCTGTCATTATGATGGTAGAGTCTATCATCATTCCCATTGAAACTGTTATTCCTGCCAGGGTATAAAGATGAAGATTCAGACCTGAGATATAATAGACCAACAACGCCACAGCTATATTGGCCGCAATCGTAATCAATATGGCGGCCATATACCTGACAGACCTGTAGGACAACAGCACAAAGACAAGAAGCGCCGCTATTGATATAATAGTCCGGGAAACAATCTTGTCCAGCTCTGCGGAAATGAATTCCGAAGAGTCGTAGCCCACAGAACAGGTAATCTCTGGAGGAAACATCAACATAAGTTCTGTTACCTTGTCTTTCAGTTCCCTGATGGTTTTCAAGCTATTTATTCCTGGGCTGGTATAAACGGAAACCGTCAGTGTATTAAGTCCGTTTATCCTATAATGAGAGGAACTTTCCGCCTCTTCCTTGCTGATTGTTGCAATATCAGACAGATGTATGACAACACCATCTCGAACTGCAACTGGAATGCTCTCAAGAACCTCATTACTGCCCGTCTCAAACCTTATGGAAATCATGTTTCCCTCCTCGTCCCTTGATATTCCAAGTTTGTCGGACAGATAGGCCCCTGAAAGAGACTCGTATATCTCCTGAGGTGTTATATCCAGAGATGCTGCCTTTTGCGGGTCAAATTCAACCACACTGTTGTATGGAACATACCCATAAACATCTACCTGCTCAACTCCGCTAAAGGAAGAGAGAGGAACCAAAAGCAAGTCCTTGGCTGCTTTATAGATCTCGGAGGTGGGGAGATCTCCCTTCAATACAAAAGCCACAGATTCCTTGGAAGCAGAACCTCGTGTACTCAAAGATATGTCGGGATATGAAACACCGGCAGGAAGAGAAGGGTACAGACTTCTTATCAGCGTAGCCGCCTCCAGACGGACAGCCTGCATATCGACGTCTTTTCCAAAGGCAAGATATACTCTTCCGTATCCTGAAGAAGAGATTGACGAGGTTGACTTACATCCTTTTATCGTGGACAAGGCCGCCTCCATGACAGAGGTGACATTTTTCTCGGTAACTATAGGGATTGCACCATCATAGGAGAAACTGACCACAATGGTATTGCGCTCTTCTTCAGGAATATAGCTCAGGCTAAGGGACCGGATGCTCAACAAGCCGGTAACCGTCAAGGCAACGGCTACCAGAATTGTTGAAAAAGGTGATATGTTTCCCTTTTTGTTCATCCGGAAGAAATCAAAGTTTACCGTACAAAGCCCTGTAGAGAGCCGGAACTATGAAAATACTGACAAAAGTTCCCACTACCATACCAACTATTATCACCACAGACATAGGGTACTGCAGATAATCTCCCAAACTGCTTCTGCCAAGGAACGGCAACACTGCCAGTATTGTCGTAAGGGATGTCATGATTATTGACTTCAGCCTTCTTTGCCCTGCTTCCCTTATTGCCACCTCCAGTTCCTTCCCGGAAAGAATAAGTTTGTTTATCGTATCTACCTTAAGAATGGAGTCGTTGATAACTATACCGCTCGTTACAATCAAGCCTATCATAGTCATCACATTCAAGCTTATGCCGGCTATCCAAAGGAAAACAAAAACGACAAAGAAGTCTATCACCACTTCAGAAAGAATAATCAAAGGCTGCTTCAAAGACTCAAACTGAGAAGCCAGAATAAGATAGAGTATCATCAACGCAATAGCCAATGCCACAACCAACTCTGAAGCAGTGCGTTTTCCGGAGAACCAGCTCCCGTTGAAAGAGACATCAAAATCACCATTGTCTTTTACAGCCTCCCTGACAGATTCCATTGCCTTTGATTCTTTCCCTTTATCAACTTTAAGCTCAACCGGAACAATCTCTCCGGTAATATTTCCCGATACCGTCTGGAAATCTTCCGTAAAAGTTTCCCTGAGAAATTCTCTGACCGGAATCCGGCTGTTCTCCTTTGAGATGAAAGTTTCATCCAGCATTTCCCATATATTGCCACCACCCGACTTCATCACTACAGCCTTTATCTGGTCTGTTTCCGCTATATCAAAGATTTTGATTTCACCGATTTGCCTTTTGAGCACATCCGCCAATTCTGCGCTAGTTATACCATATAACGCCATTTTTTCCGCATTGGCCAAAAGAACGATTGTGGGTCTGAGCCTGAGCGGAGAAATGCTTATGTCCTGATTCTTTTCTATCTCAGACAGCAGACCTTCTAACCTGAGGATCCCTCCACCGGAAAAACCAGGTCCGAGGGGACGGAAAACAGCCTGAAGATGTGCCTGTCTGTCTGAAAAGACAAAGTCAAGGATGTTGGATGATTCTCTGAATTGACAGTAAGCCCTGCCATAGTTTTCAGACAACTTTCCGGAAAGGGATTCAATGACCGTCTCCAGCATCTGTGGCGTCTTGCACCTTATATAGATTTCAGCCATGTTCCCGGCCATATCTTCCGTATGCCCAAGTATATATTGCTGATGTCCTGCATAAGTGACAAACTCCTCAACAGACTGCCCCAGATTATTTTCCAGATCCAGGATGCGCTCAAGATTTGCCTCAAGACTCAGAGGTTCATTCCAATCTATGTCAAGGACAGTCTCTGTATTCTTCATTTCTGGAAGACGTGTCTTTGGCAGAAGCCCAAAAAGAATAATCAGACCCAGCAGACAAACCGGCAAAACAACAAAGATTGCTTTCCGCTTTCTCAAGAACCAAGATGAGATCCTTTCACATCTTACGGCCAGACGGCTGTTTATGTCTGGTATTTTTTGCAGCAAAGCACATGAAGATTCCTTTCCGGAGCGGAACCATGCATAATAGAATACCGGAACACAAACCACTGTTACTAAATAAGATGCCAGAAGGGTGATTACAATAGCAGCCGCCTGTTCTGAAAACAGAGAAGCTGCTATACCTTTTGTGAACACGACCGGAATAAAAACAGCACAGGTGGTAAGGGTTGAACTCATCATCGCGCCGGCAACCTCTCTTGTTCCGTATATGACGGAATCTTTTGTCTGATCCTGTTTGTAACGTTCTGTTAGGTTGTCTATCAGAATTATTGAGTTGTCAACCATAAGCCCCACTCCCAGAAGAAGCCCGGAAAGAGAGAGTATATTTACGCTTATTCCAAATATCCAGAAACAAAGCAAGGACAACAGGATGGACACAGGAACTGTCAGTGCAGACAGCATGGAGAGTCTTATATCGCGGAAGAAAACTATAATGACAAATATGGAGGCCAGAAGAGCAAACAGTATGTTCTGCAGAAGACTTCTTATGGAATAGTCCAAAAGTTCGGACTGGTTTCTTGTTATCCTGAAATCAATCTCCGGATAATCCTCAGACATGAAAGATATAAGATCCTCTGTCTCTTTCCTTACTTCTGACATTCTGCAATTGCCTTGTTTTATCACGGCTATGCTGATGATTCTCTGTCTCCCGTCATAAATGCACCCGACCCTTTCCGCTTCCGAAGAATAAACTTTTGCTACATCTTTAAGCTGGATTATACGCGAGTCTTTTTTGAAGTAGATGTTCTCGATATCTTCTTTGCCACCCACCAGAGACTTGAAGTTGATGTCATATTGATATTCCCTGTCCCTTATTGTAAGGTTTCCGAGACTGATGTCAGATGACTTTAGGCAGTTTTCAAATTCCTGCAAAGAAAAGCCCAGCTCCTGCAGTTTGCCCATATCTGGCTCTATTACATATTGAGGAATATCATATCCGCTTGCATCAGCGATGGAAACAGATGGCAACTGCTCAAGCCTTTTGACAATTAAAGAACGAGCAAGACGGCTCAATTCTCCAAAAGAACTTTTTGCCCCTTCTTTCAGGGATATGTTCAAGTAGAACACCGGAATATCCGAAGCACTGTACTTTATGAGTCTCGGACGCTCTATAGGGGGCAGGAACATCATTGCCCTGTCAACCTTCTCATTTGCCTCAATGAAGCAATAGTCTATATCCGTCCCGAAGTCAAAAGACAGCAAGACCGTACCCCTGCCGTCATTTGCAGAGGTCGAGAGGTCTTTCAGTCCGTCAATCTGCGCCAATTGTTGTCTTAGGGGATCCAGTATTTTTTCTTCCATTTCCCTGGCAGAGTATTGACGGTGTGAAACCTGGACCGCTATATAAGGAACATCAACTTCAGGTATCAGGGAAACGGGCAGCCTGAATACAGCTACAACGCCAAGCACAATGGCAACCAGTACCACCATTGTTACTGCTATCGGCCTGTCCAGCAACTGCCTGAGCATACTACCTCCTTATTTCTACCTTGGACTTGTCGGCAAGGTTAAGATTACCGGAAACTATAACGGCGTCTCCTTCACAAAGGACCGCATGGCGGCTCTTGTCTGCAACAACGCTGTAATGATCTTCGTTGGATGCCGTAATTTCAACATAGACCCAATGGGCCATGCTGTCCGAATACGTAAAAAGCACATCGTGATTATCTCTCACAACAACTGCCTTTTTAGGTACGACTAGCTGGTCTTGAACAGATTTTTCAACGACAACCTTTACCTCCTGTCCATCCAGCAGTTCTCCTTTATTCAATAATGTTGCGGTTACCACAATCTGGCCTCTTTCATTTATTGTCGGGTTGATATTTGTTATCCTTCCTGAAAATCTGTGTTTTTCACCAGAATACGGAATTATCACCACCTCTGAACCAACTTTGCAGACGGAAGACTCCTCAGCCATGACAGGAAACTCTATAAACAACTCACTGTCATCTATAATACGGCAAAAAACACCCGATGACTGCTCAAACTCCCTCTTTGAAATATCCGCAATCTTGCCGCTGAAAGGTGCATAAAGACAACACGATTTCAAGTCATAGACACATCTTTCATAAGCGCTTTTTGCCGCAAAATACCCACTTTGCATCTTTACGCTTTCCAAAACTTCTGATGGAACAGAAACTGTATCTCTTGCCTTATATCCCAAACCGACAAGATAATCGTACATATCCAGTTCCGCCTTCTGAAGAGTGATTTTTGCTGCATCAAGATTAAGTTTCTGACTTCTGGAATCAAGCTCAGCGACAACTGAACCCTTCTTTATAAAACTACCGTTAGATACTTTGATAGAGGAGATATTTCCTGCGGCAGAAAAGGAAAGTTCTGCTTTCCTTTTTGCTGAAAGCCTCCCGTTGGATATTACCTGAATAGCAAACGGGCCCCTGCGGAGAGTAACAGTATCTACAACATTGACATTATGAAGATACTGCAACTTTGGCTGTTCCTGCCTTTCCTGCCTACCAGAACCTCCGGTACAGCCAACAGACAAAAACACCAGCACAAAAAAAGTTATTGACAACAGATGCCTTATAAATATGCCTGCCGATTTCATGATATTCTGTTTATTGTCATTATCTGTTCTGAATCTGCTCAAAGTCCACGATTATGTCGCTTTGCTTTATAAAATCATACAAAGTACTCTTCCTTAACCTGTAATAATATGTCCAGTAATTGCACATATCGGAAATGTGTTTCAACTCGGCTGTGTCTTTCTCCGTCTGGGCGTCTATCAGGTCTGTCACTGTAGCCTTTCCTTGCCTGAATCTGTCAGATACGAGTACATATCTTTCTCTTGCAAGTTCCGCTGTTTTTGCTGAAACAAGGCACTGACCGCGTTGATTGTTGAATTGAGAAACTGAAAGATATATGCTTCGCCGATGATTGTTTTCCTCCTGTTCTATTTTAGCCATTACAACATCTCTTTTTGCCTTTGCCTTCTGCACGCGCCCATATCCGACACCCCAGTCAAATACAGGTATGGAAAAACTCAACCCCACAACTTCCTGGTCAAGCGGGGAGGCATACACCCTGGCCAGTGTCTTGTCGGTCTTGGAAAGACCCAGTCTTGCCATGAAAGACATGGATATTCCTCTGGAGGCTTTTGCTCTTGCCACCTCAGAATCTGCATTAAGGACAGCTATTTCGTTATTTAAGCCGAAGGAAGAATTGTTTGCGGTCAAAGCAAGGACTTCATCATAGTTAATGTCGAGTAGCGGGAGGTCTGCTGTTTCTTCAACCTTGACAGAAAAAGTTTCATCCTTTGCCAACATGGAATTGAAACGCATCTGGGCCTGGCGTATATCTGTCTGGGCTTCATTGATTCTGACACTGTCTTTAAGTATGTTCAAGTCCAGTTTCAACAACTCATCCTTTGTTATACGACCCAATTTCATTCTCTCAAACGCTACTGAGCGCAAAGTCTTCGTCATTTCATAATTGCTCCTGGCAACTTCAAGCTCCTTCTGGGCCGAAAGCAACCCAAAATAACAAGTAACAACCTCTAAAGCTATATCCTCCATAGCCTCAAGGTATTTCTTCTTTGCCAGCTCATATTCCTTCGGGGATATTCGTCTGCTCCACTTGAACTGGTTAAAAGAAAACAAAGGCTGCGTATAAGAAACCGTAAATGGCTGTGAGTACCACGTTGCTCCCTTTACCGCTCCAAACTGGTCTATTCTTGAAAGGTCTGAATACACAGAAAGCGTTCCTCCTGTTACTGCCACATTCTGGGAAACGCTCAGACCTATGCTGTTTTGAAGATTGTATGTCCTGGCATAATGTATCTGCCCTGTATTGTAATCCTGGAGTAATGTAAGGGAACGGTCAAAAGACATTATGTTTCCGTAAATCCCGACAGAAGGCTTAAGGCTAGCCAGATATGACCTGTATTGCCAATAAGAAGACAGGAACTCGCTTCTTGCCTCAACCGCAGCCACAGATTTTGCCTTTGCTTCTGATATAGCCTCTTCCAAGGTTATTTCCTGCCCCCAAACCTTCATCGGAGTGACAGCAAGCAATGCCATCTCTAAGACCAACAAAAAGCAATATCTCAAATAAAACTTACTCATATTTTTCACCTGAGAAGACTTTTAACTTTACTGAACTCTGAATCAAAAAAACTCTTTGACGAACCAATCACAGCGGAACCATATATATAACAATCCTCATCACAAATATACCCGACAGCTGAGAATGCTTTGTTTGGGAAATTCAGGTTTTTAAAATCTCCTTTATAATCCAAGTATAGAGAAAATTTGCAGCCATAATCACACAATGTTTTTACAATCCTGCCCGTATCTCGCTCCGTGCAACTTATGTAAAAAAGGAAAATCCAGTCAGGATTGCCTGATATTATGGAGTCTATTTTCCCTCTTGGTGTTTCTGACAGCACTGTTCTTAAAGTAGCAGGAGTAAAATAACTGATAACCTTCGGACCGTTTCTGTTTGTTTGGTTGACTTCGTATAGACCTTTATCGCTAATCTCAAAACCCAACTGCGGCAAACAGACTTTCTTTCTCCCAAGACTACTGCAGGACAACAGCAGACAGGTCGCTGTCAACAATATGCAGCCTATCAGCATTAAACAACTAATCTTCATTCTTTTTTCAGCGTTCATTTCAACTGATATTTGACTATGATGGGATTATTGTTGTCTTCCACCTTTTGCAAATAAGTTCTTTGCTCCGAACTTATATTAATAAAACCATTAGTAAACAGTTCTTCAATAATGTTCTTTGGAATTACAGCATATAGACAATTATCGCTCTCCAAAGAGAACGGAATGCCCTTTTCCAGTGTAAAAATATTGTTGTCGCTTTTCCTGACAACCACATTTAGAGATGAGTTACAACTAAACAAAATGATACTATCTGTTTCAACAAAGTTGTTTACTGAATACACTTTATCAGTTGTTCTCCACTCCTGAAGTTTGTTAATATAGTACCTGTCTTCTTCAAACTCCTTTATTTCAAAAGGATTTTCTTCTTTATCCCCAAAAGAAAAAGAATATTTTAAATCAAATCCTCTGTGAGTTATCCTATATATCTGCTTTCTAGCAGAAGCCAAAAACAAAAGTCCACCATTATATGATTTAAATGGAGAATTAGATGCTTTGAATGGTGTTTTATACTCTAGACACCTGTTAGAAACAGTCATATCAGATATAACTCTGCCATTCTTAGAATCAAATAAGCACGCCTTGCCTTCTGAACTAGAATAAAAAGCAGCAATTGAATCATTTACTGGTTGGAAATACGATGCGTTTTTAAATGGCAACTCTGTTTCTTTCAGAAAAATGAAATCCGCATCATATGTTATGATTGAAGAAGAGAAACTGTCTAAAACTTGAATATTCCCAGATAATGGATCTATATAAAAATCATTGATTATAACATATTCGCCCGGACCTCTTCCTCTCCTATTGAGTTTCCTTAAATAATCACCCTTCAAATCAAACTCAAAAATGATGTTTTGAATTTCATCTAGAATGTATATGCTGTTTTTGTTCACAATAATCTTCGTCGCCCGTATAATGTCATTATCTTCTGACGTTTTAAGCGCCACAAAATCTTGGTCCGCTACAATATCCTGCAAATAAATCACATCTGCTTTTTGGACATTAATAACATCTCCGCTTTGCGTCCCGCTTACACATGATACTGCCAACTGAGACAATAAGTAATAATAGACTGTTTTCATTGCTATATTAGGGTTGCTGAACTCCCATTGAAGGAAGATTTAAAAGTGCTACCATTGACGCAGTACATCTATCTACAGGACGTCCTGTCCATTTGCAGTAAAAATAACTGATAACCTTCGGACCGTTTCTGTTTGTTTGGTTGACTTCGCATAGACCTTTACCGCTAATCTCAAAACTCAACTGCGGCAAACAGACTTTCTTTCTCCCAAGACTGCTGCAGGACAATAGCAGACAGGTCGCTGTCAACAATATGATTATTTGCCCTGTCCTCTTTCTCATATAGTTCTCATTTAATGAACACCTTCATCACAACATAGTTATTATCATCCGACAAACCGTCTAAACAAGATTTATTAACTATGGTTCCAGATATTTCTTCAGGAATCTCTCTGAGACACTCAGGGGCAACCAAGAAATACAAAACATCGTCACAAGATATTGTCCTAAAAGCTCTCCCGATGGAATCATAGAAGCCGCCTAAAGAAAACCAACGCCACTCACCTTTATAATACAAACCATGATAAGGTTTCCCTTCTCCATCTTGTGTAAGAATAAATTCCACAAATTTCACATCAGAACCTTCGGCATATCTATTTATATATGCATAATCTCTGGAAAACAGATATTCAGCAGCTTCCATCGGATTCTTAAAAGAATAGTACCTTTCTTTTACCTCAAAGCGTCCAAGATCAAATAGAATATAAGGTGACAGTTCCTCTGCGTCATATTTATAAACAACAGGATTGAACGGATCCAATATAAAAACATCCTGTGATTTGGTAATAACTGGAGACAACGGGGTGAAATTAAATACATTATTATTTTTTGTGTCTTCAATGAGCTTCTTTTTTAAAGAAGAACTATCCAACAATGCCGCTCTATAATTCAGCCCAGTTCCGTATCCCATATAAGTAAGAACATCCTTGCCCACCATATATGAAGACATTCCCAGATTGGATATTTTGCGTCTCGAAAGAAGCTCTCCGCTTAAACTGAAGTTCAATACTTTGTCTGGATAAGAAAAAACAGTCAAAAGACCATCCTCATAAGACCATCCGTCTATTCCGGAGAATTCATCAGGACCATTTCCCTTCCTGCCAATGGTATTAAGAAATTTTCCCTGCAAAGAATATCTGAAAATTGAGGCATTCTGCCAATCTGATACTATAAAACAACTGTCCTCAACCCAAAGCTCAGGATTTTCTCCCAAGATATGAACCGAATCCGTTTCCAAAGGTATGAATTCCACCTTGTTTACAACCTCTGCAAAAGGAGCAACTCCGTCCCTAAATAAAACAGGCACCCCTTTCTTACTATGGTTGCAGGAGCAAAGTGCAGACAATAATAAGAATATGGAGAATGCCTTAAAACAAAACAGCTCAAATCTCCGTGGAAGAAAACTGGAGAAAAAGCTTTTTAAGGTATTCGGTTGTGGCAGAAGGTTCCAGCTTTGAAGAAATATAGACATCTCGGACTTGTTTCTTTTCATAATAACCGAATATTTAGTAATGTTTGTCTTTTTCAAAATGTCTTATGTATATAGATTTTAAGCAAGTATGTCTTACTTGACTCTATATGTAATTGCTCTGCAAATGAAGAAATTGCCTTAAACATCGGCCCGTGGTTCTTTTCATTATCTACCATACAATTAAATATCATAAAGAAGGAAGAGTCATCTGATGCAAGGAATCTTATATCACCATCGTTTGGAGAAGTTATCCATCTAAACCCTTTATGTGTATTTCTATCGAAGACAAATGAAACATCATCTCCTCCCCGACCGGCACAGCGGAAATAAACATGATTTTCGGTCTGATATAAATCTAAAGGTAATTTATAGTAATCTGAAGACATATAAACGCTAATATCTTCACTGGCCTTGTTATAAAAGAACCTAGCTGGTATGTTCTTTTGCCCAAAATCAATCTTAAGAGATGGATATATTCCGTCTTCTCCTAAACAATAAAATATGTTTTCATTGTTTTGAGGTCTCAAAAAATACTTGTTTCCAGAAGATTGTGTGATGTTAAACAGGGAAAAAGTACAGTCTTCCCTATCAATGAATTCCTCAACAATCCCGCCCGAACCGTCAATTGCAAACAACAAGGGATCTCCAGTTTTTCTGTTATCGTTGAATTTGGGAGCAAAAGAAGAAAACACATATACCCCACTTGTTCCAAAAGGAGCTATCGCATCGCCTGGTGATTTTATATCAAGTATAAAGCTTTTGTGTTTACCCCTATTGTAAACAGGGAAATAATGTATTGTCTGGTTGTCAAGTATTATCAGAGTATCACCCCTTATTGCTATGTCAGAAGCGGACACATATTCATTGGATGCGCGTCCTTTCATTACAGGCTGACGAACTTTTGAACAATTCTCCTCAAAAAGAAGAACTTGACCTGTTGCATCAAGCAACAATAAATCTCCTCTTTGAGTAAGCAGAGCTTTAGAAACAACTCCAAACGGCAAAGAGTCATTAATTGGAATAAATACTATTTCTTTTATATAATCTGATATGTCGGACGCTTCTACTGCTTCAGATAAGCTATAAACCGGTATCTTCGCCTGTTGTTTATTGACACAGCTCGTGATTGACAGTACTAATATGATAACGGCTACTCTGACCATATTATTCGCAGCCGATGATTAAGGACGAACTGCAATTCCCCGCATCGGGGCAATTATCATAATTCTGATTTGGGCAACAATAGTTTTTCCAATAATTGAAAGCCGTTCCTCCACATCCGACTGTTCGATATCGACCATGGGGTTTTTCATCTTGACCGGTCAGCGCACCAAGATTATCATCAGCATAAACTGAAACTCTAGCACATATAACAATAGCCATAACAAGCAAAGCTGTCAATAATAAAGAAGCCTTTTTCATAATTGTAATAATTCAATAAATAATAAATAGGTTGCGTTCTGTAAAACAAATATAACTATTTGATTTTTATATGCAACTATATTTTTTAGTTTTTTATTGCAAAGTGCTTTTACATCCTGAGGTCAATAACCTCTCAGACTAAGGTCATTTCAGCAAAAAAATAGAGACAGAACATCAGAACTATCGGGATATAACAAACTTTCAGCTTGCTGGCTGATGATGAATCATTTCTGGACAACATAACTATCCTGTCCTTAAGGGAGTTGACAAAGCATAGAGCGCTGAAAGAAATGTTATTGTGATGCATGGCCGTTTTCAGCAGAACAGACAGGTAACCATTTCTGTCTGGTTCAGAATCCGCCACATAAGAATCAGCTTGGAACTCTTGGATATCTTTTAAATATTGTCTGAAAAGATAAGCAAAAGGATTGAACCACTGTAATGACACCAATATATCAATAAAAATGATGTCGTATGAATGTCTGGCCAGAACATGACCACATTCGTGTTTTAAAATGTAATGTTCGTTTATTTCATTGAGATTGCTTTCTTGCTCGGAAATAACAATATTATTCGTCCAGCTAAAAGAATAACCATGCTCTGTCAAATAAACTTTTATCAACCGCCCCCTAATTGTAAAAGTTTTTATCTCCCTGCTCCTTCTTAACTTCCTGTAAACAGATATTATAGACAGCACCTTTATTAAGAGGCTGATGAAAACACCAACAAAATAAATGGTCGTTATTCCTTGAAAAATGGCTGTTTCATGACTTGAAAACAAAAACCTGAAAGAAGTATAATGGAAACCAGTTATTTGAACAATCCCGGTTATTGGAGAATAGGTATATGTAAAAACAAACAATGGAACAATAAAAGCAGCAATACAAGATACGAATATAGCCCACCTGTTGAATAGATGAAAGGTTTCCTCTCTCAAAAACACATTGAAAAAAACACATAGGACAGCTAAAACAGCAGCAGTCCTGAACAAATATTTCAGAAAGAGCAGACTCTCCATTATTCAGAAGGCTTTAATGTTTCATCGCTATTTTAGCAAGCGTTGAAATGAGGTAAAGCACTAAACCGCAAAGGATTTGAAAAACCATAATCTTGAGGGCTGAATATATAAGATATGGTGCTACATCTCCATTCGATGCTTCAAGGGCCCCAAGAGCGGGAATAAATCCGTATAGCGAATAAGCTACACAAAAAGCCAGTCCGAAAGAACCAATCTCCTTAATCTTTTCCGGCTTGCGGAAAAAACAATAGAGCATAACAAAAAAGATTACCACAACGAGAACAAAAAAAAGCGTTGGAAAATCGTGATTTTGAAAAAAATCTGACATAATTTATTTCCGTTTGAGTGATTCAACTTTTGCTACAAGCTCTTTCAGTTCATCAACTGATATTTTATTCTCATCAACAAATGCCGAGACAACATTCATATAAGAATTGCCAAAATATTTGTCAATGATATTGGAAAGAGACTGCTTTTTATATTCATCTTCAGTCACTATAGCATAATACTGATATGTCGGACCATAATCGTTATGGTTCAGAAAGCCTTCAGCCTCCAGATTTCTTACAAACGTTGAAAGAGTGTTGAAGTGAGGTTTGGGATCTGGATACAGAGCCCTTAACTCCCTGACAAAAAGTGGCCCCTTTTGCCAGAAATATCTCATTATTTCCTCTTCTCGGCGTGTCAGTTTTTTCATTGATGCCATTTGATTGTCACTTGATCTTTTTTTCGTTGGTCTCGTCTTCCTCGTTCTTGATCTGCTTTATGTAGATGTCTCTCTGAGGGAACGGTATGGTAATGTTGTTGGCGTTGAGGGTGTTGTAAATAACCTCGTTGGCAGCCGCATTGTACTTGTAACGCTCGGTGACCAGAACCTGCTGGTAAACCTTGATAAGGATGCTGCTGTCTCCAAATTCCATAAGACGGACAACTATGCCATATTTAGGTTCCAGGATATACCGCCCGTACTTGTCTCTTACGTTGAGCTTGATCAGGGCCTTCTTAAGCAGGCTGCGGACCTGGTCAACATCTGTTCCGTACTTGACACCGACGGGGATAATAAGAAGCTCATAGGCTCCGTTCCTTGTAAGGTTCTTGAAATTCTTCTGGTAAAGGTTGCTGTTCGGGAAAGCCATTATGCTTCCGTACTCAGTTTCTATGAGAGTGCTCTGATAGTTGATGCTGTCAACAACACCTCTCACTCCGTCACATTCCACATAGTCTCCCACCTTCAGTCTTCCGCTCATAAGGGAAACTCCGTAGAAAAGGTTGTTGATTACATCCTTCAAGGCAAAGCCGACACCGGTTGCAAGACCCGCTGTAACAACCCCGATCGCTGCTGTCGGAATGTGCATCAGCACAAAGCAGGTGATAATGTATATACCCCAAATTACAATGCCAATTATGGAATTGCTCAAGGTGAAGTTTATCATATTTTCAGGAAGCTCCTTCTGCCCTGTCTTGGCCAGGGTTGACCTTATCTTGTAAACACGGTAGAACGCTTTTGCCGCATAACTGAGATAACTGAATATAAACCAAAGAGATACGGCAGTAAGTATCTTGGTAACGGAAAGGTGTATGAAATTGTAGTTAAGGAAGTCTTTTTGCAGATATTGCACGCTCACGGAAGAAAGGTCAAAAACATTTGAAGCCATATAGACGCAAAGAGGAATAGACCAAGCTGAAAGAGCCGGAAGAATAGCCCTGCTCAACATGTCATAAATCCATGTAACCTCTATGTGAGACCCCCTTATCTTGTTGTTGATAAGGAAAGAATGGGTGCGGCGGTAAGCCATCTTCCTCTTGAGCATATAGTTTTCATAGTAAAGCTTGAGGAGGTCTGTGGCCGCCGTTATGCTCTGGATGATGGAAAGCTGGAATATCCACCAGATTATGATGAGGATGCTGAGCAGAATATATCCGCTGAAAGACAAGATGGTTGTAGTTACAAGAACCAGAAGGGTTATATAGTTGTATATGAGATCATAGAACGGGAGCCTGCTCTTCAGTTTACGGCAAACCCTAGCCTGCCAGATTGTAAACAGCAGGAGCATAGGAGGAAGCAGGATGTTTATCAGGGAGTTTGGCGCAAATGATATTCTTATGAAAATGATTATAAGGCAGAGTACCATTATAGGAGTATATGCTCTGACACCGTTCTTTACCTGGTCTGCGTTCAGCCTTATTGCAAAAGAGAGGAAGATGGCAGCCAGAAGCCAGGCGAATTCCACAAGAAGCTTTGTTCCCATCTTCATGAAATTCTGCTCCGAATACATCATGGCTATGGTTATGGTTATGGCAAAAATCACCACTATTCCAAACATGGTCATGCACTGCCCGTGATTCCGGAACCTTTCACTGCGAAAATACTTGACTCTTCTCCTTAAAAGCCTTATTATCAAACTGCTCAGACCAACAGCCAATGCAAGATAGAAAACCACGAACAAAACCATTCCCACAAATGTCTGAAGCCTCCACTGACTCCTCACCCCACTAACGGAATATGAAGATGCCCACCACTTGTCTCGCATGTCCATCTTCATCCTCTTCCAGTAGCTCTTGAATCTTTTGAAGATTGTATAATAACCGGCCTGTCCGTCAACAAAAATGTTTTTCTGGACTTCCGCATACCTGTTCTGGGCATAATTATAGGCCTCCTGAAGCTGTTTCCAGGTTGCGTCATAGTTTACACTGTCTATTATGATGCGGCTGCGGGCGTTCTCATAAATTTCCAAAAGCCCTTCTGAATAGAACAAGCAGCTGTCCCTGTTTGCCAATGAACTTCCGGAAAGAATGAACACATAAGTCTTTTCTACGTTTTGGCTGGTACTGTCATTCAAATCCAGAATCTCTCCGGTTGAGGATACTGCCATAATGGAAGACGAATCCATCAGCTCGTGACGCTTGTCGCTTTTGGCATCGGTTTCGACAGAACCGGTAAGGAGGGTGCTAGCCAGGGATTTCAGTATTCCTCCGGTAGTGTTAAGTCCTTCTGTCGGAGATGCATCCAAGCTGTCTGCCTTTGGTTCGGCTACGGGTTCAGAATTATGTGCTGTATTCCCTGTCTCGGCCGGAGTCTCTCCGGTTTCTTTTTCTTCCTCAGCGACAGGCAATTTCTGACTGCTCTTTTTCTTTTTAACGCCTTTGGCCAGGATTCCTCCGTTTTCAGCCTCCTCGTTTTTCTGATGGAGGCTCATGGCTTCTTCCTGGAGACGGCTGGCCATGATGAAGGTAGAGTCGGCCATAAGCATAGGGTCATCCTCTATCTTGACCGGAGGCAGGCACTTGAGGGTATATATGAGTTTCTGATACCTTTCAATCTCTATATCCATCTGGTTGATGATGTCCACAAAAGGCCTGCGGTTGCGGGAAAAGTCACGATACCTGCGAGACACCTCTTCAAGAGCATAAGTCAGGTCAAACGTGAAATTCTGCTTCTGTGAATAAAGGATGATGGAAAGCTCGTTGCAATCTTCCATCAACTCAACCATCTGCCTCTGCTGGTTTTCCCTGGATGCGCTCATGGCTGCGGTAGCCCGGCTGGTACGGTTATAGACATTCCTGAGTTCCGCCTTAAGAACCTTCAGTGTCTGGGTAAGATCACTTTCCTCAAACACGGCAGCTACAGGCTCTATCACCCCAAAGAGAAGGAAAAGTATCAGAAGTGTCTTAAAAAATCTTTTCATCTATCTGTTTTATTTGTGTCAAGTCCAATCTATTTTATAAAAATCACATTGCATCTCTGGGAGTGGGAGCCTCCCTTGCAAGCCAGGACAAAATAGTTTCCGGCTTCACGGCACTTGTAGATGAAACCGTGGATTTTCTCCTTGAAGACAGCCTTCCAAACAACGCCGCCGGAAGAGGTGCGCTGTCCGGAATCTTCCAGCCGGTAAACGGCAAAGCTGTCTGCATTTTTGACCTCGCCCCATCTCAGATGGTTCCCCATGCGGAACACTTCCGGGCTCTGGAGGATGTTTCCGCCGTTTCCGATGTTAGGTGTCAGCGTTTCATCCTGATAGAAAGTGTTGAGCATCTTGCTTGTGAATTCGTCACCGATGATGCTGTGGGTTGTAAACCAGCACTGACCTATCACATTCTGTCTTTCAGGCCCCTCAAGGTAAGGAGCCTCCCTGCATTCTTTCACCTGGAGTTCATATTCTGAAAACTCCGGAAACGCTTTGCTCTTGTATCTGTATGCAGCCATACCCACTATAACCGGAACATCTTCCAGAATGCCGGACCAGCTGTCCAGAACCTTTTTGAAGTCTGCAATAGCGTGGCCGTGCTGCCAGTAAATCTGAGGTATGAGGTAATCTATGGTGCCTTGCCTGGCCCAGTTTCTGGGATCTGCATAGAGAGCCTGGGTGTTGACAAGCCGTCCGGCAGGAGAAACTCCGAAAACAGCATCAGGTCTTGTCTTGTGCACAGCTTCGTGCATAACCTTCACTATCTCGTCTATATTGCTCTCCCTCCACTGGTCCAGAGTCTTCCCGTTGCCGTATTTCTTGAAGAGGGCTTCATCGTCCCACACCTTTTCTCCATTCTTTGACTTGGCCTGCTCGCCGCTCCCCTTGAGTCCGTCGGGATAAAAATAGTCGTCGATGTGAAGTCCGTCCAGTTCATACTTGCTCATTATTTCAGTTGCAAGGTTTCCAAGGTATTCTCTCATCTGAGGATTGCCCGGATCCCAGTAGAGCCTGCCGTTATGTTCCTGGACGAGTTCTTTCTTTACATAGCAGATGTTGTCTTCCCTTCTTGGAAAATCCACCTTGCCTATCCTCAGAGGATTGATCCATGCGTGAATCTGCATTCCAAGAGAGTGCGCGGTCTTGACCGCAAGAGCAAGAGGGTCATATCCGGGCCCTTCTCCCGGAATATCCGTAAGGCTCGGCGCCCACTGAAGAATCTTGGACGGATAGAGCGCGTCTGTGTTGCTGACAACCTGGAACATCACGGCGTTGCAACCCGTGCGTTTAATGGCGTTGATAAGGCCGACAAGATCCTTTTTCTGCTGCTCCCTCTCCTTGGAAATCCTGGCCTTCATTTCAGAAGAACTTTCAACAGAACCGTCTTCCTTGGTCTGGCGTGTCAGATGGATCTTCACTTTAGGCCAGTCTATGCTTTCAACGGTGGAAAGCCATGCTCCCCTGAATTCAAAAGGAATGTAGATACTGTCCTTTTCCACGTCAAAAGCAGCAGAACTGTTTTCAAAGTCCTGGGAAAAACCAAACAAGAACAAACCGGAAACCAAAAAGGCAACAAAAGAAACAACAAGCTTTTTCATATCGCGATAAAGTAAATTCTGTACACATCAATCCAAAGTTACCAAATATACAGATTTTTGTTCAAACTGAGAAAAAGTTGCCCTCGATGACATCATATTCTTATTTTTGTGACAGAATCGGTTTTTAGGATGATCACAATTATAATAATCGCGATAACGGTGGCGGTCAGCCTTGCCGCCCTTTCAAACGAGAGGATGCTTTCTGCTTTGATGTTCAACGCTTACCGGACTTACAACCACCGGCAATATTACCGGATCTTTTCTTACGGCCTGGTGCACGGGAGCTTCTCTCATCTGTTCTTCAATATGCTCACGCTTTATTTCTTCGGAACTGAAGCGGAAGAGTGGTTCAAGGCGGCCTGGGGAAACTCTGCGGGCAGCATATTGTTTGTCGTGCTCTATGTTTCGGCCATTGCGGCAAGCTCCGTGGCGGACCTCATCAAGCACAAGAACGATCCAAGTTACAATGCCGTCGGAGCATCCGGAGCTGTATCTGCCGTACTGTTCGCATCCGTGCTTTTCGACCCTATGATGGGCATTTACATATACTTGATTCCAATACCGATTCCTGGCTTTGTCTTCGCTCCTCTCTACCTCCTGTATTGCTGGTGGATGGCAAAGCGCAACAAGGATAACATAGGACACACGGCCCATTTCTGGGGAGCCGTTTACGGATTCGTGTTCCCTGTAATCTGTATGCCGTCTCTGGTCAGCCACTTCCTCTCGCATTTCATTAAATGATGGTTTTGCACGGTATTTGCTAAAAACAGGTAAAGCAAAAACTACGTGCGATGAAAAGGTCATTTATATTCACGGTGATTATTACGGCGGCTTTGGCCATGCCGCAGATTCTGCCGGCTCAAGGCCGCGTTTACATGTACGACTCCGGACGCCAAAGTCCAAGAACGGGCAGGTATCATCAGCAGACCTATCGTGGTGGCACTTACATAGGTTTCAGGTTCGGACTCAACGCAACTGAAGTGAGTTCTCAGGCCACTTATCTGGAAACCAGCTCTCCAAGATGCGGCCTTTATGCCGGGGTGATGCTCGGACAGCAAGTTACGCCTTCCGTGCCTCTTTTTCTGGAATCCGGACTCTCGTATTCTGAGAAAGGAGGAAAAAGCGATTACGGCGGAGATTTCAGCTACAATCTCAACTATCTGGAAGTGCCTTTCAACTTCAAATACATGATAGACATCCCGGGGCCGGGCATGAGCATCCAACCGTTTATCGGTCCGTATGTGGCAATTGGAGTAGGAGGATATGTCAAGGACTTCGGGGCAAGGGAAGCCTATCATTCCTTTGGAAGTGAAGACTATCAGTTCAAAAGATTTGATGCCGGGCTGAAGATAGGATGCGGATTCAGCATCCAGAATTTCTATGCTGAAATGAGCTATAACGCCGGCCTTGCCAACATAGGCCACGACATGTTCGACGAAACCCACAACCGCGGATTCACCTTCACTGTCGGAGTGAATTTCTGATTGGGTCAGACCATGCAGAACCCGTCCCCGTCTTCCAATACCGGAAATTTGGAACGGAAACGATTCAAGGCCTCCATGTCCAGATCTACGGATATGGAGGTTTCTTTTCCCTCCGGGCAACTGTCCACAACATTCCCCATAGCGTCTATGACCATTGTGCCGCCTATGTATTCGCAGACTGGATCATTCCCCATACGGTTGACCGCCAGCACATAGCACTGGTTTTCAATAGCTCTTGCTGGAAGCAGCTTCTTCCACGCGGGAACTCTCTTTGCCGGCCAGCTTGCAACATAGATTATGGCGTCATATTCAGGTTTCCCGTCATCTGCGATGCTGTTGCGCACAAATACCGGGAATCTCACGTCATAGCAAACCTGAAGCAGAATCCTCACTCCTCTCCAGAAGACCACAACCCTCTCCTGTCCGGCAGAATAACTCCTGTTCTCCCCACCGTATGTAAAAAGATGATGCTTGTCATAGGAAAAGCACATATCCGGAGTTACAAAATACAGCCTGTTGAAAAATCTGCCGTCTCTTTCCTTAACCGCCACGCTGCCGCAAACTGCGCAATTCAAAAGCTCCGCTTCCTTTTTCATCCATCGCAGAGTAAAACACTCTCCATTTTCATCCAATTCCTCAGCGATGCCTTCTGGAGAAGTTGCAAAGCCTGTTGAAAACATTTCGGGAAGAAGGAAAAGATCCGTTCCTCTCAAAGAATCCATTATTGCAGAATTGGCTGCGGCATTTCCCTGAGGATCCGCCCAAATCACATCGCGCTGTAAAAGACTTACTTTCATAACACTTCAAATATAATTGTATTTTATTGTTTTTCAAAATCTTTCCTTTAATCAGCATATAAATAACTTCTTGTATATTATTAACACTTTTTAACAAATTTTCTTAGGTCTCCGATAACCATCTCTATACTTTTGCTCCAGAAAACAACATTTAATAACGCTCTTAAAATCATGGAAAATAAAAACATTCCCGTTGATCCTTACGGAGAAAAAATTGAAAAGAATGCAAATTATGCAAAAGCCTTAGACTGTTTGTCAAAAGGAAAAACCGAACAAGGCCTTTGCTGTGCAAGACGGGCTTACAAAGAAATTTTTGGAGTAGAGCCTGATGAAGAAAAAAACAAACAATGGCTAATGAGGGCTATTGAACACGGCTATGAACCAACACAAACCAATAAAGTGTACTTGGCAGAAGGTCTTATTCACTATAAAGAAGCTTACAATAATCTTCTTGCTGCATTAAAAAAAGAGCAAATTGAGGTTGACCTTCTTCCGCTCACCCAATCACCAAAGCATATCTGGGTACGAGACTTTATGCCCATTCAACTAAGCAAAAACCTGTTCTTTTCTTATAAGTATCTGCCCGATTATCTGTATGATAGCCAAGACTATATTCCGGATTATAACACTATCATAAACTGTCTTCACTTAAATTGCATTTCTTCAGATATTGTCCTTGACGGTGGTAATGTGGTAAGGTGTGCAGACAAAGTCATAATGACAGATAAAATTTTCAAAGAAAATCCTAAATACGGAAAAATAGAACTCCTCTCAAAACTAGAAGACCTAATGCAAGCCCAAATAATTCTCATTCCCTGGGATCGACACGAAATATTCGGTCATGCAGACGGTATGGTACGCTATATCTCAGAAAGTAGAGTCCTGCTTAACAACTATGCAGATTTTGACCCTTCTCTACGCCGAAGGCTGGTGGGTGCCCTTTCGCCTCATTTTATTGTAGAGGAACTTGAGTATTGTTCTCCGCGATACAACAAATTATCGTGGGCTTATCTAAACTTTCTTCAGACCAATAATTGTATCTTTATACCTGGATTGCACGCCAAGGAAGACTTGCTGGCCGCAGAGCAAATACGGCAATACTACCCGAATTATAAAGTAATTCAGATACAAGGCTGCCGGCAGCTTGCCAAAGAAGGCGGAGCTATGAACTGTATTTCCTGGAACATTTTTTAACTTAATTTTATATGGCAACTATTTTAGAAAAAGCACTGACTCAGTTTAATGCCCGAAAGGCTACAGAAGAAACCATGATTAATGATGAGTTTAAGAGAATAGCTAAGACTGTTCTTTATGGTGGTTATTTCCTTGTTAACGGAACTGTTCGTATCTATCCTCTTGAAATTGAATTCTATCTCCACGGAGAATTAGAGAGCGATCGCAAAAAAAGTTGGATGACAGATCTCAAAATGATTCACAGAAACTACAAAGACAAAGAAAAAACACCATATTTTCCTAAGAAAGGTTCCTTATATCCTCATACATTTGGCGTTGATGTGACATTTGAAAATGAAGATGAAAACTATCGTGCATCATTTTTAATTAGAGAGTATTTATATGTAGACGAGAAAGAGCGTGTTAAAGTGTCAAATCCTTCATTTTTATGGGAAGATCTGTTTGGCTATAATTCGTTTTCTGGAAATGGGCTTCAAATCAAATGGGTAGATGATGAGGAACAGGTTAAAGAGCCAAGCATTAATACTCGCAAGAATCTAAATAACGCGGATGGAACGCCAGATACTAAACCTTGGCGTTTTACAAAAGTTTGATCATTTTTTGCTAAATTGCACAAAAGAAACCAACATTAAAAACAAAAAAAGATGAAAAAGATGATTATCGGTCTGATGGTTGCCCTTCTTATCGTTCCCGGGTGCGGCAACATGAACCAGACAACCAAAGGTGGACTTATGGGCGGCGGCGCTGGAGCTGCAGTAGGAGCAGGAATCGGAGCTTTGATCGGTAAGGGTAAGGGCGCTGCTATAGGCGCAGCTATAGGCAGTGCCGTAGGAGCAGGTGCCGGTGTTGTCATCGGAAGGAAGATGGACAAGAAAGCCGAGCAGCTTCAGAAGGAGCTTGAGAATGCAAAAGTTGAAACCGTGACCGATGTCAACGGACTGGAAGCTATCAAGATAACTTTTGAGAGCGGACTTTTGTTCAAGACCGGAAAGAGCGACCTTTCCGCAGCTTCAAAGAACGACCTTGCAAAATTTGCAACTTCCATGAAGGATATGGCAGACACTGACATTACAATCTACGGCCATACAGACAACACCGGAAGTGCACAGGTTAACGAAAGGCTGTCTCTTGAAAGAGCCGGAGCCGTAAGAAACTATCTACACACTCTCGGCATCGCGGACACCAGGATGAAGAGCGAGGGCAAGTCTTTCAGCGAGCCTGTGGCAGACAACTCCACCGAGGCCGGAAGAGCCCAGAACAGAAGAGTTGAGGTTTATGTAACAGCCAACAAGACCATGATTGATCAGGCTGAAGCCGGAGTTCTCAACTAATTGAAGAGTTCTCCTGAAAAAAAGAAGGGATGGCCGTTGCCATCCCTTTTTTCATATAAGCCCATCCTGTCAACCTCGTGCCTCAAGCAAAGAGGCAAAAGCTTCAACATCCTTGCAGACAGAGATTCTCCGGCGGTAATCTCCCCTTATCATGCCTTCTTTTTCCAGATGGTCCAAAAGACAGACCAGTGGATCCCAGAAACCGTCTGTGTCCATAAGGACCATTTTCTTGGAATGATAACCTATCGTTGCGGAAGACACAACGGAAAATATCTCGTCAAGGGTTCCGATTCCACCTGGAAGCGCAACCAGAACATCGCTCTTTGCAATTATAATGTCTTTCCTTTCAGAGAGGCTACTGCAATACACAATATCGTCCATTGGAGAGAAAGTCTTTCCCCTTTCCTCTATTATCTGAGGGACAACGCCTGTAAGGATTCCCGTTGCCTTCCCTTCTGAGGCGGCTTCATCCCGTGCCTTGAGAAAACTCCTCCCCACGGTTTCCATAAGCCCCAGGGAACATCCGCCCCAGACGAGGCTGTGCCCTTCTTTGCCTATCCACATTCCCAGTTCCTGTGTCGCTGAGAAATATGAAGGAGATATGTCTTTGTTTGCTGAGCAGAAAACACCTATGTTCATAACAGTTATTTTTTCAAAGATAACAAAATGAAAAAAACCGGCGGACAAGATATGCCGCCGGTTCTTCAAAACCTGAGACTCATTTCACAGGGGTTTTTATAATCACAACACTACTGTCCGGGATGCAAAGCCTTGCATTTATATAGGTCCCGTCATATTTGTTCTTCTTGCTGATGAGCGTAGGGTTCAGCCTTATCAGGGAATCTTTGACCTCTACCAGAGTCCTTGTCTTCTCCGATTTGTCTTCAGAGTTCTTCTTACCCCTTAGGAAAGATACCGTCCCTGCTGAAATCTCCAGGTCTGCCCTGATGGTGGTGTCTTTTGTAATCCTCCGGGGAACAAAGGTTACCGTTGAGTCTTCCGCGGATATATAATCCTCTTCTTCAATTGCTGTAGAACCCTTGTGATCCACCTCCAGCCTTGGATAGACAGCATAAGCCTTGGTCTTGCCTTCGGAAACAAAGAGGAAATAATCACCGTCAAAAGATCCTTCTGAATCTATGGTGTATTCATCCTTGTCCTGGTAATCGTCGATAGGTTTGCCGTTCCAGGAAACATACATTCCGGCACTGTGCCTTAGGCGGCGGTGGAAACGGTCCTGGATTTTCTGCCAAGTGACAGTGTTGCCTTCAACAGTCTCAGGCAGGGCGGCATATTCCACATACATAGTGTCATAGTACTTCGGGAATGTCTTTGTCTGATAGGCCATCCTCCCGCCGCTTCCAGGCCAGAGGTCAGAAGCCCTTCCGGCCAGAACGGAACAAACCACAACCGCCAGAATCCACAACACGAACATCAGAAGTCCGGGATGGTACTTCGGACGCTTGAGGTTGAAAAGCCATCTTGTACCCAGATAAAGGAACACGATGCAAGGAATCATCACCACAAGCACAAAAGACACTTTCAGAAGCACCCTCAACCAAGGGTTCATATCCAACAGGCTGAGTGCTCTTATGGGATTGGAGCCAAACAAGGAATCGGATCCGGCCAGCGCCCCTCCGGCAAGAAGCAGCATAAACAGGCCCATGAATATGAAAAACAAGCCCAGCAGAACTTTGGCAAGGCGCCCCAGCCACCATCCGGTTGGTCTCTGCGATGAGGAGTAACTCTCTTCCGCTCCTCTGATTCCGGGGTCGGAACCCGTCATCTGGCATCTCTGGGTGTAGGTCTTAGCAGACGGAACCACAATCCAAAGGATAATATACCCAATCAAGCTTATTGTGAACAGTGACGGTAATATGTGAATCCTGAAAACGCTTGGCCACCAGAAGCCTCTGGCAAGAAAATGAAGCACCACTATAACCGCGAGGATTATCCTGAGTATGGACGGGTCAAACTTGAAATAATGGGCTATACCGCTGCACACGCCACCAATCATCCTGTCCTGTCTGTCTCTGAAAAGACGGCGTTTCGGAGTTACCGGTGCGGAATAATATCGCTGAGAACTCTCTCTTGCACCCTGGTTGTGTTCTTCTGCCTGGCCGCTTTCATTCTCAGGCTCATCCTCAAACTGGTTTGGAGTGCCCATTACAGATATCATATCCTCCACTCTTTCCAGATTGACCACGTCCTCCTTGGTGTGTTTTTCCAGAAGGAGCTCGGCGATGCGGCTTTCAATGTCATCCACAATCTCCTTTCCTCCGGGACGGGAAGAATAATAAGACTCAATTCCTCTCAAATAAGTGTCCAGGCGGTTGAAACCATCCCTGTTGATGATAAAAGGAACGCCACCTATACTGACTTTCAAAACCTCTTCCATAACTAAACCTCCTTGTCCATTTCTATTCCGTTCTTGATGTAGTCCACGGTCTTTACCACCTCTGTCCAGGCTTCGTCCATAAGCTGCAGGGCTTTGCGGCCTTTTTCGGTAAGAGAATAGTACTTTCTCGGAGGACCGCTCGGGCTTTCCTCCCACCTGTAAGACAGAAGGCCCTGGTTTTTCTGGCGGGCAAGAAGAGGATAGAGGGTTCCTTCAACCACTATCATCTTGGCCGCCTTGAGTTCAGCTATCATCGGCGAGACATAAGAGTCTCCCTTGCGGAGAATGCTCAGGATACAGTACTCCAGCACTCCCTTCCTCATCTGGGCCTTTATGTTCTCGGCATTAAGATCCAGATCCTGGCTGTTGATGTTGTCTTTTATCTCCATGACATTATCTTCTTCTTGTGAATCTTTCAATGTTTTCCGCTGTCAAAGGCAGGCCGTACATCTCGCATTTTTCCACCGGAGTCTTAGCCGGAGGAGCCACAATCCAGAGGATGATGTAAAGCAGCAGGCCACCGCCGATGAACAGGAACAGCAATATGAATATTATCTTCAGCAGAGTGGTGTCAAAATCCAGATAGTGCCCAAGTCCGGCGCAGACACCGCCGATGAAAGCCGCGTCCACATCGCGGTAGAGTTTCTTCTTCGGCCCCGGCTGATAAGCATAACCTGCGGAATAATTGTAATAGCCGTTCGGCCCGGCCTGCTGGTTCTGCTGGTTCTGCTGGAAATTGCCGCCGCTCTGACGGGTATAGGCAGTTCCGTCAGGCATGCCAAGCTGAGCTGTGATTTCATCGATCATGGCAACATTCACCACATTTCTCTCTGCAGAAATCTTTATGGACAGTATCTCAGCGATTCTGTCTTCAAGTTCAAACATGGTGGCTTCAGACTGCACACCAGCGGAAGATTTGCTTCTGAATGCCTCCAGGTAATCATTCAAAGCCTGGCAGGCATCTTTTTCAAGTGTAAAACCTTTGTTGCCTATAGCAACATTTACAACCTCTTTCATCTTATTGTGTCAATTATTTGATTCTTGTCGCAGAGTATTTTGTACTCACTGGTATTTTGCAATGCAAACATAATACATTTTATTAGTACTTTGTATCGCAAGGTAGTGGGGTTTTAATAAAACCTGACGCTTTTCCGGCTCTTTTTACCTAAACGTCAGGCTATTGTAAAATTGTTACGTTTTTGTTACAATTACTGCTGCGCCGGTGTTTCAGCTGGAGCTTCTGCAGGTGCTTCTGCCGGAGTTGCTTCGGTCTGAGGCTGCGCGTTAATAGGGAAAGCAGGTGCTGCGTTGGCAGGAGCGCTCTTTTGAAGTTCCTTGGTAATGTCAAGGTTTCTTCTCGCCCTTGATGAGATGGCGGCAGTAGCGGCAATGCTGAAGACTATTATTATGGCAGCAAGCCACCAAGTTGACTTCTCAAGTATATCTGCGGCCTGTCTTACACCGAAAGTCTGGTTACCGGCTGTGAAATTGGAAGCAAGTCCGCCACCCTTCGAATTCTGGAGAAGGACGGCAATGGTAAGCAGTATACTTGCTATCACGATTATTGTTACAAAAATTCCGTACATATCAATCTATATTATTCTTCAAATCATTTACAAGGGCTGCAAAGTAAGCACTTTTTTGCGGATATAACAAAATTAGTTTCGAGAAAACCTCAATTGCCTTGTCATAAAAGCCCTGTTGGGCATATATGTGACCCAAGGTTTCCGTACAGAAAGCAAGATCATCAAAATTAACCTTGCCGTCTTCTGTCATAAGAGACGATGTCTTTTCCGCCCTAGGCCTGGAGGCGCTTTCTGTCTCCGCCGAGGCTTTCTCTTCAGAAGGACGGTAGAACGGGCTGGTCCTGAGTTTCAGTTCCATATCTTCTTCCGGAGCAATGCTCTTCAAGTCTTCCTTGGAAAAGAAATCTCCGCCTACAACCACAACCTTAGGCCTCTGCACAGGTTCCAGTATTTCTTCCCGCCCAACGTCTTCCGCCTCGGGCTGATGCTCTTGTTCAACTTCAACCGGAGAATTGATTCTCTCATAAAGCTGCTTCCTGGAAGAAAGGAACACCGCCGTCTGCTGGAGCTGCTGAAGGAAGGCCTCCTTGTCCAGGCTGTACAATTTTTCCATAAGACGCTCTCTCAGGAAAGAAAACCACGGGCACTCCTTGAGAATGGCCTCCATTTCCATCACGTCCAAAGACGATATTCCTTTGTATGTGAGATTCTCTACCTCCATTCAGCTACGGTCGCATTGAAAATATCCTCTACCAAAGTCTCTATGATCTGTTCACAAAGAACATCTTGCACAGAGTCCAGAGAATTGTTTGAATCATAGTCCTGATAAGCGGCAAAAGACCTGCCGTTAGGGAAGCCTTCATCAGGATACTTGTTGTTCTTGTAAAAAATCCTGACTGTTATGGTAAGGCGGTTGCGGGCAGCAACTTCATCGGCGGTCACTGCAGTAGGTGTAACCTCGTAGCTTGTTATGTATCCTGAAACCTCAAGGTCCGCCTCGTCGTAAACCATCTCAAGCTTTGTAAGACGGCGATACTTGTCCTGAAGAGCCTGGGTAAGGTTTCCTGCAAGCGTAGGGTTTATCTGCATAGCCTTGTTCTCCAGATTGGCAACCAGAATTGTCTTGATGTCAGGCTGCAAGGATGTTCCGGAAAAAGAATAAATTCCGCATCCTGCAAGCACCATGGGCAAGAGAGCAAAAACCAGTGTTCTAAATGTCAGTTTCATGATCTTTTCTTTTTCATTTCTATGCCGTATTCCTTTATCTTGCGGTAAAGGGTTCTTTCTGATATTCCCAACTCCTCGGCTGCAGCCTTGCGGTTCCGCGGAAACTTTTTCAGGACATCCTTGATTCTTTCTTCATACATAGAACTGATAGACAAGTCTTTCTGTTCTTGTGTGGGTTCGTCCAACTTTTCCATATCAGAGGGCGTTACATCTATCACGCGGCCCTTGGCAGGAGGGTCTGAGATTACTATATTGTTCCCCGCAACTTTTTGAGGCAGGGCCCCGGCAGATACCATCTGCTTAAGGTTCTCCACATCCTGCTTGAGAGCGTAAATCATCTGGAGTATCATCTCCTTGTCATCAATGAAACCGCCGTCTGGAGAAGAAAATCCGGTCACAACCGGATGCAGGTCCTCATCCTGGAAAGGAAGATATTTTTTCAGAGCTTCTCCGTCTATCTGTCTGGACGGCTCCAGAATGGTGATCTGCTCAACGATATTCTTCAGCTGACGGATGTTCCCCGGCCATCTGTAAGACAGCAGCATAGCCTGGGCGTCTCTGGTAAGGGAAACCGGGGGCATATTGTAACGGTCTGCCGTATCTGCCGCAAACTTTCTGAACAGCAGGAAGATGTCACCTTTCCTCTCTCTGAGCGGAGGAAGGTTTATCGGTATCTGGTTGAGCCTGTAGTACAGGTCTTCCCTGAACTTCTTCGCGCGGATGGCCTCCTGAAGGTTCACGTTGGTTGCGGCAATAACCCTGACATTTGTTTTCTGGACCGTGGAAGATCCGACTTTGTAGAATTCTCCGCTCTCAAGCACCCTCAAAAGCCTCTTCTGGGATTCAGCGGAAAGCTCTCCCACCTCGTCCAGGAAGATGGTACCGCCGTCTGCAACTTCAAAATATCCCTTCCTGTTTTCATTGGCTCCGGTAAAAGATCCTTTGATGTGCCCGAACAGCTCAGACTCCATCGTTCCTTCCGGGATGGCCCCGCAGTTTACGGCTATGTATTTGCCGTGCTTGCGAGGACTGCTGTTATGTATTATCTGTGGTATGGATTCTTTTCCCACACCGCTTTCTCCGACCACCAGCACAGACATATCCGTAGAAGCAACCATCTCTGCAATCTCCAGAGCACGGTTGAACTGCGGATCGTCGCCGATAAGGTCAAAACGGTTTTTCAAACTCTGCAATTCCATAAATATCTGTTCTTTTTCAACGTCTGAGGCAAAGTTAACAAAATACTGACATTTTTTCAGTATTTTTGTCTGATGGCTTGATTACAACTTGCCTGATTTTTGCAAAAAGAAAGCTTACATGAACAATATTTTGGCAATTATACCGTCGCGATACGCATCCACCAGATTTCCCGGGAAGCCTCTGGCGCTTGTCCACGGGGTGCCTATGGTGATCAGGGTGTACAACAGGGCCAGTTCTGTCTTCAGCGATGTCTGCGTTGCAACAGATGACCAAAGGATTTTTGACACCGTCCGGAAGGCTGGAGGAAAAGCGGTGATGACCTCTTCTTCTCACCGCAGCGGAACAGACCGGTGCCTTGAAGCCTTGAAAAAATACTCAGCGCAAACCGGCAAGGCGTTTGACGGTGTAGTGAACGTGCAGGGGGACGAACCTTTCATAAGTCCACTCCAGATAGAAACGCTTGCTAAGACATTGATGATGGACGGTGTAGATATTGCCACCATCGTCAAAAGAGCATCCGGTGTATCAGAGCTGCAAGACGCCAACCGCCCCAAGGTGGTGGTTAACAAGAATATGGAGGCTTTGTACTTTTCCCGCAGCATGATTCCTTTTCCAAGAGGAAGAGAACTTTGCGAAGCCACGGTAAAAGAACTGCCATACTACCTCCACGTAGGACTTTACGGATACCGGAGCGCTGTGCTTGAAAAGATCTGTTCCCTGGAAGAGAGTTTCCTGGAAAAGACGGAAAAGCTTGAGCAACTCCGTTGGCTGGAGAACGGCTTGAAAATCAAGGTAGCCGAGTGCAACGAACCTTCTTTCGGGATAGACACCCCGGAAGACCTGGAGAAAATAAACAAGATGAGTATAGACGAACTTTGAACTGATGTCGGATAAATAAAAACAATAATTATATGAAGAGATTTTTCAAATACTCAATTCTGATGGCGGTTGCGGCTCTGGCTGTTTTCTGCGCCAACCCGCAGCAGATGGCCAAACTGGCCTCAATGGTCAAGACGGAATGCAACCCAAAGATCCTGGAATGTGCAGGCGGACAGATAAGTGCCAGCTATACGATATCGTTCCCGGCAAAATATTTTCTCCAGAACGCATATATGAAAATAACTCCGGAACTGGTTTACGGAGACCAGAAAGAGGTTGCCGCTGATTTCTGGATGCAAGGAGAAAAAATCCGTGACAACTACCACACGGTTCCGTTCAAGACAGCCAGCACCGTTACAAGGGATGTTGTCTTCCCTTACAAGAAAGGGATGGAGAAGGCCGAGCTCCAGCTCAGGGTAACCATCTACAACGCTTCAAAGTCAAAGAGCTGGGAATACCCTATCCCGTTCAAGATCGCTGAGGGAACAATCACCACATCCCTTCTGGCCAGGACAGACGGAGTTCCTTATCTTGAAAAAGACAACTACGAGCTTGAAACCATAGAAGAAATTGAGACTCAGATTCTCTATGACGTCAACAAGTCAGAGGTGAAGGCATCCAGACTTAACACTGATGATATCAAGGCTTTTGAAAAGTTCCTCAAAGAAGCCGGCTCTGATTCCAAGACTGACATCAAGGGCGGAAAGATCATTGGATATGCATCTCCTGAAGGCCCGGAAGACAAGAACAACAAGCTTTCCATCCAGAGAGCCAAGAGCGCAAAGGCCGCTTACGACAAGACCATCTCCAAGAACGCAAACCTGAACCTCAACATGAGCGTGGAGGAAAGGGGAGAAGACTGGGAAGGCTTCAAGAAACTGGTGGAAAAATCAGACATAGAAGACAAAGACCTCATCATCAGGGTACTCTCCATGTATTCCGATCCTGTTGTCAGAGAAAGGGAAATCAGGAACATGTCCCAAGTGTTCCAGACCCTCAACAGCAAAGTCCTCCCTCAGCTCAGGCGCAGCCGCATCGTGGCTGAAGTAAACCGCAAGAACTATTCTGACGAAGAACTCCGCCAGATGATTGAAGTTGACGACAACCGCCTTACAGAAGAGGCTCTGCTTTATGCCGCCAATCTTTTTGACGACAATTCCAAGAAAGAATCCATCTTGAAGAAAGCTGCAAACAAGTTCAACAGCTGGAGGGCCTGCAACAACCTGGCAGCCCTGGCTATCCAGAACAAAAAGCCGGAGGAAGCAAAGCGCTGGCTGGACAAGATCCAGAACAAGACAGCCGGGTACTACAACAATCTGGGAGCCATTGAGATGCAGAAAGGGAACGCAGACCAGGCCGCCGAATATTTCTACATGGCAAAGGGAGAAAACGGTGAATTGATAGACGCAGCCAAGGAGAACCTCGGAGCTCTTCTTATCCAGGACGGAGACTATGACGGAGCTTTGGAAATCCTGGATGGTGTTGACGGATTCCATCACGGCCTTGCCCTTATTCTCAAAGGAAGAAACGACGACGCCCTCAAGGTTCTCAAGAAAGAAAACGACCCGGACGAATCTTATCTCAGAGCCATCATAGCCGCAAGAAAGGGAGATGTGACAACCTGTGAAAACGAACTCGTGAAATCTTTCGAGAAAAAGGTTTACGAAGACAGGATAGACAATGACATCGAGTTTGCTCCTCTTCAGTAGAACAAGTCAAGATGAACGATCCGCATAGAGTGAAGCTCGTCCTTTTTTCCGACACGTTCCCGTTCGGAATGGGCGAGTCTTTTCTCGCTGACGAAATACCTTATCTTGCCAAAGCTTTCCACAGGATAACGGTGTTCCCGCTTTATCGCCCAGAAGGAAGAAAGCGTAAACTTCCTGAAAATGTAGATGTTGCAACACCCCTTCTTCCCTGTGACCATAAAGACGCCGTCCAATTGACCAAGCAAGGCTTGCTCAATACAGCTCCTTTTTTCTTTGCAGCAAAAGAATTCTTCCGGGCGCTCTTGGGTTTTGGCATAAAGCTGGAGGTAAAACCAGGGGTAAAGGCCAGCCCTGTACACAAGAAGGCTCACATCGGGCAAAGGCTGAGGATATTCTTCAACTACTTCCTGATGCTCAGGACCATCCTCGGCAGAAAGAAACTGATGGAAGAACTCGTCAGGGAATGTTCCTTTGCGGACAAGATCTACTTCTACTGGGGAGACAAGAGCGCAATGCTCATACCTTTCCTGAAAAAACTCATAGCCCCAAATGTGGAAACGATGCCGATGTTCTGCGTAAGGTTCCACGGGTCAGATCTTTATGAGGGGGCCAAAGGCTATCTCCCATTCAGGGATAAAATATTTTCCTCCACCGATTATGCCATCCCCGTTTCCTATAACGGGATGAACTATATCAAGCATAACTACAACCCATGCCCTAAGATAATGGAGGTCTGGCATCTGGGGTCTTTTCATCACGACGAGAATTTTGCAAACCTCAGTCCGGAACAGACATCGCCCAGGACATTCAGCATTGTAAGTTGTGCAAATGTAAATCCCCTGAAGAGGGTGGATATGACCGTCAAGGCCCTGCATCTGCTCTCCACGGACAAGGATGCCGCAGAAAAAATCCGGAACCGTGGTTTTGACAAGATTACCTACACCCATATCGGCGGAGGCAAAAAACTCCCGGCCGTTAGGGAAATGGCAGAAGAGATGAACTCCGCACGCAAGGAGATAGAAACAAAGTTCATTTTCAACGGATCCATGACCCATACCCAGATAATGGATTTCTACAAGGAAAATGGGGCGGACCTGTTTGTTTTGGCCAGCAAGTCTGAGGGTATTCCAGTATCCATAATGGAAGCCATGAGCTTTGGCATACCGGTGATAGCAACCAATGTAGGAGGAGTGAGCGAACTCTTCCGCAACTGTCCGGTCGGTTACATCATAGATGCAGACTTAACAGCAGAAGACCTCAAGAACCAGATTTTGGAATACATCCTTCTTCCTGAAAACATCCACAGCCAGATGAAAAGAAACTGCTATGAAAACTGGAAGGAAGAATGGGATGCCCAGACAAACTACACCCGTTTTGCCGAAGAACTCCTCGGCGTATAGTCAAAACACAGAAATCCCATGAAAAAGAGATTTATCCTTGCCGCAATTATACTGCTCTGCGCCCCGGCGTTTGCCCAGAACAAGATGTTTGACATCAAGTATTACAGGCATGTGTATGTTCCGTCAAAAGTCAACGGCCAGGACGCCTTGCTGATATTCGACACCGGCGCTCCATATACCTGTCTGGACAGCATTTACCGCGCTGAAAGCCCGTACAAATATAAGAATGTAGGCAACGCTAAAATGGGCGGAACTGGCAACAATGAACAGAAGGTGAAAGTCATATTCGGCGAACTCACTTATACCGCTGGAGACAAGCAGTACACCAGCAAGGTTTCTCCAATCTTCCAGCTCAAGCCAATTACCGGCGATGCCGCTGAAGGCCTTATGGGAATATCCGATTTAGGAGGTGTTGTTATCGCGATAGACTACAAGAACAAAAAGATGGGATTCTGGGACAAGGTTTCAGAAGCGGACATAAAAGGCTACACCCCTATTGCAATCAGATACGCCAACAACAGGATTTATGTTCCGCTAAGCGTGACAGTAGACAAAGACCGTACAATTCAGGGAGAATTCCTTATGGATCTGGGAAGCGGAGGAACCGTTTCTTTCACCAGTGCCGTTGCCGCAAAAAACAACCTTCAGGACATCAAGCCGCAATTGCCTTACAATATGGCTGTTGGCGGCATCGGAGGATCTTCTTCCGCCTGTGATTTCAGGGCGCAAAGTGCATCGGTTGGAGGCTTCAATCTGGAAAACTTAACCGCAGATTACAGCCAGAACACCGGCGGTGCTCTCTCGGACAGAGAGTATCTCGGGATCGTAGGCAATGAATTCTGGGAAAGGTTTGACCTTATAATAGACCTCCCTAACAAAAAGCTGTACCTAAGGCCTAACGCAGATTTCAACAAGCCGTTTGACGCCCCGACAAGAGGCTTCGCCTATACGGACAGGAGCAAAACTCTCGGCTACTGGGTTGTCAATTGTCTTTATCGCGATTCAAATGCTGAAAAAGCCGGCCTGAAAAACGGAGACCACATCCTCTCAGTCAATGGCAAAGACGTGAAAACCATCTCAATGGACGAGCAGCAGACTTTCTTCAAGAACCTGAAATCCCTTACTCTGGAAATAGAAAGAGACGGAGCTAAAAGCACCGTCTCCTTCAGTTTCGATGATCCTAAAATCTGATCAAAAATATGTTTGAACCGCAAAGGCGAATTGGTCTATAAATATCTTCTTAAAAGCCGATATGTTATTCTGTTCGTAGAAAATAAGCATCGCCTTCTTATAGTCCACAGAATCTACCGTCCTGAAAGATATGGGGCAACAATTGTTTGCAATGAGAATGGCGTTGCTGGTGATTCTGGCTGTTCGCTTGTTTCCGTCGGCAAAGGCCTGAATATAAGATATCAGCACCAGGGATAACAATGCTTTCTCAAAGACGTTCTCTTTGCTGTTGATGAGACGGCAAGTATCCTCCAAGGCCTCGCGAATCTGGTGTTCGTTGTCCAGGGGGCGGTAGTTTGTACCTGTTACACCCACACGGCGCTTTCGAATGCCTTTATCCACATCCAGTTCTTTAACCAGCAACGTGTGCAATTCTTCTATGCGGCGGACAGAAAGAGCTTGGAAGTATTCGGGTTCAGCCAGAACAAAGTCCAGTGCGTCCTTGTGGTTGAGCAGCATTACAGCTTCTTCTTTTGTTTTTCCGGATGCAGTCTGCTTTTCCCTCAGGAGTTTTTCGGTTTCCAATAGAGAATATGTATTGCCTTCTATTTGAGACGACTTCCAGCTTAAGTCTATACCAAGGCGCTCCATTTCCTTGCGATACTCGGTAGGCGTTATTCCCTCCAGATTCTTGGTGAATTGAGCCTGCAGGCCGGCAAGCCGCTCCTTCTCCTCAGCAGTGAATATTTCCACCTGGGGAAGAATATCATTTATGAGTTCGAAATTAAAAGCAGTTTGTACTTCGCGCTCGTCTGTTTCTTTCTGGAAGTATGTGTCAATGTTCAATTCCATTGTTATATGCGCCTGCGGTGATACGCTATAGCGCGTAGCGCGTCCTTGGCCAGTCACAATGGCAGATTTGCTTTGAACCAGAGAAGCGAGAAGACGCTTTACAGTGGCGGGGCTTTCTTTCATGTGCATTCCGGCTTCAATCTCGCTCCTGGAAGAACTTGGATGGTAGTGGAGGTACTGTAGTATTTCGCTTTCTTTGGTCATATCTTTTGAAGTTTACGGCTCAAATATAACAAAAATACGGCTCATTCTCGAGGTTTTTGAGCCGTAAAGTGGGTTGTTTTGGCTTTTTTTGAGCCGTATTTCTTTTGTTGCGGTGTCAGCGACGTTTTCGGTGATTGCCTCGGTTTCCGTCGGTTGGGGTTGGGTTATAGTTTCAGGACGGCCATGAAGGCGCTCTGCGGTACCTGAACCTGGCCGACCTGACGCATGCGCTTCTTTCCTTTCTTCTGTTTTTCAAGGAGTTTACGCTTTCTTGAGATATCTCCGCCATAACACTTGGCGGTAACGTCTTTCCTTACCTGACGAACCGTTTCTCTCGCGATAATCTTGGCTCCGATAGCAGCCTGGATGGCAATGTCGAACTGCTGTCTTGGTATAAGGTCCTTGAGCTTTTCGCACATCCTCCTGCCGAAGTCGTAGGCATGGTCTCTGTGTATCAGCGATGAAAGAGCGTCCACCTGCTCTCCGTTCAGCAGGATATCAAGTTTGACAAGCTGTGCCGGGCGGTAGTCGGTAATGTGGTAGTCAAATGAGGCATAGCCTTTGGAAATGCTCTTGAGCTTGTCGTAGAAGTCAAAGACTATCTCGCTCAGAGGAAGGTCGAAGTTAAGCTCCACACGGTCGGTAGTGATATAGTGCTGGCTGACAAGGGTTCCCCTCTTGTCAAGGCACAGCTTCATGATAGGGCCGAAGAAGTCCGCTTTGCTGATGACCTGGGCCCTTATGTAAGGCTCTTCTATGTGGTCTATCATCGTGACCTCCGGAAGACCGGAAGGGTTGTGGACATCAAGGCGCTGGCCGTCTGTAGTATAGACCTTGAAAGAGACGTTCGGAACTGTGGTGATGCAGTCCATGTCGAACTCCCTGAAGAGTCTTTCCTGCACTATCTCCAGATGCAGGAGCCCGAGGAATCCGCAGCGGAAACCAAAGCCCAAGGCCATCGAGCTTTCCGGCTCGAACACAAGCGAAGCATCATTGAGCTGAAGCTTCTCCAAAGAAACCTTGAGCTGGTCGTATTCGTCTGTCTCCACGGGATATACACCGGCAAACACCATTGGTTTCACTTCCTCGAATCCGGCGATTGCCTCCTTGCAAGGATTCTGGACGGATGTGATGGTATCGCCGACCTTCACCTCAACCGCACTCTTGATTCCGCTTATGATGTAGCCTACATTGCCGCAGGTGATTTCCGGTTTAGGGTTGAGCTTGAGACCCATAGTTCCCACCTCATCGGCGACATACTCCATCCCGGTATTGAAAAACTTAACCTTCTCTCCCTTATGGATGCTTCCCGCCTCAACCTTGAAGTATGCGATAATCCCCCTGAAAGGATTGAACACGGAGTCGAATATCAGGGCCTGAAGCGGAGCCTGAGGATCTCCCACAGGAGCCGGAACCCTGTCAACGATGGCGTCCAGGATTTCAGGAACTCCCTGTCCGGTCTTGGCCGAACACATCAGCACATCCTCCTGCTCACAGCCAAGAAGATCGCAGACCTGGTCCCTGACAAGTTCCGGTTCAGCAGCTTCCATATCTATCTTGTTCAGGACAGGAATGATTGTAAGATCGTGGTCAAGAGCAAGATACAGATTGGAGATGGTCTGCGCCTGGATACCTTGCGTAGCATCAACCACAAGCAAGGCGCCTTCTGAAGAAGCTATGGAACGGGATACCTCATAAGAGAAATCCACGTGTCCCGGCGTGTCCAGGAGGTTCAGAGTGTATTCCTGCCCGTCCTTGGTATATTTCATCTGCACGGCGTGGCTCTTGATGGTGATGCCCTTTTCCTTCTCCAGATCCATAGAATCCAGCACCTGCGCCTCCATCTCACGGCTGGTAACCGTATTCGTGGCCTCCAGCATCCTGTCTGCAAGCGTGGATTTGCCGTGGTCTATATGTGCTATTATGCAAAAGTTCCTGATATTTTTCATCTCGATGCAAAAATAACTAAATTTGAAAGGATATTTGAAAACACCGCCAAGAAATAAACAAACCAGATAAAATATACGATATGTCTGATATTCAAAGACTGAAAGATATTGCCTGTCAGATAAGAAGGGATATCCTCCGTATGGTGACAATGGCAAAGAGCGGGCATCCGGGAGGAAGCCTCAGCTCCACAGATGTTGTAACCGCCTTGTATTTCAGCAAAATGAAGCACGACCCAAAGAATTGGGACAGGAGCGGAAAGGGCTTTGACATGTTCTTCCTTTCCTGCGGACACGAGTCTCCGCTGCTTTACAGCGCCCTTGCCAGGAGCGGATATTTCCCGGTAAGCGAACTTGCAACTTTCCGCAAGATTGGAAGCCGTCTGCAGGGCCATCCGGCAACGGACACCAACCTGCCAGGCGTATTTGAAGCCAGCGGTTCACTTGGGCAGGGCCTAAGCGTAGCCGTAGGAGCAGCTCTCGGAAAGAAGATCTCCAAAGACCCTAACAAGGTCTATTGCCTTGTGGGAGACGGGGAAAGCCAGGAAGGTCAGATCTGGGAAGCGGCACAGTTTGCCTCTCACCACAAGATAGACAACCTGATAGCCTTCACGGACTGGAACGGCCAGCAGATAGACGGCACCACTGAAGAAGTCATAGGACCGGATCATCTGGACCAGAGATGGAAGGCTTTCGGCTGGAATGTTGTAATTGCAGAAGACGGCAACAGCATGGAAGACATTTTCTCGGCGATCAAGCTTGCTGAAGAACTTCAGGCCATTGAACCAAAGCCTGTCATGATTATGCTCAAGACCGTTATGGGAAAGGGTGTGGACTTTATGGAAGGCACCTGCAAATGGCACGGCAAGGCTCCGAAGCCGGAAGAATGTGAGGCTGCCCTCAAGCAGATACCGGAAACTCTTGGAGACTTTTAACACTTAAAGAACTGAAACCATGACTAAATACACAAATACAGGAAACAAGGACACCCGCTCAGGATTTGGAGAAGGACTCCTCTCCATTGGGCGTGAATGTGAAGAAGTTGTAGCTCTTGCGGCAGACCTTAAAGGTTCTGTCAAGATGGATGGTTTTGCAAAGGAGTTTCCGGACAGGTTCTTCCAGTGCGGAATCGCTGAGGCAAACATGATAAATGTAGCAGCCGGGCTTTCTCTCAACGGGAAGATTCCGTTCGTGGGAACATTCGCGGCTTTTGCTGCCGGAAGGGTCTATGACCAGGTAAGGATGGCTGTGGCCTATTCAGAAACCAATGTCAAGATAGCCGCCTCCCATGCCGGAATAACACTCGGTGAAGACGGGGCCACCCACCAGATCCTGGAAGACATCGGCCTTATGAGAATGCTCCCTGGTATGACCGTCATCGTGCCTTGCGACTTCAACCAGACAAAGAACGCCACCATAGCCGCCGCCAAGTGGAACGGCCCTGTATATCTGAGGTTCGGAAGACCGTCCGTACCAAACTTCACTCCTGAGAACGAGGTCTTTGAAATAGGCAAGGCTTATAAGCTCAACGACGGGAAGGATGTTACCGTCATTGCAACCGGACACCTTGTATGGGAAGCCCTGCTTGCTGCAGAAGAGCTTGAGAAAGAAGGTGTAACGGCTGATGTGATAAATCTCGCCACGATAAAGCCGCTGGACAGGGAAACCATACTGGAATCTGTGAAAAAGACTGGATGTGTTGTTACAGCCGAAGAGCATTTCATCTTCGGAGGAATGGGAGAGATGATTGCCGGGTTTCTGGCTTCCTGCAATACCGCCCCGCTGGAGATAGTTGCCATCAACGACAGGTTCGGACAAAGCGGAACGCCGGCAGAACTGATGAAGGCCTATGGACTGGATGCAGAGCACATAGCAGCCGCAGCAAGACGAGCCATTTCAAGAAAGTAAATGACCGACAAGGAGATTCAGGATATATATCAGTCGGAAGGCGGGCAGATTCAGGCATTCAACCTGATAGTGCGGGAGTTTTCCCAGAGGCTTTACTGGCATCTGAGAGAACTTGTGATGAGTCATGAAAACGCCGACGATCTCCTTCAGAACACCTTCATGAAGGCCTGGAAAGCCTTGCCAGGATTCAGGTGGGAAAGCGGGCTGTACACCTGGCTCTACAGGATAGCGACCAACGAAGCCTTCACCTTCCTCAAGAAAGAAAGACTCGGCAACAAGTTTTCGCTTACTCCTTACGAAACCCGCCTGGCAAACCGGCTGGAAGCTGATTCCTATTTCAAGGGAGACACCATCCAGCTGTTGCTGCAGCAACAGGTAGCTCAGCTTCCTGACCGTCAGAGAGCAATATTCTCGATGAGGTACTTCCAGGAAATGGAATATGCGGACATTGCAAAAATCCTGGACAGCAATCCGGATGCCGTTAAGGCTTCTTATTCTCTGGCTTACAGGAAAATAGAAAAGGCTTTGAAAGAATCTGGAATGTAGAGACTTTACTTTGGAGAAAAATGTAAATCTAAATTTTAGAGAAAAGACTGAAAAAGAGAAAATGAAAGACGAAAGATTAACAGATATTCTTGAAACTGAGGAGATGAGAAAGATTCCTTTCTCAGTCCCGGAAGGTTACTTTGACAGCCTGGAAGACAGGTTGTCAGAGAGTATTTTCCACAAGAACAAGGAGAGCTGGATTTCATCGCTGAAGAAAACCCTTAAGCCAGTAATGACACTTGCCGCCTCTTTCCTTATTGTAGCCGCTATGGGTTGGGGAGTCATGCGCCTGACAAAGTTGAGCCAGAACAAGATAGCCCTCAACAGCCAGGAAGAAACCTCCGAAGAAAGCGCAGATCTTATGGACAGTCTCATCAACAGATATGGAGCAATAGAAATTGCAGAGATCTACAGCAATCCTCCGATTGAGACAGACAATACCGGATCTGACATTCTTTCACAGGAAGAAAGCGAGGCCCTGGAAGAATACATCACCGTCATGGCTCCGTCTTTCCCAGGTCTGATTGCCGAAGAACTGTCAAACAGCCACTAGGCCTTTCATTATTTTTGAACCTCACAACAGAATTTAAACGGTTTTTTATATGAAAAAGATATTCTTTTTGATCTTTGCCTTGATGTTCTGCAGTTTGGGATGGGCTCAGAACAACAATGAAAACAAGAGAGAAGCTCGTGAAAAATGGATTGCTGAAATCCAGAGCCGCAAGATAGCGTTCTTTACAAAACATCTTCAGCTCACCCCTGAAGAGGCTCAGAAATTCTGGCCTGTTTACAACAAATGTGAAGAAGAAAGAAATTCCATCAGACGTGAGATACGGAAGAGCGCCTGGGCCTTGCACAAAGCAACAAAGGAAGGATCTGCAACAGACGAAGAAATCCGCGCCCTGGCAGAGACATACTATGAAAACCTTTCAAGGGAAACTGCCGTTCAAAAGTTACATTATTATGAGTATCAAAAAGTTCTCCCTATAAAAAAGGCAGCAATGGTAAGAATGATTGAAGAGAGATTCATGAACGAACTTCTGTCTCAGTGGAGAAAGCAATCCCAACCAAAGCCAAAAGAAGATAAGAACTGATTATAATATCCAAATAAAGTTTTCAAGTTTTTATCTACAGATTGTTTCTAATATATCTTCCCCCTTTTTACATGACCATTATAGGATAAAAGATTGCCCTGATAATCAGAACTTCAGATAAAAGTCTTTTGTGAGATTCCTATATTCGGGGGTAAACTCAAGAGAATGTTCCATAATGCAGAGGTCTTCAGACAAGATCTCTGCATTTTTTTTCAGCGAAAACTCCATCAGGACCCTTTTGGGAAACTCTTCTCCTCTTTTTGAGAAAACATTGCATTTTCTTTTGATGCAAAAGCCTTTTTCCTCAGCGACACTGGCGAAAACAGATGATTCTTCCCAGGGCAGAATAACTGAAAGAATGCCGGCTGCAACCAGTAGTTTACTTGCACCGTCCGCCAAATCATCATAACTCAGAGAATCCGTATGACGTGCGATTTTTTTTACCTCAGAGGGATTCTTGAGGGAATTATTGAAATATGGGGGATTGGAGACAACAAGATTGTATTTCTGAGGTTGCTCCATTGCAAAAGACTGGAAATCCGCATTATATACTTTCATTGTTTTCCTCCACGGGGAAGAGGTGAAATTCTTCAGGCACTGAACGGAAGAAGGGCCATCAATTTCAACTGCTTCCACAGAACAGTCCACAGCTTGTGCATCCGCCAGCCGCTGTGCCAGCATAAGGGCAATCACCCCGGTGCCGCTCCCGATGTCAACTACCTTTGCGTTTTCTGAAAATGGAACGGAGCACCACGCACCGAGCAGCACTCCGTCTGTATTTACCCTCATGGAAACATTCTCCTGTTCCACATTGAACTTCTTGAACCGGAAGTAACTGTTTCCCATATCTGAAAAGTTATCGTCGATCAGACAAATACACCATCCTTAAGAGTAAGGCAGCGGTCACATCTTTTTGCAAGGGACTCATCGTGAGTAACAATCACAAACGTCTGGCCGTGGGTATCCCTCATCTTGAAAAAGAGGCTGTGGAGTTCCTGTTTGGTATGGCTGTCCAGATTGCCGCTCGGCTCGTCCGCAAATATGATCTTCGGGCTGTTTATCATAGCCCTTGCAATGGCTACCCTCTGCTGCTCGCCCCCGCTGAGCTCTGACGGACGGCTATCTTCCTTGCCCTTAAGGCCAAGTTCTTCAAGCAGTTCTTCGGCCTTCTGGCGGATCTGCCTGTCTGTCAGGCGTTCTGAAGAAGCACCTTCATATCTGCCTATCAGGGCGGGAAGCATGACATTTTCAACTGCGGTAAACTCCGGAAGCAGATGGTGGAATTGGAAGACGAAACCTATTTTCTGGTTGCGGAAAGAAGAAAGGTTTTTCCTGTCCAGAGAAAACACATCCACTCCGTCTATAAGAACCGTTCCGGAATCGGGAACCAGTATTGTGCCAAGGATCTGAAGAAGAGTGGTCTTGCCGGCGCCGCTTGCCCCGACAATGCCCAGAACTTCTTTTTCGCTGGCGGAAAAACTAAGGCCCTTGAGAACCTGGTTGGTCCCAAAGGCCTTGGTGATATCTTTACATTCGATAATCATTATTCGTCTTTTTCGCTCTCTTCGTAAGCCTTGAGCAGCTTCTCCTGAACATCTGCAGGAACCTGCTGGTACTCTGCAAATTTCTGGGTGAAGGTAGCCCTTCCTGAAGTCAGGGAGCTGAGAGTTGTTGAATATCTGTAAAGTTCTGCAAGAGGGATTCTTGCCTTGAGAACCTCGAAACCGTTCTCGCTCTGCATTCCCTCGATGAGGGCGCGGCGGTTCTGAAGGTCGCTCATTACATCTCCCATGCAGTCTGAAGGAACCATTACCTCAATGTTGTAAATAGGCTCCATGATCTTTGGACCAGCCTTCTTGAAGGCCTCCTTGAAGGCGTTTCTTGCAGCAAGTTTGAAGGAAAGCTCGTTGGAATCTACCGGGTGCATCTTTCCGTCGTAAACATAAACGCGGATGTCACGGGCGTATGATCCGGTAAGAGGACCTTCAGTCATCTTCTCCATTATACCCTTGAGGATTGCAGGCATGAAGCGTGCATCGATGGCACCACCGACAACGCAGTTGTAGTACTCGAGCTTTCCGCCCCACTCCAGAGGATATTCTTCCTTGCTCTTAACATTGAGAACCATCTCCTGGTTGTTAACCTTGAACTTGTTGTTCTCAGGCTTGCCCTCGTAGTAAGGCTCGATAAGCAGATGAACCTCACCGAACTGGCCGGCTCCACCTGACTGCTTCTTGTGACGGTAGTCTGCGGTTGCAACCTTGGTGATTGTCTCTCTGTAAGGAATCTTCGGAGCCATAAGCTCTATTTCCAGCTTGTCCACGTTGTTGATCTTCCACTTGAGGATGTTGATATGGTGCTCGCCCTGTCCTGAAAGGATGGTCTGCTTGAGTTCCTTTGAATACTCTACCACAATTGTAGGGTCTTCTGCAGATGCACGGTTAAGGATTTCGCCGAGCTTTTCCTCGTCCTTCTCCTCCTTAGCCTTGATGGCTGTACGGAACTTAGGATCAGGGAATTTTGTAGGAGCATAAACATTCTCGCAACCGTTGCAGAGAGTCTGGCCTGCCTTTACGCTCTTGAGTTTTACGGTGCATCCGATATCACCGGCCTTCATCTCTGAAACCTTCTCTCTCTTCTTTCCTGCGGCAGCGTAGATGATGGATACTCTCTCCTTGTCTCCTGTCTCAGGATTAACAAGGTCCATACCCTCTTTCAGGGTACCGCTCATAACCTTGAAGTAAGCAACATCTCCCAGGTGCTGCTCCAAAGCAGTCTTGTAGAAATAAAGGGCTGTAGGGCCGTTGGAATCAACCTTGACATGTCCGCCGTCCTTCAGTTCAGCATCGTGCTCGCCAGGATTAGGAAGGGTGTTGATTACAAACTCCATAACCCTCTTTACACCAATGTCTTTCTTAGCTGAAAGGCAGAAAACAGGGAATATCTCATCGTTGAGCATACCAGCCCTCAGTCCTGAACGGACTTCATCCTCGGTGAGGCTGCCCTTCTCAAAGAACACTTCCATCAACTGCTCGTCATTCTCAGCGGCCTTCTCAATAAGCTGCTGCTGAAGTTCTTCAGCCTCAGCCTGGAGATCTGCAGGAATATCAAGTTCCTCACGTGTGCCGTTCTCATCCTTGAAACGGTACATCTTCATCTTGAGCACATCCACAAAAGCGTTGAAGTCAGCGCCAACTGAAACAGGGAACTGAACCAGGACGATCTTGCCTCCATAGACATTCTTGAGGCTCTCAATTGCCTGGTGCCAGTCAGCTTTTTCACTGTCAAGCTGGTTGACTGCTATGACAACCGGCTTGTTGGCCTTCTGTGCCTGACGGATGAAGAGCTCTGTTCCAACCTCAACTCCCTGGGTTGCGTTTACCAGGACGATACCGCTGTCGCAAACTGTGAAAGCTGAATAAACTCCGCCAACGAAGTCATCGGAACCCGGAGTGTCTATGATGTTGAACTTGGTGTCGTTGTACTCAGTGTACAAAAGTGTTGAATAAATAGATCTCTGATAAATCTGCTCTATCTCGGTGTTGTCACTCATTGTGTTTTTGGCCTCGATAGAGCCACGGCGGTCTATGACCTTGCCCTCGAACATCATACTCTCTGCAAAGGTTGTTTTGCCTGATTTAGGGCTACCCAGCAGAACGACATTCCTTACGTTTTTGGTTTCGTATGTCTTCATTGTTATAGATTTTGATTTCTTGTTTTCAATTCAAGATGCCAAATATAGGAAAAAAAACGCCCTAATCCTATAGGAGAGCGTCCATTTCCATAGCCGCGCAATAGGCCAGCTGCCTGAGAAGGGGATACTCGCGCTTCATTCTTGCCCTCATATCCTTCTCAATATCTGCCAGTTGGAACACCATAACCGAGGCACCTCCACTGGATTTGGCCAGGTCTTCAAGCTCCAGGGAGCTCTTTCCGCAGAAAAGCCACAGCCGTTTTTCTGAAACATCAGGGCAACCGGAAACACACCGGCAGCATCCTCCTACTACCTTGCCGCTCAGGCTCTGGATATCTATGCTTCCCTCTCCGCTTATGACAATATCCGCCTCCGCGATTTTTTCAGAAAGGCCCTGCAGTCTTACTCCGAAAAACTCGAAGCCGCTCACAGAATCAGCGCCAAGGAAATGCAGGAACGCAAAGCCCAATCCGCCAGCCGCACCAGCCCCCGGAACCAACGCATCCTGAGCCGCGGCTTTCTTTGAACGGGAATACTTTCCAAGCCTTGAAACCAGAGATGACATATCCCTCTCCATCTTGTCCATAGCTTCTTTGTCTGCTCCTTTCTGGCCTGAATATATGTAAGTTGCACCGGTAGGGCCAAGAAGCGGATTATCCACATCGTTGACTATCAAAAACCTGATTCCGGACAATCTCTTTCCCAAATCTTCCGGCTCGGCGATGGATTTTATGTCAGCCATAGTTCCGCCTGAAGCCTTCTGCCCTTCCGACAAGCCCAAACTGAACCCAAGGCCCTGGAGCATTCCTGTTCCACAGTCATTGGTAGCGCTTCCGCCAAGGCCGATGCAGATGGTTCCGGCTCCTCTCTTTACGGCATCCAATATCATCTGTCCCAAACCGAAGGTTGTGGTTGCAAGAGGATTTCTCTTTTCCTCAGGCACCATGGCCAGTCCGCAAACCCTGGCACATTCTATAAAAGCAGACGGCTTTTCTCCCAGGGGAGACGCTCCGCGGCAGAACATATAGGAAGACTCCACTTCCTCCCCCAACGGACCGCAGACTTTCAGACAAATCTCTTCAGCGCCTGAAAGTTTCCGGAACAGGGCTGCGCTTCCGTCACCTCCGTCCGCCATCTCCACAGGCAGAATTTCCGCAGATGAAGAAAACGCCGACATCTCACCCTTCCTGAAAGAAATAAAATCCTCCATACCTTCCTTGATGGCCGCCGCCACCTGACCAGAGGACAAGCCTCCTTTGAACTTGTCCGGGCAAACGACCACTTTACATATCCGCTTTTTGTTTTCTGATGCCATTTTACTATTTTTACGAACGACTTTCAAAGTTATGAAATAAACACCAAACAGATTCAATATGAAAAAATTCAAACTCTTAGCTCTTGCACTGATGCTGGTTGTACCGTTTTCAGCATTTGCAGACGAAGGAATGTGGCTGCTGCCGCTGCTGGAAAAGATGAACATCAAAACGATGAAGCAGAACGGCTGCAAGTTGACCGCAAAGCAGATTTATGACATCAACAACTCGTCTTTGAAAGACGCTATCATGATTTTTGGCGGTGGATGTACCGCAGAAGTCGTTTCCGGTCAGGGTCTGGTTTTCACCAACCACCATTGCGGATACGGCAGCATCCAGAAACTCTCAAGCACCGAGCACGATTACCTCAGAGACGGATTCTGGGCCATGAACCAGAGTGAGGAACTCCCGGCCCCTGGTCTTACCGTAACATTCATAGACCGTTTCATAGATGTTACCGACCAGATGCTTGAAGCAGAAAAGAAAGCTGAGGAACTCGGCGGAAGAAAGGCAGAAGAGTTCATCAGAAAGTTCCGCGACTCCCTCACAAAAGAAGCTGTCGGAGACAACAAGTACCTCAACGCCAGAGTTTACTCCTTCTATCAGGGCAACGCCTATTACGTTGTGGTTTCCAAGACCTTCCGCGATATCCGCTTTGTAGGCGCACCACCTTCCTCAATCGGAAAGTTCGGTGGCGAGACAGACAACTGGGAGTGGCCAAGACATACCGGAGACTTCTCTGTTTTCAGAATCTATGCAGACAAGGACAACAACCCTGCAGACTATTCAGAAGACAATGTTCCTTATTCTCCAAAGAAATTCCTGAGCATTTCCCTCAAAGGCTACAAGCCTGGTGACTTTGCTATGATCATAGGATTCCCTGGAAGCACCGACCGCTACCTGACAAGCCAGGAGGTCATAGATCGCAGAGACGCCCAGAACGAGCCTAGAATTGTGGCAAGAACCGCCAAGGAAGATGTGTGGAGAGCCGCTATGAGAGCAGACCAGAAGACCAACATCCAGTATGCCAGCAAGTTTGCCTCTTCTTCCAACTACCGCAAAAACTCCATCGGAATGAACGAGACCTTTGCAAAGCTTGGAACAGCAGACAGAAGGGCAGAAGAAGAGAAACTGTTCAACGAATGGGCATCCCAGACTCCTGAAAGACAGGCTGAATACGGAGACTGCATCGAGACTATCAACAAAGCCGTTGAAAAGAGAAGCAAGCCTTATGCGGCTCTGGTTTACCTTATGGAAACCCTCAACAACGTGGAGGTGCTCCAGCCGGCATCAAGGGCCTTGAGGGCAAAGAATGCAGAAGAATTCCTTAAAGCAACCGAGAACTTCTACAAAGACTATTCTCCTGAGCTTGACCGCAAGACCAGCAAAGTCCTCCTGAAAACCTTCAAGGAAAACGTTACCGAGCCAACATATATTCCTCAGGTGTACAAGACTATAGACGAGCAGTTCGGAGGAAGCATAGACAAATATGTGGACAACATCTTTGACAAAACCGTCTTCACAACCAAGGAAAAAGCCAAGGCCGCTCTGGACGACGAGAATTTTGATCCAAGAAAAGATCCTGCAGTACAGTATCTTATGGAGTTCTCAACATCTTACCGCCCTATGATGGAAGAAGTCAACCAGGATTCAGAGGCCTTTGCAAAAGCCAAGAAGACTTATATGAAGGGCCTTTTGGAGATGAACGGAAACAACCCTATCTATCCTGACGCAAACTTCACCATGAGACTTACTTACGGAAAGGTTGGCGGATATGCACCAAAGGATGCCGTAACCTACAACTACTACACAACTCTTGACGGAGTAATGCAGAAGGAGAATCCTGACGACCCTGAGTTTGTGGTTCCTGCAAAACTGAAGGAGCTTTATCTTGCCAAAGACTACGGAAAGTATGCACTGCCTAACGGAGAGATGCCTGTATGCTTCCTCACCAACAACGACATCACCGGCGGAAACTCCGGAAGTGACGTGCTCAACGCCAAGGGTGAACTTATCGGATTGGCTTTTGACGGCAACTGGGAAGCCATGAGCGGAGACATCATCTTTGAGCCAAATCTTCAGAGATGCATCAATGTGGATATCCGCTACGTGCTGTTCATCATAGACAAGTTCGGTGGAGCCGGATACCTCCTCAACGAAATGGACATCAAACAGTAAAATATGATTAGAATATCTGATATTGAAGAGGCTCTGAACTCTGTTTTCCATCCTGAATATGAACGTTCTGTCATGGAACTCAGCCTGGTCCAGAACCTGGAATACAAGTCAGAGGGAAACGATGAAGACAACGCCGGAACAATAAAGTTCCGGCTTGTTTTCCATCGCAACGACCCTATGGCAAACTCAATCAAGGCTTCCTGTGAGAAAGTCCTGAAAAAAGCCTTTCCAAACGCAAAGACAAACATTCTTGTGCTGATAGACTCAAAGAATGCTACCGGGCACAAGAGCGGCGAACTCGGAAGGGGAGACCTTGACAAAAAAGAGCTCGACAGCGTAACCAGCATAATAGCCATCGCCTCAGGCAAGGGCGGGGTCGGCAAGTCTTCCGTTGCCGTAAACCTTGCAATAGTCCTGGCGGAAAAAGGTTACAAAGTAGGCTTGCTTGACGCAGACGTTTACGGCCCGTCCATCCCAAAGATGACCGGAACAGAAGGGGAGCTTCCTCCTGTCACCAAGGTGCAGAGGAAAGGTGTCGAGAAAGACCTGATCGTCCCTATAGAAAAATTCGGGGTCAAGTGGATGAGTGTAGGCTACTTCGCAAAACCGGAACAAGCGCTTATCTGGAGAGGTCCGATGGCCTGCGGGGCCCTCAAACAGCTCACTTACGAAGTGCTCTGGGGAGACCTTGACTACCTGCTGATAGACCTTCCTCCGGGAACCGGAGACATCCATATCACAATGGTACAGGAGATTCCGCTGACAGGAGCAATCATCGTCACCACTCCCCAGAAGATAGCCCTGGCCGATGTAGAAAAGGGAATCAACATGTTCCGCAGCGACAAGGTGAACACCCCAATCCTCGGCATCGTTGAAAACATGAGCTGGTTCACACCTAAGGAACTTCCTGACAACAAGTACTACATCTTCGGACAAGGTGGAGGGCAGATGATGGCAGAAAAATACGATGTCCCTCTGCTTGGACAAGTTCCTCTGGTGCTGGGCATCATGGAAGGCGGAGACAACGGGGAGCCGGCTGCTCTAAGCGATGAAAACGTAAAGGCAGCTTTCTCTGCCATCGCCGAGGCTATAATATAGCTTCTTTCAACCGGCTCAAAAGAGAGAGGGATCCGGAAGCAGGCGGAAGCTCATCCTGTGGTATGGAGTAGGACCGTATTTGGCTATTGCATCGCGATGGTCTTTGGTTGGATAGGCCTTGTTTTTCTTCCAGCCGTATTGAGGATAGATTTCTGAGAGAGAGTCCATTATATGGTCTCTCTCTGTTTTTGCAAGGATGGATGCGGCTGCTATTGACATATATTTTGCATCTCCTTTGACTATGGTCTTGTGGGGAATTATCCTGCCCGTAAGGACAGACGTGTATCTGTGAAACTTGTTGCCGTCAGAGATGATGCTCTCAATAAGAGCTTCTTTTTCCGGATTCAGCAGATTCCCTGAAAACAGATGCCTTCCGGCAAGCATTCTTTCCGCCTCGGCGATGGCTTTGTGCATGGCAAGGATAGACGCGTTGAGAATGTTGATGCGGTCTATCTCATCTGCTTCCACGCGGGCAATCCCGTAAGCCAGGGAATGTTGCATTATCAGCGGACGAAGCTCTTCCCGTTGTTTTTCTGTCAGGCGCTTGGAATCTGTCAGATGCGGGTGTTCAAAGAGAGGGTTTCCTTTTACCTTTCCAATCTCTTTCCCGTCGCGATAAAAAGGAAGAATGACGGCAGCGGCAACAACCGGCCCGGCAAGAGGCCCTCTTCCGGCCTCGTCCGTTCCAACTTCAAAGGCTCCCTCCACAAAGTAAGGAGAGAGCCTCTGAACTGTCTTTTCCGCCTGCTTCTTCATAACCCTTGACGGTCTGAAACCGTGTTTTAAAGAGCAGAAAGGGCGGCTTTGACGGCATCTGCAATTGCCTTGCCTTCAGCCTTTCCGGCAAGACGCTTGGATGCACATCCCATAACCTTGCCCATATCTTTCATGGATGTTGCTCCAACCTCAGCGATGATCTTCTTGACCTCCGCCTGGATTTCTTCCGCACTCATCTGCTTTGGAAGAAACTCCTCCATTACTTTGGCTTCTGCAAGTTCTGCCTCCGCAAGTTCCGGACGGCCGTTCTGGGAGTAGAGATCAGCGCTTTCCTGATGCTGCTTGACAAGCTTCTGTATAGCTTTGAGAATCTGGTCATCAGAAAGGCTTCCGTCTTCCTCCAGTTTAGCCCCTTCGGCTGTCTTGGCAAGCAGTATCTGGGACTTGATTGCACGTAAACTTTCCAGACGAGTCTTGTCCTTGGCAATCATCGCCTGCTTGATTCCTTCCTGGATCTGTTTTTCAAGAGACATGATACTTATACGTTATATTGTTAATTATAATCTGTTTGTGGTTCTTCACGAGGAAAGCGGTCATATCACTTTCCTTCCTTGGTGTAAGTACTCTTGAGGAAAAGTTCGTCCATCTGGGCGTCGTCGATTACGGACGGAGCCTCTGCCATCACGTCTCTTCCCATATTGTTCTTAGGGAATGCGATGTAGTCACGGATGGTCTCCTGACCACCGAACAGGGCGCAGAGCCTGTCGAATCCGAACGCCAGACCTCCGTGAGGCGGAGCGCCGAACTTGAAGGCGTTCATCAAGAAGCCGAAGCGGTACTCGGCCTGCTCGTGGCTGAAGCCAAGTATCTCAAACATCCTCTCCTGAACCTTGCGGTCGTGGATCCTTATTGAACCTCCACCTATCTCGTTTCCGTTGAGAACGATGTCGTATGCGTTTGCCTTGACGTCTGCAAGAGCTGCCTGGTCATTGGAGTAGAACTTGTCCAGATCTTCCGGTTTAGGAGAAGTGAACGGATGGTGCATGGCGTAGAAACGCTGGGTCTCATCGTCCCATTCCAGAAGCGGGAAGTCAGTAACCCAAAGAGGTTTGAAGACATCCCCCTTCCTGAGTCCCAGGCGAGAACCCATTTCCAGACGCAGGGTTCCCAGGGCAACCTGTGTCTTGTGTCTAGGTCCGCAGAGAATCAGTATGAGATCTCCCTTCTGCGCATCGCACCTGGAAGCGATTTCCTGAATCTGCTCAGGAGTGTAGAACTTGTCTATGGAGGATTTGACCTCATCGCCGAGTTTAATGAAAACCAAGCCTTTTGCGCCAACCTGAGGGCGTTTTACCCACTCGGTGAGTTCGTCTGTCTGCTTGCGGGAATAACCGGCACAACCAGGAACGGCGATGGCTCCCACATACTCAGCGCTGTCAAACACAGAGAAACCGTGGCCCTGGACGGTGGAAGTAATGTCGTGCATCTGCATCCCGAATCTCAGGTCCGGTTTGTCTGACCCGAAATACTCCATTGCCTCAGCGTATGTAATCCTCTCGAACGGCTCGTTAAACTCAATGCCCTTGACGGCTTTGAAAAGGTGCTTCAAAAGCCCTTCGAACATCTGGAGCACATCCTCTCTTTCCACGAAGCTCATCTCACAGTCTATCTGGGTAAATTCCGGCTGGCGGTCCGCCCTGAGGTCCTCATCCCTGAAGCATCTTACTATCTGGCAGTAGCGGTCAAAACCGGCAACCATCAGAAGCTGCTTGAATGTCTGAGGGCTCTGTGGAAGGGCATAGAACTCTCCCGGATTCATCCTGGAAGGAACCACAAAGTCACGCGCTCCCTCCGGTGTACTCTTGATCAGGAACGGAGTCTCTATCTCCATGAAGTCTTTGCTGTCCAGATATTTTCTGGTCTCGATGGCCATCTGGTGACGGAGTTTGAGGGCTCTCTGAAGCGGGCCTCTCCTCAGGTCAAGATAACGGTATTTGGCCCTGAGGTCTTCTCCGCCGTCGCTCTGGTCCTCAATGGTGAACGGAGGAGTTGCCGCATTGTTGAGGATGTTTATCCTGTCAAGTTTTATCTCGATGTCTCCGGTAGGCATCTTGGGGTTCTTGCTCTGCCTTTCGCAGACTACGCCCTCGGCCTGGATGACGAACTCCCTTCCAAGAGAATTGAGCACCTCCAGAACTTTAGGGTCCGCATTGTCGTCTGCCACCAACTGAGTGATGCCGTAACGGTCTCTAAGGTCCACAAAGTTGAGGCTTCCCATCTTTCTAATTCTCTGAATCCATCCGGCCAGAGTCACCTTCTTTCCTGCATCGCTGAGCCTAAGCTCTCCGCAAGTATTTGTCCTGTACATATTTAAGATCTAAATTTCTCAAAAAACATTGCTGCCGCAGGGAACTGTTCCCGTTAGCAGCCCCCAAAGTTACTCAAAACCAAAAAAGAAACAAAAACCTAGAAGCGGTATCCGATGCCAATGGAGAAGTCCGCGTACTTGAAAGAGATAGTTCCGGCCTTGGCGCTCAGGCAGAAAGAATTCCACCGGCCAAGTGTCAAGAGGATTCCGGCCTCAGCCGCCACTCCGGAATAAGAGCAGTCCGTGACCTTCATCCACTGCCCGCTGCTGTTTTCCCAGAACAACTGCCTTGTGCCGTAACCCGCTCCGGCAAGAACGCTTACGTTGTCTGAAAGCCGCAGGAGCCCTCCCGCCGTAAAAACCATCTTGGTCTTTTCCTTGCCACCAGACAGCCAAACCGGACTTCCAGAGGAAGTTCCGTCGCTGAGAACTTCCAGATCTGAACTCATAGACTTGAAGTTGCCCAGAAAAGACAGATAAGCCCCGCCTTTGCTCTTAAGAACCCCTATGCCGGCTCCGAAAGCCATCTCGGGAGCCGGGGATATCTGAGCCAGGAAGAATATTCCGGTCTTGCCTATAGCATACTCATAATGCCGCTTGTCCGGGCCGACATAGCGTCCGTATCTTACGCCTGCAAGTTCCTGCCTGATACTGTCGGCCTCATACGCCGTAAGAGGGACGGCTGAGACAGCCTGCGCCAGCGGGAACCTCTCAACCTCCGGACCGTAATTGTAACTGCGGCGGATGCGGTTGAACCTCCTGGTCTGTTCTGCGGTCAGCCCCTGCGGAACCTTCTGCAGGTTGGAGCGTATGCTTCTGACTTCCGCCATAAGGGAGGACACCTCCTGCGTGGAAATGGTCTCTCCATGGCGGATGGCATCGCGGAGTTCTATAAGCCTGTTGCAGACCAGCTCATAGCGGTCAAGAGCCTTGTCTCTGGCATCTTTCTGCTGCCCGTAAGCAAAGGTGCATAACATCAGAAGGCAAGCAACCATGATATGCCTTGTCAGCCTCCACGCTCTGAACATTCTTTTCATCTGCTCCCCTCCTTTTCTTCAAAAAGATCAGTCACGGACTCAAAAAGCTTGTCTATATCTGTCTCGTCCTCAATTACTTCCATCTTGCTGGTCTTTTCCTCCGCAAGCTGTTTCTTGGATTCCTTACCGCCGGATTCCTGCTTGTTTTTGTCTTTGCCGGAGTTTTTTTCTGAATTATTCCCCGGCTCTTTTCCAGAAATTTTTCCAGATTCTTTTTCAGAAAAATACCCCAACGGACTGCCGTTTTCTTCTCCGCGATCTTGAATATTGGCATCCGATGCAGATGTGGTAAGGTTTACGGAAGGAGCTGTCTGACTGGAAGGTTTATCGCCGCTCCGGTTGCCAATAATCAGAAACAAGACCGCCACAACCACAGCAGCCACGGCAACAGATGCCGGCAAAATCCAGGCTTTCCCGGTATCCTTTTTGAGGATAGCATCCTTCACATCTGCCACACACATGAATCTTTCTGCCGGATCTTGCTTGCAGCAACGCCTGACAATCTTCCCGTATCTTGTTGAAATCTGTTCAATGACCTTCCCGAGAGAATAAATATCGCTGAGCACATCAGCCTTCTTTCCTTCCAGAAGCTCCGGTGCGGCATAAGACTTTGTTCCTCCAGGTATCTTGAATTCACTCTGACAGTCCTCCAACGACAGCCCGAAGTCAATGATTTTCACATTGTTGCCATTGTACGTCACCAGAATGTTGGAAGGCTTGAGATCCTGATGGGCTATCTGGTGGGAATGTATGCAGCTTAGCGCATCGCATATTTCCAGTATAATCTTGCGGGCAAGAAGAGGATCCTTGCGGCATTCTTCCTTTATAGCATTCAAACTGCGTCCGTCAACCCATTCCATCTCTATGCAGTTACCAAGGTCTGGATGGCTGTAGAAAGAGTAGGTCTGGCATATATTGCTGTGGCTGAGAGAAAAACCTATCTCATATTCCTTTTTGAGCAATCCTTCGTAGAGAGGAAGCCCCCGGTAATTTTTCTTCAGCGATTTGAGGACCCGGAACTTCCCTTCACTCTCCACAAGCCACACCTCGGACCATCCGGTGACGGAACCGCCAATCCTCTCAGGCGTTCCCGCTCCCCAGCTCTCTTTGGCTGAAGCCACAAAGAAAAATCCGGATTCGTCCACCATAGCTCTACTCTCTTACTGTTACTTCCGTTCCGTAATCAGCTGGGTTCACCTCGGCCCCGGAAGAGTCATAAAAATGATATTCCCCGCTTCCGATCCACAGTTTATCAAAATTGGTTGACTGCGGCCATGCTTTCAGGCTCAGCTTCTTGCAAGAACTCACATCCAGCTCATGCAAGAAGTTTTCATAACATTCGATCTCTGTCAGAGACACGCATCCGCCTAAATTAATCTGCTCAAGGTCTATTCCATTGCATTTGACAGATTTGAGCATTGTACAACCGCTCACGTCAACAGTAATCAAATTGTTTGCGCTTTCAAACTCCAGAGATGTCATTTTGCTGCATCCGCCCGCCTTGAAGACATAGGAAAATGTATTACCCTTGAATATAGACTCGCCAAACTCCAGGTTCTCGCAGCCGGTGGCGTCAAACTCGTTGATCTGCCCGTTATCCTCAAACTTAAGCGTGGACAGATTCTTAAGGCCGCTCACGTTCAAATACATCATAAATGAGCAGCTGCTACAGTCTATGTATTCTATTGCCGTACATAACCCCACATAATCATAACCCACGGTGTGATTGCAGTCCAAGTATTTGAGTGACGGATGATTTCCCAGAAACACAACCAGTCCGTCATTTGAGTGGCAATCCAGATACTCCAGTCCACTCAGAGCGCTGAAATCAGGACGATGGTCTGAAGAGTTCACATTATGCAGGAAATTTGAACTGCAGTCAACATATCGCAGAGATGCATTGCCGCCCAGATCCAGGAAATCCAGCTTATTGAAACTGCAATACAGCGTGTTAAGCTTGGTGTTCCTGCTCAAATCCAATCTCGTCACCTCGCCTCTCTGAGCGGCACCATAACCCACCGCTATCAGGTATTCCAGGTTGGTAAAAAATTCAATTCCTCCAAACGATTGAATCTTTAAATCGTATGTGTTGATATCCAGGCGGGTTATCTTCTCCGCCTCTTCCATTGACAACTTGCCGTTCTTGTCCGAGTCATAAAGGCCAAGGACATAAGACTTGAAAGCAGCATCAGAAATCGGAATGGAAGCCATCTTGCCCGTCTTGGCTTTCTCCACAGAAGACTTTACTTCCACCTCACCGCTTGTTATATATGCCTGGAACTCATACTCTTTGTCATAATCCAGATTTCTTAAGGTCAGGGAAAAATTCCCTTCTCCGCGATTATCTGCCGCCATCTTGTCAGAACCATTGAAATAGAATCCGCAACCGTCCACATCTTCTCCGGTAAAAGTACAATTCAGAGTCAGCACATTCTCATCTGCCTGGAAAGACAGGCCTACTATATCAGGCACAACAACCGGTTTCTGCTCTGTATGCACAGTTCCTGTGTTGGAATGGATTTCTGCGGATCCGTTTGATATCCAAGCATAATAGACATACTCTGTATCATACTCCAGATCTTTGACATTCAGAGAAAAAGAACCATCGCTGCGGGTCTCGGCCTCCATCCTCTTCACAACCGCCCCACCCTTGGCGAGCGCAAATCCGCAAATACCCGCTCCGCGGCCTTTGTATGAACAGGTCAGATAAACAGAGTTCCCGTCCGCCTTTGCAGATACGCTTAAAAACTCCGGAGCCCCGAACCCGTCCGGGCTGGAATCGCCTGAGCAGCCAACAAACAAAAGCGCTGCCAGCAAAGCAAATCCAGCACCAAAAACAGCTATGAAAACTCTCGATGTCCTAAACATATCTGTTATAAATTTACAAATATTCGGACGAATATTCAGAGCAAACATACAATTATTCTGACGAATAAAAGTATTATTTTCAGCATTTCTCCAGCACGGAAAGCCCGTGAATCCGTCCTGCCACATAGGACGGTAGTGTCTGTCCGTCGCGATAAACAGCTGTGATGTAAAGCGGGAAGTTCAGCATGAACCCGTCTGACTCAAACTCGTCACCGACCTTCAGTTTGGAATTTGTGCTGGAGAGCACACGGAAACGGCCGTCTCCGAGATACTTTACACGAACCAGCCTGTCCGGCACCCAGCCAAGCGTTAGACTATCGCCGGAGAAAAGGTCTGATGTGCGGATGCACCTTTCCGTAAAGAACTGGGAATCCACACCGCTAACTTCTGTCAGCCAGGAGCAGAACTCCTTGAAATCCTTCTTGCCGCAATACCTTGAAAGTATGTCCAATGTATCTGCACGAGGAATCCTTCTGTCTCCGACATACCCCCACAGCCTTTTCAGCGTAGATGCAGACAGCAGCTCCCCGATCTCGTGCTCAATGACCACCGAAAGAGACTCGAAATCAGTTGTCGTGGAAACTCTTCTGCCATACACCTTCTCCACCTCTTTAAGCAGAGAATTAAGTTCCGGAATTACCTTGGCTGCCGTGTTTTCTTTTATGTCTTTTATGTCTTTCATGGTTCACCCGCTCTATAATACATAGTTACAACTTTTCCGCGATTTGCAAAACAAAGTGTTGATCACTGCAAATATCTGAAAGCAACCAAAGCCAATCAAGTTCATTTTAGTTCACTTGGTTTACGCAACCAAGAAGCACTTTCCATGAAAAAGTGTTCAAATTCGATTTGTCTGGGCTGCGAGACTGATGTCATTGTATAAAGCCAACCCTTTTACAGTCAACAGGTATTTTTGTCGCGGATGACGTGGCGATTCCGGATAAAGCATACAGACATATCCCTCGTTCATAGATGGATTAAGTGAGTAGTCAAGAAAATTCTCCCTGTCTTTCAACCCGATTCTCTCCATCATTGCTTTGACGGACAATTGCTCTTCTCCCAAAGCCTTCACTAGTCTTATAATATTTTTATTGTTGGTATGAATGAAACTTGTCGGGGTGCTTGTCGGGGTACTTGTCGGGGTGTTTATCGGTTGTTTTGAAGGAGCTGCGAGGATTGGCTGTGCTTTCCATTCTGCGGGTGGGTTAATATGCAAATAGCGATTGCGAAGATCCCATTGTTCCCCCAATAGCAGATTGCGGAAGAAACGTTCCAGAAAAACCGGGCTATAGTCGATGCCCTTTATGGCATTTTTGTAGTTAGCTCTTACAAGAGCATTACGGAAGTACCACGAATGTTTAGCGAACAAGTCGTTCTCCACATTGAACCCCAGTGAACGAAGATATTGAATAGTAAAAACGGCCGTAGTGCGAGTATTTCCCTCGCCGAAGGCATGGATCTGCCACAATCCAGAGACAAACTTGGCTACATGAGCTACCAACTCATCGCTGCTAAGGCCCTTATAACTGAAATCACGTTCCTGCTGGATGTCATAATCAACAGCCCTGCGCAGATCTTCCCAATTCAGGTAGCTTACGGTGTCACCCTCCAAGACCCACTCACGTTTGGTGATGTCATATTTACGAAGTTCACCGGCATGCTTCATTACGCCTTCAAAGATTCTGCGATGAAGGGATACATAGCCATTTGTCGAGAAGTCACAAGTCTTTACCGAAAGTATGCGCTTGATGTTCTTCGAAGCTTTGTCGGCCTCCTGTCTATAATCATCGTCAGCATCATGAGTCGTTTTACTCTCATAGTAACTGTTGAGCAACCGTTCCACCTCATCGATGGTAATTTCACCCTCGATGTTTCTGCGAGCCAAGTCATTCAGATATTCTGACGTTTTCAGCCCATCCACTGCCTGAAGTCCAATAGCCGTGCTCCATGCATATGCGGCTTCTCGTTGTGATGGCTCTCCCTGACGGATATACTCATCAAAGTTTACGTATAGTTCCTTATCTGTTTTCTCATTCATATCACGTCTTCCCTTTAATAGTGCTGGTTGACTCAGTTCCAAAGGTACACAATTTACGAACTTCTTCAAAGAGGATAGAGTTTCAAAACATGGAAACTTTTTCTTTATAAACTCAGAATAAACTGCGTGAGTTGGTGCTTATTTTGGCATCATCTATAGGCACTCCATGCAATCCGACTAAATTGGCGAATACCTTCAAAAGCATTAAGAATGTAAGCATTGGCAGTCAAACTATTTCCAAATACCTTACCTGTCTGTCTGAGTCGTTCCTGCTAAATAAAGCTATACGCTACTATATAAAAGGCAAGAAATACATCAACACGTTGTCCAAATACTATTTCTCCGACATCGGCTTGAGAAATGCCATCCTTGACATGCGCCAGCAGGAAGAGGCTCATATCATGGAAAACATCATCTACAATGAACTTATCACACGTGGATATAGTGTGGACGTAGGAATGGTTGAAATCAAGAAGCAGGACAAGGATGGCAAGTGGGTGCGCATCCAACTTGAAGTGGACTTTATCGCCAGTTTCGGAAGCAAGAAATATTATGTACAGTCGGCATTGTCTATACCTGACAGAGAAAAGGAGATACAGGAGTCTCGCTCGCTGACGAACATCAACGATTCTTTCAAGAAGGTGATCATTGTGAAGGACCACATCATGACACGCCGCAATGAAGAAGGCATACTGACAATTGGTCTTTTTGATTTCCTTCTAAAAGAGGATAGTTTGGATTTATAATTTTTCGACCTTTTGTACAGATTTCGGCGGTGACCACCCAGGCATTCCGGTAAAGCGGACTTTATCTCCCTCCGCGATATCAAAGGCCTGATAGAAAAAGGCATTCTGATAAAGAGAGAAGAGGGCAGAAAAAATACAAGTTACGTCTTTGCTGAGGGATGAATTAACTGCGAAGCAACTCTATACAGGTAGCATGAAATTTGACTGTCCGCGAGCGTATGAGCGCTAGACTTCATCTCTCGTTACAGCATCTTATGCCTCTCCTGCAACCATCTGACACTTATAGCATTCACAAAACAGGTGATGACATTAAAATGCTACAGACTATAATTCGCAGCATCGTAACAGCGTTTTGCTTATCTGCTTCCCCTTTCCCAAATACTACATATTTGTAGCAAAAACGGGTTTTCCCGCGATTTTTCCAAAGCCCGCAACACCAAACGCCTAACAATGAATTGAGCTTAGGAAATATCTTGGTATCAGATATATTAATATTCTTATCTTTCCCATCGCCCAGCATTATTTTTAAAATATATCCACGCTTTGTGCCCGTGGCTTCTTTCATTACAAATATACTAAAATCTTTTTTGTCAATGGAGAATTTATAACCTTCAATGAAAATATCATTCTCATTAGCGGTTCCGTTCAAATCCGCCATCGGTTCAATTAATTGATTTCTTTTCATTCTGATTTATTGTTATGGTTATGTTAATTCCATGGATTAACTCCAGGATCTATTGATATTTCTATCTGCTCCTGGTCTGGCGATGTGTTGAGTGTTACATTGATCGTGTGAACATATCCAGCCCTGAAACTCAGCGATGTTTCCAGAAGGTAAGCGATACCGCCCATTGACAGCTCAATGAGAGGAGTCCTCTTTTCAAGGTTCTGAGGCACTACAATGGCCTCAAATCTCTCGTTGCTTATCTTCTTCATTGTAATGACGTTCTTGTCTGCAAATATGTCCTTCTCTATTGATCCTGATGTCATATTAACATAGCAGTCGGTTATCGTGCTGTAAACGTGAGCTTCAACATCATCTGGAATATCTCCGTCAAACTCCGGGCCTTTTATCAGGTTTACGGCAACCTTTGACATGGTATGCCCGAACTGCATCAACACCGGTCCATCTGTCCTGGTTTTATTCTCCGCATAAGCATACAGCAGGTCTGAATTCTCATATCCGTCTCCTGTCTGATCCAAAGCTACCGAGAACGGCTGCCTCTCAATGGAAGTAAAGCTTGCCTGATAAGGATACAAAGCATAGAAATCACATGGATTATCGCTCCAATAAAGAGTCCTAAGACTTGTCCATGCACTCCCGTTGTAAGTTATCTTCTCATTATTGAGATAGTTTCCTGATACCTGTATCGGCATCTGTTCGCTTCCGTTCCATTCTACGGCATACAAGCTGACAGCATCTCCGCTTTCAAAAGCCGTTGATGTTACCTTGGTAGCACCATTACCAATGGAGAACATAAACTCCATCTGGTTGCTCGTTGGTGCCTGGCTTTTGCTGCATGACAGAACAACCAATCCTGCAAGTATTATATAGATAAACTTTTTCATATCTCTTTTATTTTCATAGTTATATGTTATGTTATCTGACTCTTGAGTGTTCTCCCATATAGATAAGGCATGGCCTTGTTGGCCTATTGTACTTAGGATCTACTCCAAACGACCACCCGTTTACGGTTGTTTTTGCCCTTGACTTTGTGATTGGTCCAAAATCATCATTGTCTTTTTGGTAGAACTTCTCAAGCGTAAACTCTTCTCCTGCACATTCCATTATTCTCTCAACGATTGCCTGACGGCTGATTGCTGAGAAGTAAGGAATACAATTGTTCATACAGCTGGTTGCTTCTGAACGATAGATTCCCCTACTATGCATATAACCACCCTCATACATATCTACATAGTCTGAATATTGATTGTTGTATATCAGATGTGCCCAAGGTACTTTGTGAACATCTGCTACCATTGAAAGATTCTTGAACCACCCAAGAGATTTGAAAACTCCATACGAACTCCTTATATCATTATCTGATTTCGGATGATCGTGAGGACCCGAACAGTTCTGAATGAAAGCATTGACATAAATATACTCGTCTCCAAGCTTTCCAAATCCGTGACCACCAGCCTCGTGCTGTACTATACCCCGGAAGTCATAAGGATAAGCTTGCGTGCTTACAGGGCAGCAAGCAATTGCAGAACCATCTCCATACATGTAGGTTACACCCTCGTATGTACTTGAATTCTGCAAAAGAACAACAAGGCTCTTGTGGAGATCCATACTGGCATTTGCCTTCTTTGCCCACTGAAAGACTTCATCTTGTCCATCAAGCATGATCCTGTCTTGCGTAAAAGTACTGCCAAACTTAGTGTCTATAATTGTATTTACGGTTCCTATTCCGGTCTCGTCCGACATTGCAGTAACCGAATAAACATTGAAAAAATTCTTGTAGGTCTTATATGGCTCTACATCAAAGAAATGTCCATAACCAGCAACTGCATTATCGTGAAATACTCCTTTGGCAATATCCTTTGCATCGTAGCCATCTCCAACAAATACTATGTCTATACCTGGGCCAATCGTTGCCGTTTGCAAAGTTTCAACCGTTCCGTCAAGATAATCCGAATGATATTGCTCTATATCAACAGAATATCTGTAGTCTTTATCGTCAAGTTTAAATACAACCTGTCCACTTCTTCCTGAATAATTATGATAACTTGGATTTGTTACTGTTCCTTCATTTACCTCAAATGTTCCTATTGCAGAACTCTGCATTTCTGCGATTGTAATAGTTACATCTGTCCTTCCTGTTCCTGATGCAGGGGTAACCGTAACCCAATTAGGTTTTTCCTCTATGCTCCAATTCATTCCGGATGGGACCCTAAGCACATATGTCTTAGAAAACTCCCCGTCTAAAGCACGAACAAGACTTCTGCTCAAAGAGAAATCATAATGTGCGCCTATTCTCTTGAAATCGCTCCACCCACTTTCACTTTGATATCTCTTTACAGAAGCAACAGGAACCTCAACAGTGAAGTTATCTTTTGCAACACCATTAAAAGCCCCTTCTTTTACAATAGGAGGCTCCGATGCTGATGAAATAATTGACGAAATGTTGAAACAATTGCCAAAAGATCTAGCACCTATAATTTGAAGAGTTGAAGGAAGCTTTATTGAAGGAATGCCGCTGTTATCTTCAAAAGCTATATCATCAATAGAGATTAAACCTTCATTAAATGTAACAGGAGAAACAATACTATTACTACTAAAAGCTCTATATCGAATTCTTTTAATGGTATTCGGAAAAATAATAGAACTAAAACGATTACCAAGAAAGCATTCTTCAGGTACTTCTACAATTCCTTCAGGTATTTTAAGTTCTCCACTAAAACCACACCCTGAAAAAAGATATGCGGAAAGAACTTTTAGGTTATCTATATTAAGAGAGCCAGAGAAACTAGTGCCAGAGAAAGCGCTTTCACCAATATCTGTAAGACCCTCTGGTATATCAAGCCCCCCATTAAAGTGACCGCAATTTCTGAAAGACTCACTCTGAACTGAAACAAGATTTTGAGGCAATGAAAGTCCTCCTTCAAAATTGCAGTTAAAGAAAGCTCTGCTTCCAATTATTTCCAAAGAATCTGGTAGATTTAAAGCCCCCGAAAGACCTGAACAACCGTCAAAAGCACTCCTATGTATTTCTTTTAATACAGACGGAAACTGAACCCTCATAATCGAAGTCCCTGAAAATGCATATTGGTGTATATAGCGAACATTATTAGGAATTACTAATGCACCTGATAAATTAGTCCCATTAAAAGCGTTATCCATAATTCTTATTATGTCCTCTGGAAAAACAAAAGATACAAGTGAGCCCTTACCTCCAAATGCTCCAGTCGGGATTTGTGAAACAGGCCCTCCGTAATCGTAATCGTTGGGTTCATACTTTGTTTCTTTCATATTAACGGCCTCAAGGATTTCCATGCTGTCCCGCATAAAATAGTAGTCTGTATTCTCCACCTTACCAACTATTTTTAAATTGCGGATCTTGTTAGGGTTCTTTTTGGCAGCCTTGAGCACTGCTCCAAGAGTTCCTGCTTCAGAAAGGTTAACAACAAAATACTGTCTTGCTTCACCGCCATGTGAATTGAGGTCTTCCCTCCAGTCAGTAATCTGGGCATCAGCAAGCTGAAGTTCATATGTGCCGGTTGGAGTCTTTTTGTTCAGATTGATGGTAACGGTAAGCTGCTTGCCAATCTGGTAGGCTACGTCTTGTGACTGCTTGAAAGAATATGAAACTCCATCAAGAGTGATCGCAAACAACTGAGTGCCTGCAGTTACCGTCTGTGGAATTACAATAGCTCTGAAAGAAGTTGTTTCTCCTGTCTGAGGACACATTACGATACCGTCTTTCTGAGGAGAACCGAGAGCTGTTGGAGTTCCTGTTGAGTAATTAAGAGTAGCCTTTCTTGTGGTATTGGTAAGGATGACACTCTTTGAGATAGACTCAAATTCTCCCTCTGAGAAACCAGTTCCCTCATTCAAAGTAACCTGGACAGCAGAAAGACGGTGGTTCATCATTATCCTTACGCTGGATTCCTGAGGAGTGATGTTCTCTGCCTTGCCCCACATCCAATCAGAAGCTTCATATCCTGAAAGTGCTGTTGAGGTGGCAGCAGAGCTTTGATCTTTTTGAACCTCAAAGTTCGCGCTGTTTACATCTGAAATGGAAGACTGGAAAGGGTAGTACAAGTAAAGGTCAACATTGGTGTTGATGTTCTTGTAATAAACCGGACGTATAGGAACCCACTTATGGTTGGATTCATCATAGTTATAACGTACGTTGTCTGCTTGGTTTCCGCTATTCATAAGTGTACCGGCAACAGTGTTGTTGCTCGTGTAATTGACAGCAAACAGACCAACTGCATCGTTGTTTACAAAGCCTTCAGATGTAACTTTTGTGTGTACTTGGTTAACCGCTCCGCTGATGTTCAGCGGTATCAGGCCCTCATCCTCAACTTTGAAGTTGCTGTCATCCTTCGCACATGAGAACAGAGCAAAAGCAAACAAAAAAACAAATACGAGTGTTCTTAAAGCTCTCATAATATGTGTCTAAATTTGTGTTTCAGATATTGTTTTGCTTTATAATCTATGGTGTATTGATTTTCCTTATAGCTTTTAGATAAAGACTATTCAGCATCTCCTCCAATGTTTCCACCATCTCCCCAATCGCCGACGATAAGACCAAGGGATTGCGGCACCTCGCTGAAAGAATTGCAGGTAAGGCCATATCTCTTTCCTGCTTCATAGGCTCTTGATGGGGTTTTCTTGCACTGGTATTCCTTCTTTTCACTGTTGAGAACACTGACTGTTACCTCTACACCGTTAAGATTGACTGGGGCTATCATCATGTAAACCCTAAAGGTTGTCTGTTCGGTAAGAGTTATTCCCTCCAGGTCTAACAGGAACTGATTGCTGTTTTCTGTTGAAACGATAGCCGGATTGGATGCTACAAGACTGTAATAGCCTTTTGAAGTGAAGGCCGCTGAAGGAGCGGTGATGGCAAGCTTTGTATAAGTTCCGGCAGGAAGAGTTGCGTTTACATAGAGCAATGTGCTCAAATGATGGAAGTTGAAAACCAGGTTTCCGGTTGAGGAAGAAGCGGGGTCGGTAAACATAAAGTCACATTGTCCGATATGGACAACTCCCGTTGTCCCTGTTTGCTTCTGCCCCAGATAAGAAACCGGTATATGGGTTCTGTCCAAATACATATTTCCAATAAACGGATAATAGCTATAATATACCGCAGACGGTTTAAGGTCCCATCCTCCACCATCAAACTGGACAGTTGAGGCAGCACCTCCACCATCCATCGCAAAATAGACTTGGGAACCCGTGTTAGGATAAATTCCTATGGTATCGTTAGCACTCCAAAGGAAAGAAGTACCATCTTCCCCGATGTAAGTTTTTGTAGAAACATCTTCAACTACCGTGAATTTTGGGATGTTGAATGATATGGTTTTTATTTCACTCGGCGTGGTGGTTGTTTCTGTTGTCTTGCTGCAGCAGACAAACATCAATGCCAGGCATGGCAAACATAAAAAGTTACGAAGCATAATCATAGCTGTTCAGAATTGACATTTGGTTAATCTTCTCCACCATCTTCCCAATCATCACCATGGCCACTTGCTCCCATTATAGCAGATTCTGTTTTAATATATACAAGATCAACCTGTGGAGCCTCATAGTTATTCTTTTTCATATCAGTAATTATTAAGTGATTACTATTTTTGTTTTTGTTTTTTGCCTATAAGGAAAAGTGCATATTCTATTGTTAGTTGCAAATTTCCAAAAGCCAAAACATAGAATCAAGTTCACTTTGGTTCATTTGCTGTTTTGCAAGATTATTTGTCAAATTTCCAGATTCCAAGGGGATATTATCTTTCTTGAGCAACTGCGGCGGTGGATGTTGTATCAGACCTAAGAAGCTCCAAGACAAGATTCAATAAAATCATGTATTTAGATAGAATGTTTGTTATAATAAACATTATTTGCTAATTGTGCACCTAATAAGATACAATTATGAGCAAGAATACATTTGGAAAAACTATGCCGCGGGCATTGAGCCAGAACTTGAAAATTATGGGCGAGCAAATCATGTTAGCCCGCAAGCGTAGGCATTTGTCTATGCAGGACATTGCAGACAGGGCTACCGTGACACGACTCACCGTCTCTAAAGTGGAGCATGGCAACCCTACGGTCTCCATAGGTATTTATGCACGAGTACTCTTTGCTCTTAATTTGGAAAACGACATCACCCTGCTTGCTGCCGACGATGCTCTCGGCAGGCAGCTTCAGGATGCTGAATTACTGGGGAAATGAAAAGAATAGCCGTTTACGCTGATTTTGATTTCCTTTCTTCTCCGCAGGAGATTGGCACCTTGGGGTATGAACGTCCCTTCGCTGCAATATCCTCGTGGAAGTGATAATATATTCGGTTTTGTCAAGGACTCCTTCCCAGACCGTTGGGGACGTCTGCTGCTTGACCGTAGGGAGAGGCTGATGGCACAATCGGAAGGAAGACCGAAACGGATGCACTGATGTACGGCAGAATCTTCGCGAACTATATCGCAGAGTGGCATTCAACATCATTTTTGGCAACACAGACGACCACTTCCGTAATCATGGTTTTCTGCTTACCCCGAAAGTGTTAGAATCATATTCAGCTCATTGGGATAGTCTGTAAAACTTTTACCCAACTCCTATCTGAATTGAAGTACCGCAAGGGTTGAAAGATATGTCACAGAAGTTATAATCGTTCCAGATATCTTGACAGAAATACATTATACACTGAATATGAGGTACCGTCTTCCGTAGTTTCTGCCAAAACAAGTTCCTTGTCCAATAAAGCATTGATGTTTCTGAGTGCGGTTGCTCCTGAGGCGATATCATACTTTTTTAAGAACTCGGAAGAAGTGATTTGCCTGATACTGCCTTCTGTTGCAATGGCTTTCAGCATTTTCCATTGCGATGCTGTCAAGAGCCTCCTGATTTCCTGGAACCGTTCCTTTTCTTGTTCTAGAATAGTACTTATTGCACTGAGGATATCTTCCCTTTTTATGTGCTTGCCCGACTTGGAGAAAACCTCATTACATAGCCTCTGAGTATAATATGTGTGGTCTCGTGTCCAATCAATAATGAATGTTACGAGTTCATCGCCTATTGTTTTTCCTCTGGACAGGAACTGTTTCTTTATAAATTCAGAATAAACCGGAACTGGCAACTTTGAAAGAAAAGAGAATGTTGTACTTTCATAAAACGGCTTCTTTGAATTGGTAAACATATCCGCCATCGTATGCTTCTTGCTCCCGCAATATATAAACCGCACATTATGAAGGTGCTGAATATGTTTCCTCAGAAGCGCTTCCATATTAACCCCTTCATATTCTCTAATCTGTTGAAATTCATCTATGGCCACCACAACCATACTTGGATAGTTTTCAAGGTAGTTCAGCAATTCCGCTAGAGTACTTTGTTTCTGACTTTCAGAGGCAAAAGCAATTGACACCTGCGGAGCCCCCGACAACGGGTCAAAACCAATCAAAGGACGCACACTCTTCAGGAACTTTAAAAAAGATGTTATTCTGCTCTTATTCCCCAGTTTGCTGACAATGGCATTTGACAGAACTGCTATAAATTCTGTCAAGGAATTAGTATCGCTAATATCCACATAAACCGTCTCAAAAGGAATCCCATTTGACTTAATTTCATCGAAAACACGGAGGATAAGCCCCGTCTTTCCAAGCCTCCTTGGAGATATGACGGTTATATTCCGCCCATTGGTCAGGTGTTGAATAATATCTTTGGTTTCAGTCTCTCTGTCGCAGAAAAACTCTTTTGAGCGATACGGCTCCAGTATAAAAGGGTTATCGAACATAGCCATTTGTTTTCCGCAAATGTAATTAACAAAATGTAATTAACAAAATGTTAATTGAGGTTTTTCTTCCTCCGCGGTATCTTTCTTCCAACATAAGACGTGCCTGCGGTCAAAAGATACTGGACCGCTATATGTTTCTGCCAGATTCACAAGAGTGTGAATAATGTGATATGTGTGGCACGGTAAAGAGTTTTCCGAAAAAAACGGAACCTCTTTGATTGCGTTTACCGCTAGAATTGAAGCACCAGTTCCGGGCGGTACTCAAAGTGCATGGTGTCATAGTGATACCATCTGCCACCCCAGATGAAACCGTGCTTTTCAAATATCCTGACTATCTCCATCGGGATACGGTTGCGGTATTTGATCTGGTCGGATTCCTTTGCCTTGGGGTTGGACCAGAGCCAGTAGTCAGAATATGAGACATTGATGTCTATCGCGATGCCATAGCTGTGAGTGCTTTGCCGCTTTGCTCCCCTGACTTTTCTCCAGTAGTAGGAAGTGGAGTTTGTCAGGTACTTTTTAAGATGCGGCCGTTCAGCCAGTTCAGCTGCAACCTTTTCCAGTTGCCCGGCGGCACCGTTGACCTTGCTGAACAGGAGTTTACGCCCAAACCATTCAACAACCACAAGGTTTTTACGGGCTTCGGAATCTTTGCTTCCGTACATCTTCTTGAAGAGTTCCTCGCAGCGAGCCCTGCCGCAATCGCTGAGATAAGAAGGAACAGTACTTATGGTATCATAATCCATTGAAAACATGTCTTCAACATCGCAACTGTCCAGCATCCCGGTAAAGGTTTTCTGCTTGCCGTCATCGCACAAAATTGCGGAGCTGTCCGGGAATATGAGACGGTTGTCAGAATACTTTATCCTGAAATCCGGATAGGCGTCTATTATTCTCCTGGCATAAACGGGGATGGTGTCTGTCTTCAAAGTGTCTTCTATCTCTTCAGCAGACAGCACATCAGGCCATTGCTGATTTGGCTTTAATGTGTTGGTTCCCTGGCTGTTCTGATTGTTGCCACAACAAGCCAAGAGCAGACATATAAGTATTGATACCATAGACCGAACCATTGTTTTTCAAACTTTTGGATAAAATTAACGTTGTAAAATTACTATTATTCTTCCTTATTCATCCGACATACTTTATACAGTAACAGGTGTTTTATTTCTAAAATTCATTATTTTTACAGAGTTTCGGAAATAAATATACATATTAGGTGTCAAATATCACTTCCAAAAGCAGCAAGATTCTCCGGTTCGGGGAGTTTGTTGAAAGTCTGTAAATATTCTAAACTTTGACGTTTGTGCAGCGGGATTAGAGCGGATTGTTATATTTTTGCGGAAAGTATGGGAAAAAGAAACTCTTACAGGAAAGACACACGAGGCCCCAGATATGAGGGCGTAAGAGCCAAGAAGGCTCTGGGGCAGCATTTCCTCAGCGATGAGGATACCGCCATAGAGATTGTGGACTCTCTGCTCATCCCCGAGACCGGGCTGGATGAAAGCCCAACTGTTGACGGGGGCGTGAACGTGCTGGAGATAGGGCCTGGAACCGGAGTCCTGACCCGGTACCTGCTGATGGACAAGAGGATAAACCTGCAGCTTTGCGAGATAGACGAGGAGTCCATTGACAAGCTCCGGGGGCGGTTTCCGCAGTTCCTCTACACCCTTCAGCAGCGGGACTTCCTCAAGACGGAGCTCAACGACATCTTCCCTGAAGTGGAAACGGCAAAGCCTGGAACCAACGGCAACGAGGTATATGTCATCGGAAATTTCCCGTACAACATATCTTCCCAGATTTTCTTCAAGATACTGGAAGACAAGGACAGGGTTACACAGGTTGTGTGCATGCTGCAGAAGGAAGTGGCTGAAAGGCTGGCCGCCGGTCCGGGCGGAAAAGACTACGGGATTCTCTCCGTTTTGCTTCAGACCTGGTACGACATTGAATACCTGTTCACGGTAGATGAAACCGTATTTGTACCTCAGCCAAAGGTAAAAAGCGGCGTTATAAGGCTTTGGAGAAACACCAGGGAGAATCTTGAATGTGACTGGGAAATCTACAAGAACATCATCAAGACAACTTTCGGGCAGAGGAGGAAGACGCTGAGGAACTCCATCAGGCAGATCGTTTCTCCGGAAATCATCGCTGAGGACAAAGAGGCGGCACCGCTTCTTGACCTGAGGCCGGAACAGCTTGGAGTGGAAGAGTTCATACATCTGGCTCTCATTGTGGGTTTATGGAAACGCTGAAGAGGCTGGCACGGAGGGGAAGAGTTGTTCTGATACAGCTCAGAGAAGGCATAACCTTCACTTGGAACGAGCTTAAAAACAATAAGTTCCGTACCTTCCTGTCTCTGCTGGGGGTAAGCATAGGCATATTCACGATAGTTGCAATCTTCACCGCCATAGACGCCCTGAGGTCCAATGTCAAGAAAGGGTTTGAATCCTTGGCAAGCAACCAGGTACAAGTATCAAAATGGCCTATGATGCCGGAAGATGAAAACGGAAATCCTATTACCGGGAACGACGGTCCTGGACGAGGGATGGTGGAATACCGCTGGTGGGACTATATGAAAAGGCCGGACATCACCATCAACGAATACAAATACCTGAAAGCCAATTCACATCTGGCGGACGACTTTTTCTTTTCCTACTCCGCCGGCAACAAAACCATAAAATACAACCGCAACTCCTCAGGTGGGGTAACGATTGTATGCGGAACAAGTGCCATGGATAAGGTGCTGAAGGTTTCCATAGACAAGGGAAGGATGATTACCAAGAACGAGTTTGACGCAGGAAGTTTTGTGTGCATCCTCGGAAACGACTTGGCCTCGTCATTGTTCCAAGGGGAGAACCCTATAGGCAAGACGGTGAAGATAAACGGATATCCGCTTACCGTTGTGGGGGTTACACAAAAGCAAGGCGGCAGCATGATAGACATTTTTGAAACAGACAAGACCGCTTTCACCACCTACTTGGCCGGACAAAGCTTATTCAGCTTCAGGGAGCCGGACGGTGAGCTGGACGCCCTTCCGAAAGAAGGAGTTTCACAGGAAGAGTTCACGGCAGAACTTATCCAGCTGATGAGGCAGTACAGAAGGATCCGTCCCGGCCAGAAGAACAACTTCTCAATCAACCAGTTCTCAACCCTGGAAGGAATGATAGACCAGATACTGGGCGTCATACGGACAGTGGGATGGATAATAGCCGCCTTCTCCCTTCTGATCGGAGGCTTCGGGATTGCAAACATTATGTTTGTCTCCGTAAAGGAAAGGACAAAGATAATCGGCATACAGAAAGCCCTGGGAGCCAAGAGATATTTCATTATGACACAGTTTCTTGCTGAAGCGCTGATACTAGCCGTGGCCGGAGCTTTGGTGGGAGTTCTTATTGTGGCGCTGATTCTGTGGATTGCGCCTATCCCTGCAGAATACGATGTTCATCTGACGCTGGGCAACATTCTCTCCGGAGTGGCCATAGCATCAGCGATAGGAATACTCAGCGGACTGCTCCCTGCCTGGAGCGCCGCCCGCCTCAATCCTGTGGATGCGATAAACTCAAAGTAAACAGGTTTAAAATCGCTGCCTATAAACCCAATTCAGATTTGAGGCTTCGGAGGAGGTCGAAGGCCTGGAGCGGAGTCATGTTGTTCAGGTCAGACTCCTCGAGTTTGGTCTTAATGGCGGAAAGCGTAGGGTCATCAAGCTGGAAGAAAGACAGTTGCATGGAGTATTCCTTTTTCCTCCGCGATGTGGTTTTCTTTCCGCCTTGCCATACGTCTTTCTTTTCCGCCTCCTGTTTTTCAAGGTCCGCCAGCATCTTTTCCGCAGAAGAAAGAAGAGGCTCAGGCATTCCTGCAAGCCTTGCCACATGGATTCCGAAACTGTGAGCCACTCCGCCCGGTCTTAGAAGACGGAGGAAGATGATTTCCTTCCCGGATTCCTTGACTTCTATATGGAAGTTCTTGACTCTCGGATATATGTTCTCCAGCTCGTTGAGCTCGTGATAATGTGTTGCAAATATGGTCTTTGGACGGCCCGTCTGGTTCTGGTGGAGATACTCCACTATAGCCCAGGCTATGCTCATCCCGTCAAACGTGGAGGTTCCTCTTCCTATCTCGTCCAGAAGCACAAGGCTCTTGTTGGTGATGTTATGAAGTATGGCTGAAGTTTCCAGCATTTCAACCATGAAAGTTGACTCGCCCTGGGAGATATTGTCAGAAGCCCCAACCCTTGTGAAGATCTTGTCAACAATTCCGATATGGGCGCTTTGGGCCGGAACAAAACTTCCGCACTGGGCCAACAGGACTATAAGAGCCGTCTGCCTCAGCAGAGCAGATTTACCGGACATGTTTGGACCTGTCAGGATTATAATCTGCTGGTTTTCATTGTCCAGAAGGAGGTCGTTGGCCACATATTCCTGCCCCGGTTCCATACGGGTTTCAAGAACAGGATGGCGGCCCTGCTTTATCTCAATCGCTGAGGAATCATCAACTACAGGACGGCAGTAGTTCCTCTCCTTTGCCAAAACGGCAAAACCGCACAGGCAGTCGATTTCGGAAATGAACCTGCAGCAGTCCTGGATGGTCTTGATGTTCTTCTGGATTTCAACCACGAGAGAGAGGAAAATGCGTTGCTCGATGGAAATGATTTTTTCCTCAGCCCCTAGGATTTTCTCCTCATATTCCTTGAGCTCCGGGGTTATGTATCTTTCAGCGTTTACCAAAGTCTGCTTGCGTATCCACTCCGGCGGAACAGAAGACTTGTATGTGTTCCTTACTTCCAGATAATACCCGAAGACGTTGTTGTAACTTACTTTCAAAGAAGGGATTCCGGTACGCTCACTTTCTCTCTGCTGCATCTGGAGGAGATAGTCCTTGCTGTCTCTGGATATCTTCCTCAGCTCGTCAAGCTCAGCATCCACGCCGTCCGCCACAATATCCCCCTTGCCGAATGTAGAGGCCGCATCCTCCTTGAGAGTCTTGAATATGAGCCTGTCCAGAGCCTCATACTTCCCAAGGTTGAGATAAAAACTCCGGGCGGACGGAATCTTCTCAAAAAGCCCCTCCATCCCTGAAACACTGCGCCCGCCGTCAACGCCCGCTACTCCCTCAGAAGATACATCAACACCGCACCTTCCGTCAACGCCCTCTTCTTCAGCAGCATTCACGGAACACTCAAGCGCCGTGGCAATCGGCCTCATCTGGGAAAGGGAACGGTGAAGCATCACCATCTCCCTCGGCGATATTTTCCCGGCAGAAGCCCTCGAGAGGATTCTTTCCATATCCCCCACCTCGTCAAGGCTTTGCCTTATCGCAGAGGAAACGTCCGGATGCTGAAGGAAAAACTCCACGGCATCGTATCTTTTACCTATTTGTTCAGAATCCAGAAGAGGCATCGCAATCCAGGACCTCAGCAGACGGGCTCCCATCGGAGAAACCGTATTGTCCACAACATCTATCAATGAAGCCCCATCCTGTGAAAAAGAGCTGAACACTTCGAGGTTCTTTATCGTGAACCTGTCCAGCCACACGAACTTGCCACGGTCTATTCTGGAAATGGAATTGATGTGGAACGTTCCGCTCTGGCCTTTGATGACAACGGCGTCAAAACTCGCCAGATCAGATATTCTGTTCTGCTCCAGATAGAAAAGGATTGCACCCGCTGCTGTCTGTGCCAGGTTCATCTTCTCGATTCCAAAGCCTTTCAGAGCCTTGGCTCCGAACTGTTTTTCCAGTTTGTCAAGGCACGCTTCCTCCACAAAAGCCCACTCGTCCATCGGAGTTATGTACCAGCCTTCCCCGAAGTGTTTCCTGAAACCGGGCTCATACCCCTTGCAAAGAAGCACTTCCTTCGGAGAAAAATCGCTGAGGAGCACGTCCATGAAATCCAACTTGCCCTGAGCCACCTTGAATTCTCCGGTGGATACATCCAGGAAAGCCGCTCCGCACATATCCCCGTCAAAAGCAAAGGAAGCCAGATAGTTGTTGCTTCCCCTCTCCAGAATATCATCGTTATATGCCACTCCCGGAGTAACCAGCTCAGTAACTCCGCGCTTGACTAGAGTCTTGGTGGTCTTGGGATCTTCAAGCTGGTCGCATACGGCCACTTTGTAGCCGGCCCGGACAAGTTTCGGGAGATAGTTCTGGAGGCTGTGGTGCGGAAAACCGCAAAGCTCCATGGAATTAGGCACTCCGTTGGAACGCTTGGTAAGCACGATTCCCAGCACTTTGCTCACCGTAAGGGCGTCGTCTCCGTACGCCTCATAGAAATCCCCGACCCTCATCAGCAGGACTGCCTGAGGGTACTGTGCCTTGAACTGCACATATTGCTTCATCAGCGGAGTATTCAGATTCCTTTCTCCCATACTGCAAATTTAACTATCTTTGGAGATAAAATAACATTGCACAAAATGAAAAAGTCTGTATTCAATTCTATCAGAAAGGCCGCGATGGTTTTTGCAGCTTTCGCAGTATGCTCAGTTTTCAGCACTGGCGCCTATGCCCAGTTCCAGCAGGACGACTATTCCGGCGGAATAGACAAGGGCATCGAGAAAATTATGAATGACCTTGACGTGATCGGTCTGGGAGTTGCCGTGGTGGCTAACGGAAAAATCATCTACAAGAACAGCTGGGGTTACAAGAATCTTGAGACAAAGACTCCGCTGGCAGAAGACGATATTTTCAGAATAGCCTCTATCTCAAAGTCTTTCACCGCCACCTCCATCATGCAGCTGGCAGAACGGGGAATGATAGACCTTGATGCCGACATTTCAGACCTGGTGGGCTTCAAGGTAAGGAACCCTCATTTTCCGGACGTGAAGATTACTCCTTACATGCTGCTTTCACACACATCTTCCATCGGCGACATGCAGGGCTATTTCAGGATGGACGTGTTGGATCCTTCAAAGAACCCGAACTGGGAGAAATGCTACTACAAATTCCGCCCGGGAACAAAATACATCTACTGTAACCTCAACTACAACACACTCGGAACCATTCTGGAAAGAGTAAGCCATATAAGGTTCGACCAGTATGTTGTAGGCAACGTGCTCAAGCCGCTCGGACTCGGATATGCCGGCTACTGGGTGGAGAGCCTGGACCAGAGCAAGTTCGTGACCCTCTACGAGAAAGACAAGAACGGAAACTGGGAACCTCAGCCAGAGGCATACGCCCCAAGGACAAAGGAGATTGCAAACTACCAGTTCGGATATTCCGCTCCTATTTTCTCACCGACCGGCGGAATGAAGATAAACCCTGTGGGCCTTGCAAAGGTGATGATGATGCACATGGGTCTGGGAACCTCTCCTGAAGGTGTGAAGATAATATCTTCTGAGAGCGCCCTTCTGATGCAAAGCCGCTTCACAGAGACCGGCAACGAGGAGGGTTACAAGGGTGGCAATCCTGTATATTACGGATTTGCTCTGTGGAACAACAAAGACCTCATCCCGGGAAAGACAATGGTCGGCCATACCGGCGGAGCATACGGAGTTCTTACACTCATGACCTGGAACAAGGAAAGGACATTCGGCATCGTGATAATGACGAACGGATGCGCTGAAAAGAGGGAGAACGGCTTCCAGGCTATCCACAACAGAGTTGCAAACTGCCTGTACCAGAACCTGATAAAGGGCACCGACGCTGATAAATAAAAACCGGCTGGGAAAGGAGTCCGTTTTTGATAATCGCCTTATAATAAACATATTATACAACTGAGGGGTGGTAAAAACGAATGGGGTTAAATATAACAAACTGTTGATTATAAGGAAGATACCGAAAACGCTAAATATTTTATGAAAGTACTCGTCATAACATATTACTGGCCCCCGTCTGGTGGCAGTGGTGTTCAGCGATGGTTGAAGACCTCCAAGTACCTTCCGCAGTACGGATGGGTGCCGGTGATTTACACTCCGCTTAACCCGGATGTGAATTCTGTTGACGAGTCTCTTTTGAAAGATGTTTCCCCGGACCTCGAAGTCATAAAAAGGAAAATAGTGGAGCCTTACGGGTTCTACAAGGTTTTGACCGGCAAGAAGAAGGGGGAACTTCTCCAGGCCAACCTGATTACTGGAGGCGGTGAGTCTGTATCGGGAGGCAGGAGTGTATCTGCTAAGGGCACGGGCAAGAAAAAATCCGGGAGTTTGGCTGAAAGGATTTCCAGATACATAAGAGCCAACTGGTTTATTCCGGATCCGAGAATCTGGTGGGTAAGACCTTCCGTGAAATTCCTTTCAAAATACATACGCCAAAGCAATGCCCCCATTGCAGAGCAGAATGAGGGTTCTTCAGAAAAAAGGAACCACAATGAGGGTGCCTTGGAAAAAAGGAACTGCAATGAAGATGCTTGGGAAAAGAATGCCGGAGGGTGCTGTCAGGAAAAGATTGCTGCGATTATCAGTACCGGGCCGCCACATTCCATGCATCTGATAGCAAGGCAGCTCCATAGAGACCTGAACATTCCTTGGATTGCGGATTTCAGAGATCCGTGGACCAACATCTTCTACTTCAAGCATCTTGGGCTGAGTGCCAAATCGCTGAGAAAACACAAGGCCCTTGAAAGAAGCGTTCTGGAAGAAGCGGACAAGATTGTGGTGGTTTCCAACCAGATGAAGAAAGAGTTTATCCACAGTTTCTCCTGCAAAGAGGCTTCTGAGAGGGGGCTGAAAGAAGAGGGTTCTTTGGATGGCGGCGGATGGCTGGACGGAAAGATCGTGGTGATTCCGAACGGATATGATCCGGATGACTTTGACGCCGAAAAGAACACTGAGCTTGCTGCAGCGGAAAAGGATGTAGCAAGAATGACATCTTCTTGGAATGATGTAGTTGAAAAGCGTATTACAGGCAAGGTAGCGGACGGAGAGGATGACGGAAAGAAGATGGATGGAATGGCGGAAGATGGGAGAAAGTTTGTGGTGGCACACACGGGCCTGATGCCGGAAAGTGCCAATCCGGACAAGTTCTGGAAGGTACTCGGCGATATGGTAAAGTCTGACCGGGAGCTGAAGGAAAAGCTGCTGGTTGTCACGATGGGCCAGACGGACGGCATCGTAAAAAAAGACATTGCGGAGAACGGGCTTTCCGACAATTTCAAAGACCTTGGATATGTTCCTCACGCTCAAAGTGTGGCATGGCAGAAAAGGGCTGACATCCTGCTTCTTCCGCTGAGGAAGGAAGAGGAATCCAAGGCGATTCTTACCGGAAAGTTCTTTGAGTACCTTGCGGCGGGAAAACCGATACTCGCATTCGGCCCTACGGACGGAGATCTTGCAGACATTCTCAAGAAAACTTCCGCCGGAACAATATGTGAATTCGCAGATGAAGATTCTGTAAGGAAAGCTTTCACAAACCTTTGGGCCGGACGCGGAAAAATAACTGAAACAACCCCGGAAGCGGAAGAAGAAAGACAGAAGTTCTCCAGAAAAAAACAAGCAGGGGATTTTGCGGAAATGCTAAATCGCATTGCGTCCGGTACAATAAAAAAAGCGTGAAGATACAGACAAATAAGATTTTTGTTTGAAGACATTTAAACGTAAAGATATGGCAGAAAAGAAAGACAACGGATTCTTGAAGAAAATACTTCCATACATTCTGGCAATTGCAGCGTTCATTGTTTTGGGCTATGCATACGCTCCTTATACATTGAGCGGAAAGGTTGTAAACCAGAGCGACATATCATCCTGGAAAGGTATGAGCCGTGAGATTGTGGAATGGAACGAGGCCCATCCGGACGATCCTACCTACTGGACAAATTCCATGTTCTCCGGTATGCCGGCTACCACCATTTCCGTAATCTATCACGGAGATGTGACAAAGTATCTTTATGATGTTTTGTTTATCGGGCAGAGACCGGCAAGTTATCTGATCATCTGTATGGTTGGGGCATTCCTGATGTTTCTGGCTTTCGGATGCAATATCTGGCTCGCGATTTTAGGGGCGGTTGCTGTTGCTTTCTGTTCTTATAACATGCAGATCATACAGGTTGGGCACAACACCAAGATGGTGGCTATAGCATTCATGCCTTGGGTGATTGCCTCTTTGGTCTATGCATACAGGAAGAACTGGCTTCTTGGCGCCGCGCTGTTTGGTCTGGCCCTCAGTTTTCAGATAAAGGCCAATCATCCGCAGATTACATACTACCTGGCTCTGATTGTCATAGGTTTTGCGATTTGGCAGTTCTGCAAGGCTCTCCGCGAAAAAGCCTTCGGGAAATTCCTCAAGACATCCGCTGCCGTTCTGGTTGCGGGGTTGCTTGGGGCGGCGGCAAACATCAACCATCTGTGGCCCACATACGAATACGGACAACATACAATGAGAGGCGGTACAGAGCTGTCTGAGGGGGCGGACAATATGGCGGACAAGGCCCGCAGCGGACTCGACCTTGAATATGCCACCCAATGGTCTTACGGAATAGAGGAAACTCCAAACCTTTTCATCCCCAACTTCAACGGAGGAGCTTCTTCCGGAGCATTGTCCACATCTTCCAATACCTACAAGCTCCTTACCCAAAAGTTCAACTACCCTCCGATGCAGGCAGCGCAGGCTGTGCAGAACCTCCCGCTTTACTGGGGTCCACAATCCTTTACTGCCGGCCCTATGTACATGGGGGCTGTTTTCATTTTCCTTTTTGTCCTCGGGCTGTTTGTGGTTAAAGGCGGTCTGAAATGGTGGCTGGTGGGGGTAAGCGCCCTGGCTGTAATCCTCTCCTGGGGATACCACTTCATGGCACCTACGGAATTCTTCTTCAACTATATGCCTATGTACAACAAGTTCCGTACGGTTTCAATGATCCTGGTTATCCTTCAGGTTACAGTTCCGGTGCTTGGAATCCTGGCTTTGGACAAGACGCTGAAATCGGTTGAAAACGGCACAAAGGAAGAGAAGAAAAAATTGCAGAAATCCCTTTTGTGGTCAACTGTAATATGCGGCGGTTTCGCCCTGCTTTTTGCCCTTGTTCCTACCCTGGCCGGAAACTTCTCCTCTCCATACGACTCCCAGCTTCCTAAGGAAATTGCCGGAGCCATATCTCAGGACAGGATAGGCCTGTTGAGGTCTGACGCTTTCAGGAGCTTGTTCTTCGTGCTTGTCTCCGCCCTTATGGTTTATCTCACCATTGCAAAGAAACTGAAAAGAGGTTGGTTTTACGGAGCGATGATTGCTCTTGTCCTGATAGACATGTGGGCCATAGACAAACGCTACCTGTCCGGAAAGGATTTCGTTACAAACCAGGAGTTCACTTCCGTCCTCAACAAGAGAGCTGTCGATGACTACATACTGGAGAACGACAAGGATCCGGATTACAGGGTGCTTGACCTTACGGTCGATCCGTTCAACAACGCATACATCAGCTATCACCACAAGACAGTAGGAGGTTATTCCCCGGCCAAACTCCAGAGATACCAGGATCTAATAGACAGATATATCAGGAAAGAGATTTCAGACCTGGGAAGCGAGCTCCAGGGTGCTTCTACATACGACGAAGCCGCAACGGCAATAGGCTACCATCCTGTACTCAGCATGCTCAATACGCGTTACTTCATCATAAGCCCTGAGACCGCACCGCTTGCAAACCCTTATGCACAAGGCAACTGCTGGTTTGCTTCAAACATCGTTGAAGCAGAAAACGCAAATGATGAAATAGCAAAGCTCGGCACGATAGACCCAAGAAAACAAGCTGTTGTAAGCAAAGATTTCATCGCTGAGAATCAGGGGCTCAAGGAGATAAAAAGGGGTAGCGGGGCACAGCAGGATTCATTGACGGCGTCAAGCGTGGCAAACGATTTCGCTTCCATATCATTGACGAGTTACGCTCCTAACAAACTCACCTACCGCTATAGCTCAGCAACACCGCAAGCCGCCATATTCTCAGAGGTTTTCTATCCTGGATGGAAGGCCGTTTTCAAAGCAGATCGCGGAAATGAAACAGAACTGAAAATCTACCGCGCCAACTGGATACTCAGAGGCCTGCTGCTTCCTGCAGGAAACGGAGAGATAACCTTCACCTTCCAGCCGGAAAGTTTCATCAAGGGAGAAAGATACTCAGCGATAGCTTCCATTGCACTTGTCATACTGCTGGTTGCAGCTGTATTCTTTTCTGCAAGGAAGAAAAAAGAGGCTGAATAGTGAGTTCTAATTCCCTATAAGGGAGTTGACTATAATTGTAGCCACTACCAGAGGGGCTATGTATCTTACAAATACCCGGAGGGATTTCAGGATCCACTTCGGGATTTTGTATTTTCCGCCGCTGGTCAGCTCGTCGTAGAAGTCTTCTTTCTTTATCTTCCAGCCGGCAAACACGGCTGCGAGCAGAGCCCCTATTGTGAGGAAGAGATTGGATGATATGTAGTCAAAGAAATCAAAGAATGTTTTTCCGAAAAGCTTAAAGTTTGCCAGCAAGTCGAAGCTCAATGCGCATAAGACTGCAAACAGGAGCACGATGAAGAAAGATGTTATGACTGCCTTCAGGCGGCTGGTTTTGAACTCTTCTTTCATGAACGCCACTACAGGTTCAGTTATGGATATGGATGAAGAAAGAGCTGCTGCAAAGAGTATGAAATAGAACAGGATGGAGATGATCTTGCCCATCGGCATGTTTGCAAATACATAAGGCAGGGAAACAAACGCCAGCCCCGCTCCTTCACTTGGATTCATTCCCGCGGAAAACACTGCCGGAAGGATTGCTATTCCTGCAATTATCGCGAAGGCGGTATCAGAAAGTGTCGTTATTGTCGTGGTCTTCAGAAGATTGGTTTCTTTCCTTGTGTAGGAAGCGTAGGTTATGATGGACCCGCATCCGATGCTAAGGCTCAGGAATCCCTGGCCGAGCGCATTGAGCGCGGTATCAAAATTGACCTTGGAAAAGTCCGGCTTGAACAAAAAGTCCAGACCCTGTTTTGCTCCCGGAAGGGTAAGCGAATAGACGGCAATCAAAACTATCAGCACAGCCAGCATGCTCATCAGATATTTGTTGGTGCGCTCTATTCCTTTCCTCACTCCGGCAAGGATCACAACCCCGTTGATTACCAGAAACAAAACCGTAAAGGAAAGTATCTCGCCAGTGGATGAAACCATGTTGTTGAACTCAGCGGCAAAGTCTGTCTGCGGAGTGAACACCATCCTCAGCGATTTTACGAAATAGTCTATGGTCCAACCTCCTACAACCACGTAGAATGAAAGCAGGGTGATGCAGGTAAGCACAGCCAGTGCTCCCGTGTGCTTCCATCCGCTGCCAGGGGAAAGTTTCTTGAAAGCCCCGAAAACATTGGCCTGGCTTCTTCTTCCGATCACAAACTCTCCAACCATGATAGGCATGCAGAGGAACACGATGCACACAAGGTAGATGATGATGAATGCGGCGCCACCGTTGGTCCCCACAAGATACGGGAACCTCCAGAGATTGCCCAAACCGATGGCGGAACCGATCAGAGCCAAAATCACTCCAAGGGAACTTTTGAAAGAATCTCTTTCTTTTGCAGACATAGTACAAAACTATTAGGGCCCGCCAGAGCAATTTACACTCTGGCGCGGCAAAAGTTAACCTTATTTACGTGGTTTCTTCCTCTTGCAGGTGATGAACTGATAGTCTATATCGTTTTCCTCATCGTGTTGCAGAGGAGATGTTTCTGCTGTTTCCCACTCGTCTTCCTTTATCTCCGGGAAGAATGTGTCTGCTTTTTCAGGAGTGGCGAAAATCCTGGTGATGTAAAGCCGGTCTGCAAACTTGAAAGCTGCATTGTAAACGCTGCCTCCGCCTATGACAAAGTACTCCTCTTTTCCCTTCCTCCTCAGCGATTTGAACAGCACCTCCAAGTCCTCCACCTGTTCTATGCTGGTGTTTGAAGGGATTCCGTCTTTCTTGAACTTCGGGGGCTGCGGAAGTTCAAGTCTTGAGCGCGAGACAACGATGTTCCTTCTGCCCGGCAGCGGCCTTCCTATGCTCTCGAAAGTCTTTCTTCCCATTATCACGGGATGGCCGGTAGTGACGGCCTTGAAATACTTCAGGTCACCTGCTATGTGCCAAAGGAGCTGGTTGCCGTTTCCGATGGCGTTGTTCTCTGCTACCGCCGCTATAAGTGAAATCATATTGCTGGATATTATTGTCAGACGGCAACCGGTGCCTTTATCGCAGGATAAGGATCATATCCCACAAGTTCAAAATCTTCGTACTTGAAGGAGAAAATGTCTTTCTGGTCTCCGTGGATGATCATCTTCGGAAGCGGCCTCGGAGTGCGGGAAAGCTGCTCTTTAACCTGCTCAAAATGATTGAGGTAGATGTGAGTATCCCCCGTGGTGTGCACAAAATCGCCGAGCGAGAAACCACACACCTTTGCAATCATCATCGTAAGTAGAGCGTAAGATGCAATGTTGAAAGGAACTCCGAGGAAAGTGTCCGCGCTTCTCTGGTAAAGCTGGCAGGAAAGCTTTCCGTCGGCAACATAGAACTGGAACAGGCTGTGGCAAGGCGGAAGGGCCATCTTGTCTATCTGGGCCACGTTCCAGGAAGAAATGATTATGCGGCGGGAGTCCGGATTGTTCTTGAGCGTGTCCATCACGTTCTGCAGCTGGTCTATTGTCTGGCCGTTGCCGCAGTCCCATCTTCTCCACTGGGCTCCGTAAACAGGGCCCAGCTCCCCGTTCTCGTCAGCCCATTCATCCCAGATGCTCACACCGTGGTCTTTCAGATATTTGATGTTGGTATCTCCGTTGATAAACCACAAAAGCTCGTATATGATTGATTTCAAATGGACTTTCTTTGTGGTAAGAAGCGGGAATCCAGCACTGAGGTCAAACCTCATCTGATGGCCGAAGATGCTTTTTGTGCCTACCCCGGTGCGGTCTTTCTTTACCACACCATCCTCCATTATCTTCCTGAGTAAATCCAAATATTGCTTCATAGCTACAAATTTAATTAAATATTTTCATAAGGACGGGGAGGTGGTCGCTTGCTCCGCCGTTGAAGCGTGGCCCGATGAAGGTTCTTTTTGTTTTGTATCCGAGGTACTTTTTGTCTTGCTGCAGAAGATGATCAAAGGAAAGGATTTGAATATTTCCGTTTATTGTTTTTGATACAAGGAACTGGTCAAGCATCTCCCATCTTCCTTTGTATCTGTGTGTTCCGGTTATAGAAGCCCTTGCTTTTTTCAGGGAGTCTTTCAGCCTCAGCGAAAGGTTCTCAAGAGATGTTATGCTTTGGAGGGAGGGTGACGAGGGGCTGTCGTTGAAATCTCCCATCGCGATTATCTTGGCTTCCGGATTTATCCTCTGAACAGAATCCACTATATAGCGGAGAAGGTTTGCCGCTTCCATCCTCCTGGGAAGTGATTTCTTCTCTCCTCCAAGTTTTGAAGGCCAGTGGTTTACCAGAAAATGGACGGTGTCTTTCAGTTCCACTGAAAGCATCTTTGCATAGAGGATGTCTCTTGTTTTGAAAGATTTGATTTCAAAGAAGGAATACTCCAGAAGTATCATCCGGTCATCTCTGTACAGAAGGGCAACGTCTATGCCTCTGTTGTCAGGAGAATCCTTGTGCAGAATCCTGTAGCCGAGTCTGGAAAGCGGTGTGTCATAGACCAGGTTCCTGAGGGTCTTAAGGTTCTCCACCTCACAGACGCCTATCACTGAAGGATATGCTCCCTCTTTGTCTTTTATCGCGATGATGGTTTTTGATATAAGGTCTCGCTTTGCCCTGAACCTTTTCCAGGTGACAATCTTCTCTCCGGAAGAAAAATCCACGTCTTTCTGCGGATAGAAGAAATTCTCAAGGTTCCAGAACATAATGAGCAGTGTGGCTATTCTGACTGTTGTTTCCATGGTGATAAAAATAAGTCAGAAGCTTTTCTTTCGGAAGCCAAACCGTAAAATTGACAATGTCCGCCCCCTGCTTTTTCCTCCCTCGTCTCTTTTTGCTAAATTTGCGAGGTTTTAAAACGAAATATTTATGTCTGTAAAATGTGGAATAGTTGGTCTTCCCAATGTGGGGAAGAGCACTCTTTTCAACTGCATAAGTTCAGCAAAGGCTGAGGCGGCAAATTTTCCTTTCTGCACAATCAATCCGCAGATCGGTTCTACGGCCGTTCCGGATAAGAGGCTGGAGAAACTGGTGGAGATGGTCCATCCGAGGAATGTGGTGCCGGCAACCGTGGAGATTGTGGACATAGCCGGGCTGGTGAAAGGGGCAAGCAAAGGAGAGGGTCTTGGTAACCAGTTCCTTGCAAACATCAGGGAGACTGATGCCATACTTCATGTGCTCAGATGCTTTGACGACCCTAACATCGCCCATGTGGACGGGAGCGTGGATCCGGTAAGAGACAAGGAGGTGATAGACACGGAGCTTCAGCTCAAAGACCTGGAGACTGTGGAAAACCGTCTGGCAAAGGTCGGTAAACAGGCAAAGATGGGAGCCGACAAGGAAGCCCAGAAGATGTGCGCCGTTCTGGAACAGTACAAGGCCGTTCTGGAAAAAGGCCAGAACGCCCGTAGCGTTACATTTGACAAGCCGGACGACATCCGCCTTGCAAAGAGCCTGTTCCTGCTTACGGCAAAACCTGTCATGTATGTCTGCAACGTGGATGAGGCAAGCGCCGCTTCCGGAAACAAGTATGTGGAAGCCGTAAGGCAGGCTGTAAAGGATGAAGGAGCGGAAATCCTCGTGCTGGCCGCAAAGATAGAGTCAGACATCGCTGAGATGGAGTCTTTTGAAGACAAGCAGATGTTCCTACAGGACCTGGGACTCCAGGAATCCGGCATCGTGCGTCTTGTCCAGAGCGCATACAGGCTTCTGGGGCTCCAGACCTACTTTACGCAAGGCGAGCCTGAAGTCAGGGCCTGGACTTTCAAGAAAGGCGACAAGGCTCCCCAGGCAGCCGGAGTCATACACTCGGATTTTGAAAGAGGGTTCATCAGGGCTGAGGTGATAAAGTTCGACGACTTTGTCAAGTACGGAAGCGAAAGCGCCTGCCGCGCCGCCGGCAAACTGGCCACGGAAGGTAAGGACTATGTGGTCCAGGACGGGGATATAATGCACTTTTTGTTCAACGTGTAATATCTTTCAGGGCTTATTTGAGGCTTTTTTGCTCCAGTTATTAGCACTTGCCCCTTTTTTTATTACTTTTGCAGTCCTTTGCACACGCGTGTGTGTGCGTACTTTGTTATTGATAAACTTTAGATGATTTAAATTATATGGCAGTTCTTGAAAAAATGCGCAAAAGGATGGGGGTTTTCATCTCCATCGTTATCGCACTTGCATTGTTGGCCTTCATCGTCAATCCGGACGATCTGCAGAGGGTAATGTCTATGTTCTCTTCAAAGTATGATGTTGGTAAGATTGCCGGCAAAAGCATCTCACATCAGGACTTTGACAAGAGGCGTGAATCTTACAACAGAATTCTCGGCCTTACCAACCCAAACATGGACAGAGAGGAAGAAACTGAGATGGTGAACAATGTCACCTGGCAGAGTTTCATAGCAGACAACGTACTCATCCCTGCATGCGAAAAAGCTGGCATCAAGGTCGGTGAAGAAGAAATGGTACAGATGACCAAAAATGGTTTGGACGTATCACCGGTGCTTTTGAATGAGGGAGCTTTCATCAACGAGAACGGAATGCTTGATGAAGAGCGCCTCCAGCAGTTCGTGCAGAACATCCAGTATGATGAGAGCGGACAATACAACGAGTACTGGAACTACCTGCAGAACAATATGCTCCAGGACAGGATGTTCACAAAGTATTCAGTTATGCTTGCAAAAAGCGCTTACTCAAACAACCTCCAGGTTCGCAGAGACATCGCTGACAACAACAATTCGTTTGACGTTGACTTTATCCTCCAGCCGATACCTTTCACTCCGGATTCTACCGTAAAGGTTTCAAATGCTGAGATAAAGGAGTACTACGAGCAGATCAAGCCTTCTTTGAAGAAAGTTGAGACAAGAGATGCTGAAATCGTTGTCTTCGATATCGCTCCGTCTGAAAAGGACATCGCCGCAGCCAAGGCTGATATAGAAAAACTCTATGCCGAGTTCACTGCTCTGCCAGATTCTGAAATAAAGAATTTCATCGAGAGAAATTCAGACACTCCTTTCAACGATTTTTATGTAAAGAACGGAGAGCTCAGGGAGTGGTCTGCAATCCTTGATGACTTTGTTTCTGCAAATTCAAAGGGAGCTTTGCTTGAACCTCAGCCTTATGACAACATCTTTGTATCTGCAAAAATACTGGATGTGGCACAGAGGCCTGACTCTGTTTACCTCAAGTACATCCCTGTTTCCGAGGAGAAGACCGCAGACAGTCTGATGTCCACAATCAAGACCAGTGAAGAATTCTCCTCTGTAGCTGCTTTGTATGTTCCTCAGCAGAGGGGCGTTGAGCCTGGAACTATCGGTTGGGTCAACGAGGCTGTGACATACGCCCAGCTTCCTGCAGAGTTTATGAAGGCTTTCACGTCCAAGAAGGGTGACATGTTCAAGGTAGAGAGCAACGGCGCTTACATTATCGTAAGGGTGGACAACGTTACAAGCCCTGTCAGAAAAGCAAAGGTAGCCGTGCTTTCAAGGCAGTCATCTGCAAGCCAGGAGACATTCTCAAACGTTTATGCAGAAGCCGGCAAACTCAAGGACGGAGCAAAGGCCGGTATGGCTGCTTTTGAGAAATATGCACTTGACAATCATCTCAACCTCATTCCGGTAGATAATATCGTCGGAGGTGCAAAGACCATGGGTTCTTATGACAAGATGAGTGAAGTAAGCCGTTGGGTGTTTGAGGCAAAGGAAGGCAACATCTCAGATGTGTTCACCATTGACAACAAGTATTATGTGATTGCCGCCCTGAAGAAGATACATCCTGCAGGATATGCTGAAATGAGCGAATTCTCAACTCAGATCAAAGAATTCCTGAACATGAAGAAGAGGGTTGCAAAGATGGCTGAGGAAACAAAGGCTAAGCTGGAAGGCGTTGAAAGCATTGAGGCTGCTTCTGAAAAACTTGCGCTTCCGGTAAGTTCCGTAAACGATGTTACCTTCTCCTCTCTTTCTGCCGGAAACCAGACAGACCCGATTCTCATCGGTTACATCTCAAAGGCCGGAGCTGAGAACAACCGTAACCTTGTTGGTCCTGTAAAGGGAAGCCTTGGAGTAGCTTACTTCCAGATAAAGGATGCAAAGAACGGAGCTTTCTACACAGAAAGCGACGCTCAGAAGAAGAACGAGCAGAAAATCTACAGCATCCTCAACGTACTGCCTCAGGTTATGAGTGATGATGCCGGAATAGAAGACCAGCGTTACAAGTTCTACTAGTCTATTTCAGAATTTTGAGGGAGACGGTTTCTATCCGCTTCTTTGAAGTTTTGAGAACTGTGAAGGAGATGTTTCCGATGCGGAACGTCTCCTTTTCCTTTGGTATGGAACCAAGGTTGTACAGAACAAGTCCGGCCAGTGTTTCATAGGCGTCATCTTCCGGAAGTGAAAGGTCGTGACGGCGGTTGATGTCCTTCACGTCCAGACGGGCGGAAAATACCCATTCGTTGTCAGATACCTGTTTTTCAACAAACTCATTGCGGTCAAGTTCATCATCAATCTCGCCGAAAATCTCCTCTATGAGGTCTTCCAGGGTGATGATTCCTTCTGTTCCGCCATATTCGTCAGAAACTGCAACTATATTCTCTTTCCGGCTGGTCATTTTCTCAAGCAAGGTTTTGGCATCCATATCCATTGGAACATGGGTGATGGGGCGCAGTATCTCCTTCACTGACCTTCTCTCGTCGCCGAGAAGATCCTTGCTCAAGACATAGCCTACAATATCATCCAGGGTTTCTTTGTAAACGATAATCCTTGAGTAACCTGTATCCACAAACAGAGACAAAAGGTCTTCTATGCTGTCTTCTATGTCAATGGCTGCAACTTCCGTCCTTGGTATGAGACACTCCTTGATTTTGGTTGAGGAAAAATCCATCGCATTCTGGAAAATCTCAATATCGGACGGCACGTCATCCCCTTGCGCATCTTCAACCTCTTCTGAAAGATTTAACAAATCCGCGCGGTCAAATTTACCCGCAGGCTGCACATTCTGTTGGGCGGAAGATTTGCCTATCATCAGATAGGCAAGACGGTTGGTTATCCAGGTAAGCGGCCACAGCAGATAATAGAAAAACAGGATTATCCTGTATAGAGAAGAAAACACTCTGTTGGCGTTGAGCAGACAAAGAGCCTTTGGCAGATATTCCGCCGTTATCATCACTATAATTGTGGCAACAATGGTCTCTATTATTATTATCAGCGATGTGGAACTGGTAATATGGGCTTGCAGGAACGGGTTCAGAAGACGGGCTGCCGCTATACTGTAAATCACCACGAATATGTTGTTGCCCATCAGCAAGGATGATATAAGATCCCCTTCGTTGTTTATGAAGCGATCCATCGCTATGGCGTATTTCTTGCCCTCTTTTTTGTCAAGAGCCACCTTCAGGCGGTTGCAGTGCAGAAAAGCCATCTCGTACCCGGAAAACAAGGCACAAAAGCAAAGTGATACTACAACTATGATAATGTTTGCCAACATATTGTGCTATTTGGCTTTAAGAGTTGTCTCTATCTTGGACGGATCCAGTATAGGCCCTACAAAATTGGCCGTGTCAACATAGGTTGAGTCTTCCGCCAGGCGGCTGAAAGAATCAAACGGACGGAGAATCTGGGCGTTGCGTGCCATCTCGTCACTCTCCATTCCATATCCCTGCATATATCCCTGAGGAGAGGACATTTTTACAAAACAGTGAGTGAATATACGGTGTCCGAATCTGTCCCAATACAAGGTATCTGTTTCCATCCTCTGCCCGTTGATGAAATTGGTTATGACAACATCGCCGAAGACCTCCCATTTTTCTTCCTTGCCCTTTACATCCGTATGCTTGGCAACTTTCGCGTGGATGTGGGTTTCTATGTCGGAACCTTTGTATGTATAAACATCAAAGCCGGCCGGAAAAAGTTCGTAGGAAGAAGTGTCGGTTTCGTATTTTTCCATCCTGGCCGCTTCCATCCTTAAGGTGGTTTCCCCGTTAAGGCTCTGGGTGGCAAATATGCTGTCGCCGGTCTGCCTTGGAACAGAGCTCATATCCACCTGGTCCGCCACTTCGGTACCGGTGGAACAAGAATGAAAAACGAAAGCAGCAGCAGCCAAAAAGACCGCTGCTGCCCGTATTATTGCTCTCTGTCCGTCAGACTTAGCCATATTTATTTGATTGTCCTTACGGTTGTAGATGCGCTCATGCCGTTGCAGGATACAGAATAAGACTGACCGTTGACGATATCGTACATGAAAGCATCCTCAGCCTTAGGGAAGTAAGCGCTATAGCGTGCAATGTTTCTGTTGCACTCGTCTGCAAGAGAAGGATCCTTTGCCTTTGCCCTCTGCATATAATCTGTAGCAACCCAGAACTTTGCTCTCTTTGCAATCTCATCTCCACCGCAAGGGCTTGCTGCCCAAATGGTACCTATGAGCATCTCGGCCTTTCCGGCATACTTCGGATTGAGTTCGGCTGCCTGGCGTGCAACCTGTACAGCCTGGCCGAACTGGTGGTTGGAGTAATGGATTGTTGCGAGCTCGTACATGTAAGTACCCTTGTCAACTCCTGTGGCAACATTTGCAGCTTCCTTCAGATAGTTGAGCGCTTCTGCCTTGTCTCCCTTAGAATTGAAGAATCTGTAAAGATAATATGCAGATCCGGCGGTAGGCTCCAGCTTGTACATCTGGGCAACAACCTGGGAGAAAAGTTCGCTGTCTGTACATTCATTGCTGTTCAGAAGGCTTGATATAACCTTCAGGGCAGCCATATCCTCCTTGTTCTGCTCGAATCGCGGAGTAAACACTTTGATCAGGTTCTCGCAAGTTGCAACGCCTGAATTGATGAATGCGTTCTGGAGCATAGCCTCAGCTGCATCTATCGTGGTGTCGTTAGGCATTGCGGCACGTTTTGCCTCAAAGATATCATTGTACTTGGAGTACAGGTTCATTATATCCTCATCATTGAGCTGTTGTTCCTTGTAAAGTTCAGTAGCCTTGATCATGGCGTTTACAACCATCTCGTGGTCTGCCTCTGCTCCAAACTCGGTTGCATATTTGTCCAGATTCTCATAGATGAACTTTGTCTTTGCAGGATTCTGTCCGTAGAACACCATTATGTCTGACAACCTTCCTTCCATGGCCTTCTTGGCATTCTTCGGGAACAGGTTGGCTCTGGTTTCCGCCAACGCCAGAAGCGAATCTATCAGCACCTCTCTACCTGCAGCATCTCCGTTATAGTTGTTTATGCGGTGAAGCATAATCTTCCTTCCGTTGATGTACAAGTTCTGGGAAACCTTAGGAGGGCAATACTTCATGGCCTGTACCCAATTGGCATAAGCCTCATTCATATTTCCCTGTCTGAGGTAATCCTGGTAGAAATTAAGGTTGTTGACACAATCAGCACTGTCCTTGCCAAATCTTCCCTGAGCAGAAGAGTTGGCCGGAACAACAATCAGGGCTGCTGCCAAAAGATAGAAAGCTAGTCTTAACTTTTTCATAGTGTGATATTTTTAACAAATTTAATCAAATTACTGATACTTCGGCTTAATGAACCAGAGGTCATGCAGGCTTATGCTCAAAATGAAATTAATGTAATTTTCCCTTACCAGGTTGCCTGTCTTGGAGCCCCTCTGTCCGAAATCGACTGCAATGTTGAACGAGTTGTTCAAACGGTACACCGGAATTGAGGTTCCCAAGGTTATTCCCATCTGGTTTATGCTCTTCCCGTCCAAACTGACATAAGATTTGTCATAATGGAAACCTGCTCTGTAGGTCATCCGCTTATAACGGTATCTGATGTCATAACGGTTAGGTACAAATTCTATTCCAACCCTTACAGACTGGGCCGTCTGGGCCTTGTAAGCCACACCCGGGGTTTCTCCGAAGCCGGCTTTGGTCCAGTCTTGCCTTTCGTAATCCAATCCGGCCTTCCATTTGTCGCCCTTGGTCAAAACAACTCCTACGGCAAACCTGGAAGGTATTGACATACCGCTCTTTGAAGGGTTGAAAGCCACGGTGTCTGACACTTCTCCGTCTGTCAGGTAAGCATATCTTGTGACAGACCCTCTAAGCTTGTTTTTCATCCTGTATGAGGCGCCGGCTGTAAGAGTGTAATCTTCAGCCGGATTAAATGTGCCCTGGACCGCTGCTTCAAAAGAGAAACTGTGAGGAGTGAACTTCCAGCCGGTTACTATTGTACGCATCTCGCTGTTGGAAAAAACAACATCGCTGTGGTTTGTCTGGCTTCCAAAGTAATAGATACCCTGTATGCCGGCGGATATGTTCTTGTTGATCTTTACCGCGCCGCCCAAAAACAGCTGGTTGATGTTTCCGTTTCCGTACTTGCGGTATTTGATGTCTCCGTATTTGCTTATCAGGCCGGCGTCCGTTTCTTCTGTTTCAAATTTGTAACCCATATTTGAAAAAGGCATTACTCCAAACAGGAGGGAATGTTTGTCCTTGATCGGCACAGAGATCACAAAGTTGTTGATGTTGACGGAGTTGAATGCAGACTTCGTGTTCCTGTCCTTCAGGTACATGTTTTTGCCGTACATCCCGAAGTCAAGCATGAAAGACAGTGTGTCTCTTTCTGTAATTGATGCTATGTTCTTGACGTTTATGTATCTGGGATCCCTGATACCCATTCCTATTCCGCCCATTCCAAGCAATGATGCCGTGTTGGAACCGTGAAGGTCTCCCACTCCGAACAGTGAATATGGAGTAAAGGTACCAAGTGCATCCAGATCCTGGGCCGGAGCCTTGCTGCAGCAAACAATTGCAGCAAGAAGAATTAATATTGCTTTTCTTGCTTTCATCCTACTTCTTATAATAATCTGCTATAAAAGCCAATCCCTGCAGAACCATATCCTGTGTTGCAAAGACGGTGTTCTTTATCTTGTGGGCAAAATAGAACGCATCGCCGCCTGTAAAGATGATGGTATGCTGCGGAAATCTCTTTATATAGCCTTCTACTTCAAACATCAGGCCGAAAACCACTCCGGCGCTCATGGCTCCTGTGGTTGTAACTCCGACAGGTGGAAATTCCTCATCGGGAGTTATGAAAGGAAGCAAGCCGGTAAATTCGTTCAACGCGCGGAAACGGGAACGCATGCCAAGAGAGATGTTTCCTCCAAGATAACGTCCGTTACGGTCTATGAAATCTATGGTCATGGCCGTGCCGAAGTCAAACTTTATGCAGTCCTGCCCCTTGAACATGCAGGCAACGGCAACGGCTGCCGCAATCCTGTCTGCTCCAAGTTCTGTGGCGTCAAACCCGTAATCCAAGTTTACCGGAAGCTCTGTCTTGTAATCCAGCATTATCAGACGGCGGCAAAGAGGTTTCAAAGCCTCCTCTATCGGAGCATTGGCTGTGCGCACATTGCTTACAACCATTGTATCTATTTGATAATCACCAGACTCTATAACAGAATTGACAAACTTCACCGCATCTCTTTCAGATGAACGGTGGAGTTTTCCCATAGTCCCGTTATAGTAGAAAACCACTTTGGCGTTGGTGTTTCCTATATCTACAAGAAGATTTGTTTCCATATAAGGCTCAAATATAGTGATAAAATAAATACGAATGAATTATATCATTTCAAAGAACGCAATATGTCATAAGCTTTGCTTATGGAGTCCACTCCCGGAACTTTTATCCAAAGTTTGTTCTGCTCCTGCTTGTAATTGACCTTTCCTATCCTCCGCGATGCCACAAGACTCATTATCCTCTGATACTGCTCTGTCTTGTAATAGGCTGAAGAAGCGTCAGAGATGAAATACATAAGCATCACTCCCTGCCGGAGGACTATTTTCTCAAAACCCATCTTGACTGCAAGATGCCTGATCCTTACAACAAATGAAAGCTGCTTCACTTCCTCAGGAGGAGGTCCGAACCTGTCTTCCAAAGAAGCCATGAAGGCATCTATGCCGTCATCTTCTTTCATTGCGTCAAGCTCCTTGTAGAGTTTTATCTTCTCGGTGGTCTGGGACACATAATCGTCTGGGATGTAAAGTTCCATATCGGTTTCCACTGCACAGTCAGCGACAAACTGCACGTCTTCCGAAGGAACATCCACAATATCCTGACGCTGGGAATTAATCTCTATGAACGCCTCGTTGAGTATCCTCTGGTATGTTTCAAATCCCATATCGGCGATGAATCCGCTCTGTTCCCCTCCTAAAAGGTTTCCGGCTCCTCTTATGTCCAGATCCTGCATCGCGATGTTGAATCCGCTGCCGAGTTCGCTGAAGGCTTCTATGGCTTTTATCCTTCTTCTGGCATCATCGCTGAGAGATGTGGCAGGAGGAACTATCAGATAGCAATAGGCCTTCACGCTGGAGCGGCCAACCCTTCCTCTGAGCTGATGCAGATCGCTCAGGCCGAACATGTGCGCCTGATTGATTATCATGGTATTGGCGTTAGGAATATCTATGCCGTTCTCTATGATGGTGGTGGAGATAAGGACATCATAATCTCCCCTTATGAAATCCAGCATCCTGTTCTCCAGGAGGGTAGGTTCCATTTTGCCGTGCCCTGTTATGGTCTTGGCCTTTGGACATATACGGTTTATCATCTGTTCCACGGCTGCAATGTCTTCAACCCTGTTGTGCACGAAAAATACCTGACCTCCTCTTTCCAGCTCGTTGTCAATGGCCTGTTTTATATACTCCTCGTTGAAGTCTATTATGTCTGTCTGCACAGGAAGCCTGTTCGGCGGCGGAGTGTTGATTATGGAAAGGTCTCTGGCTCCCAGAAGCGAGAACTGCAGCGTGCGAGGAATAGGAGTGGCTGTAAGGGTAAGGGTATCAACCTCTACCTTCAGCTGCCTCAGCCTTTCCTTGGCGCTGACTCCAAACTTCTGTTCCTCGTCTATGATGAGAAGCCCCAGGTCCTTGAACTTGATGTTCTTGTTCAAAAGACGATGGGTTCCTATTATTATGTCTATCTTCCCTGATTCCAGATTCTTTGTTATCTCCTTGATATCCTTTGCGCTTCTGAGACGGGAGATATAGTCTATCTTGCAGGGGAACTTTCCAAGCCTTTCCGTAAATGTCTTGTAGTGCTGGAGAGCCAGTATGGTGGTAGGAACCAGGACGCATACCTGCTTGCTGTCGCACACGGCCTTGAACGCTGCACGTATGGCAACTTCTGTCTTGCCGAAGCCCACATCTCCGCACACCAGACGGTCCATCGGGTTGGGACTTTCCATATCGTGTTTAACTGCCTTGGTGGCGGCGGACTGGTCCGGAGTGTCTTCATACATGAATGATGCTTCCAGCTCGTCCTGCAGATAAGTGTCTGCGGAAAAGGCGAACCCTTTGGTGCGCTTCCTTTCGGCATAAAGGGCTATAAGTTCTTTGGCAATATCCTTTATCTTGGCTTTAGTGGTGGTTTTCAGCTTGTTCCAGGCACCGCTGCCAAGCTTGTAAATCTTTGGAGGAACCCCGTCTTTGCTCTTGTATTTGGATATCTTGTGCAGGCTGTGGACAGAGACGAATATGACATCTCCATCGCGATACATTATCTTGATGGCTTCCTGCACCCTGCCTCCTATATTGGTCTTGAGCAGGCCTCCGAAAACACCAACCCCGTGGTCTATATGAACTATGTAGTCTCCGACATGGAAAGCGTTAAGGTCTTCAATTGCCAGACGTTCACTTCTTTCAACCTCCCTGCGTACCCTTACCCTGTGATATCTTTCAAATATCTGATGGTCCGTGTAAAGGCATATCTTGGTGTCAGGGCATACAAACCCTTCGTGGACAGAATACTGGAGATGTTCAAAACGCGGATAATCTCCAGAGGACATTATATGGGAGGAATCCTTGAATATGCTCCTGACCCTCTCCGCCTGCTCTACGGAAGATGAACTTATATATACTGTGTAACCCTCTGCGTTCCTTTTCCTTATATCATCAGCCAAAAGGGCGAAGTTCTTGTTGAAACTCGGCTGCGGAGAACATGGAACCTCCACCTGCATCACATTCAAAGAAGAGCTGTCATCTTCAGAATATGTCTTTCTGCCGTTAAGGGAAATTACCCTGTAACCTTTATAGAGTTCTTCGATATGTTCAAACGTATCGTGCCAGATGACAGTGTTTTCCTCTCCTGCATATTCAAAGACAGTCTGGCCTCCCATAGCCATTACTGAACCGGAGGTATGTATATCAGGAAATATATCCACAGACTGCACTTTATCCGTGGATCTTTGGCTGTCTATGTTGAACTTGTGGATGGAGTCAACCTCATTGCCGAAAAAGTCTATCCTGTAAGGCACATTGTCTGAATAAGAGAATATGTCCACGATACCTCCCCTTACGGCAAACTGGCCCGGTTCTGAAACAAAATCCACCCTCTCGAATCCAGAAGAAGAGAGCTTTTCCTTCAGAAGTTCAAAGTCCAGTGTCTCTCCCGTCTTTATGCAGATAATGTTTTCAGTAACAGATCTTTTGTTGACTGTAAGCTCTTTGACTGAATCAGGATAGGTCACTATGAATATGTTTCCCTTTTCCGGAGAAAAACCGTTTATGGCTTCAAGGGTGATGCTTCTCTGGACTTTGTTGGAAGCATCCTTTATTGATATTACCTTTGAAGAACCTGAACGGGAAGACGGGAAATAGAACACGTTGTCACCCAAAAGAGGATAAAGGTCGTTGCACATGTATTCGGCAGCTTCTTTTGAGTCCTCAACTATGATATGGATGTGTCCTGAAGAAGATTTCCTGACGGCAGAGCACAAGAAATACCCTTTGGAAGAAGCGAAAAGGCCCTTTATCAAAACCGATGAATGATTATTTTCCTCATCGATGAACAAAGAGACCTTGCCTGCTGCCTCCAAACCGGAAAAAGCACCGACTATATCCTCAATCATTCCCATCTGGCGGCGCAAAGTTAAAAAATATGTTAGCAACCATGTTGAAAACTTTGTTGAAAATATGGGGAATAAAATAATTGGTGGAAAACACATCAATTACCAACACTCCAACCAAAAGTTTTTCCACATCGCTGAGGGAGAAAAAAGCCTGTTCAAAATATATGAGAAGCCGTTTTTTAGACTTATCCACATTTTCCACAGCGTATTATTATCATCATTTGATTTAAAATAAAATAGATAATAATTATAGTTTGTGTAAAAGGGGATTTTATATCTTTGTCATATATGATTTCAGACAGAGAAGAAATAGAGAAATTCAATCCCAGAGAGATTGAACCCACTTCGGACCGCGAGCTTGAGACCTTGGTAAGGCCAAAGGAATTCCAGGACTTTTCCGGACAGGAGAAGGTTGTGGAGAACCTGAAGGTTTTCGTGAAGGCTGCCAGGATGAGAGGGGAAAGTCTGGACCATACGCTGCTGTTCGGGCCTCCGGGTCTTGGAAAGACAACTCTTGCCAACATCATAGCAAACGAGATGGGAGTTGACATGAAGGTCACCTCCGGCCCTATACTGGACAAACCGGGAGATCTTGCCGGCCTGCTGACTTCTCTTGAAACCGGAGACGTGCTTTTCATAGACGAGATCCACCGCCTTCCTAAAATCGTTGAGGAATATCTTTACTCAGCGATGGAGGATTTCCGGATAGACATAATGATAGACAAAGGGCCTGGTGCCAGAAGCGTTCAGATCACCCTCAACCCGTTCACCCTTGTCGGAGCCACGACAAGGAGCGGCCTGCTGTCTTCACCTTTGAGGGCAAGGTTCGGAATAAACTTTCACCTTGAATATTACAATACTGAAACGCTGAAAAAAATAGTCAAGCGTTCCGCAGGTATATTGGATATAGACATAGATGACCAGGCTGCCAAGGAAATCGCCTGCCGCAGCCGTGGAACTCCTCGTATAGCAAACTCACTCTTGAGAAGGGTAAGGGATTTTGCCCAGGTGAAAGGCAACGGAGATGTGGATCTTGAAATAACAAGATATTCCCTGGATGCCTTGAATATAGACAAGAGAGGTCTTGACCAGATGGACAACAAGATCCTGTCCACCATTATTTCCAAGTTCAAAGGCGGACCTGTAGGTATTACCACAATAGCTACGGCTGTAGGAGAAGATGCGGGTACAATAGAGGAAGTTTATGAGCCTTTCCTCATACAGGAAGGCTTCATAAGAAGAACTCCGAGAGGAAGGGAAGTAACTGAATTAAGTTACAAGCATCTCGGTATAGATATGTACCGGAACGACCTTTCACTCTTCTGACACTTTATCCTGCTTTAACAGACAAGTCTAAAAAAAGAATCTTAAATAGTAAAAGATTATGAAAAAGCTTCTTGCACTTATTCTCATCTTATTATTGTCAGCCGATATATTCGCCTGCACCTCAGCGATATTCACTGGCAAATGCACCAAGGACGGACGGCCTTTGATGTGGAAAAACCGCGATACCGGAGAGCTGAACAACCGTCTGGAATATTTCAAGGGAAAGAAATACACTTTCGTGGGACTTGTCAATTCTCCTTCCAAAGGAGGAGAAGTCTGGGCAGGAAGCAATGAAGCCGGTTTCTGCATAATGAACACCGCAAGCTATAACCTTGCAATTCCTGAAGAGAAAGATCTTCAGGATGGAGAGGGTGAAGTGATGTTCAAGGCTCTTGGCATCTGCCGCACACTCAAGGATTTTGAAAAATTTCTGGACACGATAAGAAAGCCTCTGGCTGTTGAGGCTAACTTCGGAGTAATAGATGCGGAAGGCGGAGCTGCTTATTATGAGGTAAATACGAGAACCTGGAAGAAGTTTGACGCAAATGACGAAAAACTCGCTCCTGAAGGATACCTTATCTGGACCAACTATTCAAGATCAGGAAAGACAGACCAGGGAATGGGATATGTAAGATGGGGCAACGCAACAGACATCGTTGACAAGGCTTACAAGGAGGGAGTGAAATTCACCCCTGAATGGATAATGGAAAACCTGTCAAGAAGCTTCTATCATTCAATTTTGAAGGCGGACCTGAGGAACTCTGACATCGCGGAGAAGACAAACGGATGGTTCATAGACCAGGATTTCATCCCAAGGAAATCCACAAGTGCTATCTCAATCTTCCAGGGGGTTGCAAAAGGAGAAAAGGCAAAACATACAATCTTCTGGTGCGGAATGGGTTACGGCCCTCTTGCAGTTCTTGTTCCTGTTATTATGACACACACCAAACTTATTCCTGCAACCCTTGCAAAAGGCTCTTCAGTAGGAAAGGACAAGAAAAAAGGTAACCCAAACAACTGCTTCGTATGTGACCAGGTACTAAACCTGAAGAAAAAAATCTTCCCTATAAAGAGAGGAAACGGCAACAAGTACTTCAATTTCCACAAACTCTACAACCCTCAAGGAACAGGTTACAGCCAGCAGCTGAAGAAGACCGAAGAGGCCATACTTAAGAAATCTGCGGAGGCCATTGAAATCCTGAGAAACGGAGACCTTGACGAAAAGAAACACAAGCATTTCAACAGCGAGATTGACGAGATCCTGACGGCCGCCTACAATAACCTTAAATAATTATACATCACTTTCAATTGAAAAACAATCAATTAGAAATAAAACAGAAGAAAGATGAAACAGTTCCTGCTTTATGTTTCTCTCCTTTTTGTCAACATTATTTCCGCCCAGGACTTCAAGTTTCAGGCATCATTTAGGGAATCGGCTCAGATATATTATTCTGATGCTATGCTGACCTTTGGCTACAATATTTCCGAAAATAATGTACTTGGCTTAGGAGTTGGATATTCATATACGAGTGGTGATGCCAGACCGGAAAATACTGAAGAAGGAATTCCAGTCGCCTTGTACTATAGACATTATTTTCATTTGGGAAAGACCAGCCGCCTCTCTATATGCACAGACTTTTTTTTAGGAGGAACCTGTTATACCAAAATAAAAGGTTATGAGAGTGACAAAAATCCTCCTGAAAAAGGAGATTGGATAATATATCCAAGCTTTCAACCCAGCCTTGACATAGGACTGGGCAAAAAAAGACGTTCACATATATTCTTGGGACCTGTGATACTTCCTTCTCTTGGACTGCATCTGGGATATGCAGTCTCTTTCTGATATTATCCAAACATACTAATAATTATTATACTTTGGATTAAATGAAATATGTTTAATTCACTGATTCTAGAATATTTGTGCGAAATACTTGGTTGTGAGCAGAACAGGAACGCTGATATATGTCAACGTTTTTTGATGCTTGATGACTTATTCTCTTAACAATATTTAATACTTCTTTATTCTGTACCAGTAAATTGCTTTTTCTGGTAAATCAGGATAGTCGTTCCAAGAAATGGAAAAGCGACCGTTTTTGTATAGTCTTTTGAAACCAGTGCAATTACTATAAGATCCTTTTGAAACTCCGTATTTACCAAGTTTTTCCAGATATTCTTGATCATAAAGCAATATAGACTCAATATGAAATCCCAGTGGAGTCATTTCCCAACCCGAAACAGTGTCAGAAATACATTTTTTATTTAAATATACAACCTGTTGGAAAACTCCATCAGGCATAAGCTTTAGAGTGTCGTATTGATTAATATCTCTTACATAAATACCAGACGGATTTTCAAAACTTGCCCTGTTTTTCCATATTAAAAATCCTGAGAGAACAAGTAGTGCTATAAGGATAAATATCCATCGATATTTCTTTATATTACTTTGCATAGTTAATTAAAATCAGTAGATTTTCAGCGGGGTCAGGAAGAAGTTTTGGCCGTCGCTTTCTCCTGTTACAGTGATTCTTACACTCTTGACTTTAGAGTCTGGAGTAAGCACTATGCGGCTGCAGTCAACCTCTTTTCTGCCCTTGTAGTGGACACCGTCTTCAGAATACTCGGCATAGCCTTCGGTGAGTCCATAGAAATCCACGTTTGCCCTTCCTGTAACTATATCTATCACTGAACATTGTACTGGTTGGTCAAATATGAATGTTATGTAGTCTCCTTTCTTTGCTCTTCCGTCAAAACGGCAATATGCCTTATCCTTGTATTCCTTGAGGATTTTAAGGTTCTTTTCTGAAGTATGCATATTTGTCTCGATGGTAAGGCTTGGCTGGATGAGAACCGGCTGAAGCGGAATGTTTGACACTGCAACTCCAACTGAATGCAAGGTGTCAGAGACAAATGTTGCAAACCTGTAATTTGCTATATGCTTTGTAATTATAGGTTCTGAATAGACATACTTGTAATTGGTTGTATCTTTCTGGCCCCTTATGTTTCCGATTTCAGTCTGAGGAGAAACTATGGCATATCTTATCTGGGCTCCTTCAAACGGAGGAGTGACAGTTATCTTGTAAGGCCTCATATAGGATTCACTTCTGAGGACATCAAGTTTGGTGAATGCTTCAGGTTCTGCAGTTACTTCCGGATATGGAACCCTGAACCTTATGCCCATATTCTCCATCCTTGCAAAATGAGCTTGTGTAAGGCGGTCATAAAAATACTTGTAGTTGGCTGCGCTGTCTGCAATGTTGCGGCTTGTGCCCCATCCGATTTCAGCAAGGGCACAAAGCCTTGGAAACATCTGGTATTCTACAAAATTGTCCGGGCGGTTACCAAGTTCTTCCCATAGTCCTGCCTGAACTCCCTTGACATGTTTCTTTGCAAGTACAAGGTTTGAAGCAGCCTTTCCGGCATCAGGTCCGGCAGCTGCCAGAGCTATAGGGTCGTATGAATAAGTTATGTCCAGCGGAATTACCCTGGCCCAGTTGTGTCCTCTTTCTATCGGGGACTGCTGCATATCCAGATAGACATATTCAGCCGCCTGCATCACGCAGTCAAATCCGTTCTGTACAGCCTGCGGACCAAACTTTTTCCGGTGCCAGACATATATGAGAGAATTGTCCTGGATTCCGTCCGCCATCATTATCTCCTCCCACCCGGCAATCTTCTTCCCGTACTTCTTTGCTATCTCGTTCACTCTCCTTACGAAATACTCGTGCAGCTGGTGGGTGCTCTTCATACCTTTTTCTTTCATAAGAGCCTGGCAGTCCGGGCATCTTGTCCAGTTATGCTGGTTGACCTCGTCTCCTCCCATATTTATGATTTCAGAAGGGAACATATCTGCCATTTCCTTGATGATCTTTTCTATGATCTCATAATTGCTTTCCTTGGCGACACACCAAATCTCCCTGCTGAATCCTGTATTGTTCACCGATGTGTCTTCAGGAGCGTTGCACAGGATTTGGGGATAGCTTCCTGCTATTGCTGCGCTGTGCCCCGGGGTTTCTATTTCAGGAATGATTTCTATGTTCCTGTCTGCGGCATATTTTACTATATCCTTGATCTGTTGCTGAGTATAGAATCCTCCATATCTTTTGTTGCCGCTTCCGAAAGAAGATTTGATAACTTCACCAGGTCCTCTCCAGGCTCCTTTTTCTGTAAGCAGAGGCAGAGACTTTATCTCCACTCTCCAGCCCTGGTCATCCGTCAGGTGCCAATGGAACTTGTTCAGCTTGTGGTAAGCCATCCAGTCCAGAACTTTGTAAACAACTTCCGCCGGTCTCCACGTCCTTGAAACATCCAGTTCAAAACCACGGTAGGAAAACTCAGGGGCATCATCAATTACTCCTTGGGGTATATTGCATTTTTTTATAAAATCCCTATTCTCTACATTATATACTTTTGGAGGCAACAATTGTAATAAAGTGTGTACGCCGTTTAACAAACCATGGTTATCAAATCCAGTTATTAGTAGTATATTATGATAAACTTTCAGATAATAGTAACCTTCTTTGAACTGTAGGGGATTGATTCTGTCATCATGATGAATCATGTGTCTTATGACTATGTAATTGGTCTTTTTGAGATTAGTTTCTACCATCTCATTTAAATTGACCACCTTTATTTTTTTCCCAAGAAGATTTGACAATTTAGAATTCAGATAATCGGCAACAAAAGGCTCGTTTGGCTCGTCGGTAAGGATAACCGTATTTTCCGTCAAAACAAAAGGTCTAACATTCAGATTATAATTAACTGTTTGAGGTTGCGGAATCAGTTGGGTATATGGATTGCCCTTGTCAAATGCAATTGTCGTTTTGCTTTCATTTGAGTTCTGGGCAACGGCATTTGCTGAAACAAACATCACCGCAAGAGCGGTGATGAAAGTATATAATCGTCTGATAAACATATTATTGTATCGCGATAAAAATTATTTTTGTTTTGGTTCAGGCCTTGCTTCAAGCCTTCCTGTATAAGTTATCAGATCCCTGTACTGGCTTTCAACCTTTATGTAGCTTGTGCCGTTCTTGTACAGGTCTATCATGAAGTAGAATATCTCCGAATTGTACTTGCTCTTGAAGGTAAATTCTATGAAAGCATAGCAGTTCTTGTGCGGAGGGTTCATCGTGACCTTCATGTTGACAGGAACGTTCTTGGCATCGATGGCAATGGCGTTGTCATTGGTGAAAGAATATCTTACCTCACCGATATAAGGCAAATAGCAGTTGAGTGTATTGTCCTTTATTGAGATTGTATAACCGTCCAGGGTTTCTTTCGGAGGCATCTTCTTTGGGACGATTCTTTCTATCTCTATATAGAAATCTTTGTTGTCCAGGGCGGACGATACGGCAGCGGAAGCCGGAGAAGATGAATATGTAGGTTCGGCCGATGCCGGAAGAGGAATACCTCCACCTGCTTCGGCAGCGCTTCCAATTACAGCTTTTCTGGATGTACCGCATCCGGAGAGAATGATTCCGGCAGAAAATACTGCCAGGCAGGCGATTGTCTTGAACAAATTCTTTTTCATAGCCGTAATATAATGATTATTCTGTCAGTGGATTACCTTCTTGTGGAGCAGGCCTTTCCATTACCTCTCCCTCGTAGGACATTGACTCGAATCCAGGAATCTTCACCATTGCATATACCTTTCCTGAAGGGTATATCTGGATGGTGATGGTTACCTGCATGGCCATGGCGTTGTCTGTGTCCGTGTTGTTGTTCCAGAAAATGCACTGGAACAGATAGCTCTTCTGTTTTTCCTGCCAGCCACCCATTATGGTAGTAACCTGGTTTTCAGAGAAAATACTGATGTCAGTGTTGGTGTTGCTGTAAGCCTGGCGGGATTTTGTTTCTGCCAGAGCCTCGAACGGCAGGTTGCAGGAAATACGGTCTTTGTTAAGATCGATGTAATAGCTGTTGGCGCTGTTGATGGTCTGGAAGTTGAAGTTGAAATTGTTGTTCTTGTTGAAACTTCTGGAAATGCCGATGAAAACATCTTTCTTGTAGGCACCGTCGTTGACCATCTTGGCAATTCTTTCTTTCCTTTCCTTTGCAGTCTCCCTTTTCTTCTTCTGTGCATAAGAAGGTGAACAGATCATAATAGCGGCAGCAACGCAGGCTGCAATCATCAGAATCCTTTTCATATCGTTATATTTTAGAGTAATAATCACCTTTTTTTGTCAAGCCAAACAAATATAATGATTTAATCTTTTGAAATAAGGGAAAAAGTGGTTAAAATTGTGGATAAATTCAAAAACGTAAATATTTAACACAATACAAATGTCAGATACAAAACTTATATCCAATGTTCCTGACGGTCCTCTGTCGGAAAAATGGAAAAAGCGTAAGGCAGAAATAAAGGTTGTAAGCCCTGCCAACAAAAGGAAACTTGAAATAATAGTTGTTGGAACCGGACTTGCAGGTGCTTCTGCCGCCGCATCTCTGGGAGAGATGGGGTACAACGTAAAGATCTTTTGCATCAGCGATTCACCAAGAAGAGCGCACTCCATTGCAGCTCAGGGAGGTATCAATGCCGCAAAGAACTATCAGAACGACAATGACTCCATATATCGTCTGTTCGTAGATACCGTAAAAGGCGGTGATTTCCGCAGCCGCGAGGCTAACGTTTACCGTCTTGCCGAGGTAAGTAACCTCATTATAGACCATTGTGTTGCACAGGGAGTTCCTTTTGCAAGGGAATACGGCGGACTTCTTGCCAACCGTTCTTTCGGCGGAGCGCAGGTAAGCCGTACATTCTATGCAAGAGGCCAGACCGGTCAGCAGCTTCTTCTCGGAGCCTATGCTTCACTCAACAAGGAAATCAAGAACGGTACCGTAAAGAGCTATCCAAGGCATGAGATGCTGGACCTTGTGCTTATCAACGGCCAGGCAAAGGGCATCATTGCCCGTAACATCTCAACAGGCGAGATAGAAAGATTCGGCGCCCATGCAGTTGTCCTTGCTACAGGTGGTTACGGAAATGTTTATTTCCTTTCAACCAACGCCATGAACTCCAACGGATCAGCTGCTTGGCAGTGCTACAAGAAGGGGGCTTTCTTCGGAAACCCTTGCTTTGCCCAGATCCACCCTACCTGTATTCCTGTTCACGGAACCCAGCAGTGCAAGCTTACCCTGATGAGCGAGTCGCTGAGAAACGACGGCCGTATCTGGGTTCCTAAGAAGATGGAAGACGTGATGAAACTCCGCAAGGGAGAGATCAAGGCTTCCCAGATTCCAGAAGAAGACAGAGACTACTATCTTGAGAGAAGATATCCTGCGTTCGGAAACCTTGTTCCCCGTGACATAGCTTCCCGCGCAGCAAAGGAAAGATGCGATGCCGGATATGGCGTAAACGAGACCGGAAAGGCTGTTTTCCTTGACTTCAAGACTGCTATCGAGAGACTTGGAGAAGACAAGATAAGGGAGAGATACGGTAACCTCTTCCAGATGTATGAGGAAATCACGGACGTGAATGCTTACAAGGAACCGATGATGATTTATCCTGCCATCCACTACACTATGGGCGGTCTTTGGGTAGATTATGATCTCCAGACAACTATTCCGGGCCTGTTTGCTATCGGAGAGGCCAACTTCTCAGACCACGGCGGAAACCGTCTTGGTGCCTCTGCTCTTATGCAGGGTCTGGCAGACGGATATTTCATCCTGCCTTACACCATCGGCGGATACCTTGCAAAGAAAATCCAGGAGCCTAAGACAGACATCAACGCTCCTGAATTTGCCCAGGCTGAAAAAGCAGTCAAAGACAGGATTGCAAAATTGTTTGCAATCAAGGGCAAGAAATCTCCTGACGAAATCCACAAGGAACTTGGAAACATCATGTGGGAATATGTCGGAATGGGCCGTACAGAAGAGGGTCTGAAAAAGGCCATCGTTGAAATCAAGAAACTCAAGGAAGAGTTCTGGAAGAATGTTTATGTTTCAGGAGAAAACGGCGAGTTCAACCAGGAGCTTGAGAAGGCTATGAGACTTGCAGACTTCTTCGAGATCGGAGACCTTATGGCTCGCGACGCTCTCAACAGAAGGGAAAGCTGCGGCGGACACTTCAGGGAAGAGATGCAGACAGAAGAAGGCGAGGCCAAGCGTGACGACGAGAACTTCATGTATGTTTCAGCTTGGGAATACAAGGGAGAGGACAAGGAGCCAGAACTCCACAAAGAACCTCTTGTATATGAAGGAATAAAAGTAGCAACCAGAAATTATAAAGACTAGTCTATGAAATTCAAGATAAAAGTTTGGAGACAGAAAAATGCCAAGAGCAAAGGGCATTTCGAGACTTATGACATTGACAACATAAGTCCTGATTCTTCTTTCCTGGAAATGCTGGACATTCTCAACGACAAGCTGGTTCACCAGAATTCTGACCCTGTTGCTTTCAGCAAGGGCTGTGAAGGCGGCGAGGCTTGCTCAGGAGAGAAATACAAGCAGGCAAAGGCCGAAGGAAAGGCTCTTCCTATCAGTTTTGACCACGATTGCCGCGAGGGTATATGCGGAGCATGTTCGCTTTATATCAACGGCCGTGCACACGGACCTGAGAACGAGGTAACCACATGCCAGCTGTTCATGCGTAAATTCAAGGACGGCAGCACCATCACCATAGAACCTTGGAGAAGTGCCGCATTCCCTGTAATCAAAGACCTGGTAGTTGACCGCAGCGCTCTTGACAAGATCATGCAGGCAGGCGGTTTTGTTGATGTACGTACAGGAAGCGCCCAGGATGCAAACAACATCCTCATACCTAAAGAGAAGGCAGACGAGAGTATGGATGCAGCAAGCTGCATCGGTTGCGGTGCTTGCGTTGCAACTTGCAAGAACGGTTCTGCAATGTTGTTCATCGGCGCAAGGGTAAGTTCACTCGCTCTCCTTCCTCAGGGAAAGGTAGAGAGCACCAGAAGAGCTATGAATATGATAGCCAAGATGGACGAACTTGGATTCGGTAACTGCACCAACACCAGAGCCTGCGAAATGGAATGTCCTAAACACGTTACCATCAGCCATATCGCGAGACTCAACCGCGAGTTCCTCAAGGGCTGGCTCAAGAAATAACGATGCTTTGGCAAAAGAAAACGGGGTCTGTTCGCGGCCCCGTTTTTTTTATTCTTCGTCAAAGTTCTGCCAGAGGAAACCGGTGAAAGGATATCTTCCCCGGATGGTTTCCCCTACCATTTTGTAGAGGTCGTTCCTCAGCTTGTCTATTCCGGTTTTCTCTTTTGCTGAAATGAATATGGCCGGAGAGTTTTCCTTGGCTATCCAGGATTCCTCAAGTTGCCTCAGCGATATTTTTCCCGGCCGGTCTTCCGCGAGGTCAAACTCACTCTTCGGAACGAACTTGTAGGCGTCTATCTTGTTGAAAACCATAAATACGGGCTTGTTGCCCGCTCCAATCTCCTCCAGAGTCCGCTTCACCACCTTTATCTGGTCCTCAAAGTTAGGGTGCGATACATCCACCACATGCATCAGGATGTCCGCTTCCCTGACTTCATCCAGAGTGCTCTTGAAAGATTCCACCAGCTGGTGCGGAAGCTTGCGTATGAAACCTACGGTATCGCTGAGGAGGAAAGGGGTATTGTCTATTACAACTTTCCTTACCGTGGTGTCCAGGGTTGCAAAGAGTTTGTTTTCTGCAAAGACATTGCTCTTGGAAAGGAGATTCATTATGGTGCTCTTTCCCACGTTGGTGTATCCTACAAGGGATACTCTGACCATTCTTCCGCGGTTGCTTCTCTGGGTGGCCATCTGACGGTCTATCTTCTTGAGCTGGTCTTTGAGCTGGCTTATCTTGTCCATTACGATACGGCGGTCTGTCTCCAGCTGCTTTTCACCGGCTCCGCCACGGGTTCCTCTTCCTCCCCTCTGCCTTTCAAGGTGGCTCCACATACCTGTCAGTCTTGGCAGTATGTACTGGTAACGTGCCAGTTGCACCTGAGTCTTTGCGTATGCAGTCTGCGCCCTCATGGCAAAAATATCCAGGATGAGGGAGGTGCGGTCCAGTATGGAGCAGCAGAGCTCCTTCTCAAGGTTTCTGACCTGGGCTCCTGAAAGTTCATCGTCGAACACGGCGAGAGGTATCTCGTTTTCAGCGATGTATTCCTTGATTTCCTTAAGTTTTCCCTTTCCTACGTATGTGCTTGAAATAGGTCTGTCAAGCCTTTGTGTGAATCTCTTGACGCCTTCTATGGATGCTGTCATTGCCAGGAATTCCAGTTCGTCCAGATATTCATTTGCTTGAAGTTCAGTTATATCAGGTGTGACGGCACTGACGAGTACCGCCTTTTCCATTTTCTTCTCCGTCATTCTCCAAAAAACTAAAACGGTGCAATTTACATTTTTTTCCTTTTTAAGCGGGGATTGTACCCGTTTTACCCCCAAATTGCATTATCTTTGAACAACAAATACACATGCTATGTCAAGAAAATCATTCTATTTAGTATTAGCTATCGCTGTTGTTATGGGAACATTTGCAGATTCATCCGCCCAGAAAAAGAGGATGAGAGACTATGGTCTTTCTTATGGAGTTTTCAAAATAGGAAAATACAACGCCATTACAGATGTGGCCGGAGTTACTGTCGGCCAGGTAACTCTTAACCAAGGAGATGACATGCGGACAGGTGTCACTGCCATACTTCCCCATCAGGGTAACATCTTCCGCAAGAAGGTTCCGGCAGCTATCTATCTTGGCAACGGGTTCGGAAAACTTGCCGGCTACAGCCAGGTAAAAGAACTTGGAAACATTGAAACCCCTATCATACTTACAAACACGCTGAGCATTGCCTCAGGATTGGACGGACTGATTACCTACACCATCAACCAGCCTGGAAACGAGAACGTAAGGAGCGTGAACGGAGTTGTGGGAGAGACCAACGACGGTGGCCTGAACAACATCAGGGCAAGATATGTGAAACCTGAACATGTGCTTCAAGCCATCTCCCAGGCAAAAGGCGGTCCTGTAGATGAGGGTTGCGTAGGCGCCGGCACCGGAACTATATGCTTCAGCTGGAAGGGGGGAATAGGAACATCTTCAAGGGTGCTTCCGGCAAATCTTGGCGGTTACACTATCGGAGTCCTGGTGCAGACCAATTATGGAGGAATCCTTGAGATATGCGGGGTTGAGGTAGGCCGTAAGCTCGGCGATTATTCATACCGCAAAAGCGTTGAAAACAAGGCATACAAGGAAGAAGAAAAGAAAGGCGACGGTTCTTGCATGATAGTGGTTGCAACAGATGCACCTGTAGATGCCCGCCAGCTTGAGAGAATGGCAAAGAGAGCTTTCATGGCTCTTGCCAAGACCGGAAGCTTCGCCTCCAACGGAAGCGGTGACTATGTGATAGCTTTCTCAGCCAATCCTGACAATTTTGTTGAAGGGGAAGAAACCCATACCGTAAAAGTCCTGGATAATGACCAGATGTCTCCTCTGTTTGCCGCTACCGTGGAAGCTACAGCTGAGGCTCTCTGGAACAGCCTCTTTGCGGCGGAAACCACCAAGGGTGTTGACGGAAAGGTTATAGAGGCTCTGCCTGTTGAAAAAGTAGTCAAGATGATAAAGAAGGAGAAAGGGATAAAATAGCTTCCGTTTCCTGCATAAAAAAAAGAGACCTTTTCAGGCCTCTTTTTTTCTTGTACCAGAGATTAGTGCAACTGGAAGATGATAGGGAACGTGTACTTTACCTTTGCAGGTTTTCCCCTCTGCTTTCCAGGAGACCATTTAGGTGATTTCTGGATAACTCTTACTGCAGCATTGTCAAGTGAAGAGTCAACACCTCTGAGGACTTTGACATCCTTTACGGTACCGTCCTTGTCTATGGTGAACTGTACGGTTACACGCCCTTGGATACCATTTTCCTTTGCGATTTCAGGATACTCGATGTTATTGTAAACCCATTTTGTGAATTCATTTGCATCCTTGCCCTGGAAGGTTGGTTTTTCCTCGATGATGGCAAAAGGAATCTCTTCCTCTACCTCAACCTCTTCCTCAACAGGTTTTGCTTCCACGTAAGGCTTGATTTCAATCTTCTGGTCAGAGTCATCAGTACTGATGAAGTCTGTTTCAACCTTCACGTCGTTTTCAACGATCTGGAGCTCTTCGGTCATAACCGGCTCCTTGATCTGCTCTGGAGGTGGTGGAGGGGTCTCCTGGGTGATAGGAGCCTGCTCGTCTTCAATAGCTACTACCGGACCGGTAACCAGAGTAGCGGCTTCCTTATCGTGAGTAGTGTATTCGAAAAGGAAAAGTACCAGTCCGAGAGACACGATAAGTCCAATCTCACGGAACAAGGTTTTCTTGTTCTCAAGGTTGGCTTTTGGAGATTTTTTGATTTCCATATAAAACTAGTTTAATTAGATAATATTCTGTTCCTTAAGCACGTTGGCAGTGTTCCTGGTAGCATCTGCGCTGGCCTTGAAGAGAGCCTTCTCTTCATCGTTGAGTTCAAGTTCAACGATTTTCTCCCAACCGTTCTTTCCTACGATTGCAGGAACGCCGATGCAGATGTCATTCTCGCCATATTCGCCTTCCAGATAGCAGCAGCAAGGGATCATCTTCCTTTCGTTCATGACGATGGATTTAGCCATTGTGGCTGCGCTCATTCCAGGAGCATACCATGCGCTGGTTCCCAGAAGCTTGGTGAGGGTAGCGCCACCTACCATAGTGTCAGCAACTACCTTGTCGCACTGTTCTTTGGTAAGGAGCTTGGTAACAGGAATTCCCTTGTAAGTTGCAAAGCGGATGAGAGGAATCATGGTCTTGTCTCCGTGTCCTCCGATAACCATGCACTCGATGTCACTTACCGGAACGTCCAGGGCCTGGGCGAGATAATAGGTGAAACGGCTTGAATCCAGCTGGCCGCCCATACCTACAACCTGATGTTTAGGAAGGTTGTTCTTCTTGAGTGTAAGGTAAGTCATAGGGTCCATAGGGTTAGCTATGACCATAATGACAGCCTTAGGAGAGAATTTGAGGACATTCTCAGTAACTCCTGAAACAATCTTTGAATTTACGCCGATGAGTTCCTCTCTTGTCATTCCCGGTTTTCTAGGAACGCCGGAGGTTATGATAACTACATCAGAATCAGCTGTTTTGGAATAATCGTTGGTTACTCCTGTTATTTGTGTGTTTGTTCCGTACTGCTTAGCAGCCTGCATCATATCCATAGCCTTTCCTTCAGAAATTCCTTCCTTTATATCAAGCAGAACTATTTCTGAGCAGAAATTGAGGTGAAGCATAGCTTCTACACATGAGGCGCCTACATTACCGGCACCAATGACAGATACTTTAGCCATAAACTCTTTTTTTTAAATTTGCGGTAGCAAAGTTATAACAATGCCAAAACCAGACAAGTTATCTTTATCAATAAAACATCAATGTTACATTTTACAGACCAGGATACAAAGAGCGGGCTCAAAGGTAAGCGGATACTTTCAAAGTGGGTAGCCAACATTCTGAAAGCCAGAGGATACAGAGTAGGTGAAATCAATGTAGTGCTATGTTCTGACGAGTATATCCTCAACCTCAACAGAACTTCCTTAGGCCATGATTATTATACAGACATCATAACATTTGATTATGTAGAAGGGAATATTGTAAGTGGAGACCTTTTCATAAGTCTGGATACTGTCTCTGCAAACTCCAGATCATATCGGCAGATGTTTTCTCCTGGCGTTGTATGTGAATTGTGCCGTGTCATCATTCACGGCGTACTTCATCTCAGCGGTGAAGACGATATCACGGACTATCAGAAGCGGAAGATGAGAAAAGCTGAAAATGATTCTCTGAAAGTTCTCTTGTCTGATTTTGGTATCAGCGGTATTTCACTTGGCTCCCGTTGATCTGCTTTTTAGATTTATACAGGAAATATGAATCCAACCAGGAAATTTGATGTCATTGTTATAGGCGCCGGACATGCAGGGTGTGAAGCAGCGTTGGCTGCTGCCAGGATGGGATGCAGCACATTGTTAGTTACGATGGACATGAACAAGATTGCCCAGATGTCTTGTAATCCTGCTGTTGGCGGTATAGCTAAAGGACAGATAGTCAGAGAAATAGACGCGCTTGGCGGTGGTATGGGCCTTGTTACAGATGCTTCAACGATCCAGTTCAGGATGCTCAACAGCTCCAAGGGACCTGCTGTCTGGAGCCCTCGCGCCCAGTGTGACCGTCAGTATTTTATCCTCAACTGGAGATACCTTCTTGAACATACTCCTAACCTTCATATCTGGCAGGATACTGTAGCTTCCTTTTTGATAGAATCATATAAGCGGCCTTATAAGGGATATAGCCATGTTGTAAAGGGAGTTCGGACTGCTATGGGAGCGGAGTTTTCCGCATCAAAGGTAATTATTACGGCGGGGACATTTCTTAACGGCAGGCTCTTTATAGGTCAGAATTCCGCGGAAGGCGGAAGGATCGGCGAGCCATCATCTCTTTCCTTGACGCAGCAATTGTCTCTCTACGGAATCCTGAGTGGAAGGATGAAGACAGGTACCCCACCGCGTATAGATATCAAGTCTGTTGACATATCCAGGTTAGAGGTGCAACACGGTAGTGACAACCCATCCAGATTTTCGTTTTTGAATGTGCCTTCTTCTGTCCAGACCAATGTGCAGCAGAAATGCTGTTACCTTGTGCATACCAATCCAAAAGTGCACGCGGAGCTCAGGAAGGGCTTCAAGGATTCCCCTCTTTTCTCAGGTAAGATCAAAGGTATTGGTCCGCGATATTGTCCGAGCATTGAAGACAAGCTGCGTACTTTTTCAGACAAGGACCAGCATCTTCTTTTTCTTGAGCCGGAGGGATGGAACACCAACGAGTATTATCTCCAGGGTTTTTCCTCTTCCCTACCGATGGATGTCCAGCTTAAGGCTCTTCATAGAATCGAGGGTCTTGAAGAGTGCGAAATATACCGCCCGGCCTATGCAGTGGAATATGATTATTTTCCGCCGACACAGCTTTGGCACAGTCTGGAATCCAAGTTTGTTTCCGGGCTGTATTTTGCCGGGCAGGTAAATGGAACAACCGGCTATGAAGAAGCCGCTGCGCAGGGATTGATGGCAGCTGTAAATGCGGTTCTTTCTATCAGAAAACAAGAGCCGCTGGTCCTCAGGAGAAATCAGTCTTATATTGGAGTCTTAATAGATGACCTTGTTACCAAAGGTGTGGACGAGCCATACAGAATGTTTACTTCAAGGGCTGAATATCGTATCCTTCTTCGTCAGGATAATGCTGACAAAAGGTTAACCCCTGTTGGATATGAAATAGGATTGGCATCCAAAGAGAGAATGGATCTCGTGAAAGACAAATATCACGTTATAGATGATATTGTTTCTGTTCTCGACGATGATACGGTTTCACCTGTTCCATTCAATGAAAAGGTGAAATCTGCTACTGCAAAGATTACCGAAGGAAAGAAAGCCTCTTCTCTTCTGATGAGGCCAGACGTTTTTTTAAGCGATCTTTTGGATATTGTTCCTCGTGGAACAATAATAAGAAATAAGCTTTCCGAGCTTGAAATAAAGCATCCTTCATCTGTTTTTGCAGACGGACTTGCACTTCCTTACCGTCCATACGGATTCACGGAGGAATACGGCGAAGATTTCAATTGTGGTTTGGCAGATCTTGTTCTGACTGATGTAGAAACGGCCGTCAAATATCGCGGATATGTGCAGAGAGAACAAGTAGCAGCTGACAGAATGATGCGCCTGGAGGCGTTAAAGATACCGCAAAACTTTGATTTTATGAAAGTTACCTCTATTTCTATGGAGGGTCGTCTGAAGCTTGTCAAGTACCGTCCGCAAACAATTGCGCAGGCTTCGAGAATTCCTGGTGTTTCACCGGCAGACATTTCAGTCCTTTTGGTTTATTTTGGGCGTTAAAAAAGCTTAAGTATTACTCTCAATGATATTTTTAGTTTGCTTAAAAACAGCTTGATATATTTAATTATCTAAAGCAATGCTTTATTGTCTGTTTTTACCCGAAATCCGGCATTTTGAGGGTCTCTAAAAAATACCTTTACATAAAGCATTGCTTTAATAAAATAGTATAAATACTTAAACTATAGCATTTTAATTAAAAATTGTTCCTCGTGGAACAAGGAAAAATCCGGCCTTCAAAAACGGCCCTATTTTAAGCGTTCTTCCTGTTTGGCGGGTAAATCTTCCTATAATATAAAAATCGCCCGGATTTTAGCCTTTTTTGCCAAATCCGGGCTTTTTTTGATCTTTTGACGAGTCAAAAATTAATTCTTTAGGAGATTTTCAAGATCTTCAACAAAACAGTTTATGTCTTCTTCGGTAGTTCTGAAGGAGCACATCAGGCGGACTTCCTTGATGTTTTCTCTCCAGAAATAGAAAATGTACTTTTCCTGGAGGAAGGCCATCTGTTTGTCAGAAAGTGGAGCCAGGGAAATATAGACTCCGTTTGTTTCTACTTTCTGGGTGAAGTAAACTCCCTTCTGCATCGCTGAGGATTCTCTCAGTTTTTTCTCAAGATATTTGGCCATTGTGTTTGAATGTGCTGCCATCTTGAGATACAATTCGTCTTTGAGATAAGCTTCAAATTGGGCTGCGATAAATCTGTTTTTGGAATACAGCTGGGTGGCCTGCTTGCGTATGTAGATGAAATTGTCTGCAACCTCCCGGTTCTTTTCCAAGTTGAAAACAACCACAGCCTCCCCTATCAGAAGACCGTTTTTTGTGCCGCCAAAGCTGAGCACATCCACCCCAGTATCTGCTATCATCTCCTTGATGGAAACGTTCATTGCAGCTGCAGCGTTGGAAATCCTGGACCCGTCCACGTGGATATATCCACCAGCTGAATGCATCAGGTCCGCAAGGGCCTTGATTTCATCCGCGGTGTAAAGGGTTTCAAATTCCGTAGGCTGGGAAATCGAGAGGATTGCCGGCTGGACTTTGTGCTGGTCTCCGAATTTCAGGTACTCCTTTACGGTTTCAGGCTTCACCTTTCCGCCTTCTTGCGGCAGAGGAGTTATCCTGCAGGATGAAAATCTTTCTACCGCGCCACATTCATCCTCGATGATGTGAGCGCAGGATGGAGCAAGTATGGTGCTGAAAGGCTTCAGAAATGAAGCCAGGGAGACTACGTTTGCACCGGTTCCGTTGAGAACAAAAAGGGCCTTGCAGTCACCACCGAGCAAGGCCTCAATTTGTCTCAGAACCCCTTCCGTGTATTCATCTTCTCCATAGCCGAAGCAATAGCCCTCGTTTGCACGCTCTATGGCCTCAAGTATGGAAGGATGGACACCGGAGTGATTGTCACTCCCGAAAGAGCATTTCTTCATAAACCGTTTATTTGCAGATACCCTCGTAAGCTGCAGCGTCAAGAAGAGCGTCAACCTCTGAAGGGTTTGTCATCTCAACCTTGATCAGCCAGCCGGCTCCGTAAGGATCTTTGTTTACGCTCTCCGGAGCACCCTCGAGGTCCGGGTTTATTTCTACAACCTTTCCGCTTACCGGCATCAGAGCGTCAGCCACGGTCTTTACGGCCTCGATGCTTCCGAACTGGTCTCCTGCCGCAAGGGTTTCACCCTCGCAGGTGATGTCGAGGAAGACGATGTCTCCCAGCTCGCTCTGAGCGAAATCTGTAATGCCTACAGTTGCAATGTTGCCCTCTACGCTAACCCACTCGTGGTCGTTAGAGTACTTGAGATTTGAAGGAATATTCATATCAGAAATTATTTTATGTGATTGTCTGTAAATATTTTGTCTATGACAGAAGGCGAAGTTATGAAATATCAGCCATTATACCAAACCGTCAAAGACGCCAATATAATGGAAACACTAAAGATAACACTGAATATCAATATATTACATGCAGTTTTTCCAAGTGCGGCATTGAGTTCCCTTCCATGGTTGATTTTGACCATCATACGGTGGGCTGAAAACAGGAAAGGCAGGAAGAGAAGAGGTTCTACAAGATGGAACGGAAAACCTGTTGCCATCTGCTCAGGTATTTTCAGGAATCGTGAGCACACGAATATTATCCCGATTATTCCCAGGATACCGTTAGCCAGATAAAGCCATTCGCAGAAACTTGCACCGAATCTTACGGCAAGGGTTTTCTTGCCGGACAGAGCGTCCTGTTCTCTGTCGCGGTAATTGTTGACAATAAGCAGGTTGTTTACAACCAGACCTACAGCCAATCCGGCAATGAATACAAGAAAATCAATTTCCAGGGTCATTCCGGTGGAGACGCCGACAACCCCTCTTCTCAGATCACTCAGACAATTCAGGAGGTTACTGTCTGCCATTACGTGATAGGTAAAAAACACCGGGACTATCCCAAAGAAGATGACAACCAGCACATCTCCCAGGCCCTTATAGGAAAACCAGGTCGTATATATGAAAGCCCCTGCTACACAGATCAGTCCGACAGCCAGCATCCACCAGCCTCCGTAGCATATCAGCGGAAGTCCGGCCAATATGGACAGTGCCGTTGTTGCAATGATTCCTTTTTTCATCGCCGATGGAGAAATCCATCCCTGGGAGCAGGCCCTTTCCGGTCCCAGCCTTTCTTTTGTGTCGGAGCCTTTCTTGAAATCGAAGTAATCGTTGATGAAGTTTGCATCTATCTGCATCAGAATGGCAAACAGAAAGCAGAACAGCGCAGGTATCAGGCCGCGGGTCCAACCCATACCACCCAGTATGAGGACACAAAATCCTAAAGTGGCTCCAACCAGCACCGGAGCCACGGCACCGGCCAGTGTCTTGGGGCGTGAGGCTAACACCCAGGCTTTCAGCGAGTTGGTTTTTACCTGCATGAACTACAGTCTCTTGAGGGCAAGTTTTATGAGCTGCTCCACGGAAGAATCCGGTTTTTCGCGGAGGATTTCCCCTACCGCCTTTTCTGATGCCTGTTTGTTGAAACCGAGCATCATGAGAGCGCCGACAGCTTCTTCTGCCACAGGAGATTTGGCGGCCGGACCGAGAGGCAGGGTTGCACTGTCCGCGCCCTTCTGGATTTTGTCCTTGAGCTCTATGATGATCTTCTGTGCGGTCTTGAGCCCGATTCCCTTGACGCCTTTTATCTTGCTCACGTCGTCTGAGAGAATCGCCGTTTTCAGCTCATTGGTGCTCAGGGACGAAAGTATCATCCTTGCAGTGTTTGGGCCCACTCCGTTGACGTTTATAAGTAGCAGGAAAAGAGCTCTTTCATCTTTGCTGGCAAAGCCGTACCACATAGCAATGTCTTCTTTTACATAGTAATAGATATACAGCTTGACTTCTTTGCTGTTCTGGATATCGGTGAAGGTCTGGAGAGAAATCTCCAGCTTGTAGCCGATGCCGCCAGCTTCAACGATGGCCTGAGTCGGGGTTGCCTCAACCAACAGGCCCTTTATGTAATCGTACATAAATATTTGATATAAGTTTATTTGGAGTTATGGAGCCTATTCTTCCCTGAAGATTACGCTTCCGCTGGCCTGGTGTGTTGCCAGGATGAGCACCTCTGCAATCTGCACGTGGGCTGGTGCGCTGGCAGCATAGAACGCCACGTCTGCGATGTCTGCTCCGCTCAGTGGCTTTATACCCTTGTAAACCTTGTCTGCGCGGGCATTGTCTCCATGGAAGCGGGTGTTGCTGAAATTGGTTTCAACCAGACCAGGCTTGAGGTTGGTCACGCGGAGAGGAGTGTGGGCCAGATCTATGCGGAGGCCATCGCTGAGGGCCTTGACGGCAGCTTTGGTTGCACAATAGACATTGCCGTTTGCGTAAGCGGCGTCTCCGGCAACAGAGCCGATGTTTATGATATGGCCCTTTTTTCTTGCCACCATACCAGGTACTATGAGCCTTGTCATGTACAGAAGACCCTTGATGTTGGTGTCTATCATCGTTTCCCAGTCGTCAATGTCTCCTTCGTATTCCGGATCGAGGCCTAATGCAAGGCCGGCGTTGTTTACCAGCACGTCTATGTCTGTCCAGTCTTTTGGCAGAGACATTACTGCCTTTTGTACAGCCTCTTTGTCTCTGACGTCAAAGATGAGAGGATAGGTCTCGATGTTAGGGCACAGGGATAGGATCTCCTTTTCTGCAGCAGAAACTTTTTCTTTGGTTCTTCCGGTGAGGATAATGTCATACCCTCCTTGCGCAAACCTTACGGCGCAGGCCTTGCCTATGCCGCTGGTTGCTCCTGTTATCAATACTGTCTTGTTCATATAGAGCAAAATTAAAACATTAAATCAAATATTCAGCTATCAGGAATCCGTTTTGAAATAATTTCAGACAATTCAAGGCGGTTTCTGGGCCGGATTAAGCCAAAAGATTGTATTTTTGTCTTTTGCATTATGGAAAGCGCAAGAGAAGAAATATTATCTGGTGTAAGAGCACACGTTCCTGCCCTGGGGCTGAAGATGAACGGAGAGCCCCTTGTGTATCTGGACAATGCGGCGACAACACAAAAGCCGTCAACTGTCCTGGATTTTCTCAGCGATGCTCTCCGTGAGGGCAATGCCAACGTACACCGTTCCATGTATGCTCTTTCCGACCGCTCAACAGAGGCTTATGAGGCGGCCAGGGAGAAAGTCCGTGCTTTCATCAACGCTCCTTCCAGGGAGAATGTGATTTTCACAAGCGGCACCACGGCATCCATCAATCTTGTCGCCGATACTTTCTGCCGCCGGCTTGGCAAGGGGGATGTTGTCCTGATAGAGGCGGATTCACATCACTCCAACATAGTTCCCTGGCAGCTGGCCGCAGAACGGACCGGCGCTTTTGTAAAGGTTATACCTACAGATGTGCTTTTGGGGATTGGACGTAGCGGAAGGGTTGCGGCCGAGGAAGTTGACAATCTGTTGGATGACAAAGTGAAGATCCTGGCAATCACCCAGATATCCAATATAACCGGATTCCTCAATCCTGTTTCTGAGATAATAGCCAAAGCTCATGCAAAGGGAATCCCCGTACTTGTGGACGGAGCCCAGGGAATAGTCCACGGCGGTGTGGATGTACAGGAGATGGACTGTGATTTCTACGCGTTCTCGGCCCACAAGATATATGGCGCCACCGGTGTCGGAATCCTTTACGGCAAGAAAGAAATGCTGGAAAGCCTCCCTCCATACATGGGCGGCGGTGATATGGTTGAAACCGTTACATACGCCAAGACAACATACGCTCCGCTTCCTTTGAGGTTTGAGGCGGGGACTCCTAACTTTATAGGCGCAGCGTCTTTGCTTCCCGCCCTTGAGTTTGCGGAATATCTTTCCTCCGGAGAAACAGGGAAGGTCATCAAGGAAGAAGAAGCTCGCATTACCGGCTATATGCTGGAGCGCTTGACCAAAGATCCGCTTGTTGAGCTTTATGGCAATCCGGCTCTATGTGAAGGCGTTCGCAAGGCTCCGATATTTACCTTCAACATTAAAGGCATCAATGCAGGTGATTTGGCTCAACTCCTTGATAAAATGGGGGTTGCGGTACGTTCAGGAATGATGTGTGCCGAGCCGCTTCTGAACAGTTTTGGAGTGCCGTCCGCCCTGCGCGCGTCATTTGCTCCGTACAACACTTTGGAAGAGGCTGAATTTTTAGTGAGATGTCTTGACAGGGCAAGAGCGATGCTTCTGTGATAACAAATGACAATGAATATGAGTATAAAAGAAATAGAACAGCAGATAGTCGAGGAGTTTTCAATCTTTGACAACTGGATGGACAAATACCAGTATATCATAGATTTGGGTAAATCCATGCCTGTTATCGCTGAAGAAAAGAAAAAAGACGAGAACCTTATCAAGGGTTGTCAGAGCAGGGTATGGCTGGATTGCCGCCAGGAAGACGGAAAGCTTTACTTCTCCGCAGACAGCGATGCCATAATCACGAAGGGAATCATATCCCTCTTGATCCGTGTGTATGACGGGCACACTCCAAAAGAGATACTTGACTCGGAAATAGATTTCATAGACACGATCGGACTCCGGTCTAACCTTTCTCCAACAAGGGCTAACGGACTTGTATCAATGCTTAAACAAATTAAACTTTATGCGTTGGCTTTCAAGGAGATAAATGAGGAAAGCACAGCCTCCGCAGAGCCATCCAATGAGAACGCGTCCGACGTGCCTTCTGATGAAAATGCCACGGCCGGGCAACATTCACAGGGAAAATATACGGTAGAGGAAGTGCAGAAAAATGTCATAAGAGCGCTCAAGCAGGTGTTTGATCCCGAGATACCCGTGAATGTCTATGACCTCGGGCTTATTTACGAGCTTAGGGTTGAAGACAACCTGAATGTCTATATAAAGATGACGATGACATCTCCCACCTGCCCTATGGCTGAGGATGTTGTCAACGATGTAAACAACGCTGTCAGCGATGCTCCGGGAGTTGCAGGCGTTCAGATAGAACTCACTTTTGAGCCGGAGTGGGATGAGAGCAGGATGACAGAGGAAGCCCGCCTTGAACTGGGGCTAATATAATGGAGAACAGTTTATATAAGGTGATATTGCTTTTGGGGAGCAATCTTCCTCTTGGGAAAATGTCTCCGGAGCAGATAATAGAAGAGGCCGACAAGGAGCTTATTGACGCCCTTTTGCCGGATTACCTGGAGGTAGGGGCTTTGGAGGAGGCTGTTTTTACCACACCAGTCATACAGACAGAGCCGGTAGGGAAGTTTGAAGAAGAAAAGACCGCAGACGGGAGACCGGTTAAAACTCCTGTCTTTTCAAACCAGATACTTTTGTGTCTTACGGACAAGGATCCGATGGAAGTGCTGGATCAGATCCAGAGGATAGAGAATCTGTTTGGAAGGATGAGGACCTACAAGGAAAAAGGCCTGGTTTACCAGAGCCGGACACTGGATATAGACATACTGAAAGTCTTTAAAACAGCCAGGGCGGACAAAATGGCGGACAGGATGGCGGACAAACAGGCTTTTTGGACTGAGTTAGAGATAGATAACGAGAGGTTGACCATTCCTCATCCCCAGGTGGAAAGCAGGCCTTTCGTAAAGGAACTGCTGGATATGCTGCCTCGCTGAGGAGGATTGAAGGCAAAAGATCAGGATAGTAAAATATATATAATAGATATGACACAGGAAGAAATTTTCAAGAATCTGATTTCCCATACCAAGGAGTATGGATTCATTTTCCCGTCCAGCGAAATATATGACGGGCTCAGCGCAGTTTATGATTACGGCCAGATGGGAAGCGAGCTGAAAAGCAATATAAAGAAGTACTGGTGGGATTCTATGGTAAAGCTCAACGAGAATATCGTGGGTATAGACTCCTGCATCTTCATGCACCCGAAAATCTGGAAGGCATCCGGCCACGTGGATGCATTCAACGATCCGCTTATAGACAACAAGGACTCGAAAAAGAGATACCGTGCTGATGTTCTACTGGAAGACTATATCGCGAAGATAGAAGCCAAGATAGACAAGGAGGTGGCAAAGGGAAAGAAGAGGTTCGGCGATGCCTTTGACGAGGCCCAGTTCCGTGCCACAAATCCAAATGTGCTCCGCGAGCAGAAAAAGGCTGACGATGTCCGCCAGAAGATGGTCAAGGCTCTCAATGACAATGACCTTGCGGCTCTGCGCCAGCTTATCATAGATTGCGAGATTGTGGATCCTATTTCCGGAACCCGCAACTGGACAGACGTAAGGCAGTTCAACCTGATGTTCTCCACCCAGCTTGGAAACATTTCCGGTGAAGACGGCACACTTTATCTGCGCCCAGAAACCGCACAGGGAATTTTCGTTAACTTTCTCAATGTGCAGAAGAGCGGCAGGATGAAGATTCCTTTTGGAATAGCGCAGATAGGAAAGGCTTTCAGAAACGAGATTGTCGCCCGCCAGTTCATATTCAGGATGAGGGAGTTCGAGCAGATGGAAATGCAGTTCTTCGTTCGTCCGGGCCAGGAACTTGAATGGTTCCGCCACTGGAAGCAGAAGAGACTTGCCTGGCACCTTGCAATGGGAATGGGAGATGAGAATTACCGATTCCACGACCACGAAAAACTGGCTCACTATGCAAACGCCGCCACCGATATCGAATTCAACTTTCCGTTTGGCTTCAAGGAGCTTGAGGGTGTCCACTCAAGAACGGACTTTGACCTTCGCCGCCATCAGGAATTCAGCGGAAGGAAGATACAGTACTTTGACCCTGAACTTAACGAGAGCTACATACCTTATGTAATAGAGACTTCTATCGGAGTTGACCGCACCGTGCTTGCCGTCCTTAGTTCTGCTTATCGTCAGGAAAAGCTTGAAAACGGAGAGGAGAGGGTTGTGATGAAGTTCCATCCTGCACTTGCTCCTGTTAAGGTGGCCGTTCTTCCTCTTGTCAAGAAAGAGGAGCTTACCGCCGTAGCCCAGAAAATCATGGACGAGCTGAAATACGACTTCAACTGCCAGTACGAGGAAAAAGACACTATCGGACGCCGCTACCGCCGCCAGGACGCTATAGGAACCCCATATTGTGTTACAGTTGATTTTGACACAATTACAGACGGAAAGGTAACTCTCAGAGACAGAGATACCATGGAGCAGGAGAGGGTTCCGGTTGCTGATCTCCACTCAATTGTGGAAAAGAAGGTTTCCATGAAGAGGCTTCTGGAGAAGATCTGACATCGGTGACAAGGATATTTTTTGAAAAAAATTTGTTAATTCAAAAAAACCTTATACTTTTGCAGTCCCAATTAGGGAATCGGGGTGTGGCGCAGTTGGCTTAGCGCACCTGCTTTGGGAGCAGGGGGTCCTCCGTTCGAGTCGGAGTACCCCGACGAACAAGATCGTTTTCATACTATGTTTTTTTGACCAATTGCGGGTTCTCCGCAGTTGGTCTTTTTTTTATGAAAAACGGGATTTACAGCTTTGAGATAATATCCATAAGAGCATCCAGATCTTCGCATCCTATGTCTGTGCGGAGTCTTCTCTTACACCTTGCAACACTGTCTTTGCTTATGCTTAAAATGCGTCCGATCTGAGAGTTGTCCATTTTTATATAAAGCAACGCTGCAACTTTTTCGTAGGCAGGACTTGCCTTCTTGCCCAAGGCTTTGTCCAGGTTGGCAAAGAACTGGGGATATACTCCGGAGAACTTTTGGCGGAACTCTACCCAAGCGTCTTCTGAAGACAAGTCTTTTAGGTCTCCGCCAATATCTATCAGTCCTTTATCCTTGAGGTCGGACGCCAGATGGCCAAGTTCTCCCTCTGCGATTCTTTTCTGCTTTTCTTCATGCTGAAGGGCGAGACGACGGTGTATTTTCATCCGGAACCTTTTTCTTCCGGCAACAAGCAATGCTATTATGCCAAGCAATATCAGAATAAGAATGATCAGCCACGACCAGCTGCGCTTTGAAACCTTTTCCTTGTGAATGGTGTCCAAGTCGTTCTGTATCTGTAGCAGTTCGTGTTCTGTTTTGGTTTTCAGAAGTTCCAGATTCTGCCTTGAGGCCTGGACCTTGTCGTCCAGTATCTGGATTTTGCTTTTGCATACAGAGGCGCTGTCATCCATATTTGCCTCTTCAAAAGCCCTCTCAAGTTCATCATAGACCTTTCTCTGAAGGGACGGGTGCCTTTTGGTGGTTGCAAACCGCCTTGCCTGCTTGAGTTCAGCCAGAGCCTTCTTGGCCTCTCCGCTTCCGGAATGCACCATTCCGAGTCCGATGTATGAGTATATGATGTTTGTGGTGTCTTTCTGCTGCAAGGATACTTTAAGGAAATCATCCAGGATCTCCTTTGCCTGGGACAGCTGCTGCCACTTGGCCAGTACTATGCCGGTTTTGCCGGTGGCGGTTTCCTTGAGCTTCCTTATGGCTTCAGAGGCTTTGGGGTTGTCTTCCCACAGGCTGTCTGCCTGAATCTCCATCATGTTTGTGAACATGGTGTGACAACTGTCCCACTGGTTGGTTTCCATATATGAGGTTCCGATGCAGTTCATTATGGCAAGCCTTGTCTGAAGGTCATAGAGAGAGGTGTCTTTAGCCTGCTTTTCCAGATACAGGTTTCCATATTTTATAGCATCGCGATAATCTTCCGCATCGAAGAATATTCTTGAAATCTCCGAGTATCTTTCTTTAGGGTAAAAGTCGTTTTCCTTGCCTTTTTTCATCAGCAGGTCAATGGCCTTTGAGTCATATATGGCAGAGCGAAGAGGTTCTTCTGAAGTCAGGTTGGCCATCATGCCATAGAGTTCGGCCAGCAGTGTCTGGTCATTGAGGGCGGCGGCTTTTTTCATTGCGTTAAGCCCTTCTTCTTCAAGATATTCCTTTTTGTCAGACCCGTAGAGTTTCTTGCCATATATTTCATACATGGTGTTGCGGATTTCCACCCTGGTGGAGGGATTGTTCTTGGCGTAATCTCTTACGGCATTCAAGGTGCCGAGGAATTCAAGATAGGATTCCTGAAAATCTTTGGATGTATCTGCTTGTTTTTTGTCCACAAGCTCTTGATAGAAGGCCTTGCAGACCGTTGTCTGGTTTTGGTCGGCCGTCTTCCAAGCCTCTATAATGCTTGTGATATCTTTGTCCGCCTTGTCTGAGGAGCACGCGGACAAAAGGATAAAAAAGGCGGACAAAACCCCGCACACGAAAGCTGACGAGGTTTTGCCCGAAACTATTTTAAAAAAACGTGTTTTCATATAACTCGGCAAATGAGGAATTTAAAGACAAAAAGTTTTTGTCCGCCCTCAAAAGCGAGTTAAAGATAAGCAAATATTATTCCGCGAAGTATTTTATGGTTCTCTTTTCAACAGTACCGTTGCTTGTCTTCCTTTCTGTCCAGTTGCCCATCTCGTCAACGGCGGTATATTCATAGGAAATGGAGTAGTTCTGGGTAACTGTCTTGCCCTCGTTCTCATAGTCCGGGTGAACCTCCTTTACATCCACCTTTATAGGATTCCTGTCTTTTCCATAGGTAAATGTATAATGGTATTCGGACTCTATGCCCATCATTCCATAGGCAGAAAAACTTACGACCCTGTCCTGATCGTCATATTTAATGTCGCTGAAGCTGGACTCCCAGAATCCCGCAGAAACAAGTCTTCCCTTAGTGTCATACTTGCATTCAACATATTCTTCTCCACCTCCGTCTTCGTCATCCGTATCCAGCTTGAGAACCCTAAGATCTCCCTCCTTCTCCTCTTTGTACTTGATACCGTTGACAAAAAACAGTCCTTCCTTGTTAAACTCAGGCTTCTGTCCGAGGTAGGTGAATTCCTGATAGACATCTTCCAGATCTACGCACTCCACATTTCCGGCAACTTCATAGAATGCGCGGTCTCCTATCGGATAGGTCTGTTCTACTTTTTTGTTTTCTGTGCAAGCTGCGGCCAGAATAACGGCCATTGCTGCAATAAGCATTCTTTTCATATCAGCAGTTTTTTTGAATTTTATAATCAAATAGATTCTATTTGTTTTCTTCCAATTGCCTGCGGATCTTGTAATAGGTTGTGCGTGAGAATCCTGAGGCATCTATGAGTTCGCTAACCGATATTCCTGGCTGTTCTACCCGCAGACGGGCGGCGTGTGCCAAGCGGCACCTGTTTACATACACAAAGAACCCACCCAACCTTTCCTTGAGCACGGCAGACACATAAGTTCTGTTGTATCCGACCTTGTGAGCCAGATCTGTGAGCGTAAGGTGCTGGTCCAGATATCCCTGCTTTTCCTCTACCACATAGCGTATTGCCTTTGCAATCTCGTCTTTGCGCTCTTCAGACAGGCTTTCCGCGCTTTCATCCGCAACGGAAGATGCCTCTGAAACTGCCTCTGGAACGGCCTCTGAGGTGATTTCCGGAGAAGGCGTTTCAGATGGCTCCAGCATTTTTTCTAGCTGATCCACTTCAATTGCCCTATGTGGAGAAAGCACTCCAATCAGCAGGGCTATACTTATACCAGACAGTGCCAGAAGGCCTATAGACATTGCTACAGGCGTTCCTATGTACGTTGTAATCCAGCTTACAGCCAGATGTACAAGCGGAATCCACATAATCCCGGATGCAAATCGCTGAGGAAAGTCATTTGGATTGGAGTATTCTTCCTCCATAGATCGGCGGAGTTCCTGCACTATCATCCTCAGGGCCATAATAAAGCATAGCAGATATACCAGACCGAGGGTTCCTCCTACGGCAAAAAATGCTTTGCAGAAGACTCCCTGAAGTTGGGTTCCAGGCACAAAAACCAGCACCGTTGCAATGACCGCCACTACAGCAAAAGGTATGGAAAGTATGTAAATTGGCCTTCTCCACCTTTCATTTTTCTGTATTTTCCCAAAATAGCTGAAAAGTAGCACGGAGCAGAAGAACGGAGATGCCAGTATCAGCAGCATCCTTAGCTGCAGGATGGCGTCTTCCGATGCCGGCAGGAATATGGCGGGCGCCATTATGATATTAGATAAGTAGCAGGCTACCAGTACTCTCCAGGCCGGATAGTAATAGTCCATATGCTTAGCATACGGCTCGCATTTATGGCCCCACCTTACAGCCGCAAAGAAGATGCTTGTGGCCACATAGACCGCAAGGCTTGCGCTGAAAAGCAGTTGCTGAAGAGTGTACATAAATAATACTGCTTACAATTCTAAACCGGAGCTCAAAGTTATAAAACACGTCTCACCCCGCCAAATTATCCACATATTTTGTTCGTGTGCGTCAAAAACCCTGGATTTTTACTCAGGCGGACAAAAAAAATGTTAATATTTTGAAAATTTGTACAACCAAAATTATCTATGGATACGCTAACCATCATCTTGGTTGTATTTGCAGCTTTGCTGCTTTTGGTGTGGCTTCCCATACTTATTATATCTATCTGCAAAGCCCGGCGTGGCGCCAGGCCCGATAACCGTGTCCGGAAACAATATTAGCAAAGGAAACAATACTTATAAATAACAATTAAAACTGTTTTACTATGACGCAAAAGATCAAAGATTCCTACCAGACTCCAGCCGTAAAGGTGCTGGAGGTAAAATTTGAAGGATTTATTTGCCAAACCACGCTTCCAGAGGGCCAAGGCGAAGTGCCGGGCTATGGAGATGAATATAGTATTTAGCAAGGGGAGGACTAAAGATGAAAACAATCAGATTTATACTTTTAACAGCCCTTCTGATGCTTTTAGCGTCAGTTTCGGGGCATTCACAGGTAGCAGATATCGGCACTGTTACCATAACGAATAATGGGAGTACCTTTACCCTCACCCGTTCAAAACCCTATAATGTAGCTAGTTGTTATTATCGCCTTGTAGGCGTCACCGCTATCAACGGAATTCATTTTAAGGAAACATCCAGATATAACGGAGCTCGTATTATCCATAATGATACATATATCCGTTTTCCATACTGGGAGGGAAGTGTAGATGTTGTGGTTAATGAAATAACAGACCTTTCTACCCTGACAACCGCATGCCGCTATACTAATGATGATGTTCCGCGCACATACATATTTGAAGTGCTGGACGAGAACGGCAATGTAATAGCTTCAAAAGAAAGAACAATAGACTACTCCACCACCTACAGCGTCAATAGTTCTGCGTTTAACCAAGGAGAGGTGGTCGTAAATTCCGGCGAGATAACCGTCACTGACGACGACTATGTACAGGCCTATCATGCCGTTCCTTTTGAAAACTTCTTCATCAGCACAAGGCCGAGAGACTGGCTGGAAGCCATCAGCGCAGAACTTAGGATGACATTGAGCCTTCAGGCCAAAGAGAAGAATGACGGTTACCAGCACGTTCAGATTCTTGTTAACCAAACAGATAACCATGATGAGGGTTCCGGTAATAACACCCCAGGCACAATGAACTATTCTAGTTATATGGCCACCTTCTGCCATAAGGGCGGAAGTACCAATACAACCTACTCTAACTACATTTTTCCTGTTGTTGCCTACGGAAGCGATTGCGGTAATAAGGGAAATGTCTGGGGCAGTATCAACAGTTCCAATAATGTCGGAGAGCTCCGTCAGCAGCTATTCAATACAGATTGCCGCGCTTCCGACGGCCGTCTGATTGTAGCCGCTTCGGGAAAATTAAGTCAGTTAAATACTGTCGGCATCCGTTTCGATGCCTCCGGAGACAACGAAGACACCTGGTATGCCAATAACACTGTTGCCTATTTTCAGGCAGTAGACAACAAGGCGCCGGAAGTGTCCGGGAATTTTAAAATAGATAAAGGATGCGATGGCGTTTATTACTATAATAAACAATATTATATTACCATTCCTTTTAATGAAATTGTAATAGTTTCCGGCTCGCCGACACTTTCCACCAATTGGGGGGAGGATTTGACTTATATTGGCGGCAGCGGAACAAATGCTCTTGCCTTCAGTGGAACAATAACCAGCCTCGAACCGCTCCTTCTTAAGGTTCAAACATTAAACCTGAACGGCGGTACCATAAAAGACCTTGCCGGCAACTCCTTCACCGGCACCAATATAAACCAAACCAGCAGTATAAGATGCTCTGGAGGAGATGCTGATGGCCTGTTCAACAAGCTCAGCGACGGCTCTTATGAAATAGCAACTGCAGAAGATCTTAAAGTATTCTCAAGATATGTCAATGCCGGCAACAATTGTGAAGGCCTTACTTTCCGCCAGACGGCCGATATTACGGGCGTTGATTTTATGAATCCGATAGGATACAATAAAAATGATGGCTCCGGCCCTTTCTTTAATGGCCACTACGATGGCGGCGGCCATATTATCAGCAACGCCTCAATCACAATGGGACTGGAATCTCATTGCTCGGGTCTTTTTGGCGAAATCAGAAGTAATGGAATTGTTGAAAACATAAAACTAATAAACTCTGCAATTACCGGACAAATTAAAGTTGGGGCTATAGTAGGGTCCAACAGTGGTGGAACAGTGCGCAACTGCTTTGTGGGCAGAGATGTCACCGTTGGGCAGGATAATACCAATCCAAATAGCCATGGTGGTGTCGTGGGATATTTACAAGGTGGAATAGTTGAGGGTTGCGTAAGTTCGGCCAAGCTGATTACCGCAGGCTCCGGATCGGGAGGGGTAGATTTTGGTGGTATTGTCGGACGCAACGCGGGCAATTCGCAAGTAAAGAACTGTCTGTTCCTGGGACCTAAATTTGAAGTAGCAGGAGGAGGAAACGGTGCGGTTTTAGGCCTTGTAGTGAAAGAATCTGTGTGCACCTTGTCTAACAACTATTATACTACCGCAGATTTTTGGGGTATAGGCTCTGGTATGAATACTTTAGAATCGGACCTGGACAATGCCCGCAGGGCACGGGTTGTTTCTTCAGGAAACTATATAACAGTCACTCCGTCTGATGATGTTACTGTTTACGATGTAAGCGGCATTACTGCCTACGGCACCACAGCTCTTTCCTACGACGGCAATCTATACAGCGGAGAAACCCAGACGGTCAACCTGAGTCTTTCTCACGAAGACAGGGCGGGCTACACGTTCGATGGATACAGCGTGAATGCAGGCACCTTGAGCGGAGACGATAATCCGTATGTTCTGACAGTTCCGGCAGAAAACGTTACCGTATCGGCCGCATGGTCGGAAAGCGCAGCTTTTGATCTTCTTGCCCACGAGGCTGTTGCAGAAGGCCAGACAAGATACTGGACCACGTTCTATCATCCAGACTTTAACTATCAGCTTCCGGCAGGAGCCCTTGCCTTTACAATGAAGAGTGACAAAGTGCTTTACTGCGTTGGCAATGGAAGTGTTATTCCTTCCGGCTGTGCCGTAGTTATTATGACGGACGCTTCCGCCCTGACAAACATAACCTCAGGCAGCGGCACGCTAACCCTGACCAAGACTACAGAAACCGCCACCCCAGAAAGCGGCAACATCCTTTCCGGAAAAAGCTCAGCGACAGCAGTTTCTGATGTAGTAACAGGAAGCCAGAAGGTATATATTCTGGGCAAGAAGTCATCAACATTCGGATTCTTCCAATTCTCAGGTTCAACCATCCCATCAAACAAGGCATACTATGTGGAATAAAAATATAATCGCCGCCCTGCTTTGCTCAGGGCTTATGGTTCTGGCCGGCTGCCAGAAAGAAGACTCAGACGTTCCAGAAACCACTCCGGAGGAGAAGGCGGAACTCACCACGTACAAGGTAACCATCTCCGCCACCAAAGGCGTAGATACAAAGGCCCTTTCTTTAGACGGCACCACCCTCAACGCCTACTGGAAAGCCACAGACAAGGTAAAAGTTTATAAAGCGGGCACATATATTGGCGAGCTGTCTGTTGTTCCGGAAGACGGTGAAAAACCAACCATCGCGACCCTCTCCGGCGACTTGACTGCCGACGGCCTTGCTGCAAACGACGCCCTTACTCTTTTGATTCCAAGAGGCACTTGGGACTATTCAGGGCAGACCGGAGTACTTACTGATGCAACGGGCTCCATTGAGAGCACCTATGATTACGGCCTGGCATCGGTGAACATTGTAGCTGTTGCCGGCAACGCTGTTACCACCAGCGGCGCCAGGTTTGAAAACCAGCAGAGCATCTACCGTTTCGGCTTCAAGTTAAGCGGCACGGCCCTTTCCGTAAAGCAGTTCTCTGTAATTGCGGCCAGCAACCTTCTTGTAAGGCAGAGGACCTGGAACGGCAGCGATTGGGCTTCCACACCTGGCTCCATAACCGTAATTTCTCCATCAGCCACATCAGAGCTGCTTTGGGCCTCCTTACGCAACGAGAAAGCCGGCACGTCCACGGAAGACACTTATTCCTTCACGGTAATCGGCAGCGACAACGCCGCCTATCTTGGAGAAAAGGCTATTCCAGCCACCGTGCTGGACAAGCAGGGCCGCTTCATCAGCGCCAAGAGCGTATTGGTGAACAAGGTTGTAATGTCAAAGAGCTCCCAAACCTTGGCAGAAGTTTGGTAGTCCATATGCAAATAGTAATTTAAAAATCCACCACAAAAATAATTAAAAAAGGGACCATAGAAAAGGCCGGGTAGAAGAAATGAGTCTTCGGGAGATATCCCGCAAGACAGGAACAGGCACCAGTGGTATTCCAAACAAGTGGATTATTGTAGACGCTTCATAAAATACGAGTTCATAGAGTTTAGATTAAACGCAAGAGACCGGCTCTTTTTTTTCTAGGGCCGGCCTCTTATTATTTTCCCGCTTATTTTTCCTGCAGAAACACTGAATCTAATAGTTCAGGCCAAAATGCCAAAGAGGAATAACATTCTCGAAACCGAACTCAATATCATCTTTTACAAGATATCCGTCTGCAATATTTTCAATCTGGCGGCGTCCTTTCTTTTTTCCTCCCACCTCAAAAGTGTAGCGGTCTATAACAAAGTCAGAATCCTTGGAGCTTACAACGTCGTTTCTGACTCTTGTCTGGCTGTAGAAGAAGGTCTCGCGCAGATTTCCTATGTTGGGGTGGCCATCGCTGAGAACAGTCATTAAAGAAGGGTTGTCTATATAGACTTTTTCCACTTTTCCTATGCCGCGAATTCCTCCTGTGGCATCTCTCAATTGCCCGATCAAGCCAGCGCGCTCCATATAGACAAGATAATCGGCGATGTTGTTTTTGCTGACTCCGACAACTGTGGCGAGAGAAGACAAATTAGGTTTGAAAGGAGCGCTTTCCGCGATAACCCCGATAAGCCTTTTGAGCTTTCTGGCGGTGGCGGCTTTCAGGTCTGCAAACTGGGAGATGTCTGATTCAATGGTCTGAGATATTACCTGCTGCATCTTTAAGGGGAAAGAGCCTTCAACGGCGAACGGGTAATAACCTTCCCGCAAATACAGCTCATAGTAAGGACGGGGATGTGGCAGATTGGGTATTTCCACCTTGTGGTTGAGAATCTCTTCCAGGGAAAAGACTCCGGCGTCAATGCCGTGAAACAGCTTAAGGTATTCACGGAAAGAAAGACCGTACATTGTATATACAACAGCCCTTCTGGAAAGGTCGGCTTCTCCGTGGAGAATGTCCAGAATGGAAGACCCTGTGAAAATTACAGTAAGGCCGATATATGTGTCATAGATGTTCTTAAGCTCTCTGGACCATCCCTGATATTTGTGTATTTCATCAATTATCAGGTGTGTATAGCCATCCAATGAAAGCTCGCGGGCAAGGTCTGCCAAAGTGTGTGATGTGAAATACATCTGATCTGCGGAGACATACAAAAACTTGCCTTTGTCGCGATTGGCAAGCAAATACTGTTTCACCAGGGTGGACTTGCCCACACCTCTGGCTCCGACGATTCCAATCATGCGGCTGTTCCAGTTGATGTCGTTATAGGCATATCTTCTGAACTCCGTCGGGGTTTGTCGGAGCATCGCTTCCATGAATTCTAAAAGAATATGATCTATCATAACTAGTGTTTTGTGATGCAAATATAGCAATTATCCCTCAATGAGGGACTGTTTTTAGAATAATTTCCCTCAATAAGGGATTTTTGAAGGTTCTTATGTCGTTGAAAGAGACAAAAAAGCCCGCAAGTGTCTGCGGGCTAGTTGTTTGCGGTGAGGGCGAGATTCGAACTCGCGGAACCGTAAACCGGTTCGGCAGTTTAGCAAACTGCTGGATTCAGCCACTCTCCCACCTCACCGGAGATTTCTCTGAATCAAATGGACTGCAAATATAACATTTTTTCAATAAACCGCTTCAACGGAAACTATTTTGTCTGAAATATCTTTCAGCTTTTGAGCCAGAGCCTCCGCGTCTTTCTGTGAAGAGAAAGGCCCGGCGATGAATTTGAATCCGTCTTCGGAGGAAATCTTGGCTATGTCTTTTCCTCCGGAAGAGAGAACTTCCATCACGGAAGATTCCAAGCTGGATGATGGGGAAAGAATGGTAACATTATATGCAGAAACCTTGCCCTTGCTTTGGGTAGGCCTGTTCTTTTGGGCGGCTTCTTTCTTTCTCGCGATAGCCAGCGGAACGGCCTTTCCGTTTTCAAAGGCTGTTATGGCGGCATTGGCAAATCCGGATTTTTTCACACGGGCAAGATGTTTGTTGGCATCAGCATAAGACAGGAAGGCGCCTGCTCCATAGACAAACCTGCCGTTTTCCATACGCTCAAAGACAGGGGATATTCCCTTGAAGGCAGTTTCTGTCAGGCGGTTTGACGAGGTCTTCAGTTTAATCTGGTATCTCAGGCCGTCCGGAAAATCTTCCCAGTCTGCGAGAAGTGTTTTCTTCAGATATTTGAAATCGGTGTCTATGTTGGCTTTTGCACGCTCTATCTTGAAATCAGAATCGTTTGAAACCTTAGCCCTGGTATCCAGCATGGTGTTGAAGTCTATCTCCTGGTCCTCATCGTCATCATCGGCGGCTTCTGCGGCAAGTTCTGAAGAAGTCTTGAACAATGTGTTTTCAGGAACGGAGACTCCTGATGCGAGGAAAACCTCTTCCATTTTCCTGATCTGGGCTTCGGCTTCTCTGAGCTGCTGCGCCAGGGAAAGGGTTGAGGCTTCGCTTGAGGAAATGGATTCGGCAAGGGATGCTATGGAATCTTTCAGGTAGGCTTGGTCCAGGGTGTCTGATGTCCGGGAAAGCTCTTCTTCAAGATTTGCATACAAAACACGGTTCTGCTCCTGCCTTTTTTCTATAACCCCCAGATTCTTTTTCAGATGGCGGTACTTGAGAACAGCCTTTGTGTAATTTTCTGTTATCTGCCTTGTCTGAGGATCCATTTCTGAAATCCCGGTCTTCCGGTCCACATCCTGCAGCGCCTTGTCAACTCCTGCGTTGCTTATGGAATCTCTCTGCCTTTGTGTAAGGTTCTGGCCATTTCTGAGCATAGAAAGTTCATAAGCCTCTTTTGCTGTGGCCGGATGTTTTACGGGATCGTTTTCAAATTCGACGACATAGCAAACAACCCTGGATTTCGAGTACAGACGGGAGGATGGATTGTCAAACATTCTCGTAGATGAAAAGGCGGCATATTTTCCGTCCGGTGTGATGTAGAAGAACAAATCGTCTCCTGTGGAAGAGTAAGGGAAACCCATGTTCTGGGCAAGCCCCCAGTCTTGCTTGTCTTCTTCCCAAAGACTCACGTACAAGTCATATCCGCCAGCTCCATAATGTCCGTTGGATGAAAAATAAAGGCGTTTGCCGTCCGGAGAAACAAACGGAAAGATATCATTCCCCGAGCTTGTCACGTTGTTGCCAAGTATTTCAGCAGGGCTCCAGGAGCCGTCTGCCTGTTTCTTTGAAACATAGATGTTCCAAACGCCTTTGCTGTCCCTGGCGCTGTAGTAGAGGACGTTCTTGTTGGCTGGTATGAACAGGGTGTCGCTGAAGTCACTTTGGTTTTCTGTTTTCACTGCAAAATGCCCGATGCTGCTTATTTCCGGATAATAGAGGAAGAAGTCTTTTTTGTCCAGAGTTTTTCGGGTCACTGTCTTGGGATTTGAAACATAGTGAAGCATCGCTTCTCCGTTCTGGCAGGAAATGGTCTTGATTTCCAGCCGCATTTTGTCGGCGGGAGAGGCGGTTTCCGCCATCTGCGAATAAATCTTTGCCGCGCGGGAAAACTCGTATGCCCTGTAAAGAGAATCCGCCCTTAACTCGTTTTGCCGGGCGCTTTCACTCATACCTTGGGCAAATCCTCTTGCGGCGGCAAGAAGGCTGGTGCATATTATTATCAGCGATATAATCTTCTTCATCTTTTGCATCTAAAGTTTATGAGATGGCCAAATGGCTGTAACAAAGGTATGAAATACTTTTTTTTTACGAAAAAATTGTACATTTGCATCCTATTATCAAAAATGAACTAAAAATGCAAAACAAAGGGCTCTTTAGAGTATTGGCAATCCTGATAGCACTTGCCTGCCTTTATCAGCTTTCATTCACATGGGCAACAAGGCATCAGGAAAAGAAAGCAGCCGAATATGCAACCAAGGCTGTTGAGGCAGAGCAGTTAAAGCCGGAGTTTGCCAAGGTTTCAGACCTTGACCAGGCATACTATTTGGACTCTGTCAATAAAGTAAAAAACAGATATTACCTGGATTCTGTAGCTGACCAGAAAGTATTTTTGGGCAACACCTACAAGCAGGTGAAAGAAAAGGAAATAAAGCTCGGCCTTGACCTTAAGGGCGGTATGAACGTGATGATGCAGGTGCAGGTAAAGGACCTTATCAAAGCCCTTTCCAACAACAACCAGTCTGAAGAGTTCGTCAAAGCTTTGAACCTTGCTACAGAGAGAGAAGTCACCAGCCGTCAGGATTTCATCACCCTCTTCGAGCAGGCTTGGGACGAGGTGGCTCCAGGAAAACCTCTTGCATCCGTGTTCTCAACCTACGAGATGAAGGACAAGATCAAGAGCGGAAGCAGCAATTCTGAGGTTATTTCAGTTATCAGGCAGGAAGCCGAGAGTGCTATCTCCAACTCGTTCAACGTGCTCCGCAGCCGTATCGACCGTTTCGGAGTTACAGCTCCAAACATCCAGAGGCTTGGTTCTTCAGGCAGAATCCTGGTTGAACTGCCTGGTGTAAAGGAGCCGGAGCGTGTCAGGAAACTCCTTCAGGGTACAGCATCTCTGGAGTTCTGGCCGACATACGAGTTTTCTGAAATCCGTGACGCCGTTTCCAAGGTTGACGCTTTGCTCAAGACTCTGAACGCATCTGATATCCAGACAGCAGACAGCACAGCAGCTCCGGCCGCCGATTCTACAAATTTGGCAGAAGCGGTAAAGGAGCAGATAGGTGCAACAGACTCCCTGTCAACAGACCAGATAGCCCTTCTCAAGGAGCATCCTCTTCTTGCCATCCTCAACCCTAACGGTTCTGGCAGAGGCGCTCTCATCGGATATGCCCACTACAAGGATACAGCAACTATCAACAAGTATCTGAGCATGCCTCAGGTAAAGGCGATTCTGCCTTCTGACCTGGTTCCTATGTGGGGTGTAAAACCTACAGACAACGCAGGAACTGTGTTTGAGCTCGTGGCTATAAAATCTACAAGAGACGGCAAGGCCCCTCTGGACGGAAGCTGCATCAACGATGCCAGCATTTCCTACAGGGAGCAGGGCGGCATGCCAACCGTAAGCATGGCCATGAATCCTGACGGAGCAAAGACCTGGGCAAGGCTGACAACAGATAACGTAGGCCGCAGCGTGGCTGTTGTGCTTGACGGTATGGTTTATTCCTATCCTAATGTCAACGAGCCTATTACCGGTGGTAGAAGTGAAATCTCAGGACATTTTACGATTGAAGAGGCCACTGACCTTGCAAACGTGCTGAAATCCGGTAAACTTCCGGCTCCGGCTACCATTCTCCAGGAGCAGGTTGTAGGTCCTTCCCTCGGACAGGAATCCATCAACGCCGGTATGATATCATTCCTGATAGCGTTCGTACTGGTCCTCCTGTACATGCTGTTCTTCTACAGGGGTGCAGGCGTGGCAGCCAACATCGCCCTTATCTGCAACGTGGTATTCCTCTTCGGAGCCCTGATTTCCATAGGAGCGGTGCTTACCCTTCCTGGTATTGCAGGTATCGTCCTTACACTCGGTATGGCGGTTGACTCCAACGTTATCATCTATGAAAGAATAAAGGAGGAACTCCGCAGCGGAAAGCAGCTCAGGCTTGCCATCAAAGACGGTTACAGCAACGCTTATTCTGCTATCCTCGACGGTAACATCACAACAATCATCGTGGGTGTTGTTCTGGTGATCTTCGGAACAGGTCCTATCCAGGGATTTGCCACTACGCTGATCCTCGGTATCATCACCTCCCTGATTACCTCAATCTTCATCACCAGACTGTACTTCGAAGGCCGTCTTGCCCGTGGCAAGAACATTACCTTTGAAGGCAAGGCTACACGTAATTTCCTCACCAACACAAAGATAGACTTTATCGGAATGAGGAAGACCACATACGCCATCGCAGCTGTTGTAGTTCTTACCTGCCTGGCTTTCATATTCTTCAAGGGATTCTCCAAAGGTATCGACTTCAGCGGAGGCCGCACCTATGTTCTCAGGTTTGACAAGATTGTCAGCCCAGAGGATGTCAGAAAGGCAGCCGTCGCAGAATTCGGCGGAGAAAGCGTGGAGGTCAAGCAGTTCGGTTCCGGCAGCCAGATGAAGGTTACCACCAAGTACAAGATCAATGACAACTCACAGGAGGTTGACCAGGAGGTTGAGGGCAAGCTTTACAACGCTCTCAAGGGATTCTTCCAGACACCTCTTACACAGGAACAGTTCACCACCACCGTGGATAACCCTAACGGTATTGTAAGTTCTGACAAGGTAGGTCCTACAATCGCAAACGACATGAAGAGAAAGGGTGTCTATGCTGTTGTAATAGCGCTCTTTGCTATCTTCCTCTACATTGCGGCAAGATTCTCCAACTGGTCTTGGGGCGCCGGCGGTGTAGCTGCACTGGCTCACGACTCCATCATCGTGATCGGATTCTACTCTATCTTTACAGGAGTGCTTCCGTTCACCCTTGACATAGACCAGACATTCATCGCTGCGGTGCTGACAATCATCGGTTACTCAATCAACGATACCGTGGTAATCTTTGACCGTATCCGTGAGTACAAGAGGATCTATCCGAAGAGAACCCTCAAGGACAACATCAACGGTGCCGTCAACAGCACTCTTGCAAGAACATTCAACACTTCCGCAACAACATTGGTTGTATTGCTTGCAATTGCAATCTTCGGTGGAGACACTATCAGGGGATTTGCCGTATCTCTGGCAATCGGTGTGGTAGTAGGTACATTCTCTTCTGTATTTATCGCTACTCCTATAATGTATGACATCAACAAGAAAAAAGTTGAAGCTCCGGTAAAGAAGTAGAGACAAAACGCAGTCAGACAAAAGCGGGGGAGGCATTTTGCCGCCCCCGTTTTTTTGTAGTGCAAACTGATTGTTTTATGACGGATGATTTGTTAAATTTGTAGTTCAACACAAAAGATTCAGGACAAAAGATGGTAAGAAGAAACAAAGGAGGAAACAAGTCCTCATCGAGAAGAAAATCAGAAGTATATGGCTTGAAGAAGAGCCGCAGACGCTCTGGAATGACAATGGGAAGAGATGCCGAGAGAAGGGCTTCCGGGCGGTATGTAGAAAAAAGATCATCAGAGGTTGTTGAGGGGCTGCTTGAGGTGGCTTCAGGCGGTTACGGATTTGTCCGTCTGGCCCCAAAGGAGGGAGAAAAGCCTGGCGTAAAGAAAGACCAGAGGGAAGATGTGTTCATCCCGATAGGCAAGATGAGAGGGGCGCTCAACAATGATACGGTCCTTGTCGCGATAACAAAAAAGAATGTTGAAAAAGGCAATGAGGGAGAGATCATAAAAGTGGTAAGCCGCTCCACCAGGCCTTATGTCGGGCTTATGCAGATAACAGGAAAACACGCGTGGGTGATAATAGAGAACAGAAGTATGCCATACGATGTGGAGGTCCCTATAGATTCCGTCAAGAAAGAGTGGCAGGGCATGAAGGTGGCGGTTCTGGTAAAGGATTTTCCGAGAGGGTTCCAGACACCCGTAGGTGAGATTGTGGATGTTCTGGGAAAGCCGGGGGAGAACGACACGGAGATGCACGCCATACTTTCAGAATACGGATTGCCTTACAAGTTCCCGGCAGAGGTTGAGGCGGAGGCCAACAAGCTACCTAAGAAGATAACTTCCAAGGACCTTGAAGGCAGGAAGGATTTGCGCAAGGAATGTATTTTCACCATAGATCCTGCAGACGCCAAGGATTTTGACGACGCCGTCTCCTACAAGGTTCTGGACAACGGGCATCTGGAAATAGGAGTCCACATTGCTGATGTTTCATACTATGTAAGACCCAACTCCCTGCTGGACAAGGAGGCTTATGCCAGGGCAACTTCTGTCTATCTTGTGGACCGCACCATCCCTATGCTGCCGGAAGCGCTTTCCAACAACCTTTGCTCTCTCAGACCGGGGGAGGATAAGCTTTGTTACTCAGCGATATTCGAGATGGATTCATCCGGCAAGATTTACAGCCAGTGGTTCGGTCGGACAGTCATCTGCTCTGCCTTCCGCTTTGCATACGAGGAAGCTCAGCAGATAATAGACAACAACGGAGACATGACTTCATATAAACCGGTTATGCCGGAAGGAAAAATACCTTCACAGGAAGTCATAACATCCGTGCTTGAACTTCACAAACTCGCAACCATTCTCCGCAAGAAGAGATTCCAGAACGGTTCCATCAGCTTCGAACGGCCGGAGATGAAGGTTATGGTGGACGAAAAGGGAAAACCGGTGGATGTCGTTCAGAAGATAACCAAGAGCGCCAACTGGCTCATCGAGGAATATATGCTTCTGGCCAACCAGGCTGTTGCCACATACGTTTCCACTTCTATCCGCAAGCAGGCTCCTACATTCGTCTTCCGTGTCCACGACGAACCTAACATGGAGAAAGTGGCTGAATTGAAGACATTTGTAAAATACTTCGGTTACAAGATTGAGGCTGACACTCCGAAGCAGCTGGCCAAGAGCCTCAACAAACTCGTTGAACAGATTCACGGAAAACCTGAGTGCGACACCATAGAACTCCTGGCTCTCAGATGCATGGCCCGCGCCCAGTACTCAACGGACAACATCGGCCACTATGGTCTGGGATTCCGCTACTACACCCACTTCACATCTCCTATCAGGCGGTATCCTGACATGATGGTGCACCGCCTGCTGACACGCTACCTGAACGGTGACAAGAGCGCGGACAAGCAGACATTTGAAGAATACTGCATGCATTCTTCGCAGAGAGAACAGATTGCTACGGAAGCCGAAAGAGCCAGCATCAAGTACAAGATGGCTGAATATATGAAGGAAAGGGTAGGGCAGGTCTATGACGGAACCGTCACCGGCGTAACCGAGTGGGGAATCTATGTCCAGGTGGAACCTACACGCATAGAGGGAATGGTGGCTCTCAGGGAACTTACTGACGATTTCTACCAGTATGACGAGAAGACCTTCAGCGTGTTCGGGAAATCTTCCGGCAGGACCTTCACCCTTGGAGACAAGGTCAAGGTCAAGGTTGAGCGAGCATCTCTGGAACAGAAGACGATAGACTTCTCCCTGGTGCTGCCGGAAGAAAAACCTGCAAAAGATTCTTCAAAGGCCAAATCAAAAAAAACACTCTCTGCAAAGAAATCAGAGGCAAAGAAAAAGCCGCTTCAGAAGAAAAATTGCCGATCAAAGAAATAGTTTTGCAGCACAATAAACTGCACGGAAACAAAAACAGACAGAAATGGGAAAGAAAGTATTACTTATGATCCTCGACGGATGGGGATTGGGAAACCACACGAAATCAGACGCAATATATACTCAGGGCCAGCCGAACATAGACGCTCTCAGGGCAAAATATCCGCACTCGCAGCTAATGGCTTGCGGAGAGGATGTCGGCCTTCCTGCCGGGCAGATGGGAAACTCTGAAGTAGGACACCTCAACATCGGGGCTGGCAGGGTCGTGTATCAGGACCTTGTGAAGATAAACAAGGTTTGCGCAGAGCACAAGATGTTGGAGAACAAAGAAATAGCCTCAGCGATGGCTTATGCCAAAACCGGTAGTCCTGACGGAGGTTTCAATGCTGAGGGCCAGGCTCATGATTTGCACCTTCTTGGTTTGGTATCAAGAGGCGGGGTGCACAGCTCCCTGGAACATCTCTTCTCATTCTTGGACACAGCCAAGGAGTGCGGCCTGGAAAGGGTTTTCGTCCACTGTTTCATGGACGGAAGAGACACCGACCCACACAGCGGAAAGGGATTTGTCGCTGAGCTGGAAGAGCACATGGCAAAGAGCACGGGAAAGATCGCTTCCGTTTGCGGACGCTTCTATGCCATGGACCGAGACAAGCGCTGGAACAGGATAAAAGAAGCATACGACCTGCTTACTGAAGGCAAAGGTGCACAGTTCAGCAGTGCCCAGGACGGCATCCAGGCTTCTTACGATGCAGATGTGACAGACGAATTCATCAAACCGATCTGCATAGTGGAGAACGGAAGTCCTGTTGCCACAATCAAAGAAGGAGACGCCGTCATTTTCTTCAACTTCCGCAACGACCGCGCCCGTGAGATGACAAGTGTCCTGACCCAGAAAGATATGCCGGAAGAAGGTATGCACACCATTCCTCTGTACTACTGCTGCCTCACACCATACGATGACGAGTTCAAGGGCCTTCATATCCTGTTCGGAAAGGAACACGTGCAGAAGACGCTGGGAGAGGTGGTGTCAGCAGCCGGCAAGAGGCAGTTGAGAATCGCCGAGACGGAAAAATACGCCCATGTCACCTTCTTCTTCAACGGCGGAAGGGAAGAGCCTTTTGAGAACGAAGACAGGATACTGGTTGCTTCGCCGAAGGTTGCCACATACGATTTGCAGCCGGAAATGAGCGCCCCGGAAGTTGCAGAAAAACTCATTGAGGCAATCCGCACGGGAAGGGAAGATATGATCATCCTTAACTTCGCAAATGGAGATATGGTAGGCCATACAGGAGTCTATCCGGCTATCTGCAAGGCAGTTGAGTGCATAGACCTCCTTACAGGAAGGGTTGTGGAAGAGGCCCGCAAAATGGGTTATTCGGTACTCATTACCGCAGACCACGGCAATGCAGACTACGCCATAAACGAAGACGGCACTCCAAACACTCAGCACTCACTGAATCCGGTTCAGTTTGTGGTTGTTGATGATGACGTGAAGACCGTTGAAAACGGAAGGCTATGTGACATAGCCCCGACCATCCTCCGCCTGATGGATATACCTCAGCCGGAGGAAATGACAGGAAAAGTACTAATAGGCTGAGAAAGAACATACAATGAATACCCCTTTTGTACACCTGCATCTTCACAGCCATTATTCCATTCTGGACGGAATGGGAATATTGGCAAAGGGTCTGTTAATCATATTTATATTATTTTTCCATGGTTGCACAAAGGATGATAAAGTTGATACAACATTATTGTCAGAGAAAATAAAAGTAGTGGATAAACATTCTGGAAGTAACGGTATTTATACACTTCCAATCAATCTGTCAAGATACAACCGACATAATGTTTCCACCAAGTCAAATCCGGCAGACACGTCATATTATTTTTGTTTAGACTCCTTGATAGATCAAAATAATCCCCGTCAAGTTTATTTTGAAAAAAGCGGCTGGAATTATTGCCAAATACCGTTTAGATATAACGAAAAGGGTGTTTTGGCAGCAGTTGGTGCTAAACCGGAGAACATTAAGGATTCACTAGTAAGCATTAAATCTTTTTTCTTACAAGTAAATAACATCGTCTCAGGGGAAGGTTCTGAATATATAGTTACGTTGCTTCCAACAAAACATTATTCAACCATCAATCCAAGTTACGATTTTATGGATAAACCATCTTTCAGTGGTGTAATTTTATATTCAGATTTATCTGGACACCTTCTCCGAACCGAATATCTGCATAATGGTGAGATAAGACAATGTTCTTTATTTTCACATTCAGAGGTGGAAACCAAACTTCCAAAAACAAAATCGACCATCTATGTGTGTTCAAGATGTGGGTGTCAAACCCTAGAAACAGATGGAATATGTATTGCTTGTAAAGAACTTGAACTTAACTCTATAGTTATTTTAGCAGACGGAACAAATTGGGATAATTACATAAGTATGTGTTTATATAATCTGGCTCAAGAGTTGGGTTATATAGCACCTGATTTGGGTGGTGGCGGTGGTGGCTCCTCTTCTGGCGGTGGTGGAAATATAGAAGATACAGACACAAAAGTTTCTGTAGTTTGTAGAGGTACCGGCTGTTTTAATGCGTTGTTGACGATTGGATTTTATACTAAAGGTAGTTTTTTTTCATATTCAGCCCCGTTGCGTGGTTCCGTGAATTCCTGCTGGTTTAAAGAATGGACATATGACAATATAACATCAAATCATATATCTGTGACCCAGCAGATAATTCGTATTAATTCCGTTCAAGAAAACCAGACACTTAATGCCACTTATTCTACAAATAGTATCTGCGATACGATAGCTGTATTAATGCAGGATGGAAAATTAAAAACAGTGATAGATACGCTTGTTCATATGATATCTGTACAAAACAAATTCTTTAGCAATTCTACCAAAGAATTGTATGCAGTTCTATACAATGATTTTAGAGGATATCAAACAGGCATTGGAACAAAATATAACACAAGAGTACCTTTGGCTAGTTCTCCTCAGACGGGTGTCGTTGCACACCAATTGGTACATCATTCTCACTATCACACTAGTAGAAACGTGGGGCCAAGTATAAAAGACTTAGCGTCGTTATGTATGTTTTTTTTATATGACTGCGCAAATGTAAATACATCTACATTTAGTATTCTTACGAATAATGATATTATTGTTATTAGAATGAAAAATATTCAAACCTTTCTTTCGTTCATAAATAAATACCTCATTGATAGCAATATAAACGATTGGCATCAAAAGCAAACGGACGTGTTGATAGGCAGATTTTCCAATAAATTTGGAAATCTTTACAAAAACAGCTCTCAACAACATGAGATTATTTGTGTTGCTAAAGAATTATTAACATCAATGGGTTTGGAACTTTTTTGGGGAACACATAATAACGACCAAACCACAGGCATCATTGATATACAATGGAATAACACGGATTTTCTAGATATAACTCCTATACCATTAGGGTGCATCAGTAATTAACTTTTTTAAGAGGAATGAAAAGAATAATAATTGTTCTGCTTTTGGCTATATGTTTCCCCGAAGCATATTCTCAATCATTTGAGGATTTGTCCTTAGAGCGACAAAACAGTTTCTTTGAGGGTTACTGGAAATATTCATCCAACAACAACGATACTATTTTCATATTGAAAATAAAACATTTCTCCAGTCAAGACGGAAATGTATATATAGGATCCTATCTTTTTAAAGATTCTGACACTATCAGTGGAAACATCACAGATATTTCAGATTTTTTAGCGTTTACATCTTTTGAAGATTTTAAAAGAATAGATTCCATAAAATTTTATCAAAACAAATTGAAGTCATGGTACTCGATGTTTTTTACCGAGGATAACAGGGGCAGTATTAGTGGTTCTTTTTACGATTATTTAAAGTGTCATCGCAATGGAGATGTTAAGTTGGAGGTTTTATCTGCACAAGAAGGTCAAGAGACTATTAGTTGGTTTCTGGAAGTTGGTCCTGGCACTTACTACTATCCAGCGGGCAGAGAAAATGATTTTTTTACGTTTTCAGTTCCAACAGAAGTCATTTTTACCAAAATGTATGACTTAACGGAATTTGAAGACTATGGGATAACACTTCCTCCTTTCCCGAGGCAATTTGAGATACACAATCCAGACTAGACCAAGAAAGATACGAGACTAAAAAGAATAATGTTTGAACAATGAGCACCCCTTTTGTACACCTGCATCTTCACAGCCACTATTCCATCCTGGACGGAATGGGAAAGATAGACGATTACATAGCCAGGGCGATGGAACTGGATATGCCGGCAATGGCCCTGACGGACCACGGAGCCATGTTCGGCATCAAGGACTTTCTGGATTCGATAAAGAAAGCAGAAAAGAAAACAGGAAAGAAACTCAAGCCGATAGTTGGTTGTGAAGTTTATGTGGCCCCGGAGAGCCGTCTGATAAAGAAAGCATACCCGGACAAAAGGAGCGCATACCACCTGATACTTCTGGCCAAGAACCTTGTCGGTTACCATAATCTCATGAAGATAGCCTCCATTGGTTACACGGAGGGATTCTACAACCGTCCGAGGGTGGACCACGAAATTATCCAGAAGTACCATGAGGGGCTGATTTGCTGCAGTGCCTGCCTTGCGGGAGAGGTGCCGCAGGCAATCCTTAAGGGCAACATCGAGGAAGCGCGCCAGACCGCAATGTGGTACAAGGGCATCTTCGGCGATGACTATTACTTTGAAATCCAGAATCATAACTGCCAGGTTCCCGGCCAGAGCAACATTGTGTTTGAGGAGCAGCAGAGGGTCAATCCGGTGCTGTACTCTTTCTCCCGGGAGCTTGGGATAAAGTGCGTTGCAACCAACGACTGCCACTTCGTCAAGAAGGAGGACGGTCCGGCCCACGATCTTTTCATCTGTATCAACACCGCCAGCAAGCTCACAGACCAGGGAAGGCTCCATTATACCCAGCAGGAGTATATGAAGAGCGGGGAGGAGATGGCGGAACTCAACTACGGGCATCCGGAGGTCATAACCAACACGCTGGAAGTTGCGGACAAGGTGGAAAGATACGAGGTGGATATTCCGCACATCCTGCCGCATTTCGACATTCCTTCCGAGTTTGCGGATTCCAACGAGTACCTTAAGCATCTGGTGTATGAGGGAGCAAAGAAGCGCTATGGAGACAACATACTTCCGTCCGTGCAGGAGAGGATAGACTTTGAGCTGGATACCATCCGCAAGATGGGGTTCCCGGACTACTTCCTTATTGTCCACGACTTCATAACACACGCCCGTTCCCAGGGAATCTGGGTGGGCCCGGGAAGAGGTTCGGCCGCCGGCAGCGTTGTGGCCTACTGCCTGACCATCACCAATATGGATCCTATCAAGTACGACCTTCTGTTCGAGAGGTTCCTGAATCCGGACAGAATATCCATGCCTGATATAGACATAGACTTTGAGGAGGAAAGGAGGGGAGAGGTATATGAGTATGTGGAGCAGAAATACGGCAAGGATCATGTGTCTCATGTAGTGACGTTCGGTACAATGGCAACCAAGCAGGCCATCAAAGACGTTGCCAGGATAGAGGACCTTCCGCTCCCGGTTTCCAACCGTCTGGCCGGAATGGTTCCTACCAGGCCTTTCCAGGTGGATGAAAAAACCAAGGACAAGAATGGTAAGGAAGTGGTTGAAACCAAAGACTACAAGCCGAACTTTACCAACTGCCTGAGGTTTGTGGAGGATTTCAGGAAAGAATACGAATCTTCCGAAGACCCGAAGATAAGGGAAACCTTGCATTTCGCCCAGGAGCTTGAGGGTACGATCCGCCAGACCGGAGTTCACGCCTGTGCCGTGATCATAGGTCCGCATAACCTGATGGAGCATATCCCGGTTTCCATTGCAAAAGGGGTAGAGGGATGGATTTCCCAGTATGAAGGAACAAGGATAGAAGACGTAGGAATGCTCAAGATGGACTTCCTCGGGTTGAGGACGCTTTCCATACTGAAGGAGACTCTGGCAAACATAAAGAAACACAGAGGTATAGACATAGACATAGATTCCGTTCCGCTGGATGACAAGGCTACTTTCAAGCTCTTCGGCAAGGGAGATACGGTGGCCACGTTCCAGTTTGAAAGCCCCGGAATGCAGAAATATCTTAGAGAACTTCATCCTTCAAGGTTTGAAGACCTGATAGCGATGAACGCTCTCTACCGTCCGGGTCCTATGCAGTACATACCGAGTTTCATCAAAAGAAAGACAGGCAAGGAACCTATCACTTACGAGCTTCCCGAGATGGAGGAAATCCTCTCGGACACATACGGTGTAACCGTCTATCAGGAGCAGGTGATGCTTCTATCCCAGAAGCTTGCAAAATTTACCAAAGGCCAGGCGGATACTCTCCGCAAGGCTATGGGAAAGAAGAACATAGAGAAGATGATGGAACTTGAGGACAAGTTCCTCAAGAATGGTGTGGAGCAAGGCTTTTCCAGGAATATTCTCGAGAAGATCTGGAATGACTGGAAGGAATTTGCAAAATACGCGTTCAACAAGTCCCACTCAACCTGCTATGCCTGGGTGGGTTACCTGACAGGATACTTCAAGGCTCATTATCCGGCGGAGTTCATGGCCGCCAACCTTACCAAGAACTCTACGGACACCAAGGAGATAACAGTCCTCATGGACGAGTGCAAGAGGATGGGGCTGAGTGTGTTAGGCCCGGATGTGAACGAAGGCGGAGTGAATGCCACCGTAACGGCGGACGGGTCTATAAGATTTGGATTGGCAGCTATCAAAGGTCTTGGCACCCAGGTGGCGGAGGACATCGTTTCACACGCTCCTTACAAAGATGTGTTTGACTTTGTGGAGAGGGCCAGCCGCCAGAACATGAACCGCAAGACCCTTGAAAGCCTGATCTATGCAGGGGCCTTTGACTCTTCCTTCAGCGATATACGCAGGGACCAGTATTTCCTGCCGGGAGCCAAGGGGGAGATATTCATCGATTCCCTGATCCGCTATTCTCAGGACTTCGGCTCAATAGACAACAGCGTGGCATCCTTGTTCGGAGACCAGGACGAGGGATTCCAGCTGAAGAAGCCTGATGTTCCGGCAAGGAACGGGGAAATCAACCTCATAGAGTTTCTGAAGAAAGAAAGAGAACTTGTGGGTATGTACATTTCCTCCCATCCTCTTGATGTCTATAGGTTTGAGCTGGAAAATTTCTGCACCGCCACTCCGGGTGAGATAGCTGCCATGCTGCAGGGCGGAGCGGAAGCCAACATAGACGAAAACCAGGAGTTGTTCACGGGTGGTCTTGTCACCTCAGTGGAAGAGAGGCTGTCAAAGACCGGGAGACCTTATGCAAGGTTCTCTCTAGAGGGCTTCTCCTCCAGCCTGCCGGTCACGCTTTTCGGCCGCACCTATGAACAGAGCATGGGATACATAAAAGACGGGAACGCCATATTCCTCAAACTGAAGATATTGCGCCGCAAGCAGGACAACTCCCTGGATCTCAAGATAGAGAAGATACTTTTCTTGGCCAACGTCAAGGAGACCGGGCTTGCGTCCCTTCAGCTGATAGTCCCCGCACGTTTGGTCACAAAAGAATTCCGCGTGGACCTTATGAAGCTGATAAAAGAATATCACTCTTCAAAGAGAAGTGACGGCGTGGGCAAGACCCCTCTGAAGATGAAAATCGTTGAAGAAGAAAAGGGCTTCTCTCTTGATTATGACACGAAATTCCTGGTAAGCGTGGAGAACTCCTTCCTGACCCAGCTCAAGAAAATGGGGGTGGATTACAAGGGAGAAGTCAATGCTTCCATGTTCTAGCTATTTCCAGCCTTGGGCTTGAATCTGAAGAGGGTTGCCGTCCGGAGAAACCAGATAGCAGCCTTCTTTCGTGGTGTGTCCTATGATTTCGAGGAAAGGATATTCCTTGCGGACCTTGTCGTGGAAATCCAGAGGGAAGACATACATCAGGCGGTAGTCGTCTCCGCCGTTGACAATGGCCGTGGTGATGTCTATGCCGATTTCCTCGGATATCATCCTGGCCTCCGGAGCTACCGGAATCTTGTCCAGGAAGATGTTGGCGCCGCAGCCGTTGTCCTTAGCCATCTGGAGGACGGAATCGCCGAGTCCCCTTGTTATGAAACAGCCGGTTGAAGGGTAGATGCCGGTTTCTTCAAAAGAATCCAGGATGGATGGATCAATCTCCGGCGTAAGGTACTGGGAAAGAGGGTATTTGTATTTATCCAGCTGAGGCTGGCTGCCGGTGAATGCGGCTTTTTCTCTCTCCAGCACGTAAAATCCCATGCAGGCGCTTCCCAAGTTTCCGTTAATACATATAAGGGAGTTTGGAGAAAGAGGCGGTATTTTTTCAGAGACGGAAACATCCATTCTTCCGGTAGCCGTGCAGCTGATCATCAGTCCGCTCATGGAAGGGACCAGATCCATAGTGAGGTTCTCCACTGAATGTGTCTTTGCGGCAGCCCTTATACCGGTCCAGAGCCAGTCTATGTGTTCAAAACTGAATTTTGAAGACACGCCTATCGTAAAATCCAGGGAATAAGGTTTGGCACACTTGGCGTAGATATATCCCATGGCGTTGAGAGCCGCCTTGTAGCCCAGGTACTTTATCGGAGTGTAGGTAAGGTCAAAATCCACTCCCTCCAGCATCATCTTGTTGGTGGTTATGTAGTTGCATCCGTCTTTGCTGTCAGGAAGCAGGGTGGTCTTGGCGTTTTTGAACCCGCTGCCCTCGAACAGGCGGTCAAGAGCCTTCACTCTTCCAAGCTCTTTTATTTCGGTTCTCGGTGTCTCTTTCCTTTTTGGCATATATCAGAATTTTATCGCGATAAAGATAGTGCAAATTTATTTATTATATTTGCCCGATATGAGCAATCAGAGGGAAATTCTGGAAGCAGTTGCTTCCTCCGAATATAAAGAGGGTTTTGTCACCGATGTGGAGCAGGAGTTTGCCCCCAAGGGGCTTACTGAAGACATCATCCGCCATATCTCCCTTAAGAAGGGTGAGCCGGAGTGGATGCTGGAGTTCCGTCTCAAGGCCTTCCGCAAGTGGCAGACCATGGAAACTCCTTCCTGGGGGCACATCAACCTTCCAAAGATCAATTACCAGGATATAATCTACTTTGCAGCTCCAAAGAAAAAGAAGGCAGATTCCCTGGATCCGGAACTTGAGGAGACTTTCGAGAAGCTGGGCATTCCGCTCAAAGAGAGGAACATGCTGGGCGGAGTTGCGGTGGACGCCGTGTTTGATTCCGTATCCGTAAAGACCACATTCAGGGAGAAGCTGGCGGAAAAAGGCATCATCTTCTGCTCTTTCTCCGAGGCGGTCAGGGATTATCCGGATCTGGTCAAGAAATATCTGGCAAGCGTGGTTCCTGTGGGGGACAATTATTTCTCCGCCCTCAACTCCGCGGTATTCTCAGACGGCTCCTTCTGCTACATACCCAAGAACACCAGGTGCCCGATGGAACTTTCCAGCTACTTCCGCATAAACGCCTCCGGTACAGGCCAGTTTGAGAGGACTCTCATTGTAGCTGACGAAGGCTCTTATGTAAGCTATCTGGAAGGATGCACGGCTCCCCAGAGAGACGAGAGCCAGCTTCATGCGGCCGTGGTGGAGATAGTTGTAAAGCAGGACGCGGAAGTCAAGTATTCCACTGTCCAGAACTGGTATCCCGGAAACAAGCAGGGAGAAGGCGGCATCTACAACCTCGTAACCAAAAGAGGTATTTGCGAAGGCTCCAACTCCAAGCTGTTCTGGGCGCAGGTGGAAACCGGTTCAGCCATAACCTGGAAATACCCGAGCACCATACTCAAAGGAGACAATTCGGTCAGCGAGTTTTACAGCGTTGCCGTGACAAACAATTACCAGCAGGCAGATACCGGAACCAAGATGATCCATATCGGGAAGAACACCAGAAGCCGCATCGTGAGCAAGGGCATTTCAGCCGGATGCAGCGAGAACAGCTACAGAGGTATGGTAAAAGTCCTTCCCGGAGCTGTAGGTGCGAGGAACCATTCCCAGTGCGACAGCCTCCTGCTCGGTTCACGCTGCGGAGCCCACACCTTCCCTCATATAGAGAGCGCCAATCCTTCAGCTATAATAGAACACGAGGCCACAACTTCCAAAATCGGCGAAGACCAGCTGTTCTATTGCCAGCAACGGGGTATTACCCAGGAAGATGCGGTTGGCCTTATAGTAAACGGCTATGCCCGTGACGTGTTGAACAAACTTCCTATGGAATTTGCCGTAGAGGCCCAGAAACTGCTTCAGGTTTCTTTGGAGGGAAGCATAGGATAAAAATTGACAAGTTATGATTGAAGAATACATCCAGACATTTGCTAACTGGTTCAGCATGGACAATGTGCTGTTCGAGTTCTTGGGGCAGAAGGTCAGCCTCTTGGAGTGTCTTTCAACTTTTACCGGACTTTTATGTGTTTTCCTGGCTGTCAGGGCAAAGGTTGCCAACTTTTGGATAGGCTACATCTATAATGTTTTCTTGTTTGTGATGTTTTATCAGCTGAGGCTCTACTCAAGCATGATACTTCAGCCTATATCACTTGGAATCAACTTTTTCGGCCATTACCGCTGGACCCACCCAAAAGAAAATGAGAAAGACGGCAAATCCCGTCTGAAGGTAACGGTATTCAACAACGGAGAGAGGGCTGTCGTCCTGGCCGTTATCCTGATATTCACTTTCGTGTGGGGCTACATGCTTTCAAGGATAGACTTCTGGTTCCCTTCCGTGTTCACGCAGAAAGCCTCCCAGCCGTACTTTGACGCCTTTATCCTGGGAGTCATACTTATGGCCCAATACCTTTCTGCACAGAAAAAACTGGACTGCTGGGCATGTTGGCTGGTTGCCAACTTCAGCAATATAATTCTCCTGAACCGAAACGGATTGGGCATAATGCCATTAGTATATGCCGCCTATATCCTGCTTGCCATAGGAGGATTTCTTGCTTGGCTTAAAATGTACAAGAAACAGCATTATCTCGATTTGAGAAAGAAAATCGAGGAAAAATGGGCTGCTGAAAAACGATGATATGATGGACAATTTGCTTGAAATAAAAAATCTCCACGCCCGTATCGGTGACAAGGAAATACTGAAAGGCATAGACCTGGTCATCAAGCCGGGCGAGGTGCACGCCATAATGGGCCGTAACGGAAGCGGCAAAAGCACCCTTTCCGCCGTTTTGGCCGGAAATTCAAACTATGAGGTGACAGAAGGCAGCGTAAGATATATGGGAGAAGATCTTCTCAAGATGAGTCCAGAGGAGAGAAGTTGGGCTGGCGTTTTTCTGGGATTCCAGTATCCGGTTGAGATTCCGGGAGTTACAAATGTCAACTTCATGCGTACGGCAATCAACGAGCACCGCAAGCACAAGAACCTTCCTCCTCTTTCCGCTGCGGAATACCTGAAACTGATGAGGGAGAAGATGGCCTATGTTGAGATGGACCCGTCTTTCTCTTCAAGAGGTGTGAACGTGGGATTCTCAGGGGGAGAAAAAAAGCGCAACGAGATATTCCAGATGGCTATGCTTTCCCCTTCTCTTGCAATTCTCGACGAGACGGACAGCGGACTTGACGTTGACGCTTTGAGGATAGTGGCCAACGGTGTGAACCGGCTTAAGACAAAGGACAATGCATTTGTGGTGATTACACATTACCAGAGACTTCTGGACTATATAGTTCCGGATGTGGTGCACGTCCTCTACAAAGGCCGTATAGTGAAGACCGCAGGAAAGGAACTGGCTGCAGAGGTTGAGGCTCACGGCTACGAAGAATTTGAATAGCGGCGATGGAAGGAATCAAGTACATACCTAAAAGCCAGCTTTTTGACTGCAGCGTGGAGCTTTCGTCCTCCCGCAAGTTTTTTGTCTGGGACGGTGTACCTGAGCACCCTCTCTTATCAGAGGAGACGGGGGTGCTGGACGTGGCCGCCAGCTTTGACGTTTCTTCAAGGATGGAAAGGCTTTCCTATTCTCCGTCTTTGGAAAACATCCCGCCAAAAGCCGTGGTCATTCGTCCGGAGGAAAAGGAGCTTACCCAGGTTATCTTTGTCAGAAGCACTTCCGCCCCGCTGAAAAGCAGGGTAAGGATAGAGTGCTCCAAAGCAGGCAATTATGAAGTTCTGCTTTGTTCCCATACAGCCGGTGGAGACAGATTCTACACAGAAGAGGTTGTGGAGGTGAACTTGTGCAAAGGAGCTAGACTGGATCTGGTTATAATGCAGAACGAGAACTCGCTTTCCCGCCACAGCTCAGACTTCAGGCTGAAGATAGAGGAAGGAGCCCTGCTGAAGATGAACACGATAACCCTGCACGCCGGCAACATATCCAACAACCTCCACGCGCTCTTGTGCGGGAAAAAGTCTGAGTGTCGGCTGAACGGTTTGTATCTTGCCGATGGCGAGCAGGTCATAGATACTGATGTAACTCTTGTCCATCAGGCTGAAGAGTGTGTAAGCCGGCAGCTTTTCAAGGGAATCCTGTCCGGCAATTCAAGGTCCAGGTTCACAGGAGAGGTGGTTGTGTGCCCATCGGCCCAGAAGACAGAAGCCTATCAGGCAAACAACAACCTGTTGACCTCAGAGTCCGCCAGGGCGTCTTCTGACCCCCATCTGGTAATTTATGCAGACGATGTGAAATGTTCCCACGGATCCACAGCCGGAACCATCGGTGACGAAGAGCTTTTCTATATGAGATCCAGGGGAATAAGTGAGTCTGAGGCGAGGATTCTGCAGCAGCAGGCTTTTGCCGGCGCCGTCCTTGAGACCATTTCAAGAACTGAACTCAGAGACAGGCTTTCCCGTCTTGTGGAACGCAGGCTGAGGGGTGAAGATACCGTATGCGCCGGATGCGACAAGAGGTGCTGTTAGGAATAAATCAGAAATCAAATCATAATCATGAATGTAGGTATAGTAGGAACAGGATATGTAGGGCTGGTTACCGGAGCCTGTTTTGCGGAAATGGGTATGAATGTAACCTGCATAGACATAGACGCAAAAAAAATAGACAGGCTCAAAAACGGGGAGATTCCTATCTATGAACCTGGCTTGAAGGAACTTGTAGGGAAAAACTCCAAGAAAGGACGTCTTCATTTTGCAACCGACCTGGCATCTGTTCTGGACAGCCTGAATGTAGTCTTTGTTGCTGTGGGAACCCCTCCGGGAGAAGACGGCAGCGCCGATCTGAGCCATGTGCTGGATGTGGCATCCCAATTTGGACGCAACATCAAGAAGTACACGCTTTTGGTTATAAAGAGCACTGTACCCGTGGGAACCAGCAAGAAAGTGCGGCAGAGGGTAGAGCAGGAGCTTGAAGCAAGAGGCTCAAAAGTTGAATTCGACGTGGCTTCCAATCCTGAGTTCTTGAAAGAAGGAGCCGCCATAAAGGACTTCATGTCACCGGACAGGGTAGTGGTCGGCGTTTCCTCGGACAAGGCTCGTCACATCATGGAAAAGATCTACAAACCTTTCCAGATGTCAAATTACAGGATAATCTTCATGGACATAATGAGCGCTGAAATGACAAAGTACGCGTCCAACTCCATGCTTGCTACAAGAATCAGCTTCATGAACGAGATAGCCCGCCTGTGCGAAATCACCGGAGCGGACGTCCAGCAGGTAAGAGCCGGAATGGCGGCAGACACCAGAATAGGGAACAAGTTCCTTTATCCCGGCTGCGGTTACGGCGGAAGCTGCTTTCCAAAGGATGTGAAGGCTCTTATAAGGACAGGAGCTGAAAACGGATACAAGATGAAGATCATAAGCGCCGTAGAGGAAGTCAACGAAGACCAGAAGAAAGTTGTATTCCGGAAGCTCAAGACAGCTCTCGGCGATTTGAAAGGCAAGACGATAGCTCTTTGGGGTCTTTCTTTCAAACCGGAAACGGATGACATGAGAGAAGCTCCTTCCGTAGTCATAGCCACCCTTCTTCTCGAAGCTGGGGCCGCTGTCAAGGTCTATGACCCGGTGGCAATGGATGAATGCCGCAACCGTTATCTTGGAGACAAGGTTGTCTATGCCAAAGACATCTACGACTGTGTCCGGGATGCAGACGCCGTTGCTCTTGTCACCGAGTGGAAAGAGTTCAGGGTCCCGTCATGGGATGCCGTCCACAAGGCTATGAAGGGTAATGTGGTTGTAGATGGAAGGGACATCTATACACCTTCTGAAGTCCAGTCCTTCGGGTTCGATTATTACAGCATAGGAAGATAGCCGTTTCGGAAGCTTTGCAACATAAAAAGCCGCCCCTTTTGAGAGCGGCTTTTTAAATACTAAAACCTAAACCTACACTATTAAGATGCTTATGGTCCAAAATTCGTTGCACCGAGGGTAAAAAATTGTTAAATTTGATTGCCAAGACACATATCGCTCATAATGTCGAACATATCCAATAACCGAACCATTGCCAAAAACTCCATAATGCTTTATGTGAGAACTTTTTTCATTATGGCTATTGGATTCTACACCTCCCGGGTGGTACTGGGCAAGTTGGGACAGGAAGATTATGCAATTTACAATCTTGTCGGTGGAATTGTTGCCATCATAGCGTTTCTTAATTCGGCGATGTATGGTGCCACCTCCCGTTTCCTTACAGTTGCCCTGGGAAAGGGAGACCCAGATTATCTGAAGAAGACCTTTGACTCTGCCATTGTGGTCCACTTTTGGATGGCGGTGGCTGTTTTTGTGATAGGTGAAACGGCTGGACTCTGGTTTGTCAACAGCAAGCTTATAATACCGGAGAACAGGATGTTGGCCGCCAACGTGGTTTATCAGACAGTTCTATTGACGCTACTCCTGAATATAATGCAGGTTCCTTTCGTCTCCTCCATCATATCTCACGAGAAGATGAGTATCTATGCCTATGTGGATATAATCAACTTTACCTTGAAGCTGGTTATAGTTTTCATAATGGCCGCTATGCCTTACGACCGCCTGATATCTTTCAGTCTCCTTATGCTCGGGGTGGCGTTGGTGGTATTTCTGATATATTATGTTTATACATTCAGAAAGTTTGGAGAATGCCGTTTCAGAGGAAGACACGAGAAAGTTATCTGCCGTCAACTCACTTCTTTCTTTGGCTTCAACATGATTGGCAACTTCGGGGCGATTTTCAATATGCAGGCCATAAACATCTTGATAAACAGGTTCTTTGACATACTATACAATGCGGCTACCGGAATTGCGACCACAGTGTCCAATATGGTCAACGCCTTGACCGGGAACATGTTGGTAGCCTTCACACCTCCGATAACAAAGTCGGTTGCGGCGGATGACAGGGAAAGAATGGCGTCTTTGACAAAACTCGGAATGGTGATGAGTCTTTTTTTCTTTGCCCTGTTCGGAATACCGGTGGTGGTGGAGACTGAAACGGTAATGGCTGTCTGGCTTGGGAAAGGGATGGTTCCTCCGATGAGCGAAGTGTTCTGCCGCCTGATAATAGCCGGTATGTTGTTTGAGACAATAAGGAGAATCGCGATAATAAGCATCCACGCCTGCGGAAGACTGAAAGCTGTGAGCCTCTGCATTGGAACGGTACTTACCGTCAATCCTTTCATCGTATGGCTTGTTTTTCGTCACTATCCCTACGCCCCGATGGCCTACGTCTGTACAATTGCCGCAAATGCACTTCTTGCGGCGGTGTCTATATTCATGATAAAGCGGTATTTCAAATGGTTTAATCCTTGGTTTCTGCTATGGATTGTGGCAAAGATGTTGGTTGTGATTGCAGTTACCTTGGTTACAACATTTTGGATCAGCACTCTTTTACCGCCGTCTTTGTGGAGGATTTTGCTGTCGGCGGTTTGTTCCACCGTGACGCTCTCAGTTTTGACATACATTTTCTGCATGACAAAAGCTAACAGGCGTATGGTAGTGGACTATATTGCAGGAAAGATTAAATTTGTGCCAAAGAAAGGGATAAGATGAAGAAGAGGATTTTCATAGCCATTCATTACCTTGAAATAGGCGGTGCGGAGACCAGCCTTATAGGCCTTCTTCAAAGCATAGACTATTCCAGATATGAAGTAGATCTTTTCCTGTACAGCCATAGGGGAGAGCTTATGGAGTTCGTGCCTTCTCAAGTGAATCTTCTGCCTGAAGACGGGACATACGCACACTATGAGGAACCTCTTGTCAAGACAATGGTTCACGGATATTTTTCTCTGGCGGCAAGACGCCTGTGGGCCAAGGTAAAATACCGCTCCTATGTCCGCTCCCATCCAGGCTGCGGATCATATCCCCTCCACCACATCTTGGCGGAATGTGTTTTGCCGGCTATGCCGTCGCTGAGAAAATACGGGAGATATGATCTTGCAATAAGTTTCCTCCAGCCCCATAATTTTGTGCTGGAAAAAGTTGATGCCGCCAAAAAGATATGCTGGATCCATACAGATTATTCCAGCATCAGCGCAGTCCATCAGGATGAAGGGAGGATATGGGGAGGGTATGACCACATAGTTTCCATATCTGATGCCGTTTCTGAGAGTTTTGTCAAGGTGTTCCCGGCTTTGAAAAAAAAGCTGATACTTGTTCACAATATGTTGTCAGCTGAATTTGTAAAGAGCCGGAGTGAAGCCCTCTCACAGGAAGAGGTGGAGAAGGAGATGCCGAAAGAGGAGGGGGTTGTTAACCTTTTGAGCGTAGGCCGTTTCTGTGAGGCCAAGAACTATGACAATGTGCCGGATATCTGCCGCAGGATTGTGGAAGGAGGTACCCGCGTACGGTGGTATCTGATAGGCTATGGCTCTGACGAGAGTCTTATCCGTCAGAAAATCAGAGAGTCCGGAATGGAAGAAAACGTTATCATCCTCGGCAAGAAGTCCAATCCTTATCCGTATATGAAAGCGTGTGACGTTTATGTCCAGCCATCCAGGTATGAGGGTAATTCAGTTACCGTCCGCGAGGCCCAGATACTAGGACGCAGCGTTGTCATAACGGATTATTCCACTGCGCGTTCACAGGTGGAAGACGGTGTTGACGGAATTATCGTACCTTTGGAAAACAAAGCCTGCGCGGAAGGCCTGAGAGCTTTTCTTTCCAACATAGAAAAAATAAAAGAAACAGAAAGGAACCTTTCCCGGCGAGATTACACAAACTGCCGGGAGGCTGGGTTTCTGGATAACATTTTGAGATAGATAAACATGTTCGGCGGTATTGATGCTGCGTTATATAATCCTTTGTATCTGCTTCTTATGGCAGCAGTTTCCGTGCTCCTCTTTGTAAGGCTCTCGCCTATGGGAACGGACCGGGTCTTGGATGAAGACAAGGGTGATTGGCAAGGCTTAATACTTACAATTATCCTTGTGCTTTTCCTTGGTCTGAGGCCACTTTCCGGAAGATATTTCGGAGATATGGGTTCTTACAACCACATGTATAAGATGATAGCCTCCGGAATGGAAACTGAGATGAAGGGTGGAGATATTCTGTTTACCGGCATAGTGTATTTTCTTGCCAGACTCTCTCTGCCTTCCTGGTTCTTTTTTCTTTTTATGGAAATAATCTATATAGTTCCTATATTTTTGGCTTGCCGCAGGTTATCTAAGGAAAACCAACTGATCCTGATTGTCTTTGCATTTTCTGCAATGTCCTTTTTCACCTATGGAACCAACGGTATCAGAAACGGCGCTGCCTCCAGCCTTTTTCTGCTGGCAATTACTTATCTGCCAAGGAAAAGACCTTTGGACAAAGTGATATTTGCCTTCTTGGCTGCGTGCTCGTTCTTTATGCACGCGTCAATGATACTGCCTATAATGGCCTCTTTAGCTGCGTATTTTGTCAGAAATCCAAAGGCTATGTTCTGGTTCTGGGGCGGTTCCTTTGTGGTTAGCTTGTTTGCGGGTGGGGTGGTTTCTGACATCTTCTCTACTTTGGGATTTGAAGAGAGGCTAAGCTCGTATGTCAATGCCGGCGGAAATGTGGAAGAGCATATCTTGAAGACCGGGTTCAGGTGGGACTTCCTCCTTTACTCTTCCATGCCCGTGCTTCTGGGCTGGTTTGTCATTTTCAAGAAAAGGATATACACAAGGACCTACGCTCTTCTTCTCGGAACCTATATGTATGCCAACGCTTTCTGGATAATGATTATAAGGGCTCCATACAGCAACCGTTTTGCCTATCTGAGCTGGTTCCTCTACCCTATAGCCCTGGCCTATCCTATGCTGGTGATGCCGGTCTGGAAAAAGGCACCTGGCCTTATAATTGGAATAATAATGCTTGGGCACATGGCTTTTTCCATCCTTATGTGGTATATGACAGGAAGATATTAGTATGAAGATACTCTATGTGATAACATCTCTCCGTACTGGAGGTGCAGAAAAACTTGTGGTGGATCTGACCAAGAAGCTAAGAAGTCTTGGTCATCAGGTGGATGTTGCTCTTCTTGACGGTTATCAGACTGAGTTCAAGAAGGATCTGGCCCAAACCGGCTGCAAGATATATTCCCTGGCCACAGGCAAGGGCTATTATTCCGGCTACGGGTGGGCGATGTATTCCCCGCGTAGAATCTTCCAGCTAGCCCGGATAATGAAAGGCTATGACATAGTTCATACCCACAACTCTTCTCCTCAGTTCTTTGCCGCCATGGCGCATTTGTTTTCCGGCAAGCCAAAGCTGGTTACTACAGAGCATAATACCACCAACAGCCGCAGAAACAAGAAGTGGTTCCTTCCTTTGGACCGTTGGATGTACAACCGTTACAAGATAGTAATCTGCATCTCCCGTCAAGCATACAGCAACCTTGTGTCATATCTGGGGCGCTCCAAAGCTCAAATCAAGACCATTCTCAACGGTGTGGATATAGATCGGTTGAGAAACGCCTCAGCGATAGATGGATTCAAATCATCTTCTTCTGTTTTCGCTGTAACGATGGTGTCTGCCTTCCGTCCCCAGAAAGACCAGGCTACCCTTCTGAAAGCGATGGCTCTTCTGCCGGAAGAATTTGAACTTTTCCTTGTTGGTGACGGTGAAACCAGGCAGCAGATGGAGAAACTTGCATCAGACCTTGGTCTTGGAAGCCGTGTGCATTTCACCGGCAACAGAAATGATGTTCCACAGGTCTTGAAAAGCAGTGATGTGATTGTCATGTCTTCTCACTACGAGGGGCTTTCTCTTTCGAGCATAGAAGGCATGGCAGTTGGAAAACCGTTTGTAGCCAGCGATGTTGACGGTCTGCACGAAATAGTTGAGGGAGCCGGGATACTTGTTCCTCACCAGGATGAAAAGTCACTGGCTGAGGTGCTCCTTAGACTCAGGGAAGACACCTCTTACGCAGGACAGGTAGCCGCTTCCTGTATGGACAGGGCCCGGCAGTATGATTTCTCCAAGATGGCGGAAGCTTATCTTGAAGTTTATGAATCTTTGTTTTAGAGCTATGGAAAACAAAAAGCCGAAGATTATAAGGATGTCTAACATTCCTCTGTCCTTGAACATTTTCTGCAAAGACCTGCTTAAGGAACTTTCCAAGGATTATGAGGTTGTGGTCTTGTCTTCTCCAGGAGAAGATATGGAGCAGATCAGGCAAAGGGAGAAGGTGAGATGCATAGAAGTGCCCATAGAGAGGAGAATGTCAATCTTCAAAGACCTTAAGACCTTGCGTTTGCTGATAAAGGTTTTCAGGGAAGAAAAGCCGGATATGGTGCACACTATGAATCCGAAGGCCGGATTGCTTGGTATGATAGCCGCAAAAAGGGCAGGGGTTCCGGTCAGGGTTCATTCCTTCACGGGGCTTGTCTTTCCCACGGCAAAAGGTCTCAAGCGTTTTGTTCTCAAGACAACAGACAGGATAACTTGCCGGTGCGCCACCCATATCCTCCCTGAGGGTAATGGGGTGAGAAGGGATCTGGTCCAGAACAGCATCACCTCCAAAACATTGCGCGTCTTGGGTTATGGAAATATAAGGGGGGTGGATATGTCTTGGTACAACCCGGAGTCTCCAGATCTGAAGCTGAAGGCGAAGGCTTTTGAAGACAAGTCCTGTTTCACGTTCGTTTTTGTGGGACGCCTTGCCAAAGACAAAGGCATAGAGGAACTGATAGATTCGTTTGTGGCTCTCCAGAAAACAAACAGCAACATAAGGTTGATTCTTGTTTCCTGGCTGGAGGAAGACGATGCCCCATCGGCGAGAATTCTCAAGGAAATAGAGACAAACAACAGCATAATGCAAACTGGTTTTGTCAACGATGTAAGGCCATATCTGTTGGCTTCAGACTGCCTTGTGCTCCCGAGTTACAGGGAGGGTTTTCCTAACTCCCCGATAGAGGCCGGTGCAATGGGAAAACCTTGCATAGTAACTGATATAAACGGGGCCAACGAGATAATTTCCAACGGCGTTAACGGGCTCATCGTTCCTCCTGCTGACAAAGAGTCATTGTATGAAGCTATGAGCAAGATTGCTTCTGACAAAGCCCTGTGTTCCCGTCTGGCTGCTTCCGCAAGACAGATGGCGGCAGACCGCTATGCCCGCAGCATAGTATGGGATAGCCTCAAGGATTTTTACAAAGAAACACTGCAAGAGAGGTAAATCATGTACAGGAAGTTTTTCAAGAGGTTTCTTGACATATCAGTTTCTTTGACAGCCCTTCTTCTTCTGGGATGGCTGATTGTTTTGTTCATGCTCCTTCTCCATTTCGCCAACAAGGGAGCGGGTGTGTTCTTTCTTCAGCCAAGACCTGGCAAGGATGCTAAGATATTCAAGGTCATAAAGTTCAAGACAATGACAGACGAGAGGGATGGAAACGGGAACCTGCTTCCTGACGCTGACCGTCTTACAAAAATCGGCAGGTTCGTGCGCAGCACATCCGTTGATGAGCTTCCGCAGCTGATAAATGTACTGAAGGGAGATATGTCTTTGATAGGTCCAAGGCCACTTCTTGTCCAGTATCTTCCCCTCTACAGCAAAGAGCAGGCACGCCGCCACGAAGTCCGGCCCGGCATAACAGGATGGGCTCAATGCCACGGACGTAACGCCATAAGCTGGCAGGAGAAGTTCAAACTGGATGTATGGTATGTGGACCATCTCTCCTTTTTGGTAGATATCAAGATAATTTTAGTAACTTTGAAAAACGTTTTGTTACGGAAGGATATCAATTCCGTAACTTCGGCAACAATGGAACCATTTAAGGGAAATAACTGACTATGTATTTATATGGAGCAAGCGGCCATGGCAAAGTAGTGGCGGATATTTTGAGAAGCAAGGGTATTGTCGTTGATGGCTTTATAGATGACAATGCGGACCTTGTTTCCGTATATGGCATTCCGGTTTTCCACACTGCTGAAATGGCGGACGAACTGATTGTCAGCATCGGAGGCAATCAGCTAAGACGACAAATCGTCCAGAGGCTTGTCACGGACTTTCCGCACGTGGCTTTTGCTTCTGCCGTTCATTCAAGTTCCATTGTGTCTCCTTCCGCCATAATAGGAAAGGGGACGGTAGTTATGGGAGGTACCGTGATAAATGCAGAAGCTTGCATAGGAAACCATTGCATTGTCAATACCGGAGCATCCATAGACCACGAATGTATTCTGGGCGACTATGTCGATATAGCCCCACATTCCACCCTTTGCGGTAACGTTAAGGTTGGAGAGGGTTCCTGGATTGGAGCCGGTTCAACCATAATACAGGGAATTACCATAGGAAAATGGTGCATCATCGGCGCCGGCAGTGTGGTGACAAAGGACATACCGGACGGATACCTGGCTGTAGGCAACAGGTGCAAACTCTACAAGAAGATAAACCAGAATCTCTTATAGGATAATCAGATTTTTGTTCCCGGGGCCGGGAAAACAATGTATTTTGCCGTAGGGGAAGATTCCTTCCGGATCAGTTTGGCCGGATTGCCTATTGCTATGCTGTTGTCCGGCATGTCGAAGTTCACGAAAGCCCCCGGAGCGATAAGGCAATTGTCACCGATTGCCACTCCGCCTATGATGATGGAGTTGGCTCCCATGAAGACATTGTTGCCGATTGTCGGGACTCCGGCCTTCTTGCCTTGCGCATTCCCAACCAGACAGCCTTGAGCTATGTTGAAATTGTAGCCGATTCTGGCCCCCGGGTTCACCACGATGGTTCCGAAGTGGGCTATCTTCATACCTTTGCCGATATTTGTTCCTATCGGGATCTGGATTCCGGTCCGGAACTTTGCAAGATGGAAAAGCGGATAGTATATGAGTTTTCCGAAGATAGTTCTGCTGGCAGAGGCTTTGCGGAAATAATAGGTGAAACGGTATCCCGGCGTGAACAACCTGTAGCGCAGCCTTACACCTAATTTTCGTGATCGTTCTCCTTCATATCTGTAGAGGTCATCTCTCGGTCTTAGCTTTTCCATTGTCAATCGTGATGATAATACTTTGCAAAGGTAAATATAAAAGGCAAAAGCAAGTTTCCCTTTTTTAGGATAGTTTTTATATCTTTGTGAAGTTAGACTTAATATGATTATGAACAACAAATATTCTTTTTTGACATTTGTTTTGTTGTCTGCCGTCTTGGCTCTTTCCGCCTGCCGTTCCGCCAAAGAGGTTGTGTATCTTCAGGACATACAGACAGAGGACATGCAGAAGATTCTCAATTATCAGGATATAAAAATAAAGCCGGGAGATCTGCTCAACATTTTTGTCAGCCACAAGGAGCCGCAGCTTTCCGCTTTGTTCAACCCGCAAGGTGCAACCATGACCGAATTTGGCCAGACTGTTGCCGGTTACACGGTTGACCTTGAAGGAAATATAGATTTCCCGATAGTAGGAAGAATCAAGGTGGCCGGTCTTACCAGGAGCCAGTTGTCTTCCATGATAAAGAACAGACTGGACGAAGACGGTCTGCTGAAAGATGCTGTGGTGACCGTAACATACAGGAACTTTAACGTTTCCGTTTTGGGAGAAGTAAACACGCCGGGGAAATTTACTGTACAGAGCGACAGGGTTTCTCTCCTGGACGCCTTGGCTTTGGCTGGAGATCTTACTATTTACGGGAGAAGAGACAGTATAATGGTTCTCAGGGAGAATGAAGGAGTAAGGACGGTGATGTTCGCAAATCTGCTGTCAAAAGACCTTCTCAACTCCCAGGCCTTCTATCTCCAACAGAATGATGTCGTGTATGTGAAGCCGAACAGGATAAAGGCCCAGCAGAGCGGCATCAACCAGAACAACAACGTGAATGTCTGGTTGAGTGCCATCTCTTTGCTGACCACCGTATTCATGCTCATCTTCAAATAATTGGAAAACTTTATGGCAAGAGAAGAAATATTAGAGGTTGACAAGAAGAAGGACAATGGCTCTCAGATAGTTCTCAGAGACATAGTAAACATGATGTGGGCCAACAGATGGTGGTTTGTAATATCTGTTTTCGTGTGTCTGGTTTTAGCCTTCCTTTACCTGAAGAAGACCCCAAAGGTATATTCAAGAACGGCTTCGGTTCTTGTCAAGAGCCAGAAAGGCGGGAACGGCTTCAGCCAGAGCGCCATGCTTCAGGATATGGGAGGAATCGGACTGATGACATCAGACGTGAACAACGAGTTCTATGTTTTCAGTTCCTATCAGCTGATGCAGTCTGTGGTCCAGAAACTTAACCTCACGGTCAATTATACCGTAAAGCGTGGCTTGCAGACGGTAAGTCTGTACAAATCCTCTCCAATATTCGTGGATTTCATAGATGCAAATCCAAATTATCCGTTTGCTCTCAAAGCCACCATACTGGACGACGGACACATACGGCTGTCTGACTACAGGGAGAGAGACAAAAAATTCAACGCAAATGGTGCCGCCCCGGTAACGGTAAATGTCAGAGATACCGTGGATACTCCAGTGGGAAGGGTCTTCATAGAACCTTCCGGATACATAAACGACTATAAGGGAGAGACCATCAGCATAGCAAAGCGTGGCTTGAAAAGCACCATCTTGGATTATCAGGGAAAGATGGTGGTGTCCATTGCAGACCGCCAGGCCTCTGTGCTCAACCTTTCCATGAAAGATGTGTCTGAAGCCAGGGCTGAAGATGTGCTCAACGCTTTGATAGATGCTTATAATGAAGAATCTCTGAACGAGAAGAATGTGGTTTCCCGCAGTACAGAAAGGTTTATCAACGACAGGCTTGAGGTCATAAACGAGGAACTTGGAGCCGTTGACGCTGATATAGCAAGCTACAAGTCTTCCACCGGACTCACTGACGTTGTCACTGCCACATCCGGTTATGCGGCAGAAGGCAGTGAATACCGCCGTACCGGTCTTGGGATAGAAAACCAGCTTGCTCTTGCAAAACAGGTGCAAGGCTACCTTGGCAATCCTTCCAACAACAACCAGCCGCTTCCTTCCAACCTTGGTCTTGATGCAGGAATAGAATCCCAGATCAACCAGTATAACAATCTTCTCCTCCAGCGCAACAAGCTGTATGCAAATTCCAGTGAGAATAACCCTCTGGTCAGGGACCTTGACGCGCAGCTGATTCCGCTCAGGCAGACGATCTCTTCTTCTGTAGGTAATATGGTGAACTCTCTTACCATCCAGGCCGGTAACGTAAGAAGCCGTGAAGCCATGGCCCGCGGAAGGGTAGCCGCCATCCCTCAGCAGCAGAACAAGATCATGTCCAAGGAAAGGCAGCAGAAAATCAAGGAGGAACTTTACCTGTATCTGCTTAACAAGCGTGAGGAAAACGCTCTTTCCCTGGCGATGACAGAAAGTGCCATTCGCGTAATAGATAAAGCCAGAGGACCGCTGGCTCCTGTAGCTCCAAACAGTAAACTTGTGATGATGGCGGCCCTTCTTATCGGCTTGGCCATACCGGCGTTCTTGTTCTGGCTGCTTGGAATCCTTGATGTTTCAGTACGCGGAAGGAGAGATATTGAGAACGCCCTGTCAGCTCCTTTCCTGGGTGAAATCCCTAAGAAGGAAGATATTGAAGGCCGGCAGATTGTGGTAAGGGAAGACGGGCGAGACTCCATTTCAGAAGCCTTCCGTATCATCCGTACCAATATGGATTTCATGAATGTCAACAACGGCCAGAAGCAAGTCGTGATGTTCACCTCACAGACTCCTGGCAACGGAAAGACATTTGTCTCCACCAACCTTGCGGTAAGCTTTGCCCAGGCTAACAAGAAGATAATCCTTGTGGATACCGATATCCGCAAGGCTACTATAGAGACTCTGGTCAAGAAAGAAGGGGATAGCAAGATAGCTACCGGACTGACGACATACCTCAGCGGAAAGATAGATGATGTTTCCCAGATAATACATCGCGGAGCATTCTCCAGCAAACTGGATGTTATATTTGCCGGCCCTATTCCTCCTAATCCGACTGAACTTCTGATGACAGACAGGTTGGGTAACCTTATAAAAGAACTCAAGAAGAGCTACGATTATATTTTCCTGGACAATGTCCCTATGGGAATCGTTGCGGACGCGTCTATCGTGAACAAACTTTGCGACCTTACAATCTTTGTGGTGCGCGCCGGAGTGATGGACCGCCGTCTTCTTCCTGATGTTGAAAAGATGTACAAAGAAAAGACACTCAACAACCTGTGTGTTGTCCTCAATTCTACAGGCACCAAGAAATCCGGCTACGGCTATGGTTACGGCTACGGCTACGGCTACGGCTATGGTTACGGATATGGCTATGGGCAGGATGAATATGAGGGCCGGAAGAAATCAAGATTACGCAAATTTTTAGAAAAGCTCCCGGTGATAGGTAACCGGATCAAATATCACCAGCATAGACACAAGTAAACTGAATATGTTCTGGTTTAAGAAAAAGAGTAAAAAAGGTCTTAAATTCCTGGAAGGAGCAACCGACATACATTGTCATCTTCTTGCCGGTGTAGATGATGGATTTGAAACGCTTTCAGATAGTTATGAACTCCTCGCCCAGCAGCAGAACGCGGGGTTGAAAAGAGTGTATCTGACACCTCACAGCATGGGTCTGGAAGGGGCTGTGGTGGACAGGGAGACGAGGCCTCATCATCACCATCATCAATCAGCTCAACCTCAAACGGAGGCTGAGGGTGCTATAGAGGACAACGGACTGGTTTCCAGTGCTGTCCTTATGGCAAAAAACGAAGCGAGCTACGAAGAATCGGCAAAAGCCAGCCAGTATGCATCAGAGCCTTTGGGTGGTTATTCCAACGCCCATCTCAAAGAGAGGTTTGAAGAATACAGGAAATATTATACAGGGGGCGTGGAACTGAGGCTTGCTGCAGAATACATGATGAACAAGGAATTTCTTGCCAAAGTCCAGCAGAAAGACCTCCTGACTTACGCAGATGGAACCCATGTGCTTGTGGAGACATCTTACTTTGCTCCACCTGTGGATATGACAGATATTCTTTACAGTCTTGCCGTAAGCGGATACAAGCCCATAATAGCTCATCCGGAAAGGTATCACTATATGACAAAGGCTGATTACAGGAGGCTGAAATCCACAGGATATGAATTCCAGCTCAATTATTTGAGCCTGACCGGATATTATGGAGAAGACGCTTATGAGAGGGCTATAGATCTTCTGGACAACGGGCTTTACAGCTTTACCGGAAGCGACTATCACCGCATATCCACGTTCTATCACCTGATGCCTCATTTCAAACTTAGCGCAAAGAGGGCTGATAAACTGCTGAAGCTTTTTGAAAACAACGGCACCATTTGACCATGATACCAAAGACCATACACTACTGCTGGTTCGGTAGGGGGCAGATGCCTCCCCTGGCGGTCAAGTGCATAGAAAGCTGGAAAAAGTTTCTTCCGGACTACATTCTGAAAGAATGGAATGAAGACAACTTTGATGTCTCCGCCAACAAATATGTAAGGCAGGCATACGAAAACCGAAAGTTTGCTTTCGTTACTGACTATGTGCGCCTGTATGCCCTTTATACGGAGGGTGGGGTCTATATGGATACGGATGTGGAGGTTTTGGGCAGTTATGACAAGTTCCTGCACCACACCGCCTTTTCCGGGTTTGAGACGGACGGGAACGTGCCTACAGGAATGATGGCTGCTGAAAAAGGTTCACTTTGGGCAAAGGAGCTTCTGGACGGGTATAAAGACAGGGTTTTCATAAAGGAGGACGGTTCGTTCGACACAACTACAAACACGTTTGTCATCACGCGGTATATGGTTGACAAAGGTTTGGTCCTGAACAACCGTTATCAGGATTTTCCCGGACTCTGCACTATGTATCCGGCAGATTTTTTCTGCCCCAAAGACCACCGTACAGGGAAGATAAGATGTACAAAAAACACAGTCTGCATCCACCATTTTGCCGGAAGCTGGATAGACCACACCTGGTGGAGCGCTCTAAGACACAAATCCAAGCTTTTTCTGGTGAAAATTTTTGGAGACAAGTTCATTTCGGGTTTGTCTGATATTGTTACTCTGCGATTTTTGAAGAAATGATAAAGATACTGTCTGTTTTCGGCACTCGTCCTGAAGCCATAAAAATGGCCCCTCTGGTAAAGGAACTTGAAGCCAGGAGCGTGGATTTCCAGAGCGTTGTATGCGTTACCGCCCAGCACCGCCAGATGCTTGACCAGGTTTTGGATATTTTTTCCATAAAGCCTGACTATGACCTTGATATAATGCGCCAGGGACAAGATCTTTACGATGTTACCTCAAGGGTTCTTCTCGGCATGAGGGATGTGTTGAGGAAAGAAGTTCCTGATATTGTCCTTGTCCACGGAGACACAACCACCAGTATGGCTGTGGCCCTGGCTTCATTCTACGAAAAAATACCGGTGGGGCATATTGAAGCCGGATTGCGGACCCATAACATATACAGCCCTTGGCCTGAGGAGATGAACCGCCAGATAACAGGCCGTATAGCATCCCTGCATTTTTCACCAACTCCTCTTTCAAGGCAGAATCTTCTGAATGAGAATGTTCCTGCGGAGAATATAACCGTAACCGGCAATACTGTCATAGACGCCCTTCAAATGGTTGTCTCCAAAATATCTGGAGACGAATCGCTGAAGACAGACCTTGCCATGAGGCTCCGCGATTCAGGATACGATGTTTCCCGCCTCTCAGAGCGCCGCAGACTGGTTCTGATAACCGGCCATCGCAGAGAAAATTTCGGAGAAGGCTTCCTTAATATCTGCCGGGCGATCAGGGATCTTGTTTCAAAATATCCTGATGTGGATTTCGTCTATCCGATGCATCTTAACCCCAATGTAAGAAAGCCTATTGCTGAAGTGTTTGGAGAAAAAACAGCCTCTAATGTGTTTTTCATAGAACCGCTGGAGTACCTGAGTTTTGTGTTCCTTATGGAGAAGAGCAGCATAGTGTTGACTGACAGCGGAGGCATCCAGGAGGAGGCTCCGGGACTGGGGAAACCGGTTCTTGTGATGAGAGACACGACAGAAAGGCCGGAAGCGGTGGATGCCGGGACGGTGAAGCTCGTCGGAACAGATTACCGTAAAATAGTTGACGGCGTTTCCCTTCTGCTGGACAACAAGGCGGAATACGACAAGATGAGCCACTCCGTAAACCCGTACGGAGACGGCAAGGCTTGCGGAAGAATAGCCGGCTTCCTTCTTTCAAAACTTGGAAAATGAAAGTCTGCACCATAACCTGCCACGATGTTTACAACCAGGGGGCTTCTCTCCAGGCCCTGGCCTTGGCCACGTATCTGGACAAGATAGGGTGTGAGACAAAAATCATTGATTACAAGCCGGAATATTCCAACACATACTATAATCTTGGTAAAGTTGCCAATCCAAGATTTGACCGCCCTTTTTTAAAGCAGGCTTATCTGCTGGCAAAGATGCCAAGGAGGCTTGTCTCCATTTTTTTCAGAGCAAAGCCATTTGACCGGTTCAAGGATCGATATCTTCCGATAACAAAGCGTTACACAACCTTGGAACAGCTTAAGGCGGATCCTCCGCAGGCTGATGTTTACATAGCTGGCAGCGACCAGATATGGAACACGTTTCTTCCCAACGGAAAAGACGGGGCTTTCTTTCTGGAATTCGCTCCAGAGGAATCCAGGAAGATTTCTTATGCAGCCAGCTTTGCCACGGAAACCGTTGATGCCCCATATCGGGATTTTGTGAAAGATTCCCTCAAGCGTTTTGATGCCGTTTCGCTGAGGGAGGCGTCATCCCTTCCTCTTTTGGAATCATTGGGCAGGAAAGACGGAGTGGCCGTATGTGATCCGGTGTTTCTTCTTCCAAAGGAGGAGTGGCTGGAGTTTATCGCAGAGGATAATCATCCGGTTTCGGGATATCGCAATTTGAAAAAGTTTCTTGAAGAGAAGTATCTTCTTGTATATGAGGCGGAAAAATCCGCCAACCTTGACAACATTGCCAAGTCCGTAGCCCGGGAAAGGGGGCTAAGGATTTTCTCGGTAAGCAATATCGCTACACCTTATGCGGACAAGTCTTTCTGGCACGCCTCTCCGTTAGATTTTGTAAGGCTTATAGCTAAAGCGGATTATGTTGTTTCCAATTCTTTCCATGCCACGGCTTTTTCTCTGATTTTCCACAGGGATTTTTGCGTTGTAGGAAGACAGGATAAGAGCAACTCCAGGATGTATAGCCTTTTGAAAGACATTGGTTTAAAGGAAAGATATTCCAATGTTTATTCAAATAAAATGTCTTCTGCGATAAACTTTTCTGAAGCAGACGAGCGTATGAACCATAAAATAGAAAACTCCAAACTGTTTCTAAAAAACAACTTTATATGACAATAGAATTCAGCAAGATAAAACTGGTTGTCTGGGATCTCGATGACACTTTCTGGAAAGGAACTTTAAGCGAGGGGGGTATTGAAGTCATTGAAGAAAATATCAGCCTGGTAAAGCGTTTGACAGACATAGGTATAGTCAATTCTATCTGTTCAAAGAACGATGGGCCAATAACTTTTAAAACCCTGGAATCTCTTGGAATATCAGACTTTTTCGTATTCAAGTCCATTGATTGGACTCCAAAAGGCCAGCGGATATCAACTATGATAAAAGATATGGGGCTGAGGAATGTCAATGTTCTTTTCCTTGATGACAATTCTGTAAACCTAAACGAAGCCTCTCATTATTGCCCGGGCCTTATGGTTGCAGATCCCGCTAAAACACTCCCGCTATTGATTTCATGGGCTGGAAACCAGGAAGCCAAAGACCTTTCCCATAAGCGCCTTAATCAATATAAGGTATTAGAAACCAAGGTAAAAAGCAGAGGCGAGTTTTCTGACAATCTTGAGTTCCTTTTCAGTACAAAGACGGTTGTACAGATTCATAAAGACTGCCTTTCAAAGATAGACAGAATATACGAATTGATTCACCGCACAAACCAGCTGAACTACACTAAGAAAAGAATAGAAAAAACTGAGTTGGAAGCTATTCTGAAAGACGAGTCTTATGATACGGGCTATGTAACCGTAAAAGACAAGTTCGGAGATTATGGCATAGTTGGTTTTTTTGCAATCAAAGGCAACATTGCGGAGCATTTTCTGTTTTCCTGCCGAGCCATTGGCCAAGGAGTTGAGCAATGGGTGTATTCGGTCAAGGGATTCCCGCATCTGGATGTTTCTGGGGAGGTGATAACTAAGCTTGAAAAGGTAGCTCCCCCTGAATGGATAAATGCCGATATTCCGGAAGATGTTGGCAACAAGGCAGTTAAAGCAAATATATCTGGTAAGATTCTGTTCAAAGGTCCTTGTGATTTAATGAGCATGACCGCTTATATGTCTGCTGGAGCTAACATAATAGAAGAGTTCAATTATGTAAGCCCGACAAGGCATAACCTTATAATGCATCACAACCATTCAACAAATATTCTTAATCTTCCTTTTTATTCAGAGGAAGACAAAAAGATTTTGCTGGAAGATTGTATATTCAACGATGAGGGTATATTTAGGACTGAACTGTTTTCAAAAGATCTGGACCTTGTATTTCTTAGCACATTCCATGAACCAAACTGGGGTATCTACAAAAGAAAGGATTCTGATATCTGCATTGCTTACGGTCCTTATACAGAACCCTTGACAGATCCAAGATCTTGGGAATTCTATCTAGGGTACAAAAATGATCAGAACACCTTTACAAGAGAGTGGCTCAGCGTTTTTGCATCCAAATACATCTTTTTGGGAAGACTTTCACCAGCCCAGTCTTTTGAAAACATAAAGAAAATCTATTCCAAGATTTCCCCTTCCGCCAAGTTGTGTATTATGCTAGGAAGTGAAACCCCATACAAGGCTAATACAATCAAATTTCGAGAAGGCAGAGAAATTTTCTATAAAGAACTCAATGGTTATCTGAAAACATGGGCCAGAGGTAACAACAGAGTTTGCTTTATTGATTTCAACGACTTCATTACGGGACAGAATTGTTTTGACGGAAATATCAACCACTTTACCCGTGGAGTGTACTTCAAGGCTGCCACCAGGGCAAATGAAATACTTGAGGAAACATGCGGCATTAAACTGAAAATGAAGAGCCTTGCTGCACAGCACTTTTATGATTTCCTAAAGAAGATAAGAATGGCTGGCAGCCGAGTCTATCACAAAATCAAAGGATGATTCAGGCTCTACTTTTTGCTGGTTAGCACTTTAAAATAGTATCTGAAATACTTTACAATTCTAGATGGCGTTTCGATCAGGCGTGCCGTCCTGTGGATTGACTCTATACTTCTGTCTGTTGCCAATAACTTTCTGACAATCTTGCAAGAAGGAGCTCTCCGTGCATTTTTCTTTTTCTGGAAATCTGAGGCGTCTTCCCAGTTTTCCGGACAGATGTGGCAAACTCCGCTGTCTTCCAGTTCTTTCATCATTTGCTCACCCTTTTGGCTGAAGCAGACAACACTGCTTACGCCTTTGTCATCTTTGCGGTATTTCTTTCCCCAGAAGTCTCCGACCCTTATGTCTGCAGCCGAAGCCGCCCACTTGTATTTGCAGCTGTCATAACAAGCCTTGTTGAGACACCGGTCGCCGAGGAAAAAAGCGAAAAACATATCTCCTTTAGTGAGCGGAGATACAAGGTGCCCCTTTTCTCCGTTTATTTCCACGGTAGTGCTCTCGTGCCAGCCTCCCACCTTGCTGCGGAAGAGGACTTTACTCTCTTTTCCGGTGGTTTTTCTGGCCCAAGCAAGATATTTTCTCCACATCAGAAGAGAAGGCACTCCGTGGCAGAAGAAATCAATGAAGACAAAATTATCCTCGATGCGCCTTTTGCGGGTTAGTCTCCTCAAAGAGTCTATTTGACAAGGAGTTCCAACAACCATATACTTTCTGTCCGCCTGGAGAGCGGAAAAAGCATCTGCGGTATAACTCTGGATATATTTGGAACTTAGACTTGGCAAAAGTTCTTCTTCTGTAGTGGCAAAATAATGCACGGCCCTTTCTTCAGAGATGCAGTATTTAACTCCGCAGTAAGTCACCCCTTTTGCCACGGCCTGTTTTGCCAGCGCATAAGCGACCCCACCACTGGTTGCCGCATACCTCATTTTCTCGTCTTTGAGATAAGCCGCATAGCATGTCAGGGGTCTTTTGCTTTTCTCTGCCGGAAGGTTTTCAACATCAGGTTCTTCGCCCTCATCAGCTTTTCTGACATCAATTGCAGGTCTGGCTTCAATTCCGTTGTCCGCCGGCAGGCAGATATTCTTATAGTTGAAAGCACAGACGCTCAGGCAGATGCCACACTCCACGCAGTTATCCTGATCAACCTGAGGAAAGTAGAATCCGCTACTTTCCTTCATCGTGATTACTTTCTTTGGACAGGAGGCAGAACACACTCCACATCCGTAGCAGTCTTTAAGTTTTCCTATGTTGTCTTTTTTCATTCCAGCGGTTCAGACAAGTAATACCCCAAAGGGCACCCCGTCCAAACTTTTGCTAGAATTTCAACTCAAGGGTTCCTTAGCCTTTTCTTTCCAACAAAGATAGTCAAAGCCCTGGATATATAATAAACAGTTTTAATTCTAACTTGATAAGGGTCTATTGATTCGAGGAATGAAGCAACAGATTTTATATGTGCAAGACTTTTGCCCCTTTTTAGAGCTCTTTCGGTATATCTGAACGATAATGGCTTGTGCGGAGGTTTTTTCATTTGACCTTCAGCTACGGTTTCAAAATCCTCTTCTACGAAAGTGCAGTTTGTAAGTTTCTCAATAGCTGCTTTCCCCTTCTCCGTAAAGACTACGCATCCACTTGTTCCAAAATTGTCTGTTGCATACTTGTCGCCCCAGAGGTCTCCAGCTCTTATGTCTGCAACAGAGTTCATATATTTGTACTTGCAGTTATACAGGCAGGCTTTGTTTAAACACCTGTGACTGAAGAAAAAATTATAGAACATTTTTCCGTTGTCCGCAATTTTGATGGTTTTTCCATTCTTGTCTGCAGCCGTTATCCTGAACGAATTATGCCAACCGTCCAATTTGTTTCTGAAGGATAAGCTGGCTATATTATCTATATTCTCAATGTTTTCTCTGGCATATTTATGCCACATAAGATATGACGGAACTCCGTGACAGAAAAAGTCAATCAGAAGGAAGTTGTCTTCTCTTTTCATGGCTTTTAAATAATGTCTGAGACCATCTATTTGGCACGGTGTGCCTACAACAAGGTAATGATCAGTGTTGTTAAAGAGAGAAAACGCTTTTACGGTAAGGCTCTGTATGTATTTTGAACCTCTGCTAAAATCAAGATGTTCTTTGCCGTTTGCCAAGTAATGTTCAGCTATGCCCAACTGGGCATTATATCTGACACCACAGAAAATCCCCTTATCTGAAAGATGGCTTTTTGCTATTTCATAAAGAAGCCCTCCACTTGAAGAAAGAAACCTGTTCGTGGGGTTGTTGCTGAATGCGGCAAATGATTTTAGCGGTTTTTGTTTGATAAACGGCTGTGGGTGATTGAATGGACACACCATAAGGCATATCCCACATCCGTTGCATGCAGTCTCGTCAACATCAGGCACAAGGAAACCATTGTTTAGTTTTATTGAGATAGCTTTTTTGTGACATGCTAGGGAGCATACTCCGCATCCGTAGCAATATTTGAAATCACTGATGTTTTTATTCATAAAAAATGCTATGTTCTTTATTTCAAGTTGTTAGAAACTCCCTGAAAATAGAACATAGCACCTCCCGCCCGAAGGCGTTCAAGGTGAAATCCCTGTCCATTAAATTTTGCTAGAATCTCAACTCAAGGGAGTTCACGTCTTGTTAATAATCTAAAACCGTTTTATAGGAGCAACCATAAAAAAGTGCTATACTTTGTTATCTGAGTTGAGGTTCTAGCAAAACCGTGGACAAACAACAAGATATAGCACAACCGAACATATATCGTGATGATATATATCAATAAAACTATATTGCCCCCTGTCCTAAATTTTGCTAGAATTTCAACTCAAGGGAAAATTTTGTTAATAACGTCGTTGTATAATAGTACAAAAATAAAAAAAATAAACTATCTGCTGAAATCTTTTACGCCCTAAACAAGGCACTTCAAGTTTTCAACCTTTTTTTGCGTTTGGTATCCTGTGATAAACCGTCCGAAAGGCAGTAGGCTTATGAGATAGCTCACGGCAAAGCTGCCAGCCAGCGTTATTGCTATTGTTGCGATAATCTGGACAGCTCCTCCCTGGAATCTTTCCCACAGAAGGTAGCGGATGAAGAATATATGTGAAAGATATACTCCGAAACTAAGGCCGCTCAACTTAGCCAGCATTCCGGCCATTGCTGAACCTGAAGGAATCTTTTCTCCGATCTTCTCCAACATGCTGAAACAGGCCAAAGTGGCCACTACGGTAGGAAGGCTGAGGTAGGAAATGGCTTTTTCATATCCGATTCCCAAAGGAAGAAACTTCACCGCGCCGAGGAACAGAAAAACCGCAGCCAAAGCCGCAATGTCTTTCAGCCATGTGAACCTCACCTTAAATCTTGTTATATAGTAACCAAGGATGAAATACCCCGCATAGCCTGTGAAATAGTAAAACGGCGAAGAAACGGTATGGTTGACGGCCAGCCAATTTTCCAGAAGAGGAAACAGCAAGGTGATGCCCCATATAGCCAAAAGAATCTCAATGTCTTTCCGCTGAGAAGACACGAGCCATGGAGACAATATGGGAGCGAGCAGATAAAGTCCGCACAGAACATACATGAACCACAGCACTCCTGTTCCTTGAGGAGAAAAGGGTATTGAGGCTATCTGGCGTGGGAGTTCCGACAAGCTTTGGTGTTTGAGCAGAATGTTTGCGGCAAGATAAAACACGGTCCACACCAAAGTCGGAACCAGGACTTTCTTGAATCTTTTGCGTACAAAGGACCATCCGCCTTCACATGGCAGCAGCAGAGCCCCGCTTACCATAAAGAACAAGCCGATGCATGGAGCCGTAATGGTATAAATCAAATTTTGGACAATGCCGCTGGTGCCGGGCATGGGAGAATGCATGGCTACAACCAGGAAACAGGCCGCTATCCTGATTACGTCCAAACTGGTTTTTCTTTCAGCGGTTTCCATTTGTCAAAATCCGGTATAGAAATTTTTTATGGCTTCAACGATGTAGCTTATCTGTTCTTCTGTAAGGTTCGGATGCATCGGAAGGCTCAGCACGTGGTCCGCAAGGTATTCGGAATTTCTGAGGGAATCCTCCGCCTCCGGATTGAGATCTTCCCTTTTCATCGCGATGGAGGAAAAGGCCGGCTGATCGCTCAGCGGCAGCGGATAGTATATCATAGAAGGAACGCCCTTTTCTGCCAGGAAAGCCTTGAGGGAATCTCTGGTAGAGAGTTCTTTTCCACTTTCTTGGCTAATCTGACCGACCCCGTTAGTGAGGCTGTCTTTTACAATAATTGTGTATTGATGGTATGTGTGGGTTGTGAAGTCAGATTCCAGCGGAGTATAGAAGTGTTTTTCCAGGGGATCTATGGCTTTCAGCTGCCTTGTGTAGGAAGCTGCGTTTTTCTTCCTGGCGGCGATGTATTCATCCAGATGCCTGAGCTTTACGCCCAGGACGGCTGCCTGGAGGGTGTCAAGCCTGGAGTTGCAGCCTATGACATCGTGATGATATTTTACCTTCTGCCCGTGGTTGGCTATCATGCGGATTCTCTGTGCCAGAGTGTCGTCATTTGTGAACATGGCTCCTCCGTCTCCCATTCCTCCGAGGTTTTTGGTCGGGAAGAAAGAAGTGCAGCCGATATCGCCGAGACATCCTGCCTTGATTCCCTTGAAATCAGAGCCAAGGGCCTGGGCGCAGTCTTCCACTACCTTGAGATTGTGTTTTTTTGCGATGTAAAGTACGGTGTCCATATCAGAGCACTGGCCGAATAGATGCACCGGCACGATTGCCCTGGTCTTTTCCGTAATCAGGTCTTCAATATGCTCGAAGGAAGTGCTGTCTGTATTGAACGTCCTGGGGTTCACGTCATACATTACCGGGACAAGATGCAGCAGGGCTATGACTTCCGCGGTTGCCACGTATGTGAATGCCGGTACAAGCACTTGGTCTCCAGGCTCCAGCCCCTGGGCCATCAAGGCTATCTGGAGGGCGTCCGTGCCGTTGCCGCAACTGACTACATGCCTGACCTTTAGATATCTGGCAAGATTCTCTTCAAACTCTTTGACCTGCGGCCCGTTGATAAAAGAAGAAGAGTCTATCACCTTATATATCGCCGCGTCCAGTTCCTGCTTCACCGCACTGTGAGATGAGAGCAAATCGACCATCTGTATCTTTTCCATGTATGCAAAGATAGTTCAAATGGCCAGTAAACGTAAATAATTGTACTTTCAAAAAAATGGAAATAATTTGTAATCAAATAGGACACGCTGTAATTGTCAAATATTCAGCGATTTATAATAAGTTATATTACGATTGTCTTATATCGTTGAGAAAAAGTTTTTTCAAAATGAAAATAATCACGATAAAAATAGTTATATTTGAAAAGTTATTTGTTACCCGAAAAGTTTGAACAATGCCTAATTTTGGGTATTGCACCAAAGCAAAAGACTGATTTTCTTTGTGGACTTTTTAAACGGACAATGTCAAACCAAATATTAATATCTATGAAGGAAACAAGATTAAAAGCAAGCAGCCTGCTGATGGCTTTGGCTCTGCTTCTGTTTTGCGGAAGCACTTGGGCCCAGCGCCAGGGGTTGGTTACCATCAAGGGTACCATCACCGAGCAGGTGAGCGACGGATCATCAGCGCCCGTTCCTTATGCAACGGTTCAGATTCCGAGTGCAGGTATGAGCGCAGTTGCCAACGAGAAAGGAGAGTATGTCATCAAAGGCATAGCTCCGGCAACCTATGAATTCATAGTTGCCTCTCTCGGTTATGAGACTTTGAACTTGAAGGTGAACGTAACCGCCGCCAAGGAGGTTTACGACTTCAAACTGAGGATCGCCGACTTCCGTCTGGATGACGTTACCGTAACTGCCGAGGCTTCAAAGACCGGAGCGGCTACAGCATCCAAGATCAACAGGACAGCTATCGAGCACATCCAGGCAAGTTCTCTTGCAGATGTTATGGTTCTGCTTCCTGGTGCCGACATTACATCCAGCACTTTCAAACCAGACCTTCAGGGTGTTAAAACACTCTCCGTACGTGGAGGCAACGCAATGGGAACAGCCATCATCATGGACGGCGCTCCTGTTTCCAACGCCGCCAACATGCAGACAATGTCTGCCGCTATCGGAGGTGCCGCTCCTGGTTCAGGCGGACAGAGCCCTACAACCGGTATCGACCTCAGAACCATCACCACAGACAACGTAGAGTCTGTTGAGGTTATCCAGGGTATCGCTTCTGTTGAGTACGGTAACGCTTCAGCCGGTACGGTTATCGTTAACGCAAAGAGCGGTGTGGAACCTCTTTCAATAAAGTTCAACACCAACCCTAACGTTTATGCTATCGGCGCAACCCACGGCTTCAGCCTTGGAGAAGGCAACGGTTTCATCAACTACGGTGTTGACTATGCACGTTCAGTCGCAGATCCTAGAGAGGGTTACGACAAGTATCACAGGTCAACCGGAAGAATCGCCTATTCAAACACTTTCTTCGGCGGCAAGTTCTACACAAATACATCCCTGAACTACCTTTGGACAAAGGAAAAGGCAGAGCCTAACCCTGAGGACGAGACAGATTTCGAATACCGCAACAGAAGAGACAAGGGAGTCCGTATCACACATAACGGAGAAATCAGACTCAATGCAGGATGGTTCAAGAACATAAAATATACGGCATCCTTCAACTACACCAACCGCTGGAGCTACTACAAGGATCAGGGAACCAACGCTGACGTTGCTTACTCTTACAGCAAGATAGACGGCTCCGTCCTTTCAAGCCGCCCGGGCGTTGTCATCTATGACGACGGCGGAAAGCCTCTGACCTGGTTTGGTCCAAACGATGAACTCGTCAACGACAAGAGCTGGATAACACCGGCTTCCTATACATACGAGTACAACGTTTACGGAAAGGAACTCAACACCTTCGCAAAGATGTTGCTCAACTTCTCCGGAAACATCGGAAAGTCCAGCCACCACATTATCCTCGGTGCCGACTTCTACAACGACGGTAACAAGGGTAAAGGTAAGGTGTTCGACTATGACAATCCTCCTTATCGTTCAGTGTCATACCGCTTCGCTACTCAGAGAGAGAGGCCTTATAAGGATATTCCTTTCATGAACAAGCTGGGTGTTTACGCTCAGGAAGACTTCCGCGTTCCTGTATGGGCCGGCGGAGAGTTCAAGGTAGTTGCCGGTGTACGCTGGGACAAGGTTTGGAGCGTATCTGACGCGTTCTCTCCTAGAATCAACGCATCCCTGGATATCATTCCTGGTGTGTTCAGCATCAGAGGAGGCTACGGAGTCAGCGTAACAGCCCCTTCAATGGCTTACGTTTATCCGGACAACGCATACTTCGACATGGTCAACTTCAACAACTCGCTTCAGACTACAGTTCCTGACGCCCAGAAGTTCCAGTTGATCACAACTCACGTATATGACATCAAAAACCACGACCTCGAGCTTGCAAAGCAGAAGAAGGCCGAGGTTGGATTTGACCTCAAGATCAAGAAGGTTAAACTCTCCGTTACCGCTTACAAGGACAAGAGCAACAACGGCTACACCTTCTCAAGAGGTCTTAACGACTATAAGTGGGTAAATTGGCTGCAATACAAGGCCGCTGCATATCCTGCTGACGGATCAAGCCTTCCTGCACTTACTCTCGACAAAGACGGCAAGGTATTCCTGGAGTACACCCGTCCTGGCAACAACCGCGCATACGAGCAGAAGGGTATTGAGTTTGTGCTTGATTTCGGAAGAATCAACGCCATCCGTACTTCCTTCTTGGTCAACGGAGAGTTCTATGACTACAAGAGCTGGTCAAAGGGCTATGTGTGGTACAACAAGAGAGGAAGCGAGGAGGAAAACATAGGTATCTATGAGTCCAAGATATCTTCCGGAACCAACAGGGACCAGAACCTGATTACCAACTTCATCATAACCCACAACATTCCTAAGATCGGTTTTGTGGTATCTCTTACCGCAAACGTAAACTGGAGGGAGAAGAGCTGGGTTACCTACGGAGCCTGTGACACCATCCCTACCAAGTATCTGAGCATAGAAGACGGACAAGTTCACGACTTTGACGCTAAGTGGGCAGATCCTTCAAATGCAGACTATGCAAAATGGCTTCCTATTCTCAGAAACGAGACCAACGGTGCTGTTGCAAAGAACAGAAAGCAGGTTGAACCTTCATACAATCCGGTTCTCTGTATCAACGTGAACGTTACCAAGCAGTTCAAGAACTTCGACGTATCGTTCTTCGCAAACAACATGTTTAGAAGTACTCCTCTGCAGTCTCTGGTCAAGAGTCCTGGAGACAAGGTTCGAAGGAACTCTAATGTGTTCTTCTTCGGACTGCAGTTGACTGCACGTATTAAATAACTTTTAGAAGATCGTGATTATGAAAAAGATATATACGATATTATTAGCAGCCACCTTCGCTTTCCTTTTCTCCTCATGTATCGACATGATGGATGACGTCAAGGACACGAAGAAGATAGAGCCCATCAGCGTCTCCTACAAGGTTTGTGCAGCCACGGGCTTCATTCCTAAGGGTGGAACCATCACTCCAGACCCTAACTTCTCCACCGCCGGTGTTGACGTAGTTTTCACCAACGTGAAGACAGGACAGGTTTTCAGAGGTGTTACCGGTGCAAACAGTATTGCAACCGTGGACATTGAGCCAGGTGTTTACTCCATAAGCGTAACCGGACGTGCAACCCACGATGGTTACCAGTACTTCATAAACGGAAACGTTCCGAGCATCTCCATATTCGAGGATGTTACTCCAGAGCAGGCCAACACAGACGAGAAATACCGCCTGGTGGTTCGCCCTGCAAAGGTCGGATCTTTCTGTATCAGCGAAATTTACTATTGCGGTATCGCAAGCTACTACTTCAGGGACCAGACCTACCAGTTCACCAACAACTCAGACGAGGTCTTCTATTTGGACGGAACCTGCTTTGCTCAGCTGCATCCTAACATCGCTACCGCCAATCTTCCTACCTGGCCAGATGAGGACGGAGACGGAAACTTCGTATACAGCGTTATGGTTTGGCAGTTCCCTGGAACCGGCCACGATTATCCTGTACTGCCTGGCGAGAGCGTGGTTGTAGCTCAGGAGCCAAGAGACCATACGACCAACAATCCAAACTCCTACGACAACTCAATGGCAGATTTCCAGACCTGGACAGGAAACGCATCCCGCTACAATCCGGATGTTCCTAACCTGACCAGCATCTTTTATACATCTTGGAACAGCATGCAATGGCTTACCTCTGTATTCGGAGCAGCATTCTGTGTATTCAAGGCTCCTGAAGGAACTACCGTGGACGAGGATTATTACAAGGATGCCACTCATTATCAGAGCGAGGTTGGAAAGACTTCAAAGTACGCTAAGATTCCGGCAGACTGGATCCTTGACGGCGTAGAGCTTCTGACCAACATGAACGCCATGAATATGAAGAGAATTCCAGGTTTCGTAGATGCCGGCGGTACATCCGTTGAGGCTACATACTGCGGAAAGACAGTTTCCAGGAAGGTTGTCGAGAAGAGAGCTGACGGAACTCCTAAGTATCAGGATACAAACAACTCTACCGAAGACTTCCAGGTTAATGACAAGCCTGTCATCCGCCGTAATGGTGAAAAGGTTCCATCATGGACTTGGTACAAATAGTAACGCGTAAAAGATGATTGTTATGAAGAACAAGATATTCAAGATAGCGGCCATACTGGTTCCGGCTTTGTTTGCCGGTTATGTGGCCATGGCTCAGACAGGTACCAAGGCAGCCATTGAAAGGGCGGCTCTGGAAAACATCTGGACTAGCAATACCGAAAATGCTGCCGGAGGTATGGTAGACGCTCCTACCCTTATGGCCAACGCATTTGCCGGATACGACTACAAGAAGGGAGACTTCAAGCCTAAACAGGTCGGCGAAAAGATCAATTCCCTGGTATTCCATACCGACGGTGGCGGTATCTACAAGAACGTGGGCAATATGTACCTCTGGGGCGATTTCACTTATACCAAAGACAATATTGCAGGTGCTAAGTGGAACGCCACCCTTGCAGATCCTACCCGCGACATGCCTTTCTTCGTCGCCGATGAAAATGTCAGCAAATGGAAGAACCAGACTTATGAGATGGGCTTCAAGGCAGGTTTTCCTCGCCTTGTAAACGGACATCTGATTCTCGGTGTGGCCGGATCTTACAAGGCGGCCATCGCAGCCAAGCAGTTGGATCCTCGTCCGCTGACCAGGGTTTCGGACCTGAACGTAATGCCGTCCGTCGTGTGGGAATTCAATCCTTCCAACAGTGTAGGTGCCGTGTTCCATTACACCAGCTACCGTGAGGACGGTTCTCCTGAGAACGTGAACCACCTGCACGACCAGAAAGGTTGGGAAATGGTTGCTCCTGGTTTCTTCAACGAAGGAGTGCTCGCATCTTTCGCTGGTATCAACAGGCTCAGAAACTACAATGCAAACGCACTGGGTGGAAGTCTTCAGTACAGCTTCAAGAACGAGAAGTTCAAGGCCCTGATTTCAGGAGACTATCTTTACAGGGTAGAAGATGTGCTTTGCAACTATACAAAGCCTCAGATGTCCGGCACCGTGAAGAAGACCGTTTGGGGAATCAACTTCGCCGCACAGCTGAACGCCACGGAGAAGGACCGCGTGTTCTTCCGCTACAGGTTTGACAACAACGACTTGAGAGGTATCGAGTACTTCCAGACCTATGACAACACATACGAGGTCCAGAGCTACATTACCGACGCTACCTTTGAGCGTTCAAAGTTCGAGAAGAAGAACCACTATTTCAATCTGGACTACCTGATTGCAGAAGGTGACGCATACACCTGGAAGTTCGGCCTGAACGCAAAGAGCGTAAAGGACAACTTCACTTACTATGTGCCTGAGACCTACAAGCAAATCAACAACCTCTTCGTAGGCGCAGACGTAACCTACAACTGGGTTGTTGACACCAAGAACGTCTTCACCGTTAACGTTAACGGCGGCGTGAACAACAACTCAAGGGGTACGTTTGACTACGGCGGAGTAAAGGAAAACAACAAGGCCTTCACAGACTTTGCCCTGATGGACTTCATCTACCAGAGCTCAGACTACACCAAGTGGGGATTCAATCTCACTTACAGCTTCTGCGGCATCAAGAGCCTGTCTTCTCTGTTCGTTTCTGTCGGATATGAGAACTTCAAGCCAAGCGGCGACAACACCACTTGGGGTGCCGCCATCAAGAAGTTCCCGTTCCTTGCTCCTTATCACGGAGCAGACCAGGAGAAGAGCATCTTCGGACGCAGAAACCTGGTTTCCGTAAAGGTGGGACTTACCTTCTAGTATCGCAAACTTGAAATGGAGGGCTGACCCTGTGGCCGGCCCTATTTTTTCACTATTAACGTTTAAAACAAGAGGAACATAATGACAAAAAGACTGATGTCTATAGCACTTGTGCTGATGTTCAGCTGCCTGACAGCCTTCGCCCAGACAATCGAGGCGCCGACTGTCAAGGGCAAGACATCGTTTGCAGTGATAGTAGACAACCACACACTTGAAAAGTGCGCTCCGCAGATCGCCGAATACAAGAAGACAATCGAGAGCGAGGGTCTTCCGACATTCATCGTATCTGCCGATTGGGAGAGCCCTGAGCAGGTCAAGGACATTCTCAAGAAACTCTACAGGGAAAACAACCTTGAAGGAACAGTTTTCATCGGCAACATTCCTGTGGCAATGGTGATGAAGGCCCAGTATATGACCTCCGCCTACAAGATGGACGAGAGAAAGAACCCTCTCGAGGTTGTGGCCGTGCCTTCAGACCGTTTCTACGATGACTTCGACCTCAAGTTCAACAAGATCGCGGATTCCACAAAGGGACTGCACCACTTTTATGAACTGGCTCCTGACAGCACTCCTTACATCGAGTGCGACATCTACTCCGGTAGAATCCAGGCTCAGAAGAGCAACGGATGCGGCTGCAAGCAGATTGCCGCATATCTGGAGAAAGCCGTAAGGGAGCACAAGTCTGGCAACAAGTTCGACCAGTTTGTTTCCTACACCGGCCACGGATCATATTCCAATTCCATCACGGCCTGGAGAGGCGAGCAGCAGATCGTCAACGAGCAGTTCCCGGACGTGTTCAAGAAGGAAGGCGAGGCCCGCTATCTGCGCTACAGCATGGAGGACTACATGAAGCCTTACGTGATCAAGGAACTCCGCCGTCCGGATGTGGACTTTATGGTGTTCCACGAGCACGGAGACTGGTTCAGGATGTATCTTTCCGGAGCTCCTGAAGACCAGAAGCCTTCTGACTATCTCCACAACTATATGCGCACCATCGCCCGCAGGAATGTGGACCGCGCAAAGAAAATCTGCGAGGAGTGGGGACTTGACTCCACCTGGTATGCAGACTACAAGGATCCTAAGGCAATAGTCGCCGATTCACTGCTTGACCTTCAGGAAGGAATCATCCTTGAGGAGATCAACGATATCGCCCCTAATGCCAGGATGGTCATCTTTGACGCCTGCTACAACGGAGACTTCCGCAATCCTGACTTCATCGCCGGCAAGTTCATCATGGCCAAAGGCAGTTGCGTGGTTGGTTTCGCAAACAGTGTGAACGTTCTTCAGGACAAGAGCGCGTTCGACCTTCTCGGCCTTCTCGGAAACGGAGTTAGGGTAGGCCTCTGGGCTCAGCACATCAACATCCTTGAGAGCCATATCATCGGTGACCCTACATTCCATTTCGCAGCCGAAAGGACAGACGAGAACCTGAACGAGGTGCTCGCCATAAAGGACAACAACTATTGGGCAGGCCGTCTGAACGACCCTAACCCTGAGCTTCAGAACATGGCCGAGATAAAGCTGTTCGAAGGCTATTATCCCGGAATTTCAGACATTCTGCTGAAGAAGATGAAGGAGTCTCCTTACGCCATTGTAAGGTATAACTCCCTGAGGCTTCTGGAAAGAATCGCCGACAACAACTACCGCGAGGCTCTCAAGCTTGCCGCCACGGACAGCTTCGAGTACATCCGCCGTATTGCCGTCACCCGTATGGGCCAGATCGGCGATGAGCAGTTCCTGCCTTATCTGGTCGGCGCGTACGTGAACGACGTCCACGCTACAAGAGTTGTGTTCCAGGGTACACAGGCCCTGCTCTGCTTTGACAAGAACCAGGCTTCCGACGCCATCAACAACTACTTCCAGGACCGCCACTATTACAATGCCGACAAGGACAGGGCATTCCTGCTGAAACTTGTCGAGGACAATCCTGGAGCAGAGTCCATCAAGAACATCGCCGACAAGAGCAAGAAGTCCGGCTACAGGGTTTCCTACATCCAGTTCCTGAGGAACCGTCCTTATCACCAGAATCTGGACCAGTGCCTGAAGGTTATGGAAGATCCGGAGGATGACACTTTCATCCGTACCCTTATGGCCGAATCCCTTGCCTGGTGGAGACTCTCTTACCGCAAGCAGGACATCATCGATTCCTGCAACAAGCTTCTCAAGGACAGCAACACTCCTAAGGAGATGATTCCTGCCCTGACCGGCGCAGTTACCCGTTTAACATCAAAGAAATAAGGAGGCAGATATGAAAAAGATATTTTTAGCAATAGTTTCAGTTTGCCTCACCGTTTCCCTGATGGGGCAGAACATCAAGGTCGAGAAGCCTACGGTAAAGAAGGGCAACGCCTTCGTGATCGTTATCGACAACGCCACCTTCAACGCCTGCCAGAAACAGGTGTATGACTATCGCGATGCTACTCAGGCAGACGGCCTTTCCACTTACATTCTCAGAGGCGACTGGGAGAACCCTATGCAGCTGAGAAACGAGCTCAAGAAACTCTACAAGAAGGCAAAGAACATGGAGGGTATAGTGCTCATCGGCGATATCCCTGTCGCAATGGTGCGCAACGCCCAGCACATGACCACCGCCTTCAAGATGGACGAGGACAAGTTCGACCGCAACGAGTCCAGCGTGGGAAGCGACCGCTTCTACGATGACCTCAACCTCGACTTCGAATATATCGGAAGAGACAGCGTGGACACAGACTTCTTCTACTACAACCTGAAGACCGACTGCGCCCAGCATCTGAATCCTACCTACTATTCCGCCAGGATCAAGTATCCGGCAGAACTGGGCGGGGACAAGTATGAGGCAATCGCGACCTTCCTCGAGAAATGCGTGGAGGCCCACAAGATGCAGAACACACTGGACAACATCGTGACCTTCGCCGGCCACGGCTACAACAGCGACTGTCTGATCACCTGGATGGACGAGAGTGTCACCCTGGAGGAAAACTTCCAGTTTGTCAAGAACTCTTCCCGCAACCTCAAGCAGCTGAATTTCCGTCACGAGGACTATATGAAGTACCGCCTGTTCGACGAGCTCCAGAGGCCTGAAGTTGATGCAATCTTCTTCAACGAGCACGGAAGCATCGACAAGCAGCACATCTCCGAGATTCCGAACAAGGAAACCCCTACAGACTATGCGGAGAAGTACCGCCACGGCTGGGGCTGGGATTCTGGCCCATACGACATTATGAGCAAGGAAACCGCCAAGAGGAAGAAAGCCGGAATGAGCGACGAGGAGGTTGCCGAGTACGCCAAGAGACTTCAGGACACTCTCTGCAAAGACTTCCACGTAACTCCTAAGTTCTTCGACGAGTGGTGGAGAATCCGGAACTTTACTCCGGAAGAGAGAAAGGCCGCCGCCGAGAAGTCCAAGGAAGACAGAAGGCTCATCATCATCGACCTTAAGGACCTTAAGGGCTTCAACCCTCAGCCTTACTTCGTGATGTTCAACGCCTGCTACAACGGATCGTTCCACCGCAAGGGCAACATCAGCGGCTACTACATCTTCGGAAACGGAAGAACCATAGTATGCCAGGGCAACACCGTGAACGTTCTCCAGGACAAGTGGACCTACGAGTGCGTGGGAATCATCTCCCTGGGAGCCAGAATCGGCGAGTACAACCGCCTTGTCCCTACCCTGGAAGGTCATCTTATCGGCGACCCTACCTTCCACTTTGCCAGCGGTGCTGACACTGAATTCAGAGGAGTTATCGCCGCTAACCGCAACAATGGCGCCTTCTGGAGAAGCCAGCTCGACAGCCCTTATCCTGCAGTCCAGAACGTGGCTCTTCGCATGCTCAGAGACTTGAACCAGATTTCTTCAACAGAGATTCTGGAGAAGATGAAAGAGTCCAGGTTCGGAACCGTCAGGATGGAATGCCTGACCCTTCTCTCCCGTATGGACACCGACACCTTCGCAGAAGCCCTCAAGCTCGGCCTGAAAGACCGCTATGAGGTTGTAAGAAGACGTGCCGGAGACCTTTGCGGAAGGAGCGGAGACCCTAGGGTCATGGAAACCATGATGGATGTTTTCGTAAACTATCCTGAGGCAAAGAGAGTCAGCTATAACATCTCCACAAACTTCCTCAACATCAACCACGATGCCCTCAAGGCAGCGTTCGAGAAGGTTAAGCCAACCATGACCTACTTGGACAACGACGAGGTAGTCAAGGAAGTTGAAACCGCCATCGCCCGCAACGAGAAGCGTTACAACAGCACTATCAAGGAAATCTTTGACAAGTCCGCCAAGGAAAGCGACAGGATTTCCGACATCCGCATGACACGTAACAACAATCTCCACGAGGCGATACCTCAGTTCCTGGAGATGCTCACCGACAAGGACAATTCCCTCAAAATCCGCCTGAACGCGGCTGAGGCTCTTGGATGGTACATCTACTCTTACAAGAGGCAGGATATCATCGATGGCTGCCAGAAGATCCTCGCCACAAACTCAGACCTCGAGCCTGAACTCCGTGCGGAGATTGAACAGACCATCAACCGCCTGAAGTAGCAGCGCGGCGGGGGGCTATGGTGCTCTGCAATGCGCTGAACTTCAGCAAGATGCTAAAAGCACTCCCTGAAAAGCGGGGAGTGCTTTTTGTATGTCGTTGAAAATAAAAAAGTTGTAAGAGACCATAGCCTGATAAAAAAACCTATATTTGTAAAAACGTTGAATATGAAACACCCTTCTTTTTTCATGCTGACGGTTGTCCTGCTGCTGGCGGCAACACATCTTCCTGCGCAGAGCGTATCAGTTGAAGAACCTGTCTCTGACAACGGGGTCAAGTTTGCCATAGTAATAGACAGCAAGACTTTTTCCAAGGTCAAGAACAATGTATTTGAGTATCGCGATGCCCTTTCAAAAGACGGGCTTGACGCATACATCATAAGTGGAGAATGGGAGAACCCCGACCAGGTAAGGGAGGAAATCAGAAAGGTCTATCTGGCAAACCAGAAGAACTTTGAGGGAATCGTGCTTGTGGGCGACATTCCGGTTGTCATGATAAGGAACGCCCAGAACATGACCAGAAGGTTCAAGATGAATGAGAACCTGTTTGAAAAAGGCCGTTCTTCAGTGCCTTCAGACAGGTTTTACGACGACCTGGGCCTTGAGTTCGAGTTTATCTCAAAGTCAAAGCGCGTAAACGGAGCTGACGGCAGGGAGCTCTTCTTCTACGACCTGAAACCTGAAAGCAGGCAATATCTGGCCCCTGATTTCTACAGCGGAAGGATAATGTACCCCGCAGGAATCGGAGGAGACAAGTACAAGGCCATCGGCGATTTTCTTGCCAGGGCCGCTGCCGCTCATCTGAACCCACCTAAGATGAAGGATATGCTTCTTAGCAGAGGAGCCCTTAGCGAGGGAGAAGATCCACAGGCACGCTCCGGTGTGGTTGAAATGCTTCGAGACCAGATACCTTTCCTGGAATATCCTTCAAGGCTTCTTGCAATCGATTTTTCCAAGGACTATGATCCGGTTACGGATAATCTGCTTCGAGCGTTGAAAAGTAACCGCTTCAGTATTTTCTATTACAGAGGGCACGGGAACTATGGAGAAATGCAACCCGGTTTTTTGGGGAAGGGAGACATTACTGAAGACAGGATCCGCACTCTTCCTGTACAGATGAATTATATAATTCTGAATTCGTGTTTTAACGGAGCCCTTCATCGGGGAAAAGATATAGCGGGAGCGTTTCTTTTTTCCAAAGGAAATGTCCTTGCCGTACAGGCTGTGAGCATAAACAGCTGGCAGGATGAGTGGATGAGCCGTTATATGGGAATCATTTACGGAGGAGCCAGGGTAGGTGAATATCACAGGCTGGCACCACTGCTTGAGAGAAACATCATCGGCGACCCTACTTTCCATTTTGCCTCCTGCTATGATTATGACTTGAAAGACCAGACGGTCCTTAAAAGAGAGGATGAACAGTACTGGCTTGACTGTCTTGAAAGGGGAGTTCCCCCACAGGCAGAAGGCAGCCGGAACAACTCTCTTTCCTGCGTTGCCATAAACCGTCTGCAGGCTATTGGAAAACTGTCCTCGTCCGAAATTGTCCAAAGGAGCCTGAAGACAATTTCTCCGAGCGTCAGTCTTGAGTATATAATGCAGGTTTATGAAATGTTCGGCAAGGGATACAGTCCTGAAGTTTCAGAAGATCTGGTCAAGATGTTCAGATACGGACTGGGGAGCAATGCGGAGTTTGTTGTCCGCCAGACTGCTGTCATAGAACTGTTTTATTCCGATCCGGTACTTTGCCAGGCGTTGATAGAGTCAATGAATTCCAGCATCAGACTAGGACGGAACAGGTGCAAGAGGTTCACGGAAGAAGCATTAGGCATGATGCCGCCTGAGGTTGTAGACAGTATTCTGGCAACTTCCCCGACAAGACAAAATGCAAAACTCTGCTCCGAAGTCAAAAAGGCGATGGAAGCCGGCCAGAAACACAAACGGACAGAGCTGATGATCCTGACAGACACCCACACGGAAACCGCCAGAAGAGTCCTTCACGCCATAGCCGTAAAGAACTGGCCTTATCCGGACCAGATACCGCTTTATCTTCAAATGATAACCAACAAATCTCTGAATACGGAAATCCGTCTGCATCTGGCCGACGGGCTAGGGTATTTCGATTACTCCTACAAGAAAGGGGAAGTAATTGACGGAGTGAGGAAACTGCTTGAAGACGAGACTATTGAAGCTACCATGAGGAACTCGATGAATACGAAAAGCTCTCTCCGCGACATGCTCAAAAAGACCCTCATCCGTCTTGAGAACTAAAACCGGCTGTCGCTTCCATCCTCACTGAGGAAGCACTGTCATTTCTTTGGTGTGAAGTACCATGGCTTCTGCCAGTCGTAGGAGGCGCGCTTGAAAGGAACGGATTCATCGCTGACAATGCGGAACATGAAAGGGTCCTCAAGGACTTTCCTCAGGTCGTATTCCTTTCCGTCTATCTTTATCGTTCGGTAGATGAGCCTGATTCCGTGGCTGTAGTCCGAGTAGAAGTTTCCGTGGCGGATGAAAAGCGGCTGCTGAGGATGTCCGTCCGGATGATGCCATCCGTAAATGGCCACGTGGCGGTCAAAACCGGCCTCATTTTCAAGTCTTGTGGTCAGGACGACGTCTTTCTTCAGTCCGGAGACAAACTGGCCGAATTTGAGCCCTTTTGACCTCATCAGGGCGTTTATGGCGTTATTACTGTCTTCAAAGCACAGCGGTTTCATGTTCCTGTCTCCCACCGGGCGGAAAGGGAATATCTCAATCCTGCCTTCCGCCGCCTCGGCGATCCTGTCCACCAGGAAGGTGGTAGGAAGCGAGCAGTACAGGCTGTCGGCCACTCTCTGAGCCCCGAGAGGTCCCATAGGCATCCTCACGTAGTCGGCATCGTTGCCTATTGACAGGTAGTCCGGGAGCACCCACATCTCCACCTTGTGCTTTCCGCTCCACTGCCCGTAATCGCTGAGAACAACCGTGTAGTCTATCTTACGGAACTTCTTCAGGGCGGAAGGCACGTTGCCGGAGAGTATCTGGGAAACTGTCATATCCTCCATCTCCCAGAACCCGGTGTCCTGCACCATCTGTATGTACGCGTGTCCGTCAGGGGCGTTTTCTCCGCGATTGTGATTCAGGAACCACGGGACATCCATATATCCGGCGCTCTTGTCAATCTTCGCTTTCTTTTGAGCGGAAACAAATTGCGGCATAAGAGCCAAAACGGCGGCAGCAAACAAAATCAGAAACTTTTTCATATAAGATCTTTTTAAGCTAAACAAAGATAATAATTATAGTTCTTGCAAACAGCAGTTTAGTTATTACTATTTTATGATTATCAAAAAGTGATAATTATTTTTTAATAACAAGGAAATAAAGAAAAACTATCACTGTTTTGTCGTTGACATTTATGCAACCAAGAATCTCAGCGACTTTGTGAATCTGCTGGGGAAGGCTGTAGTGGATGAACTTAGGCCAAAGGGAAAGCCTGTCTGGAAAAAGTTTTTGGACATTCTTTCATCGCTGAGATCCGAGATAACATTTGACAACAACGGAAATCCGGTTTGGGGTGTAGGTCTTGGAACCCTGGAGAATCCGTCAATAACTCTTGACGAGATTTTTGAATACTTCAACAAGGCAGACAAGCCTTGCCTTGTGGCTATAGATGAATTCCAGCAAATCACAAAATACTCAGACCAGACTATAGAAGCAACCCTAAGGACATACGTCCAGCAGTGCACAAACGCTCATTTCATCTTTTCCGGCTCACAGAGGCATCTTATGAACGGAATCTTCACATCTCCGTCCAGACCGTTCTATCAGTCGGTGACAATTATCAATCTTCATCCCCTTGACCTGAAAGTCTATACAGATTTTGCGGCAAAGAAATTTGAAGAGAACGGAAAACACCTGGAAAGGAACGTTGTTTCAGATATTTATGAGAGGTTTTCAGGTGTCACCAGCTATATGCACCGGATCTTGAACATACTGTTTTCCAGAACTGAAAACGGTGGAACCTGTACCGTTTCAATGGTTGACGAAGCCATAAAAGGTCTTCTTGACAGAGACTTCATAACATACGATAAAGGCGTGTATTCTCCTTACGATAAATTCTTTGCCCTTTGGCTGAAGTACAAAGGCATCATTTAAGGAATACCAGATATTTTTCCTTTATCTCGATAGGGTGATATTCCATCTTTGCCTTGCGGAGGTTCTCGTCTCCTGAGTCGTCTTCGCGGTTGACAAGGGTGAAGGCCGGTGTTCCTTCAGGGATGTTCTCCCTTTGTCTGAGCACACCGTCCATGTAGCCCAGGAACTCCTGGCTCATTGCCTGGTATGCTCCGCGATACTCGGTAAGCGCTTTCTCAATGTGCACCAGCAGGGTGTCGGAACTGGTCCTTTCTCCAATGGTGAAGGCCACGACATTTCCTTCAACCCTCAGGAGGCCGCCGTCGAGGTCCAGGGCTTTGTAGTTGTTGAGCGCCACTCTCACGGCGCAGAATTCGTTGTTCTTCCAGAAGTCCTGTCCGCATCCGTTGCGGCGGCACCATTCATCGTTCATCTGGAGGCATTCCTCCATGTTGGATTCACAGATGGGCTCGAACCGCCACCTGTAAAGCCTGCGGAAGCCGTTGGCAAAGTTGCGCTTTGCCTGGTACTTCTTGCCGCTGAGAGTCTTCAGGGCCTGGGCGTCGTAGATGTAGTCGGCCCCCATGCGCGATATCTCCGAGGTAAAGCGTCCGCCAAAATACCGTTCAAGGAAATCCATCTGGGAGGGCAGCACTCCGTAGAACACTAGCCTGCCGTCATCGCCGAGGAGTGAATTCTCATTGAGCATTGAGTTTATGATGTCTGCAACCTGGTGCTCATCAGCCCTTCCAACCGGCGTCAGATAACTTTTCCTGCCGTCCATGTTGTACTGTATCAGCACCAGGTCTCCTATGCGTGCAACTTTGCTACGGAAAGTGTTTTTCCACAGGAACTGGAAGGTGAAGTTATAGTCTTCCGAGTTGTAGTCGGGGACGGAAAAGAGCTCTCTGATCCACTTGGAATCAGAGAGTTCTATATCTTTAAATATCAGGTCGGTCATTGGAAAAATCAAGCAACTGAATAAAGTCCTTAATCCTTGAACACATCAAAGCTTTTACTTCAGCCACTCCTTGAGGGTGCGGATGGCCTCGTCTCTCATTTCCGGAGGAAGGTTGGAGATCCTTGCTCTGTGACTTCCGCCTGGAGCTATATAGAACTTGATGTTGTCGTGCCCTGGGTTGTTCGGCCTTACGGAAGACCAAGGGTCCCATTCTCCGTAGATGAACATCATCTTGTTGTCTGTAGTGGCCACAAAGTTCGTGAGCTTCTTGTAGAGAGTCTTGTCGAACTTGAACTTCTTTCCGCCAGGCAGGAAAATCTTTCTCAGATATCCCTTTGCGGACTTAATCTTCAGCAGGCCCTTGAACGGCTTGGTGTCATATCCGTAGTAGCCGAGTTCCTTGGCGGCCTGGACGAAGAACGGGGCGTTGTCATCCCAGCTCTGGAAGTAGTCTGGCCCGACGGCGTCAACGAAGTACTTGAACAGCACATCGTCAGATTCGGTAACGGCCGGAATGGTGGAAGTCTTCCTTCCCCACTGCCAGAAGGCGAACGGGAACTCCAGCACGCAGTAGTCCAGGACTTCAGGTATGGAGATGTTGTAGGAAATCTTGCTCTTTTCGCTCCACTCGGCGAGTTTTTTCTCCATAACGTCCCTTCTCTTTAGTATCTCGTTCTGGAAGTTGAAGATGATGGCCCTGTCTTCGGCGGTTCCGGTGGAATCCCTGAGGAAAGGCTCGTGCCTTCCGTCTTCCTGGGCTCTTGCAACAGGTCCCACATACGGAACGGAAACATTCACGTCTTTAGGATAGAACATTGTGTAAGCCATACAGTTCTGGCCGCCCTTGCTGATTCCGGTTGCAATCCATTTCCCGTAGAAGATATGGCTGAGGGCCTTCCTCACCTCGTGAAGGTCTGCGGCTTCCTGCTCAGCGGTCATATAGTCCCAGTTGAGGTTTTCCCAGGTAATCGTGGAGTCATCCTGCATGAAAGGCACGCTCTCGTTGAAATACCTGTGCTCCACCATCACAAAGTTGCACTGCAGCAGGTACGCCAGCTCCTCGTCATATCTTGGGTTGGTTCCGTACTTTGCCGTATATCCTTCGGTGATGATCACGGTAGGGGCCTTGAAGTTTGCAAAGCCCACTATCACCCTCTGCCTGAACAGTCCCTTCTCGGGATGCTTGTGGTCTATCGGCTGGGTGATGAACATCTTGTATTTAGCCTTCAGATGGCCCTGCAGCTGCTTTGCCACAGGAATTCTCTCTATGTCTGTAAATCTTGCCCACTGCTGGTCGGGCATCACATACCTGTTGCACCAGGCAAAGTCGTCCAGCACCAGGGAGTCCACATTGGAAGAGGCGAATCTCGGCCCTGCCAGATATCTGAGGCTATCCTCATTCTGGGCGAATGCGCTCCCGCAGCAAACAAGCAACATCATCGCTGAGGCAAATGCCACAGCAAAAGTTTTTCTCAAAGTCCTTATCTTCATTTCAAATGGTTTTAATCGCGATAATACTGTCAAAACAGAACAAATTTAGTCATTTTTCTGCTTTGAGCGATAATCACTAGGAGTCTGGCCCGTAGTGGCGAGGAAAGTGCGCTGGAATGTTCTTGTGCTGTAGAAGCCGGACTGGTCCGCTATCTCCGAAACAGGCAGCGCCGGTTCTTTTTCCATCAGCGATTTGGCATAGTCGATTCTCAGGCTGCTGATAAAGCGAGGGAAGGTCACCCCGGGCTCGATTGCTTCAATCATACGCCTGAGTTCGCGCTGTGAACAGCCTAAGAGTCCGGCTGCCATGGAAATTGACATCATCTTGTTGAGAAAGAACTGTTTTTCCTTGAAAATGCTGACAAGAGAAGACACCTGCCTGTCCTTGTCCTCGGTTTTCGGATTCTGGACGGCTATCAGGGAACGAAGGGTCTCTATTTCCTTCTTGATCTTGATATTCTCTGACAGTATGGTATTTATTGTCTTGCGCCTTTTGTATTTGTTGATGTACTGTGTTACTCCGGCGATCAGCAGAACAAGAATCAGGGCAGAGAGGGCTATCAGGATGATGTTGTTGGTTTTCAGGGTGGCAGAGAGGTCATTGATCTTGAACTTGTAGTTCCTGGACTTGTAACCTTCGACATCTGCAGCAACGGTCCTGCTTTCGATTTCCTCAATCTGCCTGTTCAGGCCGGCGATTCTTTCAGCCAGAAGGTTCGCGTTCGTGGAGTCCTTGGCTATTCTGTATGCTTCTTCCAGTCTCGACAGCCTGGAAACATATCTTCTGTCTACGGTATCCTTACCTGAGTAAGGGGACAGTTCCAGACATTCGGTAACCTTGTCCGGTCTCCCGGTCTTTGCGTAATAGCCGCTTTGGCGGAACACTCCGTCAGAGGTTGAAGCGTAATCTTGCTTCAGGGCCTGTGAAAACAGGTTCTCTGCCTGTTTTGCCTGCCCAAGTTCCCAAAGCGAGATAGCCTTGTTGATTCTTGAGTAGAACAGCACACGGTCTTCCCAGTTCGTTGAAAAGTCGTCTTGAGGAAACTTCAGAGCCATTTCCTGAAGAACTTTCTGCTGCTGGTCGCATTTCTGGACGGCTTTCTGCCAGTTTTCCGCTCCTACATAAGTGTTGGTCAGATTTCCTATGCACTTAATCCAGTGGCCGTATTCACTCTGGGTTTTAACCATCTTCAGGGCCTTTTCCACGGATTCTTCCATAACCCTTAGCCCTTCTTCCTGCTGTCCTGTGTAGTACATGCACCTTCCTACGGCATAATCAAAAGCCAGTCCGTCCAGTTCAAGACCAAGGCTTCTGGCCAGATCCTGACCTTGCCTGCAGGCAGAGAGCATTGCCGGATAGTCTTTCTTGGTCTGGGCTATGGTCTGGATATTCCGGAGCACTTCCAGCCTTTTGAGACTGTCTTCCTGGGCTTCTTTGGTCATAAGGGCTTCCTGGCACCATTGCAGGGCCTGGTCATAGTCCTCGGAATATTGGTAAAAGAGCTTTGCCCTAAGCAGATTTGCCTCCAGAGGCGTGAAAATTCCCTTTGAAGCTCCTTCTGTTACTTTGTACATGGCCCCGTCCAGATCTGTCTTGCCCAGGTTTCTTATGTATTCTTCGGAAATAGCCTGAGGGTCGCTATTCCCGGAGACTTTATTCGAATCTGCCTTGTCAGGGCTGCAGCAAAGGCAAGCCAGAGCGGTGCCAGAGAAGATAAAAATATGTCTAATTGCTTTTAGAAGATTCATATTGCAAATTTACTCAACCCAGACCAAAACGGCGTCATTTTTTGCCAAATAGACCAAAATGACGCGTTTTGTCGCATAACCGCAAGAAACCGTCGCGTCTTTTGGTCAAGCACAAAAGTCAGAATCGATACTTTTGTCATTTATTAATAACAAATCCTGTAAAATGAGAAAATTCGTACTTTCATTAATGGCAGTGCTTGGTTTCGCCGGAATCAGTGCTTTTGCCCAGACTTCCCTGTCAGAAGTCGTTGCCGCCGGCAACAAAGTGTTTGTGCAGATTGTCAACGACAATGAGTATCCTATTCCTGCAGACGAAGTGGCTGACGTTATTCGTGAATTCTCAAATGCCGGCCAGTGGACAGCAGTGGAGACTGCAGAAGAGGCTGATTTCATTCTTCGCGTCGAGACCAGAAAGAAGGTGGTTTTCAACAGCCCTCGCACCTGGATGACTCCTTCCGTACTTGACAAGGAATCAAATGTTCTCTGGAAGGGAGAAAAGATTAAAGCCGACGCTACCATGTTCAATGGTTACAAGGCAACCAACACCTGCATCCGTAAGGTGATAGAAAACAGCTTCTACAAGGATCTTTTCAAGAAAGCCGGAAGAAGCGTGCCAGTAATAGAATAATTAACAATTAAATAATACAGAGTCTATGAATAAGTATCTTCTGCTTATTGCCATCTCTTTATTCGTGATGGCAGGTTGCGATAAAACAGAAATTTACGACAAGGATACAACCGAAATTGAAAATGATATCGATGACCTCAAGGATGCCGTAACAGGCCTGAAGATCAGCGACCAGGTTTTCGGTTTTGTGAGCTATGCTCAGCACGATACCGTAACAAAGGGACTTCCTTATGCGGTGATTTTCCGTGTAAACCCTTCCGGAGTTCCTTTTACCCAGGATATGGTTGTTCTTGACAACATGTCTGCCAAGAGATTCATCTACACTCCAGAGACAATGGCTTCCTACATTACCGAGTCCACCAACTTCAAGATTGACTCGATGGGCGTTACCCAGAACGAGGCAAAAGAGGATCTGGAAGGCCAGTACTTCATAAGAATGAAGAGCACAGAGACCCGTAACATGATCGAGGATGACATTTTCTCTCTCGTAGGCGGCTACAAGGACAAAGAGAAGAAGATCCAGTATGTAAGCTCTACTCCTTTCAGCCTGGTAATGATGCCTACTCCTGAAGAGGGACTTACCAAGTGGAGCTTCATCCGCGGCAACGTTACCCACGGAGACGTCAAGACAACAGTCGTTCCTGGCTCTGACCCTGAGGAAACCGTGAGCACTTGGGAGGTGACTCTTGGATCTATCGCCGTTTCTTTTGACCGTCGCCTGTATGTTAACGAAAAGGACAAGAACGACACCCGCACATACTCTACCAAATACATATCTTCATTCGTATGGGAGGGCAACTCAAAGGCAGACTCTATAGTTATCTTTGAGCCTCATCGCGATTCAGCTTATGTAAAGTTCCTTCCGGACACTTCCAAGCCTGAATGGCAGGCTCTTATGGATACCACCAAGTTCAACACCCTTACAGTAAAGGGCAAGGTTCACGCGTTTGACCGTTACGGTGGCCGTTCAGTATTCCCTGTAGAGATGGTATGGTACAGCCGTTATAGGGATACGGTTACCCTCAACCTGAAGGTTTCTGATTTCATCCAGGAAAACCCTGACGGATCCATTACCAGAAAGACCTATGAGTATGACCTTACCTCAGCCCTTGAAAAGCTTGGATACAAAGAATCCGAGGTTGAGTCAACTCCAAGAAAGAAGGTGGTACATGGTATCATTACCGGCCCAGGCAGCAAGGTGCTGATGGCCTACAGTAGCGAAAACAACAGGGTTATCATTCTCCGCAGCTATGTTCCTAAGGCAGCTCTTGTCGGAACACATTACAATATAGCCTCCAGGGAAATCAAGACTTTCCCTTCCGAGAAGGATCCTGTATTGGAGATGTCTGCCATTGAATGCCCGCTGGTTATCAAAATCGTGATTACAGAATAGCAATTAAATATTAGTACCATGAACATCATTATCACATTGCTCATCGGAGCAGTAGCAGGCTGGCTTTCCGGCTTCTTCGTATCCAAAGATAAAGGCGGTCTTATCTGGAACATTCTTATCGGTCTTGCCGGCGGTTTTGTCGGTGGCTGGCTGCTTGGCAAACTTGGCGCCACCAGTCCTTTCTGGGCTCAGTGGTATGGACAGATTGTCAGCGCTGTCATCGGTGCTGTAATCCTCCTGGCCATCTGGAATGTTGTAAAGAAGGCCTTCAAATAAGTCTCAGCGATTGGGCTCACCAAGCCCGTTGAAATGCAGATTACGGCTCAATTCTTAAAGTTTGAGCCGTATTTTTTTGCAGATATTGCTTTCCTATACTTCGTGGGTCTGAAAAGCTCCACCATCGAGATGAAGCCCTACATCGACATCGTGGATTCCATTAAGGCCAGCTCGATGGCGAAGTTTGATGGGTTGATTTAATGGACTCGTTCCAAAAAATGCGTTATTACTGCGAAAACTCGTTGGAAAAAGTGCGAAACAAGGGACTTTTCCTGCTCTTATCTATCTGAATAATAACCGATTCGCTAGGTGGTCAAGACATTTGCCAACAATAGGCCGATTAGCTTTTCTAAAAGTGCCGTTGTGGCCACAATTCACTTTTTCAAAAGTGTTTTTTCTTAATAATTTCGCTTTTCAAAAAGTGTTTTGTATATTTGCGCCTAGAAAGATACTAATATGGAACTGACAGATATTCGCCCCATTGTTGAGTTTTACCATAGTAAACTCGCCCAGGTTACGCTGGATTTCAAGCGCTACCTTTATCCCCGGATTAACTGGGACTCCCGCGTCATCGGTATCAAGGGAGAGCGTGGCGTAGGTAAAACCACCATGCTTCTGCAGCGGATCAAGGAGAAATACAGCAATCCGGATGATACTTTCTACATCTCCCTGGACCATTACTGGTTCGGGACTCATCAGTTGCAGGATCTGATTGAATTCCTTTACAAGAGGGGGATAACGGAGTTTTACATTGACGAAGTCCACAAGTATAAAGGGTGGAGCACCATCCTCAAAAACCTCGTTGACCAGTATAAGGATCTCCGGATAGTTTATACGGGATCCTCCTTGCTGGAGATCGATAATGCCAAGGTGGATATGTCCCGCCGTCAAACCTCTTATACGCTTAAGGGAATGTCTTTCCGGGAATACCTGGCCTATGAGGACATCCTTCACGTGGATGCGATCTCTTTGGAAGATCTCCTGAAGAATCATATTACCATCTCCATGGAGATTACCTCCAAAACCAAGATTCTGGTGGCATTCGAGGCCTATTTGCGCTCGGGAATATATCCCTTCTACAAAGAAGCCGGCTCGGACTTCCTGGTCCGCTTGAAGGAAGTAGTAGATACCGTGATTGAAAGCGATCTTCCCGCCGTGGAGAGGATTACCTACGATACCATCGAAAAGTGCAAGAAGCTGTTGATGATCATCGCAGAGAATGTTCCCCTGCAGCCCAATGTGAATCGGCTGTCCACCTCTCTCGGTACGACGCGGGATTCCCTGTTGAAACTCCTGTACAATTTAGATAAGGCCGAGATTCTGGAGCTTCTTACCGTAGAGCTCAAGAGCTATAAAAAGTTGGTTAATCCAGAGAAGATTTACCTTGGCAACACCAATCTTATGTATGCCCTTTCGCCCAAGATCGACGTCGGAACGCTCCGAGAGACTTTCTTCATCGACCAGCTTTCCGCTATCGGTACCGTTCAGATGCCTATTAAGGGTGATTTCCTGGTGAACGGGAAATACCTGTTCGAAGTCGGTGGCGAAAGCAAGGAATTCGATCAGATTGCCGGCATCCCTGACAGCTACCTGGCCATTGCCGGCATCGAAACCGGTTATAGCGCTCGCGTTCCTCTATGGATGTTTGGACTTCTTTACTAACGTAGTATTATACAATGACGTCCTCTCACTCAGAAACGGTCCGGGGGATTTCTTTTCCCTTTAGTTCAAGCGGAAAAGAAGCTCATCGAGGAGTCGCACAAGGAGATGGAGAAGGCGAAGTTCACATAGCGGTTAATACAGGAATCCGAAAAGCCAGAGAGGAATCTTGTTACCGCGACCGAACTCGACACCGTCAATAGCCAGGAAGCTGTTCTCGACATCCTTGATCTGATTGAAACTCTTTTTGGGACCAAAACAATCTTGAAAGATTGAAATTTTGTTGAAAAACAATCCCCCCAAGATTGTTTTTACGCTGTCGCGACAAACTATTTTTAGTCTTTTAAAACCCTAGGAATCCTCAATGAGAAAGCGAAGTTCGCATGGGGATCAGGACAATTCAGGATCAATGCCCAGCTCACGACCCTTAAAGATGCGAAGCTTACATCTCAATTGGACGACAAGTCCGTCCTTGAGGTAAAGGGCCTTCTTCTGGAATTTCTTGCCGAGCAGAAATTGGGCCTTGAGAAATACAAACTGGAGTTGAATGAGGCCTTTGCCCTTCTGCCTGGGACTCCATGAAACCTTTTGTTGAATCTCTTGCTAAAAACCAGGACAACTTCTTTGACGGCAGGAAGCAAAACCCCATGAGCGCGATGATCAGCTGCAACGATGGCTTCCGCCCGTTCTCTTTTTATCTGGAGGTAATAAACTAAATCAGACTTTGACAGAAATCGTCAAACCGCTCCTGTATCCTTGCCGCAAAAATAAAGCATGATATGAAACGTTACGCTCCTTTAATAACCTTCTTTCTGGTCTATGCGGCATTTGTTCTCGCGGAATTGTACACTGGCAAAATTTCCCCTCTGCACCTGTTTCTTTACCCCTTGGCTGTTCTGGCCTATTTTCTTCCTGTATGGTTTTTTGTCCACCTGCTGGTTTCCTTGTTTATCAGGCCATGGAAAGAAGAAGACCTTAACTGGTTGTTTCTAAGCATTGATATTATTCTCTCTGGCCTTGGAGAGTCAACTGTGCTTTGAAAAGTTCTGAACGAATAAAAGTTAAACTACATCGTAACGGATATAAAAATTATTCCCAAAAACAAGATTACATTCGATGGGATATAACCCTCTAACTAAAGCCTGCGTTGTTATCGAATATCAATCTGTAATAAACTGTCGCCCTTTCAAATCCTCTTATCCCCTCTTGGCCCAGTTCGTGTTTTCGATTCCCGCCCAGGGCACCTTAGAAAGAGTTAATTGACTGATTTTCAGCGGTTAGCTCTTTTTGCGTCTCTATTTTTGGCGACATTTTGGCGACTTAGGGTCGTTTTGCCGACTTAACATTTTAGTGATAAAAGAAAAAACGCTATTTTTGCTAACGTCAATCTGTATCATTCCAATAATGCCCCTATGGGAGAACTAAATGACGTTTTGAGAAGTATTTCTGAACACTGTTCTGTTGAGAGCAGGGAGCATTATCGTAACCTCAGCATTGGACGAGGCGAGATGATGATGACGGGAATGCGTGCTCCCCAGACCATCTGGATTGTAAACAACGATTTGGCTCCGACTCATGGTGTGGCGAGAGATATTACAGGAGCGGCTGTTACAGCATTTGATACCGGACGTAAAGACACATATAGTGAGTCAGGAACGATTGCTGTTCCAAAGAACAGGGAATTTGCCCGACTGCTGCTTCAGAACTACGAAGGCCACCACTCATGCGTTTTCATGAATCGTCAAAGGAAGGATTTCCTGATTAGGAGTTCTGCCCATTACACGAATAATAACGGCATTGTTTCCAACATTCATATTGGCGTAGCCGGTATGAAAAGTTGGTCTATATTTACGAGTTTGCGGCAGGCCCTTCAGTCTTTGAATGAGGTTGATGAGACTATCCGACAGAATAAGCTTCGTGAGGAAGAGGCGAAACGTAAAGCAGAGGAGCTAAGGAAGAAGCAACAAGAAGAGGAGGCACGTAAGGCTGAAGAAGAAGCGAGAAAGCTACAGGAAGAGATCAGAGTTGCCCAAGAACAAAGAGATGCCATCCTCACGCAGGCCAGCAAAGCTGCGGAATTCATCAGAAAGCAAGTAAGTCTCCGTAGAAACCCGGTTTTGGATAAGAATCAGAATAGCGCAAAGTTCTCGAATTTGTACAACGGCGTGGCCGAAGTCATAAACGGAGGTCCCGGAACCGGCAAGACGACAACCATTATCCAGCGTCTCAAACTCTTGATTGACCGGGGCGACCTTGAAGATTATATGGATAATCACGAAGACTGCAAACTTACCAGAGAGCAGTTGGACATCATTTCTTCAAGCGCCGATAACTGGATTTACTTCTCTCCGACAGATCTGCTGAAGAAGTATCTTCAGGACAACATGAATTATGAAGGCCTTACCAACACAAGCCATAGAACAGTCGTTTGGAAAGATTTCCTAAAGGATGCTATCCGCGATGAATACCATCTTGCCGGACAGGATTGCCCGTTTGACTTTATGGGCAAAAAGAGCGAGTCAAGAATCATCTATACAGGTGACCACATCGCCATTATTGAGAACTTCACTAACTTCTTCCTGGAGCAGGTAAAGGAGCGCTTCAGGAGAGTCTCCAAGGTTGATTACAACCAGTTTGAGTGGAAGATCCTGGGCAAGGTCGTAACCGAAGAATGCGCTAAGATAGAGAGTGTTAATAGCATAGACTCTTTACTTCGATTTTTAATTCACCTCAGCGGCATAGACCAGAAGCTCATTGTGAATGGAAAGCGAGTAGAGTCAGGCGCGGCCATTACGTCCAAGTATAATGAGCAAATCCGTCAACTTACCGACCGATATGCAGCGCTTTTGAAACGTGATGAGCAGAAATATAACGAAGCGATAGAATTCGTGAAATCTGTTGCCACAGTACCACAACCCGAGGTTGAAGAGGGAGAGGAGCCCGAAGAAGTTGAACCGGATTATGGTGATCTGTCCATCGCCTTGTATAACAAGTTGAATCCTATTCTGAAGAAGCTCGCGCTTCAATTCAAAGATAGCTCTGCCAAGCTGACCGCTCAGCAGAAACAATTGTATGAGATTGTCAAAAGCATCATCATAGAGGATGACCTCAAGCAACTTGCGGACTCGGCGTACTTTGTGAAGTATATGAACCCGGCGCTTCGTGGAATCACCCAATATGTTCTTTCGCCGATTCCCCAGTATTATCGTCAGTACAGAAGGTCTATGCCGGAGGCTGACCGTGAGAATTGGGATGCCGAACTGCTGAGCGAGATGGTGGATACTTATAAGAACAAACGTCTCCTAAGCCAGGAACAATCTCTGCTGGTTGGATTTATCAACAATATTGCCAAGTCTCTTTACAAGGCCAGCAGACGGATATTCGACAACGCTACTCACAAGTACATCCTCGCATATAAGGACCTGTGCCGCCCGGTAATTGGTGTCGATGAAGCTACGGATTATAGCCTTATTGAGTTCTACGGCATTAAGTCCTTTGGACATTATGAGGTCTGTTCATACACGCTCTGCGGCGACATTATGCAGTTGATGAAAGAAGACGGTATCACAGACTGGAACCAGCTCCGTCATCCGCTTCTTTTCGAAAAGTTGGATGTTAAGAATCTTACCATTTCCTACCGCCAGAGCCAAGAACTGTTGGATCTGGCCGACCTAATTTACCTGGAAGAACTTGGCGACGTTTCTCCATATACCTGCTATTTGAAGGGCGAGAAAACGCCCAAGCCGCTTTGGCTTGAGTGTGGAGATATAGATGACAAGGCCCAGTGGATTGCGGACCGAGTTATGGAGATCGTTAAGGCCTATGATTACGTCCCTACAATTGCCATTTTTACCATCGATAAGCGTAAAGCAGAAGACCTGAAGGAATCGTTGGACGAATGTGACAACCTTATCAAGGCTGGTATTGACGTAAAGGTTTGCTCGGACAATACGCTTGAAGGTGAGAAAACGCTGCGTATTTTCCCGATAGACCAGGTCAAGGGTATGGAGTTCGAGGCGGTGTTTTTCTACGACATTGACGATATTGAATCCACCAGCCTCATTAACAAGTATCTCTATGTGGGGTTGTCCCGGGCTTCAATGTATCTTGCCGTGACTTCCAACGGCCGTTCCGAGAAGATTTCCAAGATGCTACAGAATTACTTTGCAGTAAACGAGACCTGGTAGGTTAGCGATTACTTCTTTTTGAGAGCCATATATTCCCGCATCAGTTCGTCAGGAATGTCCATGTTCCATTTCCGGAATACGGATATTTCAAGTTCGACATCCTCGATGGAACGTTTCGGGGCAATCTCTTCCTGTTTTTTCTGAAGTTCATCGATGTCAACCGGATCAGAGACTATAGTGTCCTCGGACAACTGCCACCTGAGATAATTGATGTACGCTTCAAGAGCAGAAGTCATAATCATCTTCTTGGCAGAATTCATTTCCGCCATTGCCGGCGTCACTTGGAAGTCATATAGGTATAATTCCAGTGCGCCAATGTCGTTCATGCAGAGTATGCTCTTGTGGCTGGAATCGTATTTCCCTCTGATGATGGTATCCACGTCGCCCTTGATGCCGCGCACGATACGTTTAATCTCGTTTTCATCTTTGCCCTTCTTCTCCAGGTAGAAGCGGAACTCCGGTTCATTGGCGTAGATGTTTTCAATGCCATTCTGCTGTTCAGCTCCCTCTACAACCTCTTCTTTTGAATTATGAAGCATCTCGACATCTTCTTCTCCCTCCTCGAACTCGTCCATAAAATAGACCTCTTTTCCGTCTACCACGCGTGTGCCATAGGGTACGGAATAGTCGCAGTCATAGCCCTCAAAATGCCGTCTCCATTGTCGTTTTGCGGACGGGAAGCCGAAGCGATTATAGAGGCCAACATTATCAAGAAGGATTACTTTATCTTTGCCCTTTGCGACACGAAGGCCACGTCCTACTTGCTGCAGGTACATGGAAAGTGATTTCGTAGGACGGGCAAGCTGAACAAATTCCAGATCCGGACAATCAAAGCCTTCACTGAATATATTGACGTTGCAGATAATGTCTATCCTTCCGGCCTTGAAGTCTTTTACATAGCCGTCTCGAACATCTGCTGGAGTGCTATCATCAATGGCTACCGCTTTGTATCCTCGGGCAACAAATTGGGCGCAAACGTGGAGGTTATGGGCCTTGGTAATCGTATAAACTATGCCTTTCTTACCCTTGGCATAATGCTCATACGACGCTACGATTCCAGCGCGAATCTCATCACGGTCCATCACGTCAGCTGCTGCCTCATCCAGATAATCTCCGTCCATGGCAAAGCGGTTAATGCTGTCAATGTCCATCTGGATACGAGACTCAGGCCGTATAGAGTAGTATTCGTAATCACAAAGCCATCCTTCCTTGATGAAACGTGCGACGGGCATCGATGTGATAAGGTCATCGAACTCCGGCCTGAAACTCTCGTGGCTCATACGGTAGGGAGTGGCGGTCACGCCCAAGACCTTTGCCTGAGGAAAGGCACGAAGGATCTTCTTGTAACTGTCTGCCTTGACATGATGGGCCTCATCTACGATGATAATGTCAAAGGCTTTTCCCTTCCATCTGTCCAAGCGCCGGATTAGGGTCTGTACGGATGCAACCTGGTAAGGCATATAGTCCTCCTCCATGTTGTTCGCCGCTATCATGCCGGCGGCAAGGCCATATTTCAGACTGAGTTTTTCCTTGATCTGCTTGATGAGTTCGATACGGTGCGCCAGGAAAAGAATCTTGACCGCGGCCTTATGCTGGACACTCCACTCGAACAAATCCCTTGCGATGGATACGAAAAGGTATGTTTTTCCCGTGCCGGTGGGCATCTGGAACATAATGCTACGCATCTGCGTCCACATCTTGTAAATCTTGGCTTTCGCTTCGGTCTGATATGGATACAACTTCTTATCGCGATAAGGATTCAGCTCCGTGAAGTCGACTTTATGCTTGAAGGCAAATGGCGCAAGGTACTGACCAATCAGCGAGGCTAAAACCTCCTCTGCACCTTCCGGTTCACGCATCCAGTAGAATAGCGCCTTCTCAATCTCGAAGGATATGTCTGAACTGGAGACCACAAACTTCTCGGTTCCCATCCTGGGGAAGGGCATCCGGATGTCTCCGACAAAAGGCGTATTGATCTGAATGTAGCGACGCCAGTTTTTGGTGAACTCCTTCTTTAGTTCATCATTGAGATAGATGACCGGTGAACCAATCTTCATATCCCGCACCATCTCCGTGACAGTTATCATCAAGACCGCCTTATGGGGAGCCTTGAAGCCGCTGGAGTGACTTACATGTAGATGTGTAAGCTGGTCAATGTATGTCTGGAGCGGGGTTATGAAATCTGCCATATAATAATGATTCTGTTATTGTAGTAGTTTGCCGATGACCTCGGATGCATAGTGCTTATCTATGTTGTGCGCGACCAGGAAATCGTACATCAGTTGCTGGTCCTCTTTGAGATTGGCAGTTCTGATGATGATGGGTTGATTGATGCTCCATAGTGCAGATAATTTTCCGTCCGTCATCTTCTGAAGGGCTCGCTTGATTTCAACCTTGGAATTATCATCACGGGTGAAGATAGTAATGTCCTTCCGTACAGGATTGTCATAGTCAGCTTGCCTGAGGAAGAAGGGTGCAAAATACTGGCGGTCATTTTCTCCCAGGGAGTGTCCAAAGATTATTACCTCGTCTGCTTCCTTGAGTGGCGTGACTATATCTGGCGGAGTGAAGGAGTCATCCATGGCCTTCAGCAGGAAGTCATATTCTTTCGCCATCTTCAGGTCGTCACGAGTGCCAATGATAATCTTTCCGTCCACGCAGTTTCCGTGCATATAATGAACGGGAATGCCATCTATAGAGTGGCCACGAAACTGGACTCGGGTATAGTTGAAGGTGAAGATGTCGATGAAGTCACCGGCTTCCGCTGTTTTCTTCAAGGCAAGTAGCAGATGGAAAGCGGAAGAAACGCTGTCGGGGATGGGCTTATCAATTGATTTGAGGTAGTTGCAGAGGCCTTCTTTAATTAGGCCGAGCGCTTTCTTATCGCGCCAGATGGGAGATTTGAGTCCATCCTCTTTTAGGTGCTCATCGACGTGGCGCAAAATGTTCCCATTATAATAGAGAACGCCCTTATTGATCAATGACTGAACCAACTCAAGCTGGTCATTGTACCAGCCACAGGCTTGCCCATAAGAAGTAAATTTTTCGAGAAGGGCTCTCTCTTCGTCCGTTATTATGTCTTGACCCTTGGTTGGATCAGGGATGCTTTTGTAGTAATTCAGTAGCTCGTTTTCGAGGTCGTACCATTTGACGGCCTCCAAGTTGTCTGGCCACTTCTGGTTGAGGTGATGAATGAGAGGGGCGGGATAGTCCTTGGGGCAGAATTCGGACTCCCAAAACGCCTTGTAGGACGTTTGGAGGCCGAGGTCAAGGTCGAAACCGTTGCCTAGGATGAGGACTATTTTGCGGGGCTCAGAATTCATTTAATGTTAATAGAGCTAACAAAATCTTGAAAACTGTTGTTCGTAATGATTCTTAATCAAATCGTCACACGGGAAGGTTTGATAATATAATACAATTGCCAATCTATTAAAAGCTTCATTGTTAGGTGGGTCAATCTTTAACTCCTTCTTTAGGTGAAGTCTTAATAATTGGCACGAATAATCCGCAACTAAATGCCCAAAACAATACTTTTTCGTGTCTATAGTAAAACTATCCAACTGGTCCTGACTTATCCCTCTGCTATTAATACACGTATTCAACTCTTCTTGTTTCACCGGTGCAGAAACCTTATCTAAGTCAATGAATCTTAAACGCGATTTCTTGGGGAATATGGAGTCGTCTTGCTGAAATAAAAGAAAATCGGCTTTAACTCCACAAGTAATATCGCTAATAAAATGATTATAGCGTTCCTCAATTACTGGCGGGCAAAGTCCAACGGCCGAAAAACTGATAGCAAGATTCTTAATTATAGGTAGTGTAAATACTTCGTTCTCCCAACTATAACCGTAAGTGTAGAAAACTCTTCTATCTGCAATACGTTTCATGAGTAGTTCATCAAACTCATTATCCATACAAATCAATACAGTGTTGATATCATTATCAATCAAGACCGTCGATAATTCCTTAAGGACTGTCTTTGAGCCAATTGACTTGAACTTTAACCGTTTATCTTCCCAATAATGCCTGAAAAGATTACTCCAGAAAGCGATGTCAAGAGTTTGGTCATTATAATAACCGTCGTTAAGGACTTCATTAATATTGAATGACTTACCCCCTCCTTCAAGATACACAACGTAATCAACGTCATGGAATAAATGCTCGTTGTTCAACCCACTGGCGGTTCTAATAAAGCTACTCTCCATAGACAAGTTTATCAATTCTAATCGTTTTTGTTTGATAAGGGCCAACGATGTCAGGAGAGTGAGTGGCAAAAATAATCTGCGAGTCGGAATTAAGTCGCCTAATACTGGAGACTAATTTCTCTTGCCATTCAATATGCAGTGAAAGTTCTGGTTCATCAGCAATATACACGAAGTTTTCCCCTCTCCCTTGAAGAAGGGCCTGACCCAATATTATCAAAAGTTGTCTTTCCCCAGAGCTCAAATAAGAAATACCAAAGCGATGTCCATCTTCTCCTTCAACCATCAATTCGTTTGAAGGACTTACAATTAAGGTTTTGTGCTGGAAAAGATCTTTTATTATCTCTAAAAACAAATCTCTTTTTTCAAATATACGCTTTTGTTTATTGGTAACAGTGGACCATTCTTTAATGATGGACTTAATGCGCAACTGATTGAAGAAGAAAGAAAAATCTTTAACTCCGATATGTTTTGTTTTAATTAGGCTGTCTTGACAGTGCTTTAATCCTTCATAAAAGGAAGATATTTTTTCACTCGATTCTGGTATAGAAAACGTATTATATATTGATGTGAGTTTCCTCTTAATGGGCTCGTAATCAGCAGATAAAGACTGCGTAAGATCTTGCTGATTATCAATAACATCAAGTAGTGAGGTAAAAATGTATTTTTGGAACCTTTCAGTCTCTATATTACTTTGGTTTTGTAATTGAGAAAAGTATCCTGTTAAGTCTTTAGAGAGTTTATCTAATACTAAATCAGGGATGAGGCTATCCCTTTCTGGCTCCTCAGACAGAATGCTTGTTCGGTTAACAGATACCCACGATAAACGGACTAATGTATCAATTCGGTTCTTGATTTGAGTAAGAATAGGATGGTGATACATATATCGAGGTCCAATTCTTCTCCCCAAGCGTTCGAATTCATAACCATTTAAGGGAAATTCGGCAACACCATCTTCACGAATTTTGATGGAGTAAATAATACCCGGACCATCTTCTCCATTTTTCTTTTTAACCCCAATATAGGATGTATCGTTAAAAGTAATTAACACCTCTGCAAAAGGAAGATGCATTAGCGACCCAATATCCAACCTCAAAGTTGATGTTAAAATGCTGATGATGGTAGTCTTACCCGTGCCGTTAGGGCCAATAAGAAAATTAGTGTCTGGATTAAGACCAATCTGGAAGTCCTTATCTCCCCAGAATTTTGAGATATAAATTGTCTGAATTTTACTCATGGCATTTAGAAATCTGTGTTTTATCAAATTTGATGAATTATTACATATCGAATGCAGTTGCCTCATCTATCTATCCCCTTGACTGCTCGTTTGAATTTTATAGCAGTCTCAAATAGCCACATCGCTGCTTTGGGCCATTTGGTGCGGTCCTTTACGTTGATTGAATAATAAAGGAGTATGCGGCTGGATTTACCGGCATCGCGGAACTCAACATCTTTGCCGATAGCCTCCTCAAAGACTTCTTTCTGCTCCTCGAACTTATGGAACATCTCCTTGTCGCTGGGGATGTAGATGCCGGCGTCAATCTTTTTCTTTTGGGTGTTGATGTTGAGACTGATGTAGTAGGCAGAAGTTCCAAGGCTAAGGTCATACCAGTGGCAGGGCTGGGGCTTACGGAGATTGAATTCGCGCTGGAAATCATAGTTCGAGCTCATCTGATCGTTGAAGGCCTGCCAGAACTCGAGTTTGAGGCGGTCAGTCTCACTCATACCCTCGATGCTCTTCATGGTCTTAGCCCAATCGTTGGGCTTCTCGACAACGTTGAACTTTGGGGCCAGGAGAGAGTCATTTATTTGCCACAGCTCGATTTCCACAAGGAAGAAGCCAATATTGGAGTCAGTGTGCTGGTTGAGCCATTCAATGGCCTGACGGTGTTCATCACGCGCTCGTTTAACAATCCAAATGACCACTTCCGCACCTTTACCCGAAGCATATGTGATGAGTTTGCCTAGGTGATCGTGATTTGTTTCCTCCAGTTGGTTCTCAATAATAATCTTGCGACCCGAACCGCTTTCCGTGGCGTAAAGATCAACACTAAAGCTGCCAACGGAGGATTCGCGCTCTTCTAAATCAATGTCAATACCGACGGTTTTACCAAGCTCTTCTAGATTGGCATCCTCTGCGAGCCATTTGGTGAAGTCGTTAGCCTCGTGAGGCCATACTGTGCGCAGGTCGTGGATGCGCTTCATTTTACCGAGTTCCATTATTCTTTTTTGGGGATAATCAGACCATTGTGCGTGCTTGCTGGAAGACACGGGTGTTGACGAAGTTGCGGAAGGTCTCGTTGTCGAGGTAGTTGCGGGCGAACTCTGTGTGCTCTGCCATCATGTTGATGACAATCTGGAAGAGGTCGGTGTTGCACTGGATTTGGGCGGTGTCGCTGTCGGAGTTGTGGACGGCGTTGACGAAAGCTTCACTCTGGGCTAGGAGGTCCGGAAGCTGCTGGATCTGGGCGCGGACAGTATCGGCGTGCTCCCATTCGATGCCGCCGTAGAGGGTGTTGAAGTCGTCGATGATTCTAGAGAGAGCTTCCATTTCAGGCTCTGACTTTCCGCCTCCAGTGCCAACGGGAACAGGGTCAATCTCAGTATTCTTGTCGGTCAGGGAGATGTTGACCTCTTCCTGCTCGACTACACGGTATTTGTCGAAATCGATTGCTTCGATAAGGCCTTCAGTCCAGTCGTCAATCGCCAGCTTAGGCAGCTTGGTGCCCAGGTAGTAGTAGAAGTGGTAGAGTTTCTCCCATTCGACACTTATGAATGGCATTACGGCCGCCAAGAAAGGATATGTACGGACATAACTCTTGATGGCGCTCTTGCATTTGATCTGCTGGTCTTCGCTCAGTTCTGTTTTAAAGCGGGCCACGCATCGATTCATGATGACATCCAGCTCCTCTCTCGGCGCAGCAGTCCAGTAGAGTTTGTTGAACTCATGGACATCCTCTTCTGTGTAGATGTTGGCACCCTCGATGATTTCAATGAGGTCGTTGAGTTTGTTAGGATCTGTCTCGTGAGAAAGAGAGGTGCCTTTATAGTAAGTCTGGAATGCACGCTGGATGTCTTCCGGCTCATTAGCGAAGTCCAGGATGAAAGTGTCCTTTTTCTTGGGGTGGCAGCGGTTGAGGCGGGAAAGCGTTTGGACGGCTTTCACATCAGAGAGTTGCTTATCCACATACATAGTGTGCAGAAGGGGCTGGTCATAGCCCGTCTGGAACTTATTGGCCACCACAAGAATGCGGTACGGGTCCGTCTCAATCTTCTTCTCGATTTCTGATGAAGGGAATCCGTTGATTGTGGCCTCCGTGACCATCTTACCTCCGTACTCTTTCTCGCCGGAGAATGCAACCACAGCCTTGTAGGGGCTGTGCATTTCTTCCAACTGTTTGCTGATGGCGTAGTAGAACTCAATCGCACGGATAATGCTGGAGGTGACGACCATGGCACGCGCTTGCCCACCGACCTTATGGGCACCGATGACCTTGTCCAGGAAGTGGTTGACGATAATCAGGGATTTCTCCTGAATAGTCTGCGGCTGGCGTTCCACGAATGCACGAATCTTTTTGGAAGCCTGATTCTTGTCAAATTCGGGGTCCGACTCAATGGCTTTGAGAATTTTGTAATAGCTCTTGTACGGCGTATAGTTACGTAGAACGTCCATAATAAAGCCTTCCTCAATGGCCTGCTTCATCGTGTATTCGTGGAACGGCTCGTGACCGATCTTCCCGTCAGGGTGTTGGACCGGCTTACCGAACATCTCCAAGGTCTTGTTTTTTGGTGTGGCGGTGAAGGCGTAATAATATACGTTTGGAGCCATCTTCCGGCCCTTAATGATCTTCAGGATGCGGTCTTCGATATCCTCTTCTTCGCCCTCAGAATTGCCGGAAACCACGAGGTTCATGTCGGCCGACATAGAGCCGCTCTGTGAGCTGTGAGCCTCATCAATGATGATGGCGAATTTGAGGTCGCCCAAGGAGCCGCCGATGGCGTCCAGGATAAACTGGAACTTGTGGATGGTGGTGATGATTATCTTCTTACCTCCTTGCAGGGCTTCCCGTAGCGTTGCCGAATCTTCTGCCCAGGCGACAATGTTGGAGAGGCGCTTGAAAGCGGTGATGTTGTTGCGAATCTGCTTGTCCAGATTGACGCGGTCCGTAACCACGATGACGGAGTCCACTATGTTCTCGTCATCTTCCACCAGCGTGACGAGCTGGTAAGCCAGCCAAGTGATGGTATTGCTCTTGCCGGAGCCTGCGCTATGCTGGATGAGGAAGCGCTGGCCGATTGGGTTTGCACGGGTTTCCAAGAGGAGTTTCCTGACGCAATCCAGTTGGTGATAACGAGGCCAGATGACCTTTTTGACCGGCTTTGGCTTGCCCTCTTCCTCTTTCTCTATAACCTGCGCGTAATTCTCCAGGATGTCTGCAAGAGAGTCTTTCTGCAGGACTTCCTGCCAAAGATATTCGGTAAGAATCTTTGACTCTTTCCAAGGGTTGCCTGCACCGCCATTCACGCCCTTGTTAAACGGAAGGAACCAGCTGTCCTTGCCCTTCAGCTCGGAGCACATCCAGATTTCATCGTCATCCACTGCAAAGTGGACAGCGCAACGGCGCGGGGCGAAAAGCGGATCTGTGGCCGGTCGGTCTTCCTGGTACTGCTTGATGGCGTTCTTATAGGTCTGTCCGGTATAGCGGTTCTTAAGTTCCACCGTGATGATAGGGAAACCATTGAGGAAAATACAGACATCCAAGGCATCCATCGTCTGCTGCGCCGAGTGATGTAGCTGGCGGGTAACGCTGAAGATGTTCTTTTGGTAGAAATCCAGGGCCGAAGGATTCATCTCTGACGGGATGGGATAGTACAGGTCGAAATGGAGTCCGTTGAAACGGAATCCCTTCCGGAGAACATTGGTGATGCCATCCTGTGCAATCTTTTCCGACAGGCGCCGGAAGAAGTTCTTCTTCTGACTGTCCACGGCAAAGCACATGGTTTGCTCCACCTTCTCTGGCTGGGTAGCACGGATGAAACGCTCCACCCGTCCAGGGTCAAGGGTGTATTCCCGGTCAAAGTCTGATGACTGGCCTTGTTCGTAACCATTGTGGTCACGCAGGTATTCTACCATGATGGTCTCAAGACCTTTCTCTGTCATGTCTGTGTGTGGCATAGGCTATGCTAAATCTTCACCCCTGACATCAATCTGTCCAGTTACGACATCAGATATCAAGCGTTGTTTAAATTCAGTAAGACGTTCGATTTCTATTTTCAAAGCGTCAATCATCGCATCAATATTTGATATTTTTGAATCGATATATGCGACAATGGCATCTTGCTCTTCTATAGGAGGTACGAGTGTTTGAAAAGCATAAAATTTATAGGGATAAAGCCTTAAACGGCTATCAATAATACCTCTGGACTGTGTCTTAAATGCACCACTGTATGCTTTTGTTCTGAGTAGATAATCATAGTATTTTTTGTTACAGTCAATTCTAAAATCAAAGACACAGTAGGCTGGACTAATAATGCCTTCTAATTCGGAAACGGCATAACTACCATTCCAAGCGAGCATTATATTCATTACAAATTGACCTGGATGAACTACCTTGTATCCTACCGTGGATTCTGCCTCAAACATACCGGTTTTTCCCGCTTCAGATTTTAGGGTTATTCCTGTGTATTGAGACAGGCTCAGTAATGTTCCGGACTCATCTTCAGTTTTCTCATAGGACTCACTAAACAGCCCACGAATTCTCATAGTATCCCAATGAGCAGGGATCTGTCCAATCCATGGAATACCACTGTCCTTCATCGGGACATTGGGGTTGAGGCCTCGGGTGACGACGGAAGCTATTTCTGCTTGTTTTAATTCATTAAGAGTTTGTAACTCTCTCTCTCTCTCTGGCATTTGCAAGACTCAATTAAAGTTATCTGTTTATCAAGGAATGCAACAATCTTTTCCTACTCCTCAGTCGGCGGGAACGGAATCATAATGCTACTCATCTCATTCCAACGTGTAGTCCATAAGTCCGAGACAATACCGCGTCCATTGCGGTAAAACTCTTCTATGTAGTTATTACTACGAAAGAGGTGGTGGTAGTATTGAGCATAACCATCTATTGGCTCTAGCACGATGTTAATAAGTGAAACCGAACCATCTAAAGAAGAAACGCCACAAGACCCTTTTCTGTCTGAGCGAGAATTGACCACAAAATCGCCTGCTCTAACCAGTTTGCGATTATCGCCATTATCAGTCTTAACTGCGGTTTGAAGTTGAGGCGTAACCCCATTCTTTGATACGGATAGTGCAGGAAAATCCTGATCAGAGACCTTTGTTGAACGAAGACGAAAATGACTCTTTATCTTACTACTATCCCAATGAGATGGGATTTTTGGCAACCACTGTATGCCACTATCCTTATATGAATCGTATGCTTTCATCTTCCCAGAATCTCATTAAGAAGCCCATCTGTGCTCTTTTCAATGTCACGGATATCGGCCGTAATATCAGCAATTGAGCGTAGCTGAACTGGCTTGTAAAAGTATTTTGTGAAGCTGAGTTCATAGCCAATGGTCGGCTCGCCAAAGACTTCCTCGGGCTCATAAGGCAGTACTTCGTTCTTATGAAATGCCTCGATACCGCCCGGATAAGTGAACGGAATCTGCTCCACTTCACCTTTTACCTTGGCCATCTTTACACGGCCTTTCTTGTCCTTTATGACGTTGCCATCCTCATCTTTGGCAGGTTTGAAGAGCTCCACTTCCCAGTAGCCGAATTCCTCGTTAGGGAAGATCTTGCTATACTCATTCTCCTCAAAGGCCATCAGGAGATCCAGGATCTTCTTGCGGTCGGCCTCGTTGGTCTCACAGTTCTTCTCACCCAGATTCTTGCGAAGCGGAGATTTGATGGATGTGGCATCAATAAGCTGCACTTTGCCTTTGCGCCGAGCTTCTTTGCGGTTGGTGACAATCCAAATGTAGGTGCCGATACCAGTATTGTAAAAGTCTTTCTCTGGCATGGCAATAATGGCCTCCAGCATGTCGTTCTCAATGATATATCGACGCAGATTGCTCTCGCCACCGCCGGCATCTCCGGTAAACAGTGAGGAACCATTGTGGACTTCAACGATACGAGTACCCAGTTTGGTACCATCCTTCATGCGGCTTACATTATTGGCCAGGAAGAGCATCTGAGGGTCTCCAATCCCGGGGATTACGTTGAACTCCGGATCATCGTCATAGACGAACTTGAAACGATGGTCGGAGATCTTCTTCTTCTCACTCTCGGCCAGGCCCCATTTCTTGAGGTCTTCCTTCCAGGGAGTACCAAACGGAGGATTTGAGATGCAGAAGTCGTAGGTTTCGCCCTTGTGACCATCCTCGGAGATGGTGGAGCCGAAGGCGATGTATTGACGGGAAGAACCGTTCAAGATGTAGTCGAAAGCACGGCGCTCGCCAGAAATCATCAAGTCGGCCTTGCAGGTGGCGAAGGTCTCCGGTTGGAGTTCCTGTCCGAAGATGTTGATGTTGATTTTGCGGCCCCGTTCCTTGGCTAGACGCTTCATTTCCTCTTCACTGATGGTAAGGATACCTCCAGTGCCACAGGCGCCATCATAGATGCTATAGGTATTGTCCTCCAGCTTGTCAGCAATGGGAATGATAGCCAGGTCGGCAAGCAGTTTCACGTAATCACGCGGGGTAAAGTGTTCACCAGCTTCGGTGACGTTGTTTTCTTCATTGAATTTTCGGAGGAGTTCCTCGAAGAGGGTGCCCATCATGTGGTTGTCAAGTGCCGGCAGAATCTCTTTTCCTTTGTCGTCCAGGACCGGCTTGATGCTGAGATTGATGGAACTGTCGGTGAACTTGTCGATGATGGAGCCCAGGCGTTCGGCATCAGTCAAGTTGTCCACCTGCTGGCGAAGACGGAACTTGTCGATGATATCCTGCACATCCTTACTGTAGCCGTTGAGGTACTCAATGAAGTTCATCTTGAGGCGTTTGGGATCGACCTCGGCCTTGAGCTTTTTCATCGTGAAGCGAGAAGTGTTGCAGAAGGGATAGCCGGTGACCTGGAACAGGACGGGCTCCTGGTTGGAGATTCCAGCTTTGTCGAGCTGTGCCTTACGCTCCAAGACAGCATCCTTGGTGGGCTCCAACAAAATGTCCAGACGGCGAAGAACCGTCATTGGCATAATAATCTTCTTGTATTCACCTTTCTCAAAGGCATGTACAAGGACATCGTTGGCGATGTTCCAGATGAAGGAAAATAGGTGGTTGTATTGGGCCGTATTCATATGCTTTCTTACCCTAGTAAGTTTTGAGATCAATACCCAAGCGGGCTTATAGTTGGAAAAAGCCTCTTGTCGCAGAGCTTTTCTCGGAAAGGATAACCTTAGGCCGATTAAAGTATCGATACATCAGTAGTATTAACTTGCTGTTAGGCAAAAATAATGAATTATATTGAAAAGCTAAGTTACAATAGGGCAATAATCTCATAGTACTGAGTAAAAACAACTTGCCGATCGTAGCCCAAATACGCTAACTTTAAAATAATTAATCAGTCTTTCTATGGCGGAGCTGAGCTAAAAGATATTTTCTTGAAGACTATCAGAAACTGTTGAGCGTCCCTATGCCAAATAAGACCCCAGAACCGAACGTCCGAAACGCTCTCAACACCACCAAGGTAAATAAAGAAACTCAAATTAAAACTTAATTCAAAGAAAACCAAAGAAACAAGCTAAATGAGTTAAAGCCTCAGTTTGCTTATTGAAGCCAAAAAACACTAACTTTGGTGAGAAAAACAAGTTTAGATATAAAACGATTTCTATTATGACTGGCAAGCCTTGTTTTGCTCGTTTTTTTGAATAGTTGCGGGCTGAGTATAATAGCAGTAGCTGAGGTTAAACTTCAGCCTACAATAGCAGTTTATTAGAAGAAGGGGAAGAAAGAGAGGAAAGAGAAGGGAGAGAAAACAGCAAAGGAAAAAGCGGCTAAAGGTTGCAGAATAATGCAACCTTTATTATCTTTGCAACATTCTTCATATTCGATAAAGACAATCTTGTGATATTGTTTAACGGATTTAAGAAGAAGACTCAAAAGACACCGAAGGCGGAAATAGAAAAAGCGAAGCAAATAAAGAAAGTATATTATGAGAAAACATGTAAATGACAACAAGATAAGAGATTATGATAGTGTGTTGGATGCTGAGTTTGGAGCTCCTGGCAGTGAGGAAAGAATCAAGGCAGAAGAACAGGCTTATGCGTTCTATTCAGGGCAGGTCCTTAAGGATGCCCGTGTGGGAGTAAAAGTGACTCAAAATGAACTGGCCTCCAGAATAGGGAGTTCCAAAAGCTATATTTCCAAGATAGAGAACGGAGTAATGACACCAAGTGTAGGGACATTCTACCGGATAATAAATGCCCTTGGCCTTCAGGTGGAAATAACCAGGGCCAGGAAGTAGATGAAAGAATCGCTGAGCTAAAACTTAATCTTACTTAACGCATCTTCAATCTCAGGGCCACGGATGTCGTTGGCGATGATGTTGCCCTGGGGGTCGAAGAGGATGATGGTAGGGATGCCGTTGATGTCGAATCTTTCAGCAAAGATCTGGGCAGGGTCAAGGAGCTGAGGATAGTGGATGTGGAGTTCTTTCATGGCAGCCTTGGTGTCGTTGAGGGCATCGTTGACAGGAATGCCAAGGACGATGAGGCCTTTGCTGCGGTACTTGTTGTAGGCAGCAACAACATTAGGAGTCTCCTTGCGGCAAGGACCGCACCAGGAAGCCCAGAAATCAATGAGAGTGTAGCTGCCGTTGCCGACAAAATCAGAAAATGAGCCGGTTGAGGTCCGGAAGGTGCCGTCGTCAAAAAGACAGATGACGGAAGAAGCCAATGTGTCGGCAGTGCTGACCAGATGCTCGTACTGGCCGGTAAGGTGAGGGTCAGATTTGATGATGGAGCCACCCTCGCGGTAGAGGGAAAGGAATTCCTCGGGAGAGATGGCAGGAGTCATAAGGCTCAGGGCCTGGAGGCCGAGAGCGTCTTCTTTATGCTCGAGATAGACACTGCGGCAATGATTGGCGATGGCCTCGAGGGCGGTGCTGTCGCCGTAAGAATCCATGAAGGTGATTAAAGCCCACTGCTGGAGGTTCTGGAGCTCATAGGAGAGAGGGCTGCCCTCGGTTGAAATGTTGTCGTCTTTTACGGAGACGGTGATTTTCCAGGAGTCCGGAATCAGGTTGATCGGGTCGTAGCCTTCACCCCTCAGGATGGAAACGCCGGTGTAAGGGTTGAAAGGGCAGGTCAGGGAGAAAGCCCCGCCGGTGACCTGGGAGGCGTCTATGGTGTCTCCTTTTATGTTGATAAGGTAAACTATATTGACAGGATCGGAAATGTTGCCGGTGATGACGGTTTCTCCGGAATCGCAGGCGCAGAAAGCAATGGCTGCGGCAAGGCAAAGGAAGAGTTTTTTCATAATCTGGAGTATCTTGTGATGTTCAAGGATATCTGTTGTGGTGTTCAAAGATAATGAAATCTTGTTATCAGGAGTATGTCGGCGATTTTTCCTACTTTTGTACGATTGACAGAAAAAAGTAAAAAAGATATAGATCATCCGATGAAGAACTTTGTAGAAGAACTCAAATGGAGAGGCATGATCCAGGATATCATGCCGGGAACTGAAGAAAAACTCATGGAAGGCCCGCAGGCAGCATACGTGGGAATAGATCCGACGGCAGACAGCCTGCATATAGGTCACCTTGTAAGCGTTATGATACTCAAGCACTTCCAGAAGTGCGGGCACAAGCCGTTCGCTCTGGTTGGCGGTGCTACCGGAATGATTGGAGATCCGTCTATGAAGAGTGCTGAGAGAAACCTGCTGGACGAGGAAACCCTGCGTCATAACGTGGAGTGCATAAAGGCCCAGCTGGGGCGGTTCCTGGATTTTGAGAGCGATGCTCCAAACAAGGCGGAGCTGGTGAACAACTATGACTGGATGAAAGACTATACGTTCATCAATTTCATCCGCGATATAGGAAAGCACATCACCGTGAACTATATGATGGCAAAGGATTCCGTGAAGAAGAGACTGAGTACGGAATCTCGTGAAGGAATGTCTTTTACGGAGTTCAGCTACCAGCTTCTGCAGGGCTATGACTTCTTGTGGCTGTACGAGCACAAGGGATGCGTGCTGCAGCTTGGCGGGAGCGACCAGTGGGGCAACATCACTACCGGAAGCGAACTGATCCGCAGGATCCTTGGCAAGGAAGCTTTTGCAATGACCTGCCCGCTGATAAAGAAGGCCGACGGAACAAAGTTCGGAAAGACCGAGAAGGGAAACATCTGGCTGAGTGCCGAATATACAAGCCCTTACACGTTCTATCAGTTCTGGCTGAATGTCAGCGATGAGGATGCAGAAAGATACATCAAGATATTCACGATGCTGCCGAAGGAGGAGATAGAGGCCGCCATCGCCGAGCATCGTCAGGATCCGGGCAGACGAGTGCTGCAGAAGATCCTGGCAAAGGAAGTTACGATAATGGTGCACGGACAGGCAGAGTACGACAAGGCTTTGGACGCATCCAACATCCTCTTCGGAAAGGCTACCAGGGAGGCTCTCCAGAACCTGGACGAGAAGACCTTCCTGGCTGTGTTTGACGGAGTTCCGCAGTTTGCCCTGCCAAAGGACAAGCTCTCATCTCCGATTCTGGATCTGCTGGCTGTAGATACCCAGGTGTTCCCGTCCAAGGGCGAGGCCCGCAAGATGATCCAGGCCAACGGACTGAGCATAGACAAGGAGAAGTTCACGGATATCAACGGAACCCTCTCCGAGAACCATCTGGTCAACGGCAAGTATGTGCTGGTACAGAAGGGCAAGAAGAATTACTACATCCTTAAATTCGAATAGTTTATGGAAGAGGTCAGCAAACGAGTGCAGAAAGTTCAGCGCGAGGTGCAGAGGCATCTGGCGGAGATAGTGCGCAGCAAAGGCATGGCGTTTTTCGGCGGTGCCCTTGTTACTGTCAGTGAGGTGAGGATGAGTCCGGACCTTTCATACGCAAAGGTTTTCATAAGCTGCTTTCCGTCAGAGAAGCGGGCTGACGTGATGAAGATCCTTGAAGACAAGGCCAAAGCTATACGTGGCGACCTGGGGCGGATTGTGGCAAAGCAGCTGAGGATTGTGCCGGAGCTGGCATTCTTTGAAGATACTACGCTGGACTATGCTCAGCACATAGATGACGTGCTTGCGCGCGATCCCGTAAGGCCGGAGTCTGAAGAATGATATGCATCTGCCTTCCTTCATAGCCCGCAGATACCTTTTTTCAAAGGCTCACCGCAATGTGATAAACATAATATCCATTGTGAGTGCAGTGGCTATAGGAATCGGGTGTATGGCCCTGATAATCATACTTTCCGTATATAACGGATTCGACAATCTTGTCGAGTCTGCCTACAACAGCTACATACCCGATTATGTCATAGAACCCGCCAAGGGCAAGACCCTATTTCTCAGCGATGAGGGAGTAAAGTCCGCAGTCAAGGAATTGCAGGAAGGCTTGGCGGTGGAAAGCGGAGGTCGTGATGCAGGTTCCGCTGTCTGCATATATCCCGTTCTGGAAGAGACAGTATATGTGCAGTATGATGTGGTTCAGTCTATTGCCCGGATAAAAGGAGTCCCTTCCGGGTATGATTCTCTGAAGCGGTTGCAGGACAACATCGTGGATGGGGATTTTGAGCTGTCTTTCGGCGACCTGCCGAGGGCTGTGGTGGAAGAAGGCCTGGCGATAAGCCTGATGCTGAGGCCGCAGTTTTCCACTCCGCTGGAAATCTACCTGCCTTCCAGGACCGAGGACATATCGCTGATGATGCCTCAGAGCAGTCTGCTTTCCAGGGATATTCGTCCATCCGGAATCATCCAGCTTTCTTCCACAGATGACAAGGGGATCATCTATGTTCCGGTGGATATAGCCCGTGAGCTGATGGAATACGGAGAGAAAGAATGTACCAAGATAGAAGTGTTTGTGGAAAATGGCGCAGATGCCGCCGGGGGAGTTTCTGGGTTCAAAGGTTCCGGCAAAGCTGCAAAGGCTGCTGTCCGCAATGCGCGAAAAGCACTGGGAGACAGTTGTGTGCTCAAAGACCGCTACCAGCAGAACGAGACCGTTTACAAGATGATGCGGGCAGAGAAGTTTGCAATTTATATGATACTTCTGTTTGTGGTTGCGATTATATCGGTGAACCTCCTCTCCAGTCTTTCAATGTTGATAATTGAAAAGAAGGAAGATATCGGGACATACCAGGCTATGGGGATGAGAGACAGCACGATTCGGAAGACTTTCTTGTTGCACGGGTGGCTGGTCTGCATTTCCGGCGCGCTTGTAGGAATCATTGTGGGGCTGATTCTTTGCTGGATACAGCACAGGTGGGGCGTGATACCTATTCCGGGAAACTTTTTGGTGAACAGCTATCCGATAGAGGTTAAGCTGACCGATGTCCTCCTTGCCATTGTGTCCGTAGCAGCCGTAGGGTTTGTAATGGCTTACATTCCAACCAGAAGCATCAGAGAGGGTTGATTTGAGAAAAGAAAGATTCACTTGTTAAAATATTATCGCGATGAAAAAAGCAGTAAAGACTCTTGGCATTGTTGTCATTTCGGCTGTTATTCTCAGCTGCAGGAACAACTCCGGAAACAATCCGGCTGAAGGTACAAAAGACACCATAGCCAATGCCGCACCATCAGCGGCACAGGTTGTGGAACAATCTGAGACACAGCAGATAGACACTCTTGCGGTATTTGACACAATCAATGGAATGTTGAAATCTCTTAAGGAGGAACAACTGTGGTCTAAAGAAATTTTCACCCCGGCTTATTATGAGGTTTGCCAGAAGCTGAATGAGTTCTCAGACGGGGACTCTCTTTGGGAGCTTGGCAGTATCCAGGAGGTAATGTCAGTGGAACTTACAGATGTAACAGAATTCAAGATGCTTGACCCCACCCACGCGGAAGCTGAGGCTATGCTCGAGTGCAAGGATATAGATTCAGAAAACAAGGGAACGGAGTTCCGCACTCTGAGCCTGGTGCTTGAAGGCGGAGCTTGGCTGATAGATGATGTGGCTGGCTCAAAGCAAGACAAGATACAAGCCGTTGCTGAACACGAGGCATCATCCAAATAATATATGGCGAGCTTCAACGATTTTCTCTGGACATACATCCTTGTGGCTGTGCTGCTTGGCTGTGCCGTCTGGTTTACTCTGCGTACCCGCGGAGTGCAGTTCCGGATGATAGGGGAGATGTTCCGTCTTCTGAAGGGAAGCAACAAAAGCGGATACCGGGATATAGACCGTCAGAGAGCTGTTGCGGGCAACAAGAGGAAGATCTCATCCTTCCAGGCTTTTGCCGTATCTCTGGCTTCCAGCGTGGGAACCGGAAACCTTGCAGGTGTCGCCATAGCCATTGCGGTTGGAGGACCAGGGGCTGTTTTCTGGATGTGGGTTATCGCGTTAATGGGAGCGGCTACGGCTTTTGTGGAGGCTACCTTGGCCCAGCTTTTCAAGCAGAAATCCGAAGGAGGTTTCATAGGAGGACCTGCATATTATATCCGCCGAGGTTTGAAGAATCCTTACCTTGCAGCATTGTTCGCGGTTCTTCTGACCGTCACTTTCGGGCTGAGCTACAATTCCATCCAGAGCAATACAATCGGCGATGCGGTGGTTGTGGCCCTCAACCTGGACAGCGTCCTTCCGTATCAGGTAAGCCTTCTTGGAGTTACCGTTCCGGCTGCAAAGGTTATCGTAGGTGTTCTGCTTGCAGCTCTTTCTTTCACGGTGGTTTTCGGCGGCATAAAGCGTATAGCCAAAGTCAGCAGCGTACTTGTTCCGGTAATGGCGCTGGCATATCTGGCCCTGGCTTTGTTCGTGATTCTGCGCCACATAGACCTTATCCCGTCTGTGTTCTCTCTTATCTTTGAAAACGCATTCGGGATTCATCAGGTAGCCGGCGGAGGACTTGGGGCTACTATGATGATAGGCATAAAGAGAGGTCTTTTCTCCAACGAGGCAGGAGAAGGGTCCGCTCCTAATGTTGCGGCAACGGCGGATGTCTCCCATCCTGTAAAACAGGGGCTTATGCAGGCCTTGGGGGTGTTCGTCGATACGCTTGTGGTGTGCAGCTGCACGGCGTTCATCATCCTTTTCAGCGGAACTCACGCATCCGGAGACCTGAACGGTATAGCCCTTACGCAGGCCGCTCTGGAGAGTGAAATCGGACGCTTCGGAACCTTCTTCATAGCCGCGGCCATTTTCCTGTTCGCTTTCTCCAGCATAATCGGAAACTATTACTACGGAGAAGCCAACATAAGGTTTCTGACCAAAGACCGTCACCGCTGGATTCTTTGGGCTTTCAGAGGATTGTCAGGAGGTTTGGTGGTGTTTGCCGGAGTATGCGCTTCACTGGATATTGTCTGGACAATCGGTGACATCTGCATGGGACTTCTGACTCTGGTGAACATATTCGCGATAGTACAGCTCGGGAAATTCTCATTCCGTCTGCTGAAAGACTACAAGCGTCAGAAGAAAGAAGGAAAAGATCCCGTATTCAAGCGCAGCCAGATGCCGGAAGTTGATGTGGACTGCTGGGATTAGCCCTCCCGTCGCCGAGGACATCTCTTTCAAAAAAAATCTTTAACTTTAACATGATTTTAAAACCCAGGTTATGAAAAAGGTTTCTTTTGTTTCAACGATGTGTCTTTCTCTGGTTCTCGCGGGAGGGGCAATTTTGGCCAGCTCTATGGGGTGGCTGAAATCCAGCGATGTATCATACGAATCTTCCAACAGCGTTTACTCTGCTGACAGGCAGGGGGTTGATATCACCGGAGAAAATTGCTTCGCTATAATTGCCGGAAAGGCGACTACCGTAGATGGCAGCGTTTTGTTCGGGCACAATGAGGATGATTCCGGCGAGCAGATGCTTAATGTTTACATAGCTCCGGAAGGAAATCAGCCGGCTGTAACCGACGGCGGGCTTAAAATCCCGGCTTCCGTTGTAAATGCCCGCAGCAAAAAGAGATATAACGGCAAGTTCATCTGGTGCGAGTTTCCTGGAATGAGCGTGGCAGACGCCGCCATCAACCAGTGGGGTGTCGCCATCGCTTCAGACGGCTGCAACTCAAGGGAAGACAGAGATGACTTTACAGACGGCGGCATTCTCTACGATGTAAGAATCAATGTTGCCAAGTACGCCCGCACCGCAAGGGAAGCCGTAAAAATCATCGGCGAAGCAGTAGAGCAGTTCGGATACAAGGGAAGCGGAAGAACTTATTCTGTCGCCGACCCTGAGGAAGGGTGGATTGTTTCCGTGGTCAAGGGACGCCACTGGGTAGCCCAGAGGGTTCCTGACGACAAGGTTATGGCTATCCCTAACTATTACACCATCACTAAGGTGGACCTCGAAGACACTGAGAACTTCATGGGAAGCAAAGATATAGTTGACTATGCCATAAGCCGTGGTTGGTATGACCCTCATTCCCGTCAGGAGTTCAACTTCCGCATGGCGTATGCAGACCCTGCAACCATTGAAAGAAGCGGAAACATACTCCGTCACAAGGATGTCATAGAATACATCACGGGAGCTCCTTGCCCATACGACCAGTATTCCATGCAGCCGATGTTCACCCCGGCAAAGAAACTTTCCGTCCAGGACCTTATAAACATGCTTTCCATACACTCAGGCCCGGTCAAAGAAGTCGGTCCTCCAACCAGGGAACCGGCCAGAGGACATCTGGACCCGAGACATCCTGGGAGAGTCTGCACAGACGTTACCATTGTATCCACAATCTTCCAGCTAAGACGCTGGATGCCACGGGAAACGGGCTGTATTATGTGGATGTGCCCGGGGAGGCCTTGCGTGGAAGTTTACGTGCCTTGGTATCTTGGTATGACAAAATCCCCTGTAGGATGGGCCCGCTACGATGACTGGCAGGAAGCCGAGCAGCACCACTTTTCAGACGCGAAGGACAAGCAGAAGAACTATCCTGAGCATCCTTACTGGAATTTCACCACACGCTGGAAGAACATAGAAGACAACTACATCTATGCAGCGGAGCATATAAGCAAGACCAAGATCAATACCCAGCAGGACATTTTCTCAATGCAGCAGGAACTGGACAAGAAGTTGCCTTCCAAGCTCAAGAAGAGCAAAAACCGCAAAAAGGCTGAAGACATGATGAACCAGTTTACGGCAGACATTTACAAAATGATGATCTTATAACACGCATAAATCCAGGAAAAACAACTTCAGACAATTTGCCTTTTGAGTTATGAAAAGCATTACCCTGTATCCTGGAGCCAAAATTAACATTGGCCTGTATGTCTTTGAGAAGCGGGCTGACGGCTTCCACGAGCTGGAAAGCATTTTCTATCCCGTCGGACCGGAAAACAGCAACCTTGAACCGGATGTGCTTACCGTAACCGTGTTCAGTGACAAAGAAGAGTTCTGCTCTTGCCTCAGCGACGACTGCTGCAAGGAAAAGGACAGCCCTGGAAGTGGTTCGCAAAAAGTCGTGATGGTGGAAACCGGGCTGGAGTATCCGGGAAATCCCGAGGACAACATCTGCGTCAAGGCATACAATCTTCTGGATGCAGACTATCAGCTGCCTCCAGCTGTAATAGTCCTGGAGAAGCACCTTCCGGTAGGGGCAGGCTTGGGCGGAGGAAGCAGCGACGGAGTCTGCACCCTCAAGGCCCTGAACGAGCTCTGCAACTTGAACCTCACTCTGGAGCAGTTGACTTCATACGCCGGGAAGCTCGGCAGTGACTGCCCGTTCTTCGTCCAGAACAAACCGAGCCTTGTCACCGGAAGAGGAGAAAACCTCACTCCCCTTACGGACTTCATACTCGCTGTGAAAGAAGAAAAACAGAAAGAAAGCTCAAGAAGAGAAAGTTGTGAAGAACCGCCGATAAGCAAAGCCCTGAAAAACCTCAGCGAGAATTATTCCGTACAGATTGTCTTTTCTCCAGACTGCTTTGTCTCAACCAAGAAAGCTTACTCCATTGTTCCAAAGCGCAAGAAGATGCAGGCTCAAAGCTCTGCCCCGGCAGACTCCTCAGATTTTTCCGGTAAGCCGGACAAACCATATATAGCCTTGACAGAGTTGATTACAGAACCCGTTGAAAGGTGGCAGGAAAGAATCGTCAACGATTTTGAAGAACCGGTATTCAAAGAATTCCCGCAGCTTGAGAAAGTGAAAGCTTCAATGAAGGAAACCGGAGCTGTCTATGTATCGATGACAGGCAGCGGCTCTGCGATATTCGGCCTGTTCCCTAGCCGACCATCCAGACCATGACGTGGTCTTCGAAGACTTCGTAGTTCATCTCGAACTCTTCTTCGTCGTTCTGTTCGCTTTTCGGATATTTGAAAACAACGTCTATCTCTCCTTCTTCGCGGACTGAGAAACGGTCCACTTCCATATCTCTGGAGAAATCTACATTGTTGCGGTCCATGCGTTTGTAGAGGGCTTCCTTGGCGCACCAGTAGATGGCCAACTGGGTGTTGCGTTCTTCCATCTGCTCGGGGTCTGTCTCATCCTTTTCTACAAGGTCTTCCCTCTCTTCATCGCTGAGGGCCCTTTTCTCCACTGCGGCAAAATCCCTTTTTATGCTCTCAATGTCTATTCCCACTTCTTCTGACGGGTGGACAATTACGGCAGAGAACCGTTTCGTGTGGGTTATGCTGATACGTGTGCTGTCGTTCTCTATGTAAGGGCTTCCGTTCTCGTGGTGGCCGATGTGGACAGGACCCTGCGGGTACTGGGAGGATGGCTCGTTGAACAACTGCTGCACGAGGCATAGCACGGAAAGTTTCTCCCTGCGGCTCTGTTCGCTCTGGTAAAGGGCAATTTCCTCGAGCTCTTGGTCTCTGTCCTCTTCGTCCCTTGCGAGAATGTCCAGCAGTTCTTTCTCCGTTTCGGTTATTTCCCAGACGGCGATTGTGCCGCCACCCTTCAAATCCTTTCTAAGATAAAGTCCCATATATGTCTATGTTTTTATATGTTCTTATTTGTTTTCCGCGGCATCACTTTCATCGGAAATTTCTCCCACGATTTCTTCAAGTATGTCTTCCATTGTCACTATGCCGTCCATTCCGCCGTATTCGTCAACCACTATTGCCAGATGCAGTTTCCTCTGCCGCAATTCTTCCAGCAGATCGTTGATTTTCATGGATCCCGGAACAAAATAAGCCTGCCTGATATGTTTTCTCCAGTCAAACTTCTTGGAGCGGCTCATTATGTACGGGAGCATGTCCTTGATGTAGAGAAAGCCACGGATATCCTCCGGGTCTTCTTTATAGACAGGAAGTCTGGAATAGCCACATTCGTTTGCCGTGCGTATGACCTCATCATTGTCCATATCCATGCTGATGGTTTCCACTTCCACTCTCGGCATCATTATTTCAGAAACGGATTTCTTTGGAAGTGTGAGTATCTTCTTGAGTAGCTTCTTCTGTCCGGCGTCCTCGGTGACTGTCATTTCCACTGCACCGCTAAGCATCTCGTAGGCGTCTTCCTCCTCTTCTTCGCTCATGACTTTAGCGTGCTTCTTCTTCTCAATCACCTTGTCCATGACTTTGTCTATAGGAATGGTCGTATGCTTGAGCAGGCTGAGCGGCAGGCTTGTAAACTTTGCAAAACCAACGGGATGCTGGGTTCCTATGATTTTAGGCATGGCTTCTCCGAACAGTACCAGTACAAAAGTCACTATGACGGTAGAGACTACAAATTCCAGTACGGGATGGCCGCTGAAGTCAAACAGTCTGCCGATAAGCAGGGAGCTGAGCAAGACCAGAAGGATGTTCACGATATTGTTGGCCTGAAGTATGGTTCCAAGCAGGCGGTTCGGAGAAGACAGGAGCTTTATCACTCTCCGGCTGGAAGAGTCGTCGTCGTCCTTCAGCTTCTGGGTCTCCTTCGGGTTGAGAGAAAAGAAAGCGGCCTCGCTTCCGCTCATCATCGCTGAGCAGAAAAGAAGCAAAAGAATCAAGACACCTATGAATATATTTTCCCACAAGTTACCCGACAAGGGCACTTCGTCCGAGGATGCGATAAGCATCATAAGTTGTGTACTGGGAGGTTCCAAGTATCTAAAAGTATTGGTTAGCGGTGCAAATATAATATATTTTCCGATATATGAATTAAGCGTCAGCGGCCCGTTGAAGAAGAAGCGGTATATGCCTGTCACCAATAGCCTTGACATTCTTCACTATACCGTCAGGGTTGCAGAGAACCCGTTATGTACCCGCCGCCGGTGTTTTTGGAGGTTGGGCGGTTGTATGTATTTGCGGGGCGTTTTTAGTAAAAGGTTGGTGGTGAGCAAATTAAACAAACGAGGGGTGCCGTTTGATGCACCCCTTCATTTGCTTTATTGATTGATAATCAAGCGATTGCTGAGAACGCCCGATTACATCATGCCGCCCATTCCGCCGCCCATCTGAGGCATTGGAGCTGGATTCTCTTCTTTCTTGTCGGCGATGACGCACTCTGTGGTCAGGAACATGCCGGCTACGGATGCTGCGTTCTGCAGTGCTACTCTTGCAACCTTGGTCGGGTCAATGACGCCACCTGCGAGAAGGTTCTCGAACTTGTTCTCACGGGCATTGTAACCAAAGTCTGCCTTTCCTTCCTTAACCTTCTGGATGATAACGCTGCCTTCCTCGCCTGCGTTCTCGCAGATCATTCTCAGCGGCTCCTCCAGAGCGCGGACGATGATGTTGATACCGGTCTGCTCGTCGTCGTTTGCTCCCTTGAGTGTCTTCAGGTGCTCGATGGCGCGGATGTAAGCAACTCCACCACCTGCGATGATACCTTCCTCGACGGCAGCCCTGGTTGCGTTCAAAGCGTCCTCAACCCTGTCTTTCTTCTCCTTGAGTTCAACCTCGGAAGCTGCACCTACATAGAGGACTGCAACGCCGCCTGCCAGTTTGGCAAGTCTTTCTTTCAGTTTCTCACGGTCGTAGTCAGATGTAGTGCTCTCAATCTGCTTCTTGATCTGGGCAACGCGGTCTGCAATCTGCTGCTTGTCACCAGCACCGTTGACGATAGTAGTGTTCTCCTTGTCTATGGTAACCTTCTCAGCCTTTCCGAGCATGTCAGGAGTGCAGTTCTCGAGGGTGAAACCTCTTTCCTCGGAAACTACGATGGCGCCAGTCAGTGTAGCTATATCCTGAAGCATTTCCTTCCTTCTGTCGCCGAAGCCTGGAGCCTTTACGGCAGCAACCTTCAGAGTACCTCTCAGGCGGTTTACAACCAGTGTGGTCAGAGCCTCGCCGTCAACATCCTCAGCTATGATAAGCAGAGCCTTGCCCTCTCTTGCCAGCGGCTCGAGAATAGGGAGAAGATCCTTCATCGTGGAGATCTTCTTGTCGGTGATCAGGATAGCAGGCTGATCCAGAACGGCCTCCATCTTGTCAGGATTTGTCATGAAGTAAGGGGAAATGTAGCCGCGGTCGAACTGCATACCTTCCACAACCTTGACCTCGGTGGTGGTACCCTTTGCCTCCTCAACGGTGATGACACCTTCCTTCTTCACTTTGCTCATTGCATCGGCGATAAGCTTTCCGATAACTGCATCGTTGTTTGCTGAGATGGTACCAACCTGCTCGATCTTTGAGTAGTCGGTTCCAACGCTCTGGCTCTGCTTCTTGAGGTCCTCAACTACAGCCTCCACGGCCTTGTCTATACCTCTCTTCAGATCCATAGGGTTGGCGCCTGCGGTAACATTCTTCAGACCTACGTTGATGATAGCCTGTGCCAGAACGGTAGCGGTTGTTGTACCGTCACCTGCCTGGTCGTTGGTCTTGGAAGCAACTTCCTTTACCAGCTGTGCACCCATGTTCTTGAACTGGTCGTCCAGCTCTATCTCCTTTGCTACGGTAACACCGTCCTTGGTAATCTGCGGAGCACCGAACTTCTTCTCTATAACTACGTTGCGGCCCTTAGGACCAAGGGTAACCTTCACGGCGTTTGCCAGCTCATCTGCACCTTCCTTCATCAGTGCGCGGGCATCCATATTGAATTTAATCTCTTTTGCCATATCTGTAATGTTTTATTTTCTGACTGTTTGTTCCGAAACTGAATTCCAAAGGATCGGTCTTTGCGGAAGTGTCAGTTTCAGGTTGATTCTTTGTTTATGGTGATTAGCCTATTACTGCAAGGACATCGCTCTGGCGCATGATCATATAGGTCTTTCCGTCCGGGGCGTTAACTTCTGTGCCGGCATATTTTCCGTAAAGGACAACATCGCCGACCTTAAGTTCCATAGGTTCGTCTTTCTTTCCGGGACCTGCTGCTACAACAGTTCCTTCCTGTGGTTTTTCCTTTGCGTTGTCAGGGATGATGATTCCGCTTGCGGTCTTTTTCTCAGCCTCTTTGGGCTCTATCAGGACTCTGTCTGCTAATGGTTTGATATTCATAATTATACGTTTTTAATATTTTTATATTTAACACATTTGTCTAGTTCTTCGTCAGCTACTTGCAATCTGTTCCGTCTCTGACGGTAGGTTCCGTGGGGTTAAGGCAAAGTATGTGCCACCTCATCGGCGACGCCTATTTCTGCCATTTTGTCGCATTTTGGTTTTCTAATGCACCGTTTGAGGTTGAAATATTGTCTGTTTGGGTTGAAATGTTGTCCGTTTGGGTTTGAAGTATTGTCTGTTTGGGTTGAAATGGTGTCCGTTTTACGTATATTGCTGAAATACAATGTAATGTGTGTTTTAACCAGGGGCCTGTTTTAGTATGGAGAATTAAGCAAAACGCTCTTTTTCAGACGATTGCTTGTCACGCTTGTTTTGACAGATATTTTGTAACTTGCAGCATTATGGATATAGAACAGCTTAAGGCAGATGTGGATTTCATGATCCAGGCTTTGAAGGAAGCTCAGGCCGCCGCCGAGGAAGGAGAGGTTCCGGTAGGCTGCGTTATTGTGGCCAACGAGGAAGGCATTGTTTCTCAGCGAATGTCTTCCAGGGATAAAAAGGAAAAATCCCGAAGTAGCGTATCACTTGCGGCCGGTTCGCAGTCTGAGGCTGATGCCATGCCGCTAAAAAGCCCCGGAAGGATCATTGCCCGGGCTCACAATCTGGTTGAGACGCTCAACGATCCTACCGCCCACGCCGAGATGCAAGCCATAACCAGCGCTACGGCTTATCTTGGGGGAAAGTATCTGGGCAAGTGTACCTTGTATGTGACCGTAGAACCTTGCCCGATGTGCGCAGCCGCTCTCAACTGGGCCCAGATAGGGCGGGTTGTCTATGGGTGCCCGGACCCGAAGAGGGGCGCGGAGCTGTTTTCGCCGAGCCTTTACCACCCAAAGACCAAGGTGGAGGGCGGTGTGCTTGAAAAAGAGTGCGCAAAAGTCATGAAGGACTTCTTCTCCAAGAAGCGTTGAGAGGGGGTTCAAGTGCACCGGTGGCACCAGGGTTGGACCACTGGCGCGTTTGGACGGGGCAGGCAGAACGTTGGCGTTGCCGGATGGGTTGTATGGTTTGGAGAGTTTTATTACTTTTGCACCCTGCAACTGCGTTGTTGCGTGTATTGAGATATGGTGTAATGGTAGCACAACAGATTTTGGTTCTGTTTGTCCAGGTTCGAATCCTGGTATCTCAACAAATATCAAGAAACTGTCTTATGAAGCGTCTTGTCAATCCGACCCTTGCACTGTTTGTCCTTGCAGTCATGGGTTTTTGTTTTTTTTCCGGTTGCAGGAACAAGGACGGCAACAATAATCCTTACCAGACAAACATTTTCCCGGCTGTAAAGGTTCCGGTTACATTATCCTCCAACAAAAAACTGTCTCAGGAGTTTATTGCAAGACATTTTTGGGACGAGTTTCTCAAGGAGGACCGCCTGCTCCGTCTCTCTCCCGACACCTCTGCCGTTCTGGGCCTCAAACCCCAGGTTTTTGAAGAGACCTTTGATAACTACATCGTGAGTTTGTCGAGGGTTGATGACACTATTGCCCAATCCAGTATGGAAAAATTGGTTGACAGGGCTGTCAAGATGGCGGATGACGGGTATCCTTACTTTTTCAGCAAGATAATGCAGGTCTCCGAAAAGGTTCTGTTTGACGCTCATTCCCCGTTGATAAACGAGGAGTTGTATATGCCTGTCCTTGACGGTATAGGACGCTGTACAGCTATTCCGGACAATGTAAAGGATTCTTTCCGTTGGCAGATGGCTATTTGCAACAAGAACCGTGTAGGGTCGATTGCTGCAGATTTCCGTTATGCAAATTCCTATGGCAGACAATCCGCCATGCACCTTATATCTTCCGATTATCTTCTTGTTTTCTTCAACGATCCGGATTGTCCTAACTGCCGTGACGCATTGGAAAAAATGAAAAAGTCCGGTGTTATCCGGGATCTTATAGGAATGGGTGTTTTGAAAGTTCTGGCCGTATCTCCGGGTGGAAAGACTAACTTGTGGGATGAGCGCCGTGAAGATTTCCCTAAGGAGTGGATCTACGCATATTCCCCTGACGGAGAGCTTAACCAAGGTACCATCTATTCCCTCCGTACATCGCCGAGCATATATCTTCTGGATGAAGAAAAGAGGGTGGTGCTTAAGGATGCCTCTCTTCAGAGAGCGCTGAGGACACTGCGCGCCATCAGCGACCATTATGTGGACATTCAGTAAAAAGCCTTGAAGACAGGGCAAGACCTCCCTTGCCGGGACAAGCTTTCCCGATATCTCAAATGTTTTGTAAAAATGGAACATCTGTTTAAACCGAATGTAACAGATGCCCGTTAAATCGTTGTTTACTTTTGCTTGACAGCTTCAGCAAATCTGGACAATGATTATTAAAACGATAGAGATGAAAAGAACATTCATTCAAAAGGAAGTTTACTCCGCACCCGAAACGAGAGTATTCGGAGTGAGGATGGAGACGGGGATTCTCGCTCTCAGCGATGGCGACGTTGACCTTACGGGGAGCGGCGTCGATGAAGGTGATGCAGACGATAACGGTAATAACATTTGGTAAGCTATGAAAAAGATATTCTTATTTGCTTCAGCAGTTTTCATGGCGACTATGTTTGCCGGCTGCGCAAAGGAGGTTCTGGACAATCAGCCAGCAGAAAATCCTTCAGTTAATGAGGGCAAGGCTATTACCCTTACGGTTTCGGCCGTTACCAAGAATCCTCAGACAGTTGCTTCTCAGGAGTTTGACGGCTCTCCGCTGACAAAGATTTCCTACGGTACGGCAGACGCCAACTGGGAAGAAGGTGACAAGATCTTCCTTGTCCGCAACGACGGAACCACAATTACCCTTACACTGACCAGCGGTGCCGGAACCGCCAGCGGTTCATTTGCTTCAACAGATCCTGTTTTGGCAGGAACATACATACCTTATGCGGTGAGCGCAGCATCCCTGTCCAAGGGTTATGTGAGTGTTGAATCCGGAACAATAACCCTCGATCTGTCCAGCCCGGGTGGCGGAACGCTCGCTGATGCTCTTTATCACGATATCCTCAAAGGAGAATCCTTGACTTTGTCAAACGACCAGGCTCAGGCTTCAGTCACAGGTCTGACCACCCACATTCTGAGTTACTTGAGGTTCAGGTTCAACTGTTCCGCTAAGGCTGTCTCCAGCATAGGTGTCAGTTCTGCAGGAGGAATTTCCAAGACTGTAACCATTGCGGCAAACGGGACGATAACCGGCAGCAACTCATCTACGGATACTTTCAGCGTTGAGGCTTCAGACGATGAAGCTGGATGCTATTCCGGATATTTTGCCGTTTACGACAAGACCACCACAAACCTGTTGGCCTACGCGGAAGATGAAGACGGGGGCAAATACTCTCGTGTTGTTTCAACAAAGGATGCGGACTATGATGCCGGCAAGGTTTATGGCAAGACCTTTACTTTGAGTGGTGCAATGGTTACTGCGGAAGCTTCTGGAACCCTGTCTTCACATACCTGGAAGAACCTGGGCCTGAGCGTAAAGTGGGCCGAGTTCAATGTAGGCTCCAGCAGCGAGTATTCTTACGACAGGAATATTGACAACGGAACAAGCAGTTCAGCTGGAATCGCAGTGCCGGCAGACTGGGCCGGATGGCGTCTTCCGACCAGGGCTGAGGTTCAGGAACTGTTCTATGCCAGCAACAGGGAATGGGTTACCGGAGCTAACAACGGAGTGAAATTCAACAGCAACGGCAACTATGTGGCTATGGGAGCCGGTGGCTACGAGAGGTGGCGTGACGACGGCAGAGACTGGGATTACAACATAGGAAGCGTTGTTTACTTCTATATTGACGAAAACACCCCTAGCAACGGCTGGTATGCCCAGATTTGGGCAGTGGTAGGCACGAATGGAAACTCTCTCGGTTTCGGTTCAGCCAACCTGGGCAATAATACGTTTGGCTTCAGCAACTATGCGGCCATGCGTCTTGTCTGCGACTACTAGTGGTTATTTGATTTCGATGATTGCTTCGGAGATGTTGATCATGAAGTCTCCGACGTGCTCACATTCGTTGATCATGTCTATGTAATAGACTCCGGTCAGGTAGCTGTAGGTATTGTTCTCCAGGTTGAGCAGATGCTCTTCCTTGAGGTTGTTGCGGTACTCGTTGATTTCCTGCTCCACATCCTGGGCGTTGGATATGTCTGTTATGCCCTCGTAGCCGAGTTCCAGATTTTTCTGCATAACATCAAAGCCCTTGAAGATGAGATCCATCATGAAGCCCAGACGGGTGGTCATGTCCTCGTCGAACGTAGCGTTGTGGATGTTGCGCCTCTGGAGGATTCTTCCGATGTTGAAGCCGCTGTCTCCTATGCTCTCAAGCTCGCCGATGACCTTGAACATGGCTTGTATCCTGCGTGAAGATTCTTCCGAGAGGTCCCACTCGGAGACTTCGTTCAGGTACTTGGCTATCTCAAACTCTATCTTGTCTGTAATCTGTTCATAGTGTTCCAGCTTGTGATAGAGCTCGTCAAATTTTTCAGGGTCTGTTGTGCTGATGCTTTCCCTAGCAAGTTCGTACTGCTGGCGGCATATCTGGACGAAGTGCAGGATTTCTCCCTTGGCCTGTCCAAGAGAAAGTTCGGCAGTGGAGAGAGGACCTCCGTGGATGAACTGCAGCCTGTAACCCTCTTCTTCCGGTTTGCCCGGCAGGAGTTTGGTCACGAACTTGACAATCTTGTTGGTGAAGCCTACCAGTATGCAGGTGTTGCTGACGTTGAACAGGGTATGCACCATTGCAATGGAGCAGAGGATGGAGAATGTGGAAGCACCGCTGACAAGCGGGTTGTCCAGCCCCAGGGCCATTATCACCTTGGAAACTACCCAGAGGAACGGATGGTAGAGGATAAGCACCCAAAGAACTCCGAACAGGTTGAAGAAAGCGTGTCCGGCGGCGGCTCTCCTTGCCGAGATGTTGGCTACAGATGCTGCCATGTTGGCGGTAAGGGTGGTTCCTATGTTTTCCCCGAGCACCAGTGCGGCACCAAGTTCAAAGTTCAGGCCGTTGGAGCACATCATCAGCGTAAGGGCCATTGTGGCGGCAGAAGACTGGAGCATAATGGTTACAATGGTTCCGATGAGTACGCATATCAGCACGCTCCAGAACCCTAACCTGCTCCATCCGTTGATAAGTTCCTTGACCTTCTCCAGTATGGCCGGATCTACTGAGGTCTGGACCATGCTCAATCCCAGGAACATTATTGCAAAGCCCATGATCATCATTCCAAGGCTCTTGCGTTTCTTGCTCTTGCCCATCGTGATGACAAACCCCACGGCAATGAGAGGAACCGCTATTGTGGCAACTCCTCCCGAAAACCCTATCAGGGCAAAAAGCCAGGCGGACACCGTGGTCCCGATATTGGCTCCCATGATTACGCCTATGCTCTGGGCCAGGGTGAGCAGTCCGGCATTGACGAAACTGACCACCATAAGGGTAGTGGCTGCGGAAGACTGTATGCAAGCTGTTACGGTAAGACCCGTGAGCACCCTCTTGAAGGCGTTGGAGGTCATCATGGCCAGAAAACTCCTGAGTTTGTCACCCGCAACTTTCTGCAGGTTTTCGCTCATCATGCTCATTCCGAAGAGGAACAAGGCCAATGAGCCCAGGAGTTTGAATATAGACATTGCAATGTTCATCACAACAAAAATAATGTTAATCGTTGAGTATTAAAAATTAATCTGCTATTTTTGGAACAAATTATTCAACGATGAACAAAATTGTAACAACAGATACTGTTTTTCCAATACACCATAAAAGAACGGACAAATCATCTAAAAAAGCAATAAGATTATCTATGAACTTTTCAGGACGCGTTTTGCTGGCCGCTATGGCTTTTGTTTTTCTTTTCTCGGCGACATCTTCAGCCCAGTATTATGATATAGGAAGCGAAAAGTCTTCCATCAAGTGGAAGACGATGAAAAGCAAAAACTTTCAGATAATCTATCCTGAGGGTCTTGGCAAAAATGCGGCGAGCTATCTTGGGAAGGTGGAGTCCATGTACGGCATCCACTCTGATTCAGTAAGATACAACTATGGTCTGCCAAAGAGGTTCCCGATGGTGCTCCACCCGTTCAACGCGGAGAGCAACGGTATAACCGTATGGGGGCCTCGCCAGATAGATTTCATTGCCCAGCCGCCGGTGAATCTGATTTCCACCGAGCCTTGGGATCTTTCCCTGGCAAGCCACGAAGGGCGTCACGCCTGGCAGATAGCTCATTTCAACCGGGGGTTGTTCAAAGTCCTTTCCTGGGGTTTCGGAGATCAGGTTGTGGGGGCCGCTTCCGCAGTCTATCCTTCCAGATGGTTCCTGGAGGGCGATGCCGTGGTTGCTGAAACCCAGATGAGCAAGGGCGGAAGGGGCCGCAGCGGTTTCTTCCTCTGCGAGGTCCTCAAGTGCATTGTTCCCGAAGACGGAGATGCCGGAAAGTATTTCTACGGAAAGAACCGCACCTGGGACCGCTGGCGCTTTGGTAGCGTAAAGGCTTATTCTCCGGATAGATACAGCGTGGGTTATATGATAAACGCTATGGCCCGTAAGCACAGCGGAGATGTGGACCTGGCAGACAAGATCCTCAACTATGAGACCCGCCATTTCATGAGCGCCAACGTGGTGGCTTCCGCTTTCAAGGAGTACAGCGGGCTGACTCACCGCAAATATGTCCAGGGCGATATGCTCAACGAATTCCTCGAGCTGAATGAGAACGAGGCTCTGGAGGAACTTCTTGAAAAGGCTGAGGAAGATTACCCTGAAGCATCCCAGACTATGGTGATAGACCAGGCCAAAAGGACCGGAGCCAGACATGGATACTTTACGGAATACGGCAATGTGGCTGTTGTGGGGAAAGATTCTCTTGTGGCCGTAGTGTCGGGAACCGGAATCCCGGGAGCTCTTGTCCTTCTTACCAGGACTTCTGGTTCACAGTGGAAAGAGAAGGTTCTCAGGCCGTTTTCTGAAGAAGCCGGAAGGATCTGCCACTACAACGGCAAAATCTGGTGGAGCGAGTGCAATACGGACCCTCGTTGGGAGCAGCATGCAAGCAACGCGATTTTCAGCTATGATCTAAGGTCCGGACAGATGGAAGATTATTCAGATGAGAAACATTCTCTCCATCTTCCTTTTGTCGTGACTTATGACGGAAGGCCGCTTCTTTGCTGCGTGGCATACGGGACAGACCATCTTTCAAGCACCGTAAAGTCTCTGATGTTCCTGGACAACGGAGCTTCATTCAACGGAGTAGAGATGAATGTAGCAGGCCAGATAACCTCTGTGGCTTCCTCCGGTGAAGACTTCTGGTACTCTTCCCTGAATCCGGAAGAAGGGGGAATGGAAATCTGGAAAGTTTCTTCAGGAAAAGCGAACCGCGTTCACACGACAAGACACATAGTCAAGGATCTGCAGACCTTGGGCAATGACGTTTGTTTCCAGACAGATATGTTCGGATGTCCTGTCATCTGCCGGCTGGATCCTTCTACCGGAGCTATTTCCCTGGCATCTGTATCCGAAGACGTATGCTCCTTCAGCATAGCGGATTCAGGAAAGATGTTCGTCTCAAAAGACGCCAAGGACAAGGGTTCTGTACTTTCCTGCGACCAGATGCTGTCACTGCCTACAACTCCCGATATGGAGTTCAACTACCCTCTGGCAGAGGAACTTTCAAGGCAATATGAGCAGAAGTACGGGAAAATCGCCGAGCCGCAACAAAACAACTCAGATGCTGCAAGCTTCCATTTCAAGGAAGAGCCTTACCGCAAGGGAGCTCATCTTTTCAGGATTCACTCCTGGGCTCCGGTCTATGCCGAGTTCGGCGGTGTTGCGGAGGGTGAGTTCGAAGAATTCTATGAGGAGGCTCTTCCGGGAGTCACCATTTATTCCCAGAACACCCTTGGAACGATGAGGGCGACGGCAGGCTATGCATACCAGCACAGAAACGGATTCCTCTCCACGTCAAAGAATCTCCATTCCGGACACGCTTCCCTTTCCTGGAGCGGCTGGTATCCTGTGATTGAAGGAACTGTACATTTCAACGACAGGATAATGTACAAGAAAGACAAGTATTCTTTCAGGAGCTCCGTTGATGCTTATGTTCCTCTTTCATGGAGCGGGGCCGGCTGGGCCTCCGGAGTCACTCCTGCCGTGAGCTGGAGCTTCCGCAACGACCAGATCGTCCTGGACGAAGAGACTTCCGGCCCTTCCGAGGCATCGGAAGATGACGGCGAAGAACCGGAACATCGATATACCCTGTCACAGATAAAAAGGCATCAGGTAAACTTCTCCCTTGGCGCATACAAGATGCAGGAAATGGCTGAATCACAGGTTTATCCAAGATGGGGAATTGGCGGCAGGGTGGCAGCTTCCGTAAGTCCTCAAGGCGGCAAGTACTTCGGCTCGGAGTATTCGGCATACGTTTACGGATATGTTCCCGGCCTTGTGTTCAATCATGGCCTGAGGCTCTCGGCTTCATACCAGAGGCAGGACGTTGAAGGCAAGATGTACTGGCTGGACAATCATCTGGAAGGTCCTAGAGGCTTTACTGAAGATTTCTATGGCCGCAACATCTTGCGTGCAACGGCAGATTATGCAATCCCGATCTATCTCGGCGATGTCTCCCTCGGCCCTATAGCCTATCTGCAGCAGCTCCAGGTAATCCCGTTCGTGGACTACAGCAAGGTGGATTTCCTCAGGAAGACAGGTCCGGCCAAGACAGATCCTTTCCACTACCAGTGGGAAGACCGCTATTCCTTCGGGGCTGACGTGATGGTAAGGGGGCATTTCCTGAGAATCGGCTTCCCTATGTACATAGGCGTAAGATATGCCCGCACCAACAAGCCGACCGACATCGGCAGCGTTTCTCCTGCCGCCTACGACGGAAAAGGCAACAAGAACTTTGTCACCCTTCTTTTCGGGATAGAGTTCTATTAGACCATTTTGATTTTGTTACCGGTTTGATTCTTTCCACTCTTTGGGACTCATTCCGGTCTTGGCCTTGAATGTTCGCAAAAAGGATGTTCTGGATGAGAACCCGGATTGCTCAGCGATGTCCGAGTGTGACATCTTGGGTTGTTCCGCCATCAGTTTCTTTGCGTGTTCTATGCGGTAGCTGTTGATCAGATCCGAGAAGCTGGTTCCCAGAGAGCTGTTGATAATCAGGCTGACATAGGTCCTGTTGGTGGCAAGTTCCGATGCTATGTCGCTGAGGCGTATGTCTTTTTTCTTGAAGAGTTCTTTTTCCTCGATCAGCTTGGAAATCTGCTCCTGAAGTTCCTGCCTTGATTTTTTTGCCACCTCGGACGTGTCTATATCTGACACTTCTTCCGGCTTCTTTGACAATAGCCTGTAAGCCAAGAAAATGCATCCGATAACAACAAAGGCTCCGCAGGCAAACCAGAGCCAAGGATAGCTTGTGCTTTCCGCAGGTTTTGTGCTGAAGGCAAAAACGCAGCTGTTTGTCTTGAAGTTGTCTGTCACGAGAGCTTCCCCGGATTCTCCGAAGAAACAACCTCCGGCCAAAACGATTCTGCCGTCTCCCAAAAGATCCCAACTCTCGTCATTCAGAGAGAAATCCTTCAGGATATCTGAATAATACAAGATACTGCTTGCCTTTCCGCCATCCAGAGTCGCGTCATAGTCAATCTCGGCGACATAGAAGTTTCTCTTAAGGTCATATCCTGTAAGATAAGCCTTTCTTGTCTGGCGGTTCACCTGGATTTTCTGTCCCCAGGCCAAGGTATCTCCTTCAATTCCCTTTTCAGGCAGCGGCTTTTCCATATTCAGCAGCGAGAACTGTTCTCCGGAAACCTTTAGAATTCCGAACCTTCCGTCAATCTTTCTTTTTGCCGGTATCAGATAGGTGTAATCGCCGATGGAAGAAGTCTTGGGGTCATAAAAGCTCATTGGCAGAAAAATGCTCCACTCGTTCAGCAGAGGAATCTGGAAAGCCTCTCCGTCCAGGTGGTCGGCGATCATCTGGCAGGTGTCGCCCCTGTTGCCCAGATATGAAAACACAATGGCCTGGGATGAGTCTGTCTGCAATATCAGTGGACTTCCCCTTTGGACAGAAACCGGCTTCTTGAAAGAAAAGCCCTTTCTTGGCTCGTAAATTTCCATATCGTCGTCGGCGTACCAGTTGCCTGTAACCAGGACTCTTCCGTCCGGGAAGGCAATCGCGGAGCACCCTGTCCTCTTGCGGTCCAGAACTCCGGATGGTTCGAAGGAGTGAGTCTTGGGGTCATAGATTTCCGTTCCCCAGCTTTGCCCGATGCCGAAGTTTTCCGCGCAGCCGCCTCCAATCATTATCCTTCCGTCAGGGAGCTTTACTGAAAATCCGAAATCGTGAGGATAGAGCATCGGGACCTCAACCCATTTTCCGTCCTTGAGGTACTCGGCCGTCTTGAGCAATATGAAGCCGTCCGTATGCCCGCCGAGAACGGTTATCTCCCCGTTCAGATTGACGATACAGTGTCCGCCGCGGGGCTGATTGAGGTCGGGAAGCCTCTCGACCGCCATCTTGAGAAACCTCTCTCCGCCAACTTCAACAGCCTCCTGCTCAAACACCTTGGTCTGAGTGCAGGCTGCTGCCAGAAGTGATATTGCAAACGTTATCCAGGGTCTCATAGCGTTCATCAGACTGTCCTGAAACCAAAGGTAGCAATAATTACTATTCCTTTACCGGATAATTCATTGAAAGAAACTATTCCCTTACGCAGCGTACACTGCCGCCTCTGGTCTTGTACAGGTTGCGTACTCTTCCAAAATCTGAATAGTTGTAAACTCCGGTAGGGTTGGAGGTCAGGCCATACATACCATCATCCTCGAAATAGAATTTCTCTTTTAACAACACACCGTTTTGAGCCCATACGAGAACGTGATAATCACTCGTTCTTTCAAGGGCTCCCTCTCCATTCATAAGCTTATAGCTTGTACCTGAATGAGAGCCGTAGACCGCCTGTGGCATACGGGCGGCTATACCAGGGAAGCGGCATTTAATTCCACCCTCGTCAATATAAAAACCGTCTTGATAGAAACTATGCCCATTCAACCAAACGATGAACTGATCGTTCCAGGCGCTCTTGTCAGGTACTTTCCAGCCGGAAGGACACGGGTCGAAGATGGTTTTGCTTTCCTGCCACAGATCTTCGGTAATGTCTGAAGCCCAGTTGTCGCGGTCTAGAGAACTGTTAAAGTAAGATCCGTTACTGAATGTAGTTGGATAAGCAACCATTGAGGCAACTGTAGGGTTTGACACAACGGCACGGGATTCTGCCGTTCCAAGAGTTGCCGGAATGTAACAGGTAGCCCAGTCGCTTGAAGATACGTAACCGCTGGTAAAACCAGGGAAAACGGAGTTCTGGAACGGATCTTTTCTTCCCCACTGGTACATAAGACCGTAATCGAAGGTGTTGGAGTTGCTATGGGTTCTAGTCAACGCTCCCAGGTTGCGGTCCATGAATACGGCGCCGCTATTGTAAGTCTGGGCAAGAGAGGCAAGGTCTGTTACGGTAAACCACAGATGCCAGCTCCAGAGAATCGTTCCGCTGGAATTCTTGATGGCAATTACCGCATTGCCTTCATGGAAGGTTTCAGGAACGCGGAAATATACATAACCGTCCTCATAGCGTACGCCGTACAGCATTTCACCCTCTGCCGGGGCGGTAGTGGTTCCGTAACTTGCCCAAAGAAGGTTAGCCGAAGCGATTTCAGAAGCGCTTATGGTTTTGCTGACGCCTGCAAGCGTAGCAGCTCCATTACCTCTTACGGTAGCCTTGAACTTATAGTCTCCGGAACTGGAAATTATGTAGCAGTTGGCTGTTTCCTCTGCACTCAGGTCTGCGTATGTCAAAGAAGCCTCATCCCGAACCGGACGGATAGGCATTCCGGACATCATATATACGTCAGGCCAGCTTCCATATTTTTTATACATTGAGCCATAAGCGTTTGCCCAGGCTCCAATGAAACCGTCACTGTTGTCACAGGTGCTACTCCACAGCAAAACGGAGCCTGGATTTCCATATCCGAAATCTGAATTGCTGCCAGGGCCGATGAAACCGGATCCATAGAAGGATATTGCAGATGTTATTCCGGTCAGTTGGGCCTTTGAAGGAACTTTCCAGCCTATTGGGGACGGGTCGTAGATGGTCTTTTCGTTATCAGACCAAAGGGTCATGCAAGTTGCATTATCCGGCATCCAGTTGCTTCTGCTGCCGTGGTAGAAGAATGTGACCGGATGTGAGGTGGCGTGGTCTACGGTAGTTCCGTTTCCTATGTTCTCAAATGAGAAGACAGAGGTTCTTGGAGGGACGTAATTGAAAGGAGTATATGCCTGCCCTAATGAAGAGGCGAACGGGGCAGGTCTTCCCCACTGATAGCTGAAACCTGCGGTGTAGCTTCCGTCGTCGAAAGTTCCCGTGGTTACGGAACCGATGTTGCGGTCCAGGAACTGATTGCCGTTGTAAACCACGGTGCCCGGGGTGGTTGCCCATATGAGCCAGCTCCAGAGAATCTCGTCTACATCCTTGTCGTAAACCCCGTCAGTTCCGCCTTCCTTGTCTTTGAAGATGGCTACATAAGAGTTTCCTTCAAGGTTGTAGTTTTTATAGAAATATACATAGCCGTCGTGATAATAAATATCGTGGGCCTGCATCTTTCCGTCATGGTATACGACATTGCCTCTCTGCTTGAGATCCCACAGGACGGTAACTCCGCTGATGTCGTTCTTGTTTATCTCCGTGGCTATTGTTCCGGTGACAGGGTCGAGCCCGCCGTTGCCTTTTACGGTAGCCTTGAACTTGTAATAGCCTCTCGGCATTGCTATATAGGTATTGGCCGTGCCGTTTTCACTGAGGTCGGTGATTTCCGGATCCTTGTTGAAAGTAAGGGTAATGTCTGCGATGGAACTTCTCTCAACCACTATGCTTTTGTCTGAATTCAGGGTGTATGTCTGCTTTATGCCTTCTACAGTTATTACACCAATTGTGAGATCGGTATATGTGTTTGCCGGAACCGCTATATAGAATGGTATCGGGTCTGAACCTATCTCTACACCGTTATTGCCACAATCCAGAACCACAGGATGCTGGGCCGGGCTGTTTTTGTCAACAGTTGCGGTGGGATTGCTGTTAAGCGAGGTTATGTTTGTAATGGTGCCGCTCAAGCTCTGGGCTGAGGAATAGAGATAGATTTTCTTGATCTTCTTTCCCGTCAAAGGCGTCTTGAGGTTTATTCTGATCAAACCGCCGATATTCTTGAACTGAAGATTTGTGGTGGTGCTGTATGCAAACATAGGAGCCTTAATAACTCCAGGGGTGTAATTCTGGGTGATCGGATATGCTGCATTTTGTTCACTCCAGTATTCTGCGGGATAAAAAGCATAGTAAGACCCGGTTGTCAACTCGGTTCCACTGTGGTAGGTGAAATCACCATGGGACGTGTTGCTGGTCGTAGTGTAGAATCCTACAGGTGGAGTTCCATATACATAGTTTCTTACGGCAATCATGTCTCCGCTGCGCCATAAGACGTTGTAGGTGTCGCCTTCCTTTTCCAGAGCTATCTTGGTAGTCGGTTCGGTGGTGGCGGTGAAAACCAGTCCCTTGGAGACTTCAACTTCTGGTTTTGTCTCGATTTTGTCTTCCTGGGTGCAGGAAACAAACAATCCCGCGCTAATCGCGAGAATAATTGCAAGTATCTTTTTCATGGCAGTTCCTCCTAGTTTGAAGTGAAATCATCGTCACCATATTCTTCTCCATCTTGGTAACCTTCTGTGTTTCCACTTTGGCAGAGAACACCTTGCTGAACGGCCTCGTAAATCCTTGACGAGGGGGTTTCATAATGCTTTCTTTCAATCTTTTTCATAATGTATTTAACAGGAGTTATTTCTTGGTAAAGGTCCAGGTATCGTTTTCGTTGACGGTTGTCGAGACGGTCCTCTGGAGGTGGTCAAAGGTCCAATCTGCGGAAGAAGGATCGGTGAAGTATTCGGACATATTTTTGCCGTCAACGGTAAACGTTGCGGAAACATCGCCGGAACTGAACATCTTGGCGGCGGTGGCTCCCTGAATCAATTTAAGGCTGGTGATGCCTTCAGTAATGGTGATAACGTCGCATCTTGTCGCATTTCCAAAGCCACTATAATGTATGGCTCCGAAGTCAGAAGCTTCTGTGCTGGCAGTTACCGTGCCGCCGGAAATGACAATGCTCTTTGTCCAGGAAGCAGGGGACCAGCCGCTTCGGGTCCAGACCGAACCAATACCAGGACCAATGTGCCCTATGGCATTGACCGTACCGCCGGAGATAGTCAGGTTACCTCCCTCGACTCCAGCTCCGTCTTTACTGTTGACAACAATGCCAGCCACAAGAGCGTCCGGTCCGCTTCCCCAGGAAAGACCTGCCGTTTGTTCGGCGGTAACCGTTCCTCCGGTAATAAGCAGATCCCCGCCTTTGACATATATTCCCTGGGCACTGCCTATTGCATTAACCACTCCACCAGAAATGGCAACATCCTTTTCTGCATAAATGTCACCGCTGGTGCTTACTGTTCCCCCGGAGATTGTTAAGCCTCCTGCACTGATTGCGTGGCTTGCTCCTGCCCCGGAAACCAGATTCAATGTGCCGCCCTCAATGACTATGTTGGCATTGTTGTTTTCACAGACAATGGCTCCGGTAGTATAATATGCATTAAGGTTGAAGGTTCCGTCTCCCCGGAAGGTGGCCGTACTTCCTTCTTTTATATCAATAGGGTTTTGATAATCAGGATCGTTGATGGTATTTGTCCCTGTCAGGTCTATTGTGGCATCGCCATTGATGTTCAACTTCCTCATCGTGGCATTATCGAGATAAATAGCTGAACCACCTCCCTCTACAGTTACATTGCGATTGCTGTTGCTGCCAATCAGTTTGGCGTCGGTTCCGGCAGGAATCGTTACCGCATCATTGGATTCCGGTAAATTGATGATAATGGTGGAAGGGGTGGTATAAAGCGCTGATATCTCCGCCTCGGTAAGGGCTTTGTCATACAGGCGCACATCGTCCATCTTTCCCTCGTAGAATTCTCCGCCGCCATAGCTTCCGAGATAATGGGTTTGGTAAAGGTTAGAGACATTTGCCAAACCCGTAAAGCCACCGATATAAACACCATCCACATACAATTTACCTTCTGAGTTTTCGGCATCGCGTACAAAGGTAACCATGTGCCAGTTGCCATCGTTATAAGTGTCGGGTGACGTATATCCGATACCAGAGGTCCATATCTCTATCCTGCCGAAGTTTACAAATCGCACAAACCAGCCGGCTCCTCCGGTTCCTCCATCGGTCCTTATCATATTGGCACCGCTGGATCTGCTTTGAGTGGAGTTAATCCACAGATTGGCAGTGAAAGAAGATGTTCCGAAGTTTCCAGCATCGCCTATAGCCATTTGGTTTCCATTTTCAAAGAGATATGCCCTGTCGGCATTTCCGAAACGGTCTGTTGTCAGGGTGGCGCCGGTAACGGTTGCATCTATACCACCCACGACATCCTTGGCATTGCCGGTAAACGGCCAGTGGTTAACCAATCCGCCCACGGCTGCCATATTGCTGAATGCCAGGGTAATGTCTGTAATGCTGCTTCTGGTCACGGCAATGTTCTTTTTGGCCGTGCGTACCTGATATTCTCCATCCGTTGTAATAACTGTAATACTCAGCGATGTGTATGAGTTTTGTGGAACAGCGATATGGAACGGTTTTGCAGTTGAGCTTATAGCAACTCCATTTTCTCCGCAGTCCAGTACTATTCCCTCAGTGCCGGAAACTGCGGCGACATAGCCGTCAGCAACGAGCGTTGCGGCATTGACAACGGTTCCGCTCATTCCCTGGTCTGCGCCCAGAATAATCTTGCGGACCTTCTTCCCGCTCATGGTGGTGCTTATGTTCAGGCGAATGATTCCGCAGATGTTCTTGAACGAGAGGCTCTCGGTAGAACTTTCCGCATACATCGGAGAGCCCGAAATGTTGCCTTCCACGTAATTCTGTGTCGCCGGAATGGCAGGTGTTCCGGAATTGAAGAAAGCAACCGGATACAAGGCCCTGTAGTCCGGATCCTTGGCCTCGCTTCCGCTCTCATACTTAAATTCTGCGTGAGAGGTGGTGCTGGTGGTGGAATAAACTCCGATATAAGAATTGCCGTCTATCACTACAATCTCGTCTCCGCTTTGCCATACAACCTTATAGACACTTCCGTCCTCTTCCAGGGCGGTTTTGGTAGCGGCTTCGGTAGTTGCCTTGAAGGTGGCTTTGTTTTCCTTCGTTACATTTGCGTCTTCCTTTGAGCAGGAGAAGAACAGGCCCAGGCTAAGGGCGATAATAAATACAAATAACTTTTTCATAACTCTTCCTCCTGATTAAGCATTGAAATCTCCTTCTCCATAATCATCTCCATCGCCGAAATCCTCATTATCTCCGCTGGTGATGCAAATCGCTCCCTCCTGTTCCAGATCCTGGATTTCTGTTAGGGGAGCTTCATAAAAAAGTTTGCCCTTAGTTTTCATATTCTGATGCTTTATTTGTTTCATAGAAATCTTTATCACTCAAAAATAGAAGGTGTCTTCCTCCCGCCCCGCCACATTACAAATAAAAAGGTGTCTCAATTCGTAAAAAGATTTGAGACAAACGCTTCCGGATAGTGTTCTGAGGGGTTTAATTTGAAGAGAAGTGGCTGGAAACTTTCCTTGCGGCGGATTTGCCGATTACGGCTGAAAGTTCCTCCTCTGTGGCTTTTTTCACTCTTGCCACACTCTTGAAATGTTGCAGGAGCTTTTGGGATGTTTTCTCGCCGATGCCTTTGATCTGTGACAGTTCGGTCTGAGTCTGGTGTTTGCTTCTGAGGCTGCGGTGGAAAGTGATGCCGAATCGGTGAGCCTCATCGCGGAGTTGCATGATTGTTTTCAGGCCCGGGGAGTTTTTGTCCAGAAAGAGAGGGTTAGGGTCTCCCGGGCGGATGAGTTCCTCAAGCCTTTTGGCTATGCCGATTATAGGCATTTTCCCGTCCAGCCCAAGATCCTTGAGAGCCTGGTATGCAAAGTCCAGCTGGCCTCTTCCGCCATCCACCACTACCAGCTGCGGCAGGTCTTCCGGAGCTTCAGCCATGAGCCTGGAGTAACGGCGGTAAACCACCTCGTACATAGAGGCGAAGTCGTTGGCTCCTACAACTGTCTTGATGTTGAACTTGCGGTAGTCTTTCTTGGAAGGCTTGCCGTTCCGGAAGACAACGCAGGATGCTACAGGGTTGGTTCCCTGGATGTTGGAGTTGTCGAAGCACTCTATGTGGACCGGATACTCTTTCAGGTGGAGGTCTCTCTTGAGCATCTCCACTCCGATGTTTTTCTTGTCTTCAGGGTTCTTCAAGGCTTCCTGCTTGAGGGCCTGGAGCATGAACTCACGGGCGTTCTTTGTTGAAAGCTCAAGCAGAGAGAGCTTGTCGCCCTTCTGGGGAACGTGTATGTTGTGGTCCTCGGACAGGATTCCTGATGAAGGGAGGAACGGTACAAGGATTTCCTTGCTCGGCTTTTCGTCGGCATCGCTGAGGATGTTATAGACACTCAGCATGAACTGGGTGAGCACTTCCTTCCGGCCTTTGTCTGCTGAGCTGTCCTGGAGGCAGCCTTCTTCCGGAATCTCGTCCGACAGGTCTCCCTGAGTCTTGAGTTCCAGGCTCAAAACCCTTGTTATGCAGCCGTTTGTTACTCTGAAGAAGTTTCCGAAAGCGGAGCCTTTCTTTGCGTTCTTGCCGATGCTGTCCGTGAACAGTATCGAGAACACATCCAGGTTGGTCAAGCTCGGCTGCACAATCAGAGACTTGTTGTAGTGGGTGGAGAGCATCTGCATCCTTTCCTTGTAGGCCTGGGCCTGCTCGAATTCCAGCGCCGAGGCGGCTTCCTCCATCTTTTCCCTGAAGAGCCTTATCATCTGCGACAGGTTCCCCTTGAGGATGTTCTTGGAAGCTTCAATCATTTCATTGTAAGCTTCTTCAGAGATTTTGCCTATGCAGGGGGCGCAGCACTTGTTTATATGATAGTTGAGGCACTCCCTGAACTTGCCGGCAGAAATGTCCTCCTTGTTGAGCTTGAGGGAACAGGTCCTCAGCCGGAACATTGAATGGAACATATCCACCAGAGAGTGGGCATACATCGCTGAGGAATAGGGGCCGAAGTAAAGAGAACCGTCACGGGTCAGGGTCCTGGTTATGAATATCCTTGGAAACGGCTCCTTCTTGATGCAGATCCAGGGATAGGTCTTGCTGTCTTTCAGAAGGATGTTATAGCGGGGCTGGTTCTCTTTTATCAGGTTGTTTTCCAGGAGGAAAGCGTCCTGTTCGTTTTCCACCACCGTATATTTTACATCAGCGATTTTTGATACCAGTACCTGTGTCTTGGCATTGAGCCTGTTTTCAGAGACGAAGTACGAACTCACTCTCTTTTTGAGGTCTTTAGCCTTTCCGACATAGATGATTTTGCCGTCAGAGTCGAAGAAACGATAAACGCCAGGCTGATGTGGAAGGAGTGATATTATCTCCTTTTTTATTGTATCTTTGTCTCTGATGCGCATACTGATATAGAGCTATGGGTGCAAAAATAATCAATAAAAGCGAAGTTAAGAAGTCTATGAAGATTCCGGGGATTCCCGGCAGTCTGTTGGCCGCTATGACAATGAAGATAGCCGGACTGGACAAGCTTAACGAGCTTTATGACCGTCTGGCTGATTACAAGGGAGTGGAGTTTGCGGACAAAGTGCTGGAGTCTCTTGAGATAACCTTGAACGTCAACTCTTCCGCTCTTGAAAACATACCTAAGGAAGGTGGTGTGATTGTTACCGCCAACCATCCGTTCGGAGGCCTGGACGGGCTGGCGGCTCTCAGCATTCTGGGGAAGGTGCGCAAAGACGTGAAGATTCTCACGAACTTCATCCTTTCCAAAGTTCCGAACGTGCAGGATTATTTTATCCCGATCAACACAACTTATGGCTTCGGGAATTTTACTACTACAACCATATCCGGTCTGAGGCAGGCCGAAGAACATCTCCAGAAAGGCGGACTTCTGGTTTTGTTCCCGGCCGGAGAAGTATCATCATGGAACACCCAGGGAAAGGTGGTGGAAGACGCGGATTGGATGACTTACATCTGCCGCCAGGTCCGCCGTTCAAAATGTCCGGTGTTTCCGATGTATTTCCACGGAAAGAACTCCAAGTATTTCCAGTGGCTGGGAAGGATAAGCACAAAACTCAGCGACCTGCGTTTTTCAGGCGAACTCTTTGACAAGAAAGGCAAGGAAATAAAGGTCAGGGTCGGTTCTGTCATCCAGCATGCGGAACTGGAGAAATTCACAGAGGACCGCATGGTTGCCAAATTCCTGAGGAGCCGTTCTTACGTCCTGGAAGCAGACACGGTGGAAAAAGACGTTAGCGTCTATACGACCAAACTCATAGATCCCGTTCCTGTACCTTCTATCCTGAAAGAGATGAAAGACAATCCCGACGCGCATCTCTTCGATGTGGGCACTCTGTCCTGCTACCTGTTCTCCCATAGCCAGATTCCTAACTTGATGAGAGAGGTTGCCCTCAAGAGAGAAGAGGCGTTCAGGGCCGTAGGCGAGGGGACCAACAAACCGATGGATACGGATTCCTACGATGAATACTACAAGCATCTGATTCTCTGGGACAACAGCAACCAGGACCTTGTAGGGGCTTACCGCATTGGCCTGGGCAAAGAGATTCTGGAACAGAAAGGCATCCACGGCTTCTATGCCGATTCTCTTTTCCGGTTCTCGGAAAAATTTACCGGGGTGCTGTCAAAAAGTGCTGAACTTGGCCGCTCGTTTGTGACTGTCAACCACCAGAAAGACACACTTGCCCTCATTCTTCTTCTCAAGGGTCTTCTTTATACGATGGTCAAATATCCGGAGTACAGGTACCTGATAGGTCCCGTAAGCATAAGTTCTTGGTATCCTATGCTTTACAGGAGCATTATGATACATTATCTGAGAGAGCATCACGGTAACCCTGACCTTGCCGGCATGGCTAACCCCAAAACACCTTTCCAGCCGGATTTTGGAAGGGTGGATTTCAATGCCCTGCTCTTCGGGAAGATGAACAATGTTGAGGCGTTCGACCGTTATATGCTGAAGATAAGCAACGGCAAATATCGTCTGCCGGCCCTTCTGAAAAAGTACATAAAGATGGGCGCTAAGATCATAGACTACAACGTGGACCCGGACTTCAACTACTGTGTGGATGGTCTGATAATGATTGCCCTGGAAGACATTCCAACTGACGACATAGACTCCCTGTCCAAGGAGTTTGAAGATAAAGATCCAATTTACCGCCGCTTCTACGGCTCTGACCTGTAATTGTTTTCAAGGAACCGGATCATAACCGTGCCCTCCCCAGGGATGGCATCTCAAGATGCGTCTTAGTGCAAGGTACAGCCCTTTGAACGGACCATGCTTCCTTAGAGCCTCTATTGCATACTGAGAGCAGGTCGGGGTAAATCTGCAGGTTGCAGGTTTGAGCGGGGAAATGCACACCTGATAGAACTTGACGAGAACAACAAGCGGGAAAATTGCAATTTTTTTCACGACGGACAAGACACTATTCCCTTTCTTGTCAGAATCCGGAACAGATGCTTCGTTGTCCTTTCCGTCTTGCCCCACAGCTTTGACGGCAGTGTCAGCAGATTTATGGCTGTCTTCAGGTTTCTGCTCAGCGATTGTTTTCAGTATGTTTTTTACAGCCTCTTCTATCTGTGAGTATTTGAGTTTTTCTTTTGCGATGTATTGGAAACTGATGTGAGCGCAACAGGGAGGAAGCAGTTCCTTGTTGAGGCGATAGGCTTCTCTCATCCTGCGTTTGAGCAGATTGCGGTCAACGGCTTTCTTGAAGAGCTTTTTGGGCGCAACCAACATGACCTTGTTAGTTGCAGCTCCTTCAGAAGGAAGAGGGTTGAAGGAATATTTTGCAAGAACCGGATATGACTCCATACGATGCCCCCTGGACATAAGTCTCAGGATTTCTTTCCTGGACTTAAGCCTCTCGTTCTTCTTGAATGTCTTGGGAGCGGAGTTTTGCATCAATTATTTTTTGCCTGCTTTCTTTGCGGCAGGCTTCTTGGTTGCGGGTTTTGCTGCAGGAGCCTTCTTTGCAGGTGCTTTGGCAGCAGGCTTTGCTGCAGGAGCCTTCTTACCAGGGGCTTTTGCAGCAGGCTTTGTGGCCGGAGCGGCCTTCTTTGCAGGGGCTTTTGCAGCAGGCTTTGTGGCCGGAGCGGCTTTCTTAGCAGGGGCTTTAGCGGCAGGCTTTGCAGCCGGAGCTGCCTTCTTAGCAGGTGTTTTAGCAGCAGGCTTTGTGGCCGGAGCTGCCTTCTTAGCCGGGGCTTTAGCAGCAGGCTTTGCAGCCGGAGCTGCCTTCTTTGCAGGTTCCGGATCTACAGGGAGCTGAGTCTGGACGAAATCCGGATTTTCTATGAGCTTCTCCAGAGCCTGGGCAAGTGCCGGGAACTCAGGAGTAGGACCTCCGATGGCGTATGTAAGCCCGGCTTCTCTCATGGCCTTGCGGATACCGGCTCCAAAAGCCACAAACTTGGTGTCGTTCTGCTTGTAGGACGGGAAGTTGTTCTTCAGCGATGCAACATCCAGGGCGTTGTAGAAGGCGATAATCTGATAATCTTCAAGTTTGAGGTCTTTGAGGTCATTGTCCACAAACTTTGCAACCACAGCTGGAGCAAACTTGAGCTTGGACTCCTTGAACATCTCTATCCACTCTGGATAGATGTGGTCAGGGGATGCTATCAGGACGCTCTCATTCTTGTGTTTGTCTGCCTTGGCCAGCTTTACCACGGAAGCAAAGGTTCCATCGCCGAAGAATATCTTTCTTTTGCGGTAGATGATATGCTTCTGCAAGTAATAGGAAAGGCTTTCGGAGGTGCAGAAATACTTTTGTGAATCCGGAACTTTGATCCTGAGCTGGGCGCAGAGCTGGAAAAATGCGTCTATGGTTCCCTTTGAAGTGAAAACAATGGCGGAGTAGTCAGGGATTTCTATTTTCTGGGCTCTGAACTCACGTAGCGTAAGAGGAATCAAACTGAAGAAAGGCCTGAAGTCTATCTGCACGTTGTACTTCTTCATCAGGTTTATGTAGTGGGGATTTGCACTAGCTACACCTGGCTGGGCTACAAGTATTTTCTTTATTTTCATTACAAAAACAATCTAATCATAAGAGCTGCCGGAAGCAGTTCAAGACTGCAAAGGTACAAAATGTAGAAAAAAACAGAAAAATTGTTTTTGAGTATGATTCTAGAGGCCATAACCAGATACATAACGGCCGGAATCACGCAAAGGACAGAAAGCCAAATGTTTATCTTGGCCAAAAACAACAAGGCTGTAGCGATGATGACATAATTCAGGAAAACCCTGCCAATGAACTTGAACACCGTTGTGCGGTTGACGTAATCCAATATGCAGAAGATTCCGAATTTGATTCCGAAATAACCCACGGCTCCTGCCATCATGAACAGGAAATTCATCGGCGATGAGGAGACTGCAAACAGCGCCGCCGGCAAAAGGAAAAGGACAGCGATGTTTTTCGAGGACTTGAGAGAAAGATCGTCATCTATTTCTTCTTGCCTTGAAATGAGGAAGGAAGCCCTGAACGCTCCGGCCAGTCCTTCCAGTATCCTTTCTGTGGCTACGATGAAGAATACGACGAGCAGGAGGACAATGCCCATATCCATATATCTCTCGGTAACCGTTTCCACTTTTGCCACCTCTGAGGCCTTAGTCTGGGACGCTTTGGTTCCCCTCCAGACTTGGAGAATGGAAGTGTCTGTCTTTTTTGTGTGGTGATACAGATAGTATGTGTTTGCTGAAGGTGCAGGGAACTCGTCCGGATCGGGCATCCGGATAGGAGACAAGCTGTCCCGGGAGTTGTATATAGGCTCTTGAAGCATTAAGAATAAGCTAGTTGCCTCGTTTGGCGTTGTAGCCTTCCTGTTGCAGGAGTGCTACTATCTTGTCTCTGAAATCTCCCTGAATGATGATTTCTCCTTCCTTGACGCTTCCGCCGACCCCGCATTTGGTCTTGAGCTTCTTGCCGAGGGCTGAAAGGTCATCGTCGCTTCCGGCAAAGCCTTTGACTAGCGTCACCTGTTTCCCGGCACGGCCGCTGCGGTCTATGGCAACGACCAGTCTCTGCTTTGAAGGCGGCAGGGTCTGGACCTCATCTTCCTGGTCTGATGAGCTGTATTTGAAGTCTGGATTGGTGGAGAATACCACGCCATCCCTCTTTTTCCAATCGTTTTTGCCCATATCGTCAAACTTTACCGCAAAGATAGTGCATAAAAGTGCTATATTTGTATTTTACACGAAAACAATTATACAGATGGAATTCAAGAAATTCAACCGTATCAACAATATCGTGGCAGCGGTGGTTCTGGCGATAGCGTCATATACCTACCTCTCCACCATAGAGCCGACAGCCAGTTTCTGGGACTGCGGAGAGTTCATCGCTTCATCATACAAGCTGGAAGTGGGGCACCCTCCCGGAAACCCTACCTTCCAGACTCTTGCAAGAGTCTTTACCATATTCGCCGACAAAGAGCATGCGGCCATGATGGTGAACGCTATGAGCGCAATCTGCTCCGCACTCACCATAATGCTCCTTTACCTGACCATCGTGCACCTGACCCGCCGTCTTCTGGAAAAGAAGAGGTATGGCGGCGCCTCCTTGGTTCAAAAGGAAGCTTCCGTTGGTTTTGAGACAGGAGATGTCATCAAGATGGTGGCTGCCGGATTGGTAGGTTCCCTGGCTTACTGCTGGTCAGACACTTTCTGGTTCTCAGCCGTGGAGGGAGAAGTTTACGCTATGAGTTCCTTTGCAACCGCGCTGGTATTCTGGGCCATGCTCAAGTGGGAGGAAAGGGCTGACGAACCTTACGCCAACCGTTGGCTTGTGCTGATTGCCTTTGTAATGGGGCTTTCCATCGGAGTCCATCTTCTGAACCTGCTTACCATCCCGGCATTGGGAATGATTTACTATTACCGCAAGTTCAAGGTTACTACCTGGGGAGCCTGGAAGGCGTTCTTCGTTTCCTGCTTTATCCTGCTGGTAATCAACTGGGGTATAATACCTTATATTCCAGCTTTGTCTGCCTGGGTGGACAGAATCTTCGTGAACGGATTCTCCCTGCCTAAAAACAGCGGTGCCGCTTTCTTCGTACTCCTTCTTATAGCCGGGTGCTTCTTCGGGGCATACATGTCTTACAAGACAGGAAAGGCTTTGTGGAACAACGTGTTCCTGTGTACGATGGCTATAATCATAGGATATTCGATCTTTGCAGTGGTGGTTATCCGTTCTTCAGTAAACACTCCTACAAACGAGTATCAGCCGGACAATCCTTATACGCTTGTAAGATACCTCAACCGTGAGCAGTATGGTTCCGCTCCGCTTTTGTACGGACAGACTTTCAAGTCCAGGATGACCAACGTTGAGACGCCGGATTACTACAACTATGACAACACTACCGGGAAATATGTAGAACTGGACGGACCGGCCCAGCCTGTTTACGGCGACAAGGTTCTTTTCCCGAGGATGTATTCCACCGCAGACCCTTCATACGAAAGCTTTTATCAGATTTATACAGACGGCAAGGGAACAGGGCCTAACAACGCTCCGACAGCTGGCGCCAACATCAAGTATTTCATAGGCTATCAGCTCAATTTCATGTACTGGAGATACTTCTTCTGGAATTTTGTCGGAAGGCAGAACGATCTCCACGCTTCAGTTCCTGGAGATATTTACAAAGGTAACTGGGAAAGCGGAATAGGATTCATAGACAGGGCTCATCACGGAGACCAGTCAGAAGGTCCGGACTATATCGTCAACAGCAGGGCCAAGAACCACTTCTACTTCCTGCCTCTGATCCTTGGAATAATCGGCCTTCTGTACCAGCTCCGTCACGACAAGCGCAATACGCTGGTTACGTTCCTGCTGTTCTTCCTTACCGGAATAGCAGTTGTGCTTTATCTTAACCAGCCGCCGTTCCAGCCGAGAGAGAGGGATTATGCTTATGCAGGCTCTTTCTACGCTTTCACTATCTGGATCGGTTTTGCTGCCGTTTGGCTCGGCGATGTTCTGGAGAAGCTCTTCAAATCCCGCAAGGCGGCTCCTTCCGTAGTGGCCGCGGCCCTGTGTCTGGCGGTTCCAGCACAGATGGTATCCCAGACTTGGGACGACCACGACCGCAGCGGCAGATACTCTGTACCGGAAATGGCTTACAATTATCTGGCGGCCCTGGGTCCCAATGCCATTCTTGTAACCCACGGAGACAACGACACCTTCCCTCTTTGGTACAGCCAGGAGGTGGAAGGAGTAAGGACAGATGTCAGGATAATGAACACCTCCCTCCTTGGAACCGACTGGTACATAGACCAGATGAAGTGCAAGCAGTACGAGAGCGAACCGGTGCCGTTCTCCCTCGAGAAGAAGGATTACTATTACGGAAAGAATGATTTTGTTCCAGTGGCAGACTATGTCAAGGAACCGGTCATGGCTTCCGAGCTCATAAAGATCCTTAAAGATCCTTCAGTGAAGGTCAAGATGGGAGACAACAAAGACCACAACATCATTATCAGCCGGCATTATCTTGTTCCTGTCAACAAGGAGAATGCAATCAAATACGGAATAGTTTCCCCTAAGGACTATGACAAGATACCGGACACTATCCAGCTGGATATACCGGACGGCGTGAACAGCATAGAAAAGACATCGCTGATGATTCTTGACTTGCTTGCCCATTACCAGTGGGACCGTCCTCTGTATTTCCTCCAGAGAGGTGGAGACATCAACATCGGAATCAAGGACTATCTGCAATGGGAAGGCTTCGGATTCAAGTTTGTCCCGATCAAGAGCCTCACCGGAAGAAGGAACGACAACATAGACCAGAATGCCGGGGCGGACACTCTGTACCACCGGGTAATGGACGTGTACAAGTTTGGTTCTCTGGCAGCTCCTGTGAACATAGACTACCAGAACCTTCTTACATTCAACTCTCTGATTTCCACTCGCGAACTTATGACCAACACTGCAAAGCTCCTGGCTCTGGAAGACAAGGCGGAAAAGGCCGTTGCCGTTCTTGACAGGATGCAGGAGGTTATGCCGGACAAGAATTTCCCGCTTAACAATTCTTTGATTTCCAGTGTCAACGATATGGCCGTCCTGGATGCCATAAGCGTGTATTTGGCTTGCGGACAAAACGAGAAGGGAGTGGATCTTGCAGACCGTTTCGTGGAGGAGACCATGAAGCATATAAAGCTTCTTGCCAAACCTTACGGAGGCTCGCTGTTCTCTTGGGAGAAACTTCAGAACAACCTTTACTATCTGATTTGGGTTGCAGACACTTACAAGACCGCCGGCCTCAGCGACAAGTCCAAAGACCTGCGCAGGATAGTGAACTCATATCTGAAGACATTGACCGGGCAGTCTATCCCTGAGGACGAAGAAGATGACAAAGACACGACCGCTGCCGTTTAGGGCCAGTAGTCCATTCATCGCAAGGGCTATTCTATAAGCATATTACAGCCGCGTAGTTCGGCATCTTTGATGCGTCCATCCACAGTAAAAGGCGGATGGATGCTTTTTTTGCCCTTGGAGGAACAACTGTTTTGCTGATAGCCATACAGGATTTTACCCCTGTCCTCGGTTTCTATGAAACAGCAGGAATTGATGTTTGCAAGATCTATGATGTCAAGCCCTCCTTCCTGAAAGTTGTGTTTGTCTTGACCGGCGGACAATATCTTGAACGGGTCCTGAAGGTCTCTGGCAAGGACTCTCATCCACGGCGGACAGAAGAACATTCCCCTTTGCGAGAGTTGAATGAGGTCCGTTGGGTGGTGCTGAATGAGGTCCGTTGCAGGGAAGGAGTAAGCCTGGCTGAAAAGTTCACACATTCCATACTCGGAGTGAATCTCGTCCGTGCGGAAACCGTCTCTGAGCCTTCTGTGAAGCTCTTCTCTTGAAAGTTCCTCTCCACGGCCCTTCATTCCTCCGGTCTCCATTATTGTCACATCGCTGAAGAGAAGTCGTCTTTCCTCCACATCAGGTATATGATCGGCAACAAATTTTGCAAAATCCAGCAGGGCGAAGCTCACCCCGAGCAGGATAGTCCTGCGTCTTGTCTTGCCGCAAGAAGATGCCGGAAGGCTTTTTTGCAGAAGCCGGCTTTCAGCGGAGAGATTCTTTACAGTTTCAAGCAGCTTGTCGTGGTCATAGAGGAAGAAACCGCCTTCCGCCCCGTTTTCTTTTGCATCGGCGATGAGCTTGTCCGCCATATATACCAGGGAAGAACCTTCTCTTTCCAGATAAGACGGCAGCAGTGCCAGAAGGTTGTAAGTCCCGCTCTCTCCGTAGAACAGGCGGAAGCCCTCCCTGAAACTCCTTTCATAAATGGAGACGTCGGGAACCAGATGGCGGGAAGGAGTCATTCCGGTAGTGGCACTGGATGTAAATACGAGGCCAATTTCCTCTCCCGCCACTTTTTCCCGGAATAAATCCATCCTCCTGCAATAATCTTCATATTGTACGGACGGGTCGGTCAGGATGTTCCTGCTTTTGAACAAGCGGATGGGCAGAAATGGAATCTCTTCAAAAGATGCCGGATGGAAATCTCCCTTTTCCACAAGGTTCAGATACTCACGGTAAACGGGGCAACTCTCCCGCTGGATTTCAAAAGCCTCAAGCGCCAGTGAGTTGAACTCTTGTTGCGGGTCTTTGGAATCTTCAATCCTGAAGATCCTTTCCCGGAAACTCTGAAGCCTTTCTTTTATGTTGCCTGTCATCATGCTGCTTGTTTGTTGTGCTGCTTTCTTGCTCAACGGTTTGTTGTGCTTCTTCTTTCCTCGCTGCTTGCTGTTCTGCTTTCTTGCCCAGCTGCTTGTTTGTTGTGCTGCTTTCTTACTCAGCTGCTTGTTTGTTGTTGTAATTGCTGCTGTTTATCCTTTGTCCCTGATGGCTTTCAGCTGCTCTATGTACTTTTGGTCTTTCCACAGGCGCGGAACCTTGTTCTGTCCTCCTGTCTTTCCGCGGCTTTCCATCCATTTATAGAAAGTTCCGGGAGCCAAAGGAAGGATTCTGAGCCGTTGCATTGTGGAGCCTGGAGAACGCTTGGCTTCATAATCCGAATTGACCTTCCGGATTTCCAGGTCCAGAACCTCGGCGAATTCGTCCACAGCCTTCTGGCTGAAGTCCGGACTGTCAGGATTGCGGAGAGGGTCTTTGAACTCAATGGCCCACAGATGGAATCCTTGTACGAGAGCGCTCTTTGGAGAAGCAGACTCGCCCACGCTCATGAACTGCGGTGCGGCCGTGTAGTCCGTGATTTGGAGCCCGCATTTTGCTGAAGCCGCGGCAATGGCCTGCTCGGCGTTGTTTATCATCAGCTCCTCACCGAAGGCGTTTATGAACATCTTTGTCCTTCCGGTAACAATCAGGCGGTATGGATTTGTGGAAGTGAACCTTACAAGGTCTTCCGGCATATATCTCCAGAGTCCGCCGACGGTGGATATGACAATAGCGTAGTCTATGCCGGTCTGCACGCCCTCGAGCGGCACTATGCAGGAGTTGTCTCCCTCAAGGGCGTCGTTGAACTTGCTGAACGGGATGAACTCGTAGAAAATGCCGTTGTTTACGGTCAGAAGCATGCCGTTCCCGCCTTCGAGAGTGTCCTGGAAGGCAAAGTAGCCTTCGGAGGCATTGTAGTTTTCCAGGTAGTGCATATTGTCCGAAGGAATCAGTTTCTTGTATATCTCTCTGTACGGCTCAAAGCTGATGCCTCCGTGCATGAAAAGCTCCATATCCGGCCATACCTCCAGAAGGTTGCTCTTGCCTGTATATTCCAGAACCTTGTTCATCAGTACCAGGTTCCAGCTCGGAACGCCTGAGAAGTTGGAAACGTTTTTCCTGGTGCTTTCCTTGCAGATCAGATCCACTTTTGTCTTGAAGTCCGCAACCAGAGCCGTCTTCTTTGAAGGAGTGCGGAGAAGTTCCACCGCAGCCGGAGAATTGCTCAGCATCACGGCCGACAGGTCTCCGTCAAACACATTGCTCCCGCCCAGATGTCTTGACACCGTATTGTCTGTATGAACGCTTTTTGCTTCAACTCCTCCGGCAAGGACATCAGGAGCCACGCTTCCACCGAGAGTCAGGGCGTAGGAAGAAAAGATGCGGCTGTCCGGGTTGAGATGCACATAGTTGAAGAGCATCATCTTCATTCCCTTGAAGTGCGTTCCGTAAAGAGAGTCTTTGGTTATAGGGATGAACTTGCTCTTGTCTGAAGAAGTTCCGCTGGACTTGGCAAACCATCTGACTTTCTGGTTCCAGAGTACATAGTCCTCTCCCTGTCTTATGCGGGTGATGTATGGAGCTATGTCGTCATATTTTGAAAGCTTTACACGCTTTTGAAAATCGCTGAGGCTGTGTATGGAGTCAAAATCTCTCTCTCTGCCGAAGATGGTCTGCCGCCCGCCTTCCATCAGTTTCCCGAACACTTTCTGCTGCAGTTCAGGGGCTTTTGTGAGGCTTTGCTCCACTTCTTTCAGAAACCCCCGGCCCCAGGCCAGGACGGCTTTGTTAATTATCCTTGCGGTTTGCTTTCCCATACAAGATATGTTTTGTCTTATTTGCCTGCTTGTTGTACTTCTGCGCTTGTCTCAAGAGCATTCCACTCGGCTATAGCCCTCCAGAGCTGAATGTCAAAGTCCAGGATGTGGCGGATCCTTGGCGCGGTGAGGGCGTATTTCTGGATGATTTCCTCTTCCACAAGAGGCTGTATTTCATCGCGATGGAGATTCAGAACCTCTTCCTTTGAGAGCTTGACCTTGGAGGACAGAAGGTCATAAGTATCCTGATTCTTGTCATAAATGCCTTCCTCCTTAGCTTCCCTGACCATCTGGTCAAAGATGATTTCCGCAGAAGAACGGTGGTCGAACTTCTTGCCGGAGGCATACTTTACAAAGTCCTCATATTCAGAGTCCGTCAGGCGGAAAGCTCCTGCCGTTTCCGTTTGTTGAGAAGCTCCGGCGGTTTCCGTTTGCTGAGAATCTCCGGCGGTTTCCCGGGAGGTGAACTGCGGAACAGCAGGATGTTTGCGGTAGAACTCCACAGCATAATCTTCCAGGATGCCGCTCAGGCTCAGAGCCAGGGTAGGGCGGCTGTAGGTACGGCCTCTGACTTCTTTGTCAGGGGTGATTCCTCCACCGTCGTAAACCGTGCGTCCGTTCCTTGTCTTGAAGGCTTTTTTCAGAGAATCCGGAACAGACCCGACGCTACCGTCAGAGTTCCGGTGCGCATAGTCCATAATCTGGATGCATCTGCCGCTTGGCGTGTAGTATTTGGCGATTGTGAGTTTGAGCTTGCCGTTATAGCCGACAGGCCGGAAACTCTGCACCAGGCCTTTGCCATAAGTACGGGTTCCCATTATCGTTGCCCTGTCCAGGTCCTGGAGAGCACCGGCAACAATCTCGGAAGAAGATGCTGATGAAGAGTTGGCCATGACCAGCAGAGGAATCAAAGTATCCACAGGTTCCTTGCTGGTTACGCAGGTGAAATTGCTTCCCTCGCCCCTTCCGCGGGCTGTGGCAACCAACGTTCCCTTAGGAACGAACAAGGACACTATATTGACGGCTTCGTCCATAAGTCCGCCGCCGTTGCCCCTGAGGTCCAGAACAATCCTCTTTGCCCCTTGCTGCTTGAGGTCTATCAGCGCCTTCTTAACGTCCTCGCTTCCGTTTAGAGTAAAACTGCTGAGCTTGATATATCCAGTAGCGATGTCTTGGAAGAAAGAGTTTGAGTCTATGTCATCGGTCTTGGTTCCGGATGTGTCTATGTGCCCTGAGAACAAAGCCTTGAACGATGCAGGCCGTTTCAGTATTCCGTAATAAGGAACATCTGATGTGTGGACCTTGTCTCTAGTGACCGTCTTTTCAACAACCTCTCCGGTGCGGCCTTTCTTTATCGTGAACTTGACCTGAGTCCCCGGGTTGCCCCTCATCTTCTTGCTGCACTCGTCAACGGAGAGTTTGCTGATGTCCTGCCCGTCTATCTTCATTATGATGTCCCCGGGTTCTATTTTGAACTTTACGGCAGGGGAGTTTTCGTAGGTCTGCATTATCATCACTCCCAGGGAATCCTTGCGGATTGTAGCGCCAATGCCGCCGTAAGAGGCTGTTGTCATCAGCTCAATGGACTCCTCGTCCTCCTGCGGAACATATTCCGTATAAGGGTCTATGGATTCCAGCATGGCATCAATCCCGTAGTTGACCAGCTTGGAAAAATCTATGGTGTCCACATATTCAGTAGCCAGAGTCTTCAGGATGTTGTTTTGAATCTCAAGCCCTTGCAAAAGCTTGAAGTTGCGACTCTGGGCCATGGAGCCCGACGGGCAGAAAAGCAGCAGAGCCAAAGCCAATGTCAGCGCAGGAACTATTCTTCTTCCCACTCCTCCTGAAACAAACCTGCCGGCATCCACAGCCAGGCGAGTCTCTCCGGAACCAAATCTGACAACATCCGGCTCTCCGGAAACCTTCCTTGAACAATAATAATCAGACATAAATGTTTTGTTGTTTCGTATCTTCCAAAAATAATAAACTTTTGCTAACTTTGAGCAAGCAACCAAAGTGCATGGCTTTTTCGGCAAGCAAACCGAAGGCACTTTGCGTTTGTACTGTTTGTTGGTCACCTTGCAACTAAAACTTTTTGTATGGAACTTATATTTGCAACGGGCAACCCCCATAAACTCAAAGAAGCATCAGATATACTGGGCAAAGGTGTTACACTAATTATGCCAAAGAAGCTTGGCTACAAAGGAGAAATACCGGAAACCGGTGCAACGATTGATGCAAATTCCAAGATGAAGTGCCAGTTTATCTGGAACAAGTTCAACAAGACCTGCTTTGCTGATGATACCGCTCTGGAGGTGGAGTCCTTGGGAGGTGCACCGGGGGTTTATTCCGCCAGATATGCAGGCGAAGGCCATGATGATGCCGCCAACAGGGCCAAGCTTCTGGACGAACTGACCAAAGTTGACCGCCGGAAGAAGAACATCCGCGCGGCCAGATTCCGTACGGTGGTGACTCTCATCCACAAAGGTACTCTTTATACTTTCGAGGGGACGATGAAAGGAACAATCGCTGAGAAAGAAAGCGGAGAAGGAGGGTTCGGATATGATTCAATCTTCATCCCGGACGGTTGCAGCTGCACCTTTGCAGAGATGAGCGAAAATCAGAAAAACGCCATCTCCCATAGGGGTATCGCGATGAGGAAACTTGCAAATTTCCTCTCTAGGTTGCAGTAGAACCCGGCCAGGCTACTAGGCCCCCCCCCTCCACACACTGCCCCTGAAGCTATCCTACCCCAAAACACTCCTCAGCAAGTGGCACCAAAGCCACCCCAACAGCTAGCCAAACAGCCACCTCAACAAAACAACCAGTTACCAACAGAAACACACTGCAGAACAACCAACGCAAAGCACCTCACATTGACGGCAAGGAAGCTTTTCCTGCAATGTTTCTTCAATGCACTTGACAACATAAATGCTTACCAAAAGCCGCATCATAGTCCTTCATACAATCAAACACTCCGACTCAGGAATGGTTGTGCAGTGCTATTCTGATGTCAAGGGCCGCACCTCCTGCTACTTCTACGCCCGGGGAAAAAACTCCAGAAGCACTATGATGTTCCCGCTCAGCCTGCTGGACGTGGTTCTTCATTCACGGCATCAGGAAGGAAATTCCATGCCGTTGATAAAGGAAGCAGCGCCAGCTATCCCGCTCCCTAACCTGAAGACCGATATACGCAAAGGTGCCATATCCATATTCATGTGCGAGCTGCTGCTGAAAACCGTCAAGGAAAGCAGTCCGGATCCCAATCTTTTTGCTTTTCTGTCCAACTCCATTATGCTTCTTGAAGCCGTGGACGAAGGTGTGGAGAACTTCCACCTTCACTTTGCAGTGAACCTGTGCAAGATCTTGGGTTATATGCCGGAAGACAACTACTCCGGACCGTCCGTCCAACCCCAACCACACGCTCAGCCGCCCCTGCAAACCAACAAAGTAGCAGTATCACCCCCCTCCACCATCTCAGAATCCCGTCCACACTTCAATTTTACAACAGGGAAATTTACCCACGATTACTCCGAAGCATTCTGCTTCCAGCCGGAAGAATCCCTGCTGCTGCACCAGATAATGTCCACCCCGCTGGCCGAGCTCCAGGAGATCAAATGCAGCGGCCAGATGCGCAACCGCTTCCTCGGCAAGATCATAGATTATCTTTCCTTCCACACATCGCTGAGAACAGAACTCAAATCCCTTGCCGTCCTCCGCGAACTTTTCGCCTGACCGCAACAAAGCTCAGTTCCAACGGCCCCCCATCTCCACCATCCCATCTCCACTATCCCATCTCCACCATCCCATCCTACCTCCCCCCTCCATCTCCGTCCCCATCCCATCCCATCCCATCCTACCTCCCCCCATCTCTATCATCCCCATCTCTATCATCTCCATCTCTATCATCTCCATCTCTATCATCTCCATCTCTATCATCCCCATCTCTTCCATCTCCACCTCCGTCCACATCCCATCTCCCCGTCCCCAGCACTGCGATTGGTGATATTTTGATTATTGATTTCTTTCAACGCCGGGCCCGTTTTTCACAATAGACTGATACTCAGCGATATATTAACTTGAAGGGGGCGTAAAACAACACCCCTTCAAGTAAGCAAAGCGTTGATGTACAGACATTTCCAAGAAACGCCCAAAAGGCGGTCAGCCCAAACAAAACGTATGTTTTGACGTTTTGGCAACTGATTTCGATGAACCTGGCTTATATTTGCTCAGCTGCAATTATGATGTAGGGAAATAGTTATGTTAGGGAGAGGAGAAATGGGTAGACAGTTGTTCTATCATGTCTATCAAAGGAGTTTGGACAAAAGCGTTGTTTTCAAGACATCTCTTGACGCGCTGGTTTTTGTGTCGATACTGTTTGTAAAGGCGCGTTGCTACAAAGTATCCATACCGGCATTGTGTCTGATGGGCAATCATTTTCACATTCTGGCAGGAGTCCATTCTGAAAGCAGTCTTGATCCATTTGTCTCAGAATCGGTATCCTTGTTTACAAGACTTTACAACAAAGAGCATTTAAGAAGAGGCTCTCTCTTCAAGGGGCCTTTTGGAAAAGCTTTAAAGATGACAGACAAGTATATAAGGAATTGTATCTCGTACATCAACAATAATCCGGTAGAAGCTAAAAAGTGCAGTCGCATAGAAGATTATGTCTGGAATTTCACGGCATATTATTGTAACGATTATGCTTTTTCCCGTCCCGTAGTAGTAAGGAAAGCAAGTTATAGGCTAAAGCAACGCTGGTACGAGGTAAAGGATTTGTCAGCGACAAACAAGCCGCTGAACTACACATTGCTCAGGCATTTGTTCGAAAGTTTGTCGGAGCAGGAGGCCCTGCAACTGAGAGACTTGCTGATATCTCGTTGTAATCCTTTAGACTATGATTGCTTCATCAGATATTTCGGAACATACGAAAAGGCTTTGGTCGCGATAAACTCTTTTACCGGTTCTGAGCACCAGTTGAAGGAGGATGACCGTCGGTAAAGGTGTAATGGTTGAGAACCAGTTGAAGGAGGAAGACCGGCGGTAAGGGTGTAATGGCTGAGAACCAAGTGAAGGAGGATGACCGGGGGTAAGGGTGTAATGGCTGAGCACCAGTTGAAGGAGGATGACCGGCGGTAAGGGTGTAATGGCTGAGAACCAGGTGCCAGATGGTGGCGGTTGGAAGTGGAATGATGGAGCGTTTCTCGGGGTGTAATAAAGGTGTTTGAAACGTGCTGTTTGAAATGTGTTAGTTGGAAATGTGTTGTTGGTGTTGGCGGTTGGTTGGTTGATTGAAAATGTGGTGTTGGAGCTGTTGGTTAGGTGGTTGGAGACGTGTAGTTGGGGCTAGTGTTTGTTTGGTTGGAGACGTGGTGTTGGTAACGGGGTGTTTTTGATAAGTGTCTGATAGTGAGTAATATAAAACATTGAGGGGTGGCGAAAACCACCACCCCTCATGTATGTAAGTAATTGATTCTATGTTGTTTGTAAGAAACGCCCTCTATTTAGTTCTATGCTGTTTTAAGAAACGCTCTCTGTTTGGCTTTGAGCTGTTTGCAAGAAATGCCCTATGCCCCCCCTGTTTAGTAGTAAGGGGTGTTGGCGGTTGGTTGGGTGATTGGAAATGTGGCGTTGGGGCTAGTGTTTGTTTGGTTGGAGACGTGGTGTTGGAGAAGTGTTGTTGATGTTGGTGGTTGGTTGATTGGAAACATGGTGATTGGGAACGTGCTGTTGGAGCTGTTGGTTAGGTGGTTGTTTGGGTGGGAATGGGGTGTTTTTGATAAGTGCCTGATAGTGAGTAATATAAAACATTGAGGGGTGGCGAAAACCACCACCCCTCAAGTATGTAAGTAATTGATTCTATGTTGTTTGCAAGAAACGACCTCTATTTAGTTCTATGTTGTTTTAAGAAACGCCCTCCGTTTAGCTTTGTGCTGTTTGTAAGAAACGCCCTCTATTTAGTTCTATGTTGTTTTAAGAAACGCTCTCTGTTTGGCTTTGAGCTGTTTGCAAGAAAAACGCCCTACGCCCCCTGTTTAGTAGTAAGGGGTGTTGGCCGGTTGGTTGATTGGAAATATGCTGTTGGAGCTGTTGGTTAGGTGGTTGTTTGGGTGGAAATGGGGTGTTTTTGATAAGTGTCTGATAGTGAGTAATATAAAACATTGAGAGGTGGCGAAAACCACCACCCCTCAAGTATGTAAGTATTTGATTCTATGTCGTTTGTAAGAAACGCCCTCTATTTAGTTCCATGCTGTTTTAAGAAACGCTCTCCGTTTAGCTTTGAGACGTTTTGTAAGAAATGCCCTATGCCCCCTGTTTAGTAGTAGGGGGGCGGCGGTGTTTAGGCTGGTTGCCAGAGGTATAGCTTGTCGGAGCGGCGGAGTTTCTCAGCGATAGGAATGGAGCAGAGATCGCCTTTGACAGCTTTCTGGACCGGTTTGAGATCAACTCTTATCTCAGCGATTTTGTGCTCGATGCATCCTGTTGATGGACCGATGATGAGAATCTCGTCTCCCACATTGAGCTCGCCGGCCTCGACAAGAACTTCCGCTACGCCGAGCTTGGAGAAGTAGTTTGTGATTTTTGCGGCATAGACTTTCTTCCGGCTGGCCTTGTTGCCGTAAACTTCGCTCCACTCGCCGAGGCGGGCTCCCATGTAGTAGCCGTCCCAGAATCCGCGGTTGAACACTCCGGAGAGTTTGTCCTTGAGTTGAGCCTTCAGTTCCGGGGTATAGTTTCCCATGACCTCAGAAGAAGGGTTTGCAGCATCAGGTTCTGGAGAGTTTGCAGCGGAAGCATCAGGGGCACTGGTGACTGCGGATGCTTCGGATGGGCTTGCTGGCTCTGTGGCTGGGGTGTTGGTGTTGGAGCTGGTGTTAGAGCTGGTGGTGACTGCGGATGTTTCGGATGTGCTTGCTGGCTCTGTGGCTGGGGTGTTGGTGTTGGAGCTGGTGTTGGTGACTGCGGATGCTTTGGATGGGCTTGCTGGTTCTGTGGCTGGGGTGTTGGTGTTGGAGCTGGTGTTGGAGCTGGTGTTGGTGAGTGTGCCGGTGCTGGTGCAGGCGTCGGCGGCTTGACGATAGGCGGAGGTGACAATCTTCACGTACTCGGCGCTGCGGGCACGGCCTTCGATCTTGAACACGGATATTCCGGCATCGATGATCTTGTCTATGAACTCAATGGTGCAAAGGTCCTTTGGACTCATGATGTACTTGTTGTCAATCTCGAGCTCACGACCGGTTTCCAGATCGGTGACACGGTAGCCTCTGCGGCAAAGCTGATAGCAACTGCCTCGGTTTGCGGATGCTCCGTATTCCTGGAGGCTGAGGTAGCATTTCCCGGAAATGGACATGCACAGGGCTCCGTGGACGAAAAGTTCAAGACGCAACAGTTGCCCGCTTGGACCGCACACGTTCTCTTCTTTGATACGACGGCTTATGTCCTTGACCTGCGGGAGAGTAAGTTCGCGGGCCAGGACTATCACATCCGCAAACTGAGCGTAGAACTTGGCGGCCTCAAAGTTTGAGATGTTCATCTGGGTTGAGATGTGAATCTCTATGCCCAGGCTTCTGGCCATCTGGATCACGGCCATGTCGGATGCTATCACGGCTGATATTCCGGCATCGCGAGCCGCTTCCAGAGCTTTCCGCACATCTTCCATCTCCGTCTGGTAAACTACGATGTTGAGCGTAAGGTATGTCTTTACGCCGTGCTGTCGGCAAATGCGTACCACCTCTGCGAGGTCTTCATTGGTAAAGTTGTTTGCCGAGTGGCTCCTCATGTTGAGGTTCCCGACTCCGAAGTAAACGGAATCCGCTCCTCCTTGTATAGCCGCCATCAGGCACTCGAAGTTGCCGGCCGGCGCCATGATCTCTATATGCTGCTTTTCTGACATATTTCAACGCAAATCTTTGATCAGTCAAATATAGTGGATTTTTCTGCTCGGCGATGGACTTTTATAAGCGCTTCATTTTCAGAATCTCCACAAACAAGACGTGAAATAACAAACCTCTTGTTTCCGGGACTGCTGAGTGTCAGCTAGTTGTATAGCACCATCACCGCAAGCCTTTTTTCGGCGAAACTTGTTATCTTTGAATGGTAAAAAAAACATCATCAAGCCATCAGGTTATCAGTTGGACAAAAACTTATAAAACTTAATACTATGCTCATCACAACCACACAATCCGTAGAAGGTCACAGGATTCTTGAGTACAAGGGTATCGTAACCGGAGAAACCATCATCGGGGCAAACTTCTGGAAAGACTTCAAAGCCAGCATCCGAGACATAGTAGGAGGGCGCAGCGGTTCTTACGAAAAAGTTCTGATTGAGGCCCGTGAAACATCGCTGAACGAAATGGCACAGAGGGCAGCCTCCTGGGGCGCCAACGCAATAATCGGCGTTGACATAGATTACGAGACAGTCGGTCAGAACGGCTCTATGCTGATGGTTTCCGTAAGCGGCACAGCTGTGGTTATACAGTAATCTTCTTGATGAACTTGGCGGGAACACCGCCCACCACGGTCATCGGAGGCACGTCTTTGGTGACCACCGCACCTGCAGCCACAATGGCTCCATCGCCGATGGAAACTCCCTGAAGGACAGTGGCATTTGAGCCAATCCACACATTCTTCCCGATGTGGATAGGGGCGGAGTGCATCCCGGCCCGCTTAGTGGGGTCTTCCGAGTGGTTGAGGGTTGCCAGCACCACATTGTGCCCTATGAGGCTTCCGTCGCCGATGAAAATGCCGCCCTGGTCCTGGAACTTGCATCCCATATTGATGAACACCCTCTCGCCGATGACAGTGTTTACCCCGCAGTCTGTGTAAAACGGCGGAAACATTCCGAGGTCCTTTGGCAACTCCCTCTGCATCAGTTCCTCCAGCAATGCGTGCAGCTCCTCCGGAGTGTGATATTTTCCGTTGATTTCAGCCGTGATCTTAAGTGCCCTCTGGCTCAGCGAGTGAAACATCAGATGAACATCGCTCCAGCCGCCGATTTCCCTCGGCACAGCCATATATTCCCTGAATTCCTGTATTGTCATATTGTAAGATTCGTTTCAAAAAGCGTTCAAGCAACCGATAGGAAGAACATACACGCCATCCTTTCTTCGATCTTCTGAGTGCCAAGGTACACCTTATTATTCGATTAAACCAAACATTCTTGCTAAAATCTCAAAAAGGTGTGAGATATGGAAGAGCAGAAATCTAAAAAAGGTGCGAATGACATTGTTTTGAAGCGTAAAATTTATCAGCAACTCCTTGATTGGAAAGAAAAAAGAAATGGTGAGGTGGCACTACTCGTAGAGGGAGCGCGACGTATCGGGAAGAGCTATATCGTAGAAGAATTCGCCAAGAATGAGTATGAGTCATACATTCTCATCGACTTCAACAAGGCTCCATGAGCGCAAGTCGCTCATTATCCTTGACGAGATTCAGTTATGCCCCAGAGCGAGAGCTGCCATCAAATTTCTGGTGGATGACGGAAGGTATGACTATATTGAGACTGGGTCTTTGGTAAGCATCAAGAAAAATACCCAAGGAATCGTGCTCCCTTCAGAAGAACGTTCTATACAGATGTACCCAATGGACTTTGAAGAGTTTCTTTGGGCTACAGGTAACAATATGCTGATGGAGTTGATACGGAAAATGTATGCAGAGAGAAAACCGATGGGACAAGTTTTCCATCGGCAGGCAATGGATGCTTTCCGTCTCTATATGATAGTTGGAGGAATGCCGCAAGCCGTCAAAAAGTTTATTGAGACCAAAGACTTTGATGCCGTAGATGCAGCAAAGCGCGACTTACTGACTATCTACCGTAATGATATCTTCAACTATGCAGGTGAGAAGGCAGGCAAGGTGGTGTCTATCTTCGACCAAATTCCTCCTCAGCTCTCCAAGCACGAAAAGAAGTTCCGCCTGTCATCCCTGAAACCAGGTGCGAAATACCGCGATTGGTACGATGCATTCTTCTGGCTGAAAGACGCGAGGGTTGTCAATATATGCTACAATTCGACAGAGCCGAATATCGGACTTAAGATGAACGAAGATCGTACGACATTGAAGTGTTATATGAATGATACGGGCTTGTTAATCAGCCATACTTTTGATGAAAAGGGCATCGTCTCATCTGAGATTTACCAAAAACTGCTCTTTGGAAAGCTGGATGTGAACGAGGGAATGCTCATTGAGAATATCGCGGCCCAGATGCTGACAGCCAGCGGTAACAAGCTTTTTTTCTATAGTAAGTCATCAGAAGAAGCCGAGGAACGAATGGAAATAGACTTCTTGCTTCAAAAGGACAAAGTGACAAGTCGCCACAATATCCGTCCTATAGAGGTCAAAAGCGGCAAGAACTACACGTTATCTTCCCTAAAGAAGTGTATGAATAAGTTTGGAGAGAATATAACCACTCCTACTGTTTTACATACATCTGACTATAAAGTAGAGAATGGTATCACCTATCTTCCGCTTTACATGACACCCTTATTGTAAGGTAAGCCTTCTGTAAATCACACGTTACTTCTTTAATCGTCGGATGATTCTGAACGGAAGCCCCACCGCCAGGATGATTATGAACACCGCAATGAGGAAGCCCGGGGTCAACCACTTCTCCCTGTCTGTAACAAACAGCGCACAGGCCACCACCACAATTATTTCGATGAGAAATACGATTCCGATTATTTTCAAGATGGTTTTGAGCATACAGGTTTTAATGTTTAGGTGGAGGCCTGGACAAAACTCTTATAAGTGCGGCTTAGTTTCAGGTTCTTTAAGGTTATGTACATCAAGTCTTTATCTTCACTGTGTCTAAAGGTTTTAAAACCAATGCTTTTAACAAACCTATGTGCCCGCTGATTTGATTTTGCAATAGCGGTTCTCAATTTGATACCGTTTCTCAAAAGATGTTCTACGAGAAATACAAATGCCCTATAGTATAAATAAGGATTTTCCCACCCACCACCATGGATGGAGTAAGTTTTACCTTCAAAATCCTCAGGCAAAAGATAAACGAAAGCAACAGGATTTAAGCTAGGCTGTTCTTTCAAGACCATGCACACAATGAAGTCAGGATACTTTTTAATGAGCTCTCTCCATTCCTGTTCAGACTCGATATCTGATGCTATTTTATGCCAATCATCAAGTGGAAACCTTTCAACAATAATATCGTTTGAAGAATATGGTTCCCACTTGAATGTTGGTGTTTCAGCGATACTTGCAAGAATGCTATTTAGGTGCATCTGGCAATTTGGCTTTGAGCTTTGCTATCTCAGCTTGTGCGTTTGAGATATTAACTCTTTCTGTATAAGCACTCCCTGTTTTATTGGCGATTCTAGCCTTAGCTGAGGTGATTTGGCCTTGCAATTCTGCAATTCTTGCTCTGATTTCAGATTTGGTTTTTGGTTCAGCTCCCATAATTTGAAAAGTTTAATTGTCCCTACTCTTTTGAGGATTTTCGGAGAACTCCTTAACATCAATTAAAATACAGATAATCTAAATCTATAATTCGCTGTTTTTGGCTTTATTCTCGGCTATCCTACGAAAAAAAGAACTCTGCATCTCATAATACAGATACTCACTGATGTTTGGAAAAGTATGTCTTTCCATAGCATTGAAAAAGTCTTTGAAGTTCTGGTTGTTTTCAAAAACGTCAGAATGATTTTTCAAATAATTGTAAAGATCTTTGTATGTGCAAATCCTCCAAATTTCGGATAAGTCAATTGTTTTATTCTTCTCCACTGTTACAACAGGAACATTTGGAATGTTATAATTTGGACACAGGATAATGGCTTTGATTATCTTTTTCTTTTTGCCACCTTCTTTTTCCGCTTTCCAGTTAAGATAGTTCCAGTATCTTAAAAGTTGTCCCCCGGCTCCGTCTGTAGAAATGCTGTTTATATCAGATTCTATTTTGTTTTCTATAGCGAATAATGTGTTTTCATCCCGGATCATCAGATCTATTCGCCCCCCGCTATCTTTAGATTTCCAGCCATTCGCTTTATCTTCTATTTTACTATACTCTTCTCTTGTGACAGTGTAGTTTTCTTGAAGATCAATTCCGCAAACTTCTTTGAAGAATCCAACCCAAAGTTTTTTGTACTCAGGAAGTTGCATAAAATAGCTCAAGGCGTTGGAGAATATATTCTCGTTTGTCTGAACTTGGCAAATGTCGAACAAAGAAACAGGTTTTTCAGAAATATTGTGTTCAGAATGGTTCAAATCAACTTTTTTGTTGGATTCTTCCCAAAGGTTATTGTCTAAAACTAACTTGTTGATCAATAACTCGTAGTCTCTTTTGGAGCCTTCAATATTATCCTTGTTTCCACTGAAAGAACCTTCCGGATACAGATACTGCTTTAGGGAGGCTTTGGCTTGTTTATATGCGCATAAATATAGGTTTACGATTTGAGTGTTTTCACCACTGATATTTTTTTTATCAACATTAAAAGGTTCAGTGATTTTATCGTTACTCTTTTCTTCATCTGCAAAATGTATGAAGATTCTTGTGCTTTTTTGGGGCACATAAAGCTTGGCCGCCTTAAATGTTATGTATACATTCTGCTGCTCTGCATCATTGAAGAGTTTAACAATAGGAACACCTCCATAGGATATGCACCCTTCATTTATAATATACATCAACTGACTTCTTGACAGGTTGTTGTTCTCTTCATAGCTGTCGGGCTTCTTCAGCGTGGCATCAAAGACATCTTCCAGATCCGTCGCCATTCCCAGCACTTCTATTACACCAGCTTTGCTGTATTTAACCAACAACATATATCTTATTCTGCCGGCATGCTCCTTTACAAAATCTCCAGTAGCATTAAGATATAGATAATGTCCTCCATTGTCAGCCTGATACATGTTGATAACCTCATGTCCAAGATTTGAGGCCAGATATGTACCAACATACATCCTATTTAATACTATGCCGTTTCTTTCTTTTGGAGTTTCGTTTGTGTTGCTCATTTTAGGTAAATCTGAAAATTAATCTACTTCAATAACGGTCGTTCCAAACTTGGACTTAAGCTCATTACTGTTATATATATCCTGTTCTCTATCTATAAATGTATAATTATAACCTTTCCTAATCCATAATGTTGAGAGAGTGTGTGTCGAAGAAGATCCATATTTATACCATGCACATAGTTCAAAATAATCAGAACATTTGCTAACATCAAGCTGAGCTAACCCACTGTTATAGCAGGATAATGTTTGTAGTTTAGTGTTTTTGCTAACATCAAGCTGAGTCAACTTGTTGTAGTCGCAATACAAATATTGAAGATTAGTGTTTTTGCTAACATCAAGCTGAGTCAACTTGTTGTAGTCGCAATACAAATATTGAAGATTAGTGTTTTTGCTAACATCAAGCTGAGTTAACCCACAGTTAAAGCAGGATAATGTTTGTAGTTTAGTGTTTTTGCTAACATCAAGCTGTGTTAGCTGAGTGTCATTGCAGCTTAAATATTGAAGATTAGCACACTTGCTAAAATCAAACACTGTTAAATTTAATCCTCTACTTCCATTTACACTTAACACTTTAAGAGAAGGACAGTTGTTTATAATAATTCCACAAGAATTAATAAGGCCACTTAATGCCGGCACATGTGCGTAAAATCTTAAAGAATCTAGCTTTGGACAACCATCCAAGGAGAATTGGCAATTACTAGCTTTTTTACTACTTGCATCAACTCTAAAATCAAACTTAGTTGCGGAATTATTGGAAACGGCTAAATTAGAGATATTTGAAGCACTAATAGTAATATGGGGTATAACATTAGATAAAGTCATTTGATTAACCTCAACATTAGAAAACCGTAAAGTACTAATATCTCGAGAGAAGTTATTTATGTTAAGCGTATCACATTTAAAATCTGACAAACATGGTGAACTCTCAATATTCGTATGATCCAAACCACCCCAAATATCTATAAGATTATGACAATCTGTTAGATCAATTGTTTTATTATCTCGTGGGAGAGATAGAAACTTTAAGTTAGGGCAGCTACTGACAATAGTACTTCCGATACTTCCGAGACCAACATTTCCTCTGTCAAGAGAAGTGAAATTGGGCAAATTGCTGACAGTTATATTAAATGCTATACAATATATCGAATCAATAAGAGGCAAGTCTTTAATGATAAGATTTGTTATTGTTTCAGATTCACACCGTATCACATTAAAAAGAGGGTTGTGGCAGTCTTTAATGATAAGATTTGTTATTTTAGTACCATCTGGAATCACGAACTCACCTTTTCTAAGAGTATTGATTTTTATGGGAACTGTTCCATTATAAAATGACACATTAAAGTCACCCGAATTAACTGTTTTGTTTATTTCAAGTCGTTCTATTACAGAAGGAATATTAATAGTCCTTAATGATGTGTTTTCTTTAATAATAAGATTAGTAAAAGGATTGTTATAACAATTAAGTGTCCTTAAGGAAAACAAACCGCTAAGATCAAGCTGAGTCAGCTGATTGCTAAAGCAGGATAATGTTTGTAGTTTAGTGTTTTTGCTAAGATCAAGCTGAGTCAGCTGATTGCTAAAGCAGCGTAAATCCTGAAGAGCAGTATTCTTGCTAAGATCAAGCTGAGTCAACTTGTTGCTATAGCAGTATAAATATATGAGATTAGTATTCTCTCCAAGATCAATCTGTGTTAGCTGATTGTTATTGCAGTATAAATATTGAAGATTAGTATTCTTGCTAAGATCAAGCTGAGTCAACTTGTTGCCTTCGCAATGCAAATATTGAAGGTTTTTGAAAGCTTGAATCCCTTCCAAGGAAGTAATACTACGATTCTCACAATATATTCCTTTTATCGTTAGGGCTTCTGCGAAACTGATTTCTCCATCATTATTGGCGTCCCCTTTATTTACACAATACTCCTTGAATTTAGCATCTTCGAATTCTACAAAGCCGTCAGATACAGAATTGACATTATATAGTTTTGTGGTGGAAAATTCACTTCGGTAAAACTCAAAATGATCTCCATTTTCGGAGTCAAGATAAAAGAGGTCATTATTACCTGTTTCAATAGGATAGAAAACAAGGTAGAGATCATCGGCGAGAACTCCATTATTTACAGATGCGGAAACTTGAACCGCGCCTTTCTCTGGCTCTATAGAACCATTATTTGAAAGCTTAAAACCATTTGCTACGCGTTCTCCAGAAAAGCTATATGTAATGTTACCGCTATTTGTCTCATTTGACACTTTCAAATCCTTTGGGAATCTGATAATTGCGCAAATAGGCGAAAACTTGAGATGAATGTCACCACTATTATCTATGCTTTGCTTAGCTAAAAGAATGTCAACGTTTTTGAGATCTTCAATTTTTCCGGTTTGAGATTTAATAGAGTAGCTCAAATCCGACGAATACGGGTAAACGGCTATTACCTCTTCTCCTACGGGCACATCTAGGGTCTCATTACATATAAAATTTGTATTATGCCCATCGCTTTTGATAGCCCCGGTTTGTGTAAATTTGTAAATAACGTCCGTTGTGCTGCGCCAAACAGCTATTTCATCGCCTTCAACCCAAGATGTCTTTAGGGCTTTGTTACTATGCGAATGCAGAGTTTTGGTTGCCACATCAGAAGTGTCTATGCTAGCGATTAGAGCTGTACCGAAGTTAAAATCATCAGTTACTTTGTCATATTTACTGCAAAAGCAAATAACAAAACAAAGTGGAAACAAAGCAGCGCGGGTTATGTAACTGCTTGTCTTTTTATTTATGAGAGTGTTAAAAGTCTTCATCGTTTCTGTCTCCTAAGTCGCTATCATTGTTGTTTATTGGTATAATCTTTTCTATAACAGTTACATTACAGGTGGCTTTTTTCCCTCCACAAGAAGCTTGGATCGTTGCATTTCCAGGGGCTTTGGCAGTGATGATTCCGTTGAAGACAGTTGCCACGGTGTAGTTTGAGGAAGTCCAGATGACTGTCTTGTCTGTGGCGTTACTCGGATTTATGGTTGCCGTAATAGTTTGAGAGTCTCCTTCTGTTAGTGTGAGGGTGGTTTCGCTTAATGTTATGGAAGTTACATCTATAACCTCTATAACCTTTGCATTTACCGTCACTTGGCAGGTGGCCGATTTTCCACCGCAAGAGGCGGTTAGTGTAGCATTTCCAGGAGCTTTCGCTGTGACAATACCGAAGGAGAAAGTTGCTATGTTATTGTTTGAGCCAGTCCAGAAGACTGTTTTATCGGTAGCGTCGCTAGGATGAACAGTTGCAGTTAGTGTTGTTGAGTCTCCTTCAGTGAGTGTGATGGAGGTTTTGCTCAATGTTATGGAAGTTACAGGTATAACTTTTGCATTTACCGTCACTTGGCAAGTAGCAATTCCCGCACCGCAATAGGCGGTTATTGTGGCATTTCCAGGAGCTATCGCTGTGATGGTACCGTTGCTGACAGTTGCCACGTCGTTGTTAGTGGAAGTCCAGATGATTGTTTTATCAGTAGCGTCGCTTGGACTAACAGTTGCAGTGATTGTCTTTGTATCACCTTCAGAGAGAGTTAAAGTAGTTTCGCTGAGAGTAATAGAGGTGACTTCAACAACGGCCTTTTCAACAGTTACTTTGCAACTTGCAGTTTTACCTCCACAAGTGGCGGTGATTGAAGCTACGCCTTCTTTGACTGCTATTACATTGCCATTGTTTTCAACTGTTGCAATGTCGGTCTTTGAAGAAGCCCAGGTAATGGTCTTGTCTGTTGCGTTGTCCGGTTTTATGGTGGCGATAAGGATTGTGCTTTCCCCAACTTTAAGTGTTAGGTCTGTGAGTTCCAGCTCTACTGAAGTTACAGGAACGGTAGCTTTTTTGACAGTCACTTTGCAGGTGGCACTCTTTCCGCCACATGTTGCAGTGATATTTGCAGTACCTTCAGCTTTGGCAGTAACCATTCCAGTAGGGGTTACTGTAGCTACAGTTGCGCTTGATGTAGTCCAGTTGACAGATTTGTCTGTAGCGTTGCTCGGGCTTACGGTCGCTGTAAGCTGAAGCGTTTTGCCAATTTCAAGTTCAGCAGATGTTGTTGAGATGGATACAGATGATACAGCAACGTTTGCCGGTGGAGTGTAAGGAGTGCTCGGATTGTCCTTTCCACCTCCTCCGCAGGCGTACAGAAGGGCGAGCGGAAGGATAAAGAAAATTGTCTTGAGCAATCTGTTCATAAGGTTTGCTATGTTATAAAGTTTGTATTGCCATAAAACCTAAAGGGCAAAACGAAAAGCGCAGGCGGTTATTTGTCTTAAGATGAGGGCTCTGGTAAGCCTTGGACTAAAACAAGCAACAGCCCACGCATTTGTATCTATCGCTGAGGACAGATTGCATGAGAAGTTGGCTGTTCCAGTCCTTAAAAATTTACCAGATTTTCATCTTGGATCAGCCTGGCGCTTCTTGCGCCTATGTTTGACAAATATAACAAAATAAATCTTATCTGTCATATCTGCCGGCGTTTTTGCGTCGCTCCTCCCTGCGTGGGTGTTGCTTGAGGCTAAAAAGAGACCCGCTGGGGCGAGTCTCTTCACTACTCAATCTATAGGAACACTGCTTGTTACAATAATGAGTTCAGTCCTGCTTTAGCTATTCTTGCGGTTAGCTTTGTGTATTTTGTGGTCTGGCTGGTGCTCATTTCATAATTTTCCAGCTCTTTTTCCAGCTTTTCTATGCTTTCCATCAGGTCCGCTGAACCTAAGGCTGCTCCCAGAAGTCCGTCTTCCTTGGACTCCTTTTCGTATTTGGCTACAGCTTTCTCCATATCATCCAGCAGCTTGTCAACTTTGGAAGGGTCTTTCTTCTTGCTGCCCACGTGGTCTTCAAGATCTGTATCGGCTTCATCTTCATCTAAAACAGAAGACAGGCTTGAAGACAGACTTGACGAAGCTTTTTTCTTTACGATAAGGTCGAGATCGACCATTAAATACTTCATTTCTTCCGGATTGAAGCTGTCGTCGGGGGCGTACTCAAATCTTAGCTTATGAGCTATGTTGTTATAGCCTCTAAAAGTGGTTCCAAAGTCGTCTTTGTTGACACATTCAAATCTGAAAGATTTATTATTACCATCCTTTCCTTCCAAGAATTCCTTAAAAGACTCTTTGACATCTTTTTCATACAAGGTCAGGTGAAGGTCATCTACTTTGACCAACTCATATTCATCAGATATGTTTTGGGTGTTGTCTATGAATAGGCTGATTTCATAAAGACCTTTGGCTTTGTTAAGATTAAAGGACATACCTCTTATCTCAAAATAGTCTTCGGAATCTCCGACTTCATTTTCATTCTGGTCTTCAATGGTTCCGCTCAGGCCCATTTTTCCTGTGATCTTGTAGCTGTCGCTGCCGCAGCTTCCCAGGATTAATGCAAAGGCTGCAAGTGCAGCTAAGAACAATGTCTTTTTCATGGTAAATGAGCTTAACCAAGGATTATATATGGAAGAGCTATAGCCAGTAAGGACAGGACGATGCCTGTTATCGCCAAGCCTTTCTTCGGTCTGTTTACGCATACTCCTGCAATTGAAAGTCCGAGTCCAGGAAGGACAAAAATCCATCGCAGAACAGTAAGAATAATTACCAGTCCGTCAGTAAGGCATAGCAGTGCTGCCAGAAAAGCCAGAAGGGAAAGGATAAAACCAGCCACAGCTAGCCCGTTCCCTTTTTTCAAAGTTTGTTCCATGGTCAAATGTCACTAGTTTGTGTCGTGCGCAACTTTTTAGGTGTTATAACAATTTCTTGCCAGGAACAAAGGTATATGGTTGTATGTCAGGAAAATTTGTCTTTTGTTGTCTTTTCCGGGAGGGGGTTATTGATTGCTGCCGTACAGCTTTTTGCTGAGCTTGTTCAACAGCTCAGAGCGTTTTTCGCAGAGTTCCTGATATTTTGGCCAACGTTCATCCGAAATTTGAATAACTTTTTTGTCGAGGGCGTTTGCGAGCTCCAGCTTTTTCCCGTCAGGGAGGTTTTGGGCTTGTGCTGTTTTGCTGTTCTTTAGCTGCTCTTCCCTGATCATTTCCAGCCAGTACATAACGCCTTTGTTTATTTTTTCGATGAATTGCGGTGTGTTGTTTTCTTCCACGGCTTTGTCTGACTGGAGATACTCAAAAGAGGCATTTATTTCAGCAAGGCTGTTGTTCCAGGCTCTATTCATGTCTTTTTCAACAATTTCCAGCAAGGAGTCTCTGAGATTGTTATATTCTTCTTCTTTTTGCTTTTCCTTCATCAGCGATTCGGAAACGGTTCTCAGGGAATCTGCGGTCTTAGTTATGGATGTCAGGGAAGAGTCTGACTTATGCCGGATCTCAGCGATGGATGCGCTTGCCTTTGCCAGCTTGGACCTTTCGCGGAGGAAGAGTACGGTAGGTAGAATGACCAGGGCAAGGAGCAGGGTTGCAACGAAGGCATAGAGGCTGCGGTTGCGATTTTTCCAGGCCCTTTTCAGTTCTTCTGTGTTGGAATATCTTTTTTCGCGGTCTTTTTGGGTGCAGCGGCTGATGATTCTTTTGTGCCTGCCGGGGAAGATCTCCTTCATTATCATCCCGATGGAGTAGATGTCGCTGCGGGAGTCCAGGGGAAGCGGAGCGGCTGAAGAAGAGGAGCCGGTATTTGCCGTAGCAGGGTCTTCTGTGGAGGCAGCGGGAGACTCTGATGCCGCTGAATCTGAGTGGCGGTATGCGAGTAGTTCCGGAGAGGCGTAGGATTCTGTGGCTCCGAGGTTCTTCTCAAGGTAGTTGGAGTCATCGTCGCTGAGGCCGAAGTCTATGAGTTTGAGGTCGTTGTCCTTGTTGGTAATGATGATGTTGGCGGGCTTGATATCGTTGTGGATCAGGCTGCAGCGGTGTATGTAACCTACGGCGTCCAGCAGCTGGAGAAAGACTCTTTCCCGGGCTTCTTTTGGAGGATTTTCCTTGAGGAACTTGTCGAGGGTGCGGCCTTCCAGATATTCCATCACAATGGCAGGGCCCACAGGAGAATTTTCATCAAAGGTATAGACTCCCGCTATGTGGGGGTGTGACAGTCTCACATTAAGCTCGTACTCGCGTCTCAGAAGTTGGAGGCTTCTTGCGTCACTGCTTCCGGCGGTCTTGAGTATGAAGAACTTGCCGGCTTTACGGGTGCGGTAGATGTTGCCGGAAACCGGTGTAGTCTCCGTGTATGTTCCGTCGTATTGGGAGGGAGCTTCTACCCGTACAAAGGATTCGCTTATCATTGTTCAGTCCAGGGATTAAAACTTTACATCATCAAAAGTAATATTTTTGATGTAAACACAGATGTAGTTCAGGACAATGTGGCTTTTCGGATGTCACCCTTTCGTCAAACCCAGTCACCTGCCCTGTAGCCAAGGCTTTCTTGTCAATTTATGTCTTTTTGCATAGAAAGAGGCTGTTGTGTTGCACCTGGTAAAGCGTTTTGCTAAATTTGGGTAATAATTTGTTTCAACGATTTATTTTTCAGTCATGCCTATTCAGTCAGACCTTCCGCAGATAGCAGCTCTGAAGCTGAGATTTGAAGAAATATACGGAATCCGTCCTGCAACCCATTCGGATTTTCTTGATATGGTTACAACCATAGAGAATGCTTTGAGAGAGCATGTATCAGAGTCCACACTCGAAAGGCTCTGGGGCTATTCCACCAGAGAAAACAAAGAAGGAACCGTGTCGCTGAGGACACTCAACGTCCTGGCCCGCTTCTGCGGATATTCCGGCTGGGAGGATTTCTGCCGTTGGCTTAAAATAGACCAAAGAAAAGAGTCGGAAATGTTTGAAGGCCAGGCGGTCTTGTCTTCTTCTCTGAAGGCCGGCGCAAGGTTGAAAATAGGTTGGCAGCCGGACCGGATTTGCATTCTCAGGTATCTCGGGGAATATGTGTTTGAGGTGGAGTCTGCTGAGAACACCTCCCTTGAAAAGGGCGACCGCTTCAAGGTGGTCCAGTTCCAGAAAGGCCGTCCTCTGTATCTGGAAGAGTTCCTTCCTGCAACCTCCTCAGCGATAGCCTCCGCTCCACCGTCCTCCTCCCAGGCGTCCTCAACTCCACCGTCCTCCTCCCAGGCGTCCTCAGCTCCAGCTCCCTCCTCCCAGGCGTCCTCAGCTCCAGCCCCCTCCTCCGATGAGCTCTCTTCCGGGGAGACCATTGCTTCTCCAGTAAAGACTTCAACACCTATAGGAAAGTCCTATGCGGTAGGGCAGGAACACGGTTTGACCACCCTTCAGCTTCTTTAACATCCTCCTTCAAGTGCCCTTTCCGGCCAAAAGCGTGCCCACCGTCCCATTTCCCGTGTCAATAGCCACGCTTCTGCCCTAAAAACGTGCCCAACGTCCCATTTCCAGTGTCAATAGCCACGCTTCTGCCCTAAAAACGTGCCCAACGTCCCATTTCCAGTGTCGATAGCCACGCTTCTGCCCTAAAAGCGTGCAAGGTGTCCCATTTCCAGCCCCACCTGGTACACATTCCGGCCAAAAGCGTGCAAGGTGTCCCATTCCAGACCCCACCTGGTGCACTTTCCGGCCAAAACCTTGCAAGGTGTCCCATTTCCAACCCCACCTGGTACAAAAAAAGAGGATACCGTGTGGCATCCTCTTTAAAGTTCATATTTGAACGGGATTATTCAGCTGGAGTCTCTTCAGCAGCTTCCTTGACTGCCTCTCCGATTTCCTGAACAGCCTCGTTAACTTTCTCCTGATCAACGTTCTTCAGGACTTCCTCAAGGCCTGACTTGAAAGCTTTAGTAACCTTAGGAGCAGTGTAGAACCTGTTTACGCAAACAGCTGCAATAGCGAGAATTACAGCGATGAAAGCGATGCTCTTGCTCTTCTTGTTGCCGAAGCAGCCTACAAGACCGAATACGAGAGCCAGGATTGCGAGAATCCACATCAGCCAACCCATCAGAGGAATGAAGCTGAATACTACAGCGAGGATGCCGAGTACGAAACCGGCGATTCCAAGTCCGTTACCTTTTTTTGCAGTTTGTTCCATAGTTTTCAAGCACTGGTTTGTGTCGTGCGCAACCTTATGTTAAACTTAGATTGAGTAGTCCGCAATTGTTCAGTCAACGCAAATATAGCAATATTTTTTACAGCTTATGAATTATAAGCAGTTTTTTTCAGCGATGTTTATCATTTGTTTCTTGAGACCAGGGTCTGGGCAAAGATTTCCATCTGCTTTTTCTGTTCCGGAGCAAGTTCTGTCTGCTCGAGGGTGTGGAGCGCGTCCTGGTAATATGAAACGATGGCTTTCTGAGCCATTGTGTCTATGCCGAGCTTTCTGTAAAAGTCCTTGACGGCCTGGATCTTTTTCTCTCCTTCACTTTCTTCAAGTTTCAGAAGATCTTCAAGTTCAGATGTAAAAGGCTTTTCTGTACCGCCGTCTCTTTTGCAGGTATTCTCTTCCGCAGCGTCTTTCTTGCAGGTGTTCTCTTCCGCAGCGTCTTTCTTGCAGGTGTTCTCTTCCGCAGCGTATTTTTTGCAGGTGTTCTCTTCCGCAGCGTCTTTCTTGCAGGCTTCTTCGCGGCATCGTATCAGCAGCCAGGTCTTCTTGTTGTTGAGGATGTCTCCGCCGATTTTCTTGCCGAAGGTCTTTTCGTCCCCGAAGCTGTCCAGATAGTCGTCCTGGATCTGGAAGGCCAGGCCCAGCTTGTATGCAAAGTCATACAGTCCTTTGCAGATATGGTCGTCAGCTCCTGCAATGACGGCCCCCATCGCGGAGGAACAAGCCAGAAGCACACTGGTTTTCAGTCCGATCATCTTGATGTATTCATCCAGGGAAACATCCATCCTGTCTTCAAAGTCCATATCCATCTGCTGGCCTTCGCAGATTTCTATGGTGGTTTGGGAGAAGAGTTTCAGAACTTTGTCCAGTCTGTCGGCCGGAGCCTGCCCGAGCATTTTGAATGCCCAGATGCACATCGTGTCTCCTGACAGAATAGCGACATTGTTGTCCCACTTCCTGTAAACGGTTGGTCTGCCCCTTCTTATGTCTGCGTTGTCCATTATGTCATCGTGAATCAGAGTGAAGTTGTGGAACACTTCCAGCGCCAGTGCGGGAGAAAGTATGTGCTTTCCGATGTCATCCTTGAAGAGGTTGTAGGAAATAAGGCAAAGCCTTGGCCTTATTCTTTTTCCGCCCATATCCATCATATACTGGAGAGGGCCGTACAGTTTTTCTGGACGTTCCGGCCATTCTAGTTGGCGGACTTCCTGGTCTATGAGATTGTATAATTGTTCCAGTTTCAGCATAAGCTCAGAAAAAATGATTTGCCAATCAAGGCTCTAAGTTACAACCAAATTTTCTTTTTGGGAAGAAAAGTTTTGAAAACAGATTCTTAACTTTGGCAGTCGGATGGTTATGAAAGGAAAATTCAACAGACATACATCCAGCCGGGGACGAGGTCCGGCGGCTGAAGTTTCAGGAAGAGAGGGCTTTGCTTCTGGGGAGAGAGGTTTTTCTTCCGGAACGCACAGTTCTGCTTCTGGCGTGCAGGGTGCTGCTTCTGGGGTGCAGGGTGCTGCTTCCGGGAAGGGAAGTTCTGCTTCTGGGGTGGCGGTTGTTGTCAAGCATACAGGAAGCCACTACCTGCTTTCTCGTCTTCCTGAGTGGAGGCCGTTTCTGGCTGTCATCAAAGGAAAGCTCCGTCTTGAAACGACAACTACCACCAATCCTATAGCTGTGGGTGATATTGTTGAATATGAGGGGTCTGCAGAGGCTGCTGCAGTCGTCTCCGGTACGGGGGCGGCCAACGAGAAACATTCTTTGGACATAGAGTCAAAGACATTTGGCGGACGGGAGGCTGTATGTTCCATCAAAAAGGTTCTTCCGCGACGCAACTGCATTGTAAGACGTTCGGCTAACCTTTCGCGCCAGAACCATGTGATTGCTGCCAATATAGACCGAGTGTTCCTGGTGGTGACGCTCAGGGTTCCGGAGGTCAAGCTTCAGTTCGTGGACCGTTTCCTGGTAACGTGCGAGGCTTACGGGGTGCCTGTTACCATTCTTCTCAACAAGGCGGATCTTTATCGCGGAGAAGAAAAGCCGGCTCTGGGTGGAAACTTAGGAGCTTCAGCGACAGGGGATGAGGAGCTTGCAGATGAGGAACTTGCGCAGATGGCTGCCGGGTTCATGCAGATTTACGGGAATGCGGGCTATCAGGTGATGGAAACTTCCGTCAAGACCGGATTCAACATAGGCAATCTCAAACGGATGTGCCAAGGCAAGGTGGTGCTTTTCAGCGGGCAGAGTGGAGTGGGGAAGAGCTCTTTGGTAAACGCTTTGGACCCGAGCCTGAACCTCCGTACCGCCGAGATCTCCCAGGCCCATCTCCAAGGGCGTCATACAACCACATTCTATCAGATGCATCCGCTTTCCTGCGGAGGCTTCGTGGTGGACACGCCGGGTATCAGGGGTTTCGGTCTGGTGGATTTCAACAAGGAAGAATTGAGCAACTATTTCCCTGAGATGCTTAGGGTTGAGGACAACTGCCGATTTGTCCCGTGCACGCATACCCACGAGCCGGGATGTGCGGTGAAAGAAGCCGTTGAGAAGGGAGAGATTTCTCCTCTGCGATACGCTTCCTACCTGGCGATGCTGGAGGATGACGGCAAATACCGCGAGGGCGACGACTGATTGCCAGCCTGTTACACCGATGCCTGGATATTTTCAGAATGACTGTATGGAAGAATCTCTTGTAAGACAGATGAACCGCAAGGTGCTTAAGCTGGCGCTTCCGAGCATCCTGGCAAACATCACCGTTCCGCTGGTGGGGATGGTGGATGTGGGGGTGAGCGGCCATATAGGAGATGCTGTGGCTATAGGCGGAATGGCCATATCCACAATGCTTTTTGACCTTTTGTACTGGAACATGGGCTTTCTTCGCGTGGGTACCGGAGGTATGATAGCCCAGGCTTTAGGAAGAAGAGACTTTAGCGGCATAATGAAGGTCTTTACGCAGGGGATAGGAACCGCTTTGGGCATTGCTTTTATAATCTTCGCGATACAATATCTCTACATAGATATAGCTTTGGGCTTCATCCAGTGTTCTCCGGAGGTTGCAGACTATGCCCGCCAGTATTATTTCATCAGGATCTGGGCAGCTCCTGCCACTCTTTCTCTGTTCGTGTTCAAGGGCTTTTTCATCGGGATGCAGAATGCCATAAGCCCTATGGCGGCGGACATTACCGTGAATGTCGCCAACCTTGGGCTCAGCCTGTTGTTTGCGGTAAAGATGGGGATGGGGTTCAAAGGTATAGCTTGGGCTGTGTTTGCGGCCCAGTACACGGGGCTGTTTCTCTGCATAGCGCTTTTCCTGATATACTACCGGCGGCTTCTCAAGTATGCGGATCTGAGAAAATCGCTGAGGCTGAAAGATCTCGGCAAATTCTTCTCCCTCAACGGGAACTTGTTCGTCAGGAGTGTCTGCTTTCTGTTCATCTATGTGGGATTTACTTCTCTTTCAGCCAAATACGGGGATGTGCAGCTGGCGGTTGGTACCATCATCATGAAGCTGATGATGCTGTTCTCATTCTTCATAGACGGGTTCGCATACGCAGGTGAAGCTCTTGCCGGAAGGTATATCGGTGCGAGGGATTCCGAAGGACTGCATCTTTCAGTAAAGGTGATTTTCAGGTGGTGCTTCTGGATTGCGTTGGCTTCCACGGCGGTATATGTAGCGGGAGGTAAGCAGATGGTGATGCTGATGACAGACAAGGCGGATGTGATAGAGGCCTCTGTTCCGTACCTGGTATGGCTGTGGCTGATGCCGGCCCTCAGCACGTCAGCCTTCGTGTGGGACGGGATCTATGTCGGTGCAACCGCCGCCCGCCCGATAATGTTCGGGATGATCTGCGCCGCGGCTTCTTTCTTTGCTGCCTACTATGCTCTTGAGCCTATACTTGGAATCCAAGCTCTGTATGTGGCATATATGGTGCATGTTGTAGTCCGTAGCGTCTGGATGTATGCCTTCCGCCGCACTGCAGTCTATGCCCGGGTTGTGCAGGATGCGAAACGCCGTGAAATGTGTCCAGGTGGTGCTGGAAATGGGACAGCTGGACATGAAATGCCGTGAAATGTGTCCAGGTGGTGCCGGAAATGGGACAGCTGGACATGAAACGCTGTGAAATGTGTCCAGGTGGTGCTGGAAATGGGACAGTTGGACATGAAATGCCGTGAAATGTGTCCAGGTGGTGCTGGAAATGGGACACCTGGACATGAAACGCTGTGAAATGTGTCCAGGTGGTGCTGGAAAAGGGACAGCTGGACATGAAATGCCGTGAAATGTGTCCAGGTGGTGCTGGAAATGGGACAGCTGGACATGAAACGCCGTGAAATGTGTCCAGGTGGTGTTGGAAATGGGACAGCTGGACATGAAACGCCGTGAAATGTGTCCAGGTGGTGCTGGAAATGGGACAGCTGGACATGAAATGCCGTGAAATGTGTCCAGGTGGTGCCGGAAATGGGACACCTGGACATTCTTGTGGAGATAGCTCAGAGTTGGTATCTTTGAACTGCTGTTTGGCGAGGTATGTGTTGGCAAGGTATGCATATAGTTATGATTATGGAAGGAAGCTGGATATATAACCTGTTCTTTGGAAGTGGGGTCGCTCATTCCCTGCTTATCATCGCAATAGTTGTTGCGGTGGGTGTTTTTCTGGGGCATTTCAAGCTGAAGGGTCTCACGCTCGGAACTACCTGGGTGCTGTTCGTGGGTATTGTGATGTCCCACTTCGGGCTTAGGGCGGATCCGGGTGTGCTGTCTTTTGTCAAGGATTTTGGTCTGATTCTGTTCGTGTACGCCATAGGTCTTTCGGTCGGTCCTAACTTTTTCTCTTCCTTCAAGAAGGGCGGATTGTCTCTGAACATGTGGGCTTTGATGATTGTCTTCCTGGCCTGTCTGTGTACCTACATCATACATGAGGTGACGGGAACCCCGCTTCTGACTATGGTTGGTGTGATGCAGGGTGCCGTAACCAACACTCCTGGTCTTGGTGCTGCACAGCAGACGGTTACCGATATGCTTTCAGCTTCATCTGTTGATGATGTAGCAGCAAGTGTAGTTTCTTCTGCCTCAGCGAGTGTTGTTTCTTCTGCTTCAGCGGGTGTTGCTTCTGCTGCTTCAGCTGGTGTTGCTTCTGCTGCTTCAGCAGATGTTGCCACTGCGGCTGCTGACCTTGTGGGAGATTTGAGCCTTGGTTATGCGGTCGCTTATCCGCTGGGAGTTGTGGGCATCATCCTCTCGATACTGGTTTTGAAGATGATCTTTCGGGTAAATGTCAAGACTGAAACCCAGAAACTGGATTCCAGGGATTCGGCCAAGATTGCCCAGCCGCGGGTGCTTACTCTGGAGGTCATAAGCGGCAGTCTGGCGGACGGAAAGTCTGTGCTGGATTTCCACAATAGCTGCGGTTTCAACTTTGTTCTTTCCAGAATCCGCCGAAAGGATATGGCCGTGGAGATTCCAACCTCCAAAACAGTGCTTGCGGCCGGAGACCGTGTAAGGGCGGTAATATCGGGGAACGACCTCCCGAAAGCGGTTCCGGCTTTCGGTAAGGAGATCAAGAACATGGGAGAGCAGGACTGGAGTGTACTGGACAAACATTTGATAGCCAAGAGAATATATGTCACAAAGCGCAGCGTGGACGGAAGGACGCTGGAGAGTCTGGCCATAAGGAGAGATTATGGAGTAAGTGTCACCAGGCTTTTGAGGACCGGTATAGAAATAGTGCCTACACCTAATACGATAATCTTTGTAGGAGACATTCTGGTTGCGGTGGGCAGCCATGAGGATGTGGAGAAGGTTGCGTCTTTGCTGGGGAACTCGCAGAAGAAACTTTATGCCCCGAGGATAGCTCCTATCTTCTTCGGCATAGCTCTGGGTATCCTGCTGGGAAGCCTTCCGATATACATTCCGGGTATGCCGCAGACAGTCAAGCTGGGCCTTGCCGGAGGACCTCTGATCGTGGCCATCCTTCTCAGCTACTTCGGGCATAGGGTAGGCTTTGAAACATATACCACCCAGAGCGCTAACCTGATGGTCAGGGAAATGGGCCTTTGCCTGTTCCTTGCCGCAGTCGGGCTTGGAGCCGGGGAGAACTTTGTGGAAACCCTCCAGGGAGGCGGATACAGGTATGTGCTTTACGGTTTCCTGATAACCGTTCTTCCGCTTTTGGCTGTGGGCGTACTGGCGAGGGTGTTCTCCAAGACAAACTACCTTACTCTTATGGGTCTTATAGCGGGCAGCACCACCGACCCTCCGGCTCTGGCGTTTGCTTCTGAAACCTCCGGCAACAGCTATCCGGCCCTGGGTTATGCAACCGTTTACCCTCTGTCCATGTTCCTTAGGGTGGTGGCCGCCCAGATCCTGACGCTTATCGCTCTTTCCTGAATTGCAGAGAAGTCCGGATCCTCCTCCTTTGGTTGGCGTCCTCCGCTTTCCTGCCTTTGTAGCCTTTTCCTGATTGTTGAAAACTTATGTTGTTTTTCTTTATCGCGATAAAGATTCTTTTGCCTATATTTGTAAGCGATAAAGTCAAAAGCTATATGCAGAATCGCAACTTAGTTTCGATCTCAGACCTGAGCAAGGATGAGATCATCGCGCTCCTGAAGCGTGCACAGGAATTTGAAAAGAACCCAAACCAGCACATCCTAGATGGAAAGGTAGTGGGTTCTTTATTTTTTGAGCCTTCTACGCGTACTCGTCTCAGCTTCGAGACTGCCGTAAACCGTCTTGGCGGACGTGTCATCGGTTTCAGCGATGCGAGGACCAGTAGTCAGTCAAAGGGTGAAACATTGAAGGATACCATCATGATGGTAGCCAACTATGCTGATCTGATTGTAATGCGCCATCCTCTGGAGGGTGCGGCCCGCTATGCCAGCGAGATTTCAAAGGTTCCTATCGTCAACGCCGGAGACGGCAGCAACCAGCACCCGTCCCAGACAATGCTGGACCTTTACACCATCTACCAGACTCAGGGTAAGCTCGACAATCTGACAATCACCATGGTAGGAGACCTTAAGTATGGACGTACGGTGCACTCCCTTCTGGAGGCCATGCACTTCTTCAATCCTAAATTCATCTTCGTTGCCTGCGACGAGCTGAAGATGCCGGCCCAGTACAAGGAATACTGCAAGAGTCTCGGCATCGAGTATGAAGAAACCAAGGAGTTCAACGAAGACATCATCAACCGCACAGACATCCTCTATATGACACGTGTCCAGAGGGAGCGCTTCAGCGATCTTATGGAATACGAGAGGGTCAAGAACATATACACCCTTACGGCAAGTATGCTGAAAGGTTGCCGCGACAATCTCAGGGTTCTCCATCCGCTGCCAAGGGTAACTGAAATCGCCCAGGATGTGGACGACACCCCTCAGGCATACTACTTTGAGCAGGCCCTCAACGGCCTCTATACCCGTGAGGCCATCATCTGCCGTGCACTCGGACTGTAAAAAAGATATTAAGATACAGAAAGTTAAACAGTAGAAACAATGACTATTCAGACAAAAAAAGAACTTGCCGTAGCAGCTTTGCAGAACGGTATAGTTATAGACCATATCCCTTGCTCTTCTTTGTTCAAGGTTGTCAACATTCTGGGAATAGAGAAGATGGAGAACGGGGTGTTCATAGGCAACAACCTCACCAGCCGCAGCATGGGAAGGAAGGGCCTCATCAAGATCGCTGACATTGATCTTCCAAAAGAGATACTTAACCGCATAGCGGTGGTTGCTCCAAACGCCGTGATTAACATTATCAAAGACTACGAAGTTGTAGAAAAGCACAAGGTTGAACTCCCTGAAGACCTGGTGGACATCATCAAGTGCAACAACCCTAAGTGCATCAGCAACAACGAGCCTATGGCTACCCACTTCCACGTGATAGACAAGGAAGCCAACCACTTCAAATGCCGCTACTGCGAGCGCATCGTTTCCCGTGAGGAAGTCGTGCTCAAGTAGCGCTTTCCGGTTCTTAGCGATATGCTGAAAGCGTCCTTGCCATCTGGGCCGGGACGCTTTTCTTTTAGCTTGAGCGTGGCTATCGACACAGGAAACGGGACGTTGGGCACGTTTTCCCTGCAGAAGCGTGGCTATCGACACGTGAAATGGGACGTTGGGCACGTTTTCCCTGCAGAAGCGTGGCTATCGACACGGGAAATGGGACGTTGGGCACGTTTTCCCTGCTTGAGCGTGGCTATCGACACAGGAAACGGGACATTGGGCACGTTTTCCCTGCTTGAGCGTGGCTATCGACACGGGAAATGGGACGTTGGGCACGTTTTCCCTGCTTGAGCGTGGCTATTGACACGGGAAATGGGACGTTGGGCACGTTTTTGAGCGGAACGTGTACCAGGTAGGGGGGTAATCGCTGAGGAAAATGGTTGAATTTTTATAGGATTTGTGGGAAATATCGTAAAATATTATATCTTTGCGGCCTAATCATCAATAATTTTAAATTTATGCCTAGAAGTTTATCCGGTAGAAGTTTCCTCAAACTGTTGGACTTCACCACCGAAGAAATTCAATATCTCTTGAAACTCTCAGAGGATTTCAAGAACCTCAAGCGTACAAACACTCCTCATAAATACCTGCAGGGCAAGAACATCGTTCTTCTTTTCGAGAAGACTTCCACCCGTACCCGCTGCTCTTTCGAGGTAGCCGGCAACGATCTTGGAATGGGCGTTACCTATCTGGATCCTAACTCATCGCAGATGGGCAAGAAGGAGTCTCTGGAGGACACTGCAAAGGTTCTGGGAAGAATGTACGACGGTATCGAGTACCGCGGTTTTGACCAGAAGATTGTTGAGGATCTTGCCAAGTACGCCGGTGTTCCTGTATGGAACGGTCTTACCACCGAGTTCCATCCGACACAGATGCTTGCAGACGTTCTTACCATCAAGGAGAACTTCGGACACTACAAGGGCCTGACTATGGTATTCATGGGAGATGCCAGAAACAACGTTGCCAACTCCCTTATGGTGGTTTCCGCAAAACTCGGAATCAACTTTGTGGCTTGCGGTCCTAAGGCCAACATGCCTGCAAAGGAACTGGTTGACACTTGCAAGAAGATTGCAAAGGAGAACGGTTGCACAATCACCCTCACCGATGATGTTAAGAAGGGCACCAAGAACGCTGATATCATCTACACGGACATCTGGGTTTCAATGGGTGAGCCTGCTGAGCTCTGGGAGAAGAGAATCAAACTCCTGAAGCCTTACCAGGTTAACGACGCTGTTATGAAGAACGCCAACCCTAATGCTATCTTCATGCATTGCCTGCCTTCTTTCCACGACCTTGAGACAACCGTTGCCAAGGACATCTACGAGAAGTTCGGCCTTAAGGAAATGGAGGTTACCGACAAGGTGTTCCGCAGCAAGCAGTCAAAGGTATTTGACGAGGCTGAGAACCGTATGCACACCATCAAGGCTGTGATGTACGCAACTCTCAAGTAAATAGTTTAAAAATAATAAGTTACACAGACTCCCGCTTCGTTTGAAACGGGAGCGTGTTTTTTCTTTTTTCAAAAATTAAACAACTGTTGTTAATCAGATTTGATTGAAGACTGTTGGTGATTCTGGAGCTTTTGGAAATTCTTTTAATTCTTTGGAAAGGACATTAGATAGAAATATAGATTTATTGGAGAATATATGGGAAAGAGATTAGTATTGGCGTTGGGAGGAAATGCTCTGGGAAACACTCCTGAGGAGCAGCTTAAACTGGTAGAAACTACAGCCTCGGCGATAGTGGACCTTGAGGAGGACGGATATGACGTGGTAGTTGGCCACGGCAACGGCCCGCAGGTAGGTATGGTTAACCTGGCACTGGAATTTTCGGCAACTCACGGCGGAAAGACTCCGCTTATGCCGTTCCCGGAGTGCGGGGCCATGACTCAGGGCTACATAGGATATCATCTGCAGCAGGCTATCCAGAGGGAGCACGGCAGAAGGCACATGCCAAGGCCTTGCGCCGCTGTCTTGACGCAGGTTGTTGTGGACGAGAACGATCCGGCCTTCCAGAACCCGACCAAGCCGATCGGTTCTTTCTACGGCAAGAACGAGGCCGAGGCCATTGCCAGAAAGACCGGATACACATTTGTAGAAGATGCCGGAAGGGGATGGCGCAGGGTAGTTCCTTCTCCAAAGCCTGTGAAGATAGTTGAACTTCCTGTTGTAAGGCGTCTTATAGAAGCCCACACCACGGTCATCACCGTTGGCGGTGGCGGCATACCTGTAGTCCAGAAGGGCTGGGACGACTTCCGCGGAGTGGCTGCCGTAATAGACAAAGACCGCGCCTGCGCCAAACTTGCCATAGACCTCAAGGCGGATATGCTGGTCATCCTCACCGCCGTTGAGAAGGTTTCCATCAACTTCAACCAGCCTAACCAGTATGACCTGGACTCGATGTCAGTGGAAGAGGCCAAACAGTTCATGGCCGAGGGGCAGTTTGCTCCCGGCAGCATGCTTCCTAAGATAGAGTCCTGTGTGCATTTCCTTGAGAAACGTCCTTCCGGAATGGCCCTGATCACATCTCTGGAAAAGGCCCGTGAAGCCCTCTGGGGCAAGACCGGAACGATTATCGTTTCCAAGAAGAGATAAAAGAAGAGCGGCGATTGCCGCTCTTTCTTTTTACTTGCTCATTTCCTCAAATGTCTTCTTGATGATTCCCACTGCCTGTTTGATCTCTTTTTCATTGATGCAAAGAGGCGGGGCGAAACGGATGATGTGGTCGTGGGTTGGCTTTGCCAGCAGGCCGTTGTCGCGGAGCTTGAGGCAGATGTCCCAGGCGGTCTTCTTGCCGATAGGCTTGGTGACGATGGCATTCAGAAGGCCGCGTCCTCTTACCTGCACGATGAACGGAGACTTGATCTTGTTGATTTCATCGCGGAAGATCTTGCCCATCTTTTCTGCATTCTCAGTGAGTTTTTCTTCCTTGATTACTGTAAGGGCTGCGATGGCAACCTTTGCTGCCAGAGGGAATCCTCCGAAGGTTGAGCCGTGCTCGCCCGGCTTTACGTTGAGCATAATGTCGTCGTCAGCGAGGCAGGCTGAAACCGGCAGGACGCCTCCTCCGAGGGCTTTGCCCAGGATCACGATGTCAGGACGGATGCCGTCGTGCTGTGAGCAGAGCATCTTTCCTGTCCTTGCAATACCTGTCTGTACTTCATCGGCGATGAAAAGCACGTTGTGCTTGTGGCACAGGTCATAGCATTTCTTCAGATAGCCGTCATCCGGTACAAACACTCCGGCTTCTCCCTGGATTGGCTCGGCGATAAATGCACAAACCTCCTTGCCGTACTTGTCGAGAGCTTTCTCGAGAGCCTTAGGATCGTTGTAAGGTATGCGGATGAAGCCAGGGGTCAGAGGACCGTACTGAGCGTAAGAAGAAGGGTCATCGCTCATGGTGATGATGGTGACGGTTCTTCCGTGGAAGTTTCCGCTGCAGCAGATGATCTTGATCTTGTCGTTAGGAATGCCTTTCTTTACGGCTCCCCAGCGGCGGGCGAGCTTCAGAGCTGTCTCTACGCCTTCCGCTCCGGTGTTCATCGGCAGAACCTTGTCGTAGCCGAAGTAGTTGTGCATGAACTTCTCGTACTCGCACAGGCAGTTGTTGTAGAATGCCCTGGATGTCAGGCACAGCTTGTCTGCCTGGTCTTTGAGGGCCTTCACGATCTTTGGATGGCAGTGGCCCTGGTTTACTGCCGAGTATGATGAGAGGAAGTCGAAGTACTTGTTACCCTCAACATCCCACACGTAGATTCCCTTTCCTCTTTCGAGTACTACAGGAAGCGGATGGTAGTTGTGCGCTCCGTACTTTTCCTCCATTGCCATGTAGCGCTTGCTAACGGCGGTTATCTTTGCCTTAGGCTGCACCTTCTTTGCTGCCGGCTTTGCAGCTTTCTTTGCAGGTGCCTTTGCGGTTTTGGTTTTTGTTGCCATATATCAGGTTTAAAAAGTCGTCTGCCATAGGGTTGTGCGTCATACAAATATAATAATTCTTTTGCACGGAAAGAAACTTTTACTATCTTTGCAACCCGCCAAAAACGGCGGTAAGTAAATTAAATTAAAGATTAACAGTATTTTAAATGCCAACAATCCAACAATTGGTAAGGAACGGACGCAAGAGAATCGTGACTAAGTCCAAGTCTCGCGCGTTGGATTCCAGCCCTCAGAAGAGAGGAGTTTGTGTACGTGTTTACACAACAACTCCTAAGAAGCCTAACTCAGCGATGAGAAAAGTTGCCAGAGTAAGGCTTACCAACCAGAAAGAGGTGAATGCCTACATCCCAGGAGAAGGCCACAACCTTCAGGAACACAGCATCGTGCTGGTTCGCGGCGGTCGTGTGAAGGACCTTCCTGGAGTACGTTATCACATTCTTAGGGGCGCCTTGGATACCGCAGGTGTTGACGGCCGCAAGCAGGGTCGTTCTCTCTACGGAGCCAAGAGGCCAAAGGCTAAGAAGTAAGTCATCAACTATTAAAACATTTCCAAAATGAGAAAAGCAAAGCCTAAAAAGAGGATTCTACTTCCAGATCCTAAGTATCACGATGTTATGGTTACCCGCTTCGTGAACAACCTTATGTTGCAGGGGAAGAAGAGTATCGCTTACGCTATTTTTTACGATTCTATCGACATGATCGGCGAGAAGATGAAAGATTCTGGCAAGGCTCCTATGGAAATTTGGAAGAAAGCGCTTGAAAACGTTACCCCTCAGATAGAGGTAAAGAGCCGCAGAGTCGGTGGCGCCAATTTCCAGGTTCCTACGGAAGTGCGTCCGGAGAGAAAGATATCGCTGAGTATGAAGAACATGATTCTTTACGCTCGCAAACGTCCGGGCAAGTCGATGGCTGAAAAGTTAGCGGCGGAGATAATGGCAGCATACAATAATGAAGGTGGTGCCTTCAAGAGAAAGGAGGATATGCACAAGATGGCTGAGGCCAACAAGGCATTCGCTCATTTCCGTTTCTAGTATTTTAAGGAAAGCAGCTTAAACAATGGCAAGAGACCTTAAATACACGAGAAACATCGGCATCATGGCCCACATAGATGCCGGCAAGACAACCACATCTGAAAGAATCCTTTACTACACTGGTAAGACTCACAAGATTGGTGAGGTTCACGACGGTGCCGCAACGATGGATTTCATGGTGCAGGAGCAGGAGAGAGGTATTACCATCACTTCTGCCGCTACCACCGCGTTCTGGCATTACGGCAGTGACAAATACCAGATTAACCTTATCGATACTCCGGGCCACGTGGACTTTACCGTTGAGGTAGAGCGTTCTCTGCGTGTTCTGGACGGTACGGTTGCTACTTTCTGTGCTGTAGGGCGTGTCCAGCCTCAGAGCGAGACCGTCTGGAGACAGGCAGACAAGTACAATGTTCCTAAGATCGCCTATGTAAACAAGATGGACCGTGTAGGTGCAGACTTCATGGGCGTGGTAGATGACATCAAGAACAAGCTCGGTGCCCATCCGGTTCCTATCTGCCTGCCTATAGGTGCGGAAGAGAAGTTCCAGGGCCTAATTGACCTTATCGACATGAAGGCTTACTTCTACGATACGGACAACAAGGAGCTTGTAAACTATGAAATAAAGGATATTCCTGCAGAGCTTGTCTCCGAGGCGGAGGAGTGGAGGAACAACCTCCTTGAAACCGCCGCTGAGTTTGACGAGGCTCTGATGCAGAAATATTTCGACGATCCCCAGACAATTTCCAAGGAAGAGATAATTGCCGCTCTGCGCAAGGGAACCATTTCTATGGAGATAGTTCCTATATGCTGCGGTTCTTCATTCAAGAACAAGGGTGTACAGTTTCTTCTGGATGCAATCGTCAGATATCTGCCTAGTCCACTGGACAAGGGCAGCGTAAAGGGCATCAATCCAAGGAATAACGAGGAAGTGGAAAGGAAACCTTCCGCCTCCGAGCCGTTCTGCGGTCTGGTGTTCAAGATTGCCACAGATCCTTTCGTTGGAAGACTGGCCTATATGAGAGCATATTCTGGCCGTCTGGATTCAGGATCCTATGTACTCAACACAAGAAGCGTCAAGAAGGAGAGAGTTGCAAGGCTCTATCAGATGCACTCCAACAAGCAGAACCCTATAGATTTTGTCGAGGCTGGAGATATCTGCGCGGTTGTAGGATTCAAAGACCTGCGTACGGGTGATACCGTATGTGAGGAAAGCCATCCTATCGTACTGGAGTCTATGGTATTCCCTGATCCGGTCATCGGACTGGCAGTGGAGCCTAAGACCCAGGGAGACCTTGACAAACTCGGCATCGCTCTCGGCAAACTTGCCGAGGAAGATCCTACCTTCACCGTCAAGTCAGACCCGGAGACCGGCCAGACCGTCATCAGCGGAATGGGCGAGCTCCATCTGGAGATTCTTGTGGACCGCCTCAAGAGAGAGTTTGGTGTAGAGATCAACCAGGGTGCACCTCAGGTGAACTACAAGGAGGCTGTTACCCAGACTGTCCAGCACAGGGAGGTCTTCAAGAAGCAGACTGGAGGACGCGGAAAGTTTGCGGATATAATTGTGGAGCTTGGCCCGGCAGACGAGGGAGTTACCGGACTGCAGTTCGTGGATGAAGTCAAGGGTGGAAACATTCCGAGAGAGTTCATCCCTGCGGTTGAGAAGGGCTTCAAGGCTGCCATGCAGAACGGACCGCTCGCCGGATACGAGGTAACTTCAATGAAGGTTGTCCTCAAGGATGGTTCCTTCCACCCTGTGGATTCCGACCAGCTGTCATTCGAGATCTGCGCACGCCAGGCATTCCGCAAGGCTGCAAGAAAGGCAGCTCCGGTGATTATGGAACCTATCATGTCTTTGGAGGTTGTCACCCCTGAAGAGTATATGGGTGACGTTATCGGAGACCTGAACAAGAGAAGAGGACAGATAACCAATATGGACTCCCGTGGCGGTGCCAGGATTATCAAGGCAAAGGTTCCGCTCAGCGAGCAGTTCGGTTATGTCACCGTCCTCAGGACCTTGTCTTCAGGACGCGCCACAAGTACAATGGAATTCTCTCATTATGCAGAGCTCCCTGCTAACCTTGCCAAGGAAATCGTGGATAAGGCCGGCACAAGGCTCGCGGATGATGAGGACTGATCGTCGATAACTGATAATAACAAAAACAAATATAAAAATGAGCCAAAAGATTAGAATCAAACTGAAGTCTTACGATCATGCTCTTGTTGACAAGTCAGCTGCACGTATCGTTGAGACCGTGAAATCTACGGGTGCTATAGTAAGTGGTCCTATTCCGCTTCCTACACACAAGAAGATATTCACAGTAAACCGCTCAACCTTCGTTAACAAGAAGGCAAGAGAGCAGTTCGAGCTCAATTCTTTCTGCCGTCTTCTGGACATCTATTCATCTTCAGCAAAGACTGTTGACGCTTTGATGAAGCTTGAACTTCCAAGCGGTGTTGAGGTTGAGATCAAGGTATGATGACATAAGCAAGATCTACCCGTTCAATTTCTTTGAAACTGAAAAAAAAGGTTTATCTTTGCATGCACATAGCGGAACCTGTCCGCTGGATTGGGGCTCATAGCTCAGTTGGTTAGAGCACCTGACTCATAATCAGGGGGTCGGAGGATCATGCCCTTCTGGGCCCACAACAAGGGATTGTCAAAGCAGACTAACACCTGTCAGGCAATCCCTTTTCTTTTATAAATATCCGCTTACAGACACTTCTAACAGGGATTTTGACAAGTAACCTATCTTCTCTCCCTTCTCTTGATAGAAACCCCAGAAAGCCTTAAATATGGAGTAAAATTGCCCAATCCGTCGCCTATGCGTCGCCAAAATTTATCTATCAGGAAAGGGAAAAACAGAAGTCGAACCTTGCATTCTTTCTCAACTTAAATGGACATATTTATAGCCATCTGAAATAGACCGAGAAAAAAGAGGAAAAGCGGAACAAATATCGAGCAGTAGAATAAACCCCAAGTGAAGTTACTGGTTTTCCTGGCTTCTTTGGGAAACAATTCTTTAAGTTTCTCAGAAATACATACGAATACAAACAGGAAAATAGTCAGAATCAAAGGGATTAGTTCATACGGTTGTAACGGATTTATCAGGACCACAAGGTATCTGTATACTAAAGCGTATATCATAAAATGCATTACATTGAATATCGTATCGCGTTTCTTCTTTACAAAAGCATATATAGAGTATAACCCCAGGGAAATAATGAATAAATGATAAACAATAACAAATAGAAGAATGAGGTATGAGTCTTTCCAACTATCTGCAACAGACTCATCTAAAAAGAATGGAACTCCAGCTATAATATCATATATGAGATAAGCCGGTATCAGGATATAGAAAAAGACTTTAAGTAATTTCATACAGTCCTTATTATCTGTGCTAAATTGAATAGGAGAACCAGTTAGCACAAAGATAGGATAATCATTGGAAAGGGAGTAAATACCCATTCTATCCAACCTGACCTGTCAATCCCTTTTCCTATCTAAAATCCCCTTTCTAGGTGTCTGTGACAAGGATTTTGCAGAATTCTCTATCAATTCCCATTATCTTCCCATTCACCCCAGAAATCCTGAAAAATGGGGGATTTTTTCCAAATCTGTCGCCTATGTGTCGCCAAAAGTTCTATCTATCAACAGGGGTCTTTATGAACTTCCATTATAGTTTGCTACTTTTGTGTTGATAGCTTGAAACAGATATGTCTTACTTGAACCGGAAACAGACTGCTTGGAAAAAAAACAGGACATTCGGAGACATTATGGGTGGAAGGATGCGTCCAAAACTCAAAGACAATATCCATAAACGCTTACACTCATTACAGGCACCTTCCCAGTTTGAAGAAATACCTATCCTTATGGCAGATAATCCTTCCAGGGATTATTTCTTCCCCGCATCTCCTGAAGAAATAAGGAATGCCTTGCAAAAGTTCCCCGATGAGAAAACAGGTTTAATTACTCACATCTGGCTGAGAAAGTACAATCCCAGGGATAACGTACAAGGATATGTAGTCAAAGGGAGTGGGGTATATGCCATTGTTCTCTATCCAATGAGAAAGGACTTAAAGCGATACTTGGGCAAGACTAAACCAACAGAACAGACAAAGAAATGGTATGAAGGTTTTGCTTCCATCTCAATGTCAAAGGATGGGTGGTATGCTCATTTTTACGAGAATACAGTCAAGCAGTATTTCCTGGAACACCTCTTGCCAGACCTTGTTCTTAATACATCTTTCTAGGCTGTTTAAAGGACTTTTCTATCAACATCTCCACTATTCCCATCCACCCCAAAACTCCTGAAAAATGGGGGATTTTTTCCAATTCTGTCGCCTATGTTTCGCCAAAATTAGAGCACAGAAGTCTATCAAAAGAGAGGTGACACACCAGCTAAAGAAATCGCTCTTCCTATTCCAAATCAGTTATTGTATAGGTCGCATTCCATTGATGTCTATTGACAAATTCGTAAGAATATGAGTTTTCATCATATGGAGAATGTGTCTGTGAACATAGCGAATCGGGAGAATAATTAATAGACCTTCCTTTTTCAAACTCAATTCTTATTCCACCAATTCTTCCCAATTCTTTCCTCATTCCGCGAATAGCGTCTTGTGCTCTTTTTTTCGATGCCCAGCCCACAAAGCCATCTGAGAAGAAAAATACTTTCTCCCCTTGTTTTATAACTAATGTGTCTTGAAATGGATAATGATAATTTTCAGATAAGTAAATAACACAATTGTCTGAAGATGAATTAAGAAAATATATGCAAGACATACTATGCGGGTCGCAACCAATCAAACTGCATATAGCAAAAAGGGTAACAACCGCATATATCAGTCCCTGCCATTTTCTGTGTTTCTTCATAGGATACCAACTTAAAGGCCATTGATGGGAGCACCAGTTAGCACAAAGATAGAATAATTGCTGGGATTTAGGGAGTAAATATCCATTCTATCCAACCTGACCTGGCAATCCCTTTTCCTTTGTAAAAACCCCATTCCAGGCCCATAGAACAGGGATTTTGCAGTTTTCTCTATCATCTTCTCCCACTCTTCCCAATCACCCCAAAAATCCTGAAAAATGGGGGATTTTTTCCAATTCTGTCGCCTATGTGTCGCCAAAATTTCTATCTATCTCGGAAGGGGGAAGGGGCAATACTTTTTATTAGCACATTATTCAGATAATATCGTACTTTTGTAACGACCACTTAATAACGGCTAGGAATGAAAAGAATCTTGTTCTTATTTGTACTCCTTTTTTCAATTGTCTTCTCCTTATCAGCACAGCAACGGTTAGGGACAACGCCTAGGATTATCAATCGAGCTGACAATTATTACTACGCATTGGATAGTCTGTTCTTGGGCGAGGAGTACTCTCAGAACCTTTGGGGAATAGCAATGATTACCTTGAGTGCATTCGGCAATGATTGTTGCCTTCGAACATATTATGATCCTGCAAACAAAAAGACAGGGTTGGCTTATCTTATCCTTGATAGGAAGAAATTGGAGAAATCAGGCAAAAAAAGAGTAAAGACATATAAATGCCCTATTTCTGAAGAGATAATGCTCGAGCTAATCGATCTTGTCTCGGAGGCCGTATATTCTTCAATTCCTGGAGGTGCTTTTTATGGTGCCGACGGAGTAACATATGAATTCCTATTAGGAGAAGCTTACTCGGCAGAATGTTGGTATCCTCAGTGGCGAAAAGGAAGTAACTGCGACCGGCTGGTTTCTCTCTTCGAAAGAATCCAGATAGCTGTTCGAGAAAGGGATTCAGATAGAATTGAAGATTTTCGCCCTGAGATTAAAGAACTGACTGCAATTTTCAAGGACTTGAGGGTTTCAATAAGCAACTAGAAACATACTGCCACATAGCCTGTTGAACAAATGACTCCAATAGAGTATGTTATTGGGTACTTGTGCAAGGCTTTAAAGGAAAAACACCCTAACGAGAATTAGAACGGGACATTTATGATTATCCTTCAAAGGGAAGAGGTTTTTGGTGCAATGGGACAGTATATCCTGATTCCAGCGTTTGTGATATTGGGATTGTTCTGCGTTATCAAGATCATTCTCATAATAAGGGATATCTATCGGGAGAAGAAGGAGAAGAGAGAGAGGGGTGAAGATCCGAGATGGAGGAGATGGGGATAGGTTTTCTCTGTTCTGGATTAAACTAATGTGCTGTTAAAAATGGGGATGGGAGTATTATGAAATGGAAGACACTAGAAAAAATCTTATTGGTCACCAGATTGATAGGGCTACTGTTCTTTATTTACACCATCATTTGTTTCGGGGTAACAGAAAAGTATAATCTTGATGGTATTGGAAACCACTCGGCTTATAAACTCTACTGGAACATCCTTGTTGCATGTTGTCTTTTTCTTCTTTTCGATTGTGTCGCTCAGATAATAAAAGTGGCTAATCCCCAAAATATTGCCCCTTATATAATTCAGGCAATATTGTATACTGCTTCTGTTGCATTAGTAATAATAATGATTGCAAACTATCCTAATCTGGTTTGTGATGGAAACAGGAACATTTCATTATCATTTTGGAGTAAAGCTGAGCAGATTCAATGTGTGCGAGAGTTTGTGATATTCGATAGTTTATATATTGGGGGCCGAAGTCTCTTGTATTTCATTGTGCTTGTCCTTGGAAGAAACAAAGGATAATCTTTGGGCCCCTTGTGTGATATGTTTTTAACGGCTATATTCGCTCAAAATTGTCGCTTATGTGTCGCCAAAATTGAAGCACAGGAGACTATCATTTGACCTTTCCCTGGGTTGATAGAATAGCTACAATTTAGCTATCGCCTTTCTTATTTTGGCTTTTACTGTATTCCAATCAGCAGGCGAGAGCATTACCGGCATAGGATCGCTTTCTGCATCCTCGAAATAAGAAAGACTTTTCATCGCGATGAATAAAGAGCCCTCAGGGTACTTCTGAATATACATATCCAGCATTTCCTGAAGAGTAAATCGCCGAAGGAGAAAGAACAGATCAATGAAATCCTTTTTTGTGCCCCTACCAATAACAGCATTGATTTTCATTGCAGCAATATCCTTGATGCCTGCTAACACAACACCGTTATCATTAACGGGGGCATCTATCCACGAATATCGGTAATTGACAAAATACACTTTAATACCGTCTATCAGATAGATATTGATATCCTTTGATTCCTGTACAATTGTGATTGAATGCGTTTCAGAAAGTATCTTTCGAAGACTCTCAGGCTCGACATCTATCTTTCCGAAATAATCCAGATCTATGGATTTGCGATGCCCCAATTGGAGGGCCAGCGCTGTTCCTCCTACCAGACGAGCCTCTTGAAGGAAGTGCAAAGACTGAAGCTCTTTTAGAAGTTTTAGCGTTCCTGGTTCTATAGTTTTGAATTGTAGCATCGGAACTGTTCTTTGGGAGTGTCAGAAATGGCGCAAATGAAGGACAGGGCTTTAGGTTCCAGAGTGCGGAGTTTCTTTGTGATTTCAACGATACGGTCAAGCCCATAATACGACAGCATTAACTTCCAATCGTTGATTTGCCCGTATTCCAGTACCCGTTGGACTACATAAGGGGCATTCTCGTTCAGATTTATTGAGAATCTGTCCGTATCCCAAAAGATGTAATTTGAAAAACCTTCTATGTACTCTTTCTCTGACATTTCTACAAAGTTCGGAATTGTTGTCAAATAACGAAGCAAAAAAGCCCCCTCTCTTCCCATTCATCCCCAAACTCCTGAAAAATTGGTGATTTTTCCAATTCTGTCGCCTATGCGTCGCCAAAATTCTATCTATCAAAAGGGGTCTACAGCTTCACTAAAAAGGGTATGATAAGGGTTCTTCTGTATAATAATAAAAGGTGGGATTAATGTACTTCCTTTTATGATTGCACCAATAAATCTTATAGATATACGAATGTCCGAAAATATATAATGGAGACAATGCTTCTCCGAGTAAAAGATAGTCATTAATAGGGATTCTCATTAAATTCTCTTCAATTGTGTTTGTTTTGAGTCGTTGTTCAAATTGTTCTATATGTATTATATCATTTATAACAAAGATCTCTTTTTTACTATTTAGGCAAAGAGAGTCAATACTTTTACCTTCCTCTATCCACTTCTTCACATCTTCTTTTGGATAACGGACAACGACTGTGTAATTATATTTTTTGGGTAAATCATCTCTCTTACAAGGACTCCATAACTTGCCCTTTATTTCTTTAGGATAGGGCATTACTTTAATGATATCTTTGATGATATATTTTTTATCACCAAATAAACTTTGAAATTTGATGACAGAGCACTCGAAATAGATGTATTGATATAAATAATCTTTACCCATTTCATAGAATGGAGACAACTTCATCAATTGGTGGAGAATTTTGTTGTTACTATAATAAGGCTCCTCATCGAACTTCCTATAGCTCAAATCATCTCTTAGTTCCCAGGAGTTTGCATAAAAAGAATAATCAGAATCATACAGATATAAAGAATCATCAGAATTGAATAGAGATAAAGGATTATCGAAGTTATTTAGTAATCTATCCGCAGAGTCCTTTATTTCTATTAAATAATGGTTCTCTTGATAATCGATTAAAAACTCATTCTTATGCTTGTTTAAATATCTTTTATTAAACATAAAGGATATCTCTTCTTTTAGAAATTTGGTCACATAAAACCCTTTGATAATGGTATCTTTTTGACCAAACAAAAGACATCTGCTAAATAATAATAGGCATATTACGGGAATTACCTTTCCAATTTTTCTAAGAAGAGTCATTATGGTCGTTTTTAAGAACTGGATAAACTAGGAGCACCAGTTAGCACAAAGATAGGATTTGTTTGCTATTTTTGTGTAGATGGTTCATAGGAGTTTATACAATATAGTAACAGTTGTTGTATTGCTGATGTCATATACCATCCCTAATTGGGCTCAGGGGTATAACATCAGTGGAGAGACTCATTGTTTTGAACCAGATGGCGACCCTTACTCAGTTTTACAGGTATTTTTGAGGAACCGTTCTGATATATCTCTTCCATTCAATAAGGAAAAGGATCGTGTGATACAAGTTGATAGTACGGGATTATACTGTTTTGAGAATGTAGCTCCGGGAAGTTATGTTCTGATATTTTCGGACTTTCCTATTCTAAGGGTATTTGCACTGGAAGTTACGAATAAAGATGAAATTCTAAATGTTGATTTTTACGAAGATGGTAGAGATTTGCCAGAACAGGCCAAAAGAGATATAGAACTTGGTATAGCAGGTTTGTATATCATAGGTGGCGATCCTCCTATGTCTTACAGTACAGATTCTTTGTTTGAAGAACGATATGGAGTCGGATACAGGATATGGGGAGATGTTATATACTCAGAGTCTGCCTATTATCCAGAATACAATAGAATAGTATTTGATTACTTGACAGAAAAATTTGGCAGATATTGGAGAAAGCACGTCCGCAAGGATGTTGAAGGATACAAGCGTTATTCCTATAAAAAGCACAAGCGTAATTCTTTAGACCAATCCCATCGATAGTTCCCCTTTCCGTATTCGCTGTCCAAGTGCGTTCGGAAAAGTGTTCTAGAGTTTAGTACAGGTTGATAGAATAGGGGTGCTTTGGTAGGATCAGCTGTCGGTAGTTTTGACTAGTATTCCAGAGCAAGATATCTCAGCAGGAAAACATCATAGACACGGTAAGAGGTTCGGTCTTTGGTTGTTTCCTTGAGAACAAGCTCTTTTTCGACCAGCGTGTCTAGCATCCGGCGGGCGTTGGTGGCCCCTCCAAGGTTATACTTTGAGAGAAACCTGGCAGAAGTGGGCTGTGTGAGTGTCTCTTCCTTTGCTATTGCTATCAGCATCTTCCACTGCTGCGGTGTAAGGAACTCGCGGAACTGGGCATAGTTGGCGCTCTCCCCATTCAGGATTTCTCTGCAAGAAGCCTTTACGTCATCTATAGTTATATCTTTCTGGCGGCGGAAAAGGTGGTTGCAAAGACATTGGGTGTAAAAGGTATGGAGCTTTGTCCAGTCAAGTACAAAGTCTATTGCTTCCGATGAAATGGACAAGCCGTTCTCTTTGAATTTTTCTTTGATGAAGCCGAAATAATTGTCTCGGTCTATCTTGTCTATAGACAACGTGGATGTTGAGGAAAAGAACGGACGGTTTGGGCTATGAAACATCTCAGACATCAGTCTCCGCTTGCTGCCACAATATATGAATATGATGTTGTGCAGATTCTGGTTTATGGTCCGGAGCAAAGCCTCCATGTTTTTTTCAGGATATTGGGCGATTTGCTGGAACTCGTCGATGGCAAGAACAATTGGTTTGTTTTGGGCGTTGAGATAATTCAACAAGTCCTTTAAGGTTGAAACCTTATCATTGTCTGAAGAATAGGCAAAAGAGACCTGAGGTGACCCACTAAGGCCATCGTAAGAGAATACAGGACGGAGGCTCTTCAGGAAATTGAGGAATTTCTTACCGCCAGATGATTTTTCCGGAAATGTTTCAAGTATGGAAGAAGAAAGTTCTTTGACAAAATCCTCTAGAGACAGAGTGGAATAAATATCAACATACAGAGTGTAGTACGGCAAGGATTTCTTTCTGATTTGATCAAATAAATGAAGAATCAACCCTGTCTTGCCATATTTTCTCGGCGATATAAGAGTGGTGTCCACACCATTGGCTACATTGGACAGAAGATCCTGTGTTTCCGCAAACCTGTCGCAGAAGAATTTCTCTGATTTATAACCTTTAATTATGAATGGATTTTCTTTCATAAAACTCTATATTTATGCAAATATACAATTATTTACACAATTATCAAAATTGGGTTACCTATTTTAGGTTACCTAATTTAGGCAATGCGGTGGTTTGGGAATGTGGTCTGCCTGCCGCCTATCTGTCGCAAAAACTGAAGCACAGAAGTCTATCAACTGTCCTTTCCAGACACCTAGGAGAAGGATTTTGCAGTTTTCTCTATCATTTCTTACAGTCTTGATAGAATCCCCAAAACTCCTGAATAATGGGGGAAAACTCCCAATATGTCGCCTGTGTCACCAGTTTTTTCTTATTCTTACTCTATCGGGATGTACATTGAAAACCTTCCGGTAGCTTTATAAAGGATGTTATTGCCATTTTTGTCCTTGGCCGGAAGGATTCTTGGGAAGTCTTTTATCTTTTGTGTCAGATAACTATCTAGTTCTTCATCCAATCCACGGATTATACTGAATGTGTTAAGGTATCCGTACATATTGATATAGAACTCAACGTGGAAATAGCCTTTTACAATGTTTCCGGAATAGCCTTCCGGTATTTTAACATTGTCTTTGCACCATTCCATAAAGCGTACGCAGAATGCTCTTTCTTGGAATGATAGAACATTGCTAATGGCTTGTAAGAAAACCGTGTCTCTGTTAAGAGAATCCTGAGGGAAACACGGCATTAATTTCACCTCGCTGTTAGTCATATCAATTCCTCCTTTGCACTTGAACCTATCTTCCACATCCACGGTGGAGTTCTTTATTGCGAAAAGGAAATCAGACCGCTTTTTCTCAGGAATCAGGTTTTTATACCTAAAAGCATATTCTCCATCTTTACAGGTTACAATGTCATATTGGTCTGCTATTGTGAGTAAGCTATCGTTGAGCCTAATGTATCTATAACTGGATTTGAAGTCGTAGAAATTATTAGTGTATGCTATAGGTGCGTCAGCTCTTAACTCTTTCCTTGAATAACTACCCCTGAAGACAGGAATAAAAGAAAAGAAAACCTTATCTATATCTTTTCCTCTATAACTATGATAGCAGGTAGAAATGGAGTCTTTGGTTATTCTATAAACGATGCAGCTGAAATTGTTGTCCTGTTCCGGATTCTCGGTGTAAAAGTTAAAATGGCTCAAATACCAAGTGCCTTCAACTTTCTCTGCGTCAATGTTTTCCACCTTGACAGGAGGCAGTTCTCCCCTTTCAGAAAGCTGGGCGTATATGTTTTGCCCTGAAAGAAACAGAGCACAAACAAGAGTCAGAATAATATAGATTCGTTTCATAATTAATGACTTCTCAAATTTGTTGGCAAATTTATGTTTTTTTTTATTTTTGCAAATGAAAGGGTCTTCTAAACATTAAAATTATAATTAGAATTATGAAACGATCATACAAATACTTTTTATCATTGCTGTTTATAATGACGGCCATACCTTTTCTCTGCATTGCCCAGACTCCAAAGAAACTGAAGAAAGCAGATGTTCTTGTTCGCTCGGACAAGGAGTTTTCAGTATCGGGGAAGAAGGTTTTTATAGTAGCGTATTCACCTTCTAATCTTTCTGAAGAAGAATTGTCATACAGAGATGCTCTACTTTCCGGATTCCTGACAAATCAAGGTGCAATTGTAGTTGATAAAGAGAGTGACGCTGAATGCATTGCAATAAGTGTCTTTAAGGATACGACCTGGACTAATTCCTGGGTGGATATGGATAAGAGCAATAGACTGGTTCTTTCAGAAAACAACAGTTTATACAAAGGCCAGTATTCTGGTCAAATGATTATCAAAGGGGAGAGAGTATCCCCATACCAAACTGTTGAAAAGAAACATGTTTATTCCACCAAGACTTCCAAAAAAGACAGGTTCCGCTATGACCACGGCCTCTATATCATTAATCGCGACAGAACGGACGATTCATATCTTTACTATTTCCAGAGTACTATTTTGCAGTCAAAGCCTTGTAGATTCGAGGATGTCTTGTCTTTAATGATGCTCGCATCTAAGGACAACTTTGGGAACAATATCGGAGACAAATACAAGCATATTAAGGTTAAGAACAGGGACAGTCAATACAATTACTATAGCGATGATGTAAGGCAGGAACAACGATGGTTGAGACTTAAGGAAAAGGGAAGGGGCTGGAATCCTGATATGAACAGAAAGAATATTCCGGTCAGCCCAACACTATATCCAGATTATAGCACAATGTCTATCAAATAGGATAAATCTTTGGGCCCCTTGTGCGATACGATTTTAACGGCTATATTCGCTCAAGTTTGTCGCCTATATGTCGCCAGAGAGTCTTTTCTCTCCCATATAAGGAAGGTAAGAACTTGATAGATAGAAATATGTAAAAAGTCCCTTGGTGGTTCTTCTGTGCCCACAATTCAAAATCAAGCACTTGCGAACTATCGCAGGTGCTTGTTCTTTTATCCCGCCACCAACAAAAACACCAACATTTTCTCAGTGAAAGATGGTACTCGGCGATGGTGCTTTGCAATAGGCTGATTCTCAGCGCTTCTGAAATATTACCTTTTTTTTCGCGGGGTAATAATAGGGGGCCGTTGAATCTCAGGGAGTTACAAGACACCATCGCCGAGTACCCCTTCCCCTTCTTTAATAGAATCCCTTGAAAGCTTAAAAATTGAGTAAAATAGCCCAATCCGTCGCCTATGCGTCGCCAAAATTTATCTATCAAATAAATGACACACCCGCTATAGATGTGTCATCTTATGATTTTGTTTAAATGTTCTTTTCATGAAGAGCTTTATTTTGTAGCAGAAGTATATGTTAAATCCCAAAATACAATAGCTATACGATTCCACCTATTATTTGTTGCTAATGAGTCAAAATAATTATATACGTCCCGATAATAACTGTTCTTCTTAATATCAAGCGTGTCTCCTGAAATAAGATTAAAAAGAAAATGCTGTTTATATTCAAAAATTATCCCCTCTTTGATAATCTTTTGAGAAGATGTCTTTGCTCTTTCTAAATAAGTTCTTTTCTTGTTATAAAACTTTTTCAGAGAATTAGAAAGAAGGGCTGTAATACTGTCATTGTAAATTCGTTGTTGGGAGCTATCAATTATGACGGGTTTAAGAAATTTTGGACCATCAATATTTGGAAAACTCAAGTGCTCTTCGGCAACTATTTCGCCATCATTTCTTATTATTATTTCAGTACCATCGATATTATTGTTTTTTTCAAAAGTTAGGCGGTCATAATTACTCTTTAAATACTCTATTGAGTAATGAAAATACCACTTTGAGCTTGAATCCACACTACTTTCGTGTTCCATAAATGATATCAAATCATCAATGCTGTTGGGTGCGGATAAATAGTCATAGTAGTAATAATAAATACCATTTGGCGCTGTAGTATCACCCACATTCCAATCCAAATCTCTTACTGGCTCTTCAATGATCCGGTTATGTCTAGAGCCACAACTTGTTACAAGAAGTATTGTCATGAACAAATATAACTTAGTCATAGCTATTTGTTAATTAATTCAATGCTCTCATATGCATTATGTGTGAATTTATCTGTGTTTCTTATTTCTCTTCCACTGTTTGTATCCTACAGTATCCTTACGTAAGAAGGCTTTCCATTTATTGCCGAATCGTTCGGTAAGGTAATTGAATATCACCATATTGTAATCTGGCCAGTAATTAGAATCTGGTCCTCTTACACAACCTGGCACAATGTATTGTATCCCGAACTTCTCCTCAAAAGTTTTTTCAACACCATAGATGATAGGCGGTTCTCCACCTTCAGCAAATATGACGGCCTCCCCTAACTCTATATCTCTTTTTGCTTGTTCAGCGAGATCACTGCCATTTAAATCTATGAAAAGTTCGAGAGACAAGTCATCTTCTCCAACATAAACGGGATATCGTCGGTTGTCAAGGAAATATCTCAATTCGAGAACATACTCTCCAGACTGGACATCGTTGAAACAATAATTGCCCAAACTATCAGTCAGCACATAAACGCAATCTATGGCAATGCTGTCTTGCTTGTTAATCAGCAAAACAAGCAAGTTTTTGTATTCCAAACTGTCATTATCATTTTTCATGACAGCAGTACCGGAGACTTTATGCCCCTGGGAGAACAAATTGCTGAAAGACAAGAAGCAAATGGCCAAAACTGTCAGCGATGTTTTCATACCGCTAAGTTATACATTTTGTTGTTATAGAAGTTTTTGTTAATTGCTATATCTTTGCAGAAAAGAATTGAATCATTAACAATCTCAAGTGTTGCTGTGGAACGTTTTTCCGTGAAATACTGGTGGGGTTTTCCTCTGTTGCTGCTAGGTCTTTTGATAGCCTTGTTTTTTGTGACTCTCTCAACTTATGGCTTTTGGGAAATATTATTGGTTCTTGCTGTCTTTGCGATGGTTGTGTTAACTATAGTTTCTTGGGCTTTTTTGTTGACAAACAAAAAATGGTGGCAGTTTGCCGTCTCGCTTATAGCTACTATTTTCATTGTTGTTATTTCATTGCTTCCTTTGGGCATGGCGGCCCAGATGGGGCCAGATAGCTTTGGCAAGCACCCCATTCCAGAAGGGCTGGAATATAACGAGCCTTTGCAAGAGGACTTTGATGGAAATTATCCGGTTGTGGAAGTTGATTCTTTGGATTCCAACACTTGGTTTCAGCTTCGAGGCACTTGGATTGAATATTCATACGACTTCTATTGCAGCAACCTTCCGAAAGGTGACATTTTTATCCGCGCCTATGAGGTAACTGAGAACATCCCTTTGACGGTGAGGCCTGGAATTGGAGATGACTTCTATGCGAAGATAGATTCTGTCAAGACTTTCACAAAGATTGTTGACAACAAGAGCTTTGTAATAGAGGAAGGTGACCCCGGCGATTCTTATGCGGCACGCATAGAGGTCTGGCATAGTGATGCGAAGACTGGCAAGGAAAGGAAGCTTGTCGAAAAAGTCTACAAAGTTGAAGGTTGGTCTTGGTAGTATTTTAATCGCAATCTCAAATCAGGTCAGTCAGTCAGGAATACCGCCAAGATTACAGGAGTTTCTCAATCTACAGTCCAGCGGGTTACAAGATACCATCGCCGAGAATCCTTCCCCCTCTCCATCGCCTATGCGTCGCCAAAATTTAACCATCATTATCCCGGAGATTGCCAGGATTTTCAAGACAGACTAAAGCCATAGTCCTATTTTCTGGAACCACTACAACTTGCCTTAGTCATATAATGGGAATTTACAAAGGAAATAGTTCAAAGAATGAGAGACGTTATTGAGAAGACAAGTTGTTACCTTCAGTACTTTGAATAAATGACAGCACATTACGTTTAACTCTTTTAGGCAATTCAGACTCCAATAGAATAGCTTCATTTTTACATATCAGGTCGTACACGGAACAACGTAATTCTTCGTGATCTTGCCAAAAAGACGTTGGTACTTGAAGAACAGAAGAGAGTAAATCTCCTTCATAAAAATCACCTTCCGCTAAAATATTTTGTGAGAGCACACATATAGCTTTTGGGATATATATATCTAAACCAATTTCTTGAAGAATAATAAACCTAAGATCTTCAACAGAAAAATCGTCATTATTTTTTCTGCTCAAGGAATAAAGTGTCTTTTCCACATAAGAAGCATCATCAGAAGGGATAGGCCCTTCCCACCGTTTTTTTATTACTTGTTCTTCTTTATTTAAAATATTTGGATTCATTTATTGCTTGATTAAGAATATTTAAGTATGTATCTTTTCTTTTTTTGAATAGTTTTATATAGTGATTGGGCAGCACTTAATGGGTCTCTAGTGGGGATTTCAAATATGTCACCGATGTGTGTTGCGGGTGCTCTCATACAAATCTCAATTTATCAGGTACAAATATACTTATTATACCTCTTGAGCACAATTTGACCACTTTTTTAGAAAAGTCCTCGCCTGCTGCGCCTTTAAAAGATTGCGACAATTCTTGGAATTCTGTTTAATGTTAAGAATAAATAAGAAAATTTCTTATATTTGTGGTGAGGAATAAAGCAATATGAAAACAACAACAGTAGCATTAGGAACTCATTTTGATGAATTTGTGAAGGCAACCATCCAAAGCGGACGTTATACCAACGTTAGCGAGGTTATTCGAGCTGGGCTTAGGAGGCTGGAAGAGGATGAGCAGAAGATTGCTGCTCTCCGTGCAGCTATTGAAGACGGTGAGAACAGCGGATATGTTGAGAATTTTGATTTTAAGAAGAACTTGGAGGATTTGAGGGCAAGCAGGAGAAAAGATGGGACGGTATAGGATTTCAAAACGAGCTCAAGCTGTCAAATATTATAATCAGATTTATACTTCAATAGAAAACCTTTCAGAAAATCCAGACTATAAAGGTTTACGATATGACTTTATAAAGGAGGGTTTGTGGGGATACCGTGTCGGTCATCACATAATCTTCTACAAAATCCTTTCAGAGAATTACATATCAGTAGATCGTATTCTCCATGAAAGAATGGATTGTCAAAGACATCTTTAGAATCAACGTTGAAAAATCTATCTATCAACAGGGACGTTATAATCCTTGATTCTGTTGTTCTTTTTGATCAGAGTCCAGCCGGAGGTGGTAATAGTGTCGTTGTTGAAAGAAAGCGTGTCTAGGCGAGGCAGTTCAATCCTGCGCCAGTCACTTGTCACTTTCAGCGGATGACCTTCTACAGAGCCCCAGTCGCAAAAAGCAGTGCAGCCATAGATGACCATACTCCCGTCATCCATTTTAATCATGCTGTCAGGGGAGAACTGAATGGAGAGATTGGGGCATTCAAGTGTGATGACGTTATCGGGAGCAAACAATTTGCGAAGCGTCTGATTCCTTTCTTCCAGTTTGCGCTGAAAAGCTTCTTCAGCTGCATCAATTGACTCAAAGTCATACTTGGCTTTGGCTGTTTCTACGGCTTCTTCCAGGTTTTCGGGAAGAGTTATTCCGTAAATCTCCATCGCTGAGGAGCCAAGATCACTGCCAGAGTTCATCTCTTTATGCCAAGAATGGCCGGACTGGTCCAGAATCAATCCGTAAAGAGGTCCGGAAAGGTATGCAAAAGAGCGTGTCAGGTTGTCTGATTCATACAGGTAGTCAAGGTCAGAAAGAGCCTGTAGGTATTCCTTGTTGTCAGGAATTGCAATTCGCCTGCCGGTGTACTCGGCGAGTCCTTCCAGAACCTCCAGAGCGTTCTCTTCTGCGGCAAAATCGGGATACAAGTGTCTTCTCCAGGCGCGGAAACTCAACGCATCTTTAAGAGCGGTTTTCTTTTGCTCGCCATCATAAGATGCAGCAGCCTTCAGCGCGTTCCACTCCAGCTTCAGAAGCGTACGGGCATCTCTGTTGGAAAGATGAGAGTTGTTAGGATCTTTATCCACCCAAAGCCCAAGCTCCGGCTGGTGATAGTGAAACATCTCGTGGACAAGAACAATCAGCTGGTGCCTCTCGTCTCCGGACAGAGGCCACAAAACCGTTGTCCAGCGCTTGCCGTCCAGTTCGATTGTAGAATTTGCAACCGGCTTGTCTGAGGGATATGATTTTGGCGCGTCAGAGACATTGCTGACAATATTCCTCAGCGAATCCACTCCAAGAACAGGAGCATAGAGGTTGATGCCCCAAAGTTTGCCATTGTCTTTATTGCACAGTTTCTCAACTTGATCAAAGATAGACACACGAGAAGTATGGCAGCAGGCAAGCAGCATTAAGGCCGCCATCAAATAAATACCCTTTTTCATATGAGCAAAATTACGAAACCTTTAAGAGAAGAGCACAATAACTATTCATATGTATCAGCGATGGAGCTGAATCATCTCAGCCAGTTGCAAGAAATAATCCGTTGACCATATATCAAGCTCGTGAGGATTGTTCAAGAATGGGAGAACATCTTCTTTTACCTGATTGATATCAGCTCCTGCTAAACGATTCTTCAGTTTTTCCTTGAATACATCAAAAGTAATGTCTTGATTGTTAAACTGATAAATTCTCTCATGAAGATGCTCCCAATCCAGTGGTATTCTATTGCGTACATACCACTCAAAGTCGTACCAGTCTCGCCCCTTTATCCTGTTTTTCCACACCCGATGTACCAGAGCGTGAATTTTTCCTGCAAATAGGCTAGGAAGGGTGACACAGCGAGTCAAGAAAGATTTTGGCTGCAACAGCAATTTTTGTTCTGTCCTGAACTTTCCCGGAGGCACGGTATCCACTTCTATTTTAACCTTAATCGTTTTTTCCGTTTTAAATGAGACGTCATATACATCTGTAGTGTCCTTAAGAAAGGCAGACTCTACCTTGCCGAAATTCTTTTTGTCTTTCTTCTTAATCTCAACTTGGCGTCCGACAAGCGCAAACTGATCGATAATAGCCTGAAAGTACTCTTCGAATCTGAAAGAATCATCATTTTTAAGGAGCGTGAAGTCCATATCTTCGCTGAATCGGTTGAGTCTATGAAATATCCTCAGGCATGTTCCGCCATAGAAAGCCGCCTTGTCAAAGAAACCTCCATCAGAAAGTCCTGACAACACAATTTGCTGGCTCACTTCGTAAATGGCATTCCGTCTTGCTGCATCTGTGCTCTGGTCATAGGCCGATAGCATCTTTTCATAAAGTTCATTCATCTGTCAAGAAGTTTAATGATTGTTTCAATGGATCTGGCTTTTCTGCCTGCTTTTGCACATTGAATGAAAATATTCTTGTCTAAATTCAGGAAGGCTTCCATATTGAGTCTCAAATCTTCTTCAAGAAATACACGCGCCTGAGAAACATAACGAAGGCTTACCCCAGACGTGGAGATGATAAGATCACACAGCGCCTTCTCCGGACTGGCTATTATAAAAGAACCATATTCAGTCTGTTCTTGACGAATGCCAATATAGAAATAGTTCCTAGGTACACAGGTATAATCGAAAACACCTAATGAATTCTCAAACCTGCGTGAATGCTTTACAGTCATACTTTGAATCCTAAACACCCTCTCTGGAATAAGCCCATACCAGCGGAGAGCTGTTTGCAACGATATGTATGAAGGGGAGTAGATATGATTTGCAACTAATTCAAGGTTTAATCTTTTTTCGCTCCACTGCGGGTTCACAACATACAAACCCCGCTTTAGACGGAGTAATTTTCCGCTGTGCTCAAGGGCTGCAACTTTCTGGTTTACTCCAGACACATTTGGGTAAAGAGAAGCAATTGTCTCTTTAGTGGCAGGCACATTTCCCAGTATTTCTAGAACATCCTTCATATTGCAAATATAGTAAAATTTTGAACAATTAATAATATTTTACTTGTTTTTCTGTACTAAATATTACCTCGGCGATTGTTTCTGCAAAGCAATAAAAAAGCGCACCCGTTTAGGATGCGCTTTTATAGATGTCTTTGTGGTTTTCAACTATTCCTCTACAACAGTCCATCCGGAACGAATGCCATTGCTATCATTTGTCCAGGTTGTTACACCGGCTTTCTTTGTGAAAGTTCCTGTAGCAGGAACACCACTCAACCAACCCTTAGTATAAGGATTGTTAGAGGTCGCAGATGATGGATTTGTGGCCAAGCATTTTACTGAGGAAACCTTAGTGTTCATAAACATTGTTTCGTAACAGCACTTAACTAATGTAGCAGCTGGCAGATCAGGTGCATTTGTCAATTTTTCGCACTGGTAAAACATTGAAAAATAGCACTCTTCCTTAAGTTCTGTCACATGGCTTAGCAAATCCTGAGGTACGGTTTCCAAAAATTTGCACCTCCCAAACATCTGTCTATAACATCCTTTTGCAAGAGTTGTAGCCGGAAGAGTGGGAACTACTGTAAGGTGGCAATCCTCAAACATAGATTGGCAACAACCTTCTGCAAGTATAGTAGCCTTGATAACAGGAGCGGAAGTAAAGGCCGTGCACCCTTTGAACATACCGTTGCAGCAGTATGGAGCCATCTCGTAAGCTGATATAATAATATGCTTTCCTGTTGTAATGGAAGTGTTCGCCCTGAACATATTCTGATAGCAATTCTCTTTAAGATGCTGAGCGGAAAGCACTAAATATCTGGTTGGGTGTATATCAATATTATTAATGCCCCAGAAAGCGCCTCCAAACTCATAATCGTTATAAATAGTGGTTCCTCTTATATATTCATCGTCTTCATCTCCAGTACACTTTAGGCTCATTATGTCTCCAAATATGTACACTTTCTTGGAGAAAGTAAATATGGGTAAAGTACCTTGGGTCGGATATGAACCAGAATGATGAACTTGGTTTTCATAGGAAGCTGTCCTTTTGCTCCTGAATAGAACTGTAGTATTAGCAGAAGGAACTTCTAATACATCGCCCGGAGCATAATCAGCCCAGTCTGCGTCTCCCAATTTATACTGTGCGCCATCCCCTGAAGACACATGGTTAAATGTGATAGTTGTGTTAGCTTCTCTGGTCTGAACTGCAAACTCGCTGGACGAAATTCTTGAAACGTTATATTTCTTGTTGCCAGCCAAAGTTGCATTCGTAAGATAGAATGGCCTTTTAGGATAAGTTCCGCCTCCAACCTGGACAGTAATAATTGCTTCGCTGAGACTTGTGCCATCCGGGAAAGCTGCTACGAAATTTGTTACAATATCTTCTGCTTCCTTTTTAAGTACCATAGAGCCCGAACGGGAAGAAACAGGATCAGTAGTGTGGCCATCATTTAGATGATTGGTAAAATTTATTGCAACAGTCTTCTTATCCGTAGATTCATCAAGAATTGTCTCCGGAAGATCCACATACCTGACTGTGAAGTTCAGGAAAGCAGAATTCTGATGGAGGGTAAAACTCTTTTTTGCGTATTCGCTCTCTGCTGTAAAATCGCTGTACCACTCAACAGCTTCCTGCAAGGAAGAAGCAATGGCATCTACAGATGTAGGGTAAACGGTTGCATTTACAAATCCCGGGTTGGTTGTAATATCGTGTATCTTGTCTGTGGCGCTGACAAGCGTAGCGTTAATTATCAGCGTTGGAGAAGGTTCATCTCCTGATGGATAGGAAAGGTCTCCGGAAAAAGTGGCTGAACTGGTACCGGCACCGCTAACAAGATTCAGTATTCCATGAACATTGCCACCGTCTCCTGTAACATACAGTTTATCCTCTGCCTGGAAAATATAGGATGTTCCGTTCAATGAAGCACGTGTTGCTGTTCCATCTTTAACAGCTACGGTATAAGCAATTGTGTTTTCCTTTAGCTCAGGTTCTTGTTCCGGGGTATAGCGGTCTTCTTTTGAGCAGGAAGCGGAAAATATTGCCAAAAGCAAAGCGGTGTATAATAATACTCTTGATTTCATCTTCATCTTCTTTTTAAGTAAAACATAAACAACAAAAAGACTAGAGATCTCCTCCTTCTTCTGGACCCGGCTGATCGAATCCACCGGATCCGACGCAGACAATAGCTTCAAATTGGTAACTCAGTACCTTAATTTTAGGTGAATCATAAAGCTGCTTTTTCATATTTACCCTTTGATATTATAATGTGGTGACTTTTATTTTCAAATGTTAATTTGTTGATTCTGAGGCCGAATCGGCATTTTTTTGGCCGAAAAACTGCGCAAAGATAATACATTCTTTTAAAAGAACAACAAAACAAGAAGAATTCCACACATTTTTTTGCGCGGAATCTTGAGATAAAAGAGGAAGTTGCAGAAATGTTGCTAAATACTTATAGATACGTCCACGATACTCCTTCCCACATTGTAAGACTTGTTTGCCTGCAGAGTATTTGAACTGCCAAAGGAAACCACCTTGTGGTAATTGTTTGGAGAAAGAAACCAGTTGAGAGAAATGTTGGCATCTGCATCCAGCTTTGTTCCACCAGGGAAGGCTGCGGTAAACATAATCTTCTTGTACGATCCTGGCTGAACAACTACAAGGGAAGCTGAACGGCTTGTTGAAGGATCGGAATTAGGGGTAACGGCAACATCTACGATTTGACCCAGAGAAATCTTGTCTCCCACTTCAAATAAAATAGAAAAGGAGACAAAAGCAGAACTTTGCTGCAGAATGAAACTCTTGGTACCATAGAGGCCCGTAGAAGTAAAATCGCTGAACATGCTTACAGCTTCAGCCAAATCAGCGGCAATGGAAGAAGGGTAGTAAGTGCCCGTTCTTGTAAAACCGTCTGAAGAAATGGAGTGAATCCTATCGTTAACACTAACAAGAGTAGCCTTTAAAGGAGTGTTGTCTGCCGGAGTGAAGCCATTCTTGGAATAGAGTGTGCCGTCGAAAGTAGCTGAACTGGTGCCTTCTCCAGTTGCAATGGTCAGATAACCGTAAACGTCTCCCTCATGGCCGCTGTCTGTGTTTTCTACGAAGAGTCTGTCTCCGGCCTGGAAGATATACTTCTTGCTGCTGTTTATTGTAGCGCGAGTTTGGGGAGCTGTAGAAGAGTCGGTATTGTCGCTCCCTACGGAAGCGGTATATGGAATAGCTACAACCTTTGTTTCAGGTTCTTCCGGATCCTGTACAATAGAAGACTTGCAGCAGGATTGGAAAGAAATGGCAAAAGCCGCTAATGCAGCACAGCAGGCAACTGATTTAATAAGGCTGACAGTTTTCATGACATTCCAAATTTGTGAAACAAAAATAACAAAAAGATGTTTGAAACGACGGGCTATTTTGAAAGCTCTTTTATTGCTTTCTCAGCGATTTTCTTGTATTCCGGATCGGCTGTCTTGGAAAGAAGCTTGTAGTACTCGAGAGCCTTTGCGTTGTCCATTTTCAGCTGATAGGTGTAGGCGATGTTGTTGATGACAACAGGGTCTTCCGGATCTATCTTGTGAACCTTGAGGAAGTTCTCCAGGGCTCCGTCAATGTCTCCTGCAGTGTAAGCAATTACAGCTTTGTCGTTGAGGAAAATAACATTGTTCGGATAAAACTCCAGAACCAGGTCTGCAATCCGGTCGGCAAGGTTCAAGTTTTGTTCAAACACTTCCGAGAAATATCCCTGGAACGTGCTAAACAATTCAGCCTGACCGTCTCCCACCTTTTCGTCAAAGGTCCAGAGCCAGTTGTTCTTGTTTGCCACGGAGCGTTTCAGAATATCAGAAAGCACTGCTATAAAGTCATCGTCCTCATAGAAACTCATTACCATATATGCCTTTCCAAACCATAGGTCAAGCCTGTCTGGATGTTTTTCAACTCCTTTTCCCAAAACATCTATGGACTTGTCTATCCACTCCATATCAACATCCAGCTTGCTGTACATATAATACTCCTTGCCAGTAGAGTCCACCGTAACAAACACTTCTTCATCTTCCGGCTTTTCCGCAGAAATAATTACGACCTCCTTTTCTGCCCTGAGCGTGTAAAGATTTGAATATAAGGCACATATTTGAGCATCCTTAGGATAGAGCTTTTCCCATTCGCCGATAATATTTTTAACAGAAGCAGAATCTTTTTCCTGCATTGCGCTTGTGAATCTGTCATAAAGTTCCTGCCTTGTCTGCGCTATGCAAACACTTGAAAATAAAAATGCCGCAGCGGCAAACAATAAAAACTTTGTTCTGTTCATAATGATATCCCGTGTTGTTTGTCAGAAAGTAAAATTACAATAAATCTATTAACTTTGGGAAAACAAAAGCAACGTTTCTATGAAAAGGTTTTTCCTTATATTCATTGCTCTGTGCTTTGCTCTGACGGCAGGAGCTCAGAAAATAAAGACTGCTTATCTTGCTCCGGCCGGGGCGGACCAGACGATTTTTTACTACAAAGTTCAATACAGCACAGATCTAAACGTTCATCTTTACCGCAAAGACGGAAAGCTGATGCTCAATCTCTCCCATCCGCACGTAAAACGTCCGGAAAAGATTGTCAGATTGCTTAACCCGGACGGAACCCTGGAACCCCTGCCGGATACTCTTAGGGGAAAGGCAAAGGATTATGTAGATAGAGTTGTGTTTGTGGATGATTCCGTTGAAGTTACGGTAAGGCGGATGATAAAGCATATGAATGCGCGCAAGTTAAAGCCTTACTACGATAACAAATACAAAGACAACGAAATACAGCCGACAGGAGGATCTTTCTGGGAACTGCTGTTCCTGGACAAAAAAGACAAAGAACATCACAGCGGAGGCCGCTTCTATGTTAATTCAGAGAAGCTTCAGAAAGAAATAGATTCCTATATGGAAGTAATCCGCGGAATTACCTTATACCTTTTGTCTGTTGACGTAAAGTATTGTCCCCAGGAAGGAGATTCCGGAAAATTCTAGTAGTACTTGTAGAACAGGGCGATTGACTCCATTCCCCCGAAGAACTGCTTGAGCAGGTAGCTTTCGTTAGGGGAGTGGATGGTGTCTCTTTCAAGCCCGAATCCCATAAGTAGAGGGTCTGTGCCCAGAATCTTCTGCATATCTGCCAGAACGGCGATGCTTCCGCCACCGCGGCTTGGAACAGGCTCTATGCCCAGAACTTCCGTTATGGCCTTTGAAGCGGCCTGGAAAGCAGGGGATGTAATCGGGATCAGGAAGCCGTTTCCGCCTTCTTTTTCCTCTACCTTAACCTTGACGTATTTAGGGGCGATAGCCAGGAAATGCTGCTTGAAGAGCTTGGTTATCTTGGCACTGTCCTGATTAGGAACGAGCCTCATGGATATCTTGGCGTGGGCTGTGGAAGGAAGCACGGTCTTGGCGCCTTCTCCGGTGTAGCCGCCCCAGATACCGCAGACGTCCAGGCAAGGACGGATGCCGGTTCTCTCGAGGGTGGTGTAGCCCTTTTCTCCCTTGACTTCCTTTATGCCGAGGAATTTCTTGTACTCGTTGAGGTTGAAAGGAGCCCTGGCAAGCTGGGCGCGGTCTGCCTTTGAGAGGTTGACCACATCGTCATAGAAGCCTTTTACCTTCACCTTTCCGTTCTTGTCTATCAGCGATGAAATCATATCGCAGAGGACATTGATAGGGTTGGCGACAGCTCCTCCGTAATGGCCGGAGTGGAGGTCTTTGTTAGGGCCGGTGACGGTAACTTCCAGATAGGCAAGGCCTCTCATTCCGCAGTTGATGGAAGGGACTTTCTCGCTGATCATGGTGGTGTCGGAGACAAGGATGACATCGCTTTGGAGCATCTTCTTGTTCTTCTTCACCCATGCAGGAAGGGAAGGGCTGCCGATTTCTTCCTCTCCCTCAAAGATGAACTTGACGTTGTGCTTGAGCTGCTTGGTCTTTACTAGATATTCGAAGGCCTTGATGTGCATGAACAGCTGGCCCTTGTCGTCATTGGCGCCTCTTCCCCAGATGGCACCGTCGTGGATCTCGGGCTCGAACGGGTCTGAGTTCCACTTCTCCAGAGGTTCCGCAGGCTGCACGTCATAGTGTCCGTAAACCATGACGGTCTTGGCCTTAGGGTCTATCATTTTCTGGCCGAAGACAACAGGATTGCCGGCTGTAGGATAAACGTCTGCCTTGTCTGCGCCGGCTTTCTTGAGAAGCTCAACAAGCCTTTTGGCGCATTTGAGCATATCTGCCTTGTGCTCTTTCTTGGCGCTGATGGACGGGATTCTCAAGATGGAGAACAGCTCCTCAAAGAACCTGTCCTTGTTCTGCTCTATGTATTGTTTCATGTTGTGGAGATTTTTTACGTCACATTCTATCTTAATTCTTCTTTACCGGACGGGCCGGGAAGTACAGCGGTTGGATATCGTAGTTGTTTAACATGGCATAATCCGGAACACCGCATCTGCCGGAAAAGAAATTGATATCCGTACCATCGTAGTATGGATAAAAGGAGTCGTTATATGATGGGAAATGAAGGGTTGATGCAAAGTGATAACCCCAATGCCTGTCATCATATCCAAGAACATCTTTACGGTGATAGAGAAGATACGGATGACAACCTTTAGCCCAATAATGCCAGTTGTAGTTATAGCGCAATTCTGTCACGTCAGGATACATCTTGGCATAAAAGTAAAAATCGCTGTGGTTGGCAAACGGCAGGAAAATGAATTTTGAAAGATCATCCTGGTCCGCCACAATCCAACCCTTTATGCCCAAAATACTGACTAAACGATTGAAATAGTAGTCTGAATTGTGCCAGTTAAACGGCTCTGGCAATTGTGAGTTGTAGTCAAATGTAGCTTCGCTTAAACTCTTGGATACACGGTCATTGTCCCATTGGTTCGTGGTTGTCCACACCAGTTCTGCCGTTGTCCATGGATGAGGAAGCGGACTGTGCCTGTCGTCAGAGAGATTTGTAGACCACCAGGTTGTACCCCGCATAGTAACAAAAATGCCTTTGCCCACTTGAACCCAATCCTCGCCCTCGTCGGAAATTTCGGCGTGTGGGTAGGTTGTCCCTTTCAGGTTAAGGCGGGCGTTACCAATGTCGAACAAGTGATAATATGAATCAGGGTTGTCTACTGACGGAGAGTTTGCATGAAGAGCGTAATAATACACATAGTCAGGTGAATCTACCAACTTTGCGCATGCATAATGTGAAATTACATTAATCCACTGTCCGGCACTTCCTTCAACGTCGTTTACCGTACCGTCTGAAGAAACGGAGGCCAAACCTGCAGGAATCAGATTATTGCAGGCGAACTTGGTGAAGTATGTTCCTGTAATTCCGGGGTCAACCGCGATGGCATTGTATGATGGTGCTGAAATTGAAATGGATGAATTCAGTTCTATCTTCTGTGTTCCACCTACGGTAATTCCAGAAACCGAGAAAGGAACTTTGCTTGCACTCAAATACTTCCATCCCTCGGTCTGGCTGCTTCCTTTAAGGAAATTCCATTTTCCATTGGAATATGACACTGGATTGGAATCCAGTTGTTCTCCCCAGTCGAGGTATACGGCAGTAACCTTGCCACTTTCCAGAAGATCGGAAGCTTGAGTTCCGCCAAGGTCAACGAACTCTCCTTGCTGCCATCCATCCCATTCGTGTATTATTGCATAATATCCGGTTTCAACTCCATCAAAGAATACGAAAATTGGTCCTTCTTTGGTCCATTCCGAGCCATTTTCCGTAAAGTTGAAATTGAATACTATGTCATCAATACCGATGGACGGGTTTACGGTCATGTCGCTGAGCTTGACTTTTATCTCATAGTACTTTCCGGTTTGGAAGGTCGTTTCTGTATTTCTCTCGTAAACATAAGTGATTTGCTCACCGACAGATGCCACAAGTTTGAAAGAAGCTGCCGTTGAGGTTCCCATAAAGTTGAGAGCGGTGTATATCTCGTTGTGCGGCGTGGTCTGGTCTATGTTTATCTCAAGGTTTCCCGTATTAGAATTAGACCGAATCAAAAGGTCATGGTTTTGAGCGTCTTTTGCTGTTAATGTCAGCTTTGTTGGGTATACAGGGTTACCGGTTGCATCAACCAGGGTGAATTTTACTATCGCCTGCTGGGCTGAGAATGTTAGCGGATCTATTGTTATCGTTGAACCTTCCACTGATTTGATGTAAGCATCTGAATAGGCGTAATCATATCGCTGAGCAATGGTCTCCAACGATCCGTCCTGGCCAGTGTAATCCCAGTTAAATGAAGATATTGGATAAGAAAAACAGAGATAATCTCCCGTATGTAGCGATCCGGAAATCTCACCGTCAAGATAGGCATTAGCCCCTTCAGATCTAGGATGAAGTGTTCCTATCGGGCTTCCGGTAGTGTATAAATGAACATAGATAGCATCGCCGGTTTCCCAAGAGGAAGCCAAATAGTGCTTTCCGTTTCTGTCTTCAATGGCGAGAGCCTTTGATGATGGGTCATCAGTGCCCTTGTCAGCCTTTACGGTCAGACGGTATTTAGTTGCGGCGTCATCCGGCAATATATTGTCATTTTTGCTGCATCCGCTCGCAAACGCGAGAGCAATAAGTGCCAGCAAACAGCAATTAACCACCTTTTTCATAATACAATTCCTGATTTTAATCGTGATTAATTCCAATCATCCGTTTCTGCTTCTCCATAATCCCCCTTACTGCCTTCAATAAGCAATGCGCCAGATGTCTGGATTAGATACTCTTTCGCTTTTGGAACTGAATAAATCTCTTTTTTTCTCATTTCTTGCGATGTTGTTTGGGATGAAGCTTAATGTCTAACTTGAAGTTTGCGCGTAGGTTCTTGAGTGTTGATTTCGAGAGATAAGCCCGGGCTTGGCGGTTGCCTTCCGGGAAGATGAACTGCAGGCGCTTGCCTCCAAGAGTCTTCTTTACTACCGTGCAGGTGGCAGTGACGGGTTCGCCGAGTTTGAAGCCGCTCGTTGCGGCACGGCCCTGAAACTCGACAGTGGTATGCACGTCCTTGTCGAAGAGGTCCAGGATAGTGCCGATGGTCTCCAGAGCTTCTTCTGTTGTGGATCCAAGGCGGATGGTGACCTCGTGGATGTTCTTCACTTCCATGCCAAGGATCTCGTCAGCACCGAGGAAGTCGGTGACGCGCCCCAGGCTGAGATAGTAGCCGAAAGATTCGGCATCGTCGCTGTCCTTATATTCAAAAATGCTGTATTCGCCATGGTCGGTTTCGTCCTCGGCCACTTCAACCCGCATTCCGGCAGGCAGGTTTTGTGCTTGTGCTGTGCCCAATATAATTGTGTTGAGCAAGAGTATGAAAATTAATTTTTTCATGATATTGGAATCTGTCTTTTGTACATATCAGTATGTTTAGAAGGCCCATTCAAATCCGAAGTTGATGGCGGCGTGGTGCTTGTTGCGGACTTTGACACCGTCAACAATCCTGTTGCGGTGTGTCATCCTCCAGAAGCAGTCCACGCGGAATACCCTGAAGATGTTGGTTATGCCAACGCCCATTTCCACATACGGTTTGCGCAGGGAGCTCATGCCTTCAGGGAAGAGCATACGGGCTTCCATACCTTCATATTTTTCCCCGACACCGGTGCCTGGAACAGGGCTGAGCGGGTTGCCTATCTTTCCGTCTGTGATGCCGTTGTTTACCTTGGAAAGTGTGCCGTATCCGGCTTTGAGCGTAAAGACCTCCCTCCACTGGAGTCTCTTCATGAGAGGAATCTTGCCCAGGAAGAAGCCTTTGAAGTTATGTTCGTAGAAGAGGGTGGTCCAGGTATCTGACGCAAACTCATAGAAATCCATGCAGGCGAAAGAGCTCTTGTCCAGGAAGTATGTTCCGTTTCCTTCGTGGAGCTTGAGGAAAGGGTATGGTACCTTGCCTATGATCTTGCCGCCGGTCAGGTGGAACTTGGAGGTTCCGAACGGAGGAAGCGGCAGAGTGTAATCCACGGTGGCCTCTGCCTTGAAGAATCCGAAGTCATTGTCAGAAAGTCCTTTGGCGGCGCCTATGAGGTCTATAGTAATTACCGGATAATGGGTGAGGACATAAATCTTGTCAAAGGTTCCCCTTGTAACGGTCTCGTCCCAGGAGAAGCGGGCCGTGTAGTGCAGCTGGCTTGCAGACACGCTTGTTATGTGTGTGCTGTCCGGGGAGAACATCGGCACGTAGCGGTTGGAGTAAATTCTCCGTGTCTCCAGTCCTATGCTGTTGTTGAAGCCCTCGTTCCACTCGTGTATATAGCTTATGGAATAGTCGTTTACCGGGCTGATTCTCTCGCTGTTGCCTTTGTTGAGCAACGAGGACATGATGTTGCCCTCGGTCAGCGCGTCCGTGCCTCTTCCCATCTGGACCATATCCCTGCTGGCGCTTGCCACGAGCTTTCTTGTAGGCATGTTGCTGAACATGTATTCAGCCATGATCTTGCCCTTGAACTTGTGGTCCTTGGTTCCGTAGGCTATGTGGCCGGAGAGCCTGAGCTTCTTGCTGAAGTCTTCCGTGGTGCGTCCGCCGAACTGGAACCTGGCGCCTTCCAGGTTGTTGAAGCTGAACAGTTTGAAATATGGTCCAACTCCAAAGTACTTGTAGTTGTAATAGCCGTTTACAAAGGTGTTTACTATAGTGTAAATGTTGCGGTACAGCGGAACGTTCTTTATGGAATCCACCATCTTGTAGATGTTGCTTTCCTTTTCGCTGAGGGCGTAAGGGCGGTTCTGCTGCCAGTAAGCCTCGTCGTTTACCAGAGGATCGCTGGACATTATCACGCTGCTCATCAGGCGGGCCACGCTGTCCGGCATCGGAGTGTCAAACCGTGGATCGATATAGTCGCACTGCCTTCTGCCGAGGAAAGACATCAGCTTGGAGGAATCTCTCATTGTGACGGAGAAGTCTGCATACATCTTGTCCTGCTTGAAGAACCACAGGGAATCCTTGCCCTCGTAAGAGCCTTTGCCTCCTACGATCTGGTATTCAGAGTCCAGTACAAGGTCTCTTATCCAGTTGACGTTTGAGCCTTTCTTGAGCTTCACGTGGATTTCCCTTACGGCCCAATCCTGGGCATCCACTCTCATTTCTCCGTCAAAGGTCGGCGATGAAACAAGTTTAGCGGGGTGGAAACGTATCTGGTAGGTTTTTCTTCCGTCAACATTGAGGCTGTCTATCAGGAAATAGTCATAGAACACGTTAGGGCCTTTGACAGGAGATGGGATCTGTATGTCAAAGAGGTTGATGAAATCGTCATAGAAGTTGGTGCGGATGTGCATGTTGCCGGTGAACTGGGCGAACGTGGCTTCATCCTTGACTCCGGAAATGCGGCTTGCCTTGATGACTTCCTTGGACATGGTCGGGTCTTTCTGCTTGTAGAACATGGAGTTGTTCTCCGATATCATTATCGGCAGATAAGGCTTTCCTGAAACAACGGAAGTGTCCATATAGTCGAACACGAATCCGAAGTTCTTCCTAAGAAGCTTGTTCTTGATCTGTGTGTCGGCATTGACCAGGTCCAGTTCCATCTTGGTGTACAGGCGGCACTGGTAGCGGTCTCTTTCTTCCGGGTTGTTGTATTTCTTGTTCTTCTCTATGTTGGAGAGAATCCATCTGATGTAGCGGTAGTCAGGCTTGACCACAATCTTGCTCAAAAGGTTTTCCTCCAGCTTCAGCTGGAAGTCCAGCTGGTTGAAGGCTCCCGGCTTGATTTTCTTTTCCTGGGGGATGTAGCTGACATATTCCACCCTGAGCAGATCTACATCCAGATTCCTGGTCTCCAGGGTGTAATAACCGTCATCATCTGTGGATACTCCTATGGAAGTACCTTTGAAAAACACGTTGGCATAAGGGAGAGGGTCTCCGGTTTCAGAATCGGTGACACGCCCTTTTATTCTTGTACTCTGCGAATATGAAACGGTGGACAGCAGGCAGCAAAACAATACGGCAGCCAGGGCCAAGAATCGCCGAGGCGTTGAGAAACCGTGTCTTTTACGAATGCGTTCCAATTTCAAATGTCATTTTTGCGGAGCCTAGTAATTGAACATGTCCTTTGAGATGACGCCGTTGAACTCTTTGTCAAGAGTGTTGTATGTGGTTGTGTTTCCGTTTTTTTCCTCAAGTTTGAGTATGCACAGAGACATGTCTTTCTTGCTGTATGAAGCCTCGAGGTGGTTCCACCGTCCCTTGGTGTTCTTGGCTACGTCTATGTCAAAAACATAGTATTTGTCCGTAACCTTCATGTTGACTTCCGACTTGTTTACCTTGGCTGCCTCGTTCACCTGGCCCTTTATGCAGAAGAGAAGCGTCTGCTGGAGGAGCTTCATGTTGTGGTCACTCTTGGTGTTGAAGACATTTCTGGCTCCACCGTTTATCTGCACGACTTTGTCTCCATTGATAATCAGCTGACTTCCCTTTTCCTTTCCGCTGGCCTTATGGTTGGTGAACTGCATCTTCATCTGGTTGTTTTCCCTGACAAAGTACATGGTGCCCTGGATGGTTACGTTCTTCTTCATGCCCTTCATGGTTTTCACCTGTGTGCAGGAAGAGATGATGGTCTTGTAGGCCTCGTTCTTTTTCTGGATGTCTGCCAGAGTCTTTTCCTTGCTCTGCGACCAGGAAGGAACAGAGGCAAATATCCCGAAAGCAAAAACAAGCACAGCGAGGACTCTCAGCTGTATTTTCTTGTGGTCAAAATAATTTCTTTTCATAACGGTGCAAATTTACTCCAAAAAAGATACCAACGGCTCTCTCCCTAAAATTTCCGAGCAGGTCATCAGCGATGTGATGGACACTCCCAGAACTCCGTGCAGGTTGAGGTTCTGCCCTGTGAAGAACAGGTTGGGAACTGGTGTCTTGGGAGCCAATAATGTTTTTATCAGGTTGTTGCAGTCTTTTCTTATGCCGTAAGCCGTGCCTTGTATGGCTCCGGTGTAGAACTGGTAAGTGAGCGGTGTGCTGGTATAGGTTTTCAGTATGGAATCTTTGAGGTTTGGAATAACGGAGCAAGCCATTCTGATGCACTCCTCCGCCATCTTGGCCTTGTATTCCTTATAGCTTTGAGGGCGGGTTGCGGGAGTGGTGTCTTTCCACTGCTTGACCATTGCAAAGCTCATTGGAGCCAGAATGTCCAGGTGAGTTGCAAATCGGCCTTCATCCTGAGGAACTTGCTGGCTGACAAGCACTCCTTTGATCTTGCCCTGGTCTGCCAGAGATGAAATGTCCCATACAGTTTCAACATCTGGACTGTAGCAATAGAAGTTACGGTTGAAGTAGGGCACCTTACCTTCTTTGAGCAGGATGTTTACGGTGAAAAATCCGTAAGTCTGTTCCAGTTTTTCTATCCGGTGGCGGAAAACGGGTCTGATGCAGCTGCTCTCCTTGACAAGCTGCAGTGTCAGTTGCGGGCTGAGGTTGGAAATGAATGTGTCTGCGTAGATCTTCTCTCTCTCTCCGTCTTTCCGGTTTACCAGGATGTGCTCAATTTTTCCGTTTTTCTCAACGATTTCCACGGCTTCAGTCGAAGTGTAAACCTCTCCTCCAAAGGACTTTATGCCTTTTATAAGTGTCTCGGCGATAAGGGACCCGCTGCCTTTGAGCCTCCATGCGCTCTGGATGTAGGAGCTGTTTATCTGGGCGAAGGTGTAGAGCGGAAGTGTCTCTTTCTTCAGCTCCAGTTTGAGGGAATTGCCGCTGAGGACGTTTATCAGACAAGGATCCCGGAAACTGTTCTGCAGGAAATCCCAGGCATTCTTGGACAGGAGCTTGTTGACAGAAAAAAAGCCGTCTCCGGGTTTTATGAGCGGGTCTGTGATTTTGCTTCCCACATCCTGCAGGAAGGAAGAATAGTCTCTTATCTGCTTTTCCTGATGAGGGAACAGCCTTGAAATGCCGTCTGCAAACCCTTCATATCCGTTGGGCAGGATATAGCTTTTGCCCTTGAGCACAATCTCGTCAAATCCGTCAGTATCAAGTTGGTGCCAAGGAAGTTCCATAAGGCCGAAATACCTGAACAGTTTCTCCAGAATCTGCCCGCGGCCCAAAGCTCCGACATAATGGAAGCCGGTATCGAATTCTTTCCCGCCACGGCGGAAACTCTGAAGGCATCCTCCGGGAACTCCGTTCTTCTCCACCACGCATACTTTCTTTCCGTTTTTGGCAAGTATGTATGCGCACTGGAGACCTCCCAGGCCGCTGCCGAGTATGACGGCGTCAAATGTCATCTGTTGTTGCGCTTAGCCCTGAAAGCCTCCCACTTGTAGTAAAGGTAAGGTTGCAGGGTGAAAGTGATGAGGATGGTGGAGACCATTCCGGCCAAAGTGGAAAGACCTATGGAAGACAAGGCTGGGTGTACTGCAAGAAGCAGGGATGATACCGCCAGGATCAGCATCACTGCCGAGAAGAATATGGCGCTGCGGTGGTATCTGAGAAGCTCCGTCTGGCTCTTGCCTTTTATGAGGCCGTCCATTACGAATATGCTGTAGTCCACTCCCATTCCGAAAATGAACGTGGAGATGACCATGTTTATCAGGTTGAACTCCATGTTGAAAAGTTTCATGAATCCCAGGACCAGGAACCAGCTCATGAACATCGGGAGGAAAGCTATTATGGCATGCACCACGTTCCTTAAGGCCAGGAGCAGTATCACCAGAACGAACAGGGAAGATATAAGAAGTACGGTATTGAAATCGTGCTCCATAATCTCCAGCATATCGGTTGTGTAGAACAATGGGTCTATCACAATCAGGCCGGAAGCCAGGGTTTTGTCCTCCCCTTGTCCGCCCTTGGCGAGAATCTCTGAAGCCTTCCAGAGAGCAAGGCTGTCCTTGTGCTTTATGGTTGTCAGGACAAGGTAGGTTCCGTCCTCGTTCTTCTCCATGAAGTTGCCAATGATTTCTTCCGGAATGACACCGCTTCCGAAGACATCCACCGGTTCATATTGTTTGTCCAGGGCCTCGTAGAAGCTGTCGAACATTTCCTTCTCAAATCCGTTTCTTTCAGCGGCAGCTGCGGTAAGGGCCTTTACCTTTGATTTCTTTTCAGGAGTGAAATAATTGTTCCATTCCTCTATCCGCTTGTTCTGCTGTCCGGATGTAAGAAGCAGAGAAGAAAGGTTGTTGAACGCCGACAGTTTGCCCTCGTCTTTGAGAATCTGGCATTGGTCGGCAAGCATCTGGTTGAGGGCTAGAGCACTGTCAAGATTCTTGGAATGGACGGCTATATACTTGCTCTGAAGCCCCTGCTGAGTTTTTTCCGTATAGAGGTTTTCCGCCTCGGTCAGCCGAGGTGAACTGTAGGAAAGATGAGACAGGTCAGTGTCAAAGTTGGCCTGTCCGCGAGTGAATACCACGCTGAGGATAAACAGTATGATAACCAGCACAATGAGCCAGGTATGCCTGTAGTACGGCTTTGTGGTGATCTTCTCTATTGAGGCAAAAGCTTTGTCGTTTTTCTTTCCCGTGGTGCTCTTGAAGAACTGAGGCAGGAAGAATATGGCGGCCAGGGTGGTACCCACCATCACGAAAGAGGCCATGATGCCGAAATCTCGGAGCAAAGCTGACTTTGTGAAAATCAGGCCCAAGAGAGAACCTACGGTGGTGATGCAACCAAGGGTAACGGGTTTTGCCTGGTCTTTGATAACCTGCTCTACATCACCCACATACTTGTGGTGTGTGATGATATGGATGCAGTAGCTCAGGGCCACTCCGATGACTATACATCCGATTCCCAGGGCTATGAAGGACATCTGCCCCTGTATCAGGTAAACGGCGGCAATCGCCATTACCACTCCCCACAGAAGAGGCATCAGCAGGTAGAACACGGTGTCCTTTGTCCTGAAGCAGAACCCTATGATGAGGATTATCAGTATCATCGCGATTGAAACCGTGATGACCAGATCCTTCTTGATTCTCTTGGATGTGTAAACGCTCTTGGCTGATTTTCCGCTTATGAGAACCTCCACGCCTGACTGCTCTTCCAATTGCCGGCCCTCTTCTTCAATCAGGTCTATGAGCCTGGAACCGGCCTTGCTGTCCATTGCCCTGAAGGCAGGGGAGATGAATACCAGGGCTGTGGTGCTGTCTGAGGAGAATAGATGGAAGTCTGTCAAGGTCAGTGAGCCTTCGCTCTTGCTGGCTGAACCTCCTGACATGTCAGCGGAAGAAGCAATGTTCTTCATCGCGATATTCCTGAAGGCCAGAGGGTCTTTGCAGACGATGTCGTACATCATGCCGGAAGCGTCGTCTTCCAGCAGATCCATATTCTCCCTCATCAGGGAATCCATACTGGCGGTATTGAGCATCTTGTCCAGCTGAGGATAGAACGTGCTGTCCAGAAAACAAGGGGCGTTGTCCAGAATCAAGGCGGCCCCATCCCCCAGAATGGAAGGATCCACCTTATAGAGAATGTCTTCTATGTCTGAATACTTGTCGTGTGCCAGAAGAGAATTGCAGAGACGGCTGGCAGCAGGGATAAGAGTATCCAGCATGTCTTGTTTAGGCATGCTTGGATCCTTTACCCTAAGTTCCACGAATATCTTGTCCTTGACCTTGAGTTTGTCAAAGACAAATCTTACGCCGCTGTTACCTTCTGTTGCCGGAAGAAGCTTGGTGATGTCTTCTTCATAATACATCCTGTTGGCCAGATAGGCCATAACCAGAAAACTTCCAAGCAGGATAAGGTAGAAAACGCTCTTGTGGCTTTTGAAAAAGCGATATACGGCCAGAGCAAGCTTGGTCATTTATTTTTCAGAAATTCTTTGGAACAGGAAATCGTAAAGCTGGCTGAATGTAGCAGTCTGGAGAAGGTCAGAGCCTTTGATCTTTATGTCAAAATTTTCCTCTATCAAAGCTACGAGATCTACCAGGGAGAGACTGTCCAGGTCAAGGGTCTTCTTGATGTCAGCCTCAGGTGTGATTTCTTCCTTGTCAACTTCAAATTCTTCTGCCAGGATATCAACAGCCTTGGCAATCATTTCTTCTTTAGTCATATTTTCAGGTTTTGTTTATCGTAGTGTCTTACAGGTTCTTGATTATCAGAGTAGAGTTCGTGCCTCCAAATCCGAACGAGTTGGAAAGGAAGCAGTCAAAATGCTTCTCGATTCTCTTTGCCGGAATATTCAGTTTTGCCGAGTCTTCATCCGGGGTCTCGAAGTTGAGGTTTGCACCCACGAAGCCGTTTTTCATCATCAGGGTGGAGTAGATCACTTCACTGGCACCCGCCATCCACATTTCGTGTCCTGTCTGGCTCTTTGTGGATGTTACAGGTGGCATATTGTCTCCGAAAACCTGGTAGATTGCCTTGGCCTCGTTCTGGTCTCCTACCATGGTGCTGGTGGCGTGGGCGTTGATGTAGCCTATATCTGAAATCTTCAGTTCAGAATGAGCGAGAGCCATTCTGAGACTTCTTGCCGGACCGTCCACGTTAGGCACTGAGATGTGGTCTCCGTTGGAAGAGAATCCGTATCCGAGTACCTCAGCGATGATAGGGGCACCTCTTCTTACTGCACTCTCGTAATCTTCCAGGATTACAGTTGCAGCTCCGCCGGAAGGAACAAGCCCGTCCCTGTTCTTGTCAAACGGGCGGGAAGCTTTTTCGGGTTCGCTTTCTCTCTTGGAGAAGGCACCGATACCGTCAAAACTGCATACGGAATAAGGATTGACTTCCTGCGCTCCGCCGCAGATGACCATATCCTGAAGGCCGTTCTGGATGAGCATGGAACCCCATCCGATAGCGTGGGAGCCGCTGGCGCAAGCTCCTGATACGGTGAGATTTATACCTTTAAGCTTGAAGATGCAGGAAAGGTTCATCGTGACGGTGGAGTTCATACTCTTGAAAATGCCGCCGCTACCTATCATTGAGGTGTCATTTTTGGCCCTCATGGCATCTACGCTGGCTACGACAGGTTCCGCACTGGAATCGTTTCCGTAAAGCAGACCTACCTCGTGACTGTCCAGATAATCCTGTTCAATCTTTGCGGCTTTGAGGGCATCTGCCGTTGCGCAGTATGCGTACAAAGCCTCTTCCGGCATATATACTCTCTGGTTGCGGCTCAATACACCTTTCAGGTTGGGAATTTCCAGATGTCCCGTCAGGGCTGACAGAAACCCCATTTCTTTTCTTACGGGATCGAAAACGATGCCGCTTTTCCCGTTATAAAGGGAATCTCTCACCTCGTCCAAAGTCTTGCCAAGACAGGAGTAGATACCCATTCCTGTTATTACAACTCTTCTCTTCATTTCTTGAATATCGACCACAAACGGTCTTCTAATTTTTCACTGTTTTTCCTAAAACCTTGCAATATAGCAAAATTTGATTTCTTGGAAAGTCTCAATAAACGCAGCTCCTCCTTAACCTTGTCCCACCACTCGGTGTAATACCAGCAGAAGAGTGCCAGCGGAGGCATAAGAAGCAGGTAAATTACAGCCATATAGACTGTCATGAAGCACCACACGAGGACAAAGGAAATTATTGCAAACAACGGTATGGTCACCACCGCGTTGATACCTAGCAGGAAGGAAGATGAAAGCATCTTGTCCTTGACTCTTTTGGTAAGTTTCTTAGGGATCTGGTAGTTGAAGAAGTTCGGCCACAGCGAGAAGATCCACAGTGGAAGCAGCACAAACATTCCAGCCAGTTTGAGGATGGTGGAAGTCCAGGAGACTTTCTTGCTCAGTCCCTTGAAAGTGATCTTTTTATCTTCCAGGAAAGTGCGGATGTCTTCAGCCTCCTTGTACACTGAACTTCTGACCTGACCGTCCAATCCGGCGAGGGCTGCCACAAACTTTTTCTCCACCTCCAGCTTTTCAGGCAAAGTCTTGTATCCCATTTTGTTCAGCGATGCGAAAGTCCTGCCGTAGTTGGTGCGCAGAAAGTCTATGCTGTTGTAGTTCTCAAGATCCTGTATATCCAGCATCATGGAAGAAACGGCTTTCCGTACCACCGCGTTCACCTCCCTCATTGCCGTCCTCGGCTTTTCCTTGTAGAGCTCGTAGTAAGGTTTAAGGGAAATCGGTGAGGAGAACATAACGCACATTTCCCTTCTCATTCCAAAGTAGTTGGTGTAGTGGTTTGCCACCGGAAGGATGAATATCTCCTTTTCCCAGTTTCCTTTTTCGGCGGTCTTGAAGGCCATCGTGGTGTAGCCTGTCGTGAAATGCCCCAGATATCTCTTGTCCTGGTGCCCGGCCTCGGGGAATATCATCACGCTCTGGCCGTGCAGCAGCAGATGGTAACTCTCGTCAAAGGAAGCGCTGTTCTTGCCCACATCTTCCAATCCTTCGTGGTCCATCCTGAATGCCGGCATCAGTCCAAGGAACCTCAGGTATTTTTCCAGAAGCTTATGGACTGCAAAAATGTCTGCACGTGCCCAGAAGTAAGGTTTTCTTCCCGCTCCCTTGAAAGACAGCATCACGGCGATTGCATCTACCAGACAGTTCTGGTGGTCAGAAACAATCACCTGCGGCTTGCCGTCTTCCAGTATCTTCTCAGTTCCGATGTAATAGACTTTCTTGTAGAGGAAGTGGTTGAAAAGAAGCCTGATAAACTCCTTGAACCACATATAGTACAAGCCACCCTTGAAAGTCTTCCTTAAATTGGCCTTCTCGTTCTGTATATTGCCTTCAGCCATAGCTGTATCTCTTTTCAGTAAAACAGAAAGTGATTTTCCCCGCGCGTTATTCCTGCTGAATCCAGTCCTGGATGTCAAACGGTTCTTTGTCGTTGAGGAAAAGAGACAAGACCTTGTTTGCAATGTCGTGGCCGGCTCCGCTGTTGGCGAAATAAACCAGGGTTTTCTTCTGGCTCGGGATTATCACGAACAAAGCTTTTGTGTTGCCGTTGTCTCCCCAGTGCCAGAGCACCCTTCCGTAATGAGGATTCTCCTCGATGCCGAGTCCAAGGCCCCAGAAGATTGTTTTCTTTTCATCCACCGGCCTTACCTTCGGAGGGAACTGTGTAGCAGGACCACTGCACGGAGTAATCATCAGTGCGTGAGATTTTTCGCTCAAGAGCTTGCCTTCCATGATTGCACGTATAAACTTTGAGTAATCTTCAGCGCAGGTCCTCAGGGTGTATGCAACGTTCTGCCGAGGGAACTGCCTTACGCCCTGGCTCTCTCCGTTGCGTCTTACAGAAGCGGTGGTGATGCCTTCAAATTCAGGAATCCACTCGTATGAAGAAAGAGGCATGTCCAGAGGCTCAAACACATATTCCTTTGCTATGGACTGGATGTCTTTGCCCTTTATGGCTTCAACGGCTCTTTGCAGGAAAGCGTAGCCCTCACCGGAATATCCGAAGATGGAATCCACAGGGAAGGTGAACTTTATAGGAGAGGTAGGCCACTCATCTGAAGAAGGGGAAGCCGCCCAGTCGTCTATACCGCTGCGATGCATAAGTATCAGCCTGGCTGTGAGTTTCTTGGCCTGGTCTTTATCAACAAAGCGGTCTATGTCTGTATATTCGTAAAGAGGACGGTCAATGTCGATCTCCCCCTTGTCATACATCTTCATCACGATGTAAGCAAACACCACCTTGCTCAGGCTTGCGGCCTGGAAAACGGCCTCTTTTTCATAGTCCGCCTTTCCGGTTTCCTTGTAGCTGAACTTCAGGCTTTTCCAAGCCTCTTCTCCGACGGCTGCGGAATCTATGGCTACCGGTTCTTCTGAAGACCAAGGGGTTACGCCCACCTGGCAGTAGATGCTGTCCCCGGGTTCAGTGTACTTGACCTGTATCATCGGGATATTGGCCTGCCTGATGATAGAGAGCAGGCTGTCCTCAAACACCGCCCGCTTTTCAGCCAAAGAACTGGTTTTCACCTTATCAGAACATCCAGAAAGGCACATGACAAATAAAAGCAATGAAACGAGCACGGAGACTGCACCTGTAACGGGGAATCGCTGAGACCGCAAGCGTTCTGTAAAAATTTCAGATATATTCATAGCCGAAAGATAACTCAGGCGATTTACAGGATGACGCCTATTGCCACATAACTGAGTTCAGGACCATATTTCTTCTGGAAAAGCTTGTGAGGAGCAACCTTCACGTAGAGCTTGATTTCCGGAAGGCCGATTGTCAGACGGTACTCAGGAGTGAACTTCTGTGTCTTCCAGTGCTTTCTCTTGATTTTTTCCTTTGAGCTGCCCTCCTTGTATTTGGTCACGCTCTTTGCCGAGAAGTTGTAGTTGCCGATTACATCCACTCCGAGGTTGAGGTCGTCGAGAACCTGTATGCTGTAGCCGACTGAAGCTCCAAGCTCATATACATCGAGCCTTGATTTTCTCTTGCTGTGGTTGAGGGCATCGCCTGTAAAAGGAAGTGGAGTGTAATACCCATCCACATTCCAGATGATGTTCTTGTGACGGGTCTTGAAAAAGCGTGTGCCGAAGTTTGCAGCAAACTTCAACTGCTGGTTTTCATCAGGTTTGTAGGTAAGGTTCACTATGTCAAAACCAAGCTCCCAGCTCTTGAAAGCCTTCAGTCCCATCTCTTTCGGGGAGTCAATAGGAGCTAATGATCCGAAATAGACATTTTCCACGAAGTTTACGGTTACAGGAGATGTCTTGTCCTCGTCAGAAATGGGCAGGACGTTCACCTCAACATCCTGGGCGCGCAGTCCGAAGAATGCAAAAGCCGCCAAAATTGTCAAAAACAGTTTTTTCATAAGTATCGATTATAGTTTTTTGCAGTCCCAAAAGCCGGAGCGTAACTGCAAATATAGCAAATTGCGTTGTATTTAAAAGCTGCGGAACATTTCCCGCAACTTTTCCATAAAACTGCGGTAAACTTCCTGCAGTTTTATTATATTTGTGCCGGATAAATACCGCAATTTGTTATGCAATCACTCTACGAACAGTTTTATCAACTCCTGGAGCTTACTCCTATGGATTTTTTCCGGGAGCAGCACTGGACCATCAATTGGAATGTAAGAATACTCGGTATTCTCGGCCAGAAAGGTGTAGGAAAATCCACTCTCATCCTTCAGCACATAAAGAAAGAAAAACAGGAAAGCGGATCCCTCTATGTGCTGGCTGACGACATCTATTTTGGAGCCCATACCTTGATAGACCTTGCAAAAGCATTCTTTGCCCGCGGAGGCAAATACCTGTACATTGACGAAATACACAAATACCAGAATTGGAGCAGGGAAATAAAAAACATTTACGATACCCTGCCCCTGTTGAATGTTGTCTACTCGGGCAGTTCAATACTGGACCTGAAAGAAGGCGGGGCCGATCTCAGCCGCCGTGTTATTGAATATCATCTTCCGGTCTGGTCTTTCAGGGAATATCTCAATATCCGTAACGGTTGGAATCTGAAAACCGCTACGCTTGAGGAAATCCTTCAGGGAAAGGTAGATTTCCCATACGGAGAGCATCGTCCGATTAAATATTTCGAGGATTATATGAAAGAGGGCTGTTACCCTTTTTTCGCCGATGAAGAATTCCAGACCCGTTTGCGCCAGATTGTAAATACTACGGTGGAGGCAGATATCCCAAAGTGTGCAAAGATGACCATTGCCGCAACTCAGAAACTCAAGAAACTGATGTACTACATTTCCAAGAGCGTGCCTGTCAAAATCAACTTTTCAGCTATTGCCAGGGATCTGGAACTCGACCGTGACGAGCTGCCAAAATACCTTGAGTATTTGGAGAAAGCAGAGCTGGTTTCTGTTCTTAGGGTTAAGGCTAATGGTGATGCAATCCTTCGGAAGATGGATAAACTGTATCTTCAGAATCCCAACATAGCTTATGTTCTCTCAAAGGAAAGTCCTGAGACTGGAAATAGCCGTGAGACCATATTCTTCTGCTGGACAAAACAGGTCTTTGAAACGCTTGAATCCAAGGTTTCCGATTTCGAGATAGACGGAAGAACATTTGAGGTGGGAGGCCGTTCAAAAGGAAAGAAGCAAATTGAATCCGTTTCAGATGGGTATGTGGTAAAAGACAATATTGAGTACGCATACGATAACCAAATCCCGCTTTGGATGTTCGGATTCCTTTATTAGCACTTGCAGATTTGAAACTATTTCATATCTTTGCAGTCCAAATCCCCCAAAGGGATACGGTAAAGATAACGGGAGATTCGTCTAACGGTTAGGACAAGGGATTCTCATTCCCTAAATAGGAGTTCGATTCTCCTATCTCCTACAGTAAACAAAAAGAACAGGCAGACATGATGTGACCCCCAAAAGTTGGACGGTTTAACATTATTTTGGAGGCTTATGATTGGAATAGAGCTCGGTATTGTACCGGGCTCTTTCCATTTAACCTCAGTTTGATTCTATCGTTGTTGTAGTATCG